>Ga0187881_10000001_pt1 | contig 630062 bp, 665 predicted proteins | sample June2016WEW_19_1_2_FD_133017 | JGI IMG/M metagenome (GOLD analysis project Ga0187881, IMG submission 133017) | Peatland microbial communities from SPRUCE experiment site at the Marcell Experimental Forest, Minnesota, USA - June2016WEW_19_100 | ecosystem: Environmental > Terrestrial > Soil >... | reverse complement strand
GACTGACATAAATGCACAATTGGAAAAACTCGACCAAGACTTCCGAGCTGACAAGATAAGCGGCGACGAATACGCTGAACAGAGACAGAGACTCAAACAGACAAAGGCAGGCTTGTTAGACGAGCTTCACCGAATGGGCGTGGTCATTTAAATCAACAAAACGAAAGTGACATACCCTTGCCTTGACAAGTGATGAACCGGGCTGAGGTAAAATGTTGATAGAAGGTAGATGCAGACCTTGGAAAACTTGCCAGGGAGCGCGCGCTACAATGCCCATGGTCCCTTTAGTTCTTAGCTTCGTGCGCACGCGACAAGGTTAACCCATCCAGCTTGGGTTTTGGGTGGTGCTGTCGAACGCAGTTCCTGTTTTGTAGGGTTCGTAGTTTCCCGTTCTGGCGGCTTTCTCAGTCTTGGCTAAAAGTTTGGAACGTTCTGCATCCGTCATTGGAGAAAAATCCCTGACTGCTGATAATGCCTGTTCAAGAATCGACATGGAGTCGATGCCCGTGATTACGACGCTGACTGGTAAACTCATGGAATAGCGCAGACATTCTTGCGCGGTGACGAAGCCGCTGTCGAGTATGTTTCTATCTCCGAGGGGTTTCATACCCAGCACGCCTATTCCGTGCTTCAAGAGAACTGGCAGGACTTTTCTCTCAAAGCTGTTGTAGTGGGCATCCATCACGTTGAGCGGCATCTGCACCGCATCGAAAGTGAAGCCTTGGTCGAACCCCATCCTCAGCATTCTCAGGTGAACATCGGGACTCTTGTGACCAGTGAAGCCTATGTAACGAATCTTCCCCTCGGTCCTAGCGTCGAGAGCCGCCTCAAGCGCACCTCCAGACTCGAAAATCCGGTCAGCATCTGAGGATCGAATTATCTCATGGAATTGGAGCAAATCAATATTCGTATCGAGACGGCTGATGGATTCATCAATCTGCTTCTCTGCCGTCTTTTTGTCGCGACCATCTATCTTTGTCATGAGAAAAACTTTTTCTCGGTATCCGCCCCGCAGGGCTTTGCCCATCCGCGTTTCGCTGAGACCATCGTTGTAATCCCAGCTGTTGTCCAGAAAATTAATGCCCTTATCAATGGCAGTTCTTACGATTTTCAGGCTTTCTTCGTCTGAAACTCGCTGCGAGCCAATGTGGTATCCGCCAACACCTACAATTGAAACCTTCTCCTTTGTCCGACCAAGAGTACGATAAAGCATCTCTGCACTCATAAAAAATTCACTCTAATCAAAGTGCGTCCGAACCGGTAATAGCTGTTTCCTCAATCAGATTCTTAAGAGTAGCCCGCGCTCTAAAGGGTCCTCTCATGGAGGCTTTTGGCTTTTCTTTTTGCGGGGCTTGTGCAGTACGAAGGTGTGGCCTCGAACGTCGATTACGGTGGATTCTGTTTGCTGTGCTGTTTTTGACGCGATGTCTTTGGCGCTCTCATTCATGAGCGCGCCTTGCAATATTTGGACTTTCACCATTTTCCTTTTTTCCAGCTGCCTAGAAATCTCATTCATCGCCTGCGGCGACGCTCCCTCCTTACCAACCCATATCGTCGGCTTCTCCAGGCTTAGCTCACGCTTCATCCGATTCCTCGCCTTAGACGAAATCATGCTTCCATCCGATCCTTCAGTCCCGGTTAAACTATTTACATTCAAATAGTACAATGAAGCTCCTAAATATAGGCATCAGGCTTGTCCAAAATCTCATTCAGTTTTCTAGTCTCATGTCCTTCAAACGCGGGCGCTAAGTTGCTTCTTCATGCAAGCATGGCCATGGCGCACGCGAGAGAGAGTTTTTGGTACTGATTATTGAGACTGAAACGTTAAATTGCAGGGGTAACACAACTATTAACATGTATCTGTGGTTTCCCAAAGACCACATCCTGTGCACTAGTGGGAAAGCATGAGCAAGAAATCTCTAACCGAAGCAGACATCTGTACGAAATTTATTACGCCATCAGTAGTTGGGGCTGGGTGGGATTTAAGAAATCAGATCAGGCAAGAGGTCTACTTTACTGCTGGAAGAATAATCATTAAAGGCGATGGAATTGAGCGAGGCGAGAGGAAGAGAGCAGATTACATTTTGTACTATAAAGGTAACATCCCAATCGCAATTATTGAAGCAAAGGACAACAATCACAGTGTTGGAGCTGGAATGCAGCAAGCGCTAGAATATGGTAAGGTATTGGATATCCCTTTTGTTTATAGTTCTAATGGAGATAGCTTCATAGAACATGATACAACGGGCAAAGCCGAGGAAATAGAACGAGAAATACCATTGGATAATTTCCCCAGTCCAGAAGAATTATGGCGAAGGTACAAGGACTGGAAAGGAATCACTGAAGAAATTGAACCTGTATTGACGGAAGAATACTATACTGGATTCAAGAAACCTAGGTATTATCAAGAAGTGGCAATTAACAGAACCGTGGAGGCAATATCCAAGGGCAAGAATAGAATCCTTTTGGTCATGGCTACTGGCACAGGAAAAACGTATGTTGCTTCCCAGGTAATCTATAAGCTCTGGAAATCTAAAAAGAAAAAAAGGATACTTTTCTTAGCTGATAGGAACATCTTGGTTGATCAAGCCCGTAATAATGACTTCAAACACTTCAAGGGCGCAATGACGAAAATAACTAACAGAAAAATAGATACTTCTTACGAAATTTACCTTGCCTTATACCAAGCAGTTACTGGAGTTGAAGAATGGAGAAACATCTACAAGCAATTTTCAAGAGAGTTTTTTGATCTTGTAATAGTTGACGAGTGCCACAGGGGAAGTGCAGCTGAAGATTCAGCTTGGAGAGAAGTCTTAGAATATTTCGAGTCTGCCACACAAATTGGTATGACAGCGACACCTAAAGAGAGCAAAGAAGTGTCTAACATAGACTATTTTGGCGGGCCAATTTACATCTATTCTCTGAAACAAGGGATTCAGGACGGATTCTTATCTCCTTACAAGGTTATCAGAATATCCATTGACAAAGATGTTGAAGGATACAGGCCTGAAAAGGGGAAGCGGGACAAGTATGGAAACTTGGTTCCTGACAAAATCTATGACGGTAAGGATTTTGATAGGGATCTAGTCATTGATGAACGTACGAAATTGGTAGCTAAAAAAGTAACAGAGTTTTTAAAAAAGACTAACAGACTTGACAAGACAATAGTGTTCTGCGTTGATATAGAACATGCCGAGAGAATGCGTAGAGCGTTAGTCAACGAAAACAAAGATCTCGTTACGAAGAACCCGAAATATATCATAAGAATTACTGGTGATGATGAGTCCGGGAAGAGAGAACTTGACAATTTCATTGATCCATCAGTCCATTACCCAGTGATTGTGACAACATCAAAATTACTCAACACTGGAGTTGACGTCCAGACCTGCAAACTCATTGTCTTAGACAGCAACATACAATCGGTGGCTGAGTTTAAACAAATCATTGGCAGAGGAACAAGAGTAAGAGAAGACTATGGAAAATACTACTTCACGATTATGGATTTCAGGCAAGTTACTAATCTGTTTGCTGATCCCGATTTTGACGGAGAACCCGTCCAAAGTATAGAATTCAAAGCCGATGAAATCATCATTCTCGAAAGCCCTCCTGAAATAACTGCAGAAAAGTCTCCGAGGGAACAAGTCTATATTCAAAACGAACCTGTGGCTAAACCAAGGAAATACTACGTCAACGGCGTTGAAGTCAAAGTCTTGAATGAGAGAGTCCAAATGTTTGACAAAGATGGAAAACTGATAACCCAATCTCTCAAGGACTACACCAAGCAGAAAGCAAACGCCCAATTTAGATCGCTAGATGATTTTCTGCAAAAGTGGAAGAAAGCCGACCAGAAATCAGCGATAATTAAGGAGCTTATCGGACAAGGCATATTCCTTAATGAGTTGCGCGAAGAAGTTGGCAAAGACTTTGATGATTTTGATTTAATTTGTCACGTGGCTTTTGATCAAAAATTAGTGGCAAGAAAAGAACGAGCCAGCAAGGTCAAAAAAGGAAACTATTTTGCTAGGTATGGCCAAAAAGCACGAGCGGTGGTGAATGCATTGCTTGACAAATATTCCGATGAAGGAATCGAAAACATGGAATCCATGACTATTTTGAAAGTTAACCCCTTCCCACAGTTTGGAACACCATTGGAAATCGTAGGGTTTTTTGGTGGAAAAGAAGAATACTTCGAGGCACTACACGAAATTGAAAACCAACTATACAGATGATCCCTTATGATTTCGACAACGATAAAATCGATTCAAGACATTATGCGCCAAGATGCTGGCGTAGATGGTGATGCACAACGAATATCCCAAATGGTTTGGATGATTTTCCTAAAAGTTTATGATGACAAAGAAAAGGAATGGGAACTAGAGGACGAAAAATACCAATCCGCAATTCCAGAAAAATATAGATGGCGTAACTGGGCGTCGAACAAAGAAGGCATAACTGGCGACGACCTTCTCGATTTTATCGGTGAAATGTTCAAAGCCCTAAAAGCATTGAACGCTTCAAGAGAAGATGATCCTAAAGGCTTCATTGTTAGAGAAGTCTTTGAAGATGCATACAACTATATGAAATCTGGAACTCTGATTAGACAAGTCATAAACAAGCTTAACGAGATCGATTTTAACAAGTCGGAAGACAAGCATCTGTTCAATGAGGTCTACGAGAAAATCATATCTGACCTGCAATCAGCAGGTAACGCTGGAGAATACTATACTCCGAGAGCCGTGACACAGTTCATAGTTGACATTATAAATCCAAAGTTTGGTGAACGAGTACTTGACCCAGCATGTGGGACTGGTGGGTTCTTAGTCAGTTCCCTTGAGAACATGAAGAAACAAATTACGCGTGATGCCGATCTAGATATGCTACAAAAAAATATTAATGGCGTAGAGAAAAAGCCTTTGCCCCACTTGCTTTGCACAACGAACATGATTCTTCACGGGATTGAAGTCCCAAACATTAGACACGACAATACTTTGACAAGACCTTTAGCTGACTATGGGCCTTCTGATATGGTGGATGTCGTTGTCACTAATCCTCCTTTTGGCGGAATAGAAGAACCAGGTATCGAACTCAATTTTCCATCGACATATAGAACCAGAGAAACAGCCGACCTATTTTTGGTGTTAATTATGAAACTGCTTAGAGATGAAGGAAGATGCGGAATGGTTCTCCCTGATGGTTTTTTGTTCGGTGAAGGAGCAAAGACAAGAATAAAAGAAAAATTGTTACTCGAATTCAATCTTCACACCATTGTAAGGTTGCCCAATGGAGTTTTCAACCCCTATACTGGAATAAGAACAAACCTCTTATTCTTTGAGAAGGGTAAACCGACGAAAGAGATTTGGTATTTTGAGCACCCATATCCCGAAGGCTACAAGTCATACAATAAAACAAAACCAATACAAATTGAAGAATTTGATCTGGAGAAAGAATGGTGGAATGACAGAGAAAATGACAAGTTCAGTCGATATTGCTGGAAAGTTTCGATTGGCGATGTAAAGAAGAGAAATTACAACATGGATATTAACAATCCAAAGGAGCTCAACGAGACTGAGAATATGACTAGTAAGGAGATCATCGAACTACTTGAAAAGTCTATGACTGGAAATGCTAAACTCCTTGAACAAATTAGGAAGGAGTTAGGATACTGAAAACCGTTGAATTCTACGGCAAAGTTGATTCTTCTGTCGCGTTAGCAAAAATCATATTCAATCATTTAACAAAGAGGTATCCAGCAAAAAAGATAGGAGATATTGCAGAAACAACTAGGGGGGTACGCCGTCCAGATCCGTTAGTCAATATTACGGTGGAAACATTCCATGGATAAAATCAGGGGAATTGAACGATGGTTTGATTTCTGAGTATTCTGAAACGATAACTGAAGAAGGGTTAAGGAATTCAAGTGCAAAATTGTATCCTAAAGGAACGTTGGTATTAGCGCTTTATGGAGCGACTGTTGGGAAAGTTGGAATTGTTAATTTTGATACGGTTTCAAATCAAGCTGTTTGTGCAGTCTTTCCAACTGAGGAAGTCGATAAGAGATACCTGTTTTGGTTTTTACGTCAAAAAAGACTAGACTTTTTACGAATGAGCTTTGGGGGAGCGCAACCGAATATTAGCCAAGCGGTTGTTAGAAATACGTCATTGCCTGTACCCCCTCTTGGGGTTCAGAAGCAAGTAGTAGCCATATTAGATGAATATGAACTGAGCAAGAATCTGCTTGAAACAGAAGTTGTAACTGAAATTAGAGGCAATTTGCATACATATAACATCATAAAAACTGGGTACGACAAAATTGTTGAAAATAACTCAACCAACTCAGAGCTCTGTCAAAAACTTCGCCAATCAATTCTCCTAGAAGCAGTCTCGGGAAAACTCGTTCCACAAGACCCAAAGGATGAGCCAGCGTCAGAACTTTTGAAGAAAATCAAAGTCGAGAAAGAAAAGCTGGTCAGAGAAAAGAAAATCAAGGAGATGGAACTGCAGCCAATTTCGAAGGAAGAAATTCCTTTGGAATTACCAAAAAGTTGGGAGTGGGTGAGGTTTGGGCAAATAACGATTTGCAGAGATGGAGAGCGAGTACCCGTATCCGAAGACGAAAGGAAACTAAAAGAAAAAATCTATGATTACTATGGTGCATCAGGGATAATTGATAAAATTGACAGCTATCTTTTTGACAAAGAACTGCTTTTGATTGGAGAAGACGGCGCCAATCTGGTAAATAGATCCACCCCAATAGCATTCTTGGCAAAAGGGAAATATTGGGTAAACAACCATGCGCATGTTTTGGACTCAATTGATTTAGATATACTCAGATTCCTAGAAGTCTACATAAACGCAATTGATTTAAGACCATATGTCACTGGCACTGCTCAACCCAAGATGAACCAGTCTAAGATGAATTCCATTCTTGTTGCTTTTCCTCCATTAGCTGAACAGATGAGAATTATAAAAAAGGTTGAAGCAATAATGAACCTCTGCGATGAATTAGAACAGAAAGTCAAAGAGAACCAAAAAAGCTCCGAATATCTATTGGAAGCAGTTTTGAAAGAGGCTCTCGCATCTTAACAACGTTGATATCAGTGCGCACACTTGGCGTGCACTAAATGCGACCCAGCGCACGCGCTAATTAGTCCTATTGCATAAGAGGTCCTACAGAGAGGAAAAGTTGAATCAGCCAGACCAAATCTCTCTTGATGACTTAAGACATCTTACTATTCCTTTGCCATACCCAGACAAACCTCAGGAATCGCTTTCAATACAAAGTCAAATAGTCGGCTACCTAGATACTGTCCAACAGAGAACTGCTGACCTGAAAGGCGCACAAAATGAAACGGATAAGGACATGGACGAGTTGCGCTTCAGTGCTGTGGAGAAGGGGTTGAAAGGGGAACTATAAAAATTGTTAGTCAGTAAAAAAGCATTTCAAGTTCGCGCGCACTGCTGAATAAAGAACGTGAGTAAGCGCACATTGAATTGAATAGCACATTGGGTTTAGGAACAGAAAGCAGATAGATCGAGCTTTATCCTGGATACATAATTGGTTTATACTGAGAATTTGTAGTAGATGAAGACATATGAGTGAAGGGGTTCCAAGATGAGACGTTCTAAGCTTGAGATGTATGTTGACATTCTCAAAGTGTTAGCTCATCGCGGACCCTTGAAACCAACGCACATAATGTATAAAACAAACGTGGCTCTTAGCGTTCTAAGAGAATATCTGGACTTTCTAATCAAACAGAATCTTGTTGAAGAAAGAAATGTAGGGAAAACTAGAACAGTCTTTGCTATAACTCAAAGAGGCATAACGGTACTAGAGTACTTTAGGGAACTGCAACAAGCATTGCCAATCATTGAAGAAACAAGAAATATGGTTCCGACACCTATTTGACTTCATTAGTGCACGCACTAGCCTTAGTAGCGCAGCGCGCGCTTTTTCTTGATTATTTGAGAAGAATGGAAGATAGAGAATTCCAAAATTCACCAGAATATCATTCATCACAATTAGGAAAACACAGATTTATGGAAAAAATGTTAAAGAATTTTGACCACGAAAAGAAATATACCATTGAATCCATGGAACGCAAGACTCTTCAACTTAATTAGAAATTCTAAAAAAACTTACGCGTGATCTCTTATTTTCCAAATCGACAATATGAGGTTAAATTGGAAAATGGAACATTAAACTCATTAACGATATTGTAAATGCATTACAATTTAGAATCTCATGTTCAACAAACAGCGCGCATCAAATCTCCAATCTATTAAACCTTCTCTGGCACGAGTGCGCGCGCTTTGACTATGTGTGGTTTGTTCTGTGTTTTGTTGTGGTTTTGTTAGATGTGGGGGAAGAATGTTCCTGGGACTGCTACGTGGAAGAGGACTCCGAATATTATGCTCACTATGACGAAGATTATCCATGCCAGTATGGCTATTGCTAGGGCGGCGAGCCAGCCCGTTCTGAAGCTTGCCTTGTAGACCCATAGCCAGGCTATGAGAGCCAGAATCAGCGCGATTATGTATGCCGTTGAGCCGATTACAGCTCCCAGAAGGTAACCCACTATAAACAATGTGACAGCATAAACTATTGGGCCGAACAGCGTGGCAAGCATAGCCTCGCCAAACGTGGCTCTTCCGCCCGTTACTGCTTTGCCGGCTAACCACACGGGTATCGAGACTATAATCCACAGAACAATCAAGCCGATTATGGTAACAACCAGACTCGCTAAACTGATATTTCCAATAATCAGATTGCTCAAGCACCACACCATTCAAGCTACATAGAAGAACGAAGGAGTATTAAACTTGTGTAGCTGCAGCGCCGCAGCAACAGAGCAGCTGCTATGCGCGCGTTTTATAAAGTGCGCACGCTGAGAATTGAGAGTAGTGAGCAAGAAAAAGAGGAAAGTGATTCAAGTTGGATGAACACGACTATGACGACGATGAGTGGCCAGATGAGGATGAGGAAGAGCCTGAACCGCAAGAAGAACCTGAACCGGAAGAAGAGCCTGGAACCGCAAAGCGCGCGGGCTCCAATCTGAGATTGGTTTTCCAGTTTCTATATTCTCTCTAGCATGCGCGCCGAAACCCGCTCAACAGTCTGATACGACCCTTAAATAACTTAAAAGACAAATGATAGTTTGATGGGCGGAGAGCAATGACCGCAGATTATCTTTTCATAGTTAGACACGGAGAAACCGAAGCCAACAAAAAAGGAATAGAAGCAGGGCTATTGGATTACCCCCTGACTAAAAAAGGAGTGAAAGAAGCCTCATTCATAGCCAAGACTCTTTCGAAAGTGAAGATAAACGCCGTTTACAGCAGCCCCGTGTTCCGCGCCGTCGAGACTGCAAAAATTCTGGCGCGCCCTCACAAATTGAAGGTAAAAACCCTTGAGGAACTGACAGAAGCGAAGCTCAAACCCAGATTCGTCGGCAAAAAGGGAAGACATCACATATTGACCAACCCTGAAGCATACTCAGAGACGGACAACGACCTCCTAGAGCGAACTGGGAAAGCCATCAAAATCATCAAACAGGAAGCAGAAGGGAACGTGATAGTAGTTTCCCATGGCGACGTGATAACTGCAATGCTTGAGGGTGTGGTCGAAAGAAGGGTTAGCACTGAGAACTACTACGTTCTCCATGCTGAACCTGCAGCCCTGAGCATTGTCGAAATCAAGAGCAGACCATTCCTGGTCTTGTACAATTATCACCGCAAGATGTTTGCGAATTTCTAATTCTAAAATCGAATATTCCAAAGCGCGCGCTCCGTGCAGGTGAACCAGCTATCAGCAAGAAAGAACACAATCGCGTCAGAAGCAAACTGTACGCGCGCGCACGCATATATCGACGGCTGTTCTTGGATTAGAAAAACTTCTTGACGACCCAATCTAGGTGATAGAGATAGTCTTCCTCTCTGGGAACGTATGTCGGACTTACGAGAGCCGCTCTTGCCGTTATATCGTCTTTTGAAATTTTGAATTCTCTGATGCAGGTTTCAATGTCTTGGATATCTCTTTGATTTAGTCTTCCAATTTTCGTTACAACTATGTCGACAGGATGCAGAGCCTTCAACAATATGTGGCTGTACTCTTTTATCTTGATGCTTTTGTCCAGATAGTCACCAGGCAAGGATTGACAGAAAACGTACCCGTCGGCCCATCGGTGTACTCTAAAGCCTGGCGGATTATTCTTGAGGGCTCGTTCAAATTCGGGCAAGTCACTGCTGGGAATCGTAAAATCAATATCAACTGTTGATGGTTTCAGATCAAGCAGAGTCATTGCTGTTCCGCCGACGGCTACAAGAGTAACTTTTCTTGTGAGATCACCATTGAAGACATCTAAGAATTCAAGTAACGCGCTCTTGTCACACGGCATTGTATAGCCTCATCTTTTGCAGGATGCTTTCTTTGTCAGCAGGTATTTCCTCTTGTTCGAATGTTTCTAGCAAGTCTATTGTTTCAGCAGTTTCCCGTGTTGGTTTGATGGCGTACAAGATTTTCAGCAGGCCGATTAGTTTTCCAGATGCCTCGAACTTCTGGCTTAAGAATGCCAATACGTTGCTTTTGAAGCTGCTTTTCGCGAGGATTATAGGTATGGCTTCCATCAATCTAGCGTCTTCTCGAAGCAGTATTGCGGTTATTATGTATTCAATACAGAATTTCTTTCCCTGCGACAACTGAAGACCGAATTCTCTGTACCCGAATCTATAAAGATTGTAGGTCAGGTCTAAATCGGAAAAGTCAGCAGGCTTTGTTTCCGTTTTAATGCTCCTAATTTCTGTTTTTTCTGCGACCTGCTTGATTTCGCTCCAAAAAGCTTGGGGACAGAAAAAGATGATCTTTTCGCTTAGAGCTTCTCTGAGAGGATTAATCTCGTCTGACATTATTAGATCGTAAAAATCATCTCTGTCTATGATAAGACTGTCAATTTTCAGGTTATACTTTTTCTGCATTTTCAGCATTTGTCTGTAAAGTTGAAGCGTCTCATCATGATACTCTGGTGTTTTCTGGAGTAGAAAGAGCAATTCTGTCTTGTTGAGTTTGATGTTTTTTGTTGGATCTATGGAACTGACTGATCTTATTATGCATGTATCATTGAAGAACTTGTCGATTTCGGTTAGGAATAACAATTGATCGCTTCTTTTTGTCAGGAAGTTCCTCTTTTTCTCTATTTCCATTTCTGCTAGTGTGTCGATCAGTAGATAGTTTGGAAAGTTCAATTTGATATTGGAGGATCGCCCTATGAGGTCTAGGCTGAGTAATCCTTCTTTCTTCAGTTCCTGAATTTTCTGATAAATGTTTGCGTAATGTGCAGTGCCGTATTTTTCTCTAATTCCGTTAGTCAACTGATTAATTGATAGAGAATCGCCCAGGTTAGAGGATATCGTATTCAGGATTCGAAGTGTAGGTGTATCCATTATTGTTCGCCTTCACATTATAGTCGATTCACCATATATTCAAATTACTATAATATTATAGTAAACATACTATAATAAAAATCTTCTGCCCATCATCTACAATTCCAATCTTGACTGCCATGCTCTTCAGAAAGCGGAAGTAGTAACGTGTGCTTTCCTACAAAAGAGCGTCTGCATCTTAGCATTTTTAGGATGTACTTTGTTTTTGAAGAGATATTTCGAGACTTATCTCGTCTTCTAGGATTTCACAACCTCTAAAACTGGATTTGGAGACGAAATCTTGGATCTCGCTTTTGCTGTAAGCTGATCTCAGCAGCATACGCCGAAATATCATTTTGGTAAAGAATGAATCAAACCTGTTCAGCTTCATGCCACGTATGTACTCGTTGATGCCTGCCTTAGAGGCATCCTTACGCAAATCAATGATCAGGGCCTTACCTCCAGTCTTCAAAACCCTGAATATTTCGTCGAGCACTCTCAGGGGTTCTGGAAAATTCTTGAAAGCAGAGGTGCAGATTACGAAATCGAAAATGCCAGCGGAGAAAGGCATATAGGCTGCATCGCCCTGTCGAAATTCGATCTGCACTCCTGCCGCTCTGGCTTTCTCTTTTGCAATATTCACAAACGTCTTGCTGATGTCCAGTCCCACAATTCTGTAGTTGCCAAGCTTTGCTAGCTCGACAGATAAGTAGCCAGGACCTGACGCGACTTCGAGCACACTACTGCCCGCTTCTATCCTGTCTCTTGCCATCTTCGCCCATGATACGTATTGTTCTACACTCTTCCGTTGGATTCTTGAATACCATCTGGCGACAAGTCCCTCCATCGCGATGCCCTTATACGGTTTCCTTCCCGGGGGCGGAAGATTGTCTGTCGTAAAAGTGTTCCTCCTATTCATCCGGTCTCTACAATATGTGCACTTTCAATTTTGTTCTTCAAGAAAGTGTGACTGTCACGCACGAGACATCACTATCTTTGTTGCTCCAATATTCTCAGTCTCTCAGTTACAAAGTTATGAACCCTTTTTCTCTCCTCGTAGCTAACGTTCCAGTTGGCGAGGATGTTGAGCATCTCAGTGACGCTTCTCACGGAGAATGCCTTTCCCTTGTGAATAGTTTTTCCTCTCAGGTCCACCTCGTCCTGCAGCATGAAGAGAATATCGCGGCTGCCAAGCTTCTTTCCAATGGAAACGCACACAGCGCCCAGCATTTTTCCCTCGCCATTCTGAACATCCGTACAGTTAGATCTAGAATTATCAGCCTGATTCAGCCTATAACACCCTACTTCACCCTAATAGATGAGTGAAGATTTAAACGTTACCTTCAGCACATCTCTCTTTTCTCATGGCCCTAATGCTCAAGAGTACAAAAGCGCGCGCTACATGCGCAGTCTGTTCAGTGTTTTGTTGTGGTTTTTCTAGATGTGGGGGAAGAATGTTCCGGGGACTGCTACGTGGAAGAGGGCTCCGAATATGATGCTTACTATGACGAAGATTATCCATGCCAGTATGGCTATTGCCAGGGCGCGGAGCCAGCCCGTTCCAAAGCTTGCCTTATAAATCCCTATCCAAACTAGGAGGGCCAAAATCAGCGCGATTGTGTATGCCGTTGAGCCGATTAGCGCTCCCAGCAGGTAACCCACCGTGATCAATGTGACGGCGTAAACTATTGGGCCGAACAGCGTGGCAAGCATAGCCTCGCCAAACGTGGCTAATCCGCCCGTTACTGTCTTGGCAGCTAACCATACGGGTATTGAGACTATTATCCACAGAACTAGCAAGCCGATTATGGTTACAAGCAGACTCGTTAAACTCATGTTTCCAATAATCAGATTGCTCAATCACTTCGCCTACTAAACTACATAGAAGTGCAAATAAGTATTAAACTTGCGAAACTGCAGCGTCACAACAACAAAGCAGCTGCCATGCGCGCACATAATAGAGTGATTTTTCAGAAAACGGAAATAAAGGGGGCTCCTAGGCCAAACTTCCCAAAAGTTATATTTCTTGGTTCTTAGATGTTGGCACAAGGGGAATAGAACTAAAATGTCGACGCGTGATGCTAGCTTGATTTTTGAACTCGGTTTCGTCTTGGCAATTTATGCTGCCTTCATACTGCCTTACCTGCTCTTCAAAGGCGTCTTCAACACGGTTTTCCTACAATACATTGCCATTTCGACTCTCACATCGGCAACTGTCCTTCTCCTCTACGCGGCGTACACGAAGAAACAAGTCATGACATTCGTCCTAGTCTTCACGATAATCGGCGTGCTGCTGTTCTCAATGTCAACAATCATCACTCAATCATACATCACCACGGAAACATATCCTTCAACATATTCATCCAACTGGGGCAACAACACCGTCACACTTGGCCCCCTAGAATCAGAAAACATCAGCATAATCCAATATCCCGCCTACATGTTTCCATTAAACGCCAACGGAACACAGCTTCAATTTACGTTTTCAAACAACGGGAGCGTAAGATTCATGCTTTACTATACAGGCGAGGAAGATGAGCAGCTCGCGTTAAACGAATCTTTCGGCAGCGGTGGATGGCCAATCGGATTCAACTGGTTTAACATATACTGGACGCCGATAGGGCCGATAGACGAATTTGATTCTCAACCCATAAGCAGAGAAGGTTACTACCATCAAATTTCGGTCGGGCTGCAGAACCTTGAAAACTCGCCAGAACAAGTCAACCTCAACATTACCTACTTCGACTTCACCAACACAGCACAACAAAACATCACTAATTATCATCCAGTAATCGACTACCGATACGGATACTTAGGAATAGGGCTAATCATTGCAGCAATGACCATTGAGCTAGGAACCTGGAAAAGGCGACCATACAACAAACAGAGTGCGACCGCGTCCACCTAGTGCACATGTTAACATGCCTATTCATAGATTTGCTCTTCAGAAAAGGAAATGGGGAGTTAATCTAATCACGCCCCATTCAAACAGGAGTGATTTCGAATCTGTCTCTTTTATCACACACAGAGAATTATATGTTGAGATCATCTAATGCATTGTGAAAAATGTGGTGTCGGAAGGTTAAAGTATGCGACCCAAGTGTAAATTTTATTCTTTAAAAATAATATCGAGGTGGATAAGGTGCCTCTAGAAGATTATCTTTTGCCTAATGAACAGATCCGTTATCAAAGCGAGTTTGACGTATTTTACTCCGGTAAACCATACACAGTTATTCTTACAGACTTAAGATTAGTTCTTTATTCACGAAGGGGATTACTTATCAAGAATGACGATGTGGTGACTGAGGCAATAAGAGATATTCAAGGAATAAAATACAGAGAAATGGGTTTGATAGTAAAGAGCGGTGAACTTATTATCTCTGGAAAGACGAGAATGCATTTTGGCGGCTCCAAAGATTCCATGAAGGCTTTGTACCAGAGACTTTTGCCATTCTTGTCACCTGAATATCGAACTGCGCTATACCAACAACCTCCAAGCCCTTCATATGCGCCTATTCCTCCCTCTTCATATGTGCCAGCTCCTCCCTCTTCGATGAACTGCCCAAACTGTGGTATTGAACTACCGTCAAACGCAAGGTTTTGCCACAACTGTGGAAAACAGCTTTCTTGAACGAATAGTGGGCACATGACAAATGCAGAAAAAACAGTTTCGAGGGTATAACTGCGACCTAACAGACTTGCAAAAGTCTGTAGAACTCTATTTTGTTGGAAGAGGTTTCAGAGTAACCAACTTTCATATGGGAAGCCTCTATTTAACACAAGCATTCAAGAATGGACTCGGTTCTAAGAGATTGAATATTCAAATTTCAGGCACGCCCGCAGATTTTGAAGTGACAATCGGATTGGGAGAAAGAATCGATAGCATGAAAAATCATCAACCATCATTCGAGGACATTTCAATAGCAGACAGAACTCTTATGGGAGAACTGAGATTGGAAAGCAACTTTTGGAACCATTTTACAACCAGAGCGGAACTGAGGAGAAATTGCGCTGGCATGGCTAAAACATCGATTCCGCCTTCACCTCCTATTTACAGAGAACGAGAGACGATAAGAGAAATCGAAGTCATATATTGCAGATACTGCGGAACAAAGAACAATGCCAGGTTAACTTCTTGCACTCACTGTGGTGCAAGATTGTACTGAACTAGCACGCGCTTTCCCAGGAGCTTGGCACGGTGCCTGTAGCTTCGGCGATAGTGCCATCGTTACAGACAACCTTTACACAGTAAAACACAGTGAAATCAGCGTGCATTAGCTTTCTGTTTTGGATGCCCATTCCTGCAGCGTCTTAATCGGATATTCTTGCCCTACAAGATGCTGGAGCGCAGAGTTGTTTCCTACACTCTCTATCCTGGCATTCTTATCCTTAAAGAGAGATCCAATAAGATACCTCTTCTGAACGACCGCCATCTCGACCGAGATTACACCCATGCAGTTTGGACAACGAAAATAATTCCGCGAGTTATTTCTCCACCCTAACTTGACACTCAAGTTGTTCCCCAACTCCCAGAGCGAGGGTTTCCTGCACAAAGGACAAGTCGGAAAAGCCTTATCAACCCAATTTGTCACACCGCCACCAAAAACCATGTGTTCATATCTCTTAAACTCCATCTTCGAGACTTGATTAGAATCATCACTCATTCTCCACCCTCCGTTTGTTCTCTATCACTGTGCGGATTAAAGATTTCTCTATGCCCGTCCACGCGCGCAACTGCATGTGTGTGCTAGAGATAACAGGTTCGAAGAAAGGACAGGAGAATGGGAAGAAAGGAATGAGCAAGGTAACTAGCTAGTTTGAGTTCGAGAAAAAACCTTACCGCATAAACACAGAGACGACAGAGCGCGCGATATATTGCTTTATTCGATATATTGCCTAGTTTGTAATATCTTTCAATAGTTTAGAGAAGCTAATGTTCTAACATGAAAGTGCGCCTATGGGTCATCACATTAGCAATCATTCTTGGCGCATTGAACGTATTAGATGTTCTCACAACTAAAGCTGCTCTGAGCATGGGCTGTGAAGAAGGTAACGGGTTGGCTATTGCCCTGTTCACGACATTCGGTTTCACTATTGGCATGTTCATTAAATTCGGCGCTGTCACCATTGTTGGCTGCTCGACCATTTACTCGTATCATTCTGACTGCAGAGCACTCCGCATTATTCTGACGACTTGTCTCGTCTACGCAGTTTGTCTATACACCGCAGTTGTGTGCAATAACATCATTAACATATTGCGATGACAGCGCGGGACCCGCTAATTATCCGCCTTTCCTTCCTTTTTTAGCATTGGCAAGTGCTTTTCGCGGTCTTCCTTATTGTGCCAAAACTTTCCGTCTTCCCAGAAGAACGCATCATGGATTCTCAGGAGCAAGGGTTTCTTTTCCGTCATTTCCAATCGCCCCATTATATTAAGACTTACGAAGCCATACTAATAAACCCTCGGTTTCCTGTCTCCTCGCCAAGTAGATTAGCCCGGCCCAATTTGTGAGGTTACATACGTTCTAGCGCGCGCTAAATAGCTTAGTCTTTAATACCTATTTCAAACAGCTTCCCCTCGCAGGTGAGAAGCATGCAAGATAAGGAGGGAACATCTTGTTCAATATTAATAGGCTTGAAGAGAATTGGCGCGATCTAGTCCAAATCTACCCTGATACAGTAGAACTGCAAGGAGCAACTGTGGCTCATTGTCTCCAAACACCAGTAATTCTCTTCAATCACGTCACACACTTTAATATAACCGAAGACAGGTCTGAGATTTTTCTCAAGACGATCATCAATCATTTCTCATCAAGAAAACTTCCCTTTGCCTGTTTCCGAGTTTCTCCTTTAACACCACCATCATTCACTTCACTCCTTGAACACCACGGGTTCGAGAAAGAGTTAGAACAGTCGATCATGACATTTGAGGGAAAACCATCGAACAACAGCCCCCAACAAAACGTAACAATTAAGGAGATAAAAGAAGACAGCATCGACGTTTTCGACAGACTGATGATCACAAATTTCGAAATGCCACCGGAATGGAAGGAGATTATGGACAAATTACTCGTTGATTTCATGCGAAAAGGAAACAGAAACTACGTGGCCTATGCAGACGGGCAACCTGTTGGAACAGTCAGCTTGTTTTCAAAAAGCAGAACGGGATGCATCCTAAACGTTTCAACACTTAAAGAATACAGGAACCGCGGAATAGGAACAGAGCTGACGAATCACGCTCTTTCTGACTCATTCAAAGAAGGAAACAACCTCCACACACTGCAAACCCACAAAGGAGGAGACGCAGAGAAGCTTTACCGAAAAATCGGGTTCGAAGTCGACCATACAGTCTCCTTTCTAGTCAAAAAGCTTTGACACCAAACCGCGTGCATACTGCTCGCTGTACGGCGATTCTGTATTTTGCACAATTTTTAATACGCGCGCGCCAGCGGCATGCTTTATAGTGTAAGTCGACGATAGAGAGCATCTGGTTTGATTGAGCTTCAAAATAGTGAGATACCGGTCGGAATTTCAACGTGCGGTCGTTGATTTATGGAGTGAGTGTAACCTGATCGTTCCGCAGAATGATCCTGTTGTTGATATTCAGAAAAAGGTCGATTATCAGCCTGAATTATTCTTTGTTGCATTGTTGGATGGTCACGTTGTAGGTTCTGTTATGGCTGGCTATGAAGGGCATCGAGGCTGGTTGAATTATGTGGCTGTTCTTCCCGACTATCAGGATCAAGGATATGGCAGGAAGCTTGTAGAAAAAGCCGTTGCTGAACTGAAGAAAATAGGTTGTTTGAAGGTTAATCTGGAGGTTCGAAAAAGCAATAGTTCTGTGATTGATTTCTACTTGCATCTTGGGTTCAAAGACAACAAGATCGTCGGTTTAGGCAAGAGGCTTGGATGAAAGTATTGAGCGCTCCTTAGTGGAAGTCCTGGCGACCTGTAATCTAGCGCGCTCTAATTTACTAATGCCAACATTATGCACCATTTTTCCAACAATCCATCTTGATAGACAGAACCAAAAGCTCCAGCATACATAATCAGGTGTGGGGTGATTTGTGTGAGACGATTGGACATAGCTTTCAAGCTTCTTCAAATCATTGCGTTAACGATGGTTGCATTTTCGATTTTTCTGCCATGGGTTTCGGAAAGCGGCGTAAGTCCCCTCGCAATATATCCCCCACTAGTGGTGAATATCAAGTATTGGACTTACCAAAGCGTCACAAACACGAATGGATATACAACCGTATCCACATTTCAAGGATACTGGCAATCTGCATCTGATTTCAGACATTCTTACGCGTCCAAAGTATGGTTTCTAATGTTTGTGCTGCAGATTCTCACCATCGCGTTAGAGTCTCTCAGTGTTGTGAGAGAAAACGTGAAGAGGCACTCGATACTTTTTGTTGGCGCCATCTTAACGTTGAGTGCTATCCTGATTCTAGGCTTTCGCCAGTTCAATTCGATATCTCAGGACCAAGGCCTAAACTATCATCAAGCAAGCATCGAGATAGGTTTCTGGTTGGCATTATTCTCGCTGATACTGATCGTGACGGCGGCTACCCTGACTACAACAACGAGTGCCAGAGCATCATCAAAAATCGACCAAGAGCCCCGAGCGCGCGGCCTTTTATCTTCCAAACAAAAAGTGTGGGTTTGACGCGCCAGATTGAACTGATGTTTTAATTTAAAGAAAAACTTAATTAGTAATGCTGCGAGAGCTAATTCAGGGGAAGGATTATGAAGCGTGTAAGTTTCATTATAGCTCTTTCAGTAGCCCTCTTGGCAATCATTCTGGTTGGCGCATATTCTGCTATTCTCGGATCCCATATTTTGGGTACTGAGACAAAAGCTGATATCGACATGCAACTTGTTTACGCCAACTTTTGGACCTCGAATCTAGACAATAACCCAAACCTTTCCACTGGCTTAACTTCGTATATTGCAGTGATTAAAATCACAAATCACGCCTCAGAAACGGCATATATTACTGATGTAACCGTCGACGCTGCTCAAAATGTCACTGTTTATCCTTCCAGTGCAAATATGACTAATAATTCTCCCAGCATAAATGTGTCGCATGATTCATCCCATGTTTTCTCAGGAATATCCATCCTGCTGGAGAGCGCCTCCTTGGATGACCAACGAGATGGTCTACAGTTGCAAGTAGAACCCGGAAGCTACCGACTAGTTGCTGTAACAGGCGTCACCACCAGACCAGACGTTCTCGGAAGCAGAGAATTATTCTTGAAAGCCAACGCAGAACCAGCCTACGTTAAAGGAGAACCTCTAGGAATATATGACATCCAAGACCTTTCCACTTTCCAACAAACCAGCAACGGCATTCTATACAATACGTTATTAGCAGGAAAACAAACGCTCTCAATCAACGGACTCGACGCCTCGATAAATTATCCTGTGTCGATAAATGATCCTTAAGCTTCTCACAATTACACATCGCCCCTATTCGCCTGGCCCGTGGGAGTATTAAGCAAAACCTTACGTAAGCTTTCATTCTTGAATCCAACAAGGCGGTTGCTAGCCCGCGTTGTGCAGTTTTAGGTGTTCTTTTGAGGGAACGCAGTGTTCTCCAGTGAGAGTTATTAAGTCAAAATGCTCCATCCGATAGTAGGAGACTGACAGTTTGGTCAATAAGCTTGTTATTGGAAGTCTCTTGGCGTTAATTCTTGGTCTTTCAGTCGGGATGCCCGTTCTGTTCAAAACAGTCACTTTTGGAAAGCCACCTAAAATCTATGCCGACATCGTCTACGCCTACTTCTCACTCTTACCCTCCAACCAGAGCGTTCCGGGACTGCAGCAGGAGCAACTTCTCTCGTTCCTGTTCATTTTGAACGTGACTAACCTCTCAAACGAGGTTGTAGCTATAACACAGGCTCAAGCGGCGGCCGCTCCACATATGGAATTCCTTCCCACCACGAGCAAGGGAAAACAGGTCATCGCCAACGTAACAATCAGCAATATTTATCCAGGTGAAAACGTGTCGTCCAACGTTGAATGGAACAATGCCACACAAGTACGCTATGAAGACAATGGAAGCATAGCCTATGGATTCACCGATGCCATAGCAACAAGCTCAGAAAACTATGAAGGCAACGAGTACTACTGGAGCGAGAACGCCTCCAGGCTCCTGATTCTTTCCGGCATCCTCGAGCTTCCCCCGTGGGGCCTTGCCACAATGCAGAACGCAAACATCTTCCTGTTTTCCCACGTGGCCGGAGAAGCCATCTCCAACAGCGTCGCAGCCTACGGAGCATACGTGATAAAGGGAGTGCAACTGGAAAACTTCGGAGACCGCGAGTTCATTTTCAACGAATTATTCAACGCTAACGAGACCCTGCATTTCGATCCAACCGGAGTGCCCATCGTCTCGGGGACCTAAGCCTTGGACGCCGAGGAGATTGAAGGCACCACTTTCAAAGTGTACCTTTACCTCGTGAAGGAAGCAAAGCCCTCAGGCCCCAGAGATGTCATGCGAGGAACAGACCTAAGCAGCCCCAGCGTGGCTTACAGGCACCTGCAGAAACTCGAAGACCTGGGTTTGATACAGAAGAACAATTACGGACAGTACATCGTGAAGGAGAAACAGACGTTCAAGGGCTATTTCTGGATCGGCCGAAACCTCATGCCCCGACTAGTGTTCTACTCCTTCTTCTTTCTCGGCCTATGCGTAATTGGGATCGCTACAGTCGTGGCGCGCGTGATAATGCAGGAGGGGATTCAGCTCGAACTTCTGTTCTTGACATTTGCGACTGGCGCTTCATCAATTCTATTCATGGCTGAAGGAATCGCGTTACTCAGAAAGTTGAAGGAAAAGAACTCATAGCTCGAATCTGAAACGAAACTTTTCAGCAGGACTGTTCGATGTAAGCTACGCTTTAAAGAGACAACTTCATTCAGAAGAAAGATGAAGAAGGAGATCAAATTAATCAACAACAACGATGTCAAATGGATTCGGCTTGAACATGGTCGCCGTCTTAGCTATGCGGAGTATGGAGAACCTGCCGGCAAGCCGATCTTTCATTTTCATGGCTATCCAGGATCTCGACTTGAAGGAAAAATCATTAGCGCAACCGCAGCAAGATGCGGCGTCCGCCTCATCGCCGTGGATAGACCGGGAATGGGTCTTTCCGATTTCAAACCAGAACGAACAATACTTGATTGGCCAGATGAAGTCGCCGAGCTTGCTGACTTCCTGAAAATTGATAGATTTGCCGTCGAGGGAATATCGGGAGGCGGACCATACTCAGCAGCCTGCGCCTACAAGATTCCAGACCAGCTGACCAGCGCCGGTATCCTGAGCGGTGTAGGTCCATTTTGGGATGCTGGCGAACCCTGGGCTAAACCCAGTGACATGAAGAGTGTAAAGGATTTTTGGTTACAGTTTTCAACGAATATGCCCGAACCTGACAGGAAAATAATACTCGATCCAACAACGCTGAACCTCCTAACCGAGGAAATGTATGAAGCATTCCGGAAAGGAGCCGAAGGACCAGCCTACGAACGAGAATTATACGGAAAAGACTGGGGCTTCAAACTTGAAGACATCTCTCCAAATGTCAAAGTCTATCTCTGGCACGGAGAACAAGACGTTAACGTTCCCATCTCAATGGGTCGCAGGGTGGCAGAGACCATTCCAAATTGCAAAGCACAGTTCTACGCCGAAGAAGGCCACTATTCAACGGCATTGAACCACCTGGAAGACATCCTCAGAACACTGACCTCCTGAGGCTAGCGCACGCGCGAAACTCAGAAGCGTCCGCTATTTGCCAACTTTGTCCTCGTGTTTTTTCTTCTTTGCTTTATTCTTTTTTTCCATTGAAGGCATACGACAACCCCAATACCCACAATTATAATCAATGATATTACCCAATCCAAGTCTTAAGACTTTTCATGCTTCAATCTAGTGAAGTCAGAAAAGAGGGTCTGCGAGAGAAATCACAACTAATTTGGTGCGCGCGTCCCTTCTCTTACTCAACGTTATTGACACTAGCAAATAAAATGATGGCGCGGAAAAGCTTTAGCTTGATTCAGAACATTTCGTTGACATGGACTATCATATTCGAAAGGCAAAGAGTAAGGATAAGGAGCAGATAGTCTCGATTTTCAACTATTATGTAGAAAACAGCTATGCCGCCTATCCTGAACACAAAGCCGATCTGGACTTTTTTGACAAATTGACAGAGCTTGCCACAGGCTACCCATTATACGTGATTGACACTACCGAAGGGGAAGCAGTGGGTTTCGGGCTGATGAGACCCTACCACAATTCTGAAACGTTTAGACGCACGGCAAAACTAACTTACTTCATCCATCCGGCCCACACAAGAAAAGGACTCGGCACAAGACTCCTGAACGCTCTCACAGAGAAAGCAAAACAAATGGACATAAACACCGTGCTTGCCGACATATCTTCAAAAAACCCTGCGAGCATAGATTTCCACAAAAAGAACGGATTCCAAGAATGCGGAAGATTCAAACGCGTCGGAAAAAAGTTCGGAAAAGACTTCGACGTAATCTGGATGCAGAAATTCATAAAGTGACAAAATCGTTGATCTCCACGCGCTGTGCCTCACAAACGTTACGCTGATTTTCAAGGGCCATTCGCGTTACCGACGACAGGTTCTTCTTCCCGCATTTCAACCGGTTGAAGTGACATTGATGAAAGTCTCAGCCCAAAATGGAGCTAGGTAATTGTTCAAGTCAGGGTAGAAACTGACGTCCGGTATGAAGGCGTCTACAAGGTAAGTGCCCGGTTTAACAAGCAGAGAAGATTCTGGATGAATGAGTGTCTGGTTCCAAACCACCGTTCTCGTCAGGCTTTGTCCTGGGGAAAATGTGAGCGTCGTTAGACTCTGGTTAACAAACGCTGTAAACCACATTTGCATATCGACAATTGGTTCCGGGATGCCGTCCTCATAATACGTGCTCCACACTTCGACTATGATGGAAGGATCTACGATAGTAGAGAAAGAATGAGATATGTACCCCAGGTTAGTCACAGTCACCGTGATGTGGACCCCCTCGGCCGGGGCGTAAACAGACTTGCCCGTAGAGACTGTGAAAGACCACTTCGGCGTATCAATAACATACACCGCGTGGGTGACTCCCGAAGACGCGATTATCAAACCGAAAACGAGAACAAGTAACTTTCTCCAGCTCAGCTTTTGATTACTCACCAGATAATCGAAAGCAATAGCGAAAGCAAAAACCCAACCAAACACAAGTACAGGATACATCAAAAAGTACTGCATCCTCTCGTAAACCGTCACCGCGAGACTTGCAGCCGTCAAGATGCAGACATAAGCACTAAACGCTAGAAGATAGAGTCTGAAGCCCATTCCCGTCACTCCTTCAGAGGGCCTCTATGCAAATTTAAACCTTTAGCGCACGCAGATTTTGGAGTCGCTTCTTCTTTCCCTTCGCTCTGCAATGCGCGCAATTCTGGCACACATAAGCTCCGCAAGATTTATACTGCATCCGCATGGAGATATGAGAATCCGTGGTAACAATGGAAGGGGAAATGGACAAAGTGGCACGATGGGCTTTCGTAGCCGTTGTGGTTCTCGCGATTGTCATGGGACTGGCCGTCGGTTACATGGCCAACGTTGCGACTCTGCACATGGCGGATTCCAATGTTAGAAACGCTAATGCATATCTCACTCTGGTATTGCTGATTCTGGGAATAGTCGTCGGGTTCATCAGCGTGACAGCAAAAGAGGTGACACCGTTTCTCATAGCTGCAATCGCTCTAATAGTAGCTAGTACGTCAAACGTCTGGGTATTTTTGCAGAACGGCACTTTGAATCTGCTTTATTATTGGGTAGTGGAAATTCTAGTTTATATCGCTGCGTTCACTGCACCCGCCGCCGTCATAATTGCTGTCAGATCCCTCCTTGCCCTGGAAAAAACGAAGTAAGACACTCTTTCTTTCCTTCTTTTTTTTGTTGTCCAATCTCACCGAAGGCGCGCTATATTGTAAATGCGTTATATTCTAGAGTCCGATGTTGAACAAATAGCGCGAGCATATCGAATCTCCCCTGACCTTTTTTGGTGCGAAGTGATAGTATAAATAGCTGCAGGAGGAAAGTAACTATAAGGTAACCTTTGGGAGGCCACCTACTTGTTTCCTCAAAAAAGGGGAACTCTAATGGTAGACAAGAACAGGGAGGAAGAGAACATCAAATGGATCTGTCCTTCTTGTGGCCAAAGATACACAACGCCCCCGACAGTACGCACCAAATGTCAAAACTGCGGAAGAACATTCTACACCGAAGGAATTAACGTCGAAAACGGAGAATCCCGAAAGCTTCAAACCGAAATACAAAGACGCAGACGAAGAGAAGTAGAAGCAGACAAAGAACACGAATGAAACTAACGTTCCACGTGTGCATAATAAACAACTGCAATTACCAGGCAAACAGAAGAACAGTCGCTATGATCCTTACGCGAGCAAAGCTGATTCCGCTGAAGCCTCCGGTTGAAACCGGCGAAAATCCTGTTGACACTACTGGCAACACTGATAACTATAAAACGTTTAAGTTCATAAAACTGCGTAAATAGCTTATCGCCGCGGAGGGTTTCGATAAAATGAAGCTGAACGCGTTTATCCTGATCAACGTGAACCTGGGCTGCGAAATTCAAGTCTTGAAAGCTCTAAGGGACGTTCAAGGTTTTGAAGAAGTCTTCTACGTTTTTGGGGACTACGACATGATAGCAAAGGTAACCGCCAACACGATGGAAGAACTCAACCAAACCGTATCTCAAGTAAGAAAACTCGCAAACATCAAGTCAACATCCACAATAATTTCACGCGATCTGTAAGGCAAGCGCGCGCTAGGTCAGGGGAGGTGTTGCCCGAAGTTTCTAGCAATTAACGCGACGTCTTTCAAGTCGACCTTGCCGTCACCGTTCACGTCTGCGAACTGGTTCCAGTTTGGACCGCTCGGAGCAGAACCGAAGGCCCGTACCGCCAGCGCCAAATCTCTAAGATCGACTCTTCCGTCGCCGTTCACGTCGCCCATAAGTTTGATTGTGATGTTCCCGTCCGAGAGCGCGTTCGAACCCGTAGGTATTGTCGCCACCGCCGTCAGCGTGTAATTTTGGCAAGGGACGCCTGTTGTGTCCCACGTGAATGTGAATGTCAGGCTCTGTCCCACCTCCAAGGTTAGTGGGTATGTGTTTATGCTCTTGCCGGCTTTCAAGTCATAGTACAGGGTGACTGACACGGCGGATTCGTTGAAATCTCCGACGTTCTTGACCGTGACGTTGATCGTGAGTGTACCCCCCTGATAGACCCATGCAGCGTTGGCTGTTATGTTCGTCACTATAACTTCGTGAGTCACGTAATCGCCCGTCACGCTTCCTGGTGCAGCCACGGTGATTGAACCTGTCTGCAGGGTTGACAAGCCTGTTGTCGAGTTCCAGAAATACTGTTCGCCACTGCTCACAACGACCGAGGGGGCATAGGAGTAACTGTGCACTGAACCTGTCCCCCACCAGAAAGACAATGGGAGGCAACCCGCAGTGTAGTTTAGGCCGTCTATGGTGACTACTGTGCCGTTGCAGTTGCTTCCAAGGCCTGTTTGATCGAAGGTGATCTGGCTGTTACCAGGCTGCATCAAGGGATAGTGATCTGTGTTGTTCGCGTCAACCACGTATTGTGTGTCGCCTATTCCGTCGCTTCCAGTAATATTTTGATAGGGACCATGGTACGAGTCTGTTCCGCCGTAGTTGCTCCAATAGTTTCCGCCTGAGGGATAGCCATTATCCCAAAAATTCACGCATGCGCCCAAGTTAACGTCAAAGTCAATAACCTGCACTTGATTATCAATGAAAGAGTTATGATATATCGAGTTGTTACTCGAACTTAATCTCTGAACCAGTCCATACTTGTTATTCGACACGTTATTTTCGACTATTTCGTTTGAATCAGCGAAATTGGCAACAACAATACCACCGTTCCACAAGCCCTTACCCCAGCCGTTGTTTGTTATGTCATTCTGGGCAACTGTGTTGTTTGTACAGAAATCACCCACGATAATCCCGTAATCTACACAATCGTTTACCTCATTTCCCACTATTGTGTTATTGCTGGCGAAACTAAAAAGGAAAATTCCTCCAGTGTCTGCACTGACTGTTTCTTGGACAACATTTGATGTCACTGTATTATTACTTGATCCAATAATAACAATGCTGCAATCGGTGCTGCCATTGAAGAAACAGTTCGAAACTGTGTTGCCGTCTGCTTCCAGAGCAACGCCGTCTTCATCACTTATGAATTTGTTGCCGGATATCAAACAGCCAGATCCACATACCCAGCATCCAATTGATCCGTATTGAAACGTGAACCCTTCAATAGTGACATTGTCCGCGTTGATTCTGATAATATGATTGGCAGGCTGAGGCATTGGATGCGGGTACGGGAACCAGTAAACATCTGAGATTATGGTGGTTTCTTTATCCTGCCCTATGAGTGAGATGCTTTTATTAATCTGTATGTCGGGCACACCAATTTGGTAATTCACCTGTTGATACACTCCCGATTTAACGTAGACCGTATCTCCATCCTTTGCCGCGTTTATGGCCGCTTGAATGGTCGGATAATCGTCGGGAACTATGATGGTCGCAGGCTGAGCCTTAACTGGTTGAATCCTGAACGTCAACGTTAACATGCCTATTAACAACAATGCCATCAATATTCCAGAAAATATCCTATCGGGCATTTGTCCTTTCCCCTTTCAACAATTAAGAAGAGACAATCAATCAATTAACACTTGCGGTACGCTCTTCTGTTACATATGCAGCACGCCGCGACGCGATAACCGCTTCACGGATCGCGATGATGATATTCTCTCATTCCGAATTCTCCGAAACATCTCGCCGAACAAAAAAGAGTCATGACAAAACCACAGTGCGCGCGCTGGGATTTCGAACCTGTTGCAGCCAGGGCACAGTCACACACTCTTAAATACGGCCTTGGCAACCCCTTTTCAGGTGAAAAAATATGGTATTAGGAGAAAAACTCTGGGAAGGCAAAGCCAAAAGTGCGGGACCAGGCTTCATAAAATGCGTTGGAATGGAAGGCGTTACATCTGAGTATTCATGGTCGGCTCAAATGAAGGGAATGGGACGAGCCAAAGGCGCAGACATAAACATCCACGTGACAGCAAAGAGCAAAATGCCCCCGAAAGGCGTAGGCGGAGCAAAAGACCAAGGAGTATTCATGACAATGACCGGCGACATGGGCATACTCAAAGGCTTCGACCTAATGAAAACGAGCATGAGCCCCAAGCCAACAGCCGTCGGCTTATATAAATTCATGACGATGTCCGAGAAACTAGGCTGGATGAACGACCTCATAGCCCTCATCACCTTCGAAGCACAGGACCCCATGTGGGAAACGTCCAACCTTACCATCTACGAGTGGAAATAAAAACCGACCCGAAACACGATACCTCCGTTTCGCCCTCCCCATTTTCTTTTTAACCAATCAGTAACAAAACATAAATGGAAGAATTTATGTGCAAAAAATCATCACATTCCTGTGGTTCGACAATCAAGCCGAAGAAGCAGCAAGATTTTACGCCTCCAACTTCAAGAATTCAAGGATCCTGAGCACGTTGCCAGGACCAGGTGGAAAACCCATGTCAGTGACATTCGAGCTTGACGGACAAAAGTTCACAGCGCTAAACGGTGGGCCACAGTTCAAATTCACAGAGGCCATATCGCTCTTCGTCAACTGTAAGTCACAAGAAGAAGTCGACAACTTCTGGGAGAAACTTTCCATAGGCGGAGAAAAAGGAAAATGCGGCTGGCTCAAAGACAAGTACGGCTTATCGTGGCAGATCGTCCCCACGATTCTAGGTGAGATGCTGGCCGACAAGGATCCTGAAAGAGCCAACAGAGTAATGCAAGCAATGCTCAAAATGGCCAAAATCGACATCAAACAACTAAAACAAGCATACGAGCAACCAACCTAAATCTTGCACGCACTTACAGAAAAAACGTATCGTCGCGCACGCCATTATGAATTTGCTCCACATGCCCTTGAAAGTGGTCTCTTGAAGTGGATTCTCGCAATGGGGGCTACTGCAATGCTATCTTGATTAACTCTATCGAGAAAGGTTTTCCATGTCCAGGATAAACAGTCGTTGCCCCAAGTTCGATCAGGTGTCGCCAGCTTTCTTTCACTTTTTCGATGTTGTCAGCCAAGATAGGCAGTCCAGGACTGCGCCTGAGAGGGAGTCTGTTCATGGCGAGGTCTCCCACAAATGCTTCTCCTGAATCTAAGAGCACGCTGATTGATCCCATCGTGTGGCCAGGGGTGTACACTATCTGTCCAGGAATATCATAGTCTTTGAGCCGTAGGCCATCGTCTTTGATGATTAACTCGACTTCCGTAGGTTGAACATCGCCTGCAAACGGGGAGGCGAGTCTGCCGAGTTTTGTCATGAACCAGCCCCATGAACTGCCCTCTGCTGCCCTTACGTTGTGGGTTGCTTTCGAGTCTCCAGTTTCGAGGCATTGTTTGTCAAGTTGATGCATCGCAATCTTGGCTCCAGTGAGTTCTCTTATGTCTTTGGCCGATCCGATGTGGTCGAAGTGCCCGTGAGTAATGACGATGAGCTTGATTTCCTCAGGTTTCATTGGAATTTTCCTCATTGCCTTGATGAAATCATCTCTCTTGCCTGGAGGTCCGCCGTCAATCATTATCGTGCCCTTGTCTCGGATTACATAACAATCATTGATGCCGAAAGAAAAACTGAAGATGGCTGTACTCATTTGAAAACCATCACCAAATTGCCTGCCATTGAGTGTTGCAATCGGACACTTTACAATCATTTATACTTCACAGGGTTTATACAATTAACGGTAATTTCTCATGTCGGCAAAAGAAATCAAGGCACTTGAGCGTTATTTTCTCGAGGAGGTAAACAAGGGAAAGGCGGCCGCTATGGCCGTTATGGACGAGACTTGCGCTGCTGACTTAGTCGTTCACAGTAGTGCCGGCAGGGATATCCACGGTCTCAAAAACTTCAAACAGTACTGCAGCAGACTCTTCAGCGCCTTTCCCGATAACCATTCCACCCTTGACGACGTGATCGTCGAAGGAGACAAAGCAGTTATTCGCTACACGACTACCGGCACACATAAGGGCGAATTTATGGGCATTCCCCCTACCAATAAGAAGGTGACGTTTTGGGCGATCGAAATCGACCGATTTTCTGGCGGCAAGTTCGTGGAAATCTGGTCAAGGTTTGATACGCTAGACCTCATGCAGCAACTCGGAATAGCGCCCACGCCGGAAAAAGGAAAATAACCCCACTGATACCATTACATATTAACCCTCCACATCTTTAGCTCGCGTGCTAATTAGTCGGCAGTTCACCCACAACATTAAGCATTAAGACAACTTCTCCGGGAGCGAGCCATATATCCCTGTAGAAGTCGAAGGTTCGCCAACCGAAAAGCCGCCAGAGCTCCAGAAAACTCAATCTTCTGAAACCTTGCCTACCAAAAACCGTCAGAGAAGCAACGTTTCTCCTTTGCACCGAAGCGAAAACAGCCCCGGCCCCGGCATGCTTGACACACTCAACGCCAGCATTCACAAGCGCGGCTGCAATTCCTCTTCGACGAAATTGCGGGTGAACCGCAACCCACAATATACAACCGAACCTGCCGCCGCCTACTTGAAACTCGATCAGTTTAACAAACCCAACCGCCACTCCCCCCTGCGTCTGACTCACGAACACTCGTCCCCCTTCTCGAATACTATGCAGAGCAAAAAAGCGGAGGAACGGCGAAAAAGACAAGTCTATAATTCCCTTAAGCCCACTCGCATCACTCGGAATCATCGGTCTGATCGTAAACTCGACATTCACCATAGTCCCAATCGCTGAGTTAATAGTTATAGTATTATAAATTGCCTTGGAAACACCTGCCCACTTAGCAAATCTCCCGTTTGCACATTCTTTCGGCGTAAGGTTAAATAGTTAACAATTCTAATTATTAGATATGCAATCTGTTAGAAGGCCTAATTAAAATGACCGTAACTCCTGAACAATCCGCAGGTGAACTCCTCGAAGTGGTTCCGATGCTTATGATGGAAATTCGATCCCAGATGCGCAGCCAGGGAGCAACCGACTTGACCATCCCCCAGTTCCGCACGCTAGCCTTTGTAAATCGCAACCAAGGTTCGCCGCTCTGTAAAGTGGCAGATCACATGGGTCTGACACCCCCCTCCGCATCCACACTTGTAGACGGCCTCATCAAGCGAGGCATGATGACACGAGAAGACCAACCTGATAATCGAAGACGTGTAAAACTAGTTGTCACAAGCCGCGGGAGCGCCATTATGGAGACCTCTCGCCGCGGAACCATGGCATACCTAGCAAAAAAACTGAGCAGCGTAAACGCAGAAAACAGAGAAGTCATCGTCAAAGCAATGGAAACCCTTCGCTCAGTCTTCACGACTAGCACACCAAAAGGAGCGTAGCCAAGCAAGACCATGAACACCCTCACGAAACAGCACCACCTCAACCACAGACTCGAAAATCAAAAACCCGCCCACGAAATCGAGCATTCACGTCAGCCACATGCCCAGCAAAGAGTGACTAGAAGCTGATTCTCGAAATAGTTAACCTAAGCAAGAGGTCAGGCAGGGCTGCGGCGGTAGATTTCATCAGTTTAGGTGTTCGAGGACGGAATTTTCGCGTGTGCCAACCGTATGGAGAAGAAACGGGTCTGATGGTTAAATGAGTGTCGCCAAACCGGTGCTAGATTGGATAGCCAAGCTGAAGGTTAAACGGGGCATCCTAGGTTCAGGAAAAGAATTCAGGACCTTCATGAAGTATAACAGGCCCTACATCAAGCACTACGCAGTCATGACTGTGATAAGCGGCGTGAGGGCTGCCCTGTTCGCCCTCGAGCCCCTTTACTTGGCCCTTATCATCGACAAGGTAATCATCGGAGGCCAGTCGGCCCTTCTCCCAGGTCTAGTCCTCTACACGATACTCGCGGTCATGGGCGTCGGACTGTTAACCTTCGCTGAGACGTTCATGAACAGCTACGTCGCCGAGTGGCAGACAAGAGACATCAGATCGGACTACTTCAAGTCGCTCGAGGAGAAGTCTTTCGGGTTCTTCGACTCCAACGCAGTCGGCGACCTCGTCTCTCGCGCCACAATGGACCTCCAAGCCGTAAACAATTTCGCCGGCAACTGGCCTACCAGCGTCACCGACTCCGTCTTCGTAATCGCCGCCTGCCTGCTCGTCATGATTCCAATAAACCCCGTCTTGACCCTGCTGACTCTAGCCCCCATGCCCCTCATTATGTACCTCCAGTTTAGGCAGTTCACCCAGGTCCGCCCATTATTCATGAAGATGATGCTCATCCTCGGCAAACTCGGCGCCTACATACACCAGAACATCATCGGCATGAAGAACGTAAGGATATTCAGGAGGGAGAATGAGATGAAGGATGGCTTCAAGCAGGTAGAGTCGAAGTACGTCGCAACCGCCATCTCCGCCGGAAGGCTGCAGGCCTTCTACACGCCCTCACCTCAAACAATCCTCCAGATCGGCATAACGTTCGTCTACGTGTACGGCACGAGCCTCCTCCTCGGGCCGAACCCGATCCTCCTCATCGGCAGCCTCATACTATTCGCCACATACATGCAGAGAATTGTCCCTCAGCTCAACTCGTTTGCCAACGTCATCGGTTCATGGGTAAACGCCTCCGCAAGCTTCGAACGAATAGAAGAGATGGAAGACACCCCAATCGAAGTCAAGGACTCGCCTAACGCCAGAGACATCACAATCGAGCGAGGTGAAGTCGAGTTCAATAACGTCAACTTCGGCTACACCAGCGGCATCAACGTACTCACTGACATCAGCTTCAAAGCGGAAGCCGGAGAGAAGATAGCCATACTCGGACGCACCGGCTCCGGCAAAACCTCCCTCATCAACCTCATTCCCAGATTCTACGACGTCAAGTCAGGAAGCATAAAGATCGATGGAGTTGACACCAAGGATTACAAACTCACCTCCCTCCAAAAACAGATAGGACTAGTACTGCAAGACGTCCTCCTCTTCACAGGCACCATCTACAACAACATATCCCTCGGCAAACCTGACGCAACCCTAGAAGAAATCATAAGCGCCGCGAAGCTCGCGAGGATACACGACTTCGTCGACTCCCTCCCCGACAAGTACGACAGCGTGGTTGGGGAGAGGGGCATAACCCTCTCTGGCGGACAGAAACAGAGGGTAACCATTGCCAGGGCAATCCTGACGAACCCAAAGATACTGATCCTCGACGACTCACTATCCTTCGTCGACGCCAGAACCGAACAGGAGATCCAAGAGGCACTTGAGGAGGCGATGAAGGGGCGCACGACCTTCATTATCGCCCAGAGACTCTCCACCATCAAGAACGCTGATAAGATACTGGTCCTCGAGGAGGGCAGAATCGTCGAATTCGGCACCCACAGCGAACTCATGGCCAAGGCGGGCATCTACAAGAGAGTGTACGAGACCCAGTTCCTCGATAAGACCCCCGCGTGGGACCTGGAGGCGCCCTAGACGTCGATAGGCACCGGTGGAGGGGGGCCGGGAGGACCCGGCGGGTTCGGCGTCTTCTCGACGCTAGGAGAAGCCCAAAAGAAGCGAAACACCAGAGACAGGGATCTTCTACTCAGACTTTACAGGTACGCCGTCGCCAACCGCAGAAACTTTATCATGGCAACCATGGCCCTCATCGCCAACTCGGCGACAACCGTGATGGTTCCCTTCATGAGTAAGCTCGTGGTGGACGACATAATCACCCCCATGAACATGGCCGGCTTCATCTGGTGGATCCCCCTCTTCCTGGCCATAACAGCCGGCTACTACTACACGCAGTACGTTTCAACGTGGCAGATAAGAATCCTCGGCGAGAACACCGTCGCCAGGATAAGACAGGACATAATGTCCAAGCTGCAGATCATCTCCCTCAGGTACTTCTCCGAAGGAGAGACGGGGAGAATAATAGCCAGGCCCATCAACGACGCAAACAACGTCCGGATATTCTTCAGGATGGGGTTCACCAGCATCATACAGAACGCGGGATCCCTCTTCTTAGGCATCGTCATAATATTCTTCCTAAACGTGAGACTCGCCCTGCTCGCCGTAGCGGTCATGCCCATGGCGGCTATAGCGACCTACTACCTCGGACTGTTGTCGAGGAAATACAACAGGGGCGCCTTCCTCAACACGTCGGGGATGATCTCAACCATGCAGGAGAGTCTCTCAGGGATTAAGGTCATCAAATCTTTCGTCCAACTCGACAGATTCAACAAACACTTCAACGATGAGCAGGACAAAGTCGTGAAGCAGCGGATCCTAGCCGTCCTCGTCTCATCAATCTACCAGCCGGTCGCCTACGCCATCAGAGTCGCAGGAACAGCCCTGGTCCTCTGGTACGGGGCGATCATGACGATGAACGGCAAGATAACCCTAGGGACATTCGTCGCCTTCACCGCATTCCAGATAATGTTCTTCAACCCCATCCTAGCACTCGTCCAGGCATACGATCAGTACCAGCAGGCCATGTCCGCAACCGAGAGAATGTTCGACCTCATCGACACAAAACCAGAGGTGGAAGATCCGCCGGATGACACAGCAGTTCAGGTCGGAAAGTCAGAGAAGCTCAACTCAGAACACGTCACCTTCGGCTACGACCCCAAGATACCAGTCATAAACGACATCAACTTCGAAATAGACCACAACACACCGAAGCTTGCGATAGTCGGACCCACCGGCGCCGGAAAGAGCACCATCATCAACCTAATATCAAGGTTCTACGACCCGCTCAACGGCAGCATTAAACTGAATGACCAGGACATCAAAAACCTAAGAATCTCCGACCTACGAAGCCACCAAAGCATCGTCCTCCAAGACTCCTACCTATTCCCAATGTGCATCAGAGACAACATCCGCTTCGGAACGCCAGACGCGACCGATGAAATGGTCATCGAAGCAGCGAAGATGGTAGGGGCCCACGAGTTCATCATGAACCTCCCCAGAGGATACGACTACATCATCCAAGAGGGCTCTTCAAACATCTCCATCGGCCAGAGGCAGCTGATCAGCTTCGCAAGGGCCATCCTCACCAACCCCGACATCCTCATCCTAGACGAGGCCACATCCAGCATCGACCCCTACACCGAACTCGTCATACAGAACGCCCTGAAAAACCTGCTATCCAACAGACTAGTCATAATCATAGCCCACAGACTCTCAACCATAAGACTCTGCGACGAAATCGTAGTCATCGATCACGGACGCATAGTAGAATGGGGAACCCATGAAGAACTCATGAAGGCAGACGGAATATACTCCTCTTTCTACAAGATGCAATTCAAAGAAGAGAAGGGACTCAACATCGACTATGGAGATCCATCCTAGCATCCCTAGAGCGCACTCGTTCAGTAACCCCACTGTCCAGAAGCGCGCGAATTAGCTATGCAGTAGCTTGTTGGCAACACGCTAATCTACCTACAACTAATCAGCACAAAAAAGACGGTTCGCGCCCGCCTCCCATGCATTCCAACCTATTTCGTTCTTCAACGCTCCGATGGTTAGGTTGATGGACAAGAAGCTTTTACCAAGATAGATCTTTACAACAAATTTGCGTGCCCAGTCAAAACATCATGTCGGAAATAGTTGTGTTGAGTTAATCACTTCTGAAATCCACGTTTAGCGAGTTGCGAGTCGGACAATCAAGTATAAAACGAACACTATGCTGGTTATGAAGAAACTCACCGGATACGGTTCATAAAACGCAATGAATAGTCCCAGCCACGTTGCCATCAATGCAATAGCCACGGAGATTATTACGGCGTGCTGCGGTCGTTTTGTCAATCTCTGGGCGATTGCAGCCGGCGTGACCATTAACGAGAAAATGAGAAGCACCCCGACTACCTGAACGGAAATCGATGTCGCAACCGCAACCAAGAGCATGAAAATAACGCCGAGCAAGAGCATCGGCATTCCTTTTGCCTCTGCAACATCCTCATCAAGCGACGCAAACAAGAGCGGCCGATACACAACAGCAATTACAACCAAAATCACCAAGCTGACAAACAATGTCAACAGAACATCGCTACTACTGATGCCCAGTATTTCCCCGAACAAGATAGAATAGGCTTCCGTCGCATAGCCCGTGTACAGGCTAATAAACAGCACTCCCAAGCCGAGCATGAACGCGAGAACTGTCCCGATTTGAACATCCCGATTCGCCGCCCGCGGACCAAGCACAGCAATCCCAAATCCGCCGACGCTAGTAAACGCCAAAAGACCGAAAACGGGATTAACACCCAACAACACGGCGCCTGCAGCTCCAGCGAAACCAATATGCGAAAGAGCATGCGCTGCAAAGGACGAACGACGCAACACCACAAAGTATCCCACTATACCTGCAATAATCGCGACTATTGTCCCGGCCTCGAAGGCATGCTGCATAAACTGGTACTGAAATATCTGCAGCAAGCCGGCCTGTAAATTAATGCTTAACTCCCCCATACAATTCATCAGCATGGTGATCTTCAGTCCCTGTGCCTATTATTGCCACATTGCCCTTGGAATCATGCATAACCTCAACTTGAACCCCGTACAAAGCCGTGAGACACTCCGACGTCAGAACGTCTTTCGGCCTCCCAGTTGCCACCCTGCCGTTGGCAATATAGATCACGTTATCCAGAAAAGGCAGAAGAGGATTGATGTCGTGGGCCACCAGAAACGCTGTCACGCTGCGCGATCTAACCACATTGTTGATAAGCTGAACCAATTCCCTCCCGCGCCCAATATCAAGATTCGACAACGGCTCATCAAGCAATAATATGCGCGGGTTGCTCACCAACGCCTCAGCCAGAAATATCCTCTGCAATTCACCCCCCGACAACGCATTGAGAGATCGGTGCGCCAACCCGCCAGCTCCAACAGCTCGCAACGAGTCAAAAGCCACTTCGCAGTCGTCTTGAGAGAATAGGCTGAAACCCCACCGTTTGCCAGAGATCGCCAGCCGCACCAATTCCAGACATTCAATATTCGTTTCACTGTCAATCATGTGCCGCTGAGGCACGTAACCAATCTGCGGATTGCCACGCCTGGGCCGACCGTTAAAAATCCTAATAGCGCCGCTGATGGGCTGCTGCAACCCAAGCAGAAGTCGAAACAGAGTTGTCTTGCCCGCCCCGTTAGGGCCTATAACCGCCACAAACTCCCCACGACCAACAGCAAAACTAGCGTCACGCCAAACTTCGCGGTCCCCGTAACCAGCCACCACGTTTTCAGCCGTAACAATCCCAGAAGACATCGTAACCGAAAATTTCTCGGGCTCTACTGCACTCATTAGGCATCGTCACCGCTACTGTCTAAGGGCAAGCGCATTCTGAAGACTGATCAATTCTGCGCTCATCCAATCTTGGAACAAAAGTTCGGGCGGTTGTATGGTTTCTGTCACACCAACCGTCGTGACGTTGTTTTGGGCGGCTAACGCCTTCATATTATCCGTGAGAGGCGTCACCGTTTGATTATTGTACACTAGCACTCTTAAGCTTCCGCTCTGAAGCTGCTGCTGAAACTCCACCACGCTCTGTGCCGGCGGATCATTTCCTTCTGACACAGCTTGCATAAACGCAGGAGGAGAGACGAGATCTAGACCCGTCGCATTTGCTAGATACTCAAAGATGCTCTCTGTAGACGCCACTTCGGTGCCTGCGAATTGCTGTCTGATCTCATCGATTCGCCCGTTATACACTCCGAGCGACGCATTCAGACTAACATACTGTTGATTATAATAGCCTGCATCAGCAGGATCAAGAGAAACAAGATCGGAACACATCTGATGCACAGTTTCATTCACGTACGAAGGAGAATACCAAAAATGAGGGTTATCGCCTTCCTTCTTTCCGAGAAGATTAGCCACGTTCAACACCTTTTGATTGGGATTATTGCTCGCCGAAATAAGCTTGAGAGCCCAATCGTCATACCCAGCCCCGTTGACGATTACATAGTTTGCATTTGCGATTGCCCGCGCATCCGTAATGCTGCTTTCATATTCATGAGGATCAGCATTGGGATCCGTAACGATGCTCAATACCTGGACATGCGCTCCTCCAAGCTGAAGCACCAGACTGCCCCAGAAATTTTCACCAGCAACTATTTGCAACTTTGTTGGAGTTGAACCTGATGTGGATCTATCTAAGATGTAAGAACCTGTGAGTATAGCTGCAGCCAAAACTACAACTGCCAAGACCACAACGGCCACATACGTGATTTTCTGCAATCACAACGCCCTCCACAAATCTTCCTTTAACGCGATTATTGATTTCTGTTATCAATAAGACAATATATAAATATTGTTGATTGCCATTATCAATAAGAGAACATGCCAAAACTGTCGAGAAAGACAAAACAGAAAGAACTCTTGAAATCGGAAATTGAAAAGATTGATACCTTCTTCACCGCCGACGATTTGCTCAAAAGAATCAAAGAGAAAGACAAAGAAATAGGCATAGCCACGATTTACAGGTTTCTGAACGAGTTAAAGACTGAAAGAAAAATTCATTGCTATTTTTGTGACGGAAGAGTCACATACTCCAATGACAAAAAGAATCACTGCCACTTTGTGTGCATGAAATGTAACAGCTTGACACACTTCGACGTTGACAACATAGACTTCGTGAAGAAGAAGATTGATGGTGAAATGTATCATTTCCAAATAGAAGTCCATGGAATCTGCAACGACTGTTTAAAGAAAGAATCATCAAGCGCGCGAAACGAAAAACAAACAGTGTCAGGCAAAAATTTTTAGAGTATTGTGCCGTAAATCATCTGTCTTAGAATTCTCAGAATTAGCAATCTGAGAAATAACGGCAACCTACGATAAGAAGGGTACAAAACAATCTCCACGTAATCTCTAAACAGCATCTGTTTCTTCCTTCTATCTTTTGCCAATCTCAACTGGAACGCTGTTGTATTCAAACCCTGCGGCTAACTCCTTCAATCGTACATCAACTACTCGGGCATTCAAGGTACCACGTTTAGCTTCCTTGTTATAGCCATGACGATCATTTTCATTCTCATTCTGTTTCTCCGCGCGCCCATTTCTAATGAAGCAGCAGAGGAAGCAGCAAAGAAGAAATTCGGCAAAATATGGCTGAAAAGCCAAAAATAAGCTCAAATTTAGGGCCTTTGGTGCCGAGGGCCGGGTTTGAACCAGCGACGACTCGGTCTTCAGCTTCGCCCCCAACGCAAAGAAATGCGATGAGTCGAGCGCTCTCCCAGGCTGAGCTACCTCGGCACTCTGGAATACCTCTGATACTTTACTCAGTTACGTTTTCTCAGAAATATTAATGTATCTTTTTGATAGAAGGCACCAAAGGTCGCTTCTAACAATGTTTTGACTTCTTCCGGTTTTCCGCCACGTTGAAGGTGACTCATCGTTGGGCGACGCGCTGCTACGGTGCGGCCAGATGTTAGATCTGCGAAAGTTAATCAGTCAAAGCGGAGGAGTAAATATCAGAGGACTGAAGGATGGCGCAGTATCGCATTGGAACCGGCGGCTGGGCTTACTTCAATGCTCAAGGTAGGTCCTCATTGAAGGCATATTCTAAAATATTCAACTTCGTAGAGGTGAATTACACTTTCTACGAGTACCCAACGCAAAGAATGGTCGAACACTGGCGAGGATCAGTTCCGAAAGATTTCACGTTCACAGTCCGGTGTCACCGAGACCTCACCCACAGGATCGGTTTGAAACCCGTCGAACATGCGTACAACGTTTTCAACCAGATGATCCAATTTTGCAGAGTCCTTGAAGCTCCGTTCTTGCATCTGGAAACGCCCAGGAGCTACAGCCTTGAAAAACCCGCCCTGGAACAGGCAAGGGATTTCTTTTCAACAATCAGTCTCAAAGGTGTACGGCTGGCATGGGAACTGAGAAGCCCAATAACCGAAGAAACTAGCAAGCTAATGCAGAATTTTGGCATAGTGCACAGCGTTGACCTGTCAAGAGAGCAACCAACCTATGGCTCAGATACGGTGTACACAAGGCTATTCGGAAAGGGCGAACACAACATCTACCAATTCACGGACGAGGAACTCGTTAACATCAATCAAAAAATCGCGAAATCGGAAGCCAAAACTGTTATCGCCTCTTTTCACGGAGTCAGAATGAACACGGACGCCTTGAGGTTCAAGCAATACAAAGAATCGGGAATCTTTCCAACCGTCACACCATTCGTCGGAGCAGAATCCGCCCGTTCAGTCCTACAAGAGGACGCCGTGTTCCCCTCCTCAAAACAAGAACTGATCAAAGATCAAGGCTGGAAAATTATCGATCTCACAACCGAAAAGAGAGTGCGCCTCTCAGAAAAGCTCGCAGATATCCCCGAAAGAATCTACAACAGCCTAGACGAGGTTGTTCAAACGTTGGAGACCAGCTCATGAGCAAGAACAACATCCTTCTCGGCACATCGGGATGGAGCTACGAAGAATGGGAAGGACCATTCTACCAGGAAGGAGAAAAAAGGAAGCTCAGAGCCTACACCAAAGTGTTCTCAACAGTCGAGATTGACTCAACGTGGTACCGATACCCCACAAAGGGAACAGTCATGGGATGGCTGAAATACTCACCATCAGAGTTCGTGTACACCGCCAAAATGCCCAAACTCATCACCCACGAGAAGAAACTAGGCCTCAAAGGAAACATAGACGCAGATCTGAAAGCCTTCTCCGAACTAATGTTGCCCCTCCAACAGAGCGGAAAACTCGCCTGCCTTCTCATCCAGCTCCCCCCAAGCTACACCTACAACCCTGAGAACCTAGAGTCATTCTTTCAAACGCTCGACCCAAGGTTCAGGTTCGCCGTCGAATTCAGACACCTCTCCTGGATGAGAGAAGAGACCTGGCAACTCCTAAACAAGCACAAAATAGCCTACACCAACGTTGACGAGCCGCTGCTACCTCCCGACGTCCACCTGACAACCGATTTTTCATACTTCCGATGGCACGGCAGAGGCAAAAAACCGTGGTTTGATTATTATTACACCGAGGAGCAGCTCGACGAGTGGATCCCCAGATTGAAGGAAGCCGCCGGAAAAATCAACAAGGTCTATGGATACTTCAACAATCACTTTCACGGATACGCCCCCGAAAACTGCCTACACATGATTCGAAAGCTCGGACTAATCACAGAACAACAAAAAAAGATCGAAGAAAGAACACGAGCAAAACAAGCAAACCTAGGCGACTTCTTCAAAAGCTAGCTGCTCCAAGCACTCGGCAACCGTGAGGAAAGAGGTGCAAGCTTTCTCCTTTCTGCATAAGGGAGAAGGGAAAGAAGAACAATGTAAGTGGTCTGCTTGCACCTCTAGTTTTCCCAATTTGGACATGATCGCTTAAAAGGTTTGTGACACATTGTTTCATAGGTTTCAGTCGCCCACCTTGTTCGCAGTGCAGGCTGAAGGCGGGAACAGGTGGATCGATTCTTGGAATACGTGATTCTGATTTTGTGATTCAAAAAGACGGGAGAGCGGTCGACAAGGATTTTGAGAAGTGACTAGAAAAGCAGAAAATGAATAACCCCATAGCCGATAACGGCGAACACCAAAGAGATTAAAGTCAAAAGAACCCTGTCAATCCTCTGTTCCTCATCGAGTTTTCCATCAGCACGGGAGAGGCTCATGTTGCTCACATCTCTCCTGTTTAAAGCTCTCAAGGAAAGGTTTTATGAAGCTAAAATACTTATTTCAGAACCCTGAAGCCGCGGATTTCAAGTGCTCAACAGGGTCCAAGCGGGCTCGTAGTCTAGCTGGCTAGGACGTCGCCCTCACACAGCTTAGTTGCTGGAGGAAGCGGCGAAGATCCCCGGTTCAAATCCGGGCGGGCCCACTATAAGCACGAAGTTTAATATGTCCTAATTAACCATAGCGCGGCTATCTCGGTTCGAAAGATATCAGAGTCACTGTCTCCGTTATCCCGGGGATTCTGCGTATTTTGTCGAAAATGAATTCGTCAAGGCTCTCTTTGGTTGCAAAGGCAACTTCAACGTGTAAATCGTAGATGCCAAGGGTGGAAACTGCACTTCTAACACCGGGCAACTTCTTGACTTTTTCCATTACTTCGTCCTTTCCGGCTTCGACTTTTGCCAATACGTATGCCGTGACCAACGCATACTCCACTCGAAGATGCGCGAGCTACAAGATAGTCAAATGGTTTTATCCGAGATGTGTCGGTGTTGTAGTCATAGCAAAGTAAAGCCAAGCGCCGGCAAATATGAATGCAGCTATTGCCCACAGCCACCTAAACCACCTGTTCTCAAGGTGCATTGCTGGAACCGTAAGTAACAACACAATTGCAGGTGCCAGGTAGAGCAAAGTGGTTTCCGTCGGGTTCGACGTGAGCTTATATTTCCATATTGAATAAGCATCGGAGATCAGGTATAGGCCCAAGACAGCAGCGAAGTAGGTGCATGCTTGCACCCCTCTCCCGCGAAACAGCGCCGCAGCGCCCGACAGCAGCACTAGCCCTGCAAGCGCACCAACGCCTCCGAACAAAATGTTATAGGCCTGGAGGCCTGAAGGGAAAAGGCCAAGGGTGATAGTTATGCTAGTGAGGAAGATGTAAAAGCCGGTTGCTCCCAGCGCAACTCCCAGGCCCGACGCTATGTTCTTCTGTCCTTCGTCGATTGAGTCTGTAGACGGCTTGTAACGAAGTCTGAGCGCTGCAACTCCTAGTATTACTCCGCTCGCAGCGATGCCCCACATCATGCTATCCAAATAATCTAAAGCTGGTGCGGTCAATATTCATTACTCCAACCATTTTTATCTTTTCTATAACACAATCGGTATAAAAGCTTTCTGTTTAGTGCTGACGCGTGGTCTGAGATTCATCGTTGCAACCTCTCTCCTGCTCGTAACCTTCTCGCCCGTGCTTTTCTTTTCCGGCGCCTTCGAACTAGCATACCTGCTCCTTGCAATTGTTCTAGGCGGACTGATATACACACTGAACGTAGGGCTCTTCCTCACACCAACAAAACGAACAGCGTGAACAGTCTTCAAATTCTCTAGCCCTCATCTTGCCCTGATATTTCTTGCATTGATAACCCACTCAGTTCCAATTTAATTCAACTTCCAAACGTACGAAAATGCCCCCCGAGACTGGGATAATCAAAGAGCCTTAGCGCAAGACAGACCAAAACGCTGAAAGAACATATGCAATTACTAGTAGCACGCCGAAAAGTAAATGCACTCTTATCGTTGACACGTTTGCCGTAATAATGGATTGCGGTTTCTCGTAGTACTTCCTTGCCGTGGTGATTGCGTTTATCGCCAAAGGAAGAGTAATTAGAACGATTAGCGAGGCAAGCGGCATCAGTCTCAATACAACCATCACCGCCGTCCAAGCATAAGCTGCCATGACAATGACTCCATACAGGTCTGCTCCTTGCTTCCTCCCGACTCTCACGACGAGGGTTTTCTTACCAACCGCCTTGTCCGCAGTGTAATCTGGAATCTCGTTGATCCACAATATTGCGGTGATAAGAAAGCCGACTGGTACAGAAGCGACTAAAGGGCCCAGAAGCAAGTTCTTGCTCTGAACGTAATAGCTACCCAAGACCATCAACGGACCGAAGTTCAGACCCACCACCAGCTCGCCGATTCCACGTGTTGCCAGCTGCGTAACGTAGAAATATCCAGATACGACGCCTATGGCGCCCAGCAGCAAGACGCCCCATCCGACAGAAACGAAGAGTACGATGCCAATGAGACCGGCCACGGCAAAAAGGCAAAGAGCTGCAAAATATGCCCTCCGCGGACTGACCAGATTCTCCAGCAAAACTCGACTCCCCCCACTTATCGGTGAAAGCCCCTCGGTGTTGATTGCGTCACAGCCGCTTCGAAAGTCAAAATAGTCATTGATGATGTTTGTCCCCAAATGCAGGCACATCGCCGCCACTAGCGCCAAGGCAAAATATGCAGGATTAAAAGCTTTGATGGCCGTCCATGCGATGACAGCCCCCAAGGTAACGGGAATTATTGTTCCCGTCAAAAAAGGGATCCTAGCCAGTCTCGCCCAAATCATGAACGAACGACGAAACCCTTGACCTTTAGGAGTGTCCAATCTGGCTAGCCCTCGAATTCGTCGACATAGCCAGAAAACCGCATTAGATAATTCTTGAACTTGGAATCCCTGACGTCTTTCAAACTCGAATGAGATTTCTCTATATATTCTGCTATTTTTCCCTTACAATAACTAAAAGCCCCGGACTCTTCCATCCTGTCTTTCATTCTTTCCATATCAGCCAAGGTGACTTTTCTATTTCCAAAGTTCCTCTTCATCAAATCCCTCGCCGCCTCGTTTCCGTGTTCATACACGTGAAGGAATGGGAGAGTGACGTTGCCGTTTCTGAGGTCGCGTGAAATCTGATTCTTGCCCAACAAATCGTCAAGATCATCATTGAGCTGATATGCCATTCCGAAATACTCACCAAACTTGGCCAAGGCTTCAACTTCCGAAGGCGTGCCTCCAGCCGCCAAGGCCCCGCAACGGGTCGCACATCTGAAGAGAGAAGCGGATTTCTTCTCTATCTTTGTGAAATACTGCTGCTCAGTTGCATCATCCAGAGAAAGAACAGCATCGATGTATTCGCCGTCTGAGAGTTCTAGCCCGCCGTCGGATAGGATTTTCATTATTTTCGGTCCATAGTCCGTGGCAAGATTTACGGACAAGGCGATTAGAGCATCTCCTGCTAAGATTGCCCCTTTTGTGAACCATTTTGAATACAGAGTCTTCATTCCGCGGCGGCAGGTGTCCTGATCTATTATGTCGTCGTGGACCAGTGTGGCAGTATGTAAGAGTTCGAATGACAAAGCGAGATTGGTCACTTTCTTCGGGTCTCCGCCGACGCTCTGAGCACTCAGCACTGTTAGTATTGGTCTCAGTCTTTTTCCATTGGATAACAATGCAAATTCCAGCAAGGGACGAAGGCTGACATCAGAAATCTTCGAGAGCAGCTTTTCAAGCTCAGACTCGATTGAACGTTTCATGCCAAATACGTATGAATGAAAATCCTCACTAGTGCAGCTGACCAATTGGCTCCTGGTTCTCATGAGCAAATCATTTCCTCGGCTGTTGTAATCAGCAAAAGTTGGGTGCAGCAAGATATAATGCTTTTTGTTATGACGATTAGGTTGATAATAATAATGAAATGCACAAATAATCTATAAATAACAGGCCAGATAGAGGTGTTGACGTGAGTGAAAACATTGAATGAATCCGTCCTCCACCGAACCCTAGGCAGCCCATCCAGAGTGCAAATACTGCGGCTACTCTATCGAGGACCACTGAGCGTGGAAGAAATGGCAACGAAATTGGATCTGCAGCCTATAACTATAAGGCATCATTTGCAGTCCTTGATGGAAGCAGGGATAGTTGAATGCCACGAAGAGAGGTCAGGAACAGCAGGGCGGCCGAAAGCATACTACACCGTTGCCAAAACAGCTCCATCTACTAGTTTTCCCAAAAGACAATATCAGATTCTATCAGAATCTCTAATCAACAGCATGATAAAAGAATTTGGAATAAACAAGACGAAGGCGCTGCTCAAGAAAATCGGCACAAACATGGGAGAATTCGCCGTAAAAACGCTTGAGTCCGAGCACAACATAAAATCTTGGTCCCCGAAGGATTACGAGACGTACATGATTCGTGGATATTTTGAACAAGAGGGAGCGGAGCCTGAAATGCTTGAAGCGACTGGCAATAAAATTGTATACAGGCTTCACAACTGCCTTTTCCAAGAGCTGTCGGTGAAGATGCCCGAGATAATGTGTGATGTTCTTCATGAAAGCTTTCACGAGGGCGTTATCAAAGCAATTGGCAAGGACTTGAAAATAGACCGCGCTACTTGCATGGGACACGGCGACCCTTATTGTGAACACGTTTGCGTGTGGCCACGCGCACCAAGAAAACCGTAGATTGCAATAGCACTCAAATGGGAAAATCTGGAGACAGCACGCGCGCTCGTTAGCTTAGGACGGAAAATGAACTACTTTCCCACGGTTTCAAGCATAATCTCGACGGTTTTCGCTCTTCCACTTTCATGGTGTATCGCAAAAGAACAAAGAGGCATCAGCCAATATCGGCAAGTTCCTTGTTCATGTTCTTCATTACAACTCTGACGCGCTGATGCCCTTGACTTGGGAGCAGAGGTTGAAGGCAGGGAATTTAGGTGAAAGTGAAGTAGCGCGCGGGCGCACTTGCTTGGAAGGTTCTGAATTCCGTCAGAATTCTGATAGGCGCTTCCAGTTGCTCCACTTTCGTATTATGAGCGCATCCACACTGTGGTTACCATATTTCGCGCTTCTCTCGGCTATTATCATCGCGGCGAAAACGAAAGCGTAAACTGCTGCAGTTCCAATATCCGTCGAGCCAGGTCCATAAGGCCCGCCAAATCCTTCAGGAACAGCCCATATCATCAGACTGTACAGTGCACCGACAATATACACTGTCTTTCTCAAGAAACCCACGATTAATACAAGCCCGAGCAGAATCTCGATCACCCCTATTGAATAGTAGACAGCGGTGGGTTGGGAAGTTACCGAGCTCAGCCAGAAACTGTACCAAGGATGAAGCCATGAAGGTGCGCCCTGCCCAGCTGTCTGAACCATGTTCACTATATCTGATGGTTGCAGGTAGGTGAATTTTATCAACCCATCTATCAACCACACTATTCCGAAAGCAATTCTAAATGCAGTAAACGCATTCAATGATTCTGTTAGCGCACGCACGCGCTTGCGTATTTTCATGTTTAAATTCCACCAATGTTTACAAATTTTATATAATGATTATAATAATTACTTAAAACTTTGCACAATATGCTCGCGCAAATGACTCTTGAATGCGATACAGAAAACGCTTCATATCTTGACATCTGACTTAATCTCCAAACCTAGAGACCTTACTATCAAGGCGCCGAACTGGAAGACCAGAACCAGAGCACTTCTTGGACGGATGATAAGCTGCTGACAAAAATCCTACAGCAAACAAGTCGCCAATCATGCTTTGGCTACAGCCGGAATTGGAGTTTTTATCTTGTCAAGAATCTTTTTCAGAGACACCACGTTCCTGCCCAGACCAAGCTCTTTTGGGTCCAACCCGAACGCGATCCCCATGAGTTGCGTGAAGTAGAGGATAGGCATGTCAATCTTCAAGTCATATCGACCTTCTACATCTTCTTGTTTAGCGTCAAGATTAAAGTGACACATAGGACAAGGAGTAACTATGCAGTCAGCCCCGATGGCCTTCGCGCTCAACAGCACGTCCTTGGTCATCTCAAGCATGACACTCTCATCTGTCAGAGCTAATGAAGCCCCACAACATCGGGTCTTGTCAGGGTAATCTAGGCTTTGAGCCCCCACGGCTTCGATAATTCTATCCATGGATTTCGGGTGTTCAGGGTCATCGAAACTTCTTACCTGCGGAGGCCTCACGAGCAAACAGCCATAGTAGGGTGCAACCTTCAAACCCTTCAGCGGCACTTTAACGTTCTCGGCAATCTTTGACGGCCCAACGTCATTTATCAGCACGTCGAGATAGTGTCTGACTTTGACTTCGCCAGTGAACTTCAATCCTGCATCGTTGATTATTTTGTCAACTGCCCCTTTGAGGTTAGGATCTTCGTGAAGCATTTTGCTCGCTCTTGACAGGGTAAAGAAGCAGGCGCTGCAGAGGGTCACTATCTCCATGTTCATGGCTTCCGCGATCGAAAAGTTTCGGGCAGACAGAGACAGGGACAATTCTGGATTGTAAGCGTGGACAGCGTCAATGGATCCGCAACAGTTCCAATCGGGTATTTCCACGAGCTCTATCCCGAGGACCTTGTTCACGGCCATGCATGACATTCCATATTCGTGTGCAGACGCTTCTACCGAGCATCCTGGAAAGTATGCGTATTTCATTTCTGTACCTCCTCTTTTTTCTGAGCACTTTTGAAAATGGCTTCTATGTCCTTTGAATGCTTTACTCTGGATGGGGTAACTTTCACTTTTCCTTTTCGAAACATCTCCACCCCGAAGAGCATGTTGTTCAAGACCTCTTTGGGACTGGTTTTCTTCATGAGCTTGACCTGTAGCTGTGGCTCGTGCATTCTGCCATACTTACCCACGATTTCAGTGAAGGCCTTGTGAAACTTCGGTTTAGTCGGAATCTTGGCCGGAACCTTGTTCTCCATTGCCATGTTCTTCAACGATGACATTATGAGTGGAATGTCGATTCCTCTCGGACATCGTGAGGTGCAAGTGTAGCACGAAGCACAAATCCATATGGTTGAGCTTGAAAGAACATCATCTTTCAAACCCAATTGCACCATCTTTATGATCTGCATCGGACTGTAATCCATAGCGAACCTAGCGTGGCAAGAGCCTGCGCAGATTCCACATTGAATACAATCGAGTATCCTTTTTCCAGCTGCAGTTTTCTTCATCTCCACCAGAAATGTGGAGTCCGCTTTCTGATTCATTATTGTGTTTTTCTGCACTTGTTCCACGCTAACTACCTCCAAGATGTTCGGCGATTTTCTTCCTTTTCTCTTCTGGCAAGCGTCCCAGAGTGGACAGTCTTTGACTCAAAGTTTCGAAAAGGTTGACCACCTTGTCATACTGAGGCAAAGTTGTCGTGGTTGAAGCCAGTCTTAGCGATTCAACTCCGTACTTGCCCATTTCCTTCTTCAACTGGATTACATGATCCCTGATAAGATCTTCTCTGAATGGACTGTCGTCGCCTTCTATGAAAACAATTCCGTCGGCACCTGCTGCAAAGGCTTGTAACACGTGTTTGGCTCCCACTCGTCCTGCACTCGGCACGCTGATGATTCTAACATCTGGTGTATAGTTCACTCTCGTCTGCCCAGCTAGATCGGCTGAGCCATACGCAGTTGTCTTCTCAAGAAAAGCGAGAATTCTCGGCTCATCTCCCTCTCCTTGGCAGGTCAGTTGAATCTGAGCTGTCAATTGCTCGTTCGTCAAGTTTTTGAGATCAATCGCTTCAGTGGGACACTTGGGCACACATATGCCGCAACCAATGCAAAGAATCGAGTCAATTACGACGCCTTTGCGTTTGGCACTTATTGCCTTCGTCGGACAGACGGGTATGCACAAACCGCACGCGTTACATTTCTCAGGATTTATGTACGCCTTTTCCGGTGAAACAGCGATTTCACCTTTGCCCAGGAATGTAGCCACTTTAGATGCGCATGCCATGGACTCAATCGTGGTCTCTCTAATGTCTTTGGGTCCAACAGCGCATCCCGCCAAGTAAATGCCTTCCATCTTTGTGTCCACCGGTCTCAATTTGTGATGCCTTTCCAAAAGGAAACCGTCTGGTCCAACGTCTATTCCCAGCTTTTTGGCCAGTTCATGGGAACCATAATTGGGAAGCAGAGCGGGGCTAAGAACCACCATATCGAACGTTTCCTCAATCTGTCTACCTAGAACGGTGTCTTCAGCTCTTAAAGTTAGACTGTCTCCGTTTGGAAAGACCTCGGCTGCCCTGCCTCGAATAAACTTGACCCCAAGTTCTCTTGCGTGAGAGTAGAACTCTTCATACCCTTTTCCATGCGCCCTCAGGTCTGTGTAGAATATCCAAGGTTCGGCTTCTGGGTTTGACTTAAGAAGCAACAGAGAATGCTTAATGGCGTTCATGCAGCCTATTTTGCAGCAGTAGTTTATTCCTTTGTCCATTCGGCTGCCGACACAGAGTATGAAGGCGACTTTCTTTGGCATCTTTCCGTTTGAGGGTAGATGTAGACCCTGTAGCATGAGACGCTCAAACTGCAGATTGGTTACAATGTCAGGGTGTAGACCGAAACTGTATGGGCTGAAAACGTCGTGTCCTTCAAAGACGTCTTTTGACAGCGTTGGATCAAGTTGCTGATAGCCCGTGCAAGCGATGATGGCGCCGACGTTTAATTCAACTATTTTCTCTTTTTGATCAAACGCTATGGCCCTGCCCTTGCAAAATCGCTCACAAACCCTGCAAACACCTTTGTTGAAAAAGAGACACGCATCTTTGTCTATCAAGTAACTGCTAGGAACTGCCTGCTTGAAAGGTAAGTAAATTGCCTTTTCCTGTTGCAGTCCTTCTTCAAACTTGCTCGCCTTCTTGACTGGGCAGACTCTCGCACACTCGCCGCACGATATACATTTTTCCGAGTCAACGAATCGCGGCCTGACACGTACTTGAACTTTGTAGTTACCGGGAGAACCTTCAATCGAAAAGGGTTCCGCCATCGTGATAACTTCGATGTTCGGATGCTGAGAAGCGTAGACCATTTTCGGGGTTAGAATACATTGGGAACAGTCCAGCGTTGGAAAGGTCTTACTCAGTTGGGACATGTGGCCACCGATACTGGGATTTCTTTCCACCAAGTGAACCTTGTATCCCTTGTCAGCCAATTCAATAGAAGTCAATACGCCAGCGATGCCGCCGCCAATTACAAGAACGTCCTCCGTGAGGGGGAGGCTCTTTGTTTCCAAGGGCTCGAGGAAACGAGCACGTCCCACTAACCCACTGATAAGAGCAATTGCTTTATTGGTTGCCGCCGCGTGGTCTTTATCATGAACCCAGCTGCATTGTTCGCGAATGTTGGCCATATCCAGCAAGTAAGGATTGAGCCCGGCTGATCTGGCTGCTTCCCTGAAAGTCTCTAGATGCATTCGAGGTGAGCATGAAGCTACGATAACTCGATTTAGTCCAAGCTCTTTGATATCTTTCTTTATCATGTCCTGTCCAGGTTTACTGCACATATAATCATAATTCTCGACAATCTTCACCCCATCCAGTTGGGAAATAGCTTCTTTGACCTTCGTCACTTGCACGGTGTCGCTTATGTTACCGCCGCAGTGGCAAATGAAAACTCCAATCGAAGCATTTTGTTGCACAAATACACCGACCATGTTAATTAGGAGATATTCTCCAGCAACACTACCAACAGAAGAATGGAGATTTATAAAGATTTCATTTCTATATTATATTTCATAACATTCATCTAAAGTATTTGGCGCTTATGTGCAGTCCTGTTATTCTGTGCTTTTCCGTTCATTTTTCTCGAGATTTATCTTGTTCCGACCACTATTACGACATATCCATCTGTATGGAAGAACGTGTCTACGCCTGTCAGAACACATCTGACATCCCTGAACTTTGCTTGATTGAACAGTTCTACAACTTCCTTCGCTGACGGTGTGTAAAGCATTCTGTCTAAAAATATTCTCTTAAACCATTCAGACTCTGGACCCCCAACAACCACTCTTCCTCTAGGCTTGACAACTCTCGCCATCTCTTGCAGAGCCCTCTCTGGATTGGGGAAATATTCCAGCGCTCCGAACGAGATTATTGCACCAAATGTTTCATTCCTGAAGGGCAGGTTTTCTGCATCACCTCTAGAGAGGTTAACCACCACCTTTTTGGGGTTAAGCTTTCTCGCCGCTTTCCTCAGCTGTTGGGAGGTCATGTCAATTCCATCCACTTCGCCGATTTCCAGCCTCTTCAACACAGCCTCAGTTGTGTAGCCCGTGCCGCAGCCAACATCAAGCACGCGTGAACCTTGATGGATGTGCGCCAGTTCTGCGACATCATTTCGCATCGTGTCTGTATAGAAGAAGACGTTCAATCTGTCATACACCTTGGACAAAACTCTGTAGAAGATCATAGCTCGTCTCTTGTCAACCAGAAACGCGCCCAATTGTTTTCCGACGCGCCTCTTGCTTTGAAATCTCTCTTCCGCCAAAATGAGTATGCAAGCCCCCAGACCTACCGTGGCGCTTAACAAGGTTGCCCAACCAAACAGCAAAGAGTTCCGAGTTCTTCTCAGCATATTCGACAGTCCCCAGCAGCTTATGCTAAACATCTTGTGGGGAACTCATAAAAAAGGCTCGCAAGCGTCATTTGCCTAACAACGATCTAGCCAAGAGCAGTAAATTGCTTGGTTTTTCTCTCAATCTTCTAAGACTATAGGGCAACCAGTTTTGGCCGTACGGTATGTACTCAGTGACTCTGTACCCGTTATTCAAAAGTTCACGCTTAAGATCGTCTCTGATGCCCTTCAGAAAAGCGAACTCGAAGTTTTTGGAGTATTCCTTACTCATTCTCATGGCCTCGTGAACCAGTCTGTCATCGTGAGTTGCAACAGAAAATAGGCTCGAGTTTTCTTTGAACAGATGTTCCATTAACTCCGCATAGTTCTTGTCTATCTCTTTTCTTGATTTGTATGCTATGGTCGCGGGTTCATTGTAGGCTCCTTTGACCAACCTAATTTTTCCGCCGATTCTGAGCAATTCTTCAATGTCGTTCTCGCTTCTTCTCAGGTAGGCCTGGATGCATATTCCGATGTTTTTGCTCGCAGAAAACAGGGTGTTATAAATGTTGATAGTGGCGTCGGTAAACTCCGAGCCCTCCATGTCTATCCACACAAATTTTCTGAGCTTCCCAGCGTGACAAACTATCTCAACCATGTTTTTCTTGCAGTAATCTTGGTCAGCTTTGAGGCCAAGCTGAGTGAGCTTTACGGAGATACACCCCAAAATTCCATTGTGTTGCAATAGGTCGAGGATATGCTCGTACTCTTTCAGCGCCTCTTCAACTTCGCTCGCAGTCTCAACTTCCTCCCCTAGGTAGTTCAATATAACACTGAAACCTTTGGCATTCGCAAGCGTGGAATAGCTAATTGCATCTGAAATCCTCTTGCCAGCTATCCAGTTCTTAGCCAACGGATAAGCTAGAAAAGAGACCAAAGGCACGTTCGTCATCTCAACCACTTTATTCACGAACCTATTCACGGCTGAGCTTGACACTCAATTGTAGAAATCCAGCTTAAATCTTTGCACAGAACACACGATTTGATTCTTGACAGAGTTATGAGCCGATGATTTGCTCACGTCGTCTGGCTCTTCGAGTTGTTCGTAGCCATCCTTCTTACAAGCTCTCTCAGCTGCGTGTCTTCGCCATGAACAAGTAAGAAGCCTTCATTTTGAACAATACAGGAAAGATGCAATTCGTCAGCAAACTTTTTTGACTCGTCGACTGACACAGTCGAAGGGTTGATACGAATCCATTTTGCGCCTCGCGGAACATTCGGAAGCAATTTTGGTTTCTCTTTTGTTTCCTCTGGGGCGTTTTTCGCTTGATCCAGCCGTGTAAACCATTTCTCAACGTATTCAGGTTCAAAGACCATTTGTCCTTTAGACATGATATAGGATTCCACGTTGAAGAAGCATTTGTCAATCTCCTGACTGATATCGGCTTGACCGGTACCGGCTTCTGAGACGTGGACCAAGGTCTTTGCTGATTGCAGTTCTGTCATAGTATCAGATGGAATAAGGATTCCCTTTTCTTTCAAGTCAACGATCATTTCTTCAACAACTTTCCATGCGTCCAAATATCCCATGGCTCATTCCTCCTCAACTGAAGCTACAACCAGTGGAGTAACATGTGTCTTGCTAGGAACTTGCGCGGTGGAGGTCTGTTGCACGATTGGCTCTGCCTTTTTCTTCAACAAATTCTCCAATATTGGACGCAGTTTCTGATTCTCTGCTTTGATTCTCTCCTTGCCTAAGGCGACCATCTGCCCGGTGGTTTGTTTGACGATCTCAGCAAACTTGACGCCCTCGGCAGCGGAAACATACTCTACGCGAAGTCTCTCTGAGCTTAACCCGAGCTTCTCAAGCATCTTCCCCAAGGCGTCCATTCTGGATTTCATCCTTCCGTTTCCGCTTATGTAGTGGCAATCGTAGGGTAGATGGCATGCTCCAACCATGACCATGCCAGCGCCAAGCCTGAAAGCTTCAAGGACGAAGTCTCGATCAACTCTTCCCGAACACATCACACGAACAGGTCTTATCGTTGGTGGATACTCGATTCTGCTCGTCCCTGCAAGGTCTGCTCCTGCATAACTGCACCAGTTACACAAGAACGCCAGAATCTTGTCTTCCGGATTTGTCTCCAGAGCTGCTCTGATCTGGGCCAGTATCTGATCGTCCGTAAAGTGAAGTTGAGTCATTGCATTTGCGGGACATTCCGCAACGCACGTCCCGCACCCATGGCACGTGGCAGGTATTACTTGAGCTGGTTGCTTTTCCTCGATTTTTATTGATCTGTGGGGGCATCTTTCTGCACAAATGCCACACTTAGCTGAAACATTTCTGCACTTGAGTGGGTCTACCACAGAAACTATAGGTTCGATCTTCCAAGTAGTCTTAGAGATTACAGTTGCAGCCCTTGAGGCTGCCCCACTGCCTTGCGAAACGCTGTACGGGATGTCCTTTAATCCCTGACACGCACCCGCAAAGAATATCCCATCGGTGGGCGCATCCATTGGTTTGAGCTTGGGGTGGCTCTCCATGAAAAAGCCATCTGTTCCCCGGGTTAGACCTAGTATCCGCGCAATTTCCTCGGTACCTTTCTTGGGTATGGCGGCTGTTGCGAGAACAACCATCTCGGACTCAACCTCTATGGGTTGCCCCAGCATCATGTCCTCAGAGTGTAAAATCAAGTTGCGAGTCTCAGGGACTTCAGTAATTCGGCTTACGCGTCCGCGAACAAAGGTTACGCCAAGCTCTCTTGCGCGCTGATAGAATTCTTCAAAACCCTTGAAATTGCTCCGCATATCCATGTAGAAAATGTAGACTTCAACATCTTCCTTATACTTCTCTTTGAGCTGAATCGCGTGTTTCAAAGTGTACATGCAACAGAAGTTTGAACAATATGGATATTTCTTTACGTCACGCGAACCGACGCACTGAATGAACGACATGGTGTGGGGTTTCTTTCCATCGGAAGCCCTGATAACCTTTCCTCCTGTCGGACCCGCCGCGAGTATGAGTCTCTCAAACTCCATAGACGTGAGCACGTTTGCATATTTACCGTAGCCCAAAAGCGGATTATCAAACGGGAGGTATAAGTCATAACCAGTCGCTACAATTATCGCACCGACTTCGATCTCGACTTCTTCTGGTTTCTGCTCGAAATTTATGGCCTGTCTTGCTCCACAAGCATCAACGCACTTGTAGCATTCGATGCAGTAATCCCTGTTTATGGTGTAGGTCAGTGGAACCGCTTGGTCGAAAGGAACGGATATTGCCTTTCTAACGCCTAAGTTCTGGTCCCATTCATTCGGATATTCGATTGGACAAACTTCCTTGCACTCGCCACATCCAGTACAGTTGTGAGCGATCACGTAGCGCGGGTTTTTCCGAATTTTGACTTTAAAATTACCTACGAACCCGTCTACGCTCAGCAAGTCCGCATAGTCTATTATTTCAATATTAGGATGCCTTTTCACATCAACCATCTTCGGGCCTTCAATGCATATGCTGCAATCGAGAGTCGGAAAGGTTTTGTCTAGCTGCGCCATGTGTCCTCCTATGCTTTCACCTTTCTCGAGCAGGTACACCTTGAAGCCCATTTCGGCCAAGTCAAGCGAGGCATTCATTCCAGCTATGCCGCCCCCTATAATCAACGCTTTGTTCGTTACCGGGACCTCTATCTTCTGAAGAGGCGCTAACAGTCTCACCTTCGCGACGGCCATTTTTATCAAATCTTTGGCTTTATCCGTCGCAGCTTCGGGAGTGCTGGGGTGACACCACGATGCAAATTCACGGATATTTGCCATTTCAAAGAGAAACGGGTTCAAGCCGACCTCTGAAACCGTTCTCCGAAACGTAGCCTCGTGCATGCGAGGCGAGCACGCTGCCACGACAACACGATTGAGCCTATGTGCTTTAACGGCCTTTTTGATTTCTTCCTGTCCAGGATCGGCGCACGTGTACCGGTTATCTTTCACATAGACAACGTCTGGCAGAGTTCCCGCAAACTCAAGAAGTTTTTGAATGTTCAGCACTCCGGCTATGTTTAGACCGCAGTGACAAACGAAAACCCCTACCCTCGGCTTTTCAACTTCCTTTTCCATGGTCTGGATACGAATCGCCCCCCACGTTATGATTATAATAATTATCATAAAAAGTATATTAATCTTCCTGACAGGCAACCGCATTTCACACCTTAACCTCGAATGGTTCTTTGGAGCCTCTTGGTGACAGAAGAAAAACTCTCTTGAACGGAAATCTTATATTGATTTGTATCATATCAATAATATTAAGGTGCGTCATGCTGAGAACTTTCGCCTCCTTTACTTTGCAAACACAATTTTTTGACATGCATGACGCATCTCAACAATTCCAAACGAGCCCATACGCACTTTCCGAATTTCCCGCGCGCGTTATCGTTAGCGGTTATGCGGTTTTTTTGTGGTTGAGAACAGAGCGTTCTACCCCGTTTCTCAAGTTCCAAGAGATTATTTGGATGACCAAAGGGCATGACGGCTGTTGAGGGGCAAAAGGAGATTTCTCGTTACCGCTGGCTAGTGCTGTTTGCGTCCCTGTTAGCTTTCATGATGTATGGTTTTGCTCTTCAGTCAGTGCCTCCTTTGCTGCAGCAGTTCAAAATCATCTTCGGCGTAAACGACGCGACGGCAGGGCTCCTCATGTCCATAGTCGTTATTCCAGGAATTGTTCTGGCGTTACCAGCCGGCGTATTAATTGATAGGCATGGTTTCCACAAAATCGGGTTCCTGTCCGTTTTGACAATTGCAGCCGGCAGCCTATTGATGGCAATCTCTCAGAGCTTCTTTTGGGCACTCTTTGCCAGATTCATTGTGGGCTTCGGCGGCGGTTTGATCTCCGTTGGCACGCCATCGATTGTTCCCCAATGGTTCGAACGCAGAGAGATGGGAAAAGCCATGGGAGTTTACGCGGTGGGCATGCCCGCAGCCACGACGGCGGCGTTCTTTGCAGCGCCCGTCTTGGCGCAGAGTTTTGGTTGGCAGTCGCCGTTTTACACTACAGTTGTTATTTCGTTGATTTCGGCGGCGTTTTTCTGGGCAACTGTGAGAGACGGTCCGTTGAAGAGTCAGGCAACCGTTGCCAAGTTGTCTGAGGCTGGGCAGGTTTTCCGTATCGGCGAGGTTTGGAAGGTGAGTCTTGTTTGGATGTTTTTCAACATGGTTGCCATCGGCTTCCTCACATGGGCGCCCGAATTGTTCGTCACGTTTAGAGGGTTGATGCCCTTGTCGGCCAGCATTCTCGCGAGTTTAATCATGATTGCAAACTTCTTTTTCGTTCCCTTTTACGGGTGGGCTTCCGACAGAGTGGGCAGACGCAAACCCTTCATAATCGCAGGACCCGTCGCTATGGCGTTGAGCCTTTACGCCATCTCCTATGCAACGGGCATTTTCCTGCCAGTTTCCATCTTTATTCTTGGAGCTTCAGCAGGGGCGGTCCCGCCGATTGTGATGGCGATTACGGGGCAGACTTTGCCTCCGAAATTGGCGGGCATGGGTTTTGGCGTCGTTACGTTCTCGCAGAACATCGGCATCACGCTGACTGCTCCTATAATTGGGTACTTCATACAGGTTACGGGTTCTTTGCCTCTGACTTTTTTAGGCATGTCCGTTTTCGCCTTTTGCGGGGCTGCAGTAGCCTTAACGGCTCGGACAAGATAGCGTAACCTCTTCCCCAGAAATGATACGTTTGATCTTGATAATCAAGGCGTGGTTGATTCCAGCGTAGTTCTCTTCCTAGCGCGCGCCATGATCTTTCAAGAACCCAGCTTCGAAAGGATTCTTCCAATCTGGTCATCACGTTTCCTTAGTTATGGACGTTGAACCTCGCGTAGACAGTTCAAGCTGTTCGCCGAAACCCTCTTGACATAAACGTTCTTAATGACAATGCTGTCACCTAATTTCAAGTCTCTCGCGAAATCCGCGGAGCGCACGCGGAGACTACTTCGTCCAGTGTCTTCAATTATGAACAGAGATTCGTTCAGAGGTGGTCCTCCGTGGAGAAAGGGTGGCGGTACTTGAACCTATTTGGGCATTTGAGACGGCAGCCCTAAACCAGTTGGCCAAGACAAAGAGAATGCTGGTCATAGGATATTTGAAGCAAGGGGCTCGAACCCATTTGGGTCTAAGTCCGGGCAGGCCCTCAAGTGTTTTCTTGTTGAACGTGCAAACGATAAGATTTATTAAATATTAATATTTAATATACGAACTCGGTTGAACAGTATGCACAAAACACAAGACTTACGGGAATCTGAGGAAGACTGCCCCAAAAAAACTGGCGAAAAAGGCTTCGCGTGCGACGAATGTGGAGGAACGTTCCAGAGACCGATCTTAGCAACAGTTTTGACAAGCGACCAACCGCAAACCTACTACGCATGTCCACGATGCATGACCAAGGTTCAAAGCTTCAAAGTAGAATCGAAAAAGAATGAAGAAGAAACCCCAATTTTGGCCATGGAATCTGAGAGGCTGAAGAACGAGCCAGAAAGCACCGTTAAGTGCGGACATTTCCTCGGTTATCTACACAAGCATCAAAAGAACACGCCTTTTCCCGACGAGTGTTTAACGTGTGAGAGAATGTTTGAATGCATGCGTCACTGAAAAGACCACACAAGACTCAACGGAAATGTTGAGGACCAAATATTTCTGAAGAAACGCTTCCCTCACAGCCCGAGCTGACGCTAGGACCTTTTGTTGAGACCAGATTTACACTGCCCACTAGAAGCACAAAGTAGCATTCGACGACAAGCAAGGCTTAGGCATCCTGATTGAGATGAAACCATGAAAGCGATGCCTCATCCCGCAAGTAAACATCAGGGGTCTGTCCGTCATAAGTTCTTCATCTTATAAATCAGACTGGGACGGCTACATCATCCCCCAAACCTTAGCAGCGTTCCAGACAGATAAACTGTTTGCGAGCGTTTTTATCGCTGAAAAAGTGCAAATTTATGCATTGTTTCCAAATCAGTAATATATCGCATTTCGAAGACAGTTGATGCTTTCATTTTCATAGATTCTCAAGAATGATTGAACATGATCCATCAGAATGTGCCAGCCGACCCGCTCGAATGGAAGATTCTTCTATAACAATCTTCCACAAGGATTATGTATTCTTCAAGAGAGTCTTCACAGGAAAGAGAAGGGAAGAAACAAAAACAAGGCGAGGGAAAAGACAGGGGAGAAAGGAAGAATATCTTGTCTTTTCCCCCTCCACAAAGTATTCTATGCAGCTTTTTACTTAAGTCGTTGTCGCTTTCCCTTGGCGCGTTCTTCCATGTCCCATGGACCACATTGGGGCAACAATCGAAGACAAAAATTAAGATCATTGGGCAGGAAAAAAAGGAAGCCTAATGGTCGTCCAGTCTCTTTTGAAGTGCTTTTATTGTACCTGAAACGGCTAAGACGTGCATGGCCACGGGCTTTTTTCCAACCTGGCTTATTGATGCCAATGCGGTTCGAAGCATTTCAAGCGTCGTATGCCCAGTGCGAACAATCGCCAACTTTTTGGTCGCATCATAATCAATCAGACTCAACCCAGCTTGGCTCGCACCGTACTCCCCGAAAAGCCTAGAAACAGCCCCCCAGACAGCATCCATGAAATCGCGGGAACCCAACGTCTCATCGGAGTCTATCGACACCGCTAGATAGCGACGCTTCACTACCTTCAACCGTTTCCTCCTCTTCTGACAATCATTACTCCAGGAGCGACAAACTTGGAGCCAAGCTTCTCCCTGTTCCTTTTCACTATTGCCATGGGATTCTTGGAAACCGCTTCACAAGCCCCCCTTCCGGACAAGTCGAAAAGCGATGCCAACGCCGCAAGCTCCCTCGGTCTGCGCATCAGCATCTCATCCGAGACTCCACTCGATATCACGACTGGAACGTGAAATTCTCGAGCTGTGGCCGCTTCTCGGCGCAAACTCGAAAGAAGCCTTATTCTTGCCGGTCCTTCCAGGGTCAATAAGGGTTTCACGTCTATTTCAAGAGAAGCCAAACAGTTTGAGGCCAATTCGGCTTCGGCCGCATCGAAGAAGCCTCTGCGAAAGTCGGGTTGAGGAAAGTTCAGCAGGTCCACCCGACGGTCTTTTGCCGCTTGCCTTGCAACATTTTTCGATTCACACATCACAGCGACTACATCGAACCTGCGTCTGAGTTTCCGCAAGAAGCCGATGAGCTCTTCCGGCGTGTGCGGCCTCAGATCCACGCGGGACGCGAAGTCCAAGTTGCATCTGTCGCAAGTTTCCCGTGCCTGCCTAATCTGCTCTTCAGAAAACTTTCGAGACGGAATCGCAATCAATGTGTAACCGAGTTTCGACGCCTTGCCCACTGCACGTGAAAACAGCTCCATCTTGTCGCCGTCCACGCAGAGATGCAGATCCGAGTAAACCCGTTTCATGGTAGTAACCCGAATTTTCTGCAGATGTCTATCACTTCTTCGGTGCTGGGTTTCCTGAAGTGCATTCGCACATGTATGGGATCTGGGGAGCCTAACCTGAACTCGCCCAAGTAAGCAGATTGTTTGTCGAGGCGTATGAACAAGTTACCACTCTCCACGTGCTGAGCGATTTCGCTGTTCAAAGCTTCTTTGTCCACCATGGCAAGGTTCGAGGCAAGCTTCTCAAGAAGCATCCTAGCCGCCTTCTTGTTCTTGATTCGCGCTTCGAACAACGTTATTGGGTTTCCATGATGCCCCGTCAAAGCCGTCCTCTTGAACGTGACGGTATCTGCCGATTCCGCTGGCAGAATGTTGCGGACAGCCTTCAGAACTCTTTCCAAGTCTTCCGTTGCATGGGCAAAAACTCGCACGTCAACGTATGCAATCGGAGCCACGGAAGACAAAAACACATCACTTATACCCTGTTGGCGCCTGTCAGCTTTTAGGCTTTCCCTTCTGCTTTGGTTTGGGAGCTACCTTCTGCTTTGGTTTGGGAGCTACCTTCGGCGTCGGTGTTGGAGCCGGTTTCGGCTTTGGTTTGGAAGCGAGTCTCCTGTCTTTAACGAAGGTTTTGGCATCCTCGACGTTCTTGTCGTGGGATGTTTTTCTCTTATCGTCCACTGGTAGGCCGAGTTTTACAGCTTCTTTCAGGCTTGATCCAGCCTTTTTCAATTCTTCTCGGCTGAAACCCCTTCCGAACCGTTCTTTCCCATCGTTCTTGAATACTTTCGGCCTCGTTGGTGTCAAGGACTATTTTCCTCCCGCGCCCGCTTTCAAGCTAGGCCTAACCTTTTCGGCTCCGCGTCCTCTTGTTCTCAGAGCCCTGACCTTCTTGCCTGCACTGGTTAGGCTTCTGAACGCTCTTCTGCGGTGTTGCTTCTGGCCTATCCACCTGATGTTCTTATCGGCCTTTATCGCCGGATGATGCGCGTCGACCATTATCACTTCAAACCATTTTGAAACGCCGTCTTCTCCAACCCAGTAAGAGTTCAGGACTTCAAGGTTGGGAAACTTTCTTGCGACTCTTTCTTCGGCGATCAGCCTCAGGCTTTTTGAAGGCTTGAACTTTTTGACCCCCATCCGTTTCGGCCTTCTGCCCGCCTTAGGCCTCTGCTTTCGCATTCCCCCTCTTCTTATGCGAACGCGCGCCAAAACGAAGCCTTGCTTCGCCTTGTATCCCAGCTTTCTAGCCTTATCTAAGCGCGTCGGTTTCTCCACTCGGGTTATAACCGACTGCCCGCGCCATTCAATCAATCTCTGATGCATTAACTCGTCGACATAGGATTTCTCATGTTGAGCCCATGCCTCTGCAATGTATTTGTACGTCAATCGTTTCCACCTTAACATTAGTTTACGGTTCAGCCTTTACGGCCACATCCCTGCGGACTTCAATCCGCCAGTAGCTTGAGTCATAGCATCAAGCACCAAAATAAACCTTTCCAGAGCGCACGGGAATTGACTGCTTCACATTGAGAGGTAAGCTGGTAGTGCGCGCACAGAGCTCTGGGAGCAGGAAATGACTATTTCACGATTCGTGAATTGGCTTCTTTAAACATTGTTAAGGTCTGTAACCGCCACTTTTCAAAGCCTTCTGGAGCAACCGGATACGTCTTGTAGTGTGCTTTGACTTGTTTCATCATGTTCACCGTGACGCGCAACCTGTTCAGGAACCTTATTCTCTTCAACCCTTTGAAAACGCGTTTTGCAGTCTCCGAAACGTTCAGATGAAAGTCTTCGCCCATACCAGCCTTCAGAACATCCTCTTCTTTCAACAGCTGATAGTTCATTCCATAGTTGAGGTCTTCGTCACGACTCTTCAGGAGCAGCAAACGGAAAATGTCCAGACTGGCCTGTTTCGCCCCGTAAATTTCCTCGTACCTGCAATTGTAAGGCCACAGTGCTTTCCTGCTGAAGTCATCTTTGTTGAAGGCCTCGAGGATTGTTTTGCCCACAAGGTGGCCGCTCAGCATTGACGGGCCTATGCCCCCACCGTGGATCGGATTGACGAGGCAGGCCGCATCGCCGATTATTGCCACTCCGTTGCCCACCATGTTATCAAGAGGCCTTCGCGTTGGATCGTACCACGCGCCTCCATTCAGGAGTAATGATCCCTCAAACATGGGTCTCGGCAGAATATGCTGATAAAACTGGTTTTTGGGGTTCGGGAAATCCCCTCGCATGCAAATTCCCACGCCGGCGTTGACTCTCGCTCCGCTTTTTGGAAAAATCCAACTGTAGCCTCCGGGGCTAATCCTCTGATTCAGATAGATTTCGCAGTACTTTGTGTTCTCAGTTTCCTGCCTAAGCTGCCGTATTTCGCGATAGCAAGCTTCAACGTCTTCGTTTGCGACGTCGTTTTCGATTCCTAATTCTTGCGGAAGTTTTTTTCTGACAACGGCCACAAACCCACTCGCATCCACGATTACCTTGCTCTTCAACCGGGCATCTTTGCCAGTCTTCATGTTTTTGACCACGACACCTGTCACGTAATGTTTCTCAATGATCGGTTTCAGACACTGTGCTGAATCAAGGAGACTTGAACCTTCATCGAGCGCTTTTCTCAACAGCCATTGCCCAAACAGGTGCCTGTTCAGCAAATAGCCCACGAAATCCTCATGTTCAATAGTGAAGACCGTATGCAAATCGGGCGAATATATCTTGATGCCCTCGATTCGCTTCTCCAGTTCACCGCCCTGTGGCTTTTCCAAACCCAAGTTTTTCAGATGATGCTCGCCCAACGCGTCGCCGCAGACTTTCTCTCCAATCTCCTCCCTCTTCTTTCTCTCAACCATACAGACTTTCAGGCCCGCCTCAGCTGTGGTTTTCGCCGCCAAGCATCCAGCGGTCCCAGCCCCAACAACTATGACATCGAATTCTTCCAAGCCGACACACGCTCAACAGTTCCAATCTAGTTCGCCAATAGAGGCTCATAACTTTTGCTGAGTCTTTATATGCTTACTCGCCATCCGTCCCCTCAACTCCGAGCAATACTCGAAGGCTTTGACACGTCAGCAACGTATTTGTTACTTGCATCAGCGGGCAGGATTGCGCGTTTGAAAGACGTCTAAATGAGAGTCTATTTATAGGAAATGTGTAGTTCTAGTACAGATTGAGCGTTCATAATCGTTAATATACTCAAGAGCAACCATGGACACAAGAATCAAAAAAGGTGTGCTTAACGATATGATGAAGAAAGCTGATGTTAAGAAAAATATGGTTTACACGATTGACTTGACGAAAATCGATGGAGACGGAGCTTTTGAATGCCCGAAATGCGGATCTTTAATATCGCCAGAAGACGAAACTGACACCACGTACGAGATCGTTGAAACCAAAGTCAAGGGTGACGACCTGGAAGAACTGGTGCTAACCTGCAAGAAATGCGGAACCACCATCAAGCTTGTAGGTTTTTTGGCACAGCCCCAAGCTTGACTTTGATAGCTTCCGTCTAACCCTCTTGTTCAAGTTTCCTACTTATTCCAGCAAAAACCGCCCATACCATAGCGCCATAGAAGAGGCCGTTTAGGACGGCGCTGAAATACAAAGAGTACTCGTTTACAGCTGGCCCCAGCTTGTAACATATGAAATTTCCTGGAAACATGGGGAAAGGAGCCAATAGAGACGCCGCTGTAAACATCAAGAAGAAAATAAGCATAATCGGCGTCCCTCGCATTATCCGTTCACCTTCAAAGGCTTCGAAATGTTTTTGACGTGCTGAGTTCAAGGGTCTCGTAAGATTTTATAAACGTTTTTGTATGGATGTACAACAAAAATACAGATTACGAATAACTAAAGAATCGGCGTGAAAGGAACGGCACACAAGATGAATATAACTACCAGACCGACTGCGACTAGTTTTCTACTCCATGACAGGCTGGAAACATCATCCAAAGGACCTGGGTGCCTGAAGGACAGCATCAAGACTACCAAAAAGGCCATCGGAACGAGCCCTTCAATGAATAGGTACACGATTGAAATGGCAGCAAGGGCAAATCTAAAATTCCTGTTTTCCCCTAGAACTGACCGTGCTACGTGACCCCCATCCAACATCGCAACTGGGAGTAGGTTCAGCGTTGTGACGAGCATTCCAACCCAACCGGCAAATGCCACAGGATGCAAGAACAGAACGTCACCCTGTGGAGCCTTAGGGAACAAGTTCAAACCTCGCAGAAATAATTCAAGAATTTTCCACATTATCGGCTCACCTATTGAGGACGTGTTTGCGATTGAAGGGCCTGGAATTAGAAGCATCAGTCCAACGAGGCTGACGATGACCGCTATTATGAAACCGGCTATGGGACCGTCAGCCCCAACATCGAACAACGCATCTTTGTTTCGGGGAAGAGACTTCTGCATGATCACCGCGCCGAACGTTCCGAAACCTCCCACGACCGGCGGAGGTCCTGGGATAAAATAGGGCAGGGTCGCTTCGATGCCCTTTCTGTTGGCAGTTATCTTGTGGCCCATCTCATGAATTCCCAGCACGGCCATCACGGCTATCGTAAAACTCGCGCCTCCGATGAAGGGGTTAACCTCGCTGGGTGAAAGCATGTAGCCTGTCACAAATGTGGTTGCGATTGTTGCCAAGAAAAGGGCCCAGTTTATGAGAGTGTTACTCGGTTTTACAGTGGGCTTTGAGACAACTGTTAGAACGACTCTGTCGCCTGATCTTCGGAGCATAGCAATCAGGTTCATCAGTCGCAATTTCTCTAGAAGTCTGAGAAAAGCCTGTTTTGTTTCTTGCGGCTGAGCCAGATAATACGTGGGAACGCCACTGTCCATCAATGCTTCTTGAACCCGAAACTCGGAGGTAACCACGCTTGTGACTTGTTCAAAAGTGACCGGTGTGGAAGACGGTTGAACGTTCTCTCCGGGCGTTGCACTCATGAAGATTTCCCTTTTTTGCTGCACTAAAGTCGTCAGCGATACAAAAGTCTATTGGAATTACACGCTCAGACTCGTTGCGATCTGAGCCATGGAAGGCCGTGGGAGCGCTCTCCAAAGCCCGATTTAATTTGCTTTACCTGCCCCAGAAATGCTTTACGAGCGTTTTCCGGCAGAGCTACTGCCGCTCACTGCTCGAAATGGCCTCAAATATTAAGCAAGTTTTATATTATGTGGAGACCAAATCTGTTGGTCGATTGGTTGAGGGTAATCTATAAGAGGAAAAAGAAACTCATGAGATTAACCAAGCTCAAAGCATTCCTTGTTTTAAATCCAGGAGCAGTTTTCATAATCCTCTTTGCCGCGCTTGTTCTCACGTGTGCTTACCTCCTGATTCTGGGTAATCCTACCACCGTTATTGACCCAGTCGCTGTTCTTGCGTATTCTTTCTTGGCTATCGGCATTGTTTTGCAGGCGGTGGGTTTCATCAGAGCCAGGGCCCTGGGAGAGCGAGTGTAAATGGAAGACATGATTGACGTTTCTGTAATTCTATGTGCTTACAACGAGGGCGACATCATAAAGAGCTCCATCGACAAAGTTGACAGCGTGATGACAAAAAGCGGTTGGAACTATGAAATCGTAGTCGTTGACGACGGCAGTTTAGACGATACTAGGGAGAAAGCTCTCAAATGCAGAACCCAAAGGAACAACGATCATTTGAAGGTTATCAGCCACTGGAAGAATGCTGGCAAAGGGGCTGCCATAAGGACGGGTTTTGCTCATGCCGAAGGCAAATTCATCGTGGCCATAGACAGCGATTTGGACGTTGATCCTTTCTTGATTCCCAATTACGTTGAAGCTTTAAAGACTAATGACATTGCGGTTGCTTCGAAGTGGAATCCCAAATCACGCACAATAATGACGTCCAAACGGAAAGTCTTGAGTTTCGGCTTCAATGCACTTTCCAGATTGCTCACAGGAATAAAACTGAGGGATACGCAGACAGGGTTGAAGGCGTTCAGAAGAACAGTGTTTGAAAGAATGGCGCCCAAATTTCTAGTGGAACGGTATGCTTTCGACTTGGAGATGATGTCCGCGTGCAATCACGCTGGTTTCAAAATTGTCGAATTGCCCGTTAACGTTCACGTTGAAAGTATGGTAAGCTTTAAGGAAATTCTCAGAATGAGCAGAGACATGGTTGAAGTCGCCTACAGGTTGAGAGTAAAGAAATATTACCAGCGCAACTAGTCTTAAGGAGTGTTGCGGTCTGGAAATGGATGCAGAGACTAAAAATACTAGTTTTTAATTGGCGATGTTGGTTAAACCCTGAGATGGGCGGAGCAGAGGTTTTTACACATGAGGTACTCAAGAGGTGGGCTGCCGCAGGCCATCAGGTCACTCTGTTCACTGCAAAGTTCAGAGACAGCAAGCAAAACGAAGTTGATGACGGCGTTAACATAGTCAGGAGCGGTGGAACGTACTCTGTCTATTGGGGCGCAAGAAAATATTACCGCAGGTACTTCTCCAAAGAAGATTATGACATCGTCATAGACGAAATCAACACCGTGCCGTTTATGACTTCAAAATTCGTGAAGAGAGGAGAAAAAATCGTTGCTTTGATACATCAATTAGCCCGAGAGTACTGGTTCTATGAGACCCCATTTCCTGCAAGCTACTTTGGATACTATATCTTAGAAAAGAGGTGGCTCAATAAATACAGAAACATCCCCACGGTAACTGTGTCAGAGAGCAGCAGAAGAGACTTGGCTGACTTAGGCTTTGAAAAGGTCTTCATCGTTGGCGAAGGATTGAATTTCGAACCTCTGGAAAAACTAGGCGAAAAGACAGACTTCCCCGTAATAGTATTTGCAGGAAGGCTGAAGAAGGCAAAGAGGCCCGACAATGCCGTCGAAGCTTTTAGAATGGTTAAGCAGAGGGTCCCGAACGCTGAGCTTTGGATAATCGGAGATGGCTATCTCAAAGAAAAGTTGATGCAAAATGCTCCCGAAGGCGTTAAATTTTTCAACTCGCTTTCAAATAAGAAGCGAAGAGACCTTATCAAAAAAAGCTGGGTACTAATCAATCCCAGCGCAAGGGAGGGCTTCGGATTAAACGTGATTGAGGCGAACGCCCTAGGAGTCCCAAGCGTTGCCTACAACGTAGCGGGATTAAGAGACGCCATCGTCGACGGAAAGACAGGGCTTCTTGCCAGTCCCGGGAACACTGAGGATTTGGCCAAGGCAATTGTTCGCACACTGACGGATGCTAATTTGAGAAACAGACTTTCAGAAGAGGCATTGATCCGAGCCAGGAACTTTAACTGGGATAAAGTGGCTGATGAATTCATGAAAATCATCACTGCAGATTGACGGGACTTGCTTCGAGGAATGACTGAAAACAAGCCTTTAGTTTCGATTATCATTCCAACGAAGAACTCTGCAGACACGATTGACAAGTGTCTGGCATCAGTGAAGATGCAAAGTTATAACAAGATAGAGATAATCTTGGTTGACAATTACTCCCGTGACGATACTCTAAATATTGCCAAGAAATATGGCACGAAGATTTTCCAAACAGGTCCCGAGCGAAGTGCGCAAGTCAATCTTGGAGTATCCAGAGCCTTGGGCAAGTACGTGTATAGAGTTGATTCAGACTTCGTGCTCGAGCCGGGTGTTGTATTCGAAGCTGTTGAGAGCTGCGAGAAATCTGGTTACGATGCAATAGTCATTCACAACACTTCGGACCCGACGATTAGTTTTTGGGCCAAGGTCAGGAAAATGGAAAGAGACTCTTACAGAAACGATGAAATCAACGTCGCAGCCCGCTTCTGGAAAAAAGAGGTGTTCGAGGCAATTGGGGGATTTGATGTTAATCTAATTGCAGGAGATGATTACGATCTTCATAATAGGCTCTTGAAGGGCGGCTACAAAATAGGGTGGATCAAGGCACAGGAAACTCACATTGGAGAGCCGAGAAACATGGCCGAGATTTTCAGAAAACATTACTTTTATGGCCAAAACTTGGGACGCTTTATCGAAAAAAACCAAGAAACAGCCTTGAAACAACTCAGCCCACTGAGACGAAGCCTCGTAAAAAGTCTTTCAGGATCTTGGCAAGATCCTGACATCATAATGGGTTTTTTCGTGTACCAATTTCTCAGGTACACCGCAGCAACTCTTGGAATGTTATCAGTCAGACTGAGCAGCTAGCGCCTGCAAGCCTGAAATCAGGTTCTTCTTGCTCTGATTTTGCGCATGACGTTATGAGCGATTTCTCTGATATTCTTTCTAACCAGAAGCACAACAAGTAATGCGGGAAGGATTGTTGAAGCAGCGACCGAGGCTGTTAGAAGATTCTGCGTCTCGTATACCACCGTTATTGTAAGATTTCCTGTAGCGTTCACCAACCATCCGTTGGCAAAATCGTTAACTTCTACATGGTCATTCTCTGAGATTGGACTACCGTTAACGAACGCCTCCCAATGCGTGTCATAGCTTTCCAAGAACACCAGCAAAAACTCTGAATTTGATTCTGCCTTTGCAACGTAGCTTGTTGGAGATGTTTCCTGCCAAGAAAAACTATCAGGCGCTTGCAGCGTTCCGATTTGCGACGTCAAATTCGTCTCCAGATTCGAGTTGATGAAGGCAGAATGCTGAATAGTGGACCAAGCTGAGTCGTTTATAAGCTGATACATGTTATCGAGGTTTGAAAACGGGAGAACGTTATCTGCGGTGTAGAATTTTTCTAGCGCGTAAGAGTTCTGATATAGAGAAGCGCCTTCCCATTCGTTAGCCAAAGAGATTTCTGTGCTTCCATTCAGTAGTTTGAGGTCACTCACTTCGGTCAAGTTACCGCTTATAATGTTTTCTTCAACGAGGAAATCTTTGATGCCTAATATGCCCAGAAATTTCGGGGCACCGTCATTTCGAACGTATGCCTCCAGCTCCCACATGCTTACCATGTTGAAAGGCGACGCCTCCGTGAAGTTTATACGCAGTTTTGTTGCGGAGGCTACTTGTGGAAACACGTATTCCGGTTCAAGACTGGTGTTGTTAACAACCTTTACTTGGGTTGTCCAGACCGAGCCATTCCAGGTCTCTATAGCATAGTCGTTTGCATATGCGTTCTCGAAAAAGATTTTTACGCTAGATAGCTGTTGAGTCGTGTTCCAATCAACTTCGAACCACTGAGGCGTACCGTGCTCAGAGGCCCATCGAGTTTTATAATCTCCGTCAATAGCTTGAGCGGGCACCAGTCCCTCTTTTTCAACTGAGCTCGCCGACGCTCTCCCTTCGGGTGCCACATTTACATCTCCGCCCGTCAGCACCAATCCATAAACTTCGTTCAGCAAATCCAAATTCTCAGACTGAACGTATTCTGTTCCGCAATCAGATAAAATGGGCTTTGAAAAGACGAGAGGATACGGGTTTCCACACGCAAATATTCCTCCATTCGTGAAGTTATACGTTACGTAAGTACCTCTCTGCGGTAACAGAATCGTCCAGTAATTGCCAGGAATTGCATTCTCGGCCTCCTCAAAGTAGGGCGGAAGATATGACCCCTTAATGTTTGTGTCCAGATAGTTTTCTGTAACAACACCGGTAAACAGGGGATAAGATACATAAAAAAGCAATGCGATAATCAAGCCTACAACAAGAAGTTTCAAAACGCCATTTTTTATCCTTCTGTATGAAGTTGAAACGAATAGCCCAATCAGTATTCCATAGGAGAGTACAACGAGAAATATCCAATTAGTCGGCTCTCGAAATGCTGTCATCACTGCAAAGTTATTTGCTAACCAAACATAAACTTTATAGAACATTGGAGAGAAACCGCTAGTAAAAGCCAAAAACACCGCGGCTACTGAAGCAAAAAAAATCGCAAGTTTGCGTGATCTCGAAACGAATAAGGCTGCAAACGCAAGAATTGGCGGGACATATGATAAGACTATGAGTATCGGGTTGCCAAGATACACCACTGAATAAGGAGTGTAATAACTGCCGAGAGCACCAGAATAGAAACTCCATTTCGCTATAAGTCTCAACACGTCGTGAGGCTCAATCAAGAGGCCATAGGACGACACCGTTGTCGTTGTATGAGCATATCCCGCAAGAAGAGCACTAAAGTTTGCAAATATGAGCATAATGACCCATATCGAAGCAAGAAGGACAGCGAAGATGAATACAGCCAAGCACTTAATGTACTTGCGGAATAACCCCCAATCGAAAGAAAAGTTCAAAAATTTGGCGTTTCCGTCTTTATGGTAACCGACTCCTAGACCCGCATTAATGTACATGAAAAATAATGTCACGAGCAGTCCGACTACACATAGGACAGGTGCGCGATAGTTTGGAAAAGCCCCGTATGTTAGAGTGAACAGAAACCCAGAGATAGCGATGATTGTGTAGGATTCTTTCTTCAAACCTTCGGCAAATGCTACGAGGCAGGGCAGAATCATCAGCGACATATCTATGAAACCGATTGCCGTCTGCTCTCTGTCCACGACCAAATGTATGTTCGAAGTGAAGAATAATGCAGCTATAAACGCTGCTATAATGTCGCCATTTGTGAGACGCTTGGCATAAACGTACATGAGAATTGACACGAGAACATACATCAAATAAGTTGCCATTAACTGGGATGCAGAAGTGTTCACTCCAGCCTCTTGAAAAGCTGTTACCAAAAAAGAGAATGGATCAAGGATTCTGGGCGAATATACCGATGGAATACCCCAATCAATTTCATTCCATGTATAAAACACGCCTTTGAGAAAAGCGCTCGGAAACACTGGAGGCCGAAGATCGCCCCCCATCACAACATTGGAAGGTTGAAACCAATTCAAGGCTCTCAAGTTGACTAACAAAAAGATTACGAGCAGGAGTAGCTCCACGCGATTCAGATGTATTATATTTCTAAATCTTTTCAATACGGTCAATCAGTCCACAAAGCTACTTGAAGCCAGTTTGTTTAGTTCTGACTTAGAGTTATATAAACTTCTCCAAGAAGCCTGGCAAGTCAAGCACAGATGAGTGACTGCCCTAGCGAATCCGCGACAGTTTTTTCCGAATTTGACCAAAATGCATAGTTCAATTCTGAATAGATTTTTCACTGCTGTTTCTCTTCTTTATGGACAATGAATGCTAAAAAAGAAGGTACCAAGTGTCCAAGTTTGCGCTCACTTTTCTATGTTTTTCCCTCAATCAATCTTTCTCTCGAAAATTACCATCGAACATATTTGGACTGAGAATTAATGATCCTAACATCACTCATCTTAAGCCTACTATTCTTATTATTTCCCTTAGAGGCATCCTAAGGCAGTTACGTTAACTGTCCGACGCTTAAAAGATGGGAAATCTGCTTTTGTTCAAATTATTAATACCACTTGAAACAGAGTGACCTATGATAACCGCCGGCGATCCCGTTACCAAAATTTCCTAACGGTCTTCAACGACTATTAATGGTAGGAGATAAAGGCCTTGAGGCTGAGTCCCGTAGATATACTCAGGGGCTTGGTCATAGCCCTGATGGTGCTAGCCAATAATGGAGTTTTCGCAGAAAGTGATTGGAACGGCCTAATGCTGGCTGATTGTATTTTCCCGACTTTCATCTTCGTAGTGGGTGTGGCCATTCCTTTTTCCAGGCAGTCCAAACTAAGGATAACGAGGAGAACGGTTGTGCTCTTTCTGTTAGGTTTTGCCCTGACTACTAACTGGACGTTTGTAGTGGAAGGCTATGGCAGCTTTAGACTGCTCGGCGTGCTCCAGAGAATAGCATTGTGTTACCTCTTTGCCTCCATCGCCTATTTTTACGTAAAGTCCAAGCGTGCGCGCCTAGTTTTAGTGGCAGCCATCCTCGTAGGCTACTGGATAGTGATGGCGCAAGCTCCTCTCACTCAGGCCGGCAACTTGGCAGCTCAAATAGACAGAGCTTTGATCGGGCCCAGCCACATGTACAACGGTTTATGGGACCCTGAGGGACTGCTCAGCACGTTACCCGCCATAGCTACGTGCCTCATCGGAGTAGCCGTTGGAGAAAGCCTGAGAGACAAAAAACCAATAACCAATTTGGTCAACGTGGGCCTATTAGCTATACTGGCCGGCGCAGCGTGGAGCATAGTCTTTCCAATCAACAAATCCCTCTGGACCAGCTCGTTCGTCCTAGTGGTGGCGGGCATAGGCATGCTAAGCCTAGTTGTTCTGTCATTTACAAATGAACGTCTGAACCTTCCACTGACTGCCCTAGGCTCAAATGCAATCACAATCTACTGTCTCAATTCAATAGTAAACATCTACCTGAGTCCATATATTCTCTTAGAGGACAACTTACAACGCTCTCTACTAATCCTAGCAGCCTGGCTGCTACTCAGCTATGCCTTATACAAAAAGAGAATATTCATCAGAGTCTAACGCGCGCCATTTATTTGCTATCTTTATCCTTGACGATAGCAGAAAGAAAAAGCGCGCGGGCGAGCTAGCTAAGCCGCTTTGGATTTTTTCTTCTTTTACAAGCAAAAAAAATGATGCCCATAGATAACATCGGTATTAAGATAAAAGGAAATGATATGGGTATTTCAGGCACTGTGTTTTCGTTTGGAAAGTCGGCAAGTGTTCCGTTGTAAACTGTCCCGTTGTCTCGTATGGGTGCGCGGTATTCTCCTCCTCCAAGGCCATCTATCGTGAAATTTAGGCTGTCGTCAACGCAGTTGCTGGGGATTTTAGATAATGAGAAATCGCTTAAGTCAGGTTGGAAGGTGCTGTTCAGAAACTTGTCCGGGCTTTGTTCATCATAGTTTATGTAGCTGACAACTTCTCCATTGACCCGAGCAACTCGTTTGCTTTGATTGTAAAACCATTCAATAGACTCGTTATCATAGGGCGAGCGAAAGTTTACGGTGTAAGTTGGGGTCGATGCATACTCATTCTTGAATGCGGTTGTGATGTCTTGGAGGGCCCAAAAATTATAGTTTCGCGTGGACAGCAGAGTCTGAATCCAATCTTCCACCGATCCTTCAACGCCGTTGCTGTAATGCTCCACCCATTCAAATTGAACAGAGGCGAACGCAAACGGTTCCTCTCCTCCCAACGACGCGTCTATGAGATTGAGAAAGTAGTTTTTGGCCACGGATGTGTCTCCATTGAAGAAGTCTATCAACGAAAGAATATGGGTGTGTAGGTTGTGGCTTACGGTGAAACTGCTTACCCAATCCCACACCTGATGAGGAAACACAACCATGCCGCCACTAACATTATTCGGCACTAAAACATGATTTTCCGAGGCATAGTAAGGCAGCTGCCAGCCGCCTCGTTCCGTCATCCAATCAATCGAGTATTGATCGAAACAGTAACCAGTCACATATTCAAAGCCCTTACTCAGGCAATAGTTCATCGTGTAAGTGTCGGGTTGGAAATCAAAAATGCCCTTCGGAGCATACCCAACAACATTGATCCACTCATCAATTATTCCATCAATTATACTTCTGCGTTGTTCAAGACTATACTGTTGCATCATGAAGGTTTGAGGAATCAAAACACCATAAGCCTTCAACGCATCAAGCCGCGTTTGATTTAGAAGCCAGTAATCGCTCATGTTTTGCCCATACCATTGGTCGTTTACTACGGCAAACGTGAAGTTATGAAAGTTCAACTGCTGAAGCCAAGCGATTAAAGGATCTGCATATTCTGGTTGGTCAAGGATGATAAGTAAACTAACAAACTTCGGCTGCACTTCAGCATGAACTGGGGCTAGACAAACCGAAAATATCAGAGCCAAAATTAACAGAGTTGCCTTCAACATGTTTTCACTTTCTAAATAATCTGACATTTCCGTACTACCTCTACTTTAGTTTTTTCATGTTTTCATCTGTGCGAGCGCTCATTTTTTGGGCCCTCAGTGATCTTCTGATGCTGTGTTGCCATGCAGGTTTTCTCTCTTACCGACTGCTGTACAAGGGTAAGGAGCGCGGGTGCCAGATTATCGCTTTTCCATTAATGTTGTTGGAGCTTATTTGAGCGCTACAATTAGCTGGTGGTGTGAGAAAGGAAGCAGAACATTTGTGCTTAACGGTATTGGAATGAATTCTTTTCTGAGAAAACTTTTGAGGAAGGGTGCGCCCAGAAAACCATTATGGAAAGGAAGGAGCACGAAGCTACCGAAACCGGATGTCTCCATCGATTTTTCCAGGTCCTTCCTGCTCATCAAACCCACATGATAAGGATTCTTGAGCGAAGTATATCTTACTAGGTGGAATCCCACTTTTGTGAGAAAGCTTTCTTTGTCTGGTGTCACTGCGATGAAAGGTTTTTTCTGTTTTAGGACACGGAAAATCTCGTCAAGACACTTGCCGGGTTTTGGCATATGTTCTATCGTGTAAACCGCAAGGACTGCATCAAACGCATCATTCTTGAACGGAAGCATTTCTCCGTCCAATCTTGTTCTTTCGATTTTTGCAGCGGCCCTCAGTGCTGTTAGCGATATATCGCTTCCAATTGCGTGATAACCGTTACGGCTTAACATATTGGTGAAGTAACCTTTTGAACAACCGATCTCAAGCACGGTTCCCTTCTTCGTATACTTTTTCAGCAGTTTCATTAAACCACAGAATAGCCACTGCTTGTATTCATCAAGGTCATAAAGTTTCAACCATCTGTCCAAGTAATGCTCATGCATTTTCTTGATGATTATATCGCCTTGTTCAACTTGTTTGTTCATGTCTTACCAATCTTCAGTTCTTTCATCGGACATTATCCGGAGTCTATTCGAAGTCATATGATAATCCTTCCCTTCACGCGCGCTCAACTGTTAGAGCATTTGTCATTAATCCCATCGCCACCGAGACATATTCTAGGCTTTTCAGAAGCAAAAGTCCCAGTGCGAGTGTTGGTTTTTCAAAAAACCTTCGATTCTTCAAAAACAACCATGCACGATAGAATATACTTGTCTGATGATGTGCATATGGAGAACGCTTCAGGTAAATCTCCGCAGTTTTTCCATAGTAATATTTTTCCCTCAACCAATCCGTCAGTTTGAGATCTTCTTCGTGGTGTAGAATGAAGGACTTTACACCCTGCTTGACGTTGAGCTGCATCGCTTCAATCTTTTGAGGAAGAATGCTCTCTTCGTAGAATTCAATTTCCTCGTCAAATCCTCCGACCAGCAGCACTAAGTCCTTTTTGAAGAATCTTGCTGATTCGACTTCTGTTTTTGAATAGAAGCTTCTCTCGAAGTCTCTAACCTTGACCCAATAACTGCTGCCTATGCTCCTCTCGGGTATAGTTAGCCCTCCTAGGGTCGCATCGTTTTCCATCATTTCTACGCATTCCTCAACGACTTTTGATTGCAGTTCCATGTCCGAATCTAGAAAGAGAAGATATTTTCCATCAGCTACGTTTGCTCCGCAATTCTTTGCTCTGGCTCTCTCTGACTTGACCAAGAGAACTCGGGCACCATGTCTCTTCGCCACCTCTTCCGTTCTGTCTGTTGAGTGATTGTCAATGACAATAACTTCTATGTTCTCATAGGTCTGCTGCCTTATGGACCTTGAACATTGCTCGAAAAACCTCTCAGAATTGATAGTCGGAATCACAACAGAAACCAGAGGTTCATCCTTCACCAGCTGCGCCCTCCAGCGCGGTGGCGCGTTAATTTTCTCTTGAGGTTCAGTTTCCTCTCTACCCCTCAGCATTCTTATGATGTTATCCAAATAACTAATTTTCGTTTAACGCGCATTCTTGTAGCGCGAGCAGGATTACAGCTGGGGGAAGCTTGGCGTGGCCCGAAGGCATTGGATACAAAAGCGCGCGCGTTTTGCTCTAGGTGGAGACATGCGAAAAGAGGGTGTTTTGCTCGTTCTCGTCGGCCTTTTCTTTTTTATGAAAATTGCCGATAGTGTTGCCAGCCCGAATAACGATAGAATTTGGAACGATGGGAACTCTGGTATGGTCACTTGCGTTGAATTGTGATAAGTGAAGTACAGATAGCTTTGGGTGCTGTTTGATTCTTGCAGCAGGGTGTACGGTATTTCTGCTGCGTTGACGAAGATTGTGAATGTTTCGTTCATGATGGCTGTTGGAAGCGAGATTCTGCAGAAGCCAGTAGTGCCGTTTTCACCCGTAGCGTTGAAGCTTATCGCGGTACCGTTGAACTGAAAATCGGATATCGTAGAGTTGGAGATGACTTGAACATGGTATTGCGAGTTTGCGTTGAAATCAGAAAACATTCCCATCAAAGGAAAATTGTCCCAATTGCTGCTGTCGATAATATAGGGTGTATCACCTATTCCGTCGCTTCCAGTTTCGTTCTGGTATCGCCCAGTTTTCAAGTCCGTTCCGTTGTAGTCGCTCCAATAGTTACCGCCATGAAGATAACGGTCGTCCCAAATGTTTGCTGAGTCGCTAGTTGAATAAACTTGGACGTCATTGTTGATAAAGTTGTTATGGAAAATGGTGTTGTTTGAAGAAGAAAAAAGTCCTATACCATGCCCGTAGTTTGCTGTTATTGTGTTTTCAAAAATACTGTTATTGTTTGAACTGGAGTCAAACCCGACGCCATAGCCGTTGTTTGCTATGTAATTTCCAGAAATACTGTTATTTAAAGAGACGTAAAGCCCTACGCCATAGACGTTGTTTGCTGCTATGTTGTTTTCATTAATACTATTGTTCGCGGAAGAATCAAGGCGTACACCGTTCCAGTTATTGGCTGTTATGTCGTTTCCACTAACGCTGTTGCCTGAAGAATTGTCAAGGTAGGTACCATACGCGTTGTTTGCAGTTATGTTGTTTCCACTAATGGTGCTGTTCAAAGAAGAGTCAAAGTGGATTCCATCCCAGTTGTTTGCTGTTATGTTGTTTCCATTAATACAGTTGTTTGAAGAAGAGTCAATGTGGATACCGTAAGCGTTGTTTTCTTCTATATCGTTTCCAGTTATGGTGTTGTTCGAAGAAGAACCGAGTGTGACGCCATCACCGTTGTTTGCTGTTATGTTGTTTTCGCTGACAGTGTTGTTTACAGAATAATCGAGCCCAAATCCCCCGACATTGTTAGTCATGTTGTTTCCGCTGACACAGTTGTTTGCGGAGTTGTAAAGATAGACGCCATGGCCGCCGTTTGCTGTTATGTTGTTTCCACTAACCGTGGTGTTCGCAGAATAATCGAGTCTGATGCCATACCCGTAGTTTGCCGTTATGTTGTTTCCATACACGGCGTTGTTCACTGAATAATCGAGCACAACGCTCCCGACATTGTTCACTACATCGTTTCCATTTGTGGCCCTATTTGAAGAGTTTTCCAAGTAGACGCCATAGTCAAAATTCTCTATGTTTGTGTTTTTTATTGTTACGTTGTTCATGTTGACTAGGTCTATTCCAGTGCCGCTTCCCTTTCCCGTCACAGTGTAGCCTGCCCCGTTCAAAACAATGTTGTCCCTCTCAACAACAATTCCATCCGCTTCGCCGGTGATGTTACCCGTCAAGGTATACGTATTGTCGTCTGTAGTATGGATCGGGGTTGTCCCAGGGTCTATCGAGCCGTCTGGCCGTATGTAAACTGTTCCAGAATCAGCCTTGACAACCTGAGTCAAAGCCGTCGTTGTTGACGATAACGAAAGCAAACACAGAACTGCAACCAAAACAAGAACAGCCTTGTTCATCAAACGTCACTTCTGTAAATGATCTAGGGACTGATTGAATAAGTTCTTAATGTTTGCGGAAAAATGCTCAAATGAAATCGTGAACCAAGATGAGCCATGGCTACCGCCGAATTTCCGACAAAAGGCGGCGGGTAGGGTTACTTACGCTCGCAATGTCGGACCCGGGACCGCTCAAAAGTCGAAATCAACACTATTTGCGGCAACACCAACGCAAAGAGCAATGAGGCCGCTGCAAAAACAGAATTTTATTCTAGAATATTCACGGTACGAAGATTCACAAAAAATGTGGAAAAAAGAAAGAAAAGAGGATTTGCTTTTAGTTGAAGTCTACCTTTGCTGTTGAGCTTGTGGGGAGCTTCTGGTACCACCAAACGTGCACTGGACCAATTATTGGCAGCGCTGTTGGTGTAACCGTACCTGTCCATGTTAGTGCGTGGTTCTGGTCGAATGCGCCTGCGCCGCTAAAGGTCGTGTATGCATTAGTGCCGAATTCCGTTATGGTTCCCAAGGCCTTTACGATTGTGAAGGCGGTCGGTTCGCTATTTGGTCCCGTGTATGTCATCTGAAGTATCAGAGACACTGTTCCTGCTGGTAAGCCTGCACTCGTTGCTGTTGTGTTTCCGAAGAGGTATTGAGAAGCCCATGCTGCGGCCCAGTATGTGTCTCTACCGTTCCAGCCGTATATTGACAGACCTCGTGTTCCGTTGACATCGTGAACCAAGCTGATGACTGCGTAGTTTGCAGTGTAGCCGAACGTTGTTGTGGCAACGTTCCAGGTTGAGATCGGGAAGAAGTCCAATGTCTTCATGGTTGCATCGCTTGTCGGCGCTGTTCCTGTTACTGTTCCGCCATGTACATATGCGTAGTAGCTGCCACTTGTTCCTTCTCTGTCAATCGCGACGCCGAAGTCGTTGAAGTACCTTGTGATTTGATTGGCCTTGCCGCCGCCTAAGCTAAGAATACCATTGGGACTGTAGCTCACGATTGGGGAGGATGTGCTTACGAATGGAGTAGGCCATGCTTGGGTTAAGGGATTTATTGATGGTAGCCAATAGTCGCTGTCATTATCGTAGCCTCCTGCAATCGGTTGGTACGGATAGGCTGATTCTGAGAATTCCTCGTTTGCTTGGGGTACGTAGTCAAGAAGTCCTCCTCGCTTGTAGGTCGTCGTGTCCGAGCCAGTTCCTGCGCCGCTGTTGCTGAAAGTCTGGTAGTAGTTGCCGGTGAATGGGTCTAGGCCGAATGGAATGCTTAATCCCGGATCGTTTTTGTCGAAGAGTGCGAGGGCTGTCACGTTTGTGCCGTAGACGCTTCCCAAGAAGCTTGCGCCCGCGCTGTCGGTTGTAGCTGAAGTTTGTCCTAGGGCGGTGTACATGAACGGGGTCGATGCTGCCGATGCTGTCCTCAATGTGTTAAGATCCATCGGGTTGAACACGCTGTTTAGCGTGTACAAAACTTCGGTGTCCAGTTGGTTCACATTGTACGTTGGGTCGTTAGCGTCCTTGGCTCCGTGTGGATCAGTGTTGAAATCAGTCATGCCGAGGACCGCTACGAACCTCATTTCCCTTTGTGCTCCCTTGGCAAGCCAGGTGTCAAGGTTTGGATAGGCTGTGTTGTTGTATCGCCACTGAGTAATCACCCATGGGGTGCTAGGCTCCTTGGGACTTGATGGCGGTCCTGGCAGGTCCGCGATGGCGGTGCCAAACGGAAGGTTATCCACGAAGTTACCCGTTGGATTCGGAAGCAGTTGACTGTATACAGTGTACTCGGTGGTGTTCGGCCAATAGCCTGCAAAGAATATGTTATCCTTGCCTACGTCGTAGGCTTGCAGCACGTCGTAAGTGCTTGCTCCCGTTATTGGGTACTGATAAACCGTGCTGTTAGCGTTGTGGTAGTAGTGAACGAAAGCTGCGTTTGAAGGGTTCAGATTCGCCGCAATGTCAAGCTCGTACCTGTTGCTGAAGGCGAAGTCGTTTATCAGGTCTAATATCTTCGGTTCAAGCAGTATCTTCACGTCATAGTCGACGATAGCATACTTCATGTCTTTGTAGAAGTTAATCGTTACGAAAACTTCTGCAACATCTTCATTGTAGAATGCGTCATGGATTATTGTTCCCGTTCTTACAACGACAAGTCTGGCACTGTCATATAGTATTTCCACGCCTGTGGGATTCAATGTACATACAGTAAGACTGGCGCCCACATCAGCAGGGTTGTAATTACCGTACCAGCTGTAGGCCGCTCTTGCGCCTTCAGTAACGGAGGTGTTGCTGTACATTGCCCAAGCTTCCACCGCCCTCATAACTCCCTGTCTTGTGTAATTCAGGTAGAAGGTCCACCCTTGGATCTCGAGCTGCGGCGGAATCAATGGGTTAGAGCTTGCCCACGATTCTGTGAGATTCCAGTCGCTGTTGTTTGCTCCGTATGCAATGCCAGCGCTTGCCGGCGTTGCCATTTCACCGTATTCCGTCAGACCGACTCTGAGGCTCTTGCCAGCATTGTAATAATCAGCACTCGGCAATTGAGCTGCATACAGGCCATTCGCGGTTGCCCATTGGTTTACCATGTATGAATACTGCATACTGGAATAGGCGTCGCTTCCTGCTGTACCCTCTAAAACGACATAGTTAGCTCCTGCGCCTGATAGTCCACTTCGAAAAGCCATTGTTGGTGCCATAATCGAACATAGTATCACTAAAGCTGTAAGTATCGCAACAATAGTCTTAATAGGATTGTCTATTTTCAATTTTTCATTCCTCTCAAATTTTTTTCGTCCTTCTATATGTCTTAGCTAATCCGTTTAAAAGTCTTTCCCCACCAAGAAAAGAGAAATAGGCACGTGCGCTCCCTTCTTTAGCCATCGTTTCCGCCATAGACACCAAACCGAAATCAAAAATCTAAAAAAATTTAAAGCGACGCAAAAGAAAAAATGCGAACATGGGTCTTCGGAGTGCCGGCGCTGATTGAGCGCAACAATCTCCGTATTGACAGAAATGCAATGTTTTTTGGCTTTAAAGCACGTTTCGGAAAAGATCCTCCTTTCTCGAAATAAACACGTCATCGATCCGACCCTTTTCCCGCGAGACCAGAGATTTGTCTAGCCCCCTCAAAACAACGACTGGTCTGGCCTCATCCCCTTGACCCATGATAAGCTCAGCTGCTGCCGCAATCTCATCAACGATTCCAACATTTTTGACTTTGAGAATCTGCCCGAAAAGATCAGTTTTTCCCCTGTAGTCCCTGAACGGACTGATACCTGCGACGCCTATCGCGAAATTCACTTGCCCCCGCCTGAATGGACGACTGTAAGTGTCGGACATCACTACCGCGACTTCTTTCCCAGTCGAATGTTGGATTCGCTTGGAGCACTCTTGCGCCGATCTGTCAGGGTTCTCGGGCAAAAGTGCGAACTCGTTTTTTCCCTGCACGTTCGACTTGTCTATCCCGGCGTTTATGCACACCAAGCCGCGAACGTCTTGGACGAGCAAAATCTCATGAGACGCTTTCAGCACCTTCTTAGTTTCCCTCAGAACCAGCTCCACAAACCTCGGATCTTTCCTAACGATCTTAGCCAGTCTTTGAGCCTTTCTCGAAACCGAAACATCTCCTAGGTTGATCACCCTTCCTTCGGCCTTCGAGAAAATCTTCTGGGCAACCACAATCACATCCCCGTCTTCGAAACCCAGACCATTTTTGCCCGCAGTTTCAACGATGATCTTAGCCAAGTCGTCGCCCGACTGTATCAAAGGGAAACCTTCAAGAGCAAAACCCGTGAAACTCTTCAACGAATTTACCCTCACCGAACCCTACATTGCCCTTACACACTGTTAAAACTCTTTGCTCACATTGGCAAATCTGACATGTGCATAAGGCTCAAGATTTCCAAGTTTGATTGCAAATTCATAATGCTTAAGCTCAGCACAGTCTGAGGATTAGAGCAAACCTAAATCCACAATGGATGCATGTTTATGAACAGAAAGTATATTTCACTATTTGTTCTACTTGCCACATTTCTTTTCTTGGGCGCGTTCACAGGTGCCTACCGACTTGTGCCCATAGCCAAGGCAACATACGTTGAAGGAACCATCACACAAGATACGATTTGGACTCTGGTTGACAGTCCGTTCATTGTCTCAAACAACATTATTGTGAAACCAGGGGCAACCTTGACCATAGAACCTGGAGTCCAAGTGAGATTTGGAGACAACTTCTCTCTATTGGTAAACGGGGGAATCGTCGCAGACGGCACAAGCGACAAAGTGATACAGTTCACGTCTGATGATGTGAACGCCAGCACGGGAGCGTGGGGAACAATACGGATTAACGGAACCCTGCAGTCCTCGATTACAAACTGCATAGTTGAATATGGACAAGCTGGCATAACGCTCGACGGAGGCTCTCTAAACCTTCAAAACGACAGCGTTGGATACAATTTGAACGGCACCGTGGTGAACAGTGGCAGCATAACAGTTGAGAACGACCAGATTGTCAACAACACCGTGGACGGCATCAACATAGCCGGAGGCGCTGAAGCTACAGTGCAAAACAATGTTATAAGTCTAAACGGAAACGGCATCGATTTAACTGGAGATTTGACTGGAAACATAAACATAACACAAAACAATATCATCCTGAACAACCAAAGCGGAATCGCGCTCGAGGCTGATGCATACCAAAACACCGTCATCATTCAAAACAATCTTTCATTAAACAACTATGGATTTTATGTAGAAACAAACACGAGCACTTACATCACCAACAATTACATTTCAAACAATACGGACGGAATCTTCTACCAAGCCGGAAACGGCAATGAAGCTCATTTCAACGATATCTACAATAACACGATGGGTATGGACGTTTCGCTCCAAGCCAACGTGAATGCAACCTACAATTACTGGGGCGACGAGAGTGGCCCGTTCCACAGTTCTCTGAACCCAAATGGAAAAGGAAACCCAGTTGGTGGCGATGGAGTAGACCTTGAGTTCATATTCTTTTTGTCAAAACCTTTCGAATATAACAACACGCCCCCGACAGCCGTTCTTCAAACTGACAAGGCGACGGTTGCACCAGACGAAAACGTAACCTTCATCGGCACAAACTCGTTCGACGATGGACGCGTTGACCAATACTTCTACGACTTCGGAGATGGAGCAAACAGCGGATGGACAACGTTGTCCCTCTTCAACCACACCTACACCAGCATAGGAACATACTATGCGAGTCTAACGGTTATGGACGATTTTGGGAACTTGAGCCAAAATCCTGCAACAGTAGCCATCTCAGTCCAGAATCTGGCGCCGCTGAGCGTCTCGATGACGCTGAACAGCCTTGTGGCTGATGACAACGGAAATGTCAGTGTCACAGTTTACGTGTCCGATCAATATGGAACAGCAGTAGCAAATGCAGCAATAACGTTACTTCCGCTAAAGGGCGGAAGTTTCTCGCCAGCATCAGGTGTAACTGACTCAACAGGCCAATTTGAGACAACATTCACAGCGCCAAACGTTACAGACACCACTTACATCAGATTAATCGCGACTGCCACTGAAACCGGATATGCTGACGGTTCCGCCTACACGTACGTCAAGGTTCTCTCACCGTTGCTTATCCAAATGACAACTTCGCCCACGACAGTAAAATCTGAAGCCAACATCGCGGTGATTTTCAGTGTTACGAACGGTATCGGTCAGCCCATCGCCAATGCCTCACTCACAGCAGTCTCAGACAACGGAACACTCTCAACAAACACTGGGATGACCGCTGCAGACGGCACCGTGGCATTCAATTTCACTGCCCCCTACACGCTTGCCCCCGCAAACGTCACTTTCACAATAACAGCCCAAGAGCCAGGGTTCACGACCGGGAATGATCAAGAAACAATAACGGTATTACCAAACATCCTGGCCGTAGAATTGACTCCTCAATTCCCAACAATCGTTTCTGAAGGAAACACAAGCGTAACTGCCCTCGTAACATGTGACACAATTCCTGTACCAAACGCAAACGTCACCGTATCATCAGGCAACCGAGGAAACTTCACTTCAATCACAGGAGTCACGGATTCAAATGGCCTCGCAAACTTTCTTTTCACAGCACCGCAGACAACATCGCTGCTCAACACGACATTAACGGCTACAGCATCAAAGAGTCATTACATAGATGGAACAGGTCAAACAGTCATAAGCATAGTACCAAAAACGCTAATCGTGCAGTTGACAGCCCAAAACTATACTGCAAGTTCAGAAGATAATGTGTCTATGACGGTCAAAGTGACTTACAATCTTGCTCCAGTTCAAAACGTCAAGGTCACCGTGACGACCAGCAATGGAGGGAACTTTTCACAGCCCTTAGAAACGACCGACGCCAATGGTTTGGCAACTTTCTTTTTCACAGCACCACAAGCCAATGCTCCAACAGCCGTAACCCTCACGGCCAATTGCTCAAAAACGGGATATGCTGACGGGCTTGATTTCCTAACGTTAACGGTCAACCCTGGAAACATCAGCGTCCAACTCACCGCCAGCACGTACGCAACCGTACCAGACAGCAGCATCGTCATGACTGTAAGTGCTACGGCAGGTTCAAGACCAGTTGCAGGCGCCCAAGTAGTCATTTCAACGAATTTCGGTAACTTTTCCAGCACAACGGGTCTCACTGACGTAAACGGGACGTGCTCATTCGTGTTCAATGCTCCATCGACGAACGTCCAGTTGCCAGTGGTCATAGCGGCCAACGTCACCAAGAACGGATACATCGGAAATGGGAGCCAAACAACGATAACCGTCGTTCCAGTAACGGTCACTCACAACAATGCGGGCGGCTTTCCAGTGCTGACCATGCTGCTGATACTCATCCCCGTTATCATTGCCGTTATAGTTGTTGTCTTGGTCAAGATGAAAGTGATTGTCGTTTCTTCGGGGCAGGAGAACGGGTCTGAATAAGATATCGTGAGACGCAATATTTAATAGAGTCTTCCGGTCATTAAGTACATGTACAGGAGAAGAACAATGACACAAGAACGGCTCAAAGGAACATTCGCGAAGCTCAAAAGAGTGCAGATTAGACTGAACTTCAAGAAACATGAACAGCCGGCACCTGCACCGGCCACTCCGAAAGCCGTGCCCAGAGGGTTCAGAATAGCTGAGAAGTATCCGCTCTACGAACCCTTCGCACACGTGGCCATTGCACAGAACCCCAAGACTGGAGAGTTCAAGTATGTTCTGGACGAGCTTCAGCTTGATCCTCTTGAGAGAAGTGTTTACCAGAGAATCTTGGAGATACTTCTCGCCGAGATAGAATCGCCGAAAGAAGAGATTGCGGATCCGAGAAAATTTTTTGCTGATGAAGCTAAGAAAATCGTGGATAAGTATCGGATAAGCTTGGGTTGGTTGCCGGACGTTTCGTGGTACAAGATTCTCTACCACGCTGAGAGAGATCTCGTAGGTTTCAGTTCAATTGACCCGCTGATGCGTGACCCGAACATCGAAGACATATCGTGTGATGGAGTTCAGAGGTCGGTCTACATATGGCACAGAACCTATGAGAGCATCGAAACAAACATCCAGTTTGAAAACGACGAAGAACTCGACAACATGGTCGTCAAACTTGTTCACATGGCAGGAAAACACGTCAGCTCAGCCTTTCCAATAGTAGATGCTTCTTTGCCAGGAAAACACAGACTGGCAGTCTGCTACAGGCGCGAGATCACGCCCTTCGGCACCGCCTTCACCATCAGAAAATTCAGAGAAGATCCATACTCGATAATAGACCTGATCAACATCGGCACCTTCTCAGAAGAAATGGCCGCTTACTTCTGGATGTGCCTTGAAAATAGATCGTCAATAATGGTTCTGGGAGGAACGGCTGCCGGCAAAACCACAGCACTAAACGCCCTGGCCTGCCTGATCAAGCCCGGAAGCAAGATAATCACCATCGAAGAAACGGCAGAACTCAACCTGCCTCATGAAAACTGGATTTCACTGATTGCAAGACAGAGCTACGGTTTAGGAGGAAACAGCATAGGCGAAGTTGCCCTCTTCGACCTAGTAAAAACTTCGATGAGACACCGCCCGGACATACTAATAGTAGGCGAGGTCCGAGGCCAAGAAGCCTACGTTCTTTTCCAAGCGCTGGCCACCGGCCACGGCGGAATGTGCACAATGCACGCAGAAAACCTAGACTCAGCGCTCAAACGTCTAACGCAAAAACCCATGGACATCTCGCCAGCCTATCTTCCTCTAATGAACATAATACTCTCAATTCAAAGAGTTCACCTCGTGAAAAACAATGAGAGGAGAGCCTACAGACGTGTCCTCAACGTTAATGAAATCGCGGATTACCAAGATTACAGGGGAATCTTCAAATGGGCGCCGGCCGAGGACCAACACGTACCGAGTTATGACAAGAGCGTCATGCTACCAGCGATTTCTGAACGAATAGGTTGGACCAAAAAAGACCTGATCGATGAGATTGAGAGACGCAAGAATGTTCTGCACTGGATGATAGAACGCAAGATAAGAAGTTACAAGGACGTCGCAGCGATAATCGCAGAATACTATGCAAGGCCGAAACAGTTTTACGAAAAAGTCCAAGCAGGGGAGGAGGTCAAGGTTATTGCCCATTCTAAAAACCCTTGAGGCATGGTCATTCCGTCTCTTCGGACCCATTGCACCGTCCTTTCTGAAGAACGTGTTCGAGTTCAAGGGTTACCTTGAACGGGCAAAAATCAAGATGTACCCCGAAACATACGTCTCACTAATGTTCTTTGCTGCTGTGATGATGATTCCATTGTCGATAGTTGCGGCTGTAATCGTTATTCTAACCGGTTTCCTGCCACTCATTTTCTTGATACCAACTCCGTTTTACGTGATGATCGGATTCATGGCTGTTCCCATGTCCAGATCCGGCGAAAGAGCGAGCAATCTGGAAAGAGAAATGCCCTTTGCCACAGCCTACATCAGCGTCATGGCTGCAGGCGGCATAGCGCCGTACACCAGTTTTAAGAGACTCGCACAAGTCGAACTGATGCCAGCGATGAAGACCGAAGCAAGGGAAATCATAAAAGATGTGGAGATATTTGGAATAGACCCTTTGACGGCGATTCAGAACGCGGCGAAGAAAAACCCGTTAGACATTTTCAAAGACTTTCTCTCAGGATACTCATCGACCGTAATCATCGGCGGAGACATCGGACACTTCTTGGAAAGGAAGGCAGAAGACATTTTCAAGGCGAGAGCATTACGCGTCAAAGCCGCAGCTGAGCGGCTTGGAATGCTCCTGGAGACGTTCATTATAGTCAACGTCATGATGTCCCTCTGCTTTTACATAATGTTCAGCGTACAAAACATTGGCGTCGGAGGAGCATCTGGCGGCGGCAATGTATCAACCATCATTCTCTACACGTTCGTCCTGAGTCCAATGCTGTCAATAATGTTCGTCTATTTGGCGCACAGTATGCAACCCAAGACGCCGGTTGTTGAAATGCGCCCCTACAAGGTTTTCGGAGTCTGTTCCGTAGCAGGATTGGCGTTGTTCCTCTTCCTCTTTCTAGGTGGCAGTTTTGGCATACTGAGTCAGATGCCGGTGGCACTCGCGCTGGCATTGTTCGTTTCAACTGCGCCTGCAGCCGTGGTTCACGGTAAACTTTCAGGCAAGAAGACAAGCATTGAACAGGGCGTGAACAGTTTTCTGAGAGACATGACGGAAGTCAGAAAGACTGGACTTTCACCCGAGAAGTGCATTGAAAGTCTTTCGCATCGTGAATACGGCGTGTTCAGCAAGGAGCTCCGAAAAATCAGCTCAGAAATTTCTTGGGGAATCCCACTGAAGAAGGTGATGATGGACTTCATAGATAGGACGAGAAGTTGGATGACGCAGATCGTCATGTTCTTGCTCGTTGAGACAGTGGATGTCGGCGGTGGAACTATTGAAATGATAGAGTCGCTTGCAAGATTCAACAACCTGACCCAAGAGGTTGAAAAAGAAAAGAAATCTTCAACCCGACCCTACATCATGATGCCCTACTTTGCGGCACTTCTTCTCGTCGTCACCACTTCCATGATGCTGGGTTTCACAACGGGCACCATAGGGGTTGCCGGCTCGGCCCCCCCAGCCAACCTGGGCTGGATCAGACAGGTTTTCATGACATCAGCCATTTTCTACAGCTACATGGTGGGCATAGTGGCCGGAAAAATTAGCGAGGAATCCATAGCGGCAGGGTTCAAGCACGCGGCGATTCTGGTCATAATCTCAGTCATAGCAGCAGAAATATTGCCCTTGTTCATTAAGCTCTGAGCATGGAATGGAGAGAGTGGAAATGGCTGCAAGAAAATATCTTCGACGCTTTCGAAGGAACAAACGAGGCATCAGCCCGGCCATCTCCTCGGTCATATTGACAAGCGCCATCATCGTGATGCTTCTAGTGGTCATTGCTTTCGTAAACAGCTATTTGAACGGGCAAATTGCTCAAAACGAGTTCAACTCGATGAAGCAGTTCATGCAGACTCTTGGTCTGCAAGTGGATGACGTGGCGTGGATTCCCGGGCGCACTCAAACCTTAACCTACGCTAGCAGATACGGAGCAATTACGTTTCGATCTCCGGCCTTAACCTACAGTTTCTACTTTGACGGATTGCTCGTGGCCAGCTTCAGCGTTGGCGTAATTATGTACAACATACCCGTGAGCTCTTATTCGATTGCGAACAATTACTTTGAAGAACTATTTCCATCTTCAAACAGTTTCTTGCAGAACGGCACTGCTGCGCCCGTGGGCAGAGTGTTTGTCACGGAAGAAATGCCTATGCAGGACGGAAGCTATATCAGGGTAGTGGTCGCGCCTATCGTCCGCCAGCTCAACGCAGTGATAAACGGCATCAACTATGCGAACTTCTATCTGCCGATTCTCATTCCAGGTCCATCGCCAGAACTGTCGCAGTCAGTTACCATGACAGGATTAAACGTCAAACAGGAGATATTCAACAACGTCAACAACGTCACGATCAACGTGGCTGTTCAGACCGCGGGAATAGGTTTGTCAAATAGCTTTTTCAACTTCGGGGCTACGAGCCAAACTGTCATCCTTGGTCAAAATTCGGTTGTTCAGATTTTCGGGGGGAATGTGACTGTTTCGCTAGGTTCCACCTAGAAGAGTTAAAGGAGGCCCATTTATCCCACACGTAACCATCGAACACGTTATCATGATTCCGATTCTCATCGCACAAATATTCCTGTTCCCCATCGTTGCTAGCTATTTGATGAATGTTTGGGTTGATTCGCGAAGGACACTTGTACTTCAAGACGCAGCCAGCAACATCGGAAGCACAATACAGCAGATGTACTTCGCACTTAATCATCCCACAATACCAGCCGGGACAACCTCCGACCAGTTTGGGCTTCCCCTGTACGTAGACGGGTACTTCTACACGGCAAACGCGACACTTCAACCTTCAAGCTTAGCGACAGGTTCTAGCCAGGTACTCGAGATAACAGTCAGATTGGTTACCACCACCAATGAGGTTACATCATCAGTACTGTTAGGTTCAAATGTTCATTGGAATAGCGCCACGACGTTTGAAAGCAACTCCACGACCGCGGACGCTTACGCCCAGAAGTTTCAAAACGGGACAATATTGTTAGGGTTCGGAGGTTAAGCAGGGGCGGTGTATAAGTGGCAGGAGCGACAATAGATCATCTGGTTGCCTTCGTCATTTTCTTAGCGGCCTTACTGCTTTTCATAGGATTCTACAATCAAATGAACCAAACAGCAATAGTGTATCAATACCACACATCCATAGCGACTAAGTGCAGTGATGTCCTCGACAGCATGCTGTTAAACCCAGGCTCTCCATCCGATTGGGGGCTCTCAGACAGTAGCACTCAGAGCCTCACGTTCTTTGGTGTGCAAGACCCAGAATTTCAAGAGTATAGGCTGAGCCCGTTTTCCGTTATGAGACTGCTTTCTCCATCAGCTCAACAATACAATAACGTGTCATGGAACGTGAATGGGGGATATTTGCTCGTTCAATCAAGCGAGTGTATCGGTTATCACAGCGTGACCAGCATGTTGGGGATAAACGGAACCTATGATTTTCAACTGTCAATCACACCAACCATCACAGTGAGCATATCCCAAGTACCCAGCACTTATTTGGAACTCGAGATCCAGGCGTACGGAACCGGGTTCCCACTCAGTAACGCTACCGTAAACTATCTTATGTTTTGGGCGACCCCGGGCACGTCAGGTAGTTATCCCGTGCTAAACTATAATTTCACATCTAATCTTCTTCAAACAGATTCTTCGGGAATGGCATTGATTCCGTTTCCATCCCTAAGCAGTGGAACCGCATTCTGCTTCATAGCAGAGGTCTACACGGGAGGAATTTACGGAACAGGTTATTTGGCACAAGACACCGTGACGACCGCGGGAAATTTGATTCCCTATATTGAGAGCTACGATGGGGGAACAGCAAAGATAATGCTCGCCCAGATTGGCATGGGCAACCTGTATTTCAACGCCTCTTTCTATGCTCTACCGAACAATTTCTTGCCGGCCCAAGCCGGAAACTTTGTCGGCACTGTGAACAGCGGCACGCCTAATGAGAACTTGACTATAACGACGAGTAATCAAACCGGCTTCCTGGTTGTCGCCTATGGAGATGGAAGCAACTGCGGCATGGTGATAACGCCCCTTGGAGTTTCATCGCTGGGAACGCCGGTGACTTTCGGTGCAAGCGTTTCTGGAAAGAATTGGGTCGCCACGGATTTGCGCCAAGTTCTCATCGGAGACATCGCGTATCAGGCAAAATTGTCCTTGTGGAGTCTACAAGGTACTGGAGTGACAGGCTAAGATGATGCGCACAGTTGAAGTGTTGATCGTAGTCATGATAATGACAGGAGCCTTCCTGACAGCCTCGTTCTTTGCTGTTTTACCCTCGCCTCGGCAGGTTTCGCCTCTGAACCTGAGCAGACTTTCCTTGACGACGTTGGAGACTCTCGATGCAGCGGGTGGTCTTAGCACCGTTGCCTTCGACCCGACAAACAATACAGCTTGGAATCAGCTTCAGGTTGCACTCTCAGCCTGTCTGCCATCGAACATAGTCTACAATCTAACCGCTTACGAAGTTTCAGGCGTAAGTGGACAACAACTCTATTCGGCGAGCAGATCAATTTCCAACGCTCAAAGCTTAGGCGTCGGCTCTAACGCCGCATCATACATGGTTGCCTCCTCTAACGTGACCTTCAGTGTCACACCTCAGAAGATTGCAGCAACGCTCTACATATTGAACTGCAGTGACTCGAACGGCTGGTGGATTACAGGATACACTGTTCAAAGCATCGCACAACAATTTCTGGAGATGTTTAGTTCGTACTTTAACCCGTCCTCCATTGTGATGGTGCAGAACACTACACAGCTTGGACAGCTAATGAGCGGACAACCTCTCGAAAATGAGACTCTTCAAAATGCCATAGTCATCAACACGTGCGGAGAAGCTGTGCCCATTCCCCAAGCCTATGCAATCAATTATTCAAGCGAATACGATGAGTACTGCTACCAACTAGGCAAGTGCGTCAACAAGTACAATTGGACTTGGGTGAGCATAGTCGGCTACCCATTCTATTACGTGACAAACACTGTGCAACTCGCAGCAATCCAGAACACATGGGGCATATACGGCATGTACATGGACGGTGCTGCGGGACTCAACGCTTTTCTCGAGGGCACAGACAACCAACCATACAATTACAATGACAATTGGCTGACTAATGATGTCGGCGTCGTAAGCCTTACGGCGACAGCTCTAGGCAACTGCAGCTATTATGGGGTATTCCCTTCCCCCACCCAGACAGCCACTAGAGCCTTGCCAGATTCAATCACCACTCAATACAACCTTACCGTCGCAAATACTGTTTTGAACCCAACAGGCGGCAACCTGCCCGGATCAGTGTTAAACCACATTTTCAAAGGAGCCACAAACGTTACAGGATCTCTTTTCGCGCTGGGCGTAACACGAGTCCCAGATACGAGACTCGCAGCCTTGGGAATCTTATCAGACTACAACCCCGTGCTCTACAAGTCACAGTACACGGCGGCAGGCACTTCTGAACTCGTCGTTCTACAACTCGGACTAGCAGGAGGATCTTGATTGAATAAAAAAGGTCAATTTTCAATTATAGCTGCTTTACTGGTAACGGTGATTCTCGTATCAACCGTCATGATAACGTACACAATGATACTTAACAATTCGATACAGGTTCAACCTCAAGTCTTAACCGCCATCGATGAAACCAACTTTGCCCTCAAAGAATTGCTGGGTTTCAGCGTGGGCTATTACGGTTCAGTCATCCGAGTCACCGGAGACAGTTCATTTGCCAATCAGAGTACGCTGAACTACACTACTAGCGGACTGGAATACATTGCAAACACTCACCCAGACTGGGGAGCAGGGTTCAGCCTTACAAACCTCACCATCCAAACATACTGGTTCAATAACGTCAGTTACAGCACAGGATATCTCGACGTGACTTATAATCTGACAAAACTTGGAATTGATGAAGTGCAGTACGCGCCCTCATGCGGACTGACGGTGCAGATCGCAAACACAACACTAACCAATCAAACGAGCCTAGTCGTGACCGAAGATCAAAATGAACCCGTGACAGATCTCGGAGAACAAAACTTCCAATTTTTCCAGTACGAAACCTCAAACTCGACCTGGGCATTAGTCTCTCCAAGCACGAGCCCAACAACCTACACAAACGGCACATACCAGATTCAACCGCCAACGGGGATAGACGCCAACTCATACGTCGTTCAAGTAACGGATCAGAGAGGCATAATCGTAGTGGCCTCACCGTATTCCTCGTATAACATAAACATGACTTGGCCCACCCTCTCAACAACCGTATCATCAGCGAATTACTATGTGAACAACAACGCCTCACACGTAGATCCCAACGATTTGAACTGGGGATTTGAGTCGAACTTCACAGCTCAGCAATATGGTCCAGACAAAATAAACGACACTCTGACCGAAGCCAATTCAGTCAGCCCTATTCCAGAGGCCTACGTCTACTGCAACAATTACGCGTCATCATGGACAAACCCGACCAACGCGTATGACAACAACACGTCCACGCGCGCTCAGAGCAATAGTGCATCGTCTGGAGCGAATACCACGACTCTTGTACTGAATTTAACCGGCGTGGTTATCGGAACTAAAATTCAGTTTTGGGTTGGGCAGGGCGGTAGTGGCAGTGATTATACGACAATGTACATCGACGTAGCCAATCAAACAGGAAGCTGGTTAAACGTGTTTCATGCACCTCCAACAGAGGGAAGTTATCAGAATGCAACTTTTCCAAGTGTTTCCTACACGGCGATGAGGTTTTACAGGTATCGAAACAGCGGAAACGGCAATACACAATTTTACGTTTACGAAGCTCAGGCTGTAAACGCTACATGGACTCCCCCTGCCAATTATCGCCTTGACTTAGAAGAGCAATGGACCAACGTCAATTACGGAGCAAGTAACGAGAGTTTGGACATTTTCACGGGACCGTTTTCCGGTCCAGCAGAAACTCTGTCTGTCCAATGCTGGAATACCGCTAGCAGCTCCTGGTCAACGGTCATCTCGAGTTTGAATGCCAATAGTTGGAATAATGTCTCAGTCACCACATACCTCACAGGTTCTACATTTACGATTAGATTCTTGGACGGAACTCAGACGGGAGATTCGGTGCAAAACAGTTGGCAGATAGATGCAGCTCTCCTCTTCCTTAATGGTACAGTTCAGCTTGTTCCGTCGTCCAATCCTATTACGATTGAGCTACTGCAAAATGGCACTATGCGGTGGCTTGGACAAAGTCTGCAGATGACAACTCAGGCCATGCCCATCCCGCCGCTCCCCGTCAAATCGATACATGTGAACCAGACTATAAACGGGGTCGCGTCTGAAGTACCGTTCCAAATAGAAGACTGGGCTTCGAATTATCTGATACCGTTGGGCCTTACCAGTAACTTAAGCGTCTTCAACGATGGAAACATGATTGTTTTTCTCGCGAACAGTAACGTTTCAAGAGTCACTGTATGGTGGAACGGAAGCGACACCGCTACTCAAACGCCCTATGCCTTCGTGGACAGATACTTTACCGGAGACAATCCTGGCGCAGGAACGCTGACAAACGGCATGCTAACTCTTCAGTTTAATGGAAACTTTCAGTTAACCTCTTCTAACGGGACCGAATCGTGTACTGCCATTTTCATGCGAATAAACAATCAATGGAGCACCTATGGGGCTAGCCCGGCATACATAATCACGTTTGGAGTTGTAAGAGATATAGTTCAGCAAGAAGCCGAATGGAGTAACGGCGTCCCGAACTCTCCAAACCTCTATTCTCACATAGTCATAACTTTGCCGGCGAACGCCACCTATTACACCTATGAACTGAGGGTTTTGTTCGTGCAATCACCACAGAGCAGAAACATCACAGATCTGTGCCCAATCGAACTGCAAACCTCAACCACCCTAACCCAAACCGAAAACGGAACGGCAAACGGGTTCCCAATAGTCTCAACGGCAACGGGCACGTTCTTCAACCAATCGACAGCCTCAGCGCATCATTGGAGCCAACTCAGTTCAGGAACAAATGGAGCAGGAATAATGTTCACAGACACAGGAAACAATGAACTCTACTGCTTTGACAGTATGGCCGGAACGCAGACTGGAGGTCTCAGAGTAAACTCGGCGGCAGGAACGATTGAACTGCTTCCAGTAGAGATGGCCCCAGTAGGCTTCACCTACGCACTGAACACAATTTGGTGCGGGGCAGTATCCACATTCAGCAACACTACGCCAATCTATCAAATAGCAAGCGGCCAAGTCAGCGGCTCTTGGACCAGCGTCGAATACCAACCAACTGCAACAGTATACACAGGAGATTAAGGGATTCTGTCAGAGTGTGACCTGCATCGTGAACTGTAATAGGAGTAATGATATGATAGAGGCTTTGGAAAGTTTGCCATTGTCTAACTAGTCCCCGTCGAGCAGTGTATATTGATCAGAAATGCAGATTGAGGGTTCATACGTGTTAAATAACGAAATTGAGTCTTCCTTAAACAACAGAAGGTGAATAATCTGATACGTAAACTATCCAAATCCAAGAAGGGCATTTCGCCGATACTGGCAACGCTACTGCTGGTTGTAATCGCCGTGGCGGCCATCGTGGTCACCTACGCCTGGGTTATGACTTATACAGGTCATTTGACGGGACAAGCAGGTGTTGTTCTCTACGAAGCAAACGTGAACTTCTACGGAAGCGGGTCAACGATAGACATTGACGTAGGAAATTCGGGAACTTCAGGCACCACGATAATTCAGGTTTACGTTGGAACATCAGCGTCAACAATGGAAAACCAGACGATTACTCCCATATCGCTCGCGGCGGGTTCTGTCCAGAGAATAACGGTATCCTATTCTTGGCAAGCTGGAACAACATACTATTTCAAGGTGATATCGTCAAGTGGCCAAAGCCTGCCATGGAGTACAACAGCTCAGATATCCTAGAAAACCCCTTTTTTAAAGTTCATCCGAATAATCTTAGCACGCGTGCCTCGAGCCAATGTGGAAAGATAATTAAGCAGAGAAGATAATTCGGAACTTCTGACGGTGTCACTTTGCAGTTTCCTTCGCAGACCCTGTTGGAGTTGGCAAGGACAATACTGGCCTTGGCCTTTCTTTTCTATGCTTCATGGAGCGACAACGAAACACGAGAGGTAAGTAACACCGTTTGGATGGTTTTCGCTCCGCTCGCCTTCGTGCTCACTTTTGCCGAGGTTTACTTTTACCAGTTTTCCCAGTGGCCCCTCTATGGGATTTGCTTCGGCTTCACTGCCATGTTTGCCATCGTGATTTTTTACGCTGGAGGCTTCGGGGGAGCCGACGCAAAAGCACTTATGTGTCTGGCACTCGTGTTACCGTTCTTTCCAACGAGCCTGCTAACTCCCCTATACGGAGTTTCGCCCACCCAGCAGATACTCTTTCCTCTGAGTATTTTCAGCAACTCCGTTTTGCTGGCGGCTCTCATGACGTTTGTTATGCTCGGGTACAACGTCGCTTGGCGTTTAAGAACAGGCAGAGAATTGTTTGAAGGATACTACGAGAACGGGTCCGTCGGCAGGAAGATTCTGGTCTTGATAACTGGTTATAGAGCTCCCATTCAGAAATTGAAGGACAAATGGCACGTTTATCCTCTTGAGGATGCACACGAGGATTCTGAAAACAACATCGAGAGAAAACTGATCGCTATGCCAAAGGACGAGGGCAGAGACGGCGTCGTTCAGAGGCTTGATGAGGCTATCAAGGATGGAAAAATCCAAGACGGCATTTGGGCATCTCCAGGCCTGCCCTTCCTAATTTTCATCACGGCGGGTTTAGTCCTCGCGCTATTCGTTGGCGATATCGTGTGGCTTTGCATAACACGCCTAATGGCACTCATTTAGCAGCTATTTTGAACACATCTTTTTCAGAGAAGAAATCAGGACTAAACGTGTTTTCTGTGCTTAGTTTTTTAAGAGCAGAAATGGTTGTTATCTTGTCTCTTAGCTGTTTGCGAGGTCTGAGATTGCGGTTGTTTGGCAGCTCTGGAGTGCGCGGTTTAGCCAACGTCGAGTTGACCACCGTTCTGGCTGAGCAGGTCGGGTTAGCCGTGGCGACCTTCGCCGAGGCCAAAGAAGTACTTGTCGCTAGAGACACTAGAGTTTCAGGGAAGATGCTTCAGGAGGCGTTGGTTTCCGGCCTTGAGTCTGGCGGTGCCAACGTGAAATGCTTGGGAGTCATGCCTACTCCCGTGTTGGCTTTTTTGACAAGGAAGATGGAGGTTGATGCCGGCGTGATGATGACGGCTTCTCACAACCCGCCTGAGTACAACGGGATCAAGATTTTCGATCGTGAGGGTTTGGCATATGACGAGGAAAGCCAAGTCGTGATTGAACGAATAATCGCGCAACAACGCTTCAGGCTCGCAGACTGGAAAAATGTCGGCCACGACCAGACTGCAGAGAATACCAGCCAGTACGTCGACGCTGTAGAAAAAAACGTAAGACTTCGCAGGAAATGGCGCATCGTGGTTGACGCCGGGTGCGGAGCCACGTTCAGCCTTGTTCCAACAGTTCTCCAACGTCTGGGTTGCACGGTGGCGGCGTTGAACTCGCAACCAGACGGATTGTTTCCAGCAAGAAGCCCTGAACCGAACCTCAAGTCTCTCACAGACCTGGCTGCCGTCGTAAGGACTTTACACGCTGACGCCGGCCTAGCCTATGATGGTGATGGTGACAGAGTGGCCTTCATAGATGAGAACGGACACTTTTCCGATTTTGATCAAGTCTTGGCGGCGTATGCCTCTCACGTCGTGAAACAAAATCGGGGCGGTACGATCGTAACGAGTGTCGAAGCGTCGATGGCCGTAGAAAAAATGGTTGAACGACACGGGGGAAAGGTTGTTAGGACAAAGGTCGGCGACGTTTACATTACGGAACTGATTAAGAAGCACAACGCGATTTTCGGGGGCGAACCTTGCGGCGCATGGATACACCCGCAACTCAACTATTGCCCAGACGGCATACTTTCGTCAGTCATGCTTTTGAAGGCGTTGGAAGATGAGAGCGAGGGTTTAGCCGAGTTTGTTGCTGAAACGCCTAAGTATCCGATTCTGAGGGAAAACTTCAGCTGCAAGAAAGACGAGAAAGATGAAGCTGTGGAGAAAATCGGGGAACGCTTGAAATCTGTTTTCCAAACGTACCAGGAATTCTCGAAGGTTGACGGGGTTCGTTTGGTTCTCAAAACCGGATGGCTGCTGGTCAGAGCTTCAGGCACGGAGCCCCTTGTCAGACTGACAGTGGAGGGTGAATCGTTAAAAGCAGCAAGGGAGATAATGGAAAAAGGAGCAAAATCCATCAGAAACCTGCTGGGGAACGATGATAGATGAAAGCCGCAATCATGGCCGCGGGAGAAGGCGTCAGGCTTCAACCCATCACGACGACTAGACCTAAGCACCTCATTAAAGTGGCCGGAAAACCGGTACTCGAGCACTGCCTGAATGCTTTGAAGAAGGCAGGGATAAGCGAAACTGTGATAATCGTCCACTTCATGGAAGACGCGATCCGACAACACTTCGGCGACGGCAAACAATTCGGCATCAAGATTGAATACGCTGAACAAAAGGCAATCCTCGGAACAGGCAACGCCGTAAGCGTTGTTGAACCTTACATGAACGACGATTTTCTGCTAATCAACGGCGATGTGCTATTTGCCGCGGAAGCTTTGAAAACCGTTATCGACTTGCATCAAAAAGAGAAACCTGCCACGACAATGGCCGTCGTGCCAGTTGAAAAACCGGAGAACTACGGCATTGTTGAGCTTGAAAACGGCAAACACGTGAAGCGCATAGTGGAAAAACCCGCACGAGAAGAAGCCCCGACAAACTTGGCCAACGCGGGCATCTACGTTTTCTCAACAGAAATATTCGCCAAGATAAAACAAACCTCCGCCACGTCCAGAGGAGAATGGGAAATCCCAGATGCGCTCACGCTTCTCATCAACGAAAAAAAACCGGTGCTCGCCGTCAACATAGCCGCTGAAGACTGGATCGACATTGGAAGACCGTGGGACCTCCTTGAAGCGAACCGCTGGGCGTTGACGAGGATGAAACACAAACCTCTGGGGTTCATCGAAGAAGGCGCTCACCTGTTAGGCCCCGTGACAGTTGCGGAAACCGCGCACGTCCGTTCAGGAGCATACATTGAAGGACCGGCCTTCATAGACGGAGAAGCTGACATAGGACCTAACTGTTACATTCGCCCGTGCACGAGTATCGGCAGAAAAGCAAGGGTGGGAAACGCCTGCGAAATCAAGAACAGCATTATAATGGACAATGCACACATAGGCCACCTTTCTTACGTTGGTGACAGCATAATAGGCGAGAGATGCAATCTAGGCGCTGGCACGATAACCGCCAACTATCGGCTTGACGCGGGCACAATCAAGATGATGGTAAAGGACAAACTCGTGGACAGTGGAAGAAAAAAACTTGGAGCAGTCCTGGGAGACAACGTGAAAACAGGCATAAACGCGCTTCTCATGCCAGGAGTCAAGGTGGGAAACGACAGTTGGATAGGCCCGAACCTCATGGTTCAGAGAGATCTGCCGCAAAAGAGCAGGGTGTTTCTGAGGCAGGAGCTCGAGAACAAAAACTGAACGATTTTCCTAGGAACTCCGAAAGAGATAAATGCAGTGATCAACTGATTTTGGGTCGAGACTATGAAAGAAGAAAAACTTCTGAAGCTTTTGAAAGAATTAATCAGAAACTCCAGGAGAAGCGATAGAGAACTGGCAAAGACCCTGAGAGTATCTCAGCCCACGGTCACTAGGAACAGAAAACTCGCGGAAAATTATGTGAGAAGCTACACGGTCATCCCAGAATTTCAGAAGATCGGATACGAAATCTTCGCGATCACCTTCGCCAAAGCAAAGACTTACGATAAGAAAGAAGTGGAAACGAAACTGGAGGCACAGAGGAAATGGGTAATGCAACAACACAACGTCTTCTTTGCATCCGATGGAGAAGGGCTCGGAAAAGACGCGGTGATCCTGTCCCTCCACAAGGACTACTCGAAATACGCCAATTTCATGCGAGAATACACCGTCAACTTCGCAGACTTCATCAGCGACGTCCAATCATTCATCGTGAGCCTGAAGACCGGAATGATAATCAAACCGTTTGACCTGAAGTATCTCGCCGAAGACCTGTAAGAATATCCTTGCCAGAGACTGTTTCCAAACCCCATTTTTCAAGCATCCAGTCTTTGACCTGTCCAAAATCAACTCAACTCAAGACTTGCGAGGCTCTCACAGAAACTGCTCACAGGACACTGCCAAAGCAAGAATTGCCGGATTCAAGTTCTGAAAAAACCGGAAAAAAAGTGTGATACAGCCCGCTGCAAAAGGCTGGAGTTATCATTTTTAAATAGTTGTTTTGCAATCTCGTTAGGTAGAATGGGGGTTAAGTGATTGTCTGTTGCTCAGAGAAAGTATTTCAGTGAGGTCTCAGCGTTGGCGGATAGGCACGTGATCGTTGGAACTATTACTGGAAAGACGTTTACTGGAACATTGCTCGGCATTAACCCTGACAATTTGAGCCTTTGTCTCTCAGAAGCTAAGGATGAGGAAGGGAAGATGTTGCACAGGGTTTTTCTGAATGGCAATGTTGTGGCCCAGATTTTGAGTGTTGAAAAACCTTTTGATTTGAAGGCTCTGGCTGATCGGCTCGAAAAGGTGTTTCCGACGATGGTCAAGCTCTACGAAGACAAGGGGTTCATTTGGGTCATGGATAAGGTTAAAGTGACGGAAAAGGGCGTGGTCGAAGGGTCGGGCCCTGCTGCTGAACGCGTGGATAAGGTTTATGCGTCTTTCATCGCTGAGTCCAGGGGAAAAACTTAGATAAACCAGCGAAACTGCTGTTCCTCTTTCTTCTTTTCTGTCCCGACGGTTCTTATCAAACCGAAGGATTCCAAGATTCTCTTGATCTCTTCTGCAGCTGTGTCCAGGGTGGACAGGTCGACGTTCATGTTCAGGAACTCGTTCAGTGCTGCCAGCACGTAACGCGTGGCGTTTGCATCCGGATACATGCCCAACGTGTCCACCAAGAGCGAGAAGCTCTTGAAACCCCTGAGCCTGGCCAAACCGATAGTGAGCCCGGCGATGCCGAATATCTGCCCAACCATTATCTTCGCTCCGAGGCTGAGAACACTGTTCAATGTCTCATGATCCGATGCAGCCGTGTAAATCTGAGGAACACCTTTAATCTCTTCCTGCCTGAATCCGCCCAAGGTCACGACATAATGGCAGTCCAGATCCTGAGCAACGTCCAAGATTTTACCGCAGAGCTCGTATTGTCCTGAAGTCGTCAAAGCCTGCGTGTTGCCGTACCAGATTATCAAGTCGCGCCCTTCCTTCAGGCTCTTGTAATAGTACAGTTCGTTCATCGGACACTGCACCCCACCCTTCTCGGTCGTGACCGCCAAGTCTTGGAAGGCCGAAGAATGAACCTCGCCGAAACGTTCTGCCTTCAACTCGCGAATCAAGTGCAGAGAAGCAATGTTGGCCACGAAACCTATTCCTGGCAGACCTTCAATCAGAACAGGATCATGAAGTTTCGGTTTCTCGAAGAGTTCAATCACACAGACCATTAATTCTCCTTCCGATAGGGTAGGCAGTAGTACATGGAAAAATCGCGGTATAAGTGTGTTTAGCTCGAAACGTGAGGCTAGCAGAGTTCGACAAGCTTGGATTTCTCAAGGTCTCGCAGAAACTTCAATACGTGTTCAGGATTGGTTTCGCTGTACTCCGCAGAAACAGCCATTACAATCTCGTAGATGCTCCGTTTTCCATTCATGAAGTTCAGCATTTCCGCCGTCTTCTTGTCGAAATCCTCGTCTATCTTGCGCACTTCTTCGTACCACTCCAACTCTTTCTCGCTCAACGTTTTCCTCAAAACGTTAGAATCAAGCGGGCCCTTGAAAAGTCGCCTCGGAACCACACTAAGTTCCTTATTGGATTCTGCATGGTCATTTTGGTTTGGAAGAGTCAACGCCGATGCCTTAGCTACGAAGCTCAGGATGTCTTGCAGGTCTGCTAGCCCCCGTGCAGCCATGGCTGCAATGTTTTTGCAGAGCACACTCAGAGAAGCGTTCAGCTCAGCGCTTTCTCCGAATCTTCTCACTGATTTGACTGCTTCTTGCTCACGCCACGCGAAATGTTCTATTCTATTCTTGTGGTAAGAGATTGTCCTCTCCAGTTCTCTGGCTAGCTCTTCAGGCTTGTCTCTAAGCCTCGGGTCTTGCCTCTTTTTGAACAGTTTTTCAACGGCTTCTCGCTTGGCTTCTTCGATTCTGATGATGCCCTCCGAAGCGGTTTCATGCGCGAGCTGAAATGCCGTTTCAAGGGTGGCGTTTGCGAGAGTCAGCATGACGTTTGTCGCTATCCATCCGACCCTTTTTAGGCTGTTCTCACTCACTTTGTCAATGGTGTCCATGCTCGTGTGATAGAACAAGTCTGGCCATTGGAGCAGCATTACGCATGGAACTCCTATCGTTGAGTCGGTGAATTCCGCGTGGTCACTGCCGCCGCTGAAGGCCCCTGTTGCATAACGGAAGATGGATGACGAGCCGAACGAAGATGGGACATCAAATTGTCTAACAGATTCCTGCATGAAGCCGAAGACCAGATCATTCAAATAGGATGGCAATGAATCTGGAGTGCGGTCAAGGTTGAGAGTGGACTTGCAGAGTTCCTGATTCTGACCCACCATGTCCAAGTTTATGCCTGCAACGAGCCTGGTTGGCAGGTCCTCGTGGCCGTGAAGGTAGCTTACAGAACCGAACGTTTCGGGCACCCACAAGAAGCGTATTGTCCGAGCTGGGCGCTCAATCTTTCCAGATTCAATCAGGACGTTGATTGTTCTGGCAATTTCCAATAGCAACCCACTGCCGGAGGCATTATCGTTGGCGCTGGGCTTGGGGTGGCAGAGATGAGCGACCAGAAAGACTTCCTCTTCCGGTTTCAGCCTGCCTTGCACAGTTGCTGTCACCACGTCCAAGTTGCCAGGAAACAACCTTGCGTCCACCCTGGCCTTGAGCTTTACGGGTTTTCCGCGTTTGAGCAGAGTCCGAAGCTGGTTTCCTTGCCGTTTGCTCAGAGAGAATCCGAATTTGACCTTGTCCAACACTTCCGCGGAGGGCCATATGGACTGGTACGCATGGGCGTCGGGAATGTCCAGACTTTCTCGTACGTCGGGTATTTCGAAAGTGATTGAGTCTGTGATTACGCCGGCGGCTCCACACTTGTAAACGGCTTGTTCGTGAACAGATTTTGCCCTGCCAGTGGCTAGCACGAATTTGTCCTTAACGTCTTTTCCCTCATAATCGGCTGTCTTGGTTCCAGCGCCGACGTCAACAAGCTCAGCTGTGACGCCCTCTTGAGGCGTTCCGTTACTGTAGGTGTGCAGACTCTGAGGCGTGTCATTATACGAAGCGAGAAGCTTTTCCTCGGGTTCTAGGAGTCGAAGCTCGGCGCTCTCAACCGTCCAGCCCATTGGGGACGTGAAGGTCCAGTATTTCTGGGCTCCGTCAGCAGGAAACTGTTCTATAACAGCATCCCTCAGCCCTATTTTCAGAAGCTCGCTCTTCACGTATTCGGCGGCTTCATGGAACATCGTTGAAGCTTGAACTCTGTGAAAACGGGTAATTTGTGCCACATACGATTTGGCGACATTTCCAGAAAGCTCCTCTTTGACAATCTCATTTAGACCCATGTCCGAACCTCGCATTCCCATCTGTTGGTCATTATCTGGTGAATGTTTTTTATATGTCTGCTTGTTTTCTTTTGTCAGAGTTCAGCCATGTCTTTTGAGATAAGAGAAAAAGATTTGCTGGCAAGAATTGGAAGACTTCAGACCAAGAGTGGAGTGCTAGAGACGCCTCTGCTTTTTCCAGTAATAAACCCCATCGTGCAGCCTGTTTCTCCGAGGAGAATTAGAGAAGAGTTCGGGTTTGAGGCCCTCATAACCAACGCCTACATTTTGAAGAAACATTCAGAGAAACAGCCTACCAAGAACGGTCTGCAAAGCTTCCTGGATTTCAACGGTCCAATTATGACCGATTCCGGCGCCTACCAGATTCTTGTATACGGCGACGTGGAAGTAACGCCGAAAGAGATAGTGGAATATCAGGAACAGATAGGTTCGGACATCGCCACGATACTTGACATTCCAACAGGCTGGAAAGTTACAGAAGCCTGTGCGCGACAAACGGTCGAAGAGACTCTGAAGCGAGCCAAAGAGTTCTTCACGTTCAAATCGAGAGAAGACATTCTGTGGGTTGGGCCAGTGCAAGGCGGAAAATATTTGGACCTCGTTGCCAGGTCCGCCAAGGAAATGGGAAAGCTTGCCTTCCAAATACACGCCTTAGGAAGCCCTACTGAAGTTATGGAACGCTATCGGTTCGACGTCCTGGTGGACATGATAATGACTGCTAAGATAAATCTGCCCGTTGAGAGGCCGCTTCATCTCTTCGGCGCCGGACACCCTTTCATGTTCGCTTTGGCAGTAGCCTCGGGATGCGACTTTTTTGACTCGGCAGCGTACTCGTTGTATGCCAAGGAAGGTCGCTACATGACCGAAGCGGGCACTTGCAGACTGAACGAGCTTGATTACTTTCCATGCGTCTGCCCAAAATGCGTGAGAGCAACGCCGAAACAAATTATGGAACTGGCTCCGAAAGAAGTGCAGATGTTCCTCGCCGAACACAACCTTCACGCATGTGCCGCCGAGTTGAAACGCATTAAACAAGCCATAAAAGACGGCAGATTGTGGGAACACTTGGAAATGCGGGCCCACGGACATCCAGCCTTGTTTCAAGCACTGAAAAGCCTGAAGAAATACGAGAATTACGTTGAAAGACACGATCCATCTGTAAAAAATAGCGGATTGTTCTTCTTCAGCTCCATCGGGCTCGCCCGACCCGAAATTGTCCGGCATAGGAAGAAGCTGGCCGAAAGGTATACCCCGCCCAGCGAAGCAAAAATCCTGCTTTTGTTACCACAGACGCGAAGAAAACCGTTTCACAAGTCAGAGACTTTCACGAATACCATCAGACAGCTCCAGACGTTGAAAAAGCCCAGCGTGTTTCACGCGTGCGTCTACAGCGCCCCATTCGGAGTAGTTCCGACCGAGCTCGACGAAATGTATCCGCTATCACAACATGAAACAATTCAGACGCCAGACAAGGAAACATCAGAGTACGTGGCAGCCCAGCTCGCTGAGTACATTAGCCGCACCAGATATGAAACCGTAGTGCTGTTAGACGACACTGAAAACTGGGGTAAAACAGTCCTCAACGCGTGCAGAAGGGCTTGTGCACATAAGAAGATTGGATTCAAACGCATTGTCGCCGCGAAAAAGCAAGAGAAGAACCTGATAACTGCTTTGAAGGATCCCCTGTGAGGAGACAATAAAATATCTGGACCCATGCCGATTTCACTTTACGTTCACACAAAGTATTCGCCTGATTCATCAATAAATCTGAAAGCGCTGGCCGAGCAACGGAAATCGAAGCTTCGTTGAATGTCGACGAGATTCTGAAGGCAATAAGGAGTGGTTCAGTCAAAGCTTCTTCAACCTGCAAGTCAATACGTTTTTAAAAGAGCGCAAAACATGAATAGTGAACTAGCTGATGAAGAGAAATGGGACAGTTGCAGTTAGGCTTTTTGGGCGGAACCCGGGAAGTCGGCAGGATAGCAATTGCGGTTAAAACCGAAAAAACGCAGATCCTGATGGATTATGGCGCCATGCTGGATCATGAGCCAGGGTTCCCCATGCACGTGCCTCCCAAGGACGTTGATGCCATAGTCTTGTCACACAGTCACCTGGATCACTCGGGAGCTATCCCGATATTCTATGTGCAGGGAAAGAAACCCTTGTACACAAACAGGATGAGCGCAGAACTGAACCAGTTGCTGATTTCAGATTTCATTCACCTGTCCAGCTATTACCTGCCTTTTGAGTATCTTGAGCTCAAATCGATGACACAGAACAGTAAGCACCTAGATTTCAACGTTGAACAGAAAGTTGGAGACATATCATTCCAGTTCAGGAACGCCGGACACATTCCAGGAAGTGTGCAAACGCTCGTTGAAGCTGAAGGAAAAAAGTTGCTGTACACGGGAGACTTCAACATCATAGACACAAGGCTCCTGGAAGGCGCGAAAATGGATTATAAAGACTTGGACGCTGTGATAATTGAAAGCACCTACGCCAATGAGGAGCACACCGAACGCCAAGAACTCGAAAAACGGTTCGTAAACACATGCTCAGACGTCGTAGAGAAAGGAGGCACTGTCCTTGTCCCGGCTTTCGGAGTTGGAAGATCACAGGAACTCGCATGCGTACTCGCAGCTCATCATTTTGAGTACCCAGTCACGATTGATGGGATGGCGCGCGAGGTGAGCAGAGTGATGATGAGCTATCCCCAGTTCCTGAGAGATGGAAAAACCTTCGTTGATGCATTACACTCTACAACTTGGGTTGAAGGCTGGAGAGACAGGAGGAAAGCCACAAGAACTCCGGGCGTGATAATCTCGCCTGCAGGCATGCTCAAGGGCGGACCTGCAATGTTCTACATTTCGAAAATCGCAAAAAGATCAGATAACGCCATCTTCTTGGTAAGCTATCAGATTCCAGGAACCCCTGGAAAAGAGTTGATGGAAAAGGGATTATGCGTCATCGATGGAAAAATGCGGAAAGTCAAGGCTAAAGTGCAACACTTCGATTTTTCGTCTCACTGCGGAGCAGGCGAGCTGAAAGAAGCGCTAAGCAGACTTGGCGGAAAACCCAGGGTCTTCGTGGTTCATGGAGCAGAAGGAAACTGCGAGCTGCTGGCGAAATGGGCGAAGAATGAACTTGGTCTAGAAGCTTCGGCGCCCAGAACAGGGGACATCGTCAAACTCTAGAGAGAAGGACAAATTGGAAATTGGAATAGTGCGCGTCGGCCAAGTGGATTCTGAGATTATAACTGGAATCCAAGAAAGTCTTGAGACGATTTTTGAGGAATCGAGGATCACGTTGATCTCAGAGACTCTGCCGCTGCCCGAAGAAGCCTACGTCAAGACGAGAAAACAGTACCGTTCGGACACAATCTTGGGGGCAATCCGCAACATTGCTGAAAGGTTCAATTCCTTCGATCGCATTCTCGGAATCGCTGACGTTGACCTTTTCGTTCCCAAGCTTAATTTCGTCGTCGGAGAGGGTGAATATCCGGGGAAAGTGGCCGTCATTTCGTTGTGGAGACTCAGACCCGAGTTCTACGGAAAAGTCTCAGATGCCCAGGTTCTTGTTGAAAGAGGCACGAAAGAGGCAGTTCATGAGTTGGGACACACTTTGGGATTGAGTCATTGTGATAACCCGTTTTGTGTCATGTATTTTTCCAACTCCATCTTCGAAACGGACAGAAAGCAAAGCTTATTCTGCAACAAATGCTACGTGAAGACAACGGTAAAGGCCGATAAGGGTAAGGGTTCTTGAAAGAAGAGTTTAAGATTGAACCAATACAGCTGTTGCCGGTTTTGGCAAGCTTGGGATTCGGAATCCTGTGCGCCTATTTGGTATTGACATCTAGCATCACCCGTTACCAAGTCACACCGTTCCCAGAAGGTGTAGGATCGCTCGTTAACGCACTTTATTTTGTCATACTTGCCGGAGTCGGTGCAACACTATTATATCTACTCGTTAAACGCAAGAAACTGAGGATAATCAGCATAATCACGGGCTTCGCCATAACACTTGCGATTCTCCTGCTCTCAATCGTCTACCTTTCTGCATTGTTCTCTCTGCTCGCAATATCCTCCACAACTGCGTTAATATTGACTCTGGCAGTTGCCACGTCTGTAACGGTCTTGGCGGATCTTGCGATTTTCAAGGTTCAGGGAAGGATTTCCAACGCCGTAATTCTTCTTCTGGGTGGAGGTCTAGGCGCGTTTCTCGGGGTTTCGATACCGCTTTACAGCGCGATGCTGATTCTGGCTTTCCTAGCTATTTATGACATATACGCAGTTTATCGCGGCCCCGTAGGAAAGATAGCTCAACAAGGACTCGATGAGCTCCACGGGTTGAGCTTCTCTTTCAGAGATTTTCAAATGGGACTGGGCGACCTCACATTCTATTCAATGCTGACAGGCCTTGTCCTCGAAACTGCTGGCCCAATATTCTGCGCTGTTTCAACATTGGGCATAGTTGCCGGAGTTTTACTGGTTCTCAAAATGTTGGAAAAGAGAGGCATGTTCCCAGGGTTACCCTTCCCAGTGTTTCTCGGCCTTCTGCCACTGATAGTCTATCTTCTTCGGTAAATCCGTGGTAATCAGCCAAGAATAAAAAAAAGGATTGCGATGATCTCAAAAGCCGTAGAAGCTAGCATTCAGTTATTATGCTCTACTTTCTGTTTCTCAGGAACTTGAAAGAACTAACCGAGTAGAGTTCACGCTAACTTCCAGTATTTTGCAGTTCTTGAATTCCTTGGATTGTCCGAGAACGTCTGTGACGGTTACGTTGCTGCCTTTGAGTTTGGCGAGGACGGCGTCCTTGAACACTGTTTCTCCGTTAAGAATCACTTTAAACTCGCACATGTCTGCCCACCAAGTAAAGAAAAGAATCGGGTGGGTTATAAACCTCTTCTTTATGTGATGGTTGGATTGTTGTTCTCATCCGGAACGAAAGAGTTTTTGTCGGTTGTATTCTACTTCATGCTTTTGACGATTTTCAGTGCGACTTCTTCGGCTTTCATTGCGTCTTCGGCTGTCACCTGAGGTTTCTTGTGGTGGAGGACGCAGTCTATGAAGTGCTCGTCTAGTTGACGGTGTCCCCAGACTCTGGTGCCTTTAACATCCAGGTTCCATTCTTGCGGTTGTTCCCCTGACCCGTATAACAGAATCTTGTTGAAATTAATAGCGTGGATGACATCCGTGTTATCGCCGTATACCTCCAGTCTGCTGAGGGCTGCAGAAGGCGTCACCGAGGCACCGTAATGAAGTGAACCCACTGCACCGTTTGAGAGCTTGACGACGCCCATCGTGTTGTAACCCAGTATTCCCCCGTATTTTTCGAGTTTGGGGTAGCTTGCCATCCATTGGACGTTTTCTATTTCGCTCTTGAACAGCCATCTAAACATGTCCAATGACCAGACGGAGAGAGTGAAATCTGGGTAACCTCCGCTCTTTTCTATGTTCCAAGCCCAAGACCCAGCTGGCCACTGTTCAGCGATGCTTGAAGCAGGTATAAACTCGCGGAAATGGAAGGCTACTGCCTTGCCGATTAGGCCGGATTCTATCATTTCCTTCGTCTTAGCGTATATAGGTGCAAACCTGAACTGGAGAACCGGCATCAAAACCACCTTGTTCTTTTCAGCGGTCTTTTGAAGTTCTTTCACTTTGTCTATCGTTGGGGCGAGAGGCATCTCACATAAAACATGCTTACCTTTTTTCATTGCTTTCATAGCCAGGTCGAAATGCATTGGCGTCGGAACGGCTAGGACTACTGCTTGAATTTTTGGATCTTCCAAGAGTTTGTCAAAATCCAGATAGTATTTGACGCCATACTGTTCAGCAAGAGGTTTCACACGTTTTTCCGTAGTGGCTCCTAACGCAATCAGATCCGAGCCCTCGATTTTCTTGAAACTCGGTACATGCGCCTGTCCCCCCACGAAGCCTACTCCAACAACGGCGACACCCACTTTTTCTGACATCAACTCTCACCTGCTTAATTCTTTGAAGAGCTACACTTTGTATAAAACACTTGCCCTCCCGTGTTTCTGAGAGAGGGTTTACTCCCATAAGAGTTCAAATCGAAGCTTGTTTGGAAAGAATTTGAACAAAAGAGGCATTCGGGAGATGTTTCAGAAGAACCGCTGGCGCTTTTTCCATGCAATTCCTGGCGCGTTGGACCAATGCACATTTAGGGTTAGGATTTGATAGTTATAATTCGTTAGCCCAGCGCACATTCTGATGAGCGCTATCGTGAAAGATGAAGCAGATGCCCAATAAAGGCGAGAAGTCTCCCAGCGTCGATATATTCGAACTCTTAGAGGATACTGGAAAAAAAGAGAAGAAGAAAAGAAAGAAGGAAATTCTCGCACCCTTGGGCACGAAGGAATTCTTCCCTGAGGGGACCATAACCATTAACAAGAGAATTTGTCACGGCGTGGAATGCAAACTCTGCGTCAAAGCGTGCCCAACAAATGCCCTATTCTGGAAAGCGGGGGAAATCGGACTGACAGAAGATCTTTGCATATACTGCGGAGCATGTGTTTTGAGCTGCATCGTCGACGACTGCATCAAGATCACAAGGAAAAGATCAACAGGCGAAGTTGAAACGTTCAGCAAGCCAAGAGATTTCATAACGCAACAATGCAACGTCAACACAAGAAAACGCCTAGAACGAATTAAAGAGGTCTTCCCAGAGCCTGAAGATTATCTCAAGCGAAGAAAGAAAAAAACTCCATGAATTTGACTAAATCTTTCGTTAACCAGCTCCTCAGCAACAAAGCGTATTCCGCGATCCATTTGCGCCAGAAGGGAAAACATAAAGAACACGGCAAGCTAAGATTTCCCATGTGGAAGGGGCTTGAACCCGAAGGATAAAGAGAAAGCATTAACCCTCGTTTTCGTTTACAGCGGCGAGTTTTCAGAACGCGTGATAAGGAACGTTATCAACGATCCAAGCTTCTGCAAACCGTGCGGACTCTACTGTGATTCTTGCAAGTATGGCGCTTACACTCATGTTCAAAACATAAAAGCAGCGATAGAGCTTCCAGGTCCTGCAGACCTTCCAGCCTTCATCGATAACCCCGATGAACACATGCCAAAAAGAATCCCCAAGGCAGACTTATGCATAGCGTCTGGTCTGCATAAGGATTTGCTGCTAGAGCTGCCAAATCATCTGCACCGGGCCGGGATGAAAGGGTTAATCGTTCCCATTGAGGATTTCGTGGAGGTTCCGATGGGCCTGAAGAAACAGATTGAAGAAAAGTGCCATGAACTTGGGCTTGAAAGTGCCTTTCCGAAACCTTTCTGTTCGTTAGAACCGTCCGAGAGCAAACCAACGATATCTCGATGCGTCACCGAATTGAAGATAGGAAAGCCCGTCTTGGAGATCTCGACTGAGAAGAAAGATAAGCGTGAGGTCATAGAGGCAGCGATTGCCAGACGAAGCGCCCCCTGCGGTTCCACGTGGTATGTTGCAAGAAAACTGACGGGAGTGGATACAGAGAAGGGTATTCTTTATGACGTAATTGCGAAGGCTCATCACAGTTATCCATGCACTGCAACGATGGGCGTCGACCCTGAAACAAAGGAGCCAATACTTCACTTAGGCGGTTTCATCATACGAGAAGCCGTAGAAAAGGCATTAGAACAAAGAAAGTGATAACGGCGCACTTTACGCTCTTCTTTAAGGAAGGGCTCTTAACTGTCGGTTTTCTCTCCCTGCGCAGGGGCTGATGGATATTCCTTGAGTTTTTCAGCCATTTGTTTGATGCGTTTGTCCACTCTGTAGTTGACGGTTTCTTCTTCGAAGGTTCCGTCCTCACGTCTTTCGCCAGCTTTGACGCCCGTTAGTACTTCTATTCCTTCGTCGATGGTTTTGACGGGGATTATGTGGAATTTTCCTTCTTTGACAGCATCGACAATTTCCTCTTTTAACATGAGGTTTTGCACGTTGCTTTCAGGCATCATCACCCCTTGTCTCCCAGTGAGACCTTTGGCTTTGCAAACCTCGAAGAAACCTTCGATTTTTTCATTCACTCCGCCGATGGCTTGAACCTCGCCCTTCTGGTTCACGGAGCCTGTGACAGCGAAGTTTTGCTTTATCGGTAGCTGAGAGAGAACTGAGAGGATTGCATAGAGTTCTGTGCTTGAGGCACTGTCACCTTCCACTCCCGCGTAGTTCTGTTCGAAAACGAGGCGTGCCGAGAGGCTAAGAGGCTTGTTTTGTGCGTACTTCTCGTTCAGGTAGCCGCTAAGGATCAGAACGCCCTTGGTGTGGATGGGTCCTCCTGTTTTGGCTTCACGTTCGATATCGATGACTCCTTCACGGCCGAGGCCCACACTAGCAGTCACGCGTGAAGGACTTCCGAACTCGAAGTCTCCCAGCTCCATCACAGAAAGGCCGTTCACCTGTCCTACACTCGACGACTCGGTGTCTATGAGCAGGATACCTCTTTTTATCATCTCGTCTATTTTCTCTTGTATCAGTTTCGAACGGTAAACCTTCTCTTCGATGGCTTTCTTTACATGAATCCCAGTGACAAACTTGGAGTTCTCTTGCGCCGCGTAGAAGTTGGCTTCCCGTATGGTGTCTGCAACCTCGGCAAACCTGGTTGACAGTTTCTGCTGGTCTTCAGCCAGTCTTGAACTGTGTTCTATCAGTTTGGCCACGCCTGAACTGTCGAGGTGTTTTAGGTTTTCCTTCTCGCAAAGCATGCAGACGAAGGCAGCGTATTGTTGTACGTTTTCTTCGGTTCTGTCCATAGTCGTGTCAAAATCCGCTTTAACCTTGAAAAGCTGATTAAAATCCATGTCCAAGCTGTACAATTGTTGGTACAAGTAGGGGTCACCGATGAGAATCACCTTGACGTTCAGAGGAATCGGCTCGGGCTTCAAACTTTTTGTCGCTATGAAACCCAAAGTCTCTTCGAGCTCTTCGATAACTATATGATCGTTTTTCAAGGCTCTTTTCAAGCCATCATACGAGAATGAGTTGCGAAGCAGCTCTTCAACAGGAAGAATCAGATAACCACCGTTGGCCTTGTGTAATGATCCACCACGGATCATGGTGAAGTCGGTAACTAGGGCCCCAAATTGGGCTTCCTTCTCTATCCTGCCGAAAAGATGCTGATAAGTGGGGTTTAACTCTATCACAACCGGAGCGCCGCTGACGTTTGAGTTATCAACAATGGCGTTCACTTCATACTTTTTGAAAGGCGTCTCCTTCATCCACCGAGCTGGAAAAGGAAGTTGTGGAGACTCCTCCCCCGCCTCTTTTATGAAGTGAGGTAGGTTGTTAAGAATGTCAGTTTGCACCTCGTCTATGTAAGTGGTCACATCCTGAAATTGCCCGTATTCCTCCTTCAAGGCAGTCACGATGTGTCCGATGGCGAAAATTGCAACGTCACGGTTGAGTTTCTTAAGAGTCTCGTCAGCTTTTCCTTCCAATTCTTTGAGTTGCCTCATAGCGCTTGTGAACTGATCTGTAAGTTGCCCTCTTTTCTTCTCGATTGCATCCCGTATTTTCGGGTCTAACGCGATGAAGTCTTGGTCGCTCACGGGTTTTCCTTTGATTACTGGAATCATGAGCCAACCGACTGGTGAGGCCTGCAGGATAAAACCCTGTTCTTGGGCCTGCTTCGTAAGTTGGGCGATTAGTTTCTGTCTTTCCTCTTCAACAGATCTGATCGCGGAGGCTCTTCTTGTGCCGTAATCCTCGCTTTCAAAGGCTTTCGGCAGAGCCCTCTGAGCTTCACTGACGAAAGTTGCCATGTCATCTCGAAGGTGTGTCCCTTTTCCAGCTGGAAGCTTTATGGCTTTAGGCTCGTATTGATTGTGAAAGTTGTTCACGTAGCACCAGTCAGACGGGACCAATCCGGTCTTGGCCAGATCCGACACAAAGTTCCTAACAGCCGTCGTCCTGCCTGTTCCAGGAAAACCTGCAACGTAAATGTTAAAACCGCGATCCCTGATTCCCAGCCCGAACTTGAGAGCCCTGACAGCCCTCTCCTGGCCTATAATCTCCTGAAGAGGCGCCAACCCTTGCGTGGTTTCACACGGCATAATATCGGAAGTACATTCTCTTCTTATCTTCTCTGCCGACAACTCATCTACCATCGAACACACCCTCCATATTCTCAGAAAATCAATTTTTCACTCATAGAGATAAAAGTAACCCTTTTATCAGTTTCGCTTCCCACCTTCAATGACAAAATCTTTTGCCCGCACATGCGCGCATGAATATCAAGCGTTGCCCAAATGCCATCTCCTTTGGAACGGATGATTCATTTCATTAAAGAATTGGACGATGAACTTGCATATATGCACATGCCCCCACCTGGGCTATACACCTTAGGAATATGTTCGTATGTCTGGGGTGCATCAAGCTTGTTTTTGCCATTTGTCCTGCAGAAATTTAGGAATCTCAGAGGAATCTCTGGGACCAACCATGACTTGCCAGCCGCTGAGTTCTTCGATTTCGCCGCTGAGGCGCGCAGATTTTCCGGGAATTATGATTTTCTTGTGTTTGACTTTGTTTTCAATTCCTGAAGCTTTTATGGCGTCCGCGATTTTTTCCGCGGTTAACTTTCTACCTGCAACTGCGCTATCTACGGCTGTTCCTTCAGTGTCGACAACAAGCACGTACGCGTTGATTTTCGCGGATTCGATGTCTGAGGCGACTGTGAAATATGTGAGCGCGAAGTTTGTTGTGAACAATACCGGCGAGTTTTCTTCAGGAGTGCCGAACACTTTCAGTCCCGATTCCACGGCCACCGGCTTTCTTGGGTCGGTGTAAATGTTTTGCCGCAGTATCACGCTTGGGAGAAGTGACCAACCGTCAACGCTGTGCATGATAATGATGTCTGCGAAGCGGACGATGAGCATCGAAGCCAGGTAGGCTTCTCTCCACTTCACGATTTCGTCCACGGCTTCGCCTCTTTCCATCCAGGCGACCATGGGTACACCTATGAGCGGAAAGCCGCAGAGCTCGTCTCCTTTCTCGCACGCGGCCCTGCGAATCATCGTGAAGTTGTTCAGTGTGTCGGCCAGACCGTCGCTTGAGAAGGTGCCAGGGTCCAGGGCCAAGTGCTCAACGCCGTATTCTGTCAGAGTCTTGGCCAAGGATAGGAGCGTTTTCAAATCGTTTGGCGCGAGAACGGCGAGGGGGCAATTGTACATGAGGGCAAGCTCGGCCATTTCCTTCCAGTTGTCTTTCGTAGCTGCGTACAAGAGCGGTCTGGATTTCGGAATGGCCATTACTCCCGCCTCCAGAACATTGGGGTCTAAAGAGCACAAAACGAGTGGTAGGTTCGTGTTGTCTGCCACTTTTTTGACGGTGGCTGCGAACTTTTCAGGGTCTTTTGAAGTGGAGCGGATGGCAACCATGTTGAGTCTCAACGTCTGTCCTATGTACTCGAAGTTGAAGCCTTCAGTCCGCTTAACCCGGTCCAACATGATTTCATCAGTCATTTCGTCTGTGACGTCGATGGCGATTGCCGTCGGGTTGGTGTACGTGAACTCGTGTCGGTACATGACGAGTTTTCCGCCGATTTTCACAGCTTTGTCACCGACGCCTACGGTAACTTCTTTTATGGCTGGTTTCAGCATTTCTTTCAGTTGTCTGTAGGCTTTCTCTTGCATTTTGGCCAGGAGCGGTTTGCATTTTTCAAGAGTTACTTCGCGGTTGACGAGTTTTGTCGCGAAAGCTAAGCAGTTTTCTTCTCCGCACTCTTTGCAGTTCGTCTTTGGAAGAAGCTTGTAAACGTCTATCGGACTTAGCTCTTTTATGCCGACTCTTCCCTTTCCTTCCTTCTCACTCATACAAGTCCACCTTAAAGTCTAAACTTTGGCGGAGACCCATTCTGCAAGTTTGCTTGCGTTGCCCGAACTGCCGCACTCAAGTTGTCGAGTTATGTCCTTGAGGGTTTTCACGGCGGCCGGATGCATCATCATGAACAGGTCGACGCCTGCGAGCAGAAGCGTCACGGCCGTGGTCACTTCCCACAGGGGGCCTCGCAGCTCGCGGGGTTCCCATTCGGGGGCCATCTTCAGCCAAGCCTCTCTTGCTGCCCAAGCGTTTGTGGTTCCTGAAGACATTGGATGCGCCAGCTCCGGGTCTCCCATCAGTCCGCCGAGTCTGGCCCGCTCCATGTTGGTGAATGCATAGTCCAATCCATAGCCGAGTGCCGCCGTCGTCAAATCCATAACGATGTCCTCTTTTGGCATGAAGTCGTAGAGTCGACGGTTGAGCTCTCTGGCCAAGTTCAAATCCATAGGAGTGAACGATAATGCGACATGCCCGTTTTTCTTGATGAACTTCGCGCAGCGTTCCACGTCCATGTCCTTCGTCACGGAGCTCATCAGGAACCTCTCGCCCGCAAAGGTTTCGGCGATTTCCGCGAAGACTTCGGTGTCTTTGACCGGATCCCCGCATCCGCCGATTACCAAGGGCACGTCCACGGCTTGAACTATATTCTCAACGGTCTTGACCGCGTCTTTCGGCGGAGCGTTCTTTATGAGTGGATCAATGCTGATTAAGTGTATTGTCAGAAGGTCGGCTCCGAACTTTTCGACGGCAAGCTTGGCCCAAGCTGCAGGATCGCCAACGACTTCTTTGATGTGCATCTTGACAGCTTTTGGAAGCGGAACTTCCATGTCGAAAATGTCCAACGTCACGACCGGAGGATGAGGCATGGATCTCTCAAAAGTGTAGAAAGCCGGCGCAGTTTCGCCGCCGATTACGACGCACTTCCCGCGGGTTCCACCTTCCTTTTTCGTCGCCCCAAGCTTCACTTCCACAATCTGGCCTGGATACGTCTTGACCGGTGGAACAAACTCTCTCTGTAAGATAGTTTGGGGCTTAACCTTTGCCGGTGCGACCACCTTAGGTTGCGAGATTACTCGCGGAGCAACCGCGCCCGGTTGAATCGAGATTTCTAAGCTGCCCACTTCCATCTCGAAGTCATCAAGTTCTATTTCTTGGAGTTTTGCAAGTAGTTCTGTCAGGCGCGGACTAAGCTTCACTCCAAGAGGATTTTCTTCTTTATCTTTCTCATTTTCAGGCAAGCCTGTTCACCTGTTCTCCGATTTCTCGCTTCTGAGTTGACGAATGATCACTTTCTTCGCGTAGATTTTTGCGTCCTTCAGTATTATTTTGAAGCCGCCAGCAGTTATGGGCAGTGTCGCCGCCGTTGCGACTGGCACCAGCTCGGCTTCCCCTTCTTCTAGTACGGCCTCCGCAGCTTCTGGAGTTTCCACTTTCCAGCTCGCAACGACCGGGTGGTTGCGTTCTTTCAGGAAAGCCTTCAGCTCGTCAATGGTTTTTGCGTTCTCTTCGGTAGCAATCTTGTCGACAACGTCTGTGGGGATGAATTTCTTGACCTTGTCTTTGATTTCTTTGGGCATCCAGACGATTCGGTTCCAGCCGCCGTCGGCCTGCAGGAACTTTGAGGATCTCATGTACTCTATCGAGAGCCCGTGGAAACCATCCACTTGGCGGCCGCCCGCCGTTGAGTCGGCCAGCGTTGAAAACGCCAGCCCGTTGACGGTTACTTCCTTGAAGCCTCTGTGAACGATGCCGAACCCGTCTGCCTCCGGTATGTAGAAGGCGACGCTTTCAAAACAGCCGCACGAGGTGTGCGGATGGCCGAAGGCCGTGTAGAGTTCGACCTTCGTTATTTCTCCCAGAGACTTTTTCTTGACTGCTTCGTTCACGCCTGAAAACTCTCCCTTTAAGGCGTCCAACTGTTCCCCACGTTCGATGGCGAAGACGGGGCCTTTCGGATCTATGCTTGCAGCTGCCTTGCCGTCAAACCAGCTTATAGCTCCGCAATTGGAGTATCGTTGAGGCGTAATAACGCACACGTGAGTCGGAGCGAACGATTGACACAAGACGCAACCGTAGAACTTGTCAACCTCTTCGTCCTTTAGTCCCCTGGCTCTGGCGTCCCTGGCTTCGTAAATCTGCAGAGACTCCCCGTACATCTCTTTCACCCTTTCAGGGTCCGTGATGAATGTCACCTGCATTTTTTCGATTATGGGCAGTTCGCTCTTGAAGAGCCGATTCAGGACTTTTCCGATGTAATCGAAGGAGTTCAATCCTTTCTGGAAGGATTTCTTGCTCAGCCTTAGCCAGATGTCGTAGCGTTGGTTGAGGTGCATGAAGCCTTCGATGTAATTGCTGAAAGCGTGTATGCGCCTTTCTATGACACCTTCAAGTTCTGGGTCTAGCTTAGCGCCAGCAACTTCGATGAGGATACCGAACGGGTAGATCTTTCCCTCTTCCATGTCCTTCAAGTCGGGCCCTACGATGGTCACTTTTCCGTCTTCGATTTCCTCTGGCCTCTTCACTCGTGCCAGCTCAAACTTCTCTTTAACGTCTGGCCCTCCCAGCTCCACCTGCATGTCTTTTCTTCGAATCCGTTCTCCCTCATAGATTACGCCCACGTCCACTGGGATGTCTTTGAACATCGACATTTCTCTATTTTCCTCCTGCTTCTGACTTGTCAATTATGACCTTAAGGTTTTCCAGCCAGTCCTTCGCTGAGATGTTTGGGAAAGACCAGCTTGCATGTGAGTGATAAACGTTGTCCAACGTTACAGTTTTGAGATTCGGCGCGTAATGTTTGAGTCCGGAGAGAATAGTCAGCTCCATGTAATAGGGCAACCCGACGAACAGAGCCAAATCATGCTGCCCTTTGCCGTCAATTCCTTTCCATTCAGGATCTACAAGTCTGTTTCCAATGTCTACCGCGGGCATCCACCCTGCTGGTTTGTAGGATCTTTTCAAAAACTCGCTTACCGTGTGGGCTGTGGCGACGACTGGAATCTTCGTTTTCTGGGCAAAGTCAACGATGAAGTCAATCAGCTTTCTGTCTCCGAGATCTATCTCCGCGACTTTGTGGCCGACCACGAGTATCGGGTGTTTAGACTTCTTAATCATCGCAACGACGACTTCAGGCTTTGTTATAACAGAGGCTTTTTTTGGGCCTGAAACTTCAGCAGTTTGCCAGGGTTCCGCTGCCACCGCTCTCACTCCTTTCTCTTTCGAATCATTCTGGGCAAGAGAGTTGGGTCAGGTATTACTGTTTCCTTCCACTTCTTGTCCTGCAATATCTTCATGATTTCGTCTTTCATCGTAACGGGCACGTCTGTAACGGTACGCACGAACTGGGGAATATCCTCAGGCATCGTTCCAAACAGCCTCTTGTGCAAGTCGATGTAATGGGTCAGCTTTATCGCCCGACCCTTCGACGTGTCATTAGGCCTCATACAGAGCTTGGCAATCATAACCATCGCCTCTTCCTTCGTCTCAACTGCGCAGAACAAATGTTCCGGCGTAGGCCCAACGTAAACTTTCTCTCCGGTTCGCGCGTCACAAACGTACCAGTCCTCTTCACGATCAGCTCTCCCAAGCAGCATCCGACGATACTTTGTTCCATGCGGACCCACTACAACGGGTATTCCCAGCCTCCAGAAGCCGCTCGCGATTGCCGCTGCCTTCTGGGACATGGCTCCCCATGCCACTCCGACGGCGCCGACACGATTCAATATGTAATCGGCTATTTCCTCGTAGTTGCCTCTCAGATTGCGTTTAGCAAATATGTTGGCGATTTTTATCGCGGCCCCCGCGATATGCGCATTCGCTACGCATGAACCGACGTTGACGACGCCGCCTGCGGCGAATTCACCCGTGAATGTTTCGTACGGACTCTTGCCCTCTTCATTCTTGTACATAGCCGCAGACATCGCTGAGCATCCAGAAGTCACGACTATGTAGCGCCTGTTGGCAAACTCGGTTACCATCTCAGCGACTTCTGCTCCGCCCTTGGGAAAGTTGGCGCAGCCCACGAAGGCAACGACGCCTGGAATCTCACCGAGCACGATGGGACTTCCGACGTTCCTTATTTCAACGTCCTGTATGGCTCCTCTTCCAGCACGGATCTTGTAGGTTTCTTCTTTCAGCTTCTTTTCTCCCGCCTTCACTATGAAACTGTGGATTTTTAGGCCAACGGGACACGCCTGTTCGCATCGTATACACCCTACGCAAGATTCGTACAGGTCTGACAGCATCGTCAAGTCTTCCTTTCCGGCGGCTTTCATGGCCTCTGGAATGTTAAGATCCTGTGGACATGCCCGTCTACAGTCATCACATTGTTTGCACTCTTTCGCCCTCCGAACAACCTCTTCAGCCGATGGAATTGTCTTGAACTTCTTCCGCACGGGTGCAACTTTCAACGAGGTCTTAACTGCGACTTCTCCAACTTTCTCCGGATCAAGAATAAGCACTCCAGGAGTCTTTCCGCTCACAAGATCTTCGACTATTTCATCTGCAGGGTCGCTAGTGCGATCTGGCAATCCCATGCAGTTCTTCTCAGAGGCCACGATGACGGGGGCCTTGATGCTGTGAGCTTCTTCTAAAGCGTCTGTCCGGATGCACTGCTCATCCAAGACAACGACGTCTGGAACACCGCTTCTTATGAAGCGCAACTGCCACGAAATCGGACCCACGATTTTCGCTTTTTTATGATATCTGGTGATGTCGTGTGCCGTGCAGCAGAGGCCGCACACCTCAACTTCGGTGTCAGCTCCGCTCTCTTTCAGGTAGTCTATTATTCCGATTGAAGGAACGACATTGTGACCTATGACAAGAATTACGGGTTTCTCGGGTTTTATGGTTCCAAACCCTAAATCTACGAGAGGAGAATCAGGATCCGCCTTTGGAAAGCCGTATGTTGCAACCTGAGCAATGTCGGCAACCTCCAATCCAAGGTGGTCAATCATGCCAGCGTGAAGAACCTTTGATTCAAAATCGGTGCTGTTTCCTTCCATGCCCGTGTGTGTTACCGAGAGTAAATTGGTAAGCTGATTTTCAGCATAATCTAGAATTTCTTCAAGGTCCCCAAGTGTTCGGGGTTTTGTTCCGCAGACCAAACGTATGATCGGCGCCTCAACCTTAATGTTAAGGCCGCCCACGTCGAGGGCTTTTCTGCGACCGAACTTTTTGATTAAGTGTTCGACCAGATGACGAGCGTGTCCGACGTGCGTCGACGTTCCTATGCAGCAAGCCAGCAGGACTGTTCTCGACTGCTGCGCAGACATGTTTATTCCACAAGCCCCACGTTTGTTGCCGGTCAAGTCACATTTTCCATACGTGCAGAGACAGCACAAGTCACAGAAGGGCATGTAGAACGGTTTGTACCGTTGGAGAAGCTTCTTGTCCCACTCCCTAAGCGTGGTCATGGAAGGAAATGGAGTTGGCCCCATGGGCTCGGTCCACGATTCATCAACAACCTTACCCACCGATAGTTCGAGGTTCTTTACAACTCCAACATCAGTCTTTAACTCTCCAATCTTCACTTTAACGCCTTTTCTACTCAATTAAAAACCAGCCCAGATATCTGCAGAGATTTAACGTGGTTACTGAATTATTTTAAGTTTGTCTTGGGAATTCTGCCGTTTTATCGTTCCAAATTCGGCTTCAACAACAAGGTTTTCTAGCGCCATGGCGTGTTTGTGAATCCCTTTTTCAATTGTGACCGAGTTGAGGGTCGCGCCCTTTAATCATCTTCCCATCCCCGAAACTAGCGAGACCGTGCCTTTCAGAAGGCTGAACGCTTGGAGAACAGCTGCAGAAATAATCGCAGCTCTTTTCCCTTTTTGAAAAGACGGTTCTTCTCGCCCATTCTTAGAATTAAACTCTTAGAGTTCCAATCCTAGTGATGGCGCGCGCGGTGGCAGCCTTCGGTAAGCTCTTGCAGCTGGTCATCGTTGTATGAAGCAATTACGTCCTTGACTATATCTGCGTTCGCTTTCAACACTGCTACTCCTGCTTCTTGGAATCCGGTCAAACCTCTTGGGCCCATTCCGAAGGTTATTATCGCGTTCGGTTTCCGCTCCAGAATGTGTTCGTGCATGTGTCCTTTGCCTCCGAAATGTTCACCTTTGTTTTCCACGGTCTCCACATTTTCGACTTTCCCATCGTTGTCCAACGTTACAGTAACATAGAAGGGCGCTCTTCCGAAATGCTCCGCTATTCCAGCATTCAAACCGTTCCTGTCCGAAACCGGAACAATAACTTTTTTCATTGCGTCACCTCCCCTTTTCACTATTTCTCCGCCTTCTGTTTCAGCGAGTCTTCGATTTTCTTGACGATTTCCATGAAAGCCTTTGAAGCTGCAGAGTTGGGATGCTCCACGATGAATGGTTCTCCTCTATCAGCATCCTCACAAATTTCTTGATCAATCGGAATGCTTCCGAGAAACGATATGTTCAATTCCTGAGCTATCTTTTGCCCACCGCCAGACTCGAAGATGTCAGATCTTTTCCCACAATTAGGACAGATGAAACCGCTCATGTTCTCGACTACACCGATGATGGGCATTCCCAGCTGCTGAGCAAAGGTTACAGACTTCTTGACGATCACCTGCGAGATTTTAGATGGGATAGTAACTATCACGACGCCATCCATTTCTGGCAATAACTGAGCGATGCTTAGTGGCTCATCCCCTGTTCCAGGTGGTAGATCGATTAGCAGTATGTCCAAGTCTCCCCAGACTATGTCTGACAAGAACTGGCGAATAGCAGTCATCTTCATCGGCCCACGCCAAATCACTGGTGCATTTTCATCGGGCAATAGAAAGTCCATGGAAACGACCTTTATCCCTAAAGTGCCGGAGGCTGGGAAGGCTCCCGGCGGCCCCGATTGGAGCCTTTGGCCTGTTAACCCAAGCATTCTCGGTACGCTGGGACCATGTATGTCTGCGTCAAGAATGCCGATCCGGTTGGCGTGTCCATGCATCGCGAGGGCGACGGCCAAGTTCACTGCAACTGTGCTTTTGCCAACGCCACCTTTGCCGCTTATTATGGCTATCTTGTGTCTGACCTTGCTCATTCTTGTCTTAAGCTTCTGCTCCTGTTCCGAAAACTGCTTCTCTCTCTGTGCCACTATTTGCGCGCTTGTCAATTCGATAACCCCCTCATATTTCAAAATGGCCTCTGCGACCTCTTCCAAGTCGAGCGTGCCCTCTGTCTTGGGGAGCCCTGTGTATGTTCTTGCCTCCGCATTTTGGACACGCATCGAGTCTTCCTTTTCCGTGCGGTTCTTCCCACTCGTGGCCGCATTCGGCGCATTTGAATTTTCTTGTTGTGTCCCACGTGTATTCTCCTCCTTCTATTCGTATGGCTTTGCCATTCACCAGCGCGTCTGCCACCTTCTTTCTTGCCGCCTCTATCACTCTGTGAAATGTTGGTTGCGATATGCGCATACTGTCAGCAGCAGCTGTCTGCTCTAATCCCTCGAGATCTTTCAATCGTATCGCTTCAAATTCGTCTACGCTTAGATCAACGCTTTTCAAAGAAGTCATTGGAATGCCTCTGGGTTTGAAGTACGTCACTCCTGGTTCGCAACATACCCTTCGGCAGATTCTTGGTCTAGGCACGGTTATGAATATATATTCATAAATCTCTTAAAGGTTTCGTAACGCAAGCTGGGAAAGGCAACATGAAATTGTGGAGAACAGCAGGCATTGCGCCCTGACAGGAAATCAGAACGAGTTCAAAACACTGAACAATGAGCGAAGATGGAGGCCCTCAACTTTCCAAGTGATATGGACATTTTTGCTTCAAGCACTCCTTGTTTAGATCTTTGAACTCGCACTTCACTTTTCGGTTGATCTTCATATCAAAGCTGAAATTCTCCTTTAGAAAATTCACGGTTTGATTTATCGCAAGAAATGTATTCCTCTTGCAGCACCTTGGGCCTCCGTGATCTGCTATTGTCAGGAGGCTTTTCGCCGTTATCAAGTTGCTTAACTTCCATTCTCGTGAGGACAATGGCGTCGCGTTTGTAATCAAGCTCATGAAAATTCCTGTTCCTACGGCAGCTCCACAATCTCCGTAAAATCCACAGAACCCTCCCAGTATTTTTGAAGATCTAGATCTTGCTTCCTTTATTTTCAGTCTCTTTTGCGCGTAATCTCCTTTAGCGTTGTAATACGCAGCGAGCAAAACGGCTGGGACAAGGAAATGGTGCTCTGGTCCGTGCATCTTTATCTTGGGGTTTCTCAACAAGATCAAAGCAAGTTCCAAAGGATCTGTTATTTTGCTCGTACTGCAGAAATTCTCTATCAGATCGTTTCCCGGCATGCTGTGGCACTTGTCGCAGACATAGTGTCCCTTTCTGCACTTTACGTTTGAATCAAGAATTTCGTGACAATAGAAACACTCCAGTTTTTCATTCTGCCCGTAAACAAGTTCATCCCCACAAACGACGCAGCCACTTCTCTTATGCGACATTTTTCCACCTCGAACACATCATCATCTTGTTCTTGCTTTCTTCAGCGCGTGAATTCTCCTTGAACACTGGTCTGTCAATCTTAAATGGTAAAATATCAATCTGTACTTAGCGATATAAAAAAAGAGGTTACATTGAGGCTTCTTTAGTCTTACATGGTTTTCGCGACTTCGCTGAATGGTAGGACTGGTCTTACGTCAACTGCCATTTGACCAAAGAACTTTGAAATCGTAAAGGCATTGTCGGCGTCTATAATGAAGAAACCCTTATGATCAGTACTCTTGTCTTTTGGGCAACTCATATAGGCTCCGACTATTTTGAGACCCGACTTCCTGACGTTCTCATCTGAAAAGAGCGTTTTGATCATTGTTTTTCCTTCAGGCGTTAGTAGCGGACATTTTGCGGCTTGATGGGTATGGGTTGCGACAAACAGCAAAGACTCACCTCCTTTCTGCATTTCAGCCTAAAGTAATTCGGTTCTGGCTATTTGGGCACTACTTCGAATTCCACTTTCAACGGAATCGGTTCTTTGAATATGGATAGTACCGGACAGTTTGCTTCAGTTCTCCGCCAAGCAGCCTCAAGCAACTCCTTTCTTGCATTTGCACACACTTTGGTCTTCACGGTCACTCCAGTCAATACTGGGGAGTCGGGAGATTTGTCTGCTTCCGCCACGGCCTCGACTTTGATAAGTTCGATTTTGCTTTGCTTGCAGCAATCGGCAAATATGGTTACTGCACAATCTGCTAACGCCATTACTGCCAATTCAAGAGCTGTTGGACCCGTGTCGTTCCCACCCGCTGCTGTAGAAAGGTCGCAGACTACGCTATGCGTTCTGGAATTGTCAACTACTGACCGAACATTCTCTATCCATTTCGCTGTAGCCTTAATTTTTGGCATTTCCTTCACCGAATCAGACATTATACCCACGACAAATTAAGAGTTGCGCAAGCTGGCGCGCATGGTTGTTGTCAAAGTTGCTTAGAATTTTTTGTTCCTAATTTGAGGAAGGCAAGGGTCACGCGTGCACGTGCTACGAAAACAATAAGACTTACATTTCTAAGCTGGATGATCGTGGAGAACAATGTCTAAACCTGAGAAGAATGTGGGTATAATTATCTGTGACCGTTACCATAGTTGCGCCGGCGGGAAATGCCTAAGAGCATTGAAGAACAAGGAAGGAGCTTTCAGTTTGTACATCGATCAGGAAGTGAAACTAGTGGGATACACTACTTGTGGAGGATGCCCTGGTGGAAACGTTGAAGACTGTATTGAAGAAATGAAGAAAAACGGTGCTGAAGTGATTCACTTTGCTACAGGAATGGTCGTCGGTTATCCACCCTGCCCCTACATTGACCAGTTGCGCGACTTTGTTAAGCAGAAATACAATATTGAGGTGGTTATCGGAACACATCCAATTCCACAGAAATATTACCTGACACACGAAGCCCTCGGAACTTGGAAATCGCCTGAATGGAAAGAACGAATCAAGCATGTACTGACAGATGAGCAGACACGATCAAAATACAATTGACCAAAAATCTTTTCATTCCTGATATCTTGTAGCCACTGATTTCGCAGAACCTTATCTGGTAGCCATTAATACCGAAGAATAGGTCGACCGATCAATCACGGATGGAGTCGGTTTTTGCATTGGCCTTGACTCGTGCACGATGCGACCGCCAGATTATGGCGCGCACCACTGATTGCTGACGTAGGTGGTTCAGGAAGCAAACATGATAAAGCCCATACTAATTAATGCTTGGAATAACCGGCCGACAGCAATATTTCCTTGACTGAAGCAAACGCAGGTGAGTCTGAGGGCAGGTCCAAGAGAGATCTTCCTTCAAGAACGTACTCTTCGACTTTTTCATCTCTGACTATCTTGCCCAAGTACTTGAATTTCAGAGCGTTTTCAACATGGCTTCTCAGGTTTTCTGGAAGCCTGTAACCGCCGACGACGTAGAAGTTCTCGAAGGCTATTTTGACCTCTTTGGCCACGCGGTAGGCCCGTTCAACGTGGTCGATGGATTTCTTTGAAGGATCGATAACGTCGAAAACGTCGTTGATTTTTGTTGCGATTCGTCGGTTCAGGTGCTCCAAGCCCGCAGGGGAATCGATGAGTACGTACTTGTAGTTCTTTGTCAGGGTTTCGAGTGCTCCCTTCAGGGCTGCGTTTGGCAGGCAGTAGCATCCTTCGACCCATTTTGTCCCGAGGGCGATGAAGTCAAAACTGTCGCCTTCGTACATGCCTCGAGCCCATATCTTGTTTTCAATCCGCTCAGTGGGGGCAACGCCGACGGTGGTTCCTCCTTCTTCCAGAAAAGTTTCCACAAGCAAGTCTGAGATTGACTTTTTGCCCACATCTTTCAGGTCTACTCCGACCATTTCGCCCAAATTTTGGTCAGGGTCAGCGTCGACTAGGAGAAGAGGTGAATCCCCAGCCTCGCTGAAGTACTTGGCCATCATGGCCACAAAACTCGTCTTTCCCGTTCCTCCGCGGCCGATAGTGACAAGCGTCTTCAAATGTCCTTCCTTCTTACTTGATCAGAGGAGTGTTCTTTCAGATTTATGGGTTTGTTGCTCGCCGTGAAGTTCTTGCACAATCTTTCTATGGCGACTAAAGCCTTTGAAGTCTCGTGCTTGAGCGGGGTCTCGCCTCGCATTTCTGCATCCATGATGGCTTCGTCGAATGGAATGAAGTCAAGAACCCTCAGGCCGTTCTCTTTTGCATATTTTTCGATGACGTCTTTTTGATTTTCATTGGCAATCTTGTTTCCGATTAGAAAAACCTGTTTCATTCCAGCGTCAGCCGCGAGTGCATGAATGTGGTTGGCAACTTCCAAGGATTTGCTGTTTGCGTCCGTAACGATGAGCATGTAATCTACCTGCCGCGCTGTCCCTCTGCCCATGTGTTCGCAGCCTGCTTCCATGTCAAGGATGACAGCCTCGTCCCTCTCCACAACCAAGTAGCGCATCAATGCCCGCACAAGCGCGTTGGCGGGACAGGTGCATCCCGAGCCCATCGACTGCACTGTTCCCATCACAATCAAGTTAACTCCAAAGGGAGTCTTCACCGAGAAGTCGCGAACAACGTCATCCACGCTGAAAGACAGGCGAAAAACGCCCGAATATCCAGTGTTCGTTTTAGACTCGATAAGGCTCTTGTTCTCGGAGAGCGGCACGATTTTGCGCGCTTCTTCTGCAGATAGGCCCAAAGTTAAGGCTAGGTTCGGCGAAGAATCAGCGTCAATCGCTATGGTGCTCAATCCCTTTCTGGCAAGGAAGAACGCTAAGCCTCCAGCCAGCAGGGTCTTTCCGACACCTCCCTTGCCCGCAACTGAAATCTTCAGCTTACAATCCCACCAAATTCATCTAATCAAATAGACGGAGCAGCTTCCTATTACGTTTTCTCAGGCGGGATGCCGAACTTTGTGCATGTTTTGTCATGAATTGTTCGTCTAGAGGATTGATTGTTATTCAGAATTCATAACTCTTTTACTGTCCTTGCCGCACCTTTCTTTGTTGCGCAAATACGCTTGCGCATGGTTCATGCTGAGGCGTTAAAACTTGTCAGAAGCGGCGAGGATTGCACTTCTTCAAGAAATGATGAAAGATGCGAAGCGAAACGAGAGAGGCGGCCTTTTAGCCTGCCTCGTCGGTGTGATTGTATCGGCCGCGGGTTTTTCAACTCTTCCGCTCGCAAGAAACTCTCTTGAGCTAGGGGTTGTGGGGCTGCTGATTGCTGCGGTCGGGTTCGTTGTGTACCTCCATTACGCAGGTGTATACTCTAAATTCGTCGGCCAATTGGCGAAGATTGCATTCAAGAGTGCCGAGCCGTGTCCGCAATGTGGGAAAGAACTGCCAGAAGGCGAATTTGGTTTTTGTCCTTACTGCGGAACATCTCTCAAACACGAGGGCGTCATACAACAAGAGTTGTTAGAAAGAAACGAGACCCCGTTGCCTTGATTCTTGCGCCTGCCAAGAGAAAGTGTCAAATATAAAAAGGAATGCGCGCTTGGGAAAGTGCTTCTATATTTCTCGGATTTCGCATTGGAGTTTCTTGATTATTTCCTCAGCCTTCAAAGGCTCGATTTTCAGGGTGAAAAGTCTGCCCGGAGTTCGAAGCTTCAGTTTTACGGCGCCTTGCAACCTTTTCACTGCACAATATTCAGCGTGACCACTGATTTCGACGAATCTTTCAGTATCGAAAATTTCTGAAGGCATCGCATTTCACCGCTCGTTCAGCCCACTCATGGTTCATGCTCAAGTTCTTATCTGTTTTGGTGACGCGGCCGAACGGAGAACGCGCTGCCTTGCCTTTTGAAACGAGAAGAAAGGAAACCAAGTGAAGTAAGCGTTAAAAGCTATAAAGAACTAATGCAATGTTGAGATTAACCGCGAAGCCGGGGCTGTGAGGCAAAATAGGCATATTTAATCCGAGTGCGCCCTTTCTTTCAGACTTGAACCTGATACTTCAAATTGTCATCCTCGGCATCCTCGGCATGGCAGTATACGCTAGGCTCAGGCATAGCACGGTGAAACATGCCGCGCTGATGGGCAGCGCAATCGGACTACACACTGTGGCGATAGGAGCCATAATGGTTCCCTCCTTGCTGAGCCTGGGCACCCTGTTGAGCAAGCTGATGACTAGTTTTGCCTGGTTAACGATAGTGCATGCTACTCTAGGAAGCATCGTAGAAATATTGGGGATATGGTTAGTGGCAACGTGGCTTTCGAACACGAAAAACGTTGAAAAATGCTTCAAAAGAAAGAACTTTATGAGAGTCACCATAGCCCTTTGGCTTACAGAACTGATTCTAGGCATCTTCGTTTACATGATGCTATATCTCCCCGCCTAGCCGCGTCGCGGCCAAAGCGCACATACCTATTCCGAAATCGAGTCAAAAACAGCATGTATTCTTCCTCTGACATCGCGGCTCTTGCACGGGCTTGCCATAAAGACTAATCCCTGCACACCCAACGTGAAAACTTACGAAACAACATTACAAAGCAACATCACAATGCAACATTACAACTGACCTCACAAACAAACAGAAAAAGTCAGCCGTAAGGCACAGTCAAGCCTGTTTTCAACATCGTTTGTCACAAAACGACATTACAATTAACCTCACAAACGCAGAGGCGGGGGGCGAAAAGCAACATGGACACATATGTGTGTTCATTACATTTCAACATTACATCTGATGTGTGTGAAAAAAAGGGAGGGCACCGTTTACCATTGAAATCTGACATAACCCCAGGTTGTAAACCCGAAGAAAATGGCCGAACTCAACTCCCGCCAGGACCAAGTTTCAGCTTGCTTCGGGACGGGCACTGGCAACATGGAAAACTTACACTGCAACATTACACAGCAACATTACATCTGATGTAAAGAAAAAAAGGGGAGGGGGCCGATCGCACAACTCGCAGGCTTGCATTCTACGAAGCTTTCCCTAAAAGGCAAATTCGAAAACTTGTGATTCAGAAAAATCTCGCTAACAGGCTACTCACCGAGGGAATGTGCACGAAAATTCGAACGTAAATAGCTGAGGCCAGGACTCCGAGTGTGATGGCCATCATGACAGCATCCCCTCTGTGCAATCTCAGCACATACAGGTTGGTACGTTTCTTAGTCGCTCCCCAAGCACGCGACTCCATGGCCTCAGCAAGTTCCAGACTCCTTCGAATCGCACTCACAATCAGAGGGATAAGAATCGGAATGTAATTCCTAATCCTTTTCAGAAAGTTCCCTTTCTCAAGCTCCAACCCCCTCGCCTTCTGCGCGTCCATAATCGTTTCAGCCTCTTCCGCCAAAACTGGAACAAAACGCACCGCCGTCGTGAAAGCAAAAACGAACTCGTACGGCACATGTGTCTGTTCCATGGCGAGACCCAAGTGATCCGGCGAAGTTGTAAGAAAGAAAATGGAAAACGACTCCACCAACACGACGAAACGCAAGGTCAAAGCTGTAGCCGACTCGACTATGCTAGACGTGAGCACGTAATGATTGCCGAAAAAGCTGAAAACCAGATTGGTCAAAAAGATTACCGCGGCAAGAAACGCTCCTCCACGCATCGAACGAAGCCATTCCCGCCTCACCCCGGCCAGAAGGACAAACGGAATTTGAAAGAGAAAAAGCGCTATCAAAGGCAAAAGTTGCCAAAACGTTATCGCAACCCCAAATATCACGCAAACATAAACGAACTTTATCCTCGGGTCCAAGTTATGTATAGGCGAGAAGACCTTGCGAAACTTGAGCCCTTCGAAAACGCTCATCCTTCGCGTTTCCCCAGCATTCCAAGCAGAATTCTCTGCGCCTCATAAATGTCAATAACGTCCTCGCAGACATTCATTCCGCGAAGCTGAATGAATATCTGAGCCACCTGCGGAGGCACAATCGACGCCTGCATCAGAGTGTACTCCTCCGTGAGAATCTTTCTCGCCTCGCCATCAGCAATGATTCTTCCCTCACGCATCAACAGAACCCTCGGGTTGCACTCAGCCACAAACTCAACATCATGCGTCACCACGATGACGGTTTTCTTCTGTGTATGCATCTGAAGAATGAACTGTCGAAGCTTCTCCTTTTGCTCATAATCCTGCCCTATAGTCGGTTCGTCCAGTATCAGCATCGCCGGATCCCAAGCCAACACCGAAGCCAAAGCCACACGCTTCCTTTCTCCACCGCTGAGCAAGAACGGAGAAGTCTTCCTGTACTGCGTCAACCCCAAAAGATTCAGAGCCCAAGTCACCCTGCTTTCAATGACGTCCTCACCGAAACCGAAGTTTCTCAGTGCAAAGGCTATTTCTGCCTCCACTGTCTCGCTGAACAGCTGATTGTCCGGATTTTGAAAAACGAACCCAACGTTTCTGGAAAGAGCCGCCACGCTCACCTTTGTCGTATCCACCCCGTCAACGAGCACCTGTCCAGCGGATGGTTTGAGCAGACCGTTGAAATGTTTTACCAACGTCGTTTTTCCTGCTCCGTTCTGACCCATTATAGCTACAAACTCGCCTTCCTGGACGGTCAGGCGTATTTCCTTCAAAGCCTCCACGTTGTTCGGATACCTAAAATAAACATCCTTGACCTCTATCATCGGCCTCCCAGACCCTCCTTAATCAAAGCTGCCATCTCATCCGAAGACAAGGGGACCACATCGCCAAGTTTGACTCCGTCCTTCAGGAGCATCTGGTAAAGCCTCGTTGCTTTCGGAATTCCGACGCCGACAAGCCGAGCTTCTTCAGATCTCAGAATCTCGTGCGGATCGCCGTCTAAGAGAATCTTTCCCTGATCCATCACGATTATATGATCTGCGTACTTGGCCGTCAAGTCGAGTCTGTGCTCCACGAGTACGACAGTGATACCGAGGTTTCTGTTCAAATCGTGAATCACCTCGAATATTCTTCTCGCCGTCAGGGGGTCAAGGAAAGAAGTCGGCTCATCAAGAACAATCACCTGAGGCTTCATCGCCAGAACTGAGGCAATGGCCACGCGTTGCTGCTGTCCACCCGAGAGTTCATGAGGTGCTCTTTCCCTCAGATCATTGATGCCGGTAAGCTGTAGCGCCCAGTCAACGGTTTTGCGCATCTCTTCTCTTGAAACGCCCAAGTTTTCAAGCCCAAAAGCCACGTCCTTTTCCACAGACAGTGCAAAAAGTTGATTCTCAGGATTTTGAAAAACTAAACCCACACGTTGCGCCAGTTCGTACGTTGGGTGTTCCTTGACATTCAGCCCCGCGACGGTTAATTCACCCTTCATTTCACCCTGATAAAAATGAGGAATCAACCCGTTGAAGCATCTGCAAAGCGTCGTTTTTCCGCATCCGCTGGGCCCTGTGATGAGGACGAACTCACCTCTGTCTACGCTTAAGGAAACATCATTGATTGATTGCCTTGTGCCGCCTGGATACGTATACGTTAGATTGGTCGTTTCAATTATCGCCATGCTGACAGTGCCTGCCCACTTGAAGCGGGCTTTCGGCTCATTTAAGAGTAACTACCTAATTATGATTACCCAGTTTTTCCTTCAGAAGCCACAGACACCGTTTGAGCCCGAGTTCTATGTCGCCTTTCCCGTTAACTCCCGCCGCCGTGGCATGCCCCCCGCCCATGCCGTGAAGGTATTCACCCAAAGGCTTCGCCACGTCCTTTCCGAGGTGAACATCAGTTTTTTTATAGAAATCCATTGAGCTACGCAAGCTTATTTCCAGGTTTCCATCTCTCTCTCCTGCCACGGCGGCAACGTGAGCCCCCAGCTCAATCATCGCCCGCGCGGCGGAAGCCTCGTAAGCGCTGACGTGTGACAAAGCGATTATCCATTCTCCCACTCTGAAGAGTTTGGTTCTCCGGCAAGCCTTAAGCCTCGCAACGCGTTCAGAGAAATCCATTGGCAACGAGAGCAACGAAAGGGTCTCTTGAGCGTTAACGCCAGCATCGATGAGTCCCACGATACTCTTCAACGTGGACGAGTTTGCTAAGATGAAATGTCGCGTGTCAAAAGCTATGCCTAAAAACAGGGCCTTGGCCTCGTTCTCGCCTGGTTTTATTCCAGTTTGCCTGTAGAAATCGTACACGATCTCGCACGTGGATGATGCCGTTTCATCTGTTATAGAAATCTTCGCCAGCCCCTCAGTGTCGGGGTGAACGACGTGATGATCAACAACGATGATTGGAGCCTTCGAAGTCCTAACCGTGTCAGCCAAATCATCTAGCTGCTGAACGGTGTTCGTGTCAAGCAGCACGATCGCCTGTGCTTTTTCTACACTGGGTTGTGTTCTCACTTCTACGGGCAAGTGGCTGAGGAGATGTTTTGAAAGTCGACTTATTCCATGTGCTGCCCCAATCTCAACCGTTATTTGTGGCCGTGACTGTTTCAGCAAGCTTGAAAACGCATATGCCGAACAGATTGCGTCTGGATCCGCATTATGGTGGCACAGCAGGACAACAAACTCGGCGTCAACAGAGTCTAAAAGCTTGATTATTTCTGTGAATGACACGCTATTTCCCTCAAGTGTTTTTCAGCGGATATGAAAGCTTCTCTCACAGCCTCGTCGGCAAGCTTCTGCACGTCGAAGTCTCTCATCGAGGGAGATAACGTGACGGCCACATCAACCTTCAACGCCACAGGTTTTGCACCCTCTGCTTCGGCGCTGATGTCGAGTGTTTCTATCTTTTTTGAAGGGATTTTCGACAGAATGTGTTCTCTCGCCGCTTTCTCCGCAATCAGACACAGCTTCTCAATCTGTTCACTGCTTAACTCTGGTATTCCCAGCGCTTCCATAATCCCCACTTAGAAGCGATAATTTACTCGGACGGAGGAGAAACGGGGTTCAGGTCTTGTTGAAGCTTTGTCTGTACGTCTTTCAGTTGAGCGCGTAAACGCTCTTCTTGTTTTGTCAGAATCGTGGACCTTGTGTTGAGCAGATCCTTTCTTTCAGTCAATTCGGTGATTACTTTCGGCCGTTCAGACCTCATCAGCAAAGTGCCGGCAGATTTGTAAATCACCGCGTCGTCAGTCATTTTTTGCAGTTCATTCAAGGCTTGATCGATTTCGGTTGCTTCAAGCTCCACCTGCTGCTTTTGCCCAAGAATTGATTGAAGCGTTTGCTGGAGCTGTTGAAGTCTGAGTAAACGTTCTTGAACCGGCTGCGGCAGCTGCGAAATCTCGTCACTCACGTGGATCCTTCCATCTGCACAGCAATAAGCCGGGCTATTAATTAACATTTTCTCAAATGGTCAGTAAGCTCTCAATTTAAGCCGTTGCGTCTCGCGCCGCTGTGACTAATTATCTTTCCTTCTTAGGAAAATGCAGTTCTCGGGTTGCTTCACTCTGATAACCGACTAACGGTTTCTTCTGCTGGAAAATCGCACGGATTGAAAGCACGATAGATTTGCAGGGGCACTCAAGTGGGGATTGGGCACCATTCAAAGCTGTGATTTCATGGGTGCGTGCTCTTCTTCTCTTTCAAGAGTCTGAAACACGTTTAGAATTGAGTTTATCCATCTCAAGTATGCGTTTATGGCTGCGCGTAGCGCAACCGTGTCTTTGGCTTCAACCTTTAGGAGTAGATAATCGCCTTCCCTGATCAGACTTGCTCGCGAACGCGAGGTCGGGCTGTTAGTCTCTGGCTCTAGGGATGTGAGAATCGTCTGCAACTTTTGCTCTGACTGTAACTTTAGGCGTACGGTTGCTCCCGCTTTCATTAGAACATTTCCAGAAAAACTGTTCGCAAGCTCAAGGTCAGCCTAAATTTCGCAAGAGAGAAGTTTAGGCGCTTTCTTCTTCCACTTTCTCCAACGTCTCTTCCGCTGGTGCGCCCTTGGCTGAGCGTTTTGCCACTATTCCGAGTTTTGTGATTGGGGTGTAGGCTCCGCCAGTGTATGTGAAACCGCATTTTCTGCATTTCCAGATTCCGACGCTTTCTCTTTTAACTCTCGAAAAGCCGCATTGGGGGCACTTGTGAGGTTTCTTCATCTCTTGCATTACTTTGATGTAGCGTTTTCTGACGGTTGAACCGTAGCGGGGACCCAGCCCGCGAGTAGGCCCAACTTTTTTGGTTCTGTTCCCCACCGCGTTTTCACCAGTTCAGTTTTTTCCGCATTTCCGTGGATTTTTCCTTAGCTATTCTTGCGGCTTCAAATACTTGTTTGGGTTCAAGGTATCCGCTTCCGCCTTTTTGAATGGCACATATGTTTTCGTCGTCGTCGAATGCGAATGAGATTCGGGCGTCCATGACTTGCTCTTCTTCCAGCCAAGGGTCGACGACGAGTTTGTCGCCTATTTTGGCGCAGGTGACCGTTATGGGGTGTTTCTTTAGTGGAAGCTGCTCGTAGCCTGACTTCATCTTCACTTCTTCATCCTCGACTTCGTACTTACCCATTTTCGTGTTAATCAGTGCAGCCATCGCGGCCAGCGCTGAGGCGTCTATCAAATTTCCGTCATGATTCAGGACGTAGACGTCAACGAATACGACGAAAACCTTCTTCCCAGGTATGACGCAGAGTTTTTCCATATCGATTGCTTTGGACTCTCTGATTCCCCTATCGACTACTCTCGCGAGCTCTATCGAACTTTCGTCTGGGGGTCCCGGTTCAAAGCCCGGCGACGCAAGCGGTACGAGTTCTGCGTTCACGGTCAAGACGGCCTCGTTCGGCGTATCCGAGAATGGCTCGCCCGTCTCGATTTTCACTCCGACGACGACCTCGGTTTTTCCAAGAAGCACCCTTGCCGAACCCTCGGCTTTTTCAATTATGCCCTGTTCGATTTTTATTTCGCGATAGTCTGTCAATTCTCTGCCGTCTAAGCGTTTTCCCTTTTCTATCAACTGCGCAATCTGTTTTTGTTTCACTTTCGTGATTACTGCTGCCATTATTCTTCGGCCTCCTCCTTGTTTTCTTCTTCTTTAACGTTCACGTACTTAGTCCTGAGCGCTTCTTTCTGAAGTACGTAGATTTGTTTGCACCCTTCGAGAGCCAAGTTCACCGCGCTTTCAAACTCGTCGGTTGAGAGTGAACCATCCATCTGCAGCAAAGTGATGGCGTTCAGGTTGGGCATCAGAGCCACGGGAACATCAGCGCTGCCCAACTTGTCTTCAGTGTCCATCAAGTCCAGCACGATTTTGTCCTCCACTTTGCCCGCTGCGCAGGCGACGATTAGGTCCCGCATCGGTATGCCTGAGTCTGCCAAGGCCAGAGCGGCTGCCGTGATACTAGCGCATCTTGTCCCCCCGTCAGCCTGTAAGACTTCGATGAATATGTCTATCATCGTGCGCGGATAGTATTCCATGAAGATGGCCGGTTCCAGCGATTCCCTGATCACTTTCGAGAGTTCGATTTCCCGCCTTGACGGAGCAGGTGACTTACGCTCCTGAACTGAGAACGGAGCCATGTGGTATCGGCACTTTACGACCGTTCGGTCCGGGAGGGCTAAATGTTTGGGATGAACTTCTCTCGGTCCGTAAACACCGGCCAGGATCTTGTTTTTTCCATGCTCGATGTATGCTGACCCGTCTGCGCGTGATATCACGCCGACTTGAAGCTTCACTGGCCTTAACTCATCGGGCTTTCTTCCGTCCAGTCTTAGGCCTTTTTTGTCGATTAACTTTTCAGGTTTATCATTCATTTTTCTTTTCCTCCTTTCCAGTTTTTGCCTCTTTCAGCATCTTGGTTATGCGGTCCGTCAGACCGCTTGTGTGGGATTCTGCTTCTATTTTCAGAATCGCCATCATAGCCAACTGTTCGTCTTCAAGAGTCTTTCCAGTAATGAGCACGACCCCGTTAACGCCCAGGATAATGTTGCAGCCCGTCTCTTGCTTTATGGTGGATATCATCGAGCCTTTTCTGCCTATCACGCGGGGAATTTTCGTCGGCGTGACCTTTAGTATCTGCCCGCGTGTTATCTTTCCTAGCCCAGGTTCTGCAACAGTCAACTGTGGATCGTGCGTCCTGTCGTAAGAGACTATCTTGGCCACCACCAAATCCCCGACATCAAGAACCTGTGGCAAATCGTCTTTTTGGGGTCTAAAGGATCTGCTTAGTACGTCTGAAGCCCTGAGAAGAGCGGGATAGGGCGAGTTGATGTCCACAGTCCACCCGCTGAATCCAACTTCCGTGATGGTTCCTATGACGATGTCTTCCATCCTCGGAACGTAAAAAGACTTCAGAGCGACAACATCCAATTTTTTTGTTTCATACTCGACGATTCCAACTCTTGAAGCGTAAATCTTGTTGTTTTCCATGTACGTGTTTTCTCCAGCTATGTAATCGCCCTCTGCGATCAAGTCGCCAGGCGTCACAAGCTGTCTTTTTTCCAAAAATATTGGCATGAAATCACTCCTTTTCTATTCATACAAACTTTATTGCTAGGGGTTGATTTTTGCTTCTCCCGTTCCCTTAGTTATTTCTCCGAGTTTATCCAGGAACGGGGCGTACACTCCTGCGGGCATTTCTAGGACCCCGTACCATGAACCGTTTGCGCGCCATTCTTCACGTTTTATCGTTCCAAATCCCTTGATTGTTCCATAGGCCTTAACGGAATGTTCCGCAGGTATTGTAATGCCAACGGTTATCTGCTCCATTTTCAGCGGCAGAATCGTCCGCAAAAGCTTGATTATTTCTTTAGCCTGTTCTTCCACAGGCTTGAAAGGGTCTATCGAGTAGCGAACCTGTTCCATGGCGTTTTCGATTCGTGTTGGCGGATGCGGAAGATTAGTTCTGGGATCAACGCTCTGTCTCGATATGAAATCCACTATCTGTTTTCTCTTGTCCTCAATCATTTTCCTGCGTTGTTCGGTGGTCACCTGCAACGTTCCCTTTGTGAGTATGGTCTCGGCTATCTTCAGCGAATCCGTAGTGCCGAAAGCCTTACGCAGGCTTTCTTCCGAGGGCTTCGTGCCCTTGTTGGCGTCAGAAAATATCGTTTCAGCCGCCAAAACTTCGGTTATTCCCGCTATTCTTCCCGTTCGAAAATCTAGGGCTTTTTGAGGTTTTACAAGCACTTCGAAGTGTTCGTTGTCCTTTGTAATGCGCGCAACGGTGTACTTATCACTCATCAGCGTGTCACTTGCCCGCGCCTAGCTCTTTCAGCATACCTTCAATTTTCTCCTCGCTCAACATTTCCAGTTTCTTGGTTTCTGTGGACACGACGGCTACTTTGATTCTCAGCGGCAGTTGTCTCGCTTCCAAGGCTTTGGCCAAGCATTTTACCGTGAGCTTCGTGGTTTCTTCTAGGCTCAGATCATCCTTGTATTCCTCTTTCAGGATGTTGAACACGGTTTCTCTTCCGGCGCCTTCCGCTCTGGCCTTGTAGCCCCTGTAGGTTCCGCTAGGATGAGTTCCGAAGACTCGGCTTCCCGTTTTGTCCACTCCGGCAAACACCATCGACACGCCGAAGGGTCTCACACCCGCGTGTTGTGTGTAAAGCTGCTTAATATCGGAGATTCTCTTGGTCACGACTTCAACGTCGATCGGTTCATCATACGTTAGTTTGTTAGATTGCGCCATAACCCGCGCCTGATCTATGAGGATCCGCGCGTCCGAACTCAAACCAACGATGGCCGCGCCCACGTGATCGTCAATTCGAAATATTTTCCATGAATATTCCGTTTCTTCCAGTGGGTCAACTGTCTCTTCAGCTCCGAGAACCACTCCTTCTGGGCATCGTATCGCAATGATTGTCGCTCCGCGGTTGACAAGTTCCATCGCGTATTCAACTTGAAAAAGCCGTCCATCCGGTGAAAAAACAGTTATCGCACGGTCGTAAGCACCTGGTGCTGCAAACACTGACATTCATTTCATCCTCACAGTATATCCTAACTATTTGCAGTCTCAGATACAACAACTATACTAAAAACCTTTCCTATACTTTGCAGCCCTTATTTCAGGGTCTCGTTAGCGATATTTTCCGTTTTGACGTCCACGGGAAACCGTTAAACTTGGCCTATTCTTTCCAGTCGAGGAGCCTTCTTTCTCCTTCAATCTTTTTCAGGTCCGTGAGATCCTGTGTGACTTCCATTGTTCCGAGGTATTTTCCGCTTTTATTTCTCACTGCGAAGTACCTTATGTGGACCATGCGGTTGTTCATCCTTATCCAGAATTCGGCTGTGTTCTTTTCGCCGGTGGTGAAGGCTTCGATGATTTTGTTGACTATGTGGACGCTTTTCTGAGGGTGGCACAACTGCACGCTTCTGCCGATGACTGATTTAGTTCTCACGAATATTCTTTTTTCAGCCTTGTTGAAGTACTTCACGCGGTCGTCCTTGTCGATGAAGGAGATATCGATGGGCAATGTGTCGAGGATGGCCTCGGCCTCTTCTTTGGAGAGGCTGCCAGTTTCAAACTGCCACGTGTCTGCGGAGGGTTTGGAAGTTTTAGGTGCCGATTCTGCCGCTTGAAAAGCTGTTAGGACGTTAGGGGGTGTAAAATCTGGGTATCCAATCTCGTCGAATTCTGTTCTGATGTCTTCCCACTCTTTGTCGGTGACAACTTGGAGTGCAGTGGGGAAGAGTATGTTGTTTTCTTTGAAAAAGTGATCGGGAAGAAGGCTGCACAAGGGGCTTGCGTCTTTGCTTAAGCGTTTTTTGAAGTCGGGGTAGGGCATCGTGTTCCACTTTTCGACGGTGTTGTGGAGTTTCTTTTTTGTCTCCCTTATTTTGTTGTGTTCCATCCACATTATTGCTGGAGGTTCGGTGACTCCATGTTTTTCCATGGTTGGGAAAAGAACGTTTTCTTCTCGCAGATAATGTTTCTCTGAGTCCTGAAAATCTTTCACCAGGGTCTGAAGTTCCGTCAGCGCCTCGCCAACGTAGACTGAGTCACATGCTTCCTCTAACATTTTCACGAGGGTTTGCAGTCGTTCAGCCTTTTCTAGCATGACCCTGTGTTCTTCGATGAGTATGCTGATTGGATGGCCTGCGGGGATGTGTAGTTCTTGATCTTGAACCTGTTCGCCGAAAACGGCCAGATGAACGTCGCAGAGTCTTTGAAGCTCTTCTCTCGGCATTCCTTCTTTCACGAGTTCCTGCTCTATCTTGGCAATATCCTCGGGTTTTGTGCCCTTCAAAACTTCCTTAAATTTCTCCTTAACTTCGGTTGGTGACGCTCCACCGTGTAATTCTTTGATTACTTCTTTCAACATTTTCTTCTTGTTGGCATTCGCCTTCGCCATCTTCATGCGCCTTCCCTGACGGCTCAAGTCATAGGTTTCTAGGTGATAAAAGTTTGGGAATTACGGCATATTTTCCGATTTGATCTTGCTTGCGAGGGCCTTGCCGAATCCCACTATCTTGTCGATGTCGGCTTCGGTGGGCGGACCGTTTATTTCGAGTGCTCCGACGATTTCCATTTTTGTCGGTCCGAGTGTTTCTTGGATGTGTTTTATCGCTCCGCCGGCCCATCCGTAGGAGCTGAGGACCACTGCGTATTTTGTGGGTGGTTTCAGGGCTCTGACCAGATATGTCGCGTACATTGCTATGGGGTGAGCGCCGCCGAGAACCGTGGGGGTGCCTAGGACGATGGCTCTTGAGTCTACGAGGTCTTTTGCCACGTCGCCTATGTCGGCCGTGACCAAGTTGTGCCGTACGATTTCGATGCCTTCTGATTCCAAGAAGTCTGCGATGGTTCTAATCATCTTCTCTGTGCTGTTCCACATGGTTGCGTAGACTATGATTGCCTTCTGTTTGGTTTCGCCGTTTGACCATTTCCTGTAGGCTTGAAGTATGCGTTCTGGGTTTCTGTGTATTGGTCCATGGCTGGGAGCGATGATTTCAATCGGCAAGTCCTTTATCTTTTCCATTCCTTTCTGCGCGTTGAACCTGAACGGCATCATAATCTCGCCGAAGTACTTCTGAGCAAAAACGAGCAGGTCGCTGACTTCATCGTCGTAAACCCCTTCGGCCACGTGTGAGCCAAAGAAGTCGCATGGAAACAGGGTTTTGTTTTCCGAGACGTATGTGAACATGGTTTCGGGCCAGTGAAGCATTGGGGCCTCGATGAAGCGAAGCGTTTTGCCGCCTAAGTCGATGGTTTCTCCGTCGGCGACGGCTTTTATCCTGTTTTCGGGGACTTTGTAGAATGTTTGCGCCATCTTTGCGCCTCTGCTGGTAGCCACCAGTTTGGCTTTGCTGTTTATCGACATGATGTGGGGGATTGAACCCGCATGGTCGGGCTCAGCATGGTTCATTATCACGTAGTCCAGCTCGGCCGGGTCGGTGACTTTGCGGATTTTTTCTTCAAGCTCCTTTTCGAAGCCCGGGTTAACTGTGTCGATGAGGGCTTTCTTGTCTTCGCCTATCACGAGGTAAGCGTTGTAGGTTGTCCCCCTTGGAAGAGGGATTAGCGCGTCAAAAAGCCTGCGATTCCAGTCTCGGGAGCCTACCCAGTAAACGTTTTTTGAGATTTCAACAACGTTCCGCCAGCTCATGTTATGCACCTTCAAATTTGTAATACGATTGTGATAAAGCATTGTTTATGCTTTTCGACAACGACACAGCGAAAAGCCCATGCATGTTCATGACCATGCGAAGCGACAATGAGATGTGTTCTGCAGTTCGCGAGGTACCGCCCCCTCCCCTTTTTTTCTTTACGTCTATTGTAATGTTGCATTGTAATGTGTAGGCGTAAATTTCCATGAATCGTGCAGTCTTCCGAAAAGGGTTGGAAATGGCACGCGTGTCAAACTCGGCCCCTCTGTGAGAGTTTAGATTGAGTTCCTGTTGAGATTTCAACGAGTGAACGGCAGGCTCCTCCCCTTTTTTCCTTTACATCAGACGTAATGTAGCCGTGTAATGTGTCAGCGTAAACGGTCACGTTGCGCGCGCCTATCTTGGGATACCTTAAGCTTTATATTTTCCACTCTGCTTTTGGCAACAAGAAAACAGGCGATCTAGCATGTTCGGTCGGCCTTCACGCAGTCTCTTTTTTGGGAAAACGCCCTCGATGAGGGGTGCTTTGGACTGAGAGTGGGGATAGTTTTAGGAGAAGAGGAGCCATGAGTTTAAAGTCGTATACGTGCGTTTGTTTGTTGTTCTGCTCCGTTTTCCTCGTGGCGTTGGCGGGTTGTCTGGGACTTGTTATGAGGGGAGTTGCGCAGGGAAATTCAGGTCCGGTTGTGATAGTCAATTTTGACGTGCCGGTTGACCCCGGTTCTTCTGGCTTCTTTAGCAGAGCTGTCAACTATGCGATGGGACAGGGGGCGTCCGCGATAGTTATAGAGATGAACACTCCTGGCGGCTTGCTAAGCGACATGCTGTCGATAGTGACTTCGATAAACCAAACAGTAATTCCGACTTACACTTTTGTCGAGCCTAATGGTTTGGCAGCCTCGGCTGGAAGTTATATTGCGATGGCAACGAACGGGATTTACATGGCGCCGGGTTCCGAGATAGGCCCAAGCACACCCATCGTTGTCGGCGGCACAGACTTGGAACAAAACCACACTCAAGCGGCAATGCTGAATACTATGCTCGCTCTTGCTGAGAAATGGGGACGAAACAGCACAGACGCTTTTAACATGGTTCAGGCAGATGAGGCCTTCACAGCAAACCAAGCCGTCTCCGATCATCTGGTCGACGGGCTTGCAAACTCATTGAGCGACGTTATCACGCGGATAGGCCTTTCTGGCAGACAGCAGATCACGCTCAGCGAGTCTTTGTACGATGAGTTCGTAAGCGCGCTGAGCGACCCAACGCTCGACGGAATCCTTATTCTGCTGGGAATAGTGGCAATCGTGCTGGACTTCTACCATCCCACGATTATTCTCTCTATAGCCGGAGTCTTGGGCATAGCGATGGGGCTGATTGGTGCGGAGGTGATCGGCGCCTCTTTTCTCGGTTATCTGATCCTGGCGATCGCGGCGGTCCTGATCGTGCTGGAGCTGAAGTTGGGACACGGTTTTGCCATGATGGCAGGAGTGGCCCTCGGAGCGTTCGGCATATTTTACTTGGCACAAGGATTAAATTATTCGCCCTCGCCCATCACTGACGTAACAGAACTGGAGCTTTTCCTAGTCGTAATGGCCGGAGTAGTTGCTGGACTCTATTTTAGATGGATAATAGGGCCGATAATGCACCGCGGCAAACTAACCGGGCCGGAAGCAATACTCGGTAAGACCGGCATGGCCGTGACCGATCTGAAGCCAGACGGGGAAGTAAGGGTCGGAGGAATCGTTTGGAGGGCCAAGTCAATTCAAGGCGACATACAGAAAGGCGAATTGGTAAGAGTGAAGTCTCTTGAAGATCTCGTGCTGAAGGTCGAAAAATGCGACCAAGAGCCTTCGACGCAGACCAAGAAATAGCGTGAACCAGCACTTTTTTCTATCATGGCAAAATTAATAAGTGAAGAGCTTTCTCTCAAAGTTAGGGTGATTCTGGACGGATCCCGTCGTTCTAGGCATAGAGATTTTTGTGATTCTGATCGTTCTAATCATTCTTCTGAGCGGCATTAGAATTCTCAGAGAATGGGAGAGAGCTCCACTGCTCACCCTGGGCCGATACAAAGGACTCAAGGGGCCAGGAGTAATTTACATTCCGCCAATCATCAGCCGCGTGCCTTTTGTAATATCAACCAGGCTGCAGGTAGTCTCATTCAAGACGGAGCAGACTCTCACCAAGGACAACGTGCCCGTAGTAGTCGACGCCGTAATGTACTTTCAACCCGTAGACCTGCAGAAAGTCGTATTGGGCGCAGAGAACTTCCGAGACGCCACCGATTTTGCGGCACAAACCACCCTGAGAGAAGTTATCGGACAGGCAACCTTCGACGAAGTGCTCACCGAAAGAGAAAAAGTTGGGTCAATCGCAAGGGGCATAATCGACTCAAAAACGGAAGCCTGGGGCATAAAAGTAACTGCCGTAGAAATCCGGGACGTCGGAATTCCACAGGTGCTACAAGACGCCATGTCAAGACAGGCCCAAGCCGAAAGAGAGAGAAGAGCAAGAGTCACGCTGGCCACGGCAGAATTCGAAGCCGCACAAAAGATGATTGAAGCCGCAAACCTCTACGAAAAAAGCCACGAAGCCCTCAGGCTCCGATGGATGAACATACTATACGAGATCGGACAACAATCCAGCACAAACACGATAATGCTCGTCCCCTCGTCCATGCCAGAAGCAGGATGGCCACCGATAGGCATGTTCGGCTTCAAGGAAATAGCCAAAGAAACGACAAAGAAAGAAACTAAATAAACACTCCAACGGCCCGAGCACACAAGCCCAAACACCCTACAATTTCTGTCTTTTTATTGTACGCTAAACATGGTTTGATTGGTTCGTCTGGGATGAAGGAGAAGAAAACTCTCGTTTCTTTGAGCGTTTTTCTAAGTCTGATTATTTTTTCTGCGAGCTGTGTGAATGCTGGAAAATCGTTGACGGATTCGAAGGTCTTCGCGATTGAACTGCCTGAAATCAATCTGAATCAGACCGCGGATATGCGACTGATTTTTCTCGGTATCCCCTCAGGACAAATAGATCAAACAGCATTGTTTGATCAGGTTGCACAGAACTTCAGCCAGTTTACAGGCACTATGAGCGTCATCTGGAACCTTAATTACACATGCGATTTCTATCCGTTTCCTCAGAACATCACAGACTCATTGGTGGCCAATGCGTTCAGCTCCCAAGGAATCCTGTATTTTAACACTTCACTTCTAGATGAGCTGATGTTCAATGTTTCGGAATTTGCAATTCCAACGCATGGATACGAGCTGACGTTTATGTCGATGTCCAACGCGCCTGATCACTCATGGTTCTACGTTCCAGAAAGCCCTGACCTCCTGCTGAACTTGACAACGATAACTCCCTCAGGAAATTACACTGGCTCAACTTTTCCACCAAACTTCGGGGGAATACACAGATCAATCTACTATGACATGAGCACGTTGATGAATCAAAACCCTACCGGAACAAATGTGACGGACAAAGTCGCTGAGTTCATAAGCAACAGTCTAGCGCTCGTGTTTCCCACGTCAATGGGATCTCTGGATCCCTCATTTGCGGCTGCGGACTCCCAGACGTACAGCAACTATCAGGTGAAGATACTGTGGATTAACGGAACAGGAGAACAGCTTCCACTTGAAACCATACGAGAAGAGTTCGAGAGTCTAATGCCATGGACGAACTGGACGGTGACGCTGCAAACGAGGCCTGCAGAGGAAGACCTGAACAACCTTGTCGAAAGTCTAACAGTTGACTTCCCGACACCTTCAAACTACTCAAACATCTTTCCGAACGGAAGCAGCATCAATTTCGAGGCAAAGAGGGGCTTGACCTGGTTACCAGGTGGTGATGTCCAATTTGCAGAAAGCTACCCTTTGACCACCTACTTCAATAGCCGTCTCAACGACTATTTCGGCGTCACGGATCTGAATGATAAGTCCGTTATTCCTGTGGTGTTGCTGCAACTGGATAATGACACAGAAATCGTTGGGGACGGATTAGGCGCAGGAACATCCTTGTTTCCGGACAACCTGATACTCACCGGCTTTGACGGCAGCTATTTCACAACCATGGGAGAGCTCGGCCCCTTGACTCTAGAGGAGTTACTGTTGCATGAGATCGGCCACTGGCTAAGTTTAACGCATGAATACTCGACTGGCCCTACGCAAGATCAAATAGGAATCATCGACCCAATGAGCAACATTGGCTTTGCAGTATTCGCGCCCAGTTTCTGTGCGTTCTGCAGGGATTCACGCGCGAGGATGAGCTTCATATCGTATTATGACCAGACCGTTGAACTTCTGTCTCAGGACGAAACGATGGCTTCAGACTTGGAAGGTGAACTGAATGATTCGCTTCAGCTCTTCTACGATTGGAATTACTCTGCGGCGGTGGAGAATATCGCTTCTGTCTATTCCAGTCTTACGACTCCTCCCTCGATACTCGCCGTTTGGCAGACGCCCCTTGAAAGTAGTGTCTATCCTGAAAACGAAGTTCAGGTCTGGACAAATGTCACTGCCAACACCAGTGGATTGAAGAGTGTTATCCTGAACTACACGATCGACAACAGAACTTGGAACGAGGTCAACATGACGAACGTTGAGGGAATCACTTGGAATGGCGTTATCCCACCCTACCCGCTCGGAACAAACGTGACCTACGTTATCGTAGCCCAGAACGAGTTCAACAATGTGACAACTTCACAGACAATGGGCTTTCAATACGGGTACACAGTGACACCCGAGTTTCCATCTGTAATTCTGACGGGCATCACGCTGACAACGCTTGCAGCCATAGTAGCTAACAAAAAAACGCGGCTCAAGCTGTCCATAAAACGGCAGCATGCGCGCTTTTGTTCACGGGTCTTGCCAAGACGCGCACGGGTTACAAGGTGTGTCAGCTGAGAAACTCGGAGACTTCATCAAGGGACTTTCTGGATTTCGGCTGCGGAGTCTCTGCAGGCCAGCCGAGGGTTATTGCGGCCACTAGTTTCCACGTTTTGTGGAGATGTTTGGTGAGTGCTTGCGATGCGTAGTAGATGTCGCATATCCATAGTGAGCCCAAGCCCTTGTCGTAGGCTTTTAGCAGCATGTTTTCTGTGGCTGCTGCTACGCTCTGCAACGAAGACTCGCTCATCTGCGTCACCTCGTTAGAATCCCAGACAAAGACAAGGACTGGTGCCTCTTCCATTATGCGGCAGGAGTTGAATGATGATCCCATCCTAGCGATGCCTATCCTTGTCGATAATTTTTCGAGTTCGTTACGGAAGAGTGTGGTCAACTCTTTCTTGGATGAGCCGGTGAGCACTGTGAATCGCCATTGTTGACCGTTCTTGGCTGATGGTGCCCATGTTCCTGCTTCCAGTACTTCGCGGATAGCCTGCATGGGAACAGGTTTTTCAGTATACTTGCGCACGCTCCGCCTTCCCTTTATAGCCTCGTCGACATCCATGGAGACCAACCTCAGGTTACTTGAGTTTTAGGCTTCTTAAGAATTCTGGTCTGCCAGTGAGGACGTTGGTCGGCGTTTCTGTTTGGTTTTTTTGTTTGTGATGTTGAACCCGCGTTTTTCAAGCTGGTTCAGCAGTTCTTTCGGGTTGGGGTACCATTGTCCCCATTTTCGGCATATGTGTTCTGTCCAGCTGTAGTTGTCATAGGTGAAAGCTTCTTTTCTCTTGCCTTCCAAGGGTATCTTTGCTTTTGCTTTGCAGTAATAGTCCTGGGCCAGGTAGCCGTCGTCCATTTGTTTCATCGCTTTCGTGACCATCTTTGTGTTCAGCTCTGGGTATTTGTCTTCGAAGAGTGTGAATTCCATTGGGTATCTGGGTCGGGCAGGCGGGTCTTCTGCGGGGTAGCCGATGGTCAACTGTACGAGTGGAAAAACTCTTTCGGGCAATTGATATTCTTCTGCGATTTTGTCCGCTCGGAACATTGCGGAGCCGAGGAAGCAGCTTCCAAGGCCTAGGCTTCGTGCAGCGGTGACCATGTTCTCGGCCATGTAGGCGGCGTCTTGAATTCCGAAAAACAGCAGGGTCAGGTCGTTCGTGACGAGCTCCCAACCTCTTCTTGCCATTATCTGCTCAAACTTGTGAGAGTCAACGCAAATCGTGAACAACAGCGGGGCCTTGAAGGGGTTTCGCTTTCTGTTTCTCGAAAGCAGGACACTGTAGAACTGCGATGCGAAGGGAGCTTGCTGACCTGCTCTCACGATAGTCTCAACCGTCTTGTCCGTGGGAGTCTGCTCAGTGTATTTTCTAATCGATTTGTGATCAAGCATTGTTTGAATGACTGGATTATTTTTCATTGAAAGATCTCTCCCTGATTCCAAATGTCTCATTGACACGTCAATAAGTATGGTTTAGCTGCCGTTAAGTAATTTATCGTCGGCGAGAAAAGACAAATCGCATGCTGGCTGAGCGTCTTTTCATGTTTCGGTCAGGCTTAGGTTGAACTTTCGGGACAGATTGTCCAGATCGTTGAGCACGTAGATGAACACGTAGCCTCTCCATTTTCCCCATCGTTCCTCCGCTATCTTCTTGAGCTTCGGAATCAGGTCGCGTGGAGATTCTGCCTTTTCTCCTAGAAGAAGCGTGTTGAAGATTTTTGCGCTCCAGACGTCCAGGGCGAACCCAGAATGGGGCAACACGATGTCTGCCGAGTACTCTCCTATCCCGTGCAGTTGCATGAGCTTAGCTTTGGCCTCTTGAGGCGACATTTCTTCAAGCTCTTGAAACGAGGGAAACCCTACTCGCAGTGTTTCCGCTATATCCTTGAGAAATTTCGCCCTGTAACCAAGCTTACACTTCTTTTCAAGTTCTCCAACGGCAACATCCGCTATCTTCTCGGCAGAGGGCCAGTACGTGATATGTTTTCCGTCGAAGCTGACTGAGTCGCCATACTCCTTTATCAGCGAATTCATCATCTGATCGCTTCTCGTTATCGGAGCCATCTGCAGGGTAACTGCTAATATGAGGCGTGAGAAAAGGTCGGGCTGCCTTGTATTTCTCATTCCGTGCAAGTCTTTTGTCAAAGTCTTGACGAGTGGGTCTCGTCTAGCAAGCGAGTAGAAAGCTCTGATGTCTTCTCTGAGATTCAGTATCCACGTCAAGGTTTCCAGCATCGCTTTTTTCTCGCTCGTCCCGAGCTTTTGGCGAGAATATATTTGACAGGATATTCTTGGTGTCTCAATCGTTCCCATGGATTTCAGCTTGAGTCCGAAAAGTTCACCAGAAAATGCTCTCATGACAGTCCACAGAGTGCCGTTTTCGAACACTTCAAAGGGTGTCGACATTGGCCATCCAGCGGGTTTGTGGACGGATAAGTCAAAATCGTATGGCGAAGTTGCCTCAAGTCTTAAGGTCGAGGAACAAGTCAGATTGGTGAGACCCATTCATCCCATCGCTTTTCTTGGTCAGTCCTAGCAGGGCGGCTTCCAAGCTGAAAATCAGTGTATCCTTTTTTGAACGGCTCTCCATGAATTTGTGATGAGGAAGCTTTCGTTCATGTTGTCGACCATCTTCACAAACTTTGTCATGGGCACTGAAAATGTGAGAGTCTCTGCGGGAACGAAGGGGCGGGCTGAAACGTCGAACATGCCGATTACGGCTCTTGGGCGGTTGGAGTTTTTCTCGAGGTATGGGTACTGTACAATTGAGGAACAGCCCGACCCGAATGGGGTAAAGATAGGATCCGGTTCAGCCTCGTCGTAGCTTGCTAAGGTGAAAAGGCCTGAGAGGACGTCGGGCGGGGCGAAGAAGATGACCACGTCTGGTTCGTCGGACGCTTCTAGCAGATCCCACCTTTTGAACACGATGAACTTGGCTGGAGCCCTGAAGGAGGGCGCGAGCTTAATCGATTGCGTAACGAGCTGAGGCGTTTTCTTGTAACGTTCGCCTTCGATTTTTCCGGGAATTCCACAGGAGAGGAAATACTCGAAGTCAGGTCTGACTTTTTCGCGAAATCCTAGGTATCTCTTCCCGCCGAAGCAGCCAACAGATTCGACGTTGAAGCAGAGGGCTCTTCCTTTTCTCACTAGCGATAGCGCTTCGATGACGCATCTTGGAACTGAGCCAGGTTTCGCGAGTTCTGCATGCCCTTCCTCGTCCGTGTAATAGAAGACGATTGGGAGTTCTGCATCGTTAAAATATTTTTTCCAGAGACCGATGAAACCTTCCTTGAGCTTGATGTCCATAAGCTTATCGCCGCTTGCTGTTATTTATGTCGTCTGCCGACTTGGTTGGGCTTTTTCAGATTTTTGCGCAGGATTTTTCTCACATTGTCTACGTGAAAGCCCAGACTGCGAAGCAGAGTTTGTGAGGGAATGTTCAGTTCTGATGTTCCAAGCCTGACCGAGTCCATTCCTTTTTCGAACAGGAGGTTCATGCCCTGCGCCGTGAGTGCTCTGGCTAGATGCCTGCTCCGAAACTCTGGGAGCGTTGCCGCAGGGCCGAGAGCGCCGCGTCTGAGATGGAGATACTTGTTGGATTCTGTGTCGGGTCTCGCCACGACGGCGGACACGATCCTTCCCCCGATCTCTGCGACTTGAACCCAATCTTCGGTGAACGGTGGATCCTCAGTTCTCCAATTTTCAAGAGCTCCGAGTTCGAGTCTTCTCCAGCCGAAGCCGGTGTTCATCACTTCGACCAATTTTTCTTCTTCTGAAAGCTTCAAACTTCGAAGCTTGGTGTCTTCGGCCACTCTCGGTATTTCTTTCAGATGGTCGAGTTTGGCGGACATCCTTAGCCAGCCAGGATTCAATGAATAGCCTCTTTCAATCCAATCATTTATTCTCGGGCTTCCCTCCTCAACCCCCGCTGACACGGATTCGCCCCTGGCTTTTTTCTCAACTGTGTCTACGAGCAGGTCTTCAATGCTTCGTTGATCGGATCCTTCTCGAGCGGCGAGCCAAGAGATGTCCACTTCATCGTGCTCCTCAAGATGAGTCCCGATGAGTCCTGCCGCGTCGCCCTTTTCTTCTGCCACAAGAACGCTCATGTTTCGTCTTCGAATTTGATATCTGATTCTCTCCTCGTCGAACGGGATGAACTCGAATGAATCCCGGTATTCTTTGTTCAGCAAGTCGGCAAAGGCTTTGAAGTGCCTGTCGGCTAATTCCGAAATCTGAATGGTCATTTCGCCAACTGCAAAAGCCCAAATCAGTTATAAAGTTTTAGCTTGGCAAACAAAGCGATATCGGCAAATGGCAACGCATAGAACAAACACAAATTTGTTCTATAACTAAATACTAGAACTAAATAACACGCACGGGCCAAAGAAAGCGCCAGGTATACTGTTTCAGACTATGAATAGAATTGCAACTCCGATAACAGCTACAACGGCGCCTATTATGCCGCGCCAGTTAGTTTTTTCTCTGTAGACTATCCATATAACGGGAATGATGAAGATAGGCATGAGGGACATTAGTGTTTGAGCGATTCCTGCGTTTTGGGTGTCAGCGAGGGCGACCATGGAGAGCGTCATGCCCAGGAACGGCCCGACCACTGCACCGGCCGCGGTATATTTGATTCCTTCCTTGTCTTTTGCGGCTTGCCGTACCGCCGGTAGTTTTCTTGCGAAGATAGCGACCACCCATATGAAAGCGCCGGCGAACAGCATCCGTATCAAAGCAGTGGAAACTGGGTTTACCGCCACGGTCGTGTTGAAGTACATTCCCTTTTTTGAAAGAACCGCTCCAATTCCTTGGCCCGTTGCCGAAATCAGACCGAACAGCACTCCCCAGGCCTTTCGATTCTTGGCAACGGACTTCATTTCTGATTCTTCTTCCTCCTCCGCTATCACCACGATGATGCCCAGCAACGTGAGCGCTATTCCGAGGGAGGCCAACGGCGAGATGGTCTCTCCCAGCATGAAATAGGCGCCAAACAGCGTGAATATTGGGGCCGAAGCTTGAATCAGGACGGTGCGTCGCGGGCCGATTGTGACGTACGCCGCAAACAAGCCGGAATCGCCGATGCCGAGCCCGACTATTCCGCTCAGACCGATCCAGAACCATTGCCCGCCGCTTGCGAGAGGCAACAAGGTGCCCAGTAAGACGACTTGCGCAACGAATAGAAGCCCGATGGCCATCATCGTCCGGTACACGTTGACGCTGAAAGAGCCGAACCTTTTGCCGGCCGACGTGAAAAATAAGCAACTGGCAGTCCAGAGACACGAAGTGAGAATTGCAGCAGAGTCTCCCATCAGATCCGAGTTCAAATTCCTCACTGTTAGACTAAACCAACACGTTTCTTATGACCTTAAACCTTTCTTGCCCTTGATAGAGTTCAGAATGGCGCAGGCACAACACTATCCGTTCAGTATATGGTGCGTTTAACAAGCGGTGCCGGTGATATGTAAAAGAAAGCGGGTGTTTTGTAGACTACTAGTTCTTCAAAGTAGAAGCTGCTACGGGTCTGGCCATGTCTAGTTGGCAGCGTGTGTGTACTTGTTGACGAGGTCTTTTTTGTTGACGGCGTTGAGTTGTTTGAAGAGGAATTCGAATTTGTTTTCGACTTCTGCTGCTATGGCGTCGCGGGTTTTTTGCGGTAGGTTCATTATGTCTTTCTTGAATGGGCCTAGCGCTTTTTTTCTGGTTTTATATAGGAATTGTTCTTCTGTTTCGCCCTGTTTGGCTTCGTTTACGGCGTTGATTTTTAGCCATTCGTAGATTCTCTTTTTCAGGTCTGCGGGTAGGTGTTTTGATTCGTAAATCATGTTCTGAAACTCTGTTGCCAGGTGCACTTCTGCGGTTTCGCATTCGACGAATTTGTGGAATGCTTGAGGAGGCAGTGTTGATGCGCCGTGTTGCACGGCTCCGGCCAGTCTGTATTTTTGGCGGGCGAGGTCTGAGAGGGTTTTTAGGGTGTTGAAGTCGAGGTTTACCTGTGCTACTGAGCCGTCTGGAAGGACGACGCCTCCGTGAGTGGTTCCGGTCTGGACTGAGATTTTGCTTATTCCGGCCGATGGTTTGGGCAGCTTGTTTTCGAGGCCGGACATGAACGCGTTCAGGTCTTCGGGCGTTGAGTTTTGGTGTCCGATTTCACCTATTTCTCCGCCGACTGAAACGGTGATGCCTTTGGGTTGGATGTGGCGGATGTACTGTGTGAGTCTTGCGCAGACTTCGTAGTTCAGTTGCTGTTGTGTTTTCAGGTCGGGTTTGGAGAGGTCGACGAGTGTGGAGGAGTCGATGTCGATGTTGTAGAAGCTTGAGCCGATTGCGTCTGCAATGAGCGCCTGTAGGCTTTCCATTTCTTTGTTAGGGTTTTCTTTGAATTTGGCGGCGTTGGCTTGGAAGTGATCGCCCTGGATGAACAAAGGGCCTGAATAATTCTCTCTTATGGCCGCAGCCAGGACGGCGCTCGAGTATTCTATCGGTTGTTGACCTGTGTAGCCTATCTCTGACCTGGCAATTTCGAAGATGAACGCGCCTGAGTTGTTCTTCTCGGCCACTCTGAATATGGCACGAGCCAGGTCGTAGGTCATGCTTCGAAGGTTTATCGCGGGAACCGTGAAACCTTTGAATTCGCCCCTGCCGCGGGCCATGTAGAAATCAAAGATGCTCGCCGAGTAGATTCCCCGGCTGTGGGCAACGTCAAGAATGGCCTCGGCCAACTGTTTCTTCTTCGTCGGATCGTCGGTCATGACCAATTCCGTTATTGCTTTATCGATATCAAACGATTTTTTTCCCATAGTGTTCGCGCTTCCTCAAATCAGTATTCGATCTTCTAGGCTCGAATTCTTCTCTTTGAATATTAAATTAGTGGTTGTTTAGGGTACAGCGCACGGACTTCGCAAGCAAGGACTCAGTTCACATGTTTCCAGTGGGGCTTCCCTCGTGGGCTACTGGTGTCCTTGAAATTTTTCTGGGCGAGGTGACTTGACACTCTGCCTGGATAAATTCGGGAGATTCTTCCATGAGCTCATTAATCGAGTTTAACCTCTCGGTGTGGAAGTTTGGGCGATATCAAAATGGCCTGTCTATCAACTAAATTAACATTTAGTACGCCGCCCAATTTCATATTCGTAGCGCGGCTCGAAATATGGAGTGGAAGTTGTTAGTCATCTTACAAAATAAAGATTGATACGTGATTTATTCGGCGCGTCCGTGGAGAGTGTCAAAAGTGTAGCCAGCCTCTGCCTCCCTTCTTCAGCTGCCTCGAATTATCCACTTCAGGCTTGGGCAGGCTGTTCAGTCGCTTGTAGGCGTTCGCCCTAGCGAACCTTCTCCATCCGCCTGTGTGTGGATTCGCTTGAACGAAGCGGTCCACATTCAGGATTCTATGCTGCTCCAAGATTTCCTTCAGCGTTAAGAATTTGAAACTTCGAGTGGCCAAAACAACCGTGCCACGCTCAATGAACAACTTTTCATAATTCTGCCCAGCTATGCCTTCTGCTCTAAATCGATCATCAATTCGTTCCCTCCACATGCGCCGCCACTGGCCACATATCTCCTCTGTGAGACTGTCCGAACTGGAGGTGGAACTCTTCGCGTCCGCCAAAACTCATCTCTCCCCAACAAATGTGGAAACGAAACAATAGTAGGTTGTCACGACCGACCCGCTCTCCTCTGTCCATCCTATGGGAAAGTTAGAGCGAAACCATTGTATTTAAACAGTAGCATATCGTGAATCTAGAATATTGTTCTATGCGAATGGTTTGTTCTGTTCGCTGGAAAATCGTGCGTTAGTCATGATTCTTCGTGTGTTTGTGGGTTGTAAGTGTCGTGTGTAACGGGTGCGATGCCGTATCTGAAAATGATCGTGAACATTTTGAAGCCGTCAAACAGTATGCGTAACCTGGATTTGCCTTCTTCTCTCCTTAAGCAGAGTATTGGGATTTCTTCGAGTTTGAAGCCGTTTCTGAGTCCTTTAACCGTGATTTCGGTTTCGATTTCGAAGCCGTCTGACTTGAGGGTGATGTGGTTGAGAAAGGTTTTTTTGAAGGCTCTGAAGCCTGTTTGACTGTCGGTGATGTACTTTCCTGTCATCATCGTGATGGAGAGGTTTAGGAGTTTGTTGCCTATTTGGTTAAGTTTTGTTGTAAAGTTTTCTCCGTCGCCGAGGAATCTTGATCCGGATACGATGTCGGTTCCGTTGTACAGTGGATAGATGAGTTTGGGAATTTCTTCGGGTTTGTGTTCTCCGTCAGCGTCTATGGTTACGATTATTTCTCCGCGTGCCTGGCGGAAGGCTTTTCTCATTGCGTGGCCTTTTCCGTGGTTGCTTCCGTCTCCTATCACTATGGCGTTGGAGGCTAAGGCTACTTTTTTTGTGTTGTCTGTTGATCCGTCGTCGACGACCAATATTTCATGTCGCACCTTGAGCTTTTCCATGACGGCGGTAATTCTTGAGATGATATCTCCGATGGTTTTGCCTTCGTTGTAGGCCGGAATGACTATTGAAACCGATGGCCGCCACTGTTGCATTTGGTTCCTTTCTCCGTATCTTTCGCAGAGTACAATGTTGTAATTCATCGCTGCTTTACAAACAGCTATGGAAAAGCCCAAAACATAGTCTAGAAGAACATCATGGAAAAGTGGTGCCTATACTCTGTATGAAAGAACTAGAGGATTCATCCACACGCGCGTTTGGTAAAGGATTGTTGACTAAATGCTAAAGGGTGCTTCACAAGAACCCTTAAGAAAAAAGAGCGCGCGCTAAAGGATATGCGGCAGGATCTGGGAGAGAGGATTCTAGCATTAGCCTTAGCAGTGCTCATCATTTTGGCTTTCATGTATTGGTTTGAAGGATATAGCGTTCCAAGGGTCTCGGGCGTGGTAACTATCGGAGTGGGAGTCTATTGGGGAATGAACTGCTCTCAGCCTGTGGCTTCTATAAACTGGGGGATCCTCAGTCCAGGCTCGACGAAGAATACGATTGTTTATGTCCGTAACGAAGCCCAACAGCTCATATCTCTCAACATGTCGACGGAGAATTGGAGCCCTTCAAGTGCGTCAAACTATATTCAACTCAAGTGGGACTACTCGGGGCAGGTTATGAATCCTAACAGTGTTCTCAAAGTAACATTGGTGCTTTCTGTGTCTTCTTCCCTGCCGAAAATATCCAGTGTCGGCTTTAACCTTGTGATAGCTGGTGTTGCTGTTGCTTCGTCGAGCGTGATTTTTGCTGACGGCTTTGAATCTGGGAACTTTAAGGCATGGACCGGAACTTACGTCACCACAGGCGAGACTGCCACCGTCGTTAGCACCGTTCACCAGAGCGGGTCCTACAGCGCCCTGTTCACGACCCACGGCGGGTCAACAGTTGCGAGAGCCTACTGCTACAAGAACCTTTCCAACCAGTCCCAACTCTACACGCTGGCTTATGTGTACTTCAACAGCAGCGTGTCTCTTCCCAACTGGGACAGCCTGTGGCTAATCCAGTTCCGTGACTCCGGCGGTTCTGCCATAGCGTCGTTTGGAGTAAGCAAGGACAGCACCTCCGTGAAGTGGACGACCCAGTATGGTCTTTCAACGAGGGTCTACGCAACATCTGGTCCAGCTGCTCATGTCTGGTACGCCGTGGAGGCTTACTTCAACAAGACTGCATCAGGCAAAGCACTGGTGATATACATAAACGGGACTCAATTAGCTTCTTTAAGCGTAAACACGAGCGGATCCAACAGCGTAGCACAGGTTCGCGTTGGAATAACATACAATGCTGCGGGCTACAAGAATTGCTTGTACGCTGACACCGTCACCATCGATAACAAGTACATAACGCCGTCATCCTGAAACTCTGGAAGCGGAAATGCACGCGCTTATTTTGGCCGTTTAGGGCGATCTGTAAGCGCGTGTTCTTGTATCATTTTATGCGTTTCTATTGGAGATATTCGAAAGGTGTGCAGGGTTCGATTGGCGTGTGCCCGTGGAGCGGGCGGTTGGATGTGTAGTTTTTGATTCAAGACTGATTAATTTTTTGTGGGAGTGCGTTTATCGGTGGTTTGTTTGTGTGGAAAAGTTAAAATATCTGGCAGTATGCTGTATTGTTCCTCTTTTGCAGGTGAGAAGGAATGGAGAATTTGAGGGGGGCTCTTTTCTATGTGGAAAGGGCGCCGATGAGAAGCCGTGTTGATATTATGGCTAACATTTTGAATGAGGCGAGCTTGTCGTCTGAAGGGTTGAGGAGGACGCGGATTATGTACAGGTGTAATCTCAGTTCGAGGCAGCTCAAGGTGTACGTCAAGCTCTTGAGTGAAAAAGGGTTTCTGGATGTGCGCTCGATTGACTCTTCGAATGGGACGAATAGAAAAGTTGAGTTCTATCAGATTACGAAGGACGGCTTGTCTTTTCTGAAGGCCTATGGTGATTTGAAGCGTCGGATGCGTGAGGGTATCCTATCTCGCTGAAAGTTTCTCCTCGGTTTGGATTCGCGTCAGAAAAAGGCTTACGGTCCTCTCGATTTTCGCCCTCTTGCCCTGATCATTCAGTGATATGAACTTGTGTGCTGCGAGGAACTCTGTGATCTCTTCAGCATCTTTCATTCGAAGGTCTGTCTTTTCAGCAAGCTCGCTTATGCTGTGCCAGTCTCGGTCTGTTGCGAGTAGTTCCAGGATGCGATCGATCTCTAGCAAACTCGTAGCCTCTTGAAAGCGTGCGCTTCTCTACTTTCGTGTTTTAGCAATAAACGATTTGTGAAGACTCATTCCCTAGGATGGTTGGAGTTTTTTTAGAAATTCAGCAGCGTTAGATCAGAAATGCCGTTTGGTTTCCACAGAAATTGGGCGTGAATGTTATAGAAAGATAGCCTAGAATCTAGTTATAGAAGAAGAGTATAGAGTTTCAGCCTAGACTTAGCTTCCGTAGGTATTAAAATGATTGTTTTCGGCTAATAGATGTTCATTGTGACATGGTTTAACTGCTGTTAATAGCGCGCGAGCTTTCCAATCCGCTTCCGTCAGGGAGGGATTTGAGAGCTTTGGCGCTCGATGGGGTGAGATTTTTGGGTCAGCATAGAACTTCTTTGGAGATTTTGGCGGAAATTCTTAGGATAGTCAGGGGTGGTGCCAGAAAGACCAGAATCATGTACCAGGCTAATCTGAGCTTTAGCATGTTGAAGAAGTACTTGGATTACGCGCAGGAGACTGAATTGGTGGTCTGTCCGGAAAACGGCAGTTGCTATTTTGCCACGCCGAAGGGTCATGAATTTCTGGAGAAGTATGAGAAGTATCTGTTGCGCAGTAGGCAAGTGGAGGATCAGCTGGAGACCATGGCCAAGGAAAGAGCGATGCTTGAAGAGGGCTACACGAGAAGGCAGAGACGTAAGGATCCATCAGCAGTTCAGTCTGCATCAGGGCAATAATGCGTTCACAAAGCGAGGTTTTTGAAAACAATTGAAGCGTACGCTGGAGGTTGGGGACGGTTGAAGAAACTCTTTGTTCTTTTAGTTCTCTTTGTTCTCTTGTTGTCCTGTTTGTGTGTTCAGTGTAGAGCTGCGAGTGAGACGGATGCGCAATCGGCTGTTAGTGAGGCTTCGCAGAGGATTGTTACCTGTTACGGGGAGGTTGCAAACGCGAGCAGTGCAGGGGCGAACGTGTCTGCCCTGCTGCAGGTTTTGAACACTGCTGGTGACCTGTTGTCTAGGGCTCAGTTGGCTCTTGCCGATGGAGATTTCAATTCGTCATCAGCCCTCGCATTGCAGAGTCAGCAGGCGCTGGTGGGGTTTGATGCTCAGTCTGAGTCGTTGAGGAGTGCGGCTCTGCACAGTGGTTTCGTGGATTTTTGGGTTGACGTTGTGGGTTCTTCGGTGGGCGCGGTGGCTGTTTTAGTTTTAGGCTTTTTCGTTTGGCGATTCCTGAGCAAGAAGTATCCGGGGGTCACATGATGAGCATAGGAAAATACGGGGTCACCTTTCTTATTGTCGTCGTTATCCTGGCTCTGCTGGTGGCTTCGCCGGCCCTGAGCAAGGCTCTTGTTTATCCTCGGACGGATTTTTTCAGTGAGATGTGGCTTTTGGGTTCGAATCATACGGCTGAGGATTATCCGTTCAACTTGAGTAGTGGCCAGAGCTATGATATCTATTTGGGTCTTGGGGACCAGTTGGGTTATTGTGCGTATTATCAGGTTGAGGTTAAGTTTCGGAATGAGAGTCAGTCGATGCCGAGCAGTCTTGGGCCGGTTGAGGATAGGGTTCCGAGTGACTTGCCATCGTTGTATAATGTGAGCGCGTTTGTAGCGGATCAGGGCAGTTGGGAGTTGCCGGTTTCGTTTGGTTTCAACTACGTCTATGATGCGAATGCGAGTGCAGTTAGGTTTGAGAGTTTGACGTTTAATGGTAACCTGTTGAGTTTAGCTGGGGAAAGCACGGTTTGGAATAGCACGATGAGCAGGTTTTATGGTGATTTAGTTTTTGAATTATGGTTGTACAATAGTTCGTCGAGCAGCTTCGTTTATCATGACAGGTTTGTGGATTTGAAGCTGAATATGACTGTGACGTAGGGTTCTCGGATGGGTCAATATTACGTGAGGCCGTATAGAGACGGTGATGAAGAGGAGGCTGCAAGGCTCTTCAACCAAAGATATCTTGCCTACGGTGGGTTTGTTCCAAGAACTGGTGAGTATTGGTTGTGGTCCTGTCTGCATAGGCCTGATGTGAGTAGGGAGGGGGTTTTCTTTGTGTCTGAGGAGGGGGCTCAGAATGTTTGTGGGTATGCTGTTGTTGGAACGACTGGGGAGATTTGGGAGTTTTGTGCGGGTTGTGATGAAGAGGTTGTTTCCTCGGTGCTTTTGAAGGAAATCGCGAGATACGTTGACGGTTTGGGAATCTCTTCTATGAACATAAACGTTCCCGATGATGAGGTTCTGTGCAGGGTTCTTGTTCGAGAAGGGTTTTCGAGAGTTCCGGCTGAGAGAATGTTTGTGAGTACGATGAGCGTCGTCAATTTGCTTTCAAAATTGGTTGTGGATAGAAAACTTGACAGTGAAGAGGTTAATTTCGTGTTTGACCACGTTCCGTTTGGCGTTGAAAGAATTGTTTCAGTGAAAGTTCATGATGGCGCTGTGTCGGTTGCTGAGGGTTTGTCAAAGTCTGCGGATGTCACGGTCAGAGTTGAATTCGCTTCTTTCTTGTCAATTCTGTTCGGAACTGCTGGCATGCGTCGAGAGTTGATTAGAAGAAGGATGCGGGTTAAGCCCTTCTGGAAGATTTCGGAAGCGACGGGTTTTCTTCGCAAGGTGCGTCTTCAGAACGTTTGGTATTGGCCCTTGAGCGATTTTGGTTGAGGATGCAGGAGAATGAGTGAACCGTATTCTTGCCGTCCCTTTCGTAATGGCGACGAAGAGCAAGTTCAGGAACTTATGAAGACTATCTTCAGTAGGTTCATGGGTGGGGATTATTGGAGTTGGAAGTATCCGCTTAATCCTGGGTTCGATCCGTCTTTGGTGGTGGTTGCGGAAAAAGATGGCAGAATAATTGGGTGCAATCACTGGTTGCGGAGGAGGCTCAAGATCGATAGTGCTCGTGAAGTTGGTGCTGGTTTGGGTGCGGACGTTGCGGTGGCTCCTGACTTTAGGAGTATGGGGGTTGGTAAGGCGTTGTTGAAGTTTGTCAGGACGGCGAATCCTTCTAAGAGGTTTGAGGTGATGTACATTTTTGCTGACCCGGAGTTGGCAAAGCGTTTTCATTCACCAGTAGCGGGTTATGTTCCTGCGCCCGATCGGACGGTTGCCTTTACGAAGATTTTGAGCTGGGTGAAGGTCAGAGAGAGCGTTTCTTCTTTCAACAAGAAGATTTCCGAAGGTTCTGGGAAAGAATCTCTCGGGGGCGGTGTTAGTGTTCTTTTCAGGGTTGCTTCTGCTCCTCCGCTCTTTCTGGGTATTAGAAAGGGAGGCGTGGACGTTTATGAGAAGGAAGCGGCGCTGGAGCGGCGAGCGGACGTTACGATTATCGGCGACGCGACGACTTTGAGCAGTCTTAAGGAAGGGGGAAGTGGCATGTGGCCGATGGTGAAGGCTTTGTTGGCGGGGAGGCTCAAGTTGAGGGGTAAGCCTTGGAAGTTGTGGTCTGTTTATAGGAATTTTTGGGTTTTTAGAGAGGTTTTCGGTGGGAAAATTACGTAGATGAGGGGTTGTGGGTATGCGTCGGCTGTTTTGGAATAGGAAGATTCAGAAGGCTTCGGAATCTGAGCTTAGGCGGTTGCAGCTTAGGCTTCTCAGGGCACAGGTGCGTTTTGTTTATAAGAACAGTAGGTTTTACAGGAGGAAGTTCAGGGAGAGCGGAGTGGGCAATCCGCAGATTAGAAGTTTGGAGGATGTTCAGAAGTTGCCGTTCGTTAGTCGGGAGGAGCTTGAGAGGGGGTTTTGGGATGTGGTTTCGGTTCCGTTTTCTGATGTTTCGACGATTCGGATGTCGAGTGGGAGCGTTGGGTTGCCGTTGGCGATTGCTCATACTCAGGGGGATGTTGAGGGTTTCGCTGAGGCGAGTGCTAGGAAGCTGAGTTATCATGGGGTCACGGGGAAGGATGTTGTGCAGGTCACGTCTGCTTATGGCTTGTGGCAGGGGGCCTGGTCGGTTCATTGGGGTGCTGAGAAGATTGGCGCCTGCACCATTCCCGTTGGGGCTGGGGATACGGAGAGGCAGATTCGCATCATTAGACAGTTCAAGCCGACCGTTCTGTACGGTGTGACGAATTATCATTTGAGAATAGCCGAAGTTGCTAAGTCGATGGGCCAGTCTCTGAGGGATAGCAATCTGTGGTTGGGTGTTTGCGTGGCTGAGAGGCCGACTAAGCAGCAGGTTGAGGTTTTGAAGAGAGAGTTCGGTTATGAGAAGGTGGCGCTGGATTATGGGGCTACGGAGTTTCCGGGGTTTTCTGTTAATTGTGATTGCAGTGATTTTCATCATGTTTGGGCGGATTATTATTTGGTTGAGGTTGTGGATCCGCGGACGCATGAGCTTTGTGGGGAAGGCGAGAAGGGCGAGCTAGTCCTTACGAGCCTTCAGAGGAAAGGGTTTCCGTTGGTTAGGTATCTTTCTCGGGATGTTACGACTTTCATGGGGTTCGGAGAGTGTGAGTGTGGGATGTCGCATCCTAGGGTTGGGACGGAGATTGACCGCGAGGATTTCATGATTAAGATTCGGGGAGTGCCGGTTTTTCCGAGTCAGATAGAGATTATTCTGGAGAGGTTTCTGGAATTGGTGGGTAATTGTCAGATAATGGTTGATAAGCGTACGCCGCAGCAGGAGGCCAGTTTGAAGGTTGAGATGCGGGAATCTCTAGGGCAGGATGATAAGAGGTCTTTGGCGTTCCAGATTGTTGAAGAAGTGAAGAACAGGGTGGGTGTGAGCTTTAATGATGTGGTTTTTGTTCCTGCGGGAACTTTTGATGTGAAGTATAAGAAATCCCTCGTAATCAGTTGACGGTGCTTGCGTTTCTGGGGTTTCGGAGCGGGGAAGAGTTAGGAATATGTTGTTCTGTGTTTCGGTTTCTCACAAGCAGACGAGTCTTTCTATGTTGGAGTCTCTCAGTTTTCCGAGTGGGGAGGAGGCTGCGAGAGCGTTTTGTGAGCAGGGAACGTTGGCTGAGTGTGTGCTTCTTCAGACTTGTCACAGGATTGAGATTTACGGGGTGACTGCTGATTTTGCGAGGGGCGATGCTGTGGATGTGATTCTCAGGTCTTGGAGTTCTAGGGCGGGTGTGAGTTTTGATGTTTTGAGGAGGGTTTTTGAGTTGTATGATGGGCGGGAGGCGTTGGCGCATCTTTTTTCTCTTGCCGCTGGGTTGGAGTCTATGGTTGTGGGTGAGGATCAGATTCTGGGGCAGGTGCGTTCGGCTTATGTTGAGGCGAAGAGGGCGGGGAGTGCTGGTCGGATTCTTGATAAGGTTTTTATGAAGGCGGTGAACACGGGCAGGAGAGTGAGGACTGAGACGGGGATTAATGAGGGTTCGGTTTCGGTGAGTTCTGCGGCGGTTGATTTGGCTGTGAAGGAGCTTGGGGGTCTCGAGTCGGCGACGGCGCTGGTCATCGGTGCCGGAGAGGCGGGTTCTATCGCGGCGGAGACGCTTCAGAGGAGGGGTGCTAAACGGATTGTGGTTGCGAATCGAACGCGGGAGAGGGGTGAGGCTTTGGCCCTGAAGGTTTCTGGGAGGTCGATAGGTCTGGACGGTGTGTATGATGAGATTCCGAGCGTGGATCTAGTGATTTCTGCGGTGTCGGTGAAGAAGCCGATTTTGGAAGCGAGCCGTCTTAGAAGCGCGTTGGGGAAGAGTAGTAGTGGTAAGCGTTTGCTTGTTGTGGATATTTCTCAGCCGCGGGCTGTGGATGCTAAGGCTGGTTCGATTCGTGGTCTTGTGTTGAGGAATATTGAGGATCTGAAAGGGGTTGTGGAGGATAGCATTCGGAGGAGGCGGGGTGAGGCGGAGAGGGCGAGGTTGTTGGTTGGTGAGGAGCTTGCTCGGTTTGAGCAGGAGTTGTCGTGGATTCTTGTGTTGCCTTTGGCTTCGGAGATTTATCGGAGTTTGGAGGTTGTTAGGAGGAGTGAGTTTGAGAGGGCTGTCAGGAAGATGGGTGAGTCTGATGGGCGGAAGATTTCGGTGATGGAGAGGTTTTCGAAGGAGTTGGTGGAGAGGATTATGCAGGTTCCGATGGAGCGGTTGAAGAGGGCGGCTCTTAACAATGAGGGTGAGTTGCTTTCGGCTGCGGAGAAGCTGTTCAAGAATAACCGGGGAGGCGTTGCAGATTGACCAGGTCTGAGAGGCTTTTTGCCAGGGCGAAGAAGTTGATTCCAGGCGGTGTGAACAGTCCGGTTCGGGCTTTTTCGCCTTATCCGTTTTTCACGAAGTCTGCGAAGGGTTCGAAGCTTACGGATGTGGATGGTGTGGAGTTTGTTGATTATTGTTTGGGTTATGGGCCTTTGATTTTGGGGCATGCTGATGAGCGGGTTATGGGTGCTGTTCGGGAGCAGTTGGGTCGTGGGTCGTTGTTTGGTACGCCTTCCGAGGGGGAGGTGGAGCTTGCTGAGTTGATCTGTAAGCTTGTGCCTTCGGCTGAGATGGTTCGGCTTGTGAGCACGGGTGGGGAGGCGACGATGAGTGCGATTAGGCTTGCGAGGGGTTTTACGGGGAGGAAGAAGGTTTTGAAGTTTGAGGGTTGTTATCATGGGGCTCATGATTGTGTGTTGGTGAAGGCGGGTTCTGGCTTGTTGACGTTCGGGATGCCTGATTCTCTTGGGGTTCCTGAGGAGACGGCTGGGAACACGGTTGTGGTGCCGTTTAATGATGTTGCTGCTTTCGAGGCGATGGTGAAGAGGGAGCGCCGTGAGCTTGCGGCGGTGATTGTTGAGCCTGTTATCGGCAACATAGGCGTTGTCCTGCCTAAGGAGGGTTTTCTTGAGGCGTTGCGGGAGATTACGGAGCAGTATGGGGTTGTTCTGGTGTTTGATGAGGTGATTACAGGCTTCAGATTAGCCCTGGGTGGGGCTCAGGAGTTTTATGGTGTTAAGCCGGATTTGACGACTCTGGGTAAGATTCTTGGGGGTGGTTTTCCCTTGGCGGCTTTCGCCGGGCGGGAGGATATCATGCGGATGATTGCGCCTTCTGGAAAAGTGTACCAAGCCGGCACTTTCAGCGGCAATCCGGTCAGCGTTGCGGCAGGCTTGGCGGTGTTGAGAACCTTGCGGGCTCGGAGGAGCTTCTATTCTATGATGGAGAAGAAATGCGAGGGGCTTGTCAAGCAGCTGAGGCAGGTTGCGAATGATGCGAGAGTGCAGGTTCAGGTTAACAGTGTCGGTTCGATGTTTCAGATGTTCCTGTCCGAGGAGCCCGTGTTCGACTATGCCAGCGCAAAGAAGAGTGACAGCAAGAGGTTCATGCAGTTTCATCATGCGCTCCTACAGCATGGAGTTTTCATTCCGCCCTCACAGTTTGAAACCTGCTTCCTATCTGCGGCTCACAGCGATGGAGACTTGAAGATGACGATTGAGGCTTACAAGCAGGCTCTCGAGTCAATTTGATTATAGCCCTGCAACGCACGCGTTGATTATTGTGGTTCCTGTTTGAATTAGCGTTTGGTTCAGGCGTTATGGAGTTGCGATTATGGGTAATCCCGAAGTTTCCGTGGTTGTTGCAACTTACAAGGGTGCAAATACGCTGAGGTATGTGTTGGAGGGTTTGAGTCAGCAGACTTTTAGGGATTTTGAGGTTGTGGCGGTTGTGAAGCCGAGTGCGGATCAAACTCTGGAGCTTCTGAGGAAGTATGCGGATCAGCTTGAAATCGAGGTTGTGACTCAGAAGAATGGGAACGTTGTGGACGCCGAACAACTTGGTTTAGAACGTGCTAAGGGAAGGATAATCGTTTTCTTTGATGATGACGCAGTTCCGAGACCGGATTGCATTGAAGAGCACGTCAAAACTTATGCAGACCAAAGGATAGGCGGTGTGGCGGGCGACCTGATTCCTTCCACTATAGCTGATGGTGTCGTGAAGGAGCTTGAGGAGGTTGAGGTGCCGCCTTCGCAGTCGGCTAGGACACGTCTTTCGGCGAGGGTCTGGGATCATCCGGTGGAGGGGCTTGAGCAATATCGCTGCTGCGTGACTAGGTGTGGTTTCATTTGGCATGGGTTTTTGTTGGCGGACAACCCAGTGGGAAACCTTGTTTATTGGAGAAAAAGGGGAATGGTAAAGTCTTTTCTGGGGCCAGGTGCCAACATGTCTGTTTTGGCCTCAGCAGGAAAAGGCACAGTGTTTGAGAAGACAGATTACTGGAGAAGAGGCTATGCGTGGGAGCAATTCTTGGCGTGGCAAGTATGGAAAAAGGGGTACTCAATGGTTCTTAATACTAAGGCGCGGGTGGAGCACATTCTTCTTGACGGGCATCTCACTGGAGGCCTTTATGCAACTAGCGTTAAGAACGCGGCGCCGGGCGAACTGGAGAAAACAGACAGCGTTGAAAAAGCGCGCGCTATTGGGTATGATCACATCAGGGAGGAGCATCTTCTCTTTTTTCGACTTTATCGCCGAGGAAGTGGGCTTTCGCTGTTTGCCAAATTCTGTTCCGTAGCAAATGATGCTTTGTATTTCTTTAAGACGGTGAGAAGTCTGCAAGAATCCAAGAATCTCAGGGTTCTGTTCGTTTCAAACTTGATTGGTCTGAGATGGTTGTTGTCCGACGCACATGGTGCACGTCTTTCTTGAAATATTGTTAGGCTGGGAATAACCTTCTAATAACGTCTTCAGGTTTTGTTGAGGTTGAAAGCACTAGCGCTCAATGCAAAATAGGTGGGTGTGACACTGTGAGAATTGCGTTCGTAGATGTGGACATGTCCCTGAGAACTGGGTCGAGGCGTTTTACTTGTGAGGTGGCATGTCAACTTCAGAGCATGGGGCATGAGGTCGGAATTTTCACGTCTAGGCTGGATACTCAGAGATGTTTCAGAAAGGTCCTATCTCTTCCTGTTTACGTTGCTTCGCGAAGTTCTTCTCAAGATGGGGGCGCAAGTGGTCTGGGGAGGGTTATCAGGAAGCTCGGAAAGAATGTGATAATCAATCTCGCGAGTGAGTATAGATATGATATGGTAGAGACCGATTTCGCTTTGAAGACGAGCGAAAAGATCATGAGCATGGGATATGAAGCAGTTCTTTTTCAATACCATGGGGAGCATTGGCTTTTTCCAGTCTTCTATCACCTGAATGGAGCGAAAGGTGCCGTGTATCTTAACATGGTTCCTCCGAGGGCTGGCCGGGAGGCTTTGCCTTTTCAGAAATTGACTATGGAGCGAAGGATATTGGACAGATTGGTCAGTCTGCCTTTTGTCCATAGGTTTGAGAACGCAAGCCTCAGAAACATCGGTCTGTTCATTGCCCCGAGCGAGTACCAGCTTCAACAGGCGACGGTGCAAGGTGTGATTGGGCAAAAGAGGGCTGCGGTTGTTCCATTAGGAGTTGATCATTCTGAGTTTTGTCCAACGGATGAAGAGGAGTCTTTTGCGCTCTATGTGGGACGGATCCATCCTCACAAGTCGCTGGAACTGGCGATGATTTCCATGAAGAACAGGGGTTCAGACTATCCATTGGTGATTGCTGGAGATGTTGACCAAAGCAACGTCCAATATGTGGAGAGACTTCTGAGTCTGGCAGATGAATTGAAAATTTCTGACAGGTTTGAACTGATTCTGCGTCCGTCAGAAAAGCGGATTGTCAGGTTGATGCAGAGTTGTTCAGTTTTCTTGTTTCCAAGCACAATAGATACTTTTGGACTTGTGGTTCTTGAATCCATGGCTTGTGGAAAACCGGTTGTGGCCTGCAACAGAGGGGGTGTTCCAGAAATAGTCGGAGATGCGGGATTATTGGTCGAGCCGGACGTGGCGCAGTGGAAGAGGGCCATGACAAGATTGCAGTCAGATTCTGAGTTTCGGCATGCTTTGGGACGAAAGGCATTGAAAAGATCCGAAGCGTATTCATGGAAACATACGACTTGCCAGTTGCTTGAAGCTTTCGGCACTAACTGCGCCTAGCTGATGTGTGCACACGTACATCATTGGTATGATCATTGGGGTTTGAGCCAAAAGTTTCGCTTGTGGAAGGCTTAGTAACCCTGGCAAAATCTTGGAGCCGCACAGATTAGATCGTTAGCAAGGGTGTCAAAATTGCTTTCTGTTGTGATTCCTGCGTTGAACAGTGCGGTAACAATTTCGGACACTCTTTCATCGATTTTCTCGAATGAAACCAGTGGCGGAAGGTTCGAGGTTCTTCTGGTTGATAATGGAAGTTGTGATGAAACGGTTGAGATAGCAAGAAGGTTTCCTGTGAAGATATTCCACTGCTCAAGAAGAGGCATAGGGCCTCCGAGAAATTTGGGGATTCAGAAGGCCCGAGGGGACATCGTAATCTTCACGGACTCTGATTGCATAGTCGAAAAAGATTGGATAACAAAGATATCCGCTTTCTTCAACCGACACTCAGAAGCTGACGGAGTCGGTGGGCCGGTATTTCCCTACCCTTATTGTCAAAATAGGATTCAGGAATTGACTGGAAAACTTTTTGTGGAAGACCAAGGTTATCCCAGAAGAATCAGGAAAATTCAACCTGGTTCCACGCAGGGGCTTATTTTCGGCTCAAACAGCGCTTACAGGAGAAGCGTGCTTGTGAAATCTGGTGGCTTCAATGAGCCGGGAGGGTCAAACCTAGAACTCGCGTTGAGGCTTGTTGCTAATGGAAAGAACCTGTTTTTCTATCCTGGCATAATAGTGTACCACGTTTTTCCAAGCAACCTTAAGTCTATTTTCAGACAACAATTTAGGTGGGGAGCACAATCGACTCACATGAAGCGGATGCATCACCTTGATAAGGGAGCAAGGGAAATCGTTTACATTTCTTACTTTCCTGTTCGGCGTTTGCTTTCTTTACTTTTTCCTGTGGATTTGGAAAAGAAGTTGTTACACTTTACTCAGGTGGCGAGTTACGGTTTAGGTCGCGTCTATGGATTTCAGTTAGAATCTTGAAGCGATGAATCTGAACCGTGAGATAGAGCCCGTATGATCGGGTTATGTGAAGCACTTGGAGTATCCGTTTGACATGTTGAGGAGAGAAGATGAAAAGGAGTTTGAATCGTGCTTCAAATGCGGTACGATACGGTGTTCTGTACTTGGGAAATTACTCTTTTCTGAAACTTATCTCTCCGAACCCAGATTATGCTGAGGTGAGGGTTACCGAGGGATGTAATAGCAGATGCGTAACGTGTAGGGCTTGGAAAAATTCGAGAGAAGGTGAATTATCTACTCAGGAAATGATCAGTGCCTTCGAGCAATTGAGAAGAATCGGGGTCGAGTCCATTCGCATCTCTGGAGGAGAGCCGTTGATTCGATCTGATATTATAGAGTTGATAAAAGAGTGCAAAAGGCTGAAATTTCGACAGATATACCTCGCAACAAACGGCCTTCTGCTTCATCAGAAGGCTGAAGATCTTGTTGAGGCCGGAGTTACCCATTTTGGCGTTTCGTTAGATGGAATTGAAGAGACTAATGATATGATTCGAGGAGTCCCTGGAAGTTACGAGAGAGTCTCAGAAGGCATTCGTGCTGTAAAAGGTTCTATGAAGAAAGTGGGGGTTAGCTTTCCTGTAACGGTCTTTACGACCTTGCTGAGGCAGAATATTCGTGAGGTGCCGCGGCTCTTGAAACTCTGTGAAGATATTGGTGCAAACTGGTGTTTCAGTTTGCTGGATGGGAATCTTGATTTTTTTGAGGGCGTTGATATTTCAGAATTGGTGGTTAACGATTGGAAAGTCATTGATGAAACCATAGATTATCTGCAGAAGCTATGGAGGGAGAAACCTTGGCTTGTTTATTCTGGACCGAACATTCTTGAATATGCCAGAAACTACCTTAAGGGGGTAAACAGGGATGATGATGTTCCGTGCACTCTCGGATACAAGCTGATCTCACTAGGATCCAGGGGAGAAGTCTATCCCGGATGCTATGTTTTCAAGTCTATCGGAAACATAAGGCATAAGGCACTAGGTGAAATAGTGAAGTCTAAGGAATACGCAGCCCTTGCTGAGAAAATGTATCGTGGAGAATGCGCGGGCTGCACCTTCTTCTATGAAGACAACGTTCTAATCAGGAACATGTTTCCAAGAGTGGAAAGAATAAGAAGTTTAATGAGAAGCAAATGAACATGGCTCTTCCACGCACTCTTTTTTTGACGTTTGATGTAGAAGATTTCATCAATGATAGATCAATCAAGGCTTTGAATTGCATTCTGGAGATGTTGAAAAAGAATAAACTTGGGGCTTTATTCTTTATCACGGGACACATGGCGGAAAAACTTGCCGGGCAGGAAGAGACTCTCGGACTTCTTCGCGAACATCAAATAGGCTATCATTCATCATGCCATTCGGTGAGACCTACAATTCTTGAATACACGGATGTGGAGAACTATGATGAAGCTCTCTTGGAGTCCGAAAAAAGGGAGACTTCACACATAAATCCGCTGACAGGAGAAATTGAAGGAAAGGGCGGAATTCACATCTTGCGAGAGTTATTTGGGAACAGCAGGATTGAAGCTTTTAGGGCTCCAGATTACTGTTGGGCTCCCCCGCATCTGGAAGCACTGAACAAGTTGGGTTTCCATTATGATTTCTCTACAAAAATGGTCCACGAGCCTGCTTCCTACAAGGGTATAACCTTTTACCCGTACCCTATGTGTCATTATTGGAAAGGAAGGTCTAGCTACCTTAGGCTAGCACGCTGTGTTGCTGTTAAAAAGACGACTGTTTTGAATTTTCATGATTGGGATTTTGTAAACAGTAAAGCTTGGAATTACTTTTACAGAAACGGTAATCCTGAAAAGTTGTTCAAGGTTCCTCCCCGAAGCCATGAATCGATGGAAAACATGTTTACCAGCTTTGAGTCCTTTCTGAAAAGGGTCAAGGCTCTTGAAAAGACAGGAATAGTCAGAGTCACGCCAAAGCTTGAAAACCCTGGAAAACGCCTTGAGATTAACAGAGTTCCTGTGGAACAGGTGTGCAGAGAAATTACGCGTTGGTTTAAAGGCGATTATTTCTACCAAATAAGATATCTTAATCAGCACTTCAAAACGTTTTTTGAAGCAGATCACGATTGAAATGTCTGCAATTAGGCATTTGGCAGGTTTAGGGCAATGAAGCCTTAAAAGCGACACCCAAGTGAAACTTGACTGATTAGAGAATGTAATGCTCAAAATATCAGGAGTGATTTTGATGCGTTTAACATCTAGAATCAAAAAGTCGAAGGCGATGATCCGTCTTGTGAGACCTTTTGAATTGGCTCCTAGTGACCTGATTTATGCAATTTTTGTTAGGGAGGATGGGAAGAGTTATGAGATACCTTCCATGAAAGGCCAGCGCTATCTTTCTCTGGATGGTGCCGCTGAGACCTGTCGGAAGACCGTTGAATTGGGCATCCCCGGGATGATGGTGTATGGCGTTTTGAAGGAGAAGGATGCGGACGGTTCCATAGCTCTCGGGAAGAATGCTTTTCACAGGAAAATCTTTCGAAGACTCAGGAAGGAGGTTGGTGACGATCTGGTCCTCATATCCAACCTCTGTCTGTGCGATTACACGGCAGAGGAGTTTTGCGTTTACTCAGATAAGGGAAAGGTGCTTAATGAGAAGACTGCGGAGATGCTGGGAAAGATGGCTGTAGTTCACGCTGAGGGTGGCGCGGATGTGATTGCTCCTGCGGGAATGTGTGACGGGCAGGTTGGATGCATAAGGGCGGCTTTGGATAGAGAGGGCTTTGAAGACGTTGCCGTGATGAGTTACATCAAGACTGACAGCTGTCTGTTTGAGCCTTATTTTGAAGCTATGACATTGTCGAATACTCCTAGACGCGGTGTGGATTCCAGCAAGTTCCGAACGGACGTAATCAACGAGAAGATGTTCATGCAAAAGGTCGACTTGGACATCAACGAAGGAGCGGACATGGTTATCGTGAAACCCGCGCTGACGAATCTGGATCTTGTGCTCGCAGTCAAACAGAGGTATCCTACGATTCCAATCGCTGCCTATCAGGTAAGCGGCGAATATGCCATGATCAAGCTGCTGGCGGAGCATACTCGTGTTGATGAGAAGACTCTGTTCTTGGAGACACTAAGTTCCATTAAGAGGGCAGGAGCAGACATGATACTGACGTATTACGCTCAGGAAGCAGCGAAACTCTTGACTGAGCGAATGTAGAAAATTCAGGTCAGCATGAGAATCGACGGTTAATAAATTCTCAGAGTGCGCTATTAGTGATCAGAAATTCTGAAATCTAGTATTAATCTGCAGTGTGCAAAGAATAATTACACCGCCAAACAATCCCTAGAATGCGCGCCTTACAGTAGAATACTCTCCACATGAAACCCGGGATGGTTACATAATTGCCAAAGAAACGTGTTTTGAGGAAAAGAATGGTTGTGTTTTCTCCGCATCCTGACGATGGAGCTCTGGGCTGTGGAGGTACCATCGCGAAGAGGGTGAGTGAAGGGTTTGACGTTTATGTGGTCATGTTGACGGATGGCAGGCATGCGTTTTCCAAGAGGCTAGGGATAAGCTCGGAGCCAAGTCCGGAAGAAGTGAAGCAGATTAGGAGACTAGAATTCACAAAGGCTATGAAGATGCTGGGCGTGCCCGAGAAAAATCTTCTTTTCTTTGATTTCGAAGATGGAACATTAGAGATGCATAGGGACGAAGCTGAGGAAAAAACAATAGCTATAATTGAAAAGTATTGGCCTGCTGACATGTATTACCCGTTTAGAAGAGATTGTCATCCGGATCATCAGGCAACGAACTCGATTGTGCGTCACGCACTGCAGCAGCTGAGGTATGCCGGATCGTATGAATACACTATTACACACACGTACGCGCATCTGGGTCCGTTAATGGAGAGGTTCCTAAGTCTTCTCAAGAGAGACGAGGTTGAAGAAGACATTTCAGCGTTCCTCAATCTCAAAGAGAGGGTACTTGACGAGTACAAAAGCGTAACGACAATAATCTCAAGTAAGCAAAAAAAACCTCTTCACACAAGCGTGAAAAGATTCTTGAAGAAGAAAGAGATATTCCGCGAATCAAAGTAGCGCACAAAAGAACTGGCGTACATTATTTTTGACGTTACGGAAATAGAAAGAAGCCGGCTTTCGGTTGTTCTTGACACGCGGTTGAGTTTGGGTTGGAGTTGCAAGGAAATAAGGTGGTGGATGTGAAGAAAAAATGATAGAGTTCTTGTTGTTGCTTTTTGTCTTGCTGTTCGCGCTTTTTGTCGGGATTTATGGGATTTACTTTGTGTGTGTCAGTGTCTGGGCGAAAAGACCTTGGGGAATAACGATTGACAACCACTTTCAATCCAAGGTGTCAATTCTCATTCCTGTTCACAATGAAGAAAAAACCATAACGGACAAGCTGGAAAACATCAAGAGCGTCGATTATCCCAAAGAAAACATCGAGATAATAGTGACTGACGATGCTTCTGATGATGATACTCTGCAAACAGTGAAAAGTTTCACAGAGCTTAACCCAGTTCTCAACATCAGGGTCGTCGAAAATAATGTGCGAATGGGGAAATCGGTTGCTTTGAACGGGGCTCTGCCTTTTTCTTCAAACGATGTGGTCATAGTTTCTGATGCAGACACCCAGTGGCCTGAGGATATGCTTAGGAAAACGTTGCCTTATCTTGCGGATTCGAAAGTCGGGGCAGTGACTTGCAGAGGGGTGAACAGAAACAGAGGTGAGACTTGGGTGACAAAGGGTGAAGATACTTACCTTCATTTTACTAATTTGATAAGGCTCGGCGAATCGAAACTCCATTCGACAATAAGGTTTGAAGGGGGGTTCTGTGCTTTTAAGAAGAACGCTTTTGACAGGTTTGACGCAGAAACTGGCTCGGATGATTCTGGGACGGCGTTAAAGGTGGTTCAGCGGGGATACAGAGCAATAATGGTGCCTGACGCGGTTTTCTACACGGCTTTCCCAACTCTTTTTGCCGACAAGTTGAAAACGAAGGCACGCCGCGCGACTCAACTCGTCAGTCTGTGGACAAAATGCTCGAATCTTCTGTTTCAGAGGCGACTTCTTCTGCCCAAAAAAATCGTCATCCCCGAACTGCTGCTGTTCACTCTTAGTCCATTGATTCTCGCAGGCTTAATCGTAACAACGGCTTCAGCGATTCTGCTATCCCCGTTCTCACTTTTTACCTTGAGCGTTCTTCTTTTCGTTGGTTGTTTGTTGATTCTTGCTCGAAGAACATTCATTGAGGTTCTGGTTGACAATTTCGTTCTGTTCTATTCACTATTGTCAAACGTGCGTGGCAGACGCTATACCGTTTGGGAAAAATCTTAAACTACCTAAAATGAAAATCTGGCGATCTTAAAATGATTAAAGTCGGAATTATCTGTCGGGGCAGTTCCTGAAATTATTGGAGTGATAGACAATGGAGAATCGTAGGCTTAGGGTCGGCGTAGTGGGGTTGGGGAAGATGGGTCTCGTTCATTCCAGTATTTTGAGTGTTTTACCCAACGCTGAAGTTACAATTTTGTGCGAGAAGAGTGGTATGCTCCGACGATTCTTTAGCAAGATCTTCAGGAGAGTGCCCGTCGTAGATGATGTTTCCATGTTTTCTGACCAGAATTTGGACGCGGTTTTCGTAACTACTCCCATCAACTCTCACTTTCCAGTCGCGCACGCGGTTTATTCCGACAAGTTAGCCTCAAACCTTTTCGTTGAGAAGACTTTGGCCAGCAGTTTTGGCGATTCTCAGGAGCTCTGTGCCAGGGCTCGGGAGGCGGGTGGCATCAACATGGTGGGCTATCTTAGAAGGTTCTACGTGACTTTCAAGAAGGCAAAGAGTCTTTTGGATGAGAGCACGATCGGTGAGTTGTCTACTTTCAAGGCATATGCGTTTTCTTCTGACTTCGTTGGAAACGAGAAAGATGGCGAATTTGGGGGGGTTCTGAGCGATTTGGGCTGTTACGCGATGGATTTGGCGCTGTGGTTCTTCGGTGATGTCAATGTGAAGCCGGAGAGTGTAGCTCGGATTTCAGAGGGTGATGTTCAAAATGTTGTGCGGTTTGAGCTGAACCGGGCAGATGGTTTCAGTGGTACATGTGATGTTTCTTGGCGAATGAAGAACTATAGAATGCCTGAAGTTGGTTTTTTGGTAGAGGGTTCGAAGGGAAAAGTCCAAGTTGATGATGACAGAGTTGAGTTGAAATTAAATGATGGAAATTCACGCAGATGGTTCCGACATGATCTTTCGGACAACGTGCCTTTCTGGCTGTCAGCTCCTGAATACTACAGAGAGGACGAGTATTTTGTACGGTGTGCACTTGATGGCTTTCGGACGGAGCCTTCTTTTGAATCGGCATGCAAGGTGGACAAGATGATTGACGACGTGAAGAGCAGATTGAAGCTGAGAGGTTGAGTGTTATGGACAAAAAATTTTTCCTCGTGGGGGATAACCCTTTTCACAGTATAAGTCATCTTTCGCAGGAACGGAGCAGGGCGAGGAGTGATTTCGCTACTCAGCCTGAGAGCGCTGCACGTCTTGTGTCTTTAGCAGTTGAGAATGGTGCAAATGGATTCATGTTTTCTGTCAGCGACACTACTCTCGGAATTCTGAGAAAGTTGCGGATAGAAGGGGTAACGTCAGGGTTAGATATTTTTGCAATCGTGCCCTATGCCTACGAATATGTGAGGCTGGCTGCACAGTCTGGCGGTCTGGTCGGGCTGGGGCAGCGATTCGGCAAGCAGCTCTTGCTTTCCGGCAATCTCGGGGCCGTTGGGGGCGGCTTGAAGGGCGTTCTGCGGATGAATCCTGAGTCGCTTCTGAGGACGTATCTGAGTTTTGAGCTCTCGAGAATCCGCTCGGCAGCTGGAAAGCACGCGAATGTGGAGTCAGTTTTGCTGCATGAGGTTATAACTGACATGGCTTTGGCGCTGGATATGGACTGGCTGTTCAAGGCCTACGTGAAGTTTCTGCGCGGTAAGGACATTGTACCCGGTTTCAACACTTGCAATTTTGCTTGTTTGGCTGATAAGTTCGAAAGATGGGGATTTGAGCTGGGTGAGGTTGTTATTGCCGCGCCTTTCAACAAGGTTGGTTTTCAAATGAACCCGTCAAGGGAAGAGTGCGAAAAGGCTCTTTCGAAGTTGAAGGTTTCTGTCACGATTGCGATAAGTGTCTTGGCCGCTGGGTATCTGAAAGTTCCTGAAGCAGTGGATTATGTCGCTGGGTTGCCAAACGTGAAAGGTTTGGCTGTCGGCGTCTCAAAAGAAGCTCACGCTAGAGATACTTTCAGGTTCATTAGAGAAAGGTTTGATAGTGCACGCGCTCTAGGTTAGAGCTCTTCGAATGAGATATCGTGATGAGCTCAAAATGAGCTTGGGTTTTGCGTGAAGATCCAAGAATGAGAGTTCAGGAAGTGTATTTGAATCCAATGTTATATGCCTCTTTCCATTTCAGCGAACCCCAGCCTAAGGTCAAACCAAAAATCTCGATTGGTGTTTGCGTGAGAAACTGTGAGGGTTCAATAGAGGAAGCCTTCAGAAGCTTGCTGGGTCAACAGTTTCCGCATGCACTTATGGAATTAATATTCGTGGACGATGGCAGTGAGGATAACACTCTTTCGATAGTTCGCGACCTAGCTTCAAAAACTAGCATACCAACGCGAGTTTATCATACTACATGGCTAGGAATTGGTCACGCAAGAAACATCGTTATCGACTACGCACTAGGCCAGTATATCGTCTGGGTTGATGGCGATATGGTTCTTTCAAACGATTATATCCAGAAGTTGGTGGAGTTGATGGATTCAAATCCTGACTTAGGAATTGCGAAAGGCAAACAATCCTTAGAGCCTGTGGGAAATAGGCTTGCGATTCTGGAAACCTATGCTCGTGCCGCTTCCAGGATGGTTGATTACAGATCAAACCCTGACCCCTCAAAGGCACTTGGAACCGGGGGAGCAATCTACAGAGCCGACACAATAAAGCAGGTTGGCCACTTCGATGAGACGTTAAGAGGGTATGGCGAAGACTGGGATTTTGAACTAAGAGCCAGAGCTGCAGGCTGGTCCCTCTGCGCCGTAGATGTCAACTTCACTGATTATGAAAGAAAAGGAGTAACCTGGGGTTCACTGTGGCGCAGATATTGGCTGCGGGGATATCATACCCGCTACTTTTTGCACAAACATAGGGGACTCATTAAACACACAAGAATGAATCCACCAGTATCTTTCTTTGCGGGGCTTCTACAATCCCGCCCCTTATTCAGAAAAACAAGGCAAAAAATCGTATTTTTGTTACCTTTTGAATATCTTTTCAAGACAACAGCATGGTATGTAGGCTTTCTGAATAGTCATTCGGGTTCCCACGTATAATAGCGTGCACTTTACAGTTTCATCTGGTTTTTGGAGTTAATGTAATATGGAAATGAACGATAGACCACGCAATACAGCTAAAGTAGCGCGCGCGCCAACGAGCACAGACTCAAGGGTTAGTATACTCTCTCCTTCGCGCGCACCTGTAGTTACGATCGGAGTTTGCGTGAAGAATTGCGAAGGTCTCGTAGGGGATGCTATTGAAAGCATTGCTGAACAAGACTTCCCGAATGAGCTTTTGGAAATTATCTTCGTAGACGATGGTAGCACAGACAAAACACTAGACGTAATAGAGAGCCAAATTCGAAAACTGAAAATGGCGGCTAGAGCATTTCACCAAGAGTGGAAAGGACTTGGAACCACAAGAAATGTCGTACTCTACAACTCAAAGGGAAAGTATATCGTTTGGGTAGACGGCGACATGAAGCTGTCAAGAGACTTCGTGAGAATACAGACCAAGTTTATGGAAAAAAATCCCAAGGTCGGAGTTGCAAAAGGGTGCTATGGAATGTACGCCGCCAATGTTGTGAGTACCTTAGAGAACATGGAATTCATAACGACTAACTCTAAACGTATGAGAAGAATTGATCCAAACCCCCTGGGGACTGGAGGATCAATCTATAGAGTCGAAGCCCTCAGAGAAGTTGGAGGCTTCAATGAAGATATTAAGGGCGCAGGAGAGGATGCTGACGCCGAGTACAGAATTAAAGCGGCTGGCTGGTTGCTGGACAATACGTCCGCAATTTTTTTTGAAAGGCGCAGAAGCACTTGGCGATCTCTGTGGGATGAATACTTCTGGCATGGAAAGGGCGGTTCAGGAGTTTTGAAAGGGAGCACCTTTACCAGTCAATACAAACTCTTGCCTCCAATTGCGTTTTTCATCGAATCTGTAAGGATTATCGTGGCATACAAGCTGACTCGAAGAAAACTCGCACTTCTGCTTCCTTTGCACTATGGTTTCAAGAAGACAGCATGGTTCGCTGGTTTGCTTCAGACTATGCTGTTTTTCCAGAAAAATCTAAAATCGCAAGAAAACAAATAACTGTCTAGTAACAATTCCGCGGTTCTTTTATGGTGAGAATAACGGTTATTATTTAATCTTTGACATGTTAGCTGGGGTTCTGATGAGAGTAGGTATCATAGGTTGCGGCGGAATTGCTCCGTTGCATATACGAGTATACAAGAACATCAAAGACGCTGAAATCGTAAGTCTCTGTGATTTGAATTTGGAAAGAGCCAAAAATCTTGCTGCCAGATTTGGCGTCCAGAAGATTTACAGTGACTATTGGAACATGTTTGATAAAGAAAAATTGGATTTGGTTGACATATGCACACCTGTCTCAACGCACACTCGAATTGTCGCCGACGCAGCAGAAAAAGTTCCAGCGATTCTTGTTGAAAAACCCATGGCACTTAATGTTTCTGAGTGTGACAAAATAATACACGCTGTTAAGAAAAACGGAACAAAGCTTTGCATAGGGCACAACCAAATCTTCTCTCCCGTCATCAAAAAGGCAAAACAGATGGTGGATTCTGGAGACTTCAAGTTGTATAGCTTCAGGACTTCCCTTAAAGCCAATTTTGAAGACTTGAAGGCGCGTGATTTGGCGCCTGCTTGGAATGTTTTGCCAGAGCAGAGAGGAATAATATGGGAGGTGTGTTGTCATCATTCCTATCTTCAATTGCACTTCTTGAGTGACATCGAGGAAGTCTATGCCGTAGGTCACAAAGTAAGATACCCGGTTTACGATGACTTCGCAGTCGTCTTGAGGACTAAGAGTGACCGTTTCGGAATTATTGAACTTTCTTGGATCCAACACGAAATGGAGGTTGTCTACGAACTCAGAGATTCAACAGGAAGAAGACTTCAGATTTTCTATGACTTCTTCCATTATATGCAAGAGAATTCTCAGAAGCCTCCATTCACGACCGGTCTTGCAACGAAGAACATGTTATCTGATGAAAAGCGACTCTTACAGAAGTGGGCGAAATTTGGATCATGTTATTTACAAAAAAGAAACCTTTTGCCGACGACTAACTTGATTACTAGCTATCTTGAGGCTCTCAAAAAAGACCTGCCTGCACCCGTAACGGCGGAAGATGGAAGAAGAACCGTAAACCTTCTGGAGTGCATCGAAAAGTCATTAGATTCGAAGCAACCAGTGAGGATGGACTATTAATTCAGCCATTACAGTACTTGGTGAAGAAATTGATTATCAGCAAAACGATGATGCGCTTTTTCGGAATGTATGCGCCATCACAAAGCATGCGCATAGCGATGTATAGAAAAGCTGGGATCAAAATTGGGAAGGTGCACACATTCGGCAGCAATATCTACCTTGATATTTTCAGCCCATATAATACCGTAATCGGCGACAACATTAATTTGGCGGGATACGCTCACATAATTACGCATTCTAATATTCTCTGGGGTATAGAAGACGAGGGCGGCCCGGTCGTTATAAAGAATGGGGCACGAATTGGAATTAATGTTACAATACTTCCGGGAGTGACAATAGGTGAAAACGCCGTAATAGGCGCTTGTTCATTGGTAAACAAAGACATACCTGATAATTGTATTGCCGTTGGTGTTCCTGCAAAACCGGTTAAATTGCACCACTTCTATAATAACGAACTATACAGAAAGCTCACTCCATCAGACATGGTCAGGAATGTTGAGAAAATAAAAGGAGAATAAGCGCGTTTGCAGAGCGCGCTAAATATTTTACTGAGTAAGGGGATGTGGATAAACATAAGGTGTATAACCAGACGGTGGCGGTGCAGGAGCTGTCGGAGTCACTGTTCCGCCGCAGCTATCGCAGAAATAGTTTACTCCCGTGGTTATGCCATCATTTGAAGTCACACTTAATGCAGTGCCAACATTATTGAAAACATTGTTCCATATCCAACAATCATTGATGTACTCTGGGTCTACTGGATCTCCGTTGTTGTAGTTTCTGTTTTGCAGATATATGCCGATGGCAACGTTTTTGATTGTGTTATTATAGATTAAACCTGAGCCGCCAGTATCATCTATTCCATACATTCCTGTTCCAGGAGCAGTACCATAAAGAGTATTATTGTAAACTTCTTCGCCACGAGAAGCGTATGCTACTGCTGAAAGACTCCATTCTCCTCCACCATGTTCATCCACGAATGGAAATCCCACCGTACCATTATAGCATGTGTTGAAACGGAAAACAAAATAGCCAAACCCTGAACTCGTCGCGCAGTGTCTTATCCAGTTGAATGTCGAACTTTCGATGTAAACTGGCCCTGCCGTGAACGAAATATCAGAAGTTGTGTATACAGGCCAAGGCATCGTACCTGTATTAACATTTGCGGGAATAGTGGTATATTTGAGAGTGATTCCCTGCCAATCATATAGTCCCCACACTTGGCTTATGTTTTGTATCCACGTTGGCGTACCATACTCAGAACTTATGTAATATTGGAAGTTGCCGCTGACTTGAACGCCATAGTTCCAAATGCCTCCGTGTATTACTTTGTACAAGGCCGAGAAGTCGCAGTTGCTAATCACGCCCTTAGAAGCACTTGAACTAATAGACGAGCCTGTGTTGCTATCGATAGCGCAGTGGTCTATCAAGAATCCGTCAACCCACGATAAAACGATGCCATCATTATCGTACATTTGTGGATTCTCGCCAAGAGTAGGCTCTTGTATAACATCTCCTAGTATTGTAAAGCCTGAAATGCGAATATGCCTGTTCTCTGACTTGTAATTGTTAAGGTTACCACTTTCTTCTGGTGAACCTATAACGGAGAACGTGCATATCGGACCGGTCAGATTGTTGTCATTGCAAGCGTAGGATCGGAGGATGCATGAAGGAACGTTGTAAAGTGCTAGACCATTTTGTTGAATAACCGTGGTATTCGTGTACGACCCTGTAATGTTAAGCCATGCTCCCGCAGGTAAATTTTCCAAATCGATGGAAATTGCTCCGCCGTTTCCGTAGCCATCAACAGGCTGCTGGTCTACTCGCCAGTCACCAGCAGGAACATAGACTGTTCCGCCACCGTGTGAAATGACGTTGTTTATGGCGCTTTGAATGGCTGCTGCCGAACCACTTGTAGCGGTAACTTCATAAATTGGCGATATCGAGAGCGTGCTCGGTATTACATCTGAGCTTGGGGGCAAAGAATATACATATGATAGAATTGCCGCAAACACCACTATTGCCAAGAATACAGCATAAGTTTTTCTGGGCCTCAAATTCCTCATCCACTCTGCTTCTCTTCAATCAATTAATATGTTTCTGTTCAAGAGTGCTTCACATATACACAAATTCATTACCTCATAATAAATCTTGTGTCTCACGACAACAGTTGCACGCGCTTTTTGCATCAGTTTGCACCCGTTTTTGAATTCAATTTGACGAGTATCTTGCTCGCCAATGTTCTTAAAGTCTCTTGATTAGTTCGCTTCACCATTTAGTTAGCTCTAATTTGCATGACCGTGAAACATCTGCCTAGCACACGCGACTGTGAACGAGAGCACACGCAGGAGTAATAAAAGGTGAAAACGCCGTCATACGAGCTACTCACTGGTAAACAAGGATGTGTCTGACGATATATCGCCGTTAAATTGCATCATTTCTATAAGCAAGATCAATGTGGAACACCAGAGTACGCATTGTTGGGAATATTGGAGAAATCGAAGGTAACACGTCCGTAACACGAGATATGAGGCCACGCCATGAATGAGTCAGACTTAACGGGCTTAAGACCAGCTCAACTTTCAGTCACCGTACTCGTTGCGACTGTTGCGCTTTGGTTTTCCGTGATATTTAATCTAGTGGTTGTTCGGGAAGTACTTGGATTCGTCTACCTCACTTTTTTGCCGGGTTTTGCACTTCTACGCTTGCTAAGGTTGAAGCTTGAAGTAGTCGAATCAATAGTTTTTGCGGTTGGTCTGAGCATCGCTTTCCTGATGGTTGTAGGCCTTCTCTTAAATCTCCTAGGACCTTTGATTGGTATCTCAGGGCCTCTTGCACTGACCCCTTTAATGGTAGTTGTTACTGCAATTGTGCTATTGCTCTGGTTCGTTCGGCGAGACTATTATGATATTCGCGTATTTTCTTTTGGGTTCAAAAAGCTAATTGCCATTGGAGCCGTCGCGTCTGGGATAATTATCTGTAGCGTGATTGGGGCAATTTTAGTTAACGCTCCTCCGCATAGCAATAACCTGATCTTGCTTTTCACGCTCGCTTTAATATCGATCCTCGTTGGAATTTCAGTTTTCTCCAAAAGACTAGTGCCTCCTGAATCATATCCTCTAATCCTATTTGCTATCGCAACTGCGCTTCTGCTTCCCGTTTCCCTATTTTCTGAATACATACATGGTGGAGATATTTTCAGTGAATATGTTGCCTTCAAGCTCACGCTAAGCAGCTCTTTTTGGAACCCGGCAATATCAGGCAGAGTATATGCAATGCTGAGTGTGACGATTCTTCCGACGATATATTCTAACATTTTGGGTTTAGAACCAACTTGGATACTGAAAATTGTTTATCCTTTGATTTTTGCGATAGTCCCTCTAGGAGTATTTCAGCTCTTCAAATCCAAATTCGGAAAGGAAACTGCCTTTTTCTCCGTCGTTTTCTTTGTTTCAAACCTCGTTTTCTTCTCAGAAATCGTAACGCTCGCAAGACAGATGATTGGTGAACTGTTCTTCATCTTGCTGTTTCTGACGATCTTCAGTAAGAATATTAAGGGTTACGCAAAATGGTCGTGCTTTTGCATTTTCAGCTTTGGATTAGCCGTATCACATTATGCGTTGTCCTACATCTTTTTGATTTTCATCATTGCTTTTTGGCTTTTTAGTTTTTTCAGCAAACGCAAGATGTCAGTAAGTGTTGGCATGGTTTTCACATTTGCCGCCATCACTTTTGCTTGGTACATCTACAGTTCTGCATCATCAACATTTAACGACCTGCTGAACATGATCAACAATATAACATCCAATTTTACCTCCGATTTTCTTAATCTTCAGTCCCGAGGAAGTTCGGTCTTGCAGGGCACCGGCCTTGAGAGCGGAGTGGGAACGTTCTGGCATATATGGGGCACATACCTTTACTATGCTACTGAAATACTCATCGTGGTCGGTTTTCTCGGCCTACTACTAAGGCAACGAAGATCGTTTTTCAAGGACGAATATTATATTATGACTTTTCTTAACATGGCGCTTCTTGTGGCGTGCATCGTTGTGCCTAATTTGGCGACCAGTTTTAACATGACCAGATTCTACCAACTGTCACTTTTCTTCTTAGCACCATTCTGCGTAATCGGAGGGAGGGATATCGTGCGCTTTTTGTCACGGAAAAGAATCAAAGAAAAATACCTTTTGGCAATCGTTGTCTTAGCGGTAATCATACCTTTCTTTCTCTTTCAGACTGACTTTGTTTATGAAGTCGCCAAGGAACAAAGCATTTCGTTGCCGCTCAGTTCATACAGGTTAAGTTCTTATCAGCTAACTTATGATGGCGTTCTCAAACCAACTGAGGTCTCGGGGGCAAGATGGTTATTGCAATTCAACAGCCTGAACGAAACCATCTATTCAGATTGGCAGTTCGGAATAATGTTTGACTACGTGGGGATTCCAGAAATTATCGCGGGCGGCACTATCGCACCATCTTCGGAAGTGCCGATGGGGAAAGGTTCTCTCCTTTATTTAGGGGAATATAATATAATCGACGGAGTCGTCTCCATCAGTTACGGGTCTGCTCCGCTAAATATCACTCAGATTGACCCTAATCTCAATGGCACAAATCTAGTCTATTCCAGCGGATCTTCTGAAATATACCAAATCCCTTAGCGCGTATGGACAAAGAAACGAGCCTGGAAACGAAACTTACGGTCGTTGCTGGAATGGTTAATATGAAAAATATCTGGCGTAGCGTATTTGACAGCTGCGAGAGATACATTTCCGAAAAGCTTGCCTTTGGCGCCCATTTTCTAGTCTTTTGAGTTATCTGATGAAAAATCTGGACATACAGCTTCATTACATCTATTGGCTGTACAATCTCACTAAAGCATGATAACTTGTTTGTTCCCCCAAGGCTGAAGGAAGGACATAATTCAACATGCGAATAATTGAAGTCAACAAGTACGACGATTTCTTAGCACTTGAGGAAGCATGGAACGATATCCTCAAAAGATGCGGTCGTCACACTGTTTTTTCAACATGGGAGTGGCTAACAACTTGGTGGAAGCACTTTGGAAAAGACAAGAAGCTTCTGCTTCTTTTAGCGAAGGAAAACGACACGATTCTCGGAATAGCTCCGCTTATGTACTCGGTTCATAAAATGTTTGGTCTTCGAATGGGGAAGATTGAGTTCATAGGAACGGGGACTTCAGATTACAACGATTTCATATTGACGAAAAGAACCGAAGAGTGCCTAAGACTGTTTATCGATTACCTTTATGATCTTCCAGAGAATTGGAAATGTGTTGACCTGATCGACATACAGGAGAATTCCAATAGCTTGCTCTTTCTAAGAAGAATTTCGAGTTTGAAGCCAGTTCACGAATGTTCGTATTTTATCCTGCCAAACTCCTACGAAGCATTTCTGATGAATAATTTGAAAAGAAAACAAAGGAAACATGTCTATAGAAACGCGCGAAATCTTGAAAGGGCTTTCAAAGTAGAAGTTCTCGATTGTTCTAATGTTCAATCGTTTACAGAGGGAATGCAGTGTCTATTTGAACTGCACCAGAAAAGATGGGAATCGAGAGGATTTGAGGGAATCTTCGCTGATGGAAAATCTCGTGATTTCCATCTCGATATCGCTAGAGCGTTCTCGCAAAAAGAATGGTTGGGATTGGATTTACTCACAGTTTCCGGGAAAAAAATTTCAGCAAACTACGGTTTTAAGTATCACTCCAAATATTACGCATATATCACCGGTTTTGACCCGGAATACACCAGATACAGCGTCGGAAACGTGCTAGTTGCATATTCCATACGGAGATCTATTGATGAAGGACTGACGGAGTACGATTTCTTGAGAGGCGCAGAAGAATACAAAATTCGTTGGAACACAATCTCCAGATGGAATAGCAGAGCAATTCTGATCAGAAAAGGCATCGCTGCAAACATCGAGCTTAGGCTATATTATGAATACTGGAATCAAGGAAATAGACTGAAGTCCCTCTTGAAAATACCTTACGAGCATGTGCCAGCTTTTTAGCGTGCGCCAGTCAGACATTAACTAGGTTTGGGAGAACGCACTAAGGAACCAAAAAAATGAAGCCAGTTGAAATAGGGGAACTCCCATTCGTTTCGATTGTTGTTTGCACTTATAATAGAAAGAAGCTTTTGAAGGATTGTCTCAATTCGATCTTTTCGGCTGACTATCCTTCATCCCTCTATGAAGTCATAATCGTCGACGGAGGATCGACGGACGGTACGAAAGAACTTTGCAAGGCCTTTCCTAAAATCCGATTTATTATCGAAAGCAAATTTGGACTAGCACATGCCAGAAACAAAGGGGCAAGCTTGGCTCGTGGCTCAGTAGTCGCATACGTAGATGACGATTGCGTGGTTGACAAATTCTGGCTAAAAAACCTTCTAAAGGGATTTCAATATTCGAAAAGTGTGGTTGGTGTCGGAGGACCTGTCTTTCCATTGCATCCTGAACTTATCCCTCCGAAGATCTTCGTACTGGCACCTTTGGGTTTCTATGATGAAGGGAGGGCAATTAAGTTGGTTTCGGGTATAGTCATGCCGAATTCGGCGTTCAGAAGACAGATATTTGAGACTATTCAATTTGACGAAACCCTTGGAGTGACAAAAAGAGGAAAACTCATACTGCTCGGAGAAGACACTGAATTCTGCAGAAACATCATAAACTCTGGATATCAACTGTTGTACACACCTTATGCGAAGGTTTATCACCAGATGATTATGGAACGGCTTACTGTAAGATACATAATAGAGCATTCTTTCGGCAATGGAATAGTAACCGCAAAATCCATCCTGAAACAAAAGAACTCGAGAATCTGGGCAGTGAGAATAGCTTCGGGCGGAGTGGCTCAAGCTTTCTTCGCATCTTTCTCTAGAAGATCCTTCACTTCATGTTATATGTTAGTAGCCGCGGTATCAACACTTTTAATGAGCATTACGTCCCTTGATGAAGTATTGGTTCCATCACCCAAGCATTGAACGCGGGGACAAACTGACGGCTTAGCTCAGGCAAATGTCGATAAAGACACACGCTTAGTAAAGGAGCGCGCTCAGATGAAGACTACTATTATGATTCAATCCAGTGAAGAGCGCGCGCAGGTCGTTTTTCGAGAGAGAACCCTATCATTTTCCGCAGATTGAATGCTTCTTATCACGCGTGTTTGACCATCGATGAACAGTTTTGAATAGGGCTGTTTGAAATATGCGAGCTTAAGACGGAGAAATGGAATGGTGCCCTTAAATTGAAAGTGCTCATGCTTACGCCCACCTACTATCCTATCGTAGGTGGGGCTGAAACGATGGTTCAACGACTTGCTATCGAGCTTAATCTGCGTCAGATCAGAACAGACATACTGACTTTTAACATGGACAAAGTATGGAGTCCTAAGTGGAGAGAAAAAACAGAGATTTCGAATCAAGGCTTTCGCATTTTCAAGATTCCAGCGTTGAACTGGACACCTATGATCAGTGCCTCAAGATACAAAATGGGCGTGAATCTTGTTCCTGGAAGGTTCTGGAACATGCTGAAATTTTATGACATTCTGCATTATCACGTAGGAGATCTCAGTTTTCCCCTTTTCTCGCTTCCTTCCCAACAGCCGAAAGTATGTCAATTGCATGGCTTTGATTACGATGCTGCCAGAAGAAGTTTTCCCATTCGATACATCCTGAAGCATGCAGGAGATGTCTGGCTTACACCGACAGAACAGATGAAAAACGACTTAGCTAGGCTGGGTATGGCAGAACAGAAAATCATGTGTCTTCCCAACAGCCTTGACATCCGAGTTTTCCGTCCAGCAGGGAAGAAGGAAGACAACCTCCTTCTTTTCGTTGGAAGAATACACCCTGGCAAAGGACTACATGTTCTTTTGAATTCATTACGTTATCTTGAACAGCCTGTTAGACTGGTCATTATCGGCCCTCCAGCCTGGAATTCAGAATACTTCAACCGAGTGCTCAAAACAATAGAAAAAATAAACCTCGAAGGCCAACATAGAGTCGAGTACATCGGCGAGAAAAGTCAAGAAGACATCATAGGATGGTATCAACGAGCATCAATCCTTGTTTTGCCGCCCTTGGCGTACGAGGCCCTTGGCCTAGTGAACTTAGAAGCATTGGCTTGCGAAACTCCAGTAGTGGCAACGGATGTGGGCGGAATCAGTGAAGCGGTTCATAGCGGAGAAAACGGAATACTCGTCAAACCGAATGATCCCGTCAGTTTGGCTAGCGCTATTCAGTACCTGTTGGACAACGAGAACATCAGAAGAAGGTTCGGCGAAGAAGGCAGAAGACTCGTCATGAAAAAGTTTTCAACAGACGCTGTTGTGCAAAAACTCATCACGATTTACGAGCGACTGCTTGCTTCCCGCTCTAGGACATGAATGCTCGCCGCGTCAAAAACAAGTTACACAGAGAGGTCAAGTAGCAGATGCGTAAACTTTTTCTGACGTTCGACACTGAAGATTTCATCAGCAACAACTCTATCCCAGTTTTGAAATGGATTCTCGAACAACTCAGAAAGCATGATTTGATAGCGCTCTTCTTCATAACTGGCAACATGGCTGAAAAGCTTCAAAACTCCCCAGCTGTCGTGGACCTCCTCAGCGAACATCAAATAGGCTACCACGCATCCAGCCATTCAGTCCGCCCTGCAATCTTCGAATTCACCGACGTCGAAAACTACCAGCAAGCCCGCAAAATCTCCCTCGAAAGAGAAACGGCAAGCATCAACCCCTTAACAGGAGAAATCGAAGGCAAAGGAGGAATTCTCCTTCTAAGAGAACTATTTCCTCACAGACAAATAGCGTCCTTTAGAGCTCCAGGACATTGCTGGACGCCACCTCACTTGGAGGCACTTAGAACTCTAGGCATAACCTTCGATTTTTCCACCAACCTTTCATCGACAACTATCAACTTTGAAGGCACAACTTTCTACTCTTATCCTACCCTCGGTCATTGGGAAGGGAAAAGATGGGAATATCGTCGCCTACTTACATCTGTACTCAAGAAGAAACTGATTGTTTTGACATGCCATCCAAGCCTGCTGGTCAACAAAACCGCATGGGATTCAATTTATTTCTACTCCAACCCGAAGACGCTTACTTCACCCTCCCCAAGGACCCCTGCAGAAGCAAGACACTTGCTTCACAACTTCGATTCGTTGCTCAGCAACATCTCAACACTGCGTAAAATGCAGATCATCAACACAACACCAAAACTGGAATCAACGAACAATACCTTGAAACTCACCGACTCAGGCATTAGAGAATGCTACAACTGGAGTATGAGGTGGGCAATAAGTCTCCACCATCATCCAAAATTCATCTTTAACCATTTCTTGGAATACTTCAAACAAACACGTTCCAGCGACCCGAGAGCGGAGTGAACGAAACATCCTAAGCAAGAGTTAAGAACTACGTTCGCAACTATTGGAAACAAATTATCCTTAATAGATTTCGCAAAGAAAGCAAGAAGGACCCTACAATGAGTCTCGTCGGTTTTACCAAAGTATCAAACAACACAGTAGACTCGATCAGACAAGCCATTCTCGATTGCCTAGCTACCATCAACTACTCATTTGTTAAAGAAGCCAAAAACGTCGTCATCAAACCCAACCTCTGCTATTACTGGGACTACACTACTGGTCAAACAACAGATCCAAAATTCACAGGCGCCTTAATCGAAGCAATCCGCAAGAAAACGATAGTTAGAGAAATATCCCTGGTGGAATCCGACGCCTCAGCCATGAAATGCAAGCACATTTTCAAAATGATGGGTTACGACAAACTCGCAGAAGAATACAACGTCAAACTCGTCGACCTTTCAGAAGACCCCTGCGAAACTGTCAAAGTCACTGTCGACAACCACCCATTCACTATCAAAGTGCCCAAAACGATAAGAGACGCAGACTTGAAAATCAACGTGCCAAAAATAAAATACACCATGGAAGAAATCAAAATCACCTGCGCATTGAAAAACATCTTCGGCTGCAACCCCTACCCTAAAAAATTCCAGTATCATCCCAGACTGGGAGAAATAATAGTTGCAGTAAACAAAGCCATGAAATTCGATCTCTGCATCATAGACGCCAACACAGTCTCAGGCATCCAACCCCGCAGACTTGGACTTGTCATGGCCAGCAAAGACCCAGTGGCAATCGACTCGGCAGCCGCAAAAATAGCCGGAGTCAGACCCAGCAGCATGAAATACCTTCAACTGGCACAAAAAGAAGGCTTGGGAACAACTTCGTACACTGCAAGGGGCATTACCCCAACCTATTTCCATCAAAGGTATCCAAGGAAAAAAGCAATGAACAAAGTCATGGCCAAAGCATATCTTCTCATAACTCGTCTGAAATTGGGCAAGAGGATCGGGCTAGAATAAACGTGGGGTCGAGACACTGAAGAAAGTTGGTCTAGGCATAATCGGCCTCGGATACATCGGAAGCACTCACCTGAGACACAGCCTCAAACTCCCAAACGTGAACGTCGTCGGAGTCTCAGACGTATCAAAAAAAGCTCTCAACAAGGCCAGGAATGCCGGCGTCAAGAAAGCATACACAGACTACAAAGATCTTCTAAAACAACCAGAAATCGACGCAGTAATAATCGCTTTGCCAACCCACTTTCACCTTCAATGCGCAACAGAAGCCGCCGAAGCGAAGAAACAAATCTTTCTCGAAAAACCGATTGCAAGAAACCTTGAAGAAGCAAACGCGATAATCTCAGCCTCCAAGAGAAACTCTGTGAAACTCATGATCGGTTACCCACTAAGATTCAAAACAGATTTTATCGAGCTAAGAAAAAAAATCCTCAGCGGCATTTTTGGTGAAATAGAAATCGCACATGCAACCTACGTCGGATGTGGGCCATTTTTCCACAGAGCCGAGGGATACGCTCCCGTCCCCGTACCCGAATGGTGGTTCAACAAAGAACTAACAGGAGGCGGTGCACTCATCGACGTGGGCATCCACCTAATCAACATCCTCCGATGGTACTTCGGCGAAATAACGGACATAAAAGGCCAACTGGGGCACAGACTCAACATGGACATGGAAGACAGCGCCCTCTGCATAGGCAAATTCGATTCGGGCGTCAGGGCAGTCATAACTGCAGGGTGGTTTAGCCAGAAGAATCGAGTGGAACTCAAACTCTTCGGAACCGTTGACCACGCCGACACGCAGCAACGCCTCCAAAACCCCTTGAACACTGCGCTCCAAGTGTTTGCAACAGGGACCTCAAAATATTTCCAACCGCATTTCGCTGAACTGGGATATTTCGCACACTGCGTAAGCAGAGACCTAAATCCGTCACCTTCAGGCGAAGATGGACTGAAAGACTTACAAGCAATTTTACTAGCATACAAGAACCAAATAAGCCTCCAATAAACCGTGCCATATCACTACCCGCGCTAGTTTCCATCGCCCATTAGGAAAAGACGGATTCAAAGACCTAGAAAAACATTATCATGGCTTACGAGCACGCGCCAGAAGCCAGAGAATGAGACGAACTACGCGCCCCAGGATTGGGGCTCTGTCAACATCATATTCAAAGGTGATTTTGTGTGAGAAGCAGGCAAGCGCGCTGCGTCGCATGTTGACAATTGGCAATGTCAAGGATAAATGCAGATGAGAATAAGCGAGGTTGACAATTTCAACGATTTTGCAACGTTGAAAGACACTTGGAACAATCTCCTACAGCGAAGCAGTCACACTGTATTCTCAACGTGGGAGTGGCTTTCCACATGGTGGAGGCATTTCGGAAATGGCAGACGCCTCCTGATACTGTTAGCAGAGGAAGATAACAGGCTCATTGGAATAGCCCCCCTCATGTTTTCTGTCCATTCAATGTTCGGCCTTCGCAAAGGAACGATAGAATTTCTGGGATCCGGTCCTGTAATCGCGGGCGCGCGCTTTGTAAACTACTCTGATTTCATAATAGAGAACAAACACGAAAAATGCCTACCCCTCTTTTTTGATTACCTGGACAATCTACAGGAAAAATGGAGTGATGTTGAACTAACGAATATTCCGGGAAAACAAGACTCCCTGTCACGCCTAAATCAAGTGACAAATAACATAAAGCCTGTGTACCCGTCCCTTCATATTCCGCTCCCAGCAACAAGTGATGCGCTTCTAAAGAGTCTCAAACACAAGGACAAAAAAGAACTAGGACGATACTCAAGACGGCTTAAAAAAAGCGGCCTTAAAAATGAACTAGTTGATTGTTCCAAAATACAATTAACATCGAATGGAATGAAGATGCTTTTTGCTCTCAACCAAAAAAGATGGAACGCAAAAGGGTTGCCAGGTGCCTTCACCGATCCAAATCTCTGCAGTTTTTATTTGGATATAGCAGAATGTTTCTCACAAAAAGGATGGTTGGGGCTGTACTGCCTCAACCTCTCTGGAAAAACGGTAGGCGTGTTGTATGGTTTCAGATACATGGGTAAATATTATGCTTACAAAACGGGTATGGACCCGGCATACCGTCACTTCAATGTTGGCAATCTCCTATTCTTAAATGTCATGGAGGAATGCATTAGAGATGGATTGACCGAATTCGATTTCATGTGGGGAACAGAAGCCTATAAGATGCAATGGAAAACCTCCAAAAGATGGAACTATGAAGCAATTGTCCCCAAAAAGAGACCCTTTGGCGGTTTCAAGTATTTACTTTACAACTGGTACTGGTACCAAGGAAAACGACTTGAATATTTTCAAAGAAGGTTGCTGAAAAGGAGTCAATAGCGTGTGCGCATAAAACATAGGGTTTCGATTCAGGTAATTTCTAATATTGAGGGCTTACTTAAGATTGAGTACCAATGGAACACTTTAGTCAACAAGTCCTCAAACAACCCATTTTTACTAAGCGAATTTGCCAGGCAATTCATACAGCAAGGCTCGAGAGTTTGGGCTCCAATGATCCTCACAATTTCAGATAACCAAACAATCATAGGTATAGCTCCATTGAAAACGAGGAAGAACTTTACAGGTCGTCATGTCGATTTCTTGCATCCATTATGGTTTTCGGATTTCATTTTTGACGAGCAGCACAGAAACGCATGTATTAAGTACACCTTTGACTTTTTGTTCAATACACTGAAGTGCGGCTATGCCAGCTTAATTCTTCCCGGCGACTCTCCAAATCTCGAACTTCTAGAACAACAATGCAAAGTCAAAAAGATACATCTGAAAGCCACGCCTGAAATGGGGCGCAGAATTATCCCCGTAACATCTACCATTTGGGCCGAGTTTGAAGCATTACGAAAAGGGAAATTTAGAAAAGAGCTCAAGAGGAGAGAGCGAAATCTTAACAAAGCGGGTTCATGGACAACGATGTGCGTCGAGGGAAACGAAAAATCGGACATTTTTGAGAAAATCCTCAATGTTGAAAGGAAAAGCTGGAAACAAAAATGGCGGGTTCAAAGCGGAACCGGACCCGATTCGCTTTTGCTAGTAGTCCTGAAAGCAGCACAACGATTAGCCAAAATCGAACCAAGTTTCAAATGGAACACTTGGTTCATGGAACTCAACGGCAAAACAATAGCCTATACAATAGTAATAGAGTACAAAGGAATCGCCTACATAGTGAAAACGTCGTATGACGAAAACTACAAGAGGCTCTGCCCCGGAATAGTCATCCAAAACTCAGTCATCCAAGGACTGCTCACCAAAGGACAAAGGAGTTACATAGATTTCATTTCAGATCTTCCTTACCAGAAAACATGGACCAGCAAATGCCTCCCTCGTGTCAAAGTCCAGCTCACCAAGGGTGCAATGCCTATCATTATACAAAGCTTTAAAGACGCAATCGCCGAAAAAGTCTTTTCTCGTTTTGTCCCATTCTTGAACCGCCAATCTTCTCGCAGCTCAATAGACGCGGATCAGAATCTTATCGCTTAACTCCGTCAAGAAATCGAGCGCACGCGGCCCTATATTGCTGGAGCTAGAAAGCACATGGAAAAAGCGTTTGAGATTGGAAAGACTTCCGCTACTGGAAGCTTTCAACTGCTCATAGGCGTGGCCACGTCCACCATAATCATGGCCGCAGGAGCTCTAATCCTAGGCAAACTCCTCACGAGCGATGAACTTGGGCTGTACGGGATCGTGTTGGTCCCGTCTACCCTGATAAACTTGGTCAGAGACTGGGGAATAAACTCCGCCATGACCAAGTACATCGCCACTTTCAGAGCTTCAGGCAAAGATGAAGAAATCCACGACATCATCATCGCAGGGCTAACCTTCGAAGTTGCGTCCGGCCTTGCCCTGTCATTCCTCTCCTTGCTCTTAGCCAGCTTCATCGCCACATTTGCCTTTCACAGGCCAGAATCCGCATCCTACATAGCCATAGTTTCGGCCTCGATAATCTCAGGAGCGCTGCTCGCAGCCTCCCAATCCGTCTTCGTAGGGTTCGAAAGGATGAAACTCTACAGCTTCACCCAAATCTGCCAATCAATAGTAAAAACCTTGGTGAGCCTAACCCTTGTCATCCTAGGATACGCCGTCCTAGGAGCAGTGATCGGCTACACACTGGGCTTCGTAGCCGCAGCAGTCATCGGATTAGCTATCTTCTATTTCTTCCTGTTCAGGCCTCTCAGAAAAAGGGCCACAGGAAACTCTAACATAACCAAAACGCTCAGAACAATGCTAAACTACGGGGTGCCCCTCTCAATAGCCTCCATCCTCGGCGGCGTCCTCGCACAAATCTACTCTTTCATGATAATCCCCCTGACGACTAACGCCATGTACGGCAATTATACGATAGCACTCTACTTCACCGTCCTCCTAACCTTTGTCACCGCTCCGATAGCAACGGTGCTGTTCCCAGCGTTCGCAAAGCTGGACCGACAGAGCGAGCACGAACTTCTAAAAAACGTCTTTGCATCTTCAGTCAAGTACGCGTCTATATTGCTAGTTCCGTTCACGATGGTCATAATGGTACTATCGGGCCCGATTATCGGCACCCTTTACGGGGGCAAATACCCCTCTGCGCCCCTCTTCCTAACCCTGTACGTCATAAGCAACTTGTTCGTCATCTTCGGCAGCCTAAGCTCAAGCAGCTTTCTATCTGGCTTGGGAGAGACGAATATCCTCATGATTCAGAGCATAGCAACACTGGTCATCGGCATTCCCCTGGGCATCGTCCTTATCTCAATGCTGGGGATAACCGGCCTCATAATCGCAACCGTGGTTTCAGGAGTGCCAAGCATGATTTGGGGCCTCTACTGGATATGGAAACACTACCAAGCCAAAGCGGACTTCAAATCCTCAGCAAAAATCCTCACAGCCTCAGCCATAGCCGCCATCCTTGCATATTTACCCACCGTCTTCCTCAACACTGCCTACTGGACAAAACTCGTAATCGGCCTACTCATCTTCTTAGCCGCCTACATCTTCGGCGCACCCATCATCGGCGCAGTTAGCCTGACCGACATAACCAACCTCAGAACAATGTTCTCCGGCATGACCACAATATCAAAAATCATGAACATCCCATTAAAAGCCGCAGAAAAAGCCGCTGGGATCAAACCGTCAAACAAAAAAACAGACGAAAAGCCTTAGCCACGCTTACCATCCTTTTTCGGAGCACCACCCACGCAACATGAAAACTTACAAAGCAACATTACATCTGATGTAAAGAAAAAAAGGGGAGGGGGCCAGCGCCTGTGCTGCGAGAAGTCTTAATACCGCCGCTTCTGCATAGTTTAAACCTGCATCAAACGACAAGATGATTGCCGTGAGTTTAGAAAAAAGATTTCGTTCCTTGGGCGCGCTGATTCGCCGTTCAAAGAAAACAATTCTGCTCATAATCGTCGTAGTAGCCATAACGCTTCTGGTGAGCGGCATCATCTCGATAATACTGGACAGCGGCAGCCTCGTAAGCCTCCCCAGCGTCGGCAACATCCACACTATAGGCGTCAAAGCCTACTGGGACCAGACCCTCCAGAACCAGACAACATCAATCAACTGGGGCACAGTCTACACGGGCGAATCCTACAACACGACACTGTACCTGCAGAGCGTCAGCAACGTCCCCACACTCCTCCAACTGACAACCACAAACTGGACCTTCATAACCACGAACAACACAATAGCCGCAGGACCGACAGAAAACACGCCCAACCTCAACCTAACCTGGAACTACAACAACCAAACACTAAACCGCAACCAAACCATCCAAACAACCCTAACACTAACCGTAAACAGCAGCTACGACTTCGTCGCATTCCTAATAAACAACAACATAAAACAAGTCACCATGGACATAATCATCCAAGCAAACGAAACTTAGCACACACAGGCAAAGCATGCCTGAAAGAACAAGCCATCACAAAAAAGAAAAACCGTTCTAATGCCAAAAAGAACCAAACCTTTTACATGCAGAACAATAGTGATAAGTCAGACATTAGTTCAAACCAAAAGACGGAAAAGTCTCAGCTCTCGGAGAAACTCCATCTTGAAAATCACGGTGTCATTATCGCCTCCCCCGCGCGAGATGCAAATCGGCGTCATCTTCGCAGTGACGGGAATCTTGTCCCTGCTCGTAGCTGTCTATAAGCAATCAGAAGTGTTAGCCTTCATAGGCCTCGGCCTGACCCTGTGGGGCGTACTTTTCTTCCTCGTAAGACCCGTAATGTACGTTCGCGGAAGCCTCCTCAACCCAGCCTCGGAACCGCTCTATTCCACGATAGATAGAATACTCAACGACTCCAAGTATGAAGGCAGAGCCCTCTACGTTCCGCCCTACCCCAAACGGGCATACCTGCCCGAGCATCTTAAGGGGCTTAAAGAAACCGTCGTTTTCATCCCAGCAGGATCCGACACCGTTCCACCGCCCATAGAAGAAATGGCAACCGGCAAGTTCATGACCCAAAACCCCAAAGGAATACTCATCACACCCCCAGGCTCGGATCTAATGGATCAACTGGAAAAAACCGCTAGAATAGACTTCACCAAGACCAGCCTAGAAGATCTATGCGATATTCTCCCCCAGCAAATACTGGAAAACTTTCAACTCGCAAAAGAAATAGAAATGAAAGCCGAAAACAATCAAATCCAACTCAAAATTTCCGACTCCATCTACACAGATCTATACCGGGACGAGACGCTCAAAAGCCTCAAACTGCTAGGATGCCCCCTAGTAAGCGCCGTCGCCTGCGCAATAGCAAAGGCAACAGGTAAAACGGTTTCGCTCCAGAAAATAACCACTTCTCCAGATGCAAAGACCGTTGAAGTTTCCTACAGCCTAGTTGAGGCTCAGAAATGAATTTTCCAATGTCATTCTCTGACATTAGCCTGTGGCTGGCAGTCATGGCTATCATGCTTCTAGTAACTTCTGAACTGCTCACATCCTCAACCGGCCCCTTGAGAAACCTCGCAATAGAGAAAAACCGCCTCAGACTACTCGCACTGGCACTGGGACTAGGCTTCATCATCACAGTGATAATGCGCGCCTTCAACTACACATAAACAGCACACAAACTCCCCCGTGCGCTCATTGGGCGAGGGGCGAGAAAAAATGGTTGGCGGCGTGTGTGTTTATTGTGTTCCTGTGATGGTTATGTCGAATGTGACGCTTGCGATGCCGACTGCGCTTGAGGAAACGTTGAGTGTTATAATTGCTGGGACGACTCCGGTGACTGGTAAGACCGTGTTCTGCTGGTTCCAGGTTACGGTGAAGTTTCCCTGAGCCGCCGATGGGTTCCAGTTGGCCGTTGCCATCGTTAACGTTACGGATACAGTGCCATTGTTCCTGACGTATACTGTTTGGGTCGGAGTGTCGCCCGGGTTCTGCATTCCCCAGTTTATGCTGGTAACTGGAATCGTGCAACTATTGTCCGAGAATACGCCAACTCCAACAGCGTTCACTCCCATCGTATTGTGGAAGGTGCTCACAGAAGTCAACGCCGCGTACGTGGCTATTAGCGTGGCGAAAACCGCTACTAGTGCTATTACACCTATCGTGGAAGCTTTCATCGCCATCGTTTCATCACTTGCCAAATAGCTTGTATCAAGTCTTAATAAACCATACTGTCCTCCTGAACAACAAAAATACACAAAACCAAAAACAACACAAACCCACCACAACAAAAAACAAAAACAAACAAAGAACCCAAAAAACCAAACAGCAAAATCCCAACCCGCCCAGACGACCATACTGCCGCACGAACCGCGACGGCCGCCAGGCCCAGCGCAAGCCTCAGAACGAGAACAGGAAATGGAAAACACGGTTACCGGAGATTCTGTGCGAGTAACATGCAAATTTACGCTTACACATTACAAAGCAACATTACAACAGACGTAAAGAAAAAAAAGGGGAGGGGGAGTCGTTCACAGCGAAACGCAACATGGACACACACGTGGATCCATTACATCCCAACATTACATCTGATGTAAAGAAAAAAAAAGGGAGGGAGCAGCGCGCGCGAGGAAACGAAAACGAGGAGGTGAAAACAGGTTGAGCAAAGATCAAACAATCGGCGCAGCAATAGCCTTAGTGTGCGCAGTTGTAGGCGTACTCTACACTCTAGGACTCTTCTACTGGGGATACTGGACAGCCGGCCGCTCATGGGCCCTATCGTTCACACTCGTAGCGCTTCCAATGTTCGTAGCATTCATCGCAATAATGGGCATAGGCGCATGGATAGGCTGGACAATGGCCACAACCCCACCCCCAAAACCAATAGAAGAAATAACAAGCGCAGACGAGACAAAACCCGCAGAAAACAAAGAGCCATAACCAAACCGTGCCGCCCGCTAGAGTCAAAGCCACCCTGGCAACCCGCAACACTCATTCCATTCTCTCTTCAGACGCCCAGACGACCCTTCCGCCGCACAAACCGCGGCAGTCGCCATCGGCCCAGCGCAAGCTCAGAACACCCGTAAAAACACTGATTCGGAAACACGCACTATCAACATGGAAATTTACGCTGCAACATTACAAAGCAACATTACAACAGACGTAAAGAAAAAAAGGGGAGGGACCGTTCGCAGTTGAAACCTTCCACCATGGCACGACGTCAAACATCACAATGCAACATTATAATTAACCTCACAAACAAACGAAAAAAAGCCCGCCGTAAGCCACGGTCAAGCCTGTTTTCAACATCGTCTGTCACAAAACAACATTACAACTAACCTCACAAACGCGGAGACGGGAGTCAAAACGCAACATGGAAAACTTACAAAGCAACATTACATTACAACATAACCGACTCTTTTTGTCGGTTTATGAAGGTGCATTAAAATCGAAAAGTTAATCAGTTGATTAAAAAAGTCGAAAGTGCATAACAGAAAAACGTTTTAGCGACTCTGATGCTATATTTTAGGGAAAGGTGTGAGACATTATGGCAAATTCTGAAGAATACACAAAGATTGAAACTGTAGATTACGATTTTTATTTGAATAATGAACGAACAGTTTTCATTAAAAATTTTAAGGCTCGATATGTGCCTATTCCCCTAGGGCTTGTAGGAGCCCTTGCAAGCGAAGCAATTCTTCACGCTGGAAAAAGTAAAGCTAAAGAGAAGAATCAGGAAATGAAGGATATGACTAAGGATATGACTTTAGATGAAAAATTGCAAAAAATCAAGGGCAGTTTTGCAGTAGCTCATAACGATGTAGAGTGGATTTGCCTTAGTAAAGGGCAATTGAATTTTAAAGCTAATAAAGTCTGGAAGTTTCTGAAGTTAAATAAGGAACAGTTTAGTCAATTCTCAAGTTTGCTTCCAAATATTCAGCTACTTAAGGATAAAACGAAAATAACCTATTGACAGTCCAACAGAAGACAAACTAGAGGTTAAAAATGAGCAATCAAATAGTCGGTAACATAGGTCTTTACTATATATGCTATGAATTATCGAAACGAGGTTGGAATGTTTTACCAACCTCAAGAAACGCAAAGGGTGTGGACTTGGTTATCTATAGTCAGGATGTCACCCGTAAGCATACTTTACAAGTTAAGACTCTGAGAAAGAGAAACCCCGTTCCTTTTGGAAATAGACCAAGTTTAATGGCGGATTATTTGGTAATTTGCAGAGTATCGGGTGAGAAGCCAGAGGTTTTTGTTACAGAAATTAATGATGATATAAAAAATAGAATCGAGAAAAAAACAAAGAATGAAAAAATAAGCTATTGGCTTCAAATAAAAAATTATGAAGAGTTTAAAGACAATTGGGGTATAATTGGTAACGGTTCACTAGAGGTTCAAAAATGAGTGAAAAGCTACCACTACCAGAACCACCACTACCGCCGCCGCCACCACCCAATGACATGAGTGAAAAGGAAAGACGTAGGCTTGATGACCTATTCAATATTGCACTTGTGATTATTACCGTATTAGGAGCGGCTGAATTCGCATTCGTTGCCGCTGTTCTTTCTTTCTCCAAAGACATTAGCACGGATACCTATCTTAGCACGATAAGGTATGCCTTCTGGATTTCCACGTATCCAATAATTTCACTTGTCATATGTTGGGTTTTGAAAGAATCTATTTCTTTTCTGGGAGTGCCTCAAGATGCTTCAAAAGTGCATATTGCAAACTGCATCAAAAACCTAGTCGTGTTCGTTACAGAATTCTGCTGGTATTTTTGGGCGATTATACTCTATTTCTTCTTGAATTATTTTCTAACTTTCGTAACGGGGAATACTAGTTTTCTCTTCACAATCTTTCATTGGGTCGTTACGGCAATCCCTTGGCTGTCTTTAGATGTTGCAATTGGATATGCTTACAGAAGAGCACTTGGAGATTTTTATTCTCCATGCAAATCAGTGGCATATTCTATGGGCGCATTTTGGTGTTCATTTATCACAATGATTTTTTACGCGCTAGCGCTTAGTATCCATTAACTCGGCAACAGATAAAAAAAATACAGAAAGGCTCTAGTCAAGCTGAAAGAGGAAGAGCGGAATAAAGTTACCATGTACCTGAACCCGTGTCGTTATGTATCTTATCGCTAAATTGACAGCACATACGACACAAACCATCAAGAATGCTTTCTAGCTCTTCCTCTTGCTTCTTTTTCTTCTTTTCCGACATTTTATCTTTAAGGTTGCTTCTTGCCATTCCGTAAGCACAAATCATAAAGTCCAAGATGTGCTCGAAATCTCGAATCATTCTCGGTTTAAACGGTGCAACACCATAAACGGGTTTAACGGGTTTAACAACGGGTTTAACGGTTTTCTGATTAGCTCTTCTCTCTCGCATGTAATTCTTAAAGTAGGAATTTCGCTTTTTCTTGTTCTTGAACGGCACAAATACCACCAAAAAAAGAAGGGTTTACTTTCTCCGTCCTTGTTTACTTGTGTGAGGTGTCGGTTTTTCTAAATAAGAAATTTCCGCTCTAAGATGTTTCGCTTTCTCTTCATTACCGCTTTCCTCAGCTAGTTTTAACTGTCTCTTCTTAGTTTCGATTCTCCGCTCTAGCGGTGTTAAACTGTTGAATCGTTCTCTCTCTTCTTTCTCCTTTTCCCGTGCGCTTTTGCTGTCTTGTGCTTTCTGTTGTTTCTTTTGCCGAGACTCTAAAGCGGTTAATTCATAGCGTTTATGAAGGGTTTCATAGACTTCCTTCGGCAATTTGTCTTTGTAAAACTCGGTCAAAACCCACAAAACCCGTGTTGCACTCAGTTGATTATTGTCGGCACAGTCTTTTTGAAGCAACATAGCCAACTCTAACGGCAAATAAAGAACTATACCGCGCGGTGTTGACATGGGTTAAGCCTCATTGAGTGGGGTTTTGTGTAATGGTTACTACACACTTAGACGAACCGCAATAACAACACCTAAAACGGTAAATCATACCGTTCTTGGTTGCTTTCTTGCCGTTCTTACTCATAAGAGTCTTGCACTTGTCGCACCGTGGACGCTCGATATTTTCCGACATTTCACATCTACTTAGATAGACTATTACACACCAACTATTAAACTTTGCGGAGAATTACCCATGCACAAAACACCTTGAGCACAAACCCACCGCTAACCCTAGACTCGAACCTTATCAACACAATTTGTTAAAATCCGAGCGTAGAAAAGAAAGAGACAAATACACACTTTCATCTGGTTAGTGTGTAATAGTCTAGGTAGGTAGACAAGTGGTAGTAGTTAGTAGTAGGGAAAGCCTAGAGGACACCCGACACCCACCCAGAACAGCTAAGTTATCACCCCAAAAACCCTCAAACCACTACTGAAAAACTACTTAATAGTGCTGAAAAAGGACGGGTGTGTTCATTTAAACGCGCCTATGTGGTGGATGTTGGCTTATGAATCTGGGTTGAACTATTCGTTTAATCGTACTAAAGTAATGATGTTTTCCATTCATTTAATCCATAATTGTAATGGTTCTCCATGCACTCGAACGACTTTGAACGTGGCGCAACGGTTGAAATAGCCCAGAATCGGATTTAAGTCCCCCACTAGTGCCACATTCTAGCCCGTTTCAATCCGTAGCGTCCGTCCTTACACTTTTTGATAAGGGTTTGGTGGGTGTGGGGTTAGTCAGTAGCTACTGAAAAACTACTTACTAACTACTGAAAAGTGCTAACTCGGGACAGGGACGGGTTTAACTGTCACTAACTCTTTTTGTATAACTGTAGAATAACCTTTAAATACCTCAGAGTAATACATGTAATGTAAGTAATGGTGATAACCGTGGAAGTAACTACGATTTCAATTGACAGAAAGACGCTCGAAAAACTCAGTGTCATAGCGGTTAAAGCTAGCATGACGAAAACGGAGCTAGTGACCGCATACGTTGACGCACTCTTTAAACTCATTGAAGAGGCACGACCACCGAGCCAAAAAATCAGCTTAACAACTTTTGACATTGACCTTTTACACGGCACACTCAAACAGTCGTTCGCCAATTTGTACGACATAACCGAGCTACCCGACTTTATTCAAAACTTCTATTCGTGCCAAAAATTCATTGAAGACGGAGAAGCTAAAACCCGATTCTACACGAAAGAGGAACTACTGAAAGAGGGTTTCAACGGTGCAGACATTGACATTTTGCTAGATGAACAGAAAAGGAGATTTAAGAAATGAGCGAAGAAAACCAAGATAAGAAAGTAAAGGTTCAGATAGACGTAAACAACAAAGGAACAGAGGAATTAGTTAAGCTACTGAAAGAGAAAGAAGCTAAGGAAAATGAAGGGTTCGACTTAGCTGGAAAAATCGCAGAGGCAAACGAAAAGTTTCACACTCAAATGTTTTCACAAGCACAAAACAGACAAATGTTAGCTTCAATGATAACGTCTTTCGTTAACGACATAGCTTCACGCACAAACCCGACACCACCGAGCACAGGAACAGCACCGCTAAATGATGCTCAGTACGGAGCTAGACCTCAAGACCTCTATACTAAACCCTATACTGATTTTCAGAGTTTAGTTAAGGATTTGAGGGAAAAGGCGCGGAGCGGTTCAAAAGAAGCGGAAAGTTATCTTAACTCACTTTTTGAGAAGCACCGAGAGCTTAAAATGCAAGACCCACACAGACCCGAGCCTAGTTATAACCCCAATTCACCAGAAGCCTTAGAAGAACTTAACCTAGTGAAAAAGGACGGATTTCTAACACCCTCTAAGGTTGAGGACGGAGATTTAGGTCAATTGCAAAAGAAATGGCGTGAGGAAAGAAAAAGACAGAAAGAAGAGGGAGAAGTGAAGGCATAATGAGCACCAACCAAGACGATATAAAAACTTACGTAAATATGGGTAGGGTTTTCGAAGATGAAAAAGGAGAACTCTATTTCATAAAAACAACTGAAAAACGAAAGTTCATAATGCGAAGTTCTGATAACGGAGAACCAATTTTTGAAAAGACACCGTGCGCAACAAAAGAAGAGCACGTTACACCGAGCGAACTAGGATTCACAAAAAAAGATACACGGGATATTTACGTTTATAAAACCGAAAACTCGGAGCTAGAAGAACAAACCGTTTATTATTCTATGACTCTCACGTTTGAAATTCCACAAGAAAAGAAATACAAAACCGCTTATCTCCGAAAAGCCAAAAGCGGAAGGGTGTTTCTTGTTTGGTTCGATAGTGGGTGTTCGAGTGAAGTTTCCGTTAATGATTCAGAGTTTTGTAAACGCTCGAAAGGTAAACGACTAGAACCCGACACTATCATAAACCGTAACGCTCCAATTTTCACGCTTTCGGCAAGTGGAGAACTAGAACTTAGACTAGATTCAAGTAAGGTTTGGTAGGTAGGTGAAAAAGAAAATGGAAAACTTAGCGGAAGAGCAAAAGAAACGGATAGAGGAAGAAAAAAAGAAACGTCTTCAAACGATAGAAATTCAAGGACAAACCGAAGCACGAAAAAACGCAACGGATGACGGCAATAAGAAAGAACAAGATATACATGATGAAGTCGTAGAAGGCGAAGATTATCCGTTCACAGAAGGACGTTAGAAAACATCACATCGTTCGTCCCACAACGAACGCACGGTTAAGGGTTTTCTTTTGTGGTTTAGAAGGTTTTCCTTTAACCGTGCGCTCAAAATTATGAGGTTGAAAATATGAACAAAGAAGAACGAAAAGAATATCATAAGCTGAAAATGCGTGAATTACGCAAAACCCCAGAATACAGACTTTATAATAGGCTTTATATGCGTGAATATAGGCGAAAACACCTTAAAAACCGAAAGCACCTTAAAACTTACTCAATTAAGGTTAATGCGCTCGGAATTGTGAAGGAAGAACAATTCGAAATTCCTACCGAACCCTTGAACGTGCCTAAAGAGGTTGTTGTTTAATGTCGGACATTGACGAATACAACCAACTTAGCGCGGTTGACCAAGCATATATCAGCACTTATGGATGGGATATGTACCGCAAGAAGAAAGCACTCGAAGAGAACGGCAAGTTTCCAAGACAGCAACAGAGCACACCACAACCGCAAGAGGAAAGCATAGAAGAGACAGAACAAGAGGAAGAACCCGAGACAGCAACAGACGAAGAAAAAGAAGAGTGGGAAAAAGAACTTGAAGAATCCGACTTTAAAGAGCGAAAAGAAAAGATTCTTGAAACTATCGAAGCCCAGCTTAAAGCGGAACAAGACACAGACGAATTAACATTATGGATTAAGTCAAACAAAGACCTTGAAACCCTTGTGAGAACTTTTCTAGGTTGCATAAAGACTCTTGGTAAATACAAAGACCCACAAAAAGCCACGATAATTATTAAGAAAAAGAACGAACGACTTTTCTTCAACTTTAAGTTGGTTGACGAAAACGGCGAAGATGTGATGTTCGACCCGAAAACAGGTAATGTGGCGAAGATAAATTGAAGTGCGCTTTTTGCGGTCAATCTCTCTATGGCTCATTAAGAGTTTATGATAGTAATAGTCGTGCGTTTTGCAGTCGTGGCTGTAAAGAAGATTATCAGAGACGTATGGCTCAAATTGACAAGAAAAGACGTGCTCAGAGCATAGCTGAAAGGCAACAAAAAAGGCTTATGGAGTGGACAGGAGACGATTAGAAAAAGGTGGATTGACGTGTCCGCTTATGAGTGTGACCGCAAACGGACAAAGAACCTCAAATTCGCGTCCTATGTTCGAACCAAGCATAAGGCGAAAGTTGAAAGCGAAATGTTTCAGAAGGTGGCGTTTACTTGAACCCTAACCCGATTAAACCGATTTTACCAAACCCGAATAAAAAACCGAAAAAGAGGCTCTAAAATGAATGTTGTATGCCTTATCACCCGTGCGAAAATTGACGCAATGTTTCAGAACTACACACCCGAAAACGTTGACAAAACTAAGGAAGAAATTAATCCTCACTTGTTGCGGTGTGCCGAGTGCCGAGAATATCTTAACGCTCAATTCGAAAAAAAGAGAATGGAGAATGAAAAAAATGGCAATGGTTGTTAGCTACGGGAACCCGAGCGAGATAAAAGAGAAGTTCGAGTCGGAAGAACGAGTTAAGGCTCAACTTGCCGAAATTCGGGACGGGTTATGTGAGGAAATCATAAACGAGCTAGATTCTATAATGCAAAAAGTGTTAGCTAGTGCAATTGAACTTTGTCCTAAAGATACGGGTGCATTAGCATCGAGCATTAACTTAGAAGGTGGTGCAATTTCACAAGGAAATGATTTTTATGAGGCTAACATCTATGCTGGAAGTGACGATATTATTAATTACAAAACGGGAAAAGCTACGTCTGAATATGCTCAATATGTTGAGGACGGACACGGAACTTATGAGGGTGTGCCGTTTCTTGAAGAGGCTATGATGAAATATGAGAACGAGCTAGAACTAGCGGTAAACCGCGCCTTAGCTGAATTGTGCACGGGTGATTAGATGATAATCAATTTTTCAAAAAAAGTTCGCCTATGCGGAGCGTGTTAAAAGTTGACGGTTGAACCCTCAGAGGAAATTCGAAAGAAGGAACAAAAGGCAAGATGGAACCACACGGCATATTTGAAGAGGAAAGCGAAACAAGAACCCGAAAAACTTAGCGATAATCAAGTGATAGAGCACACAAGCAACAAAGAACACTTCTTAGGAAAAAGCGAAAGCGAAGAGTTTCCAGAGCACCGCGCTTATGCGGAAGTTTTCAGCACACCCAGAGACAGACTTTTAGAAGGTTTGAATCCTAGACCAATGATTAAAAGGTCAAGTGACGACCCGTTAGCTTATGGTGAAAAAGGCACGTTTATCTGTTCTATACATGGGTGTCCCTTAACTAAAAGAGGGTGTCCCGTGTGCAACGGAGAACAAGACGCTTAGAAGTCACGGGAAAGCTGAACCAAGTTGAGAATGAAAATAGCAAAAAGCCTTGCCTCACCGCTATTAGACGAAATCGCCGCTCTAGGTTTTCGCACCTAGACAATAAGCGAAAGTTTGACTTTCCCGAGACAAATTAATAGAAAAAGGTAGGGTGTTTAAGGTACAAATTCGCTTTCTTCTTCTTCCTCATTGATTGTTGTGTCGTTTGGGGTTTCGGTTTCGTCCGTGGGTTCGTCTTGTTGGTTTTTTGGCACGGTAAGAAAAAGGCGAACGAAGACTTTCTTAAGTTTTTCTTTTGCGGTCACTCGAACACCTTCCTTCTTTTGACATCACTTAATATCACTTCTTTGCCTTTAACTAGCCAAGTCACACGGTAAACCCAATTTACTTTAGTATTTATTATTTCCGCATCTGGAAATTGCTCTCTAATGCTTTTGTAGATTAGCTTTCTCTCTTCTGGGTTTGGATATGTCTTTTCGTCCACATAGGCTGTTATGTCTGTTTTTTTGCCGTATTTTTTCTCAATAGCCTTGATTTTGCGAGCAACTTCTAAATTAGTCTCTTCAATCAGCTTTTCCACGTCTTTTTTATAGTCATTCTTCACCAAGTTTTCACCTTCTTTCTAGTCAACCTTCACTTTCTGTTTAATGTTCAATTTCTTCTCTATCAAGTCTCGGAAATCGTTAAGTTCGCCTATGCTCTTGCTCATAGTGTTTTGGTTCTTCCGCAATACCTCAATTTCGGCATCCTTAGAAGCTATTTCCTTTTCTAATCGTTGAACGGTTGCCTCTAGTGCCTCAATCTTAACGTGGTTCTTGCCGTTTCCGTTAATGATTATGCTCGGCATAGCCCTTAGATACACTTCTCTTAATTGGTCTTGGCTAACATAAGCACCCTCACTAATCGCCTTTCCGACAATTTGTTTCCATTGGCTCTCACTAGCAACCGCGCTAAGACGGTCAATAAGATATTTTCTGAGGTTGTGAAATCTAACCCGTTTTTCTCCGCTTTCAAGACGTGCCTTTTTGAAAAGGTTCTGAACACAAGCGGTTAAGTTTTCCTCATCCCAATCTAGCACTCGGTCACTATTTTTCTTATCTGGGTTTCGCTCTAGCATTGCCTTAACGACTTGAACAGCGTCACTATCAAGAAACGGGTAAGCTGGAATATGCTCCTTACCCGTTGCTTTTTCGCCTAAGAAAACGGGTGCTTCACTGTCTAAGTGAATGCTTCTAAAGTCTCCGAAAGTGTAGGTAACGAAATCACCAGCACGTAAGCCTATGCTTTTGCCGACAAGCAAAACGTAACGCTCAATAAAAGAGCCTTGTTCAACCATTCGGGCTAAGTCTTCTTTCGCAAAAAGATAGTCTTGTGTCGTTCTGTTGCTTTCTTGAAGCCTATCGCTTTCTTGCCTTGTGAAGACTAGAGGCACACGTTTAGAAGTGAAAAAGCCTCTTATCGCCGAAACACCCACGTTAGCATAGTTCTCAGATTTTTTGCACTCGTTGATTATGTACGCTTTAAAGTTCATAACTAGCTTTTCGGTTTCAGCGTCCTTATCAGCTTTCCTAAATTCCAAAAGTGCCTTTCCGTTCATATGGGAAAAGTTAATCCAATATTTCAGAATCGACCCGTAAGCGTTCTTACTGTTTGGCTTTAGGCTGTTCAAGAATGCCGTAAACTCAGAATCAAGTTTTTCTTCGCATTTTATTGCTTTCATTCTCACACTTTCCTTATGAAGTATTACGACACCGAGTCTTTTAAATGTTTGGTCTAAACCGACAATTTTTAGCGGTAAATACAACATTACATCAGATGTAAAGAAAAAAAAGGGAGGGGGGCACCGTTCAACGCTTAAAACCGTGCAACCCAACACGATGTTAAGGACAAACCAAAAACGAGAACAAGCCATCGCATGAACACCGCCCAAACACCGGAGATGGTGCGGGGGATGGGGTTTGAACCCATGCAGCCCTACGGCAACAGGTCTCTTAAAACGCAGCCTATTCCGAATGCAAATCTTTTGTTCTGGGCGGCGTTCTCCTAAGCCTGTCTCCTTTGGCCAAACTCGGACACCCCCGCCTAATGGGGAAGGTTCACTCTTGAATCAGCATCTTCTTTTATATTTGTTTAGTCTGTAACGATCCTTCACTTTTAGTCATGCTAAAGGGTTATATTTGATCATTTTGTATGATAAAGTGACCGGTAGTCTCGGGAAAGGTGAAAAAATGAAAAATGATAAGCAACGCGAGCATCAAGTGCAAAAGACTGTTTCAGAAGTTCAATCCGAGATAGCGCCCCTGAAACACACTGAAGCAGCAGTTCTCTCGGAGTTGATCGCCAATTCTAGAAGAAGCGACAGAGAATTGGCCAAGGCCGTCGGAGTTTCCCAGCCAACGGTGAGCAGGATGATCAAAAGGCTGGAAAGTGACGGAATAGTGAACGAATACACGATGATACCCAATTTCAAGAAACTGGGTTACACGCTCTGCGCAATCATTTTCCTAAAACTCAAAGATCTTCCACCTGGAGGAATCGAAACGGTAAGAGAGGCCGTGAAAGAAAGTTTAAGCCAGAGCCGCTTCGTAATTCTCCTGCTCGAAAGAGGTTTAGGGCTAGGCCGAGATGCAGTAATGGTATGCCTCTACAAGGACTACACAGCATATGCTGACCACAAGAACGTAATCAGAAAATTCCCCTACATCGACGCCTCAGAAGTCGATAGTTTCCTAATAGATCTGTGCGATGACGTTCATTATCGGTACCTCACGTTTGCGAACTTGGCCAAAGATCTAATATCCGTCGCCCAAAAAGAATGAACCATGAAGACAGAACACTGAAAAAGGCGATTGGACAGAAAACTCTAAATTTCATAGAATCCTTTTCAAACGAGAGTCTGCGCCTCGGTAGCCTAGCCTGGTGGGGCTCCGCCTTGGTAAGGCGGGGGTCGCGGGTTCAAATCCCGCCCGAGGCTCCACACTCTTGAACTAAAAGGAAGAATCAACGTTTTGAGGTTAATAGTCACTTCAGGATAAGTCAATTCTTTATACAGGCATGGCGGCACATAAAAAGCTGCGTTGCTAACCAAACGTGTGGACTCGCCCAAGTTGAGAGTATCAGTAGGGCCACTTCACCGCATCTGGGAATGGATTACTCGCAGGCGAGCGTGTGTGCTCGGGCGCAGTCACAAGCATTTATTAGGACTTTAACAAGCTTGAAACTTTCGAAGCACAGGAATGCTTGCCGCATTTCAAAGCTTGGTGTTTGATTATGTCGCCCGATGAAGGGATTGGAAAGTTTGCGAGTAACCCGTTCACGATGAAGGGCAAAGTCCTCTTGAGCAAAGTTGCGACTACGGGAGACGTGAAGACAGACATTCTTAGGGCGGTCGACAGGATTGGCGGTTTCAACAAGATCATAGACAAGGGTGACCAAGTTTTGCTTAAGCCCAACTTCAACAGTGCCGATCCTCCGCCCGCTTCGAGCGATCCTGAATTTCTCAAGGCAATTGTGGAGCTGCTTTTTGAACACGGCGCCGGAAAAGTCATCCTAGGAGAATCTTCCTGGCAAGCTCTTGCCACTCGGAAAGCGCTGGAAAAAACTGGAACACTCTCCACACTGAAAGGCACGAATGCGGAAATCGCGTTTTTTGACGAAGAAAAACACGTTAAAGTCAACGTGGGCGGAAAATATCTAAAACAGGTCAGCCTGGCAGAACGAGCCATGCAAGTTGACAAGATAGTGTATTCGTGCTGCATGAAAACGCATTTCCGCGCCGATTTCTCGCTCAGTCTGAAGCTGGCCTTCGGGTTCACAAAAAAGAGCGAAAGAATGGCATTTCACCTCAGACATTTGAGAGAAAAACTCGTCGATCTAAACTTGGTTGTGCATCCAAACCTGATAATCATGGACGGAAGAAAATGCTTCATAACCGGAGGACCCTTCAGCGGAGAAGTTCGAAACCCAAACCTCATTCTTGCCTCAGGAGACAGAATCGCCATCGACGTCGAATCCATCAAAATCATCGAAAGCTTCGAAGGCTCCAAACTCATGGACAGCCCATGGAGCTACACTCAAATCCGCCACGCAATAACCCTAGGTCTAGGAGTAAAAAACGAACAGGAATACACAGTACTATCTGAATAGCAAACAAGAAAGCCACAAGCGTCCCCTTCAAAAACCTCAAATAACCAATCATGTCTAAAACTGCTTGGTGCCAACTTGGAAAACGTTCAACGCAAGTTCACTGTTGAAGAGCTGAAACAGTACGATGGAAAAAACGGCAAACCCGCGTACATCGCCTACAAGGGCAAAGTGTACGACGTCACAGACAATTATCTATGGCAGGACGGAGATCATCAGGGCCAACACGCAGCCGGCAAGGACTTAACAGAGGACTTGGCAAACGCGCCGCACGGCGAAGAAAACCTGGAAAGGGTCAAACTCATCGGCATACTCGTTCCGTGACCCTGTCAAAGCCGTACGCCAGCGAGGACTTTTCTCCCGCAAAACCATTTTGAAAACCCTTTCTGTGATTGCAAGAAGTTCGGCAACAACTGATTCTTCAGCGAACTTGGCGTTTAGATAACTTATATATTGATTAGTTGCAATGAGGATAAAGAGGGACGCGGTTATTGCTCTTCGATGACACCTTAACTGTTGCAATAATCACGGTAGGGGTGATCATCGCCGCCTGCTTAATCGTTGTTTTTGGCATGCGCAGGCGGGGAAAAAAGGAGAAGAAAACTAAGGAAGACGATTTACAGGCTGATCTGAGGGGTTATCCCTTCAGAATCAGCAAGAGCGTCCCAGCCGAGGACGCTTCACACGCCAAAGATGAACTCAGAACATTGGATTTGGAGAGAGAGATTCTAAGCGACGCCATCAGGCGACTCTACGAAGCGAATGCGGAAGGCAAAATAACGGAAGAAGAAAGAGAGAGACTCGGGCAAACGTACAAGTCCAGAATGATGACGGTGAAAGACGCCATTTCCAAAGACGAATCCGTCGTGGCCCTGCACGAGCTGGAAGGCATGCAGCAAGACCTGATGAAACTGTTCAGCGAACGATTCGACGACCTGACCTCGAAAATTGAAGAACTTCGAACAAGAACCGAAATCAAACCGATAAAAGAAATAACAATAGCCCCGAAAGCGCTGCCCACCGAAACGCCGGCAGCTGAAGAAGAAAAAACCACAGACGAGGAGAAAGCCAAGAAGAAGAGAAAACCAGCACCAGCAAAACCCAGCCCACGAACAGAAGCAGAAAAACGAATAGAAGAAATCAGAGCCGAAGTCGAAAAAGTCCTAGACAAACTCGGGCAGATGGAAATTGAACCCTAAACAAGAATGGATTGAAAAAGCCAAGAAAAACGCCGCCCTAGAAGCCACAAAAAACGTCAAGAACGGCTTCAAAATCGGCCTAGGCAGCGGAAGCACGGCAGCCTACGCCATCGAAGAAATCGGAAAAAGAATAAAAAAAGAAAAACTGCACGTTCAAGGCGTGCCAACATCATACCAAGCCTTCATGCTCGCCGTCCAACACGGCATCCCCGCAACCACACTTGAAGAGCGGCCAACGCTTGATTTGACGATAGACGGAGCAGACCAGATAGACCCAGAACTAAACCTCATCAAAGGCATGGGCGGAGCACTCGCACGCGAAAAAATCGTCGCCTCCGCATCCAAAAAACTGATAATAATCGCAGACCAAAACAAGAAAGTCAAAACCCTAGGAGAAAACAACCACCCAGTGCCCCTGGAAGCACTCCCCTTCGCAGCCCCACTCGTGATGCGCAGAATAAAAGAAATAGGCGGAAAACCCGTTCTGAGAGAAGGAAAAATGAAAGTCGGACCCGTCATAACCGACAACGGAAACGTCATCATAGACGCAAACTTTGGACTCGTCCACGAACCCGCAGAACTAGAACACAAACTCAAATCCATCCCCGGAATCCTAGAGACCGGCCTCTTCGTCCAAATGGCACAAATAGCGTACATCGGAAAACAATCCAGCGTAGAAAAACTCACCAGAAAACAAGCCCCAAAAACTTAAAATATTCGCGCGGCCGCGCACCGATGATCTGTCAGCTCTTGAACATACTTCCCTTAGGTTTCTGGAATTGCTCAGTGAATCTGCTGTTTTTTTCCATGTCCATAAAAATGCGGATTTTTTCAGCGTTCTTCTCGTTCAAGGCTTTTCTTACTGTTTCGAGCAGCTGCTGCGGATCGAAGGGTTTCAAGACGTAACCATCGGCGCCCTCGTTTATTGCCTTAATCGCATTGTCCACAGAGGGATATCCCGTGATGATTATTCTGATCATTCTGGGCTGCTTCGCCTTAAGCTTGCAGAGGAGATCCACTCCCTTAATATCGGGCAGCTGAATGTCAATTAAAGCGACGTCGAAAACCTCCTCCTCGACGGCTTTAAGCGCTTGCTTCCCGTTCTCCCTCGTCTCCACCACGTACCCCTCAAGAGACAAAATTGAGGAGAGAGTTTTCCTCACCGCAGCATCGTCGTCTACAACGAGGACGCTTTCATTCATCAGCCACACCACCCATCAATGTGAGTCTCACGTGTTTTAATTGATACTATCGTTGAATAAATCTCCTATGAAGCATCAATATGAATCAGTGTTCCTTCATAGCAAGAGATGCTAAGGGGTTGGAAAACCTTGTTTCTCGAGATAAGAGGAAGTTTACCGTAACAGCCACCACCTTTGCGACGGCGACAAGGCTGGATCGAAAAAGAAGGTTCAGAAAAATAGAAAAAACCCATCTGGGAGACAAAATACGAAATACGGAATTTGGAACCACAGCAGGCTGGGCAAATGGAGTCTCTTAGTCCATCTGGCCAAGAGCGCGCCGTTTTAGTCTAGCGCTTTCCCCCTGTACACTTGCTCCATCTTGAAGCCCATTTTGTCGTACAGTTTTGCGGCAGCTTTGTTGTTGACTGATACCATGAGCAGGATTCTGGAATAGCCCTTTTCTCGACAAAAACTTTCAGCCTTTTCCAAAAGTGCTCTTCCAACTCCTTTGCCTCTGAATTCTTTCTCGACAAATATGTCATAGATGAACCCATGCCTCTTTCCAGTCATCATGTTGCTGCCTACCCCAACCCAAACGTACCCAAGAAAAACGTGGCTCTCGTTCTCGGCCACGAATATCCTGTGAGTCTCTCTGTCAAAGATCTTCTGGAACAGTTCCCCCATGTGCTTGGCCCATTCTTCTTTGTCCAGCTCCCCTCTCTCACTCTCAGAAAGACTTGCCCAGCCAGTCTCAACGCCGTATTTTCTCACTAGCTGAAGATCCGATTCCTTTGCCTCTCTAATAGTCACATCCATCTGAAGCTCCTTTCTTGACACATACCCAAGATTTTAGAAAGCAAACAGGTTGAAGACACTTTCGGTTCTTAGGACTTGTGGAAAGCTTGTCAATCTTGCCTCTCCTCAGATAACAACGGACGTTCGAGTCTGTATTGGGGGGGGAGCGAAAAATGTGCCGAAAGCGCAGAAAAACGCGCACAAATTTAAAGCCCATTCGCTCAGAATGCCCAAAACATCGACACAAATCTCTTAAATAATCGCTCCTTTAATGAACCTAGAAGCCGGGGTAGCCTAGCCTGGCCAGGGCGCCAGACTCATAATCTGGAGAACAACAAACGGGGCAACGAAGGCGCCCGATGTCCAGAAGTCGCGGGCTCGAATCCCGCCCCACTGACGGAGCAAGCCTCCGCCAGGGCGAACGGCACCAAGCATAGTCCGCAGCTTAAAGACACAATGGCCAGGCTAAGATTAACACGAGCATTTTCCCCTGCTGCTCCCGATTTGATCATTTCTCTTGTGCTATTTGGACCAGTGCAGGGGCTTCTAAGCCTTTATATCTCTTCGCTGGGTCAAGTCACTCAATGCCGTCCAAGATGGGAAAGAGATACGCAAGTGACTATACCGATGAGGAACTCCGAGCCGAAGCTCGTGAACTTGAGAGTGCCGTCACCATTCCCGTGAACATTCAGATCCAGGCGGACCACAGAGTATTCGACCTCGGCGAAGCGGAGAGCCTTCTGAGACGGGCTAAGAAGATTGTTCTTCAAGACTGCGGCTGCCGAACTGACAAAGGAAACTGCGACGCCCCCCGACACGTCTGCATAAACCTGGAACCGACAGAGGATTACGTGAAAAAGTTCGCCAAGCACAACCCGCATGAAGCCACGCTGGATGAAGCGCTCAAAGCCCTCAAAAAAACCCACGAAGCCGGCCTCGTCCACATGGCCTACACGATGAAGGGCGACGACCACCCCACGATAATCTGCAGCTGCTGCCCATACTGCTGCCACACTCTAGGCAGACTGCTCCGTTATGGAATAGCAACACAAGTCCTCACATCCAATTACGTGGCCGAGCAGAACCCGGAAAAATGCGTCGGCGCCGGCCGATGCGTCGACAGATGCGTTTTCGGAGCCCGCGAACTCGACAACAGCGAACTAAAACACGACAAAACGAAATGCTTCGGATGCGGATTATGCCTTTCCACATGCCCCGCACACGCAATAACACTCGTACCCAGACAACAGAACCCACCAAGAAAACCCGACTTCAAATAATTTCCAGACACGCACGCAGAAAGGCGAAAAGCAACATCGCCGTTTACGCTGCAACATTACGTCTGGCGTAAAGAAAAAAAGGCGGGGGGCCACCGTCAACCGTTCACATCTTGTAATCCGTCACAATGTCAAACCCGAACTCACACAGAGGGGCCCACTTTAACGCACGTGCCATTTTCCAGCCCTTTTTCGGAACACGCACGAACAACATGGACACACACGTGGATCCATTACGCGAATACATTACATCGGATGTGTGTGAAAAAAAGGGAGGGGGCCACAGCGCATGCTGAGATTTTGTGATCCAACCTGATGTGGGCGTCGGACAGTTTCTGTTTCGGCCCTGCACTTCAGGTTTCCTTAGCTATCGAAGTTGTGTTTCTGGTTGACAGTTCCAGCTGGTCGCCAAAGCCCTTCTTGACATAAACGTTCTTGATGACTACTCTGTCGCCGACGTTCAAGTCTTTCACCGAATCCGCATGGTTTCGCCACGCCGAAACCCAAATCCTGCCCGTCTCGTCCTTCAACTCGAAAGTAGCCAACTTCAGAACCTCCTGCTTCGAAGTTTTCACTTCCCTAACCAGGGGCCTCGTCGCAACTTCACCCAAAACGTTGATCTGACCAGCACCCTCCTTCAAACTCGCAAAGGGCGAAAACTCTGAAAAATCCTGAACACCAACAAAAGTTGCCGAGTCAACATGAACCTCCACTCCTCCAGCAGACGCCTTCTTAACCTTCCCATTCACTACCTGCAATCCGCCGCCCATCTTAACCAGATTCGCAACCTCGTCAACCTTCTCGTTCCAAACCACCACAGCCACTTCACCAGAACCATCCGACAAGAAGAACCTCATGACCTTGCCAACGCTTGAATCCGACCTCTCAAACTCCGACACCGAACCCAAACGCCTGACAGTCCCAGCCAGGTTCACCCTGGAGCTGTTAGGAACGGCCTTCGACAGCTCGCCAATCCTCGTCGTAAACTTGTCGATCGAAGGATAACCCTTCGAACCCACATCCTCCGGATTAACCTCGACAACGCTCTTCTCCCCAACGTGCACCTCCACCTTACCACCGAAATCCTCACGAGTGTAGCCGTGACGAAAACGAACCACATCACCAACCTTCACCCTGCCAGGCTCTGCTAGAACGGCCTTGTCATTCCACAACACCACCCGCAGAACCCCGCTCTCATCAGCGATGAGCAAGCCTGCAAACCTTCCTTTCTTGAGGCCGCCGAAAGCTCGCGGAGAAAAAACAGCGACAACCCGCCCCACAATGCTCACATTATTCAGGCCGGGAATCAAATCAGCCACCAACAGAACATGCACTGCAGCCTCGCCAACCGGAAAGTCGCACCCAAACCCAGCCGCAATCATCCTCAGAAGAGCCTCATCCGAAATCAGGCCGCCAGCCCTACTCCTCTCCACCTCCAACCTCTCCAGAACAGACTCCCTCGAAACCCCAGGACAACACGAAAGAATACGCTCAACCATCTCGTCAAACAACATCTCTGCTTCAACACTGCAAAAATAAAATCACAGACTCTATAAAGCTTATCAAAAACAGTGGCTGACTCTAAACATCAACAGGAGCCCAACCCAGAAAAATGACCCTCGAAACCCTCTACAGCATAGGCACAGCGCTGACCCTAGCCGGAATGCTAATAATGATAGTCGCAACCGTGCTCCTCCTTCTTTCAAAGAAGGGAAAAACAGGGAAAACCAGAGGCGGTGGAGTGATATTAATCGGGCCAATCCCCATAATCTTCGGCACAGACAAACAATCACTCAAAACAATCCTACTGCTCTCAATAGTCCTCACGACACTCCTCATAGCACTGGTCATAATCCTGTATTTCCTGAACAAATAGTTCTGGAGCGTGAAGCAAATGCCCGAAACATCCGAACCCGTCGACGAAAACGCGCCACGAAATTTCCTAGCTATCTTCATCCTCGGATTCTCAATGACCCTCGTTGGCCTGATTCTCATCACAGTCGCTGCCACAGTCTCCGGAGGCGGCTCAACTAGTTCTGGAGGAATCATATTCATCGGCCCAATCCCGATAGTATTCGGCGCCGGTCCCGGAGCATCTTGGCTGATTCTGTTCGCTACAGTTCTGGCAGTCCTAAGCGTCATAGCGTTTCTGATCTTGCACAGAAGGCCAGGCATCGCGCGGCTCTAGGCTTCTTCCTTTTCCTCTTTGGCGAAAAGCATGTACAGGAAAACCAAGCCCAAAGCGATCAAAGTTGCAATTATCATGACGTATTGAAGCAGGACGAAGTACTCGCCTATTTGCACGCGCACAGCCTCCTTTTGACACTCTATCAGAGTTTAAATATTTAAACCGTAGCCTTTTTCCACTCGTTCATGAGCGAATCGTAAAGCTCATCGTGCTCTTCAATGCCCTCATACCAGCCTAGAGCCTTAGCCAGCTTCTGCGCGATGAGATGATAACACAGATGAACCTTCCTGTCCACGACTCGAAAATAGAAATCGTCACACGTGCAGAACTCAGCCTCAGCCATGATCAAGTAGTCCCGCTCCTTCCCAACCACTATCCAAACATTCCTGCCGCTCGGCCTGAAAACGTACTTCTTCACCCGATTTTCCTTCAAAGCCTCAAACGACCTAGTGAAACGCTGCCCAAAAACATCGAAAAGCTTAGTCAAATCTCCGCCGGTAAGTTTGCCCTCTGCCTTAGCTTCCTTGCAAACGGCAAGCAGCAGTTCATTCTCAGATTCTAGATCCATAACACATGAACTATCCAAAAATCCACGCCACTCAAGCACAAAGCTACTCTATGTTTATCGGCTCGCCCTCGGGCGGCTTCCCATCCTTTGCCTTCGGCAACGTGACCTCCAGAACACCATTCTTGTACTGCGACCTCGCCTCGCGAACCCTGACTTTCACGGGCAACGAGACCTCCTTGAAGTACTTGTGCTGAGGACTGTCAACCAAAATCGTGAGAGTGTCTTCCGTTCCGCTCAGCCTAATCTCCTTCTTCTCAACCCCCGGCAGCTCGGCCACAACCTGAATTTCACCATTCGCCTCAACCACGTCCACAAGAGGCTCACGCTCCTCCTGCACGTGAGGAAGCCCATTTCTCCTAGGCTTCACGTTTCCAAACTCGCGGATTTCAGGCTTCCCATCGGGACCGACCTTCATGCTGTAACCGTAAACGAAAGGCCCAAACTCCCGCGACGTCGAACCGTCAGGCAGCTTACGTTCCCTCACGTACTCCTTCGGAACCCGCGAGGCAAAATCCTTGAACTCCTCTTCCATCATCTTCTCCATCTCTTCGAAAATTTTATCAACGTCATCAAAGCCCAAGTCTCTGAAGAACGGAGAACGTCTACTCCTGTGCCACCCCGAAGAATCATCATCCGAAGACATAACAACCGCCACCACTTTTAGCATAGAACGCGTTTATCTATAAACATTACGCGCACGACAAAGCAAATCTTCCCCCGAAACCTATGCTGGCCGTCCCGCTCACATCCTTAACTCCAACAGATGACTGGACAACCACAGGGCCACGCAAGCCACAGCCAAAAAACCAGACCGAGGACATCAAACACCGCAATCCAAAGAACTTGAGAACAAGAACGCTGGATTACAGGTATCTCCCCAACCAACATTGAAAACTTACATTGCAACATTACATTGCAACATTACATCTGATGTAAAGAAAAAAAAGGGAGGGAGGGCCGACACCGCCTAAATCTGCAGAACACACTTACACCCACTCAAAGACAGGAAGAAACCAGCGCCAACGATGAAGGTTCAACTCAAAGCTCTGAGCTGCTCAATCGTTCCCAGCAACGTTCCGTCAAGCAGGTACGCCTCAGCAGCCCTCATGTCAACGGCATCCGACCTAAGAACCGGACCAGTCACCATCTCAGCCTTGCCTCCAGACGGTCTCCTCTCATTCAACGGTCTACCACCCAAGAAATCGTTAAAAGAAGGCATTATGAAAAGCTGCGAAGCCCTGGGCTTCATTCCATAAATTTCAGCGAAAGCATCCTGCCCGCCAGCCCCAACCTTCACCCCGTGCTTCTGCAATAGAACCTTAGAAAGCCTGCCCCCATCACAACTTGCCCGAACCCAAACCTGCCTAGTCACTCTGAACCCCGCAGGGTCACGGAACCCCACAACTGGATGAACATGCCCCATCACCAACGTCCTGCATTTCAGAATATCCGGCGAAGGCCACTGGTGCCCATGAAAAAAACCCACGTCATCGAACGCCACACCGGTTGCAGGCAGCACCCTTATTCCCTCGGGCAACAACGGCTCCAAGTTTCCATCGTGGTTGCCTCGAATGATGGATACTCGTTCCACACGACTCCTCAAGACGTTAAAGAAGTCAGGGACATCATGCCACTCCATCTTCTCCGCCGTCGCAACCGTGTGCTTCACGTCGCCCAACACAAGCACTTCATCCGGCCCGTACTCAGAAACCAACCCAATAAGCTTCTTCAGAAGCTTCGACGACTGCGACGGAACATGAATGCCCTCGCCTGAAAGAGACATCTCCCACCCCAGATGCAGATCAGCCACGGCCAAAAGCCTCGTTCCACGCGATTTCAGAAGCGCAGCCGGATAAGGCGGCAGAGGCGTTATCATTCTTTTTCCTTTCCAGGCTTTACCAAATCGATTATCCTCTGATGCATTTCAGCGTTGGCAGCGGCTACGAACTCGACCTTCTGCCCCGGATCCAACTTCGCATCCAAGGGCTTCCCACCGGAAGTCGTCAACACCGCACCTGCTTCCTTCACAATCAAGCACGCAGCGGCCACATCCGTCGTGCGAAGCTTTCCACGAATGTCGATAAAGGCATCCGTTGACCCGTCCGCCACGTAGCACAGCTCCAGGGCGTTTGCTCCAAAATGGCGAATGTGCTTCGTTTTCTTAATCAAACCCGTCAGCCTTGGAGCAATCTCATCCACTTTGTAGCTATTCAGATCCAAACCCAGCACGGCCTCTTCAAGCGAGACGTTCTCAGACGGATAGATTTTTTCGTCGCCACGACAGGAGCCCCTACCCTTCTGAGCCGTGTACGTCACATCATGGAACAAATCAGCCACCAAAGCACAGTGCACATCTTCCAAGAACGGTCTCCCTGACACTGCAACAGATGTTGCATAAAAAGGAAGTCTCCTCATCAAGTTTGTCGTACCATCGATGGGGTCAACAGTCACGAAGCACTCTCCAGGCTCCTCCCCATGTTCTCGAACGCCTGATTCCTCGCTTATCAACGTGAAAGAGATCCCTCGCCCGGTCAACGCCGTGACGATCGCATTCTCAGCCGCCAAGTCTATCCTTTTGATCGGATCGCCGCCTGCACCGATACCCAAGTCAGGCTGAGGTTCGTCCAACGTCTCGAGTAAAGGTGCGATTTGCTCCCGTATCCGGTCCTTGCACTCCACCAAAATTCGCATCCAATCATACTGCCTCATCAAAGCTCTCCATTCCTGCATACAACTACTTTCGTTAAAGCCTTTGCTGAAGGCGACCCGCCGCTCAAGAACCTTTAGCGTCGAAATCCTAGCCCCCGCACAAGATAACATTGACGTGAAAGATTACTCTAGAAAAAACTTCTCGAAGATAACATCAGAAAGACTTTAAACGCATACACTCAATGAGTCACTGCTGGACCTGCAGATGGCTTTCAAGATTGCCGGAGTTCTCGAGATGCTAAGCGACGGAGAATGGCACGCTCTGCAGACGATTCGAAGGAGAATGAAGCTTAACAGAGATCAGAGCCAGCAAATTGCATTGTTTCTTGAAGAATACGAATTCGTGACATTTGATCAGACGAAAACCAAGATCAGAATCAAAGAAGACGTTCGAGAATTCCTGGTCAAAGATGCTACTTCATGAGGGCTTTCAAACCCTTATAGGCTTTCAAGAATTCTCTGCCCTTCTCTGTAATTTCGAACATCGTATTGTCGGATTTGCCTGTTTGATGGTTCAGCTGTAACATTCTGTTCCCAAGCAGAAAATGCGAGTAGCCCTTCAATTGTTTAAAGCTCAGGTTACAGCGGTACATCAAACTGGTCTTCCCAGCGCCTCCGTAAGAAGCATCAAGTATGTCGGCGATGATGTCGAAATTTCCACGATGGTTCGCGCTGATTCTTTCTTCAGGCTCAATCAATTAACTCACCAGTGCACATCTTCAAGGAGCCGTTCGAAACCCTTTTCTCCCATTAGATAATGGGACGAACCGAAATTTAAACGTTCTGAAAACTTAAAAAACACAGAAGCCAGGTCGAAAATCTCCATCCGCAAAGGAAAACTCAGATTAGACCTTCATTTTGTGAGGAGAGGGTCATCGACGGTCCAATGGATAATCTGGAACCCGCTCCCCTCTACAGCCTTGCCCTTCTCCCTCTCGCAAGACTGTATTCTCCGCAGGAACAGATTTAAGAATTATGGAATCTTGTTCTATTTTCAGTGCAAAGCCCAAACATCAAACAACTGCAGCCCCAAAAGTCAAGCCGCATGCAATATCAAGGCGAAGTCCGAAACAGCAGTCAAGGCAGACTGGACAGCTTTGTGGCCTTGAAGACTTCACAATACTTGCCTTTTCCTGTCAATGCTCCTCGGTATCTGGCCAAGCCTTCGAAGGCTTCATCGTATCGAGCATTCTTCATCTGTGACTCATGCTTCCTCAAAGCAGCGACTTTCTTGTCGATAAAACTCGAAACGTCTTCCACATATTCGAAGTCTAAAAGAGGCGTCCAGACTTCATAAGTCAACACGGTCTCGGTGGGCCAGGGAGGTCCTGTGTATTCCTGAAACAATCGTGCACTGGCTCTTATCAATGCCTCATTCACTAGCTGAAAAGTCGCTCTGTGATCCTGATGGCCATCAGATGCGTGATGAACATAAACCAAGTTGGGCTGCTTCTTTCTTATCAGCTCAACCAGCTTCTTCAGGTTGGCCTGATCATATTGCAGATAACCATCTGGGTTTTTCAGAAAGGTTAGATCCTGGAAACCGATAATCTGAGCGGCGTTCTTTGCTTCTTCTTCCCTTATTCTTGATAGTTCCTCTTTGGAGTGATCCAGGCTGCCTGCTTCTCCAGAAGTCATGTAACAAGCGGAGACCTGATTTCCCAGTTTGACGTGTTTCGCCAAACTGCCGCCGCACCCTATTATGTCGTCGTCAGGATGCGCTGCAAAAACCAGTAGGCGTTTTATCATACACCTGCGTTAGCCGCCATTTCTATTAAACATTTATGCAACGCTCTCAGATCCAGCACCTATAAGTTACATCCGAATCATAATCGCCGGCGAACTTGTGTATGTATGAGTTTGGCTTCGCCAGACTCTGGCAGACGTAGTCTTTTTTTGAGTCTGGTTCCCCCTTCTCTGTTGGTAACAACCGTGGTAATGTTGTGTGGTAACAATTCGTGTTGAAATTCTGATGTAAGTCTTCTTCTTTGGATTCGTCTTGTGCTTTTTGGTCAGCCTAGTAACAATGCTTGGTGACAAGTTTGTAAGCTCGAAATGAACTCTGAACTGCGAAAATCGCGCTGGGAAACGGGTTCGAGCATCAGTTGCTTACTAAACAGTAGCGCAATGTTCCCTAGCGTCTATGCTTGATCTCGAGTATAGGGCAAGCGCTTTCTTCGCTGGCGCATACTGTCTGGGGTGACTTGGCGTTGTTGTTTTGGAGCTGCGCGGGCGAATTAAATAATTCGGGGAAGTGCTGAATGAGGATTCTTGTTGAAACTGAGACGTGAAGCGGCAGAGGGTGTCAACGTGATCTGCTGCATGTTTAGGGCAACCGTCTCCTCTGCTCCTGAGCGGTGTTCGATGAGTTTGAAGAAGTTTGAGCAGCCGTGAGCGCAACCTGGACAAAGCCATTGTTTCGCGTCTTCACCATCGTTAAACGGAATAATCTCTTCGGTCTGGACAGGGGCAACCTGTACAGTGTGTTTACATGTCGTTATGAGTGAGTTTCGAGTCTGAACAGAGCCTGCTGGGAGCTTCATTAGCAAAACACAATCTCCTTCCAGCTTAGTTCTGAAAAAAATTTTTTTCTCGGATCAAAATCCCGCGCCCAAACTCAACGCCACCATTCTCAGCATCCAAAGGCGCTCCCAAATTATCTACTTAGCCGGCGCGTTTGTTCTTTTCCTCTTTGAGGCACAGTGGAATTTAATGATGTATCTTGCAGTCGATGCTACGGCATGTATGTCAAGGCGGCGGCGATAGCTCCGTAAAGGCCGACATCGTCTCCTAGATGTGTGACTTTTATTTTCGGGATTCTGTTTAAAGCGTAGTTTTTCACGTGCTTTCTTATAGGATTCAGAATCATTGCAGTGTTCTTCAGCGCTACGGTTCCGCCAACCGTGATGAGCGATGGGTCATATGCGTTTATAATGTTCGCAAAGCCAATGGCGTTCAAAACCCCAATCTCCTCCACCAGTCTAGTCGAAATGTAGTCGGCCTCTCCCGCGGCAGCGAACAGATCCTTTGCGCTCAACTTTGACAAATCTCCTGCTACCATTCTGAGAAGCAAACTTTCCCGCATATTTTTCTGGGGCATGTCTTTGAGTCTCATTCTGATGAAATTTGGAATGTTGCTTCCTGAACAGTACGCTTCCCAATGGCCGCGTTTTCCGCAGCCGCATTTGAGCCTGCCTTCGTAGTCTATGACGATGTGGCCGACTTCATGGGCGTTGCCGTCCTTTCCCAAAAGGAGAGTTCCGTTGACAATCGCTCCACAGCCGATGCCCGTGCTAATGGTTACGTAAGCATAATTGTCTAGCCCCTTCGCAGCGCCGAACTTTTTTTCGCCAAGAGCAGCGCCTGAGGCATCGTTGATCAAGCAGGACGGTATGCCCAATTCCCTCGAGAGGGGCTCCGTGATGGGCACGCAGTCAAAGGGCATGGCGGTCGGATGCAAGAGGATGCCTTCTTTCTGGATCAAAGGACCGGTTGCAGCCACGCCCACACCGTTTAAAGACTTGATGCCCAAATCATGTTTGCTGCATAGGAAACGGCTGAGTCTGATCATCTGGTCACTAATTGCCTTTGCACTAGACTTGTCAACCTTTTCACTTGTTTTCGCAATAAAGTGCCCGCTCTTGTCCGAAACGGCAACCCTTACCCACGTACCCCCTAGATCTATTCCAATCCAATACTCATCTGCAGCCAATCTTTCCACCCGGGAAAGCATAAGATGTCGTGAAACAATCTCATGCACAGTTCTTATTATTTGCGTATGCCGCGCACGTTGGTTCTGATATACGCGTATGTCTAGTAATAAGTCATAAATCGTAATATAGGTTAAATCTTTTAAGGATGAAAGGTAATACAAGAAAAGAATGGGATGATGCAGAATGAAAGATGGAGAAGAGAAGAAGGCAATCAACATTCTAACGGACTCGAGGCTTTCGGCGATAAAGGCTATGCTTGAAAAGGACCATGCTATAGATTGCATTCTTTTGTTGAACATGAGCCGCGGAAAATGGAAAGATGCCAAAGACTTTATGCGCGAGCACCATCTGACGCTCAGCGACGGCACTTTTAGGGCTAGAATGATAGAAATCGAACAGTTGGGGCTGGCAAAGAGCGAGCGAATAGACCCACTCAAAAAGCTCTACAAGATAACACCACAGGGCAAGAAAACTGCGGAATTACTCATAGACCTGTTTGACAAACTGGAAGAATAAACAAGAAAAAAACACAAACAGCACAACTGTACAACACTTTCTTCTTCGACGTCCGCCACATGCTGCATTGGGGCTGTTTTATTGGAGTATGCGTATTTTTGTCATACAAATCGGAAATCTGATGTAGTGAGTCGTAAGATTTAAAAGCTAAGCCTCCTCCTACATATTCAATAACTCCACAAGGAGGGATAAAAAGAAAATGAAAATAAGGCGAAGTAGAAAAGCCCTAAGCCCCGTAATAGCCTCAATCATACTCATCGCAGTAACAGTCGCAGTCAGCATAGCCGTAGCCGCATGGATGGGAGCACTAACATTCAGCTTCATGGCAACAGAACAAGGACAAGTAACAAACCTGCAATTCAACCCTGTCGCTAACACTATCCTAGTTACGTTCAACAATACTGGAACCTCTGCCATAACGCTCAGTTCGCTGTGGGTAAATAACGTACAAATTGGAGCTGGAGTTGGGACCGTAGCCCCCGCGCTAGGATCTGTCGCAGCCAATACAGGAACTCAGCTAACAGTCACGATGCCTGCCGCAACGCCAGTTACTTCAGGCTACTCATACACAGTCATGCTAGAAAGCGCAAAGGGCAACAAATTCAGCAGCACCGGCTCAGCTCCAAGCTAATCTCCACTACTTGTGGAGGTTAGGGGCGGGGTGAAGAATCCAATAGTTTCCCATATTGTTTCCTGTTTGGAGGTGCAATGAATGGTTGTTGAAATAAAAGAGTACAGTTCAGCAGAAGATATAGCCGAAACATTGGACAAGGAGATAACCGAAACAAAAAGTACGTTAGGCGAGTACCTGCGTCGTTTAGACGACATCAGAGCCTTAGCGGAGAAGTCCAAGAAGATTCATGAAGTAGTCATGAAACTCGCCGGCAAAAAAGCGTCCTCTGAAAGTCTCGGAGAGATATCGGTTGGCAGCTTGAACATCGTGCTAGACGCAAATCCGTTCCATGAGTTGACCGCAATCGAAGAGGTTGTGCGAAGCCATCAGGAAAGACTCCTGGTTTTGCAGAAGGCTCGCGATGCGTTGAAGTGGCTAGACCAGCTCGGCGACACTGAAGGCCTCAAGTACTTAGTCATAGAGAGCGACGGCGTTCCTGAGCGAATACTCTTCAGAATAACTTAGCCTCATGAGAAGTGACAATCATGGAAAACGACGTTTACTCCCTTGTCCTAAAGAACACGCTGACCGAGATCACTAACGCGTGCCCAGACATCCAGAACATCTTCTTGTTCAAGGAAGACGGCAGCATCATAAGCAGAGAAGAAAGAACCCAGGAAGACGCCGCTGTGCATGCCGTTGACGCTCTTGACGAAGTGCTTGAAAGGGCCAAAGTGTTAGGCGGCACACAAAGCATAAGCCTCGAGGGCGCCAAGGCCACAATCAATGTCTCGCGGGTGAACGACTTTTACCTAGTGACAGTAGTGCCGGAAAAAGCGGACCTGAAATACGTAAACATCTTCACAAATGTTCTTATTCCTACAGTGTTGAATCTCCTCGACAAAATCGCGCCCGCCCTCAACCAGAACAGCCTGTCTGAAACTACAAGCGAAGAGCCCATGAACAAACTGGCCATGAAGCCCAATGAAGACCCTGCCGAAGAGACTGCGGAAAATAATGAAAATCATGAGGCAGCTGAAGCTAGCACAGAGAAAATTCTTCCAGAGCCTCAAGTGAACCAGTTCATCGTTGAAAACGTCGGAGGATTATTCGCATCAGCAGATACGGTGCGCATCGACTGCGACACGCTTTCACAATGGACAGAGCTTTATGAGGACAAAAAGATCGAGGAAGCCATGGTCGAGACGTTCGGAGGAAAATCGGTCCGGTGCAAACTCAAGCCACTGAAAAACGCAAAACTCGAAGGTAAGGGAATAATACAGATTCCAGAGAAAATCCAGCAGATGTTGGATGTTGGAAAAGGCGAACTCGTCAGAGTAAAACCAGTAATCGAATGACTGAGGCTTCAATTATGGTTAAACAAAAGAAAAACTCTGAAGAAACTGTCAGCGAACTCGAACCGATAGCTGTCGAGAAAGCAACATGCGAAGACAACCTACGACCTGTGCTAGAAGAAATCATGAAGACCGATGGCGTCATAGGCTACATCCTCAGAAACACTACGTCAGCAACAATAGATCTCAACGATCCAACTAAACTAATAGACTACGCAACTCTATCCTCTTCAACCTTTGAGGCAAGTGAACAGCTCTCAGAGCTGTTCGAACTGGGCAAAATCAGGCACATAAAAATCGAAGGAAAGGACATGACCACGCTCCACGTGAGCATCGACGAAAACGACGTGAGCATCTTCATGGAAAAAAGCGTAGACGCAAAGAACATTCTGGAAAGAATGCATTCACAGTAGGGAACGAAGGCAAATAAGCTGTCATATCTCTGGGTGTTCAACAATTCTTTCCCGAGACAAACCGATCTATAACTGCAAAACGAAGCATCCTCTTTTTCTTCCTTCAAAATTGAAGCTTCCAGTTTGCATGACGTTCACAATGTGAAGTAACTCTTATGCCGTGATTTGAGATCTAGTTTTTATTGGGCAAATGAGAAAATCACTCACAATTCGCCTTTACACATGGGTCAACTTGGGATCATAAGATTTCAGCATTCTTGTTCCATAGTTCTTTTAGGGAATATTGCGGTCAGAGAAATAAAGTATTATCTATTAAGATACGACTTATTCAATGTTGACATCAAGGTGAAGGATCATGCTGAAAAAAACGGAATTCTTTGAAGAAAACAACTCGAATCAACAGGCTGACGCTAAAAAAACGATGGAAGCTACCTTGCAAAAGCTGCAAGCTTTGAAAAGCAGAATATCAGAATTGAGAGCCCATTTGGAAGAACTCCAGCTCCAAACGCACATTGAAGACCAAAGCAGCTTGCGTTGCGATGAATGCGGTCGTGCCATAGAGCCCGGAGAGGAAGTCGAAGCTAAGAACTTCGGTGAAAACGTGCTTCATTACCATAAGGAGTGTTTTCAAAAACTCTGGCTACAATGATTCTTGCGCATGCACTGCTGACCGTTGGACACGTGCCCTTTTCTTCGACAAAGCTTAAGCGTCTCCTGAAGAGTCTTCTCAGCAGTTGCGACTGAGGAGAGCAGGTCGTCTATAGTGGCCACAAACGTTGGAAAACTTTCATTACACTCTATTTTGGTAATGACTTTTGTCTTTTCAGCTCTTGTCTCTGCTGACAGGCCTGTCGGCGTTCTATAGTTGTCTGGGTACACGGCATCAGCTATGGCTTTAGCCATGTTTGCATCCTCATACTCTATCGTTATTTCAGCTTTCACTTTTCTCGCCTTTCAGCTGCTTCCCAACTAGTTCATCAACGACTTTTATGAAGTTGTTTATGTCTTCTATGGGTACTTGTGCACCGGCGGCAACGTTGTGTCCCCCGCCTTTTCCTTGGAATTTTTCTGCTGCGGCCTGCATGATCTCTCCCAGGTTGAGGCCTCTGCTCGTGACTGTGTCCGATGCTCTTGCGCTGATTTTCGCGATGTCTTCTCCTTCGACGTTTGAGTATGCGATTAAAGGTTTCTCCGGGTTTGGGAGGCTTCCTGAGAGTATTGATGAGATTGCGCCGATTATCTTGTCGTCGATGAAGTCTTCGCCAGAGACAACGTAGATGTTTTCAAACTCTTTTACGCGTTCGGGCTTCTCCATTATCCATCCTAGATACTTGTTTATCGTTGCTCTGTAATCGTCTAGAACCTTGTTTGCTCCTTCAAGCCCTTGTCCTCGGTCGCCCATGCACACTGCTATTCCTAAACCTGACTTGTCCATTCTCCCAGTGGCATTCAACAGAACAGCAAATTCCCTAGCATCTCTGAGTGGAGTCCAAGGTTCTTCTTGGTTCAGAATGTAAACGTGTCCTATGAGGTTTGAGGCTTCGTATCGCAGACCCTTCGAGAGCAGGTGATCTGCTAAAGCCGAACAGAGTCGCTTCTTCTCTTCCTCGGAAAGGTCTCTGAGAGCCCGCCACTTGTCACCTTCCCTTGCTTTGATGTCCAGACTTGCCAGAAAAGCCAGGCTCCTATCTTCTTCTCCGCTGATGCCAGGAATGAATGGGCTGGTGGCTGAAGACAGAGTCTTGTGGATGGGACGGGTTTCTCTGCCGAAGAATATCAAGTCTTTCTTCACAGTAAGAAGGCCAGAATTTGTCGCATCCTCAAGTATTCTCATGTTGAGCCCTCCGAACATTCGCTGATCATACTTATCCTGCATGTCTCCTAATGCCCCGACAATGGCGATTGGAGCCAGATCAACGTTGACCTTGTCAACTGCTTTAGCGACGAAATATGCCACGCCTGATCCGCTAACGTCCTTTGCGCCGTCGATTCCGTACAGATGCGGATTGACGTGGACAAAGTTGACCGATTCCTTGCCGATTATCTGATGGTGATCCAGAATGGCGATTTTGAAATCAGCGAGTTTCTGACTTAACAAGTCCACGTATCCGCTTCCCAAATCGGTGAAAATCACCAGCTGCGGCTTGTCTGAGAGAATCTCGCCCACGATCTTCTGTTCAACCCATTGCGTTATGCGAATCCTGAACCTCGCGTCAAGCCTGAACAATGCCTTTCCGATAATCCCCGCCGCTGCCACTCCGTCAGCGTCCAAGTGCGAAAAAACATGGATAAACCCGTCTTCCTTAACTGTCTCTAAAATCGTTTTGGCTGCCTCCTGAGCCGAATTCAGAAAACATGTAACCTGATTCTCGTTTGAGACGGAAGCCATGGGCTATCACTTTAGGCTAGAGAATCAACTTATTTAAGGATTTAAGACTAGCAACGAGCATTGTTCTGTACTCGGGCAAAAAACTAGCCGAGGGTTCTAGGTTATTGACGCTATTTTTGCTTCGTACTTCCAGTTTTGAGGCAGGATGCCCTTGAGCTTGTAGTATCTGGAGATTTTGTGTATCTTCGCCTCAATCAATTGAAGAGATCTTTTGTTATACTGGTCAGTCCTGTTCTTTTCAAGATGAAGTGATAGGCTTTCAGCTTTTCGGAGCAGACTCGCCAAGTCTTCAGGCAGCGACGGAGCGAGGTCATTCTCTTTAAGCACCTTCATCACCCTTTTTCCGATTATCGGCTTTGCCAAAGGAATTGCATGTTGATCCCTGAGGATGGTCCCAATGCGGCTGGGAGAGTTGCCCTCTTTTCCCAATTTCACGATTAAGGCCTCCACTTCTTCTGGCTGATACTTGCACCAACTCGGAGGGCGTTTGCTGACTGGCCTGATTTGATGAGATTTTCCCTTTTCTTGTTTAGGCATCAACCATCCCTTAAACTCTATCAGCGAAGATACGCGCATATTTAAGAATACCTGTCACTCTCGGGTACGTAGGCTTTTCATCACCGTTCTCTGAGAATTGAATACATTTCAAAATCAGAGATTATCGGAGTTTCGTGAGTTTAATAATCTCTTACATCTTTAATCGTAACTGTGATTGTGTGAGAATTAAGTTAACTAGCGTGTTCGCTAATGATCACGACAAAGCACTTAAGTTTTACACTGAGACCCTTGGTTTTGTAAAAAAGGCAGATATAAGAGCCGGGAAATAGAAGTTATTTCGATGAACCCATCAAAACAAATTGACAAACAGATCGCAGAACTGGCAGATTGGCGTGGCGATGTGCTTGCCAAACTTCGTAAAATCATCCATGACACTGATCCAGAAGTGATCGAGGAATGGAAATGGATGGGAACCCCAACCTGGTCGCATGATGGGATGTTCGTGTTGGTAAATGCGCACAAAGACCACGTGAAGATGACTTTTTCTCACGGCGCAAGTCTTCCAGATCCCGAGAAGGTCTTCAACGCTATGCTAGAAGGCAACAAATGGCGCGCGATCGATTTTTATGAGGGCGACAAGATCAATGAACGCGCTTTGAAAAATCTCATCCGCTCGGCTATCGCGTTCAATACTGCTGCCTTGAAAAAGAAAACTTCCAAGACCCGCCCTAGAGCACATAAAAAAACGTAACCAAGGCAGTTAAGCAAAAAACGAGCGATTTTTTTTACGAGTCTTAAGGGCATCGGTTGGCCTCAAAGGGAATTTGTGCTCTTGGAAAAGAGGGGCGAGATCAAAGGTTCGATTCTAGATATCGGTTGCGGAACTCCTCCATCCAATTCTCTGAGCCCCTTAGACTTGCTTCTGGCAGTTTGCTGACCTTCTAAGCAGCTTCTCCGGTTCGATGCCCCTGGATTTATATTGAAAAAGTGTGTCTTCGATATTTCCAAGCGTCTGGATATGAATAAGGAATTGCCCACATGAAGGCGTAAAGGAAGGATTTTAGCAGATCAAATCCTGGACTAACTCTGTTGATAGTCCTTGTGAATACGCCTGCGTGTTTTTCGTAGGATACTCTTCCATACTCGCCCAGAATTCTTGAGAACTTGTGATCTTCTGCGACGGCTAGTTCTGGATCGTACAGATGTCCACAATCTGCGCGGATTCTGAGAGCCACTTCGCGGAGAACTGCAATGCTGAAGCCTGGCACACTGGGGCCTGAGATGGGGGTGCCCCGGATTTTCATTGTAGGCATCTTTGTTGAAAACCAGACTGTGTAGTTTTCGCCCATTGTTCCGAATCTTCGACTGATTTTCAGCGTGTCACTTGCCCTGGCAGAAGGGGCTGCTCCGACGATTTTCTTGCTTCTCAGCGCTTTATACATTACGTCAAAGTAGTTTTCATACTTGTCAAGCTTCGAGTTTACGTATTTGAGATCCAATTCCGTGCCGCTGGAAAATTGGGTATCTATGTCCTGAAAGACCACGATAGCTCCTCTTGCATAGGAAAAACCAAGGTTTCTGCCTATCGTGGGAGAATCCCATAATCCGTACTTGATTATTCCAGACTCGCAGAGGCCATGTCTGTATTTCTCGTAGGTTTCGCAATCTACCAGTTTGGAATCACTTAATTCGGGAAAACCCGCATTTTCTCCGGCATCAACAATTATGAATTCTATTTTCTTGCCAGTCTTCTTCTCGAAGAGCTGCTTGACGCTTTCCCAGTTTTCAAAAGTCTCTTTCAATAGCTTCTTGTCCTTCTCATTCTTTGCGGTGGTTACGACAGAGAAAGTTGGTTGTACCATGCTAGGAAGAGAATGCACATGATTCTTAAACTTTTCACAGCCGCTCCGACCTCTTAACGCTGCACGCTCGTTCTCAGGCAGACCTGATAGGAAAAAAGATGAGGATGACAAGATCACTTCAAATGCACGAACTTTTAAGCGCGCTGATGCAGGAATCGTTGCGAACGCCCTCCCCTCCCCTTTTTTTCTTTACGTCAGACGTAATGTTACAGCGTAATGTGTAAGCGTAAATTTGCATGTATCGTGCAGTGTTCCGGAAGCGACTTTGAGCACTTCGGTTGTGTGTTGCTTTGGCGGGTTGGTGCTTTCTTGACAAATCTGGTAACAAGTTATGTGTCTTCGTTTGGTTCGATGCGAAGTTTCAAGTTGTGTCACTTGTACCATGCAGCGAACTTTCGAAAAGCTGCTGCGCGATGCGAGCGCTTGCATTTTTCAAGGACACTCATTTGTGCAAATGTTTCGTCGCTCTTGTCCGGCTTGAATATGGGGTCGAAGCCGAAACCCATTTTGCTTGCCTTACTTTGTTTGGGGACTATTTTTCCCGAGACGGAGCCTTCGAAACAAATTGGCGATTTTAGCTGGGAGGAAAAGTATGCTATGACTGATTTGAACGTGGCTCTTCTGTCGTCTACCCTCTCCATCAGCTTGAGCAATCCCTTGTTGCCTATCGTTCGGTAAGCGTAGGCGGCGTAAGGACCTGGAAAACCATTAAGGGATTCTACGAACAACCCAGCATCTTCAACCACCATTGGCAGCCTGTATTTTTCAAAAGCCTCCATAACGCTGGCGTGTGCAATTTCCTGTATACTATCGCTCTGGATTTCCAGAGACTTGACTCTGAGCATTCCAACTGCGATGTTGCTCTCTGCCAAGACCATTCTCGCTTCGTTGAATTTGTTGATATTATTTGTTGCAAAGAAAACGAAGTGACCTTTAAGTTGAAAACTCATTTTGCTTCACGTTTTCTCTTTGTACTGTCAGCTGAAAAACAGAGACATTCTTCATTATGTTTCTGTTTGATCATTCTCTTTCCTTCCTTTCTGAGACATAGCGTCCTCTTTTTTCTATTTCTTTGATCTTTTCTAAAACGTTTTCTGATGTTCGTGGACTCAAAACTGTTGAATACCCCATTATTGCAGACTCGAAGCATTCGTCGGCAAATTTGTAATGTGTGCTTTGAAGGGCTCTCTTCATCAGATGCAGATCGACTCCTCTGGCTTCAAGTTCTTTGGTTTTGTCGCCAAGCCCGAAATCTAGGAAGAAGATCTTTCCCTCCGTGCGGAGGATAAGGTTTGATGTTGTTAGGTCGCCGTGAACTATTCCGTATTCATGAAGTCTGCCTATCAGTTCGCCAATTCTAAAGCACAGACTTTGTCTCTGACTCTTGGAAACTTCATTCAGTATTTGCTTGATCTGCTTCCCTTCGATATACTCCATTACTATGGTGGTGCTCTTGTGATCTACCAAGAAGATTATCGGTGTGGGCACACCGGCTTTTTTGGCTTCATGCATCAGCTGGGGTTCATGAATCGTTCGGTAAGAGCGGATTTGTTCATCCAACATTTTGGGACGATACTCTTTTGGCAGACGCCTCTTCAGCACGGCTTTTCTTCCGTGCCAATCTGCGAGGTAAAGGTTGGCTTCGGCTCCTTTTTTCATCAGCGCCGGCCGTTTCATTGCATCCAGGGAATTTCAACCTCCTCAAGCCGCCACCTTAGCCGAACCTGACTTTTTTCGATCGGAGTTACCGTGCCGTGCGTGTACGCCAGAACGCCTGTCCAGGCGACCATGGCTCCGTTGTCAATCGCAAAGCGAGTCGGAACAACGTCGAATCGAGCGTCGTGTTCTCTTGCTACAGACTCGATCATATTTTGCAGCCTTTTGTTAGCGGCAACCCCGCCTGTCAGTAGAACCTCCTCTCTTCCCGTGTGTGCCAAGGCCCTCTCCGTCACCTCCGTGACCATCGAAAACGCTGTCTCCTGAAGACTGTAGCAAAGATCTTCGAGCCCACACTCTCCTTTCTTAGAGAGGACAACCGCGGCAGTGAGCAAGCCGCTGAGAGACACATCCATGCCTTTAACAGTGTAGGGCAGCTTGATCAACTGTTTTCCACCGTGCGCAAGCTTTTCAACCACAGCTCCGAACGGCAGACCTGGCTTCTGATGCAGTCCAGCTTCCCTTGCAAAAACGTCCAGGCAGTTTCCCAAGGCAATGTCTAGCGTCTCGCCGAAGATTCGGTACCGTCCAGCTTCGAAGGCCGCAACGATGGTGTTACCTCCCGAAACGTAGAGGGTCATGGGATTCTTGGTTCGGGCTGCCAGTTTTCCTATCTCGATGTGCGCCACACAATGATTGATTCCCACGAGCGGGATCTTCAGATATGAAGCCAGCGCACGAGCCACTGTTGCTCCGGTCCGGAGGCATGGACCCAGTCCCGGGCCTTGTGAAAACGCGATTACACACAGATTCTGCGGTTTTACTCCAGATTCTTTAAGAGCACCACCTAAAACCTTGCTTGCCACTTCAGCATGATGTCTCGCAGCCTCTCGCGGATGTATACCACCCTCCGATGGAACATACGCGTCTATTACGTTGGCCAGTATCTTGCCGTTGAATGTTGATATTCCGACGCTGAAATCATCAGCTGAAGATTCTATTCCCAAGCAGTAACGCTCTTCTGCCCTCTTTTTCGTCATTTTTCTCGTCCTTGAACATGCAATTTTTCGAAGCGGAACATACACCTTTCTATCAAATACGGTTGTTAAAGATAAAGAGAAGATTCAAAACTCGCGAGCTAAGGAAAATGGGGTTAGGGGTAGTGTTGTCCGAAGTGTCTGGCCACGAGTGCGACGTCTCTCATGTTGACTGTGCCGTCGTCGTTGATGTCTGCATTTGCATTCCAATTGATCGAGCCGATTGTGGATCCGAAGGCTCTTACAACAAGGGCAATGTCCCTCATGTCCACTTTGAAGTCTCCGTTAATATCCCCTGTAATCGTTACAACGACATTGCCGCCTGTGCAGTTGTTGTTTGCAGTGTTGGTTTCGCTTGGAACAGGCCAGGCGCAGACGTTTATGGTGTAGTTTCCGTAGACCAAGCTTGTGGTGTTACACACGCAGACTAAGATTATTCCTGAGGCTCCTGCTGAAAGAGTGACGTTCACGAATGCAGACGCAATCAGGCTCGTGTTCGCGTAGACTGTGATGTTGAAGTTTTCCGTGTAGTCGCCTAGGTTGAATACTGGGGCGTTTACGTTCAGGTTGTACCCTTGACCGACGACAGTTTTGGAAGGCCAGACATTCGTGACTGCTATGTCATGTGGTGACCACGGATTCATCAGTGGATAGTGATCAGTGTTGTTTGCATCTATAACATATGGAGTGTCGCCAATTCCATCGCTTCCTGTCAAGTTCTGATATGGACCGCTGTAAACATCGGTTCCATTGTAATCGCTCCAATAGTTTCCGCCATAAGGATAACCGTCATCCCAACCATTGTTCATCGATGTCTCGAAAATGTAAGCTTGATGGGTGTTGTTGACAACATTGTTGTGATAAATTCGATTGCGATTGGAGCTAGACAGATACAAGCCATAACCACAGTTGTCTATATTGTTTCCACGAATGAGGCTTTCGTTACAACTGTATAAAACTAAGCCCTGGCAGGTGCGATCGAAGTTGTTGATGTCGTTATCAACAAACCAGTTTCCTTCGGAATTGGCCCATCCTACTATGTACATGTATGAAGTAGTGCAGTTTTGGATGTTGTTATTTGAGAAAACATTGTTGGATGATTGATCCATCCATATCGCTGCTGCGTTGTTGAAAAAGCTGTTGTTAGATATGTAATTTGTGCCGGACTGAAACAGATTGATGGCTTCGGCGTTGTTACCAGTAAGATTGTTTTCTTCGATGGTGTTGTTATAGGAGTTGTTCAGTACTATACCATGGCCCAGATTGTCTGCAATTTGATTGGCATTAATTGTGATGTTATTGGATGAAAGCAGTAGGATGCCATAGTTGCTCTGTTCAATGATGTTGTCTGTGACGTTGATGAAGTTCGCGCCATTGAGACAGATACTTGAGTTGGGATAGTAGAGCCCACTGTTCTTTATCGTGAACCCTGTCAGAACTACACTGTTTGCGATAATGTTTGCTACGATGCCTTCTTTTCCACCATCTATTATTGTCGTTTCCCTGCTTTCGCCGATTAAAGATAACGATTTGTCAACAGTAACATTTTCATAGTATGTTCCATTTCTGACGAAGACCGTGTCTCCATCACTTGCAGCGTTTATGGCTCCCTGTATTGTCGGATAATCGTCTGGAACTATGATGGTTGTAGGCTGTGCCTTGACTGGCTTAATGTTGAATGCCAATACTACCATGCCCATTAACAATAATGACAACAATATTCCAGAAAATATTCTTCTGGACATTTCTCCTCTCTCCTTTCAGGAACTAAGGATGGGCAATTCAAAGAATTAACACTTGTGGAACGACTATCTGTTGAACATTACAACGTATCTTGAACGCTAGCGCGCGCGAAGTACAACAGATGAATAACTCTTATTTGCGAAACAAACACAATAGGATACCACTACAGAGGATAAGCTCGCGCGCGCTAGGAGAAAAAATGGAAGGTGTACTTTATGTCACATCTACCGATATCTGCAGGTTTGCTGTGACGGCGTTAGCACCAGCGGCTGCCTGTGTCTGAACGTATAGTATCCATTGTGTGCTTGCCGGCAGTGTCATGTATGACGTTGTGGTCGGAGTGATCCAAGTGATGCCTGAAACCGTGTAGTTGAAGGAAGCCTGTGCGCCTCCAGATGTGTTCTCGACAACGAAATTGAAGAATACGAAGTTTGCCACTGTTGCTGTTCCTGTGGCAGGTGTGATTGAAACGTGGCGTAGTCTGAAAATGTGAGATGCACTGTCGATGTTGCTGATGTTTAGTGGTTGATCGTATGTTAGAGTCGTGTTAGGATATGCTTTGAGGGCTAGGCTGGCCCATGTTGAGTTGGTTCCCATGGTCGATCCGGTGGGCCAGTCAGTTCCTGAAACAAACACTACAGTCACGCCGGTTACTGCCGCGCTTGGTTGCATTAATATTGAATAGTATATCGCTGATGCGATGAGCAGTGATAATAGGCGAGCTCGGGACAATTGACCATCTCCTTACCCCAGTGAAGAATGCACATGACCTAGTATAGACATTGTTTCAAACTTGGATGTATTCCAACGCCGAAAACCGATCAATCGCGAACCCTAGGAAATCTTGACGCGCACGTGTTTTGCAAATAGCGCGCGCTACTATCAGAAAACACGCTTATGACGAGCGGAGATTTTCCGCAAACTTTAAGCCGAGTTTGGAAGTAACCGTCTATTCAGAAACTGGGAAGGACAACCATTGATTATCATTTGGCTCATAGTTTTGGTTGCGGCTCTCGCAGTTGTCTTGTCAACCGTCGCTGTCATAATTTGGCTTATGAGAAGACGACAATCGGTCAATGGATCCAAAAAGAATCGAGTGCCGCCTCCACCTCCGCCCGCGCTCTGTGATCTCCATTAACACCTAGCCTTATTGCGTCCTAGGCCTGCCTAATGTGCAAACTTGAATAGATTATTCTTCTAGAACTATCTTCCACAAGCCGTATTTGATTGGTACTGACTATCAAGATTGTACGAGAAGGGAAAGGACAGAGGGAAAGGGCAACGGGGAAAGGATGGAAAAAATATGCCCTTCCCCTCAGCCATCCGGCTTGTTCTTTGCAGTTGCTATTTAAATAGCTTCTGGACTCTTCCTTCTGCGGCGCGCGCTATTGAAGCTTCTCGGCACACATCGGACATTTAAGCGGATAATTGTCTTTCCTCATCATTCTTATTTCACAAAAAAAGCGCGCACGCTCTATCTCTTTTCAACAGTCGAGATGCCCCTGCTACCGCTGGGTATCGCTCAGCCGCCACACGTGATGCAGCAGAAAAGCTGGTGATAAGTCCCAAACGAAGAGGCCTTCTTGCGCGCCTCGGTCTTCAGATGCGCGGATATGGTTTAATGAATTAATCCAATAGTTTTCCGAGTTCTCTTAAAACTTGTTCTTTTGTCTTTTCTGTGAATTCAGTCGTGACGAACGTTCCTTTCCATGAATCCAAAAACCGTTTGTCGGAGATTTCGGTAATGATCAGTTTCAGATTCTTCTTTATCATCTCTGGATGAGCTAGTGCCTTCTTTGCTCTTTCCTCCGTATCGTCTGGGATGCCGTTTCTCCAGACTAACGTAGCTATGTCTCTAATGTCGCTTGGTCTTGCGGACATCATCTTCAAGAGCAAATAATCAGTATAATCAGGAACGAAAATCTCTACTTCCTTTTCAGCGATAGGAATCTTCACTTTCTTGGTCTTCTGCAAGAACTCCTGAGTTATGTAGAATACCTGCTCATCCGTTCTTCCTCTCACTTCTCCCTCCAGGAAATCGATTGATATCTTTGCACCTCTGCTTTCGATCTGAAGGAGCTTGACACATCGTAGAAAACCGTAATTGTCTCTTTTCTCAAAGGTTTCGATGCTTAAGTCTTTAGGCAACAACGTTTGTATCCTGTCCAAATTCCAACCTTTCGATTTCTTTAGGACGAAATCGCAGTCTCTTGTGTACCTTGAAAATGTCGCGAATGCTCTGAGAGCATAGCCGCCGATCGTTACAATCTTAGGATTTTCAAATCCGTTGGTTTGTTTAGAAAAGTGATCGATCAACTTTTCAATCTCTTCTTCTCTTACATTCATAACGTCGACATGTCTAACCAAGTTCAGCAACCTTCTCTATTGCTTCATCAATTTCTCTTCTGACGAATGTGTCTTCCATTTTTGCTTCTCTGTGCCGGAATTCTACTCCGCTTAATTCGCCTAATTGATGGAAACCATACTCTAAGGCCTGTTTGGCCCTCACGTTTGTCTTTGAGATTCTCTTCCAATATGATTCCTTGTACAATCTATCCAAATTGATTCTGTCTTTGTTTTCATACAAGGTAGCGAATGCATCTGCGAAAGCCCATTTTTGCAAGCACACTATCACATTTTCTTCCATATCCTCAACAAACAAGTTTCCCATTTTTCTGTATCTAATCTCAGATGGGTCTTTTGAATACTCTATCTCAAAGGTCCAACCTCTTTTCTTTCCGAACTCTTTCAATGCCTCTCCGTAAGACCTGTCCTTGACCTTTAATACGTAAATATCTCTATGAACAAAGTCATGGTTCCAGAAGGACGCAGCAGTCTGGGCTGAGACTACTTTAAAGTTCTTGTCTTTCTCCAAAAAGTCCCAGACATCCTTGACCTTGGTAGGAATCCAATACCAACCCCACTTGACCCTTTCAACTAAGGCCTCCTTGGATAATTTGTTCAAGTATTCCTTGGCGTTTGGCTCAACGCCTTTCACAGAGCTAACTCTAACCAAACTTCCTTTAGAGGATCTCAATCTCTTGTTAAACTCTGTCAAGTATTCGGGCATTGTTGTTCACCTTTTATTATTGTTTGGCAAACTACTTAAAGATATCCGTTCACCTTTCAGCATGTTCTGGCAAAGAAGATGTTATGTTGGAAAACTCCAAACCTATCATTATTAGCGCGCGCCTTCCCACGTTTCTTGTGGACGTTTTCCCATGTTTCTTGTGAGCGTGCGCACTTGTTACGTTCATGCTTTTTTAGAAATGCTGATTTGGTGCTCTCTCAAGACAACGGCGACAGCGAAGACTACGGTCAGCGCGACTAGGCTTAGCACTGTCGGTGTTAGGCGGATGCCCCCCGGCGTGTAGTTTAGGAGTAGGCCCATGATGGGAACGAAAGCCAGGCTCATGCCTATACTGAGGGCTGTGCGTTCGATGATGAAGTTAGTATTTTCTGTAATATTATATGAGGAAGGACAGAGAGGCATTATTTCCGTTTTTGGGCATAGCCGCAAGTTTGTCACTTTCATTTTTCCATGGTGTTTTACAATTGTTGTGGATATACCTTTTTATTTTAAAACAACACGTATTAAAGTGGATTGGAACGGATCGAGATGCCGAAACGCAATGACTTGGAACAGAAGGCTCTGCAATTCATAGTGAACACCGGTTTCAATGGGGTTCTTCAATCAGACCTGTGGCATGAACTCGGAGCAACCAGTCGAGAAGGCTCTAGAATATCGTTGAAGCTGGAGATTAAGGGACTCATCCGTCGAGAGAAAGAGCTTCGAGAAGGAAGATGGACATTCAGACTTTTCCCGAAGAGGTTGCCGGCCTCAATCGATTCCATAGCGGACTGTCCATGCCTAATGTGTCCAGATAACCCCCGATGCGACCCATCAAGCGCAACTTCACCCCAAACCTGCGAGCGCCTCACGGACTGGCTCCTCAACATATCTGGAACCGCCCAGCAAGGCACGATGGGTGACAGTTAATCTCGCCAAAAGCGTGGATCCAGGACAGGAAAAGAGACTACTACTATCAAAAGGCAAAACAGGAGAAATACCGTTCCAGAGCCTCGTACAAGTTGTTCCAAACAATCCAAAAATACCATTTTATAGAATTCGGCGATGTCGTCGTCGACTTAGGCGCGGCGCCTGGAGGATGGATTCAGGCGGCGAGAAAAACGGCGGGAAAACGAGGCTTCGTCCTGGGCGTCGATTTGAAGCACATCGAACCTTTTCCGCAGGATTATGTCAGGACAATAATCTGTGACATTACGGAACAGGATGCTGCTCAACAAATTTCACAGATGCTTCCTAGAAAAGCTGATGTGGTGATTTCGGACGCCTCTCCCAACATCTCGGGAATATGGGATGTTGACCACGCTCGACAAATAGATATGGCACAGCATGCGCTGCAAATAGCTTTAGAGACGCTCAGGCCCGGAGGCAACTTCTTCGTGAAGGTCTTCCAAGGTGACATGCTTGACGGTTACACGCATGAGGTGAAGCAGCACTTTGAAACCGTCCTGGTGATAAAGCCCAAAGCAAGCAGGGCCAAGAGCTCGGAGATGTTCATTCTAGGACGGAATTTGCAAGAGGCTGCTTAAGCAGCAAACATAAATTCTATCAGTTGATTTATGTAGATTCGGTGAAAACCTGAGAATCATCGCGGCGGACTCGTCTGCAGCCGTTTTGAACGAGAAGTTCGAGCCCTTGTCGATTGTGGCCGCAGCGTCAGTCCTAGTGGTTCCGCCCTACCGAGAAGCAAGCGCGTTCTTGGCAGAGCCGATTTTTGCAAACGCAGCCAACGGAAGCGAAGTCGTCGTTCACGAGGCGGAACTCTGCAGAGAACTTATAGGAAAAGTGAAGGCAGACGTGGTGCACTTGGACATGTCTCTGGGATCTACTCCACTGGAACAGCTTTCACCGATTCAATTCACTAACATGAGAATATCCTCCAAGGCAAAGCAGCACCTTCTCAAAATCTTGCCAAGGATAAGAAAGATTGCGAATGAGATAACGCTGAAGCACGGAGCAGACGTGTTGGCGATAGGCAAAGAAAGCATCCCTGTGAGAATTGCAGAGTTGACGGCAGGCGCGCACGCAATACTGTACGCGTCTGAAAAGGCCGTCGCAGAAGGAAAGCCGCTCCTTCTGGGCCTGCCCTCCAGATGCCAACCCCGCTTCACCGAAGGCGCAGTGAGCCTCTACTCACTCATGGCCGCAGAACACGACGTGAGAGGCTCCGCAGAAGATTCAACGAAAACCCTAGACAAGGTTAATATCGCGGAAATGTTAAACCCAGTTGCAAGAGGCTTTCGAACCTTAAGAATAACGCCTAAAAACTGAACGAGGATGATGTGCCATGGGTATGAGTTTGTGGAAAGGCGCCTCCTCAAGAGGCAGAAGGATAATGATTATCGTTGCATTTTTGCTATTCGCAGTATTGGTGACCATAATCGGCATTCTAGCTCCCCTGAGCTCTCAACAGATCGCAAGCGAGAACAGCGAATTGAACAGTACACAACAACAGATCCAAGGCATGGATTTTGCGCATCGAACTGTGGCAATATTCCTGAACAACTTTGAGATATGTCTCCTGATGTTTGTGCCTTTCTTGGGAATCTTCATAGGAACATTTACACTATTCAACACAGGCAGTGTGCTCGCAGCGCAGACGATAACCATAAACGCGAGCAACGCCGCTCGCATTCCTCCCATTCCTGCCGTTCCTCCCATTCTTGTCTTTGGGTTCCTGTTTGTTTTTCCGTTCGCATGGCTGGAATTCATATCGTACTCCACAGCTCTCTCAGAGGGCTTCTGGCTCATCAGACGCGGCTTACAGGGCGAATTGAAACGAGAAATCAAAAATCTTGGAAAACTCATCCTGATTACTGCAGCATTGCTTGCGGCAGGGGCCTTAATAGAAGCAGCCCTTATCTAAACCCTCAGCTTAGCGTTGTGGGTTTGCAGACGGAAGGCCACAACCTCTGCCGCATTCGCGGGACTTGACTCAGCCTCTTGCAATTTTCAGGTTAATATCTAAAGCTCTCGGGCTCTCTGTTATTTCTCCCAAGCTTACAATGTCAACTTTCGTTGAGGCGTAAGCAAGAACGGTCTCGGCGGTGATTCCGCCGCTGGCTTCGATCAACACTTTTCCGAGAAAACCAGCTTTCTCCAGAAGTCTCATTGCCACCTGCACTTGTTTTGGAGAAAAATTGTCCAACATGATTATGTCGGCTCCCGCCTCTGCAGCTTTCACGGCGACAGCGGCGCTGGGCACTTCAACCTCTATTTTCTTGCTGAACGAAGCTCTCTCCTTAGCGGTTCTGACGGCCTCTCGCAGGCTTCCGGCCATAGCGATGTGATTGTCTTTAATCAACACCATGTCGTCAAGATGAAGCCTATGCGTGTCGCCTCCGCCCAAAAGAACCGCTTTCTTGTCAAAATAAAGAAGCCCCGGCGCCGATTTCCGTGTACACGCAATTCTCGTTTTAAGCCCTGCCTTCAGGATCATCTTCACCAGCTTCCTCGTTGCAGTTGCTATGCCGCTCATACGCGAGAGAAGGTTGAGCAGCGTCCGTTCCACCGAAAGGATTGTCCTCGCGTCACCAGATATCCTCATTACGACCTGATTAGCCTCCACTTCGTCCCCGTCCCCGAATAAAGCTTGAGTCTCGAGTCCCAAACTCTCAAGAAGAACCGTGGATTCCTCGATTCCAGCGGCGACCCCTGACTCTTTAAACCTCACCTCAGCCTCCCCAGTTGCACCGACCTGAACTATCAGCGCCGTGGTTATGTCTCCTTCTCCTACGTCTTCGGCCAACATGTTCCGAAGCCTATCTTCCAAGATTTTGTGGGGCAAGAACATGCCCGTATTTCTTAATCTTCTAGCCTAAAACACTTGTCTTCTTTGGGGCCTGTCAATCATCGTTATTAGGGCGTGCGCACCAGCTAGTACATTTCGAGATTATCGACCAAGACGGATTCTTCTTCGAGCGGCTGCGATATGTAGCTACCTTATAGGAACATAGCATATAGGACTGAGTCTGCAGTTACGGTCACAGTTGTTGTGTTTCCAAAGATTTCTTGCCCATTGAAGTTCCAAGAATAGAACATGAATGGTGGCGTAGCGTCAATGGCTGTAAAGGTCATGTTAGTTCCTACTGGCACGGTGTATGTTCCAACATCGGGGCTTATGTCTCCGTATGGGTATGTCACTGGTTTAAAGCAGAACTTTAGCACTGTCAAAGTAACATTATTGGTTGGTGGCGGTGTCACTGGCGGTGTTGTTGGGGGCTGTGGGGACTCTATTGGATTGAATATTGCGATAAGAACGTGGTCGCTGTTCATTGTTATTGTTATTGTATTTCCTTCTGTCGTGACATTGTACATACTGTCTAGTATCCATGAGTCAAAATACCATCCTGGAATTGGATGTGCAATCACGTCTACAACAGTTCCATTAGGATAAGTATTGATGCCTGGACTTGGGATTGTTGTCCCATAATCAGTTGCCCATCCAGAACAAGGTTCTGTTTTTATTGTTAGCGTACAGAAAGTTTGCGCTCGCGTGTCATGGACGACGCCCAAGGACAACACGCTGATAACCAGAAGAATCAATAGTGCTGAGGATGCTGCTCTCTTCAACATTCTCCCTTCTACTGGATATAGAAGTAGAAAATTGGAACTAATTAACACCTATGGAACACTCTTCTATTGCAAATCAGAATTTCCACAAGGATGAGGTATCAAATGCAAAGCCCGCGCTGTCTCGGTTTCTACTGAGCACGAACGCGCTGGATTTTAGATAACGACGGCGCGCGCGCTAAGAAACGTTCACAAAATCAGCTTTCTTTCATGAAGCTTTTTGCCAAGGGGTCACCTTTCTTGGTCAACACGTACCTTCGATACGTGTCTCGGCTGGTGAATCTTAATTCACCCTTGACGAGGTTAGCTCTTTCCGGCATGTTCAGATCCATCTCGCTTGGTTGATTTCCGTTGGGATACTCCCTTGAGCCAATATTACTAGATCATATCTCTTTGCTTTTTTGATGGCAAGCATGAGAGCCTTGAATCTTCGGGGTCCCTCTTCATTTATCTGTTCTTTTTCCCTCTCGAAGTCTTCCTCCACCACCTTTTCAAGATATGCTCCCAACAACAATGACATTTTGACCCCCGAATCAGCTATGTCACTGAGGAGATACGAAATTTATGGAAAGCAAGAAGAAGAACTGAGGGCTGTCTTCACATGCGAAACGAAACCTCCTGTCGCGCGAGTCTTTTGGAGGCGAAAGAAGCGAAGCGCACGCTAGTGAGTTGCAAAGGCCATTGTCAACAACTGTTGACCTATTGTTTAGGTTTGGTCAAGAACACAGGAATTATCTGTGCGTCTTTGGTTACAGCCTGTTGTCGTTGGCTGCTATGCATGGCCGACTTGAGAAAGATGACATGGTGACGGTTCAGGCTCGGAGGGTTGAAGCGTTTGGGAAGTTGAGGCTAGGATTTACGCTGTCAATAGTCTCAGTTGTTATGTTCGCGTTAAGCACTCTCGGGGCGTTGAGCCTTCTTGGAACGAATTTTCTGTTTGTTCTGGTTCCAGCAACCTATTTTCTGGGCATCTATGAACGAGCAAGCGGTTGGAAACTCTTAGGCTTTGGGAAAACAGAAACGGTTATGTGGCTTAGTGCGATTCTCCTGGCTCTTTCTCCGTTGAGTTGGGTCTTTGCTGCAGGTTCGGGTTTGTTCTACTCGTACATCACAATTGACGCACTCTCTCTGGTCCCTCCAGCACTGTGGGCATTCTACACGATTGTTGAGAGTCACAACGTCGGGGAACTGGAGAAAAAACTGGGCTTGAACCTTAGACGAGGAAGAATCTTCGCTTTGTGTGGAATCCTGACCCTTATCGTCGCATATGGGGTTGCACTTTTTTCAGGGATTGGTTCTGCAACCTTCTACCTTCTGCCATTCAATTTGATCGTTTTCGCAGCTCCATTTCTGATCCTTTCCTGCGTCACGTTCATCAGAAAACTCAAACTCAAGTAGCACGCGCTTTATTTCTGCGCATCCTTCGGAGAAATGACTTCGACAGGACCGTTAGGGCTAGTTTCTTCTGCTATGACACACTGAAACTTGTATACTTTCGTCCCCTGTCGAAGCCAATAGTCCGAGAGCAAACCAGCTTTGTTACAACATTGACACAAGAATTCCTGTGCATCCCAACCCCACTCAACCGGCACTTGAGGCAGCAACAGTCCCTTGTACATGCCACTCTCAACGATGAGCCCGTCCTCACCCACCTTGACTTCGGTGCAGTATTCTTTTGGATTCTTTGCTTTTATCAGACTTGGAGGAGTGAGAACGCTCACTTCGAAGACCACATGTTCAAGTTCGCCTAGAGACATGGGGGAAAAACGTGGGTCTTGAGTCGCAGCGTTGATTGCCGAGTCAATTACAGCCCGCGCCAAAGGCAAAGTGGGATACGGGAAGCCAATGCATCCTCTCAGTTCCTTTTCTCCGTTTGATATGCTGTTTATCGTGACGAAAACGCCGCTTGGCTGCAGGAGCTTTTCAGACACGTCCTTTGGAACATCTATGCATTTTCTTGTTCTTAGGTAGTGCTCGACGGCTTTGCGGGCGAGTTGGACGAGGAAAGTTCCTTCCTCCGAGTTTAGTTTAGATTGCAATCCCGTTTCCCCCGTTGATGGCTTATGCTGATGCGCACGTTTAAGTGTTTAAGGGTTTGAGAATTGGAGCTAAAACTTTGTTGATTCTTCTTGTATCCCGTCTCTGGTTATTATCAGAAAATCTGTTCCGTCGCCGCTCATGATGTCCCTGCTTATGGCGCTTTTCATGGCTTTGACCACGAGCTCTTTTGCCTCTTGGGCACTCATGTTGTCTTTGTATCCTTCTTCTATAACTCCCATAGCGAGCTCCGTTCCAGAGCCCACAACAGTATACTTGTCAGGCAGCACTGACCCTAGCGGATCAAGCGAATAGAGTGATGGGCCTTCATCGTCTATTCCGCCCACTATCGTCTGAGTGATTAGCGGCCCCAGGCGACGGTTGAAGAGCAGGTTTGACATCAGCTTCGCCGTTGATCTCACGGTGATAGGTCTTCCAGCGTCGAGAACAAACAGGTTCACGTAGGCTTCCACCTCCCTAACCAGAACCTGCATGTCTGAAACCAATCCAGCGCAGGCTGCACCGATCAGGTCAGTTATCTTGAAAACTTTCTTGCCGGTCTTGCTGACGATGAGGTAACCGTACGAGACACGTTTCTCGGATGCCAGGATGACGCCATCTTTGAACGTTACTCCAATGGTCGTTGCTCCTGGAATGAACATGTAACCGTCCTGTTGCGATTGTTTCTCCACGTCGGACACCTTTCTCGCTTTTATACACGGACAACCTATTAAACTTGATGTCCCAGGATATCTGGGTGGAGTGGAATCGAATGGTGGGTGTTTATGCGCGAAAAGTTGGAGACGCGTGGTTCGGTGTCGCGTTCGAGGGTAAGCGGATCTATGCCACAGGATTTGGCTCAAACAAAGAAGGTGTTCTTCAAAGCCTGCGGGCGAGTGTTCCATCGAATGTTCCATTTCAGTTTTCGAACGAACCCTCAGCGTTTGTCGACCGCATCATTGCCGTTTTGAAGGACGTCTACGATGGAAAGGACGTTTCACAGAATTTTGTATTCGAAACGAAGCATTTATCTAACTACGCCAAAGACGTAATCGAAACCGCCTGTCTTATCCCTCCGGGCTACGTTGCTTCTTATGGGGGAGTAGCTGATGCAGCAGGTGGAAGCCCCAGGGCCATTGGACGCGTAATGGCAACAAACCCTTTTGCGCCACTCTGTCCGTGTCACAGAGTTGTCGCCTCGGATTTCAGCCTATGCGGCTACGGCGGAGGCTTAGATGTGAAACTGGCCTTCTTAAAGCGGGAAAAAAGAGGCCATCTTTCAAAGAAATTAGTGGACGCAAGGAGCGGAAAGCTCGAATTGTTTCCCGTCGAGCTTGTGTTGGATAGGGCAGAGAAGAGTAAATGCTGATTGGTCTTGAACTCGTAACGCAGATGGCGGCCTTTGATGGCTAAACGCGGATTGTACGTTGGAAGGTTTCAGCCGTTTCATTTAGGTCACCTGAGCGCGGTGAAGAGCGTTCTGAAGGACGTGGAAGAACTCGTCATAGTCATCGGCAGCGCACAGTACAGTCACACCACGGCCAATCCATTCACTGCAGGCGAAAGGTTAATCATGATCCGAAAGGCGCTGGACGAGGCGGGTTTAGATTACAGTCGAATCTGGATCGTACCTGTGCCCGACGTGCACCTACACATGCTCTGGGTTGCCGCATTAGAAGGATACACTCCCAAGTTTGAAATCGTGTACACCAATGAACCTCTAACGCGAAGGCTTTTTACGGAGGCCGGATACAAAGTTAAGCAAATTCGCTTCTTCGAAAGAAAAGTCTATTCTTCGACAGACATCAGGGCAAAGATGATTAAAAACGAAGAGTGGAAGAAGCTCGTTCCCAAGAGCGTCGCGGCCTTCATAACAGAGATAGACGGAGTGAACAGACTCACCGACCTGACAAAGAGCGATAAAGTTTAACCCAACTAGCCAAACCGCCACTACGGTCACGCGCGCGATCGATCGGATGGACAAGGGCTCCAACGGAATACCTCTGAGATGAGAGCAATGCATTATACGTGAAAAAGCGGGCGTGTGTGGCAGGAGAACACTAAATGTTGGTTTCCATCCCTTAAGTCACGAGTGGTTTCGGTTCTTTACCGACCTCAATCACCCTGCCGCTGTAATTTAGTACAAACTGTTCTGGGAACGCCTTCCACAATTCTGCTTCTGATTTGAAACCGGTGCAATGGCATGGTGAAATGAGCTTCAACCCAGTTAATCCAAGGATAGTCTTCTCTACGTAGTTGTCGGTTCTCTCCACCAAATGTGTTCCTCCTGCGAATCCATAGATGGTATCGACTCCGGCCAGTCTTTTCACGTGGTTCAGAGTGTTTATCAAGCCTGAGTGACAGCATCCTGTAACAACAAAGCATCCTATGCCCTCCACGACTGTGAACAGCGACTGATCATCCAGTATGTGGTCTGCCACTTCCCTGCCGTCTACGTTGACTACTAACCGTTCATCCTTGCCAAGAGGTACAGGGTCTTCAAACGAATTCCGCGGTATTTCTCCGGTCGTCCACAAGCCCGGAACAACTTCAACCGGTTCTCTGCTAAGCACTATCTTACCGCCGGCTGCCTCGACCTTTTCGAGATTCTGTTTCTTGGGGACGCCGATCTCCATCCGTTTGCCATGAGCATCAATGAATACATGCGGCAGAAACGCATACGGATGAGCATACACTCTTGTTTCTTTAGCGGATCTCACTGATTCAACGATCGCCCCCGTGTGATCGTGATGGCTATGACTCAGCACGAGACAATCCAGGCCAGTTAAGTCCACCTTCAAAACTCGAATGTTGAACAACAATGCCTCGGGAGCCAGCCCTGTGTCAAAAAGGATGCTTCTGCTTTTTCCATTTGCATCAGCAAGGTTCAAGAGGCAACTGAATCCCCACTCACCGAGACACCCAGGCCCTGCGAGATTATCCGCTAGAGTGGTAATCTTCAAACTTTTCACAGAATTGACTTTCATAAGTAACCATAGCTTACAAACCCGTTATAAGAGTTTGACAAACACAACGTTGCTGGCAATTGCACCGCCGCACGCTACGTATAGTCTGATCGCGCTTTTGAAGATAGTCACAAAAGACCTTCAAAGAAGACTGTGGACGAGTCATATCTACTGACGCTTGCCTTCTCGGCCTAGCTAATCACAACTTTGTCATCGATCTGAGTTTTGAAAGTCTTCGCGGCGTTGCCTTGATTTACAGAGATTTCGAGGAAATTGTGGCTCCCGATGATTGCCAATGGTCGCCCCTTTCCGACATCACCATAGGCGATGCAAAACGTCGACCTTAGCTTGGTGCCGCCAACCTTGACATTCAGTTTGTCCTTGATTTTCGTTGTCTTGAGTTCTTTTTCTGTGAAATTTGTGATTATATTTCCGAAATCATCTATGTAAATGACCTGACCTTCCAACCCGTTTTTTCTCTTAGCAATCTTCGCAAACTTCGGCAATACCATTTGTTGAATCTCCGGACCAAATTCAGCCGGACATGCGCCCTTCGCTAAATAAGCAGCTGCTGGCGCGAATATGTCTCTTCCATGAAAGGTGCTGGAGACCCTTGACAACATTAATGCGCTATTGGTTATGCCGTAGATACGAATCTTTTCGCCAATGTTTTTCACGGCTAGGCCTAACACACCGTTATCGGGCCCGACAAAGAAGCATTTGTTCGTCTGCACGATTATGGGTCGTCTTTTTGTTCCGACGCCAGGATCCACGATTGCTACGTGAACCGTGCCGTTTGGGAATTGAGGAGCTGCACAGGCCAATACATATGCGCCCATTCTGACATTAAACTTCTCGATTTGGTGAGTTATGTCAACAACCGTTGCGTTTGGGATTATGCTCAGAATCACTGCTTTCATTTCTGCTGCATAGGAGTCTCTCAATCCAAAATCCGTAGTCAGAGTGACTAATGGATAATCCATGCTACTCTTTTTGTAAACAGGGCATTAATTAGATTTGCAGGAATAGGGAGCCGCCTGTTTCTGGATGCTGTTTCTCAATCAGGAGTTCGCTACGACACTTCGTGTGAGAAGACTTTGACCGTTTCATAAACCGATGTTGCTGCCGCGACGCTAATAACCACTAATGAGAATATGTAATCCCTTGTCAATATGGGCGGTCTGAGAAAAACTGCGAGCATAATGAGGGAGGTTATTAGGAATATCATGTAGAAGAAATTCCTCGGTATCAGTATTCTCCTGAAACGAATCAGGTTTTCGAGGATTACTCTATCAGCAATGTATCCGTTCGCTTCTTTCTTGATGAGTCCAGCTTCTTCAAGCTTGTTCATGTGGTAAAGCGCAAGCGTAGGACTGCTCAGGTTCAGTGCTCTCTGAACCTCACGAATTCCAACTGGTCTTTCGCTCCTAAGAACGAACTTGTAAACTTTTAATGTGAGTCCTCTGAGAACTTCTTTCTGTTCACCCACGACTTTCCAGTCTCCGTATAAAAAGAGCTGCTTCTTTTTATTTGGCTATTGCTGTTCAAATCCCTTGTACACCTGTGCAAAAACGTAGAGTTAAATCATTCACTGATTACTCAATATTTGGTGGCGTGAGTGGACGTAAAGAAAGAACTATTACTGACGTCACTACTTGCCATAACTCTTGCCGTAGGTCTCGGAGCGTTGAGTTTCGGCCTTTTTTCTGAGACCACTCCTAACGTTCAAATCGACGTTTCTGCCACGAAGAACGGGGTTGCCGGCCTCTCCTTTCTCCCTGAAGACCAAGTCTTTATCGAGGCGCACGTATCGAGCAATAACGCCTCGGTAGTTGGCACCCCAGTTAATTTCGAGGTTAAATCGCCGAACGGCACTGACTTTCCCGTGCAACAAACCCAACCAGTCCGTACTAATAGCCTTGGAATAGCGAACATCACCTTCCAGATACCCTGGCCTTCAGACTGGGCTTCAGTCCTCTCCCCAGAAAGCATGTGGGTACTAGGCACGTGGCAAACAAAGGCGACAGCTAAAGCCTATGGACAAACACTCGACGCCACGACAAACTTCACCTGCGAAACCCTGACGCCCACGATAGATCTATACACTGAGAAAGGCGGGCGCGGACCAAACGCGCCAAGCGGAAACTTCACAACCGACGAAACAGTGACAGCCTATGTCGAAGCCCGAGATGAGTTGAATCAAACCGTCCCCAGCCTACCTGTAGGTTTTGAGAGTCTAAAATATCAAGCAGTTGATAACATTCCCACAATTAGTTCCAACGCGACGGACGCCCTCGGAATTGCATCCTTCAACGTGCGCTACCCGGGCAACCTGAATGCCCCAACCGCATATGAAGACATCGCGACTGCTCCTTATTCGTCCGCCCTTAACATGAACATGACACTGACGGACAGCATGATAATCATCGTGCAACCCAGCGGCTGAGTTAATAGAGCAAGACCACTCTATGTTAAGATTTCAGACTTTGAACGTATTCATGAAGATGCAATCTTTTAGGGGCATCATCATTTCTTCTGAAACATGAACGTCATCGTCGAAATCCACTGGAGCATCTTTGATGAGAACAACAGGAGTCTTCTCTGCAGCTTCGCCCATCAACAAATGAGCCGCTGAAGCCAAATCATCCGCCACAGCATGCCTTGTAATGAGTATAGTCCTTCCGTACAAGTCTTTTCTGCCTCTCCACTCCCTTATCGGGTTGAAGCCCGCAACCCCTAAAGCCAATCCTACCGTGCCTATCCGAAGCGGAACCAAACCACTATCAACGACAATCACAGCGACCCGCTTCCCGGTTCTGCGGTTGATTCCGCCTCTGAAAGCCGTCAACCATTCAGCAAGGTTCTCAGGCCACAAGACGGCTGAACCGATAGGGGCGTTCTTGTTGTCTATTCCTGCATTCGGTGTGATAACACTGTCTTTTAGAGTTAGGACGGCCTTTTCGACACCGCCGTAAACCTTTCCGGCTTCACGAAGAATAAGCTCTGCAAATTCTGGCTCCAGCGAGTATTTCTTTGCCATTTGCCTAGCCTTTTTCGAGGGCCTCACATCGCTCAGTTTGACGACACGACCTTGAGAATAGGCCACTATTTTCGACGCCAATGCTAAGACGTCATCATTCTCAACTTCAAGGTGTTGTTTTTCCAAAGCTTCATGAACTAGTTCAGCCAAATCATCGCCAGGTCTTACAATGCGCGTTCTGACGGGGAACAGGCGCATGCACTCTCATCCTCCGTGCACGATTGGAACAAAAACCATTTCGTCTCCATCTTTGATTGCCGTTTCGAAATGGTCCAATACGCTCATCTCTCGTCCGTTCACGAGTATAAGCAGGTTTGTTTTCGGGTTTCCAGATTCTGGATCGATCAAAGCTAGCTGAAGTTTGGGCAGTTCTTCGGTGATCATCTTGATGACGTTTCTCATCCGACATGGTCTTTCAAGTCTGAGTTCAAGCGTGTCTTTGCCAGAGAGACTGCGGAAAGAACCAATGAACTTAACGCTTACAGCCATTCTTTGTCCCTTCCCAATCACAAAACCACTATTGCAGACACATCGTTGACGTTCGTGCCCGTGGGTCCTGTGAAGATGAGGTCGCCGAGTTTTGAAAAGAAGTGATACGAATCATTTTCCGCCAGAAACTTTTCAGGAACCAAACCCATCTTTAGAGCCCTTGTTATCGTCTTCCCATCGATAACCGCTCCAGCCGCATCCGTCGGTCCGTCTACACCGTCTGTACTAAGAGAAGCCAGCACTATTCCCTCGGATCCTTTGAGTCGTGCGGCAGCAGCTAATGCCAATTCTTGGTTTCTTCCACCCAGCCCCTTTCCGGTTACGGTCACTGTCGTTTCTCCGCCCGCAACTATGCCTGCTGGCTTTGGAGCAGGATGAGCAGAAACTGAAACTTCCGAGCCGATTGACGCTAGCATGGTGCCTATATGTCGAGCTTCCCCCTCCAATGTTGCCGTCAACATAAGCGCGTGGAGCCCATCAGTTTTCAGCTGTTCATAGGCGGCTGAGGTTGAAGATCTGTTGTTTCCTATCACGACGTTGTGAACCTTTCTGAATGCTTTGTCTCTGGCCTTGGGAGTTTCCGGGATGAGCCCTTTCTTTCCTTCTGACAACACTTTTCTTATTGACTCTGGAGCCGCAGCCCATAGATTGTACTTCTTGAGTATGGCTATGGCTTCGTTGAACGTTGTTGAGTCTGGGACTGTTGGGCCAGAAGCAATGAAATCTAGAGGATCGCCCACAACATCGGAGAGGATGAGATTGAGAATCGTCGCGGGATAAGCCTTTTTCGCCAGCCAACCACCTTTGAAATCTGAAATGTGTTTCCGAACTGTGTTCACCTCGTTTATGGTTGCCCCTGACTTCAACAGAGCCTGAGTCATCTCCTTTTTATCTGCAAGGGAAATCTTCCCACGGGGGAGAGGCATCAAGCTTGAGCCACCCCCGGAAATCAAACATATGATTAAATCGTTGCCTTCTGCTTGTTCCACTATCTCAAGCATCTGGCGAGTTCCTTCAACTCCCGCCTCGTCTGGAACCGGATGGTTAGCTTCGTGGAGCTTGATTCTGCTTGTCCTGTTTGTGCTGCCGTGAAGAACATTGACGACCCCGCCTGTCAATCGGTCGCCCAGTATCTGTTCAACAGCTTCAGCCATTGATCCGCTTGCTTTGCCACCGCCCACAACGTATACTTTCTTCAGTTTCTCCAGATTGAAAGAGAGACTATCAACATTCAGTATCGAGTCGTGAAAAAGAAGCTTTGATTTCAACAACCGCTTTGGGTCGGCCGCGTTCAAGGCAGTTTCAAGACTCGTCAAAGCCAACCTCCTTGCTTCTCGGTTGAGCCTAGTCTCCCCGTTCTCGACCAGCTGCGCCTTGTTCTTAATCGCGATCATCCATATAGCCCGATACGCTTTTTCAATAGTTAGTGCGTAAGTGTAATAAGTCAACGCTAATAAAATATTCCGCAAATCAATGTCTGGTGAACTGCATGCCAAAACTGAGGATTTATGTCACGAGGCAAATGCCGGAGAGAGGTTTGATGATAATAAGGAAGTACTTCGAGACTGAAGTGTGGCCGGAGTATGCCCCGCCCCCGAAGAAGACGATTATAGAAAAAGCCAAGAATGTGGACGCCCTTGCCACACTTTTGTCTGACAAGATAGACGCCGAAGTTTTTGACGCCGCGCCGAAATTGAAGATTGTCTCACAGATGGCTGTGGGCTTCGACAACATCGACCTGAAAGAAGCCACTAAGAGAGGAATCTATGTCACGAACACGCCTGAGGTGCTGACCGATACCACCGCAGACTTTGCATGGGCTTTGCTCATAGCTGTGGCGAGAAGAGTCGTTGAGGCAGACAAGTATGTTCGCACGGGTCAATGGAAGGTCGGTTGGCATCCTGACATGATGACGGGCCGGGATGTTCACAACGCAACTATAGGCATCGTGGGCGCTGGCAGAATAGGCTATGCGATGGCGAAGAGAGCAAAAGGATTCGACATGAAGATTCTCTTCTACGATGTCATCCCACGACCCGAGATGGAGAAAGATTTTGGTGCAAAACGCATGGATCTTGATGAACTATTGCAGCAAGCAGACTTCGTCAGCATACACGTTCCGCTCATGAAAGAAACGCAACACTTAATGAACGAACAAAGATTTAGAATGATGAAGAAAACGGCCTACTTGATAAACAATTCACGTGGCCCAGTTGTCGACGAGAAGGCCCTGTACAAGGCATTGAAAGAAGGCTGGATCGCAGGCGCAGGAATCGACGTTTTCGAACAAGAACCAGCAACATTGGACAACCCTCTGCTCAAGCTTGACAACGTTGTCCTCGCTCCACACATTTCAAGCGCAAGCCTCGAGACCCGCGCGAAAATGGCCGAAATGGTAGCAGACAACCTCGTTTCGTTCTTTGAAGGAAAGAAACCGCCAAACCTTGTCAACCAAGACGTTATGAAAGTGCGTCCACTATCGAAGCAAATTTAAACGTGAAATCATAGACTTTGCCGCAAATAGTTAAATACCACTTTTCTTCTTACCTTCAATTTCCTTTCAAAAACAAGGTGACCAATGTGGATACTATCTTTGCAGATAGAATGAAAACTCTTGGTACCGAAACAGCTTTCGAAGTGCTGGCAAAGGCAAAGGCGCTCGAGAGGCAAGGAAAAGACATTGTGCATTTGGAGATAGGCGAACCTGACTTTGACACGCCTAAGAACATAAAAGATGCCGCAATTAAAGCGTTGAATTCAGGTTACACACATTACACTCCATCCGCAGGCATGCCGGAACTGAGACAGGCTATAGCAGACTACATTTCGAAAACCAGAAAACTGGACGTAAAACCGGAAGAAGTAGTCGTCACGCCTGGCGGAAAGCCGGTGATGTTCTTCAGCATTTTAGCGTTGGTAAATCCTGGGGACGAAGTCATGTATCCAAACCCGGGATTTCCTATTTACGAGTCAATGATAAACTTTGTCGGCGCTAAGCCCGTCCCGATACAGCTCAAAGAGGAGAACGAGTTTGGCCTCGACACCGAATACGTCAAGAAGATGATAACGAAGAAGACCAAGATGATAATTCTCAACTCTCCAGAAAACCCGACGGGTGGAATTGTAACACGAGAACAGCTCAAAGTAGTGGCTGACAGCATATCCGGCAGGAACGACGTGTTTGTGCTATCTGACGAAATCTACAGCAGAATAATCTATGAAGGCAAGCATGAAAGCATAACGCAATTTCCTGGAATGAAGGACAAGACAATTCTGTTGGACGGCTTTTCAAAAACGTATGCAATGACTGGCTGGAGACTCGGTTATGGAGTTATGAGAAAGGACTTGGCAGAAAAAGTTGCGCAACTAATGACAAACTCGAACTCCTGCACTTGCGCTTTTACCCAATTGGCTGGGGTTGAAGCCCTAACGGGACCACAAAAAGAGTCAGAAAGAATGGATGAGGAATTCCGAAAGAGAAGAGAAGTCATAGTTCCCGGCTTGAACAACATCGAAGGCATAACATGCAAAAAGCCACACGGAGCTTTCTACGTGTTTCCGAACATCACGGGAACAGGCATGGACTCTCGCACGCTGCAGGATTATCTGCTCAACAACGCTGGTGTGGCCGCTCTGGCGGGCACATCCTTCGGAAAATACGGTGAAGGCTACCTGCGCCTATCGTTCGCAAACTCAATCGAAAACATAAAGAAGGCACTAGAGCGAATAGCAAAGGCCGTTAAAAAGAAATAAGTCTGGTCTACTCTTCCACTTTTTCTTCCGTCATAGCCTCAACGATGTCTGAGGCTAAACGCACTATATCGTTGGCCTGTTTCATAGCTTTCTCGCCATCGACTTCTTCAATCTGAGCCAGCTGTTGAAACATCGCCTCAATTTCAACTAGAAACCTCAGAATGGGATCCGTAATCGGTCCCTGCGTCTTCTCAGCGGTTTCTCTCACAACTATCTCAACGAAGGCTGGCTCTCCAAGGCTATAATAGATGGCGTTCCTAGCTTTTCTGATGGCCTCCAAAACCAAACTTGGAGCCATATAGGGCATCTTTCTCGCAGCCTGAAGCTCCGCTTTTGCTTCGCGCAAGTATCGCAACGCCCAACTTCTTCTATAATCATCCATCATTACAGTTCGACCCTCATTCTGTTGAAAGAGCCGACTTCAACCGAGGTTACGCGCCAACTGGCGCTCCTTCAGCCGATTCCTCGCCTTCCAGTTCCACTTCCTCGGAGGTCTCCTCTTGCAGTTGCCTTTGTTCTGTCGCCACAAAACGAGTTATGTAGCCCGCTATCTGGTTCAGAACCTTGGGAGTTCCTCCCTGCACTAGAGCCCTAACTAAATGTTTGTTATTCTCAAAATCATTGGTGAACTTTTCAGGAAATCGTTTGATAAGCTCCTTAGCTGTCCGTTTGATTTGCTCAGTCCGCACATTACCCAAACTTCACGATCCTCCGAATGCCCTTGACTTTCTGCCCGCTCCGAAGCATGTTAATTCCAGTTTGGACTGTCATAAACCCAACATACTAATTTAAACTTACCCCACAGTACTCGCCAAAAACCTATTCAAGACTCATCGAACCATCCATGCCAATCGCTCACATGCAGAGCCTTACCTTTTACCGAAAAGTCGACAATTCTTAATCAAGCAAGTTCATCGTTATTGAATGCGCTCAACATCGAAGAAATTTTTGAAGTTTTCAAGTATCTGTTCTGCAACTTCTTCTACGCTTATTTTCTTGACCTCTGCGAAGGCCGCAATAACGGTCGGAATAAAAGAGGGCGTAGTTCTCTTTCCTTCAAAAGGTCTCTTGAAAAAACGAACTGGGCCGTCGGTCTCTGTTAAGAGATTGGTCAAGGGCACTTTTTTGACCACCTCACGTATTCCATTTGAATATAGTATCGCAGGCCCCTCAGTGATGTAATAACCTCTTTCGATGGCTTTGCCAAGCGCGCTGATTGGATTACTGAACCAGTGCAGCAGCACCTTCTTGAGCGTGTAAGAGGAAAGCATGTCAATCACCTGCACAGTCGTCCCCCGCGAATGAATAATGGCCGGCAAACCAAGCTTTTCAGCCAAACGCAGCATCAAATCAAAAACCTTCACCTGCTTATCCCATATGTCCATGTACTTGGAGTCTAGCCCTATCTCGCCCAAAGCGACGAACGCCTTGTTCCTCCTCTGCGCTGAGATCAGCTGTGAAACTTGATCGAGTTCGCTATCCTGAAGTTCCTTCACAGTCCAAGGATGAATACCTAACGCAGCATACACGATCCCAGGATGACGCTCCGTTAATTCTAAGGTTCCATGGCAGGTTTTCAGATCCATGGAGTTTGAAACCAGAGCTACTACGCCTGAGTTTTTTGCTTCAGCCAGAACTTCATCCACAACTCCAGCATACTCCTCGTCTGAGAGATGAATGTGCGCGTCAACAAACTTCATCGCTATCACTTTGGGCAACACTCATGCAACGTCTGCTTTAATAAATTCCCCTAGGAGGGTTCTGTTAACTCTTCGGCGCTTTTCAATGTTGATGAACAAGACTAGTTTCTGGAACGTACTGAACCAAGGCTCAGACAGACATATATTTTCCAATTGTCAATGTTAGATTGGAGGAGTTTAAGCATGAGTGGAACAAAAGAAAGAAAAATCACTCGAAAAGGGGTCCTTGTTACGCTTGGAATAATCTGCATCATTTTAGTAGCCTCCTTAGGCGGTGTGGTTGCAGCATATACATTAATGATAAACGACAAAAACAACACAATCTCATCCTTAACCAATCAGATTTCTCAATTAAACTCTAGTATAGCAAATCTTCAGAGCCAAGTTGCCTCCGAAAACTCCACGATTAATTCCCTGACCTCTCAGGTCGCAAATCTGCAAAAAGAATTAAATCCGAATACAACTTACACGGCGGCAGGAGTTCTCGACGGGTTGGAACTCACTATGAGGCTCGAAAATATCGTTTACATTCTCGGCGAACCAGTAAACATTACGCTCACAGTCACCAACATAAGCAATCAGACGATGAACTATAACTTCGAACACCCAAACTTTGACTTTCGAGTTTACAACGACACGAATGACAACCTGTACCAATGGTCGAACACCCAGGTTTCTCTTAATTATGGCTCCATAATACCTCTCAACCCTGGCGAGAGTCTTGCTTCAGGTAATTTGGTTTGGCCTCAGACTTGCAACGTTATGGATGGTTCGCAAAGCTTTCCCGTTTCGCCAGGAACATATTACATTGTTGGATACGACCTAGGTAATGGTACGCAGACGGGCCCGATACAAATAACCATATCCCAGCCAATCTGATGCCCTTAGGAACCTGTCTCAAACCTCTGATGCTGACTTGTCTTCTTGATCAGAGAAATCCATTTGCTTCATCAGACTCGATATTCGCCTTTTGTGAAGGAGTTTTTCCGTTTAGTGCTGTAGACGCGCGCGAGCAAGTTTTTAGAAAGTCTTTTTCATCCACCTGTGCTTCCAGTTCCTTCCCAAGATAGGCCCCCCAGTCAAATCCAATACTAAGTTATTCGTTTAGAGTCTTACGTATTCTGAACCCTGACCCACCGTCTCAGTGGCGTAAAATCAGTACCGATAAGCGTAAATATGCCTTGAAATAGTAAAAGAGGCTACTGAGGACTCTTTATGGTAGAATTAGAGTTGGCCGTAGCTCCAATGCATAGACTGTGCAAAAAGGCTGGAGCTGACAGAGTTAGCGAGGCTGCAGCGAAAGAACTGGCAAAAGCCCTAGAGGAAATTGGGGTAAAAATCGCCAAAGAAGCTCTGGACTTCGCAATGCATGCTGGAAGGAAGACCATAAAATCTGAAGATATTGAAATCGCAGCCAGAAAAGTCATGGGCAAATAGACTTTTTTTCCCAGTTTCTCCTTTCTTTTTATTGAAATGATGCAGACTAGTACAATCGAATACCTGCATTAACGCGAAAACGCTTAAGAACTGCGAACAGACTTCAATATTCGAAGTTGGTAAACATGGGTGGAAAGAAAAAGCTCAACCTGAAACAAATGGAACGGATGCAAGACAAGAAGGATGAAGAAGACAAAGAAAAGAAGAAGAAAGAGAAAGGTGGAGCTCCCAAAGAAAAGAGAGCTTCGGCAGTGGTTCCGCCTGACGCTAAAAACGACAAAATAATTGGAGAGCTCAAGAAGATGCACGTTCTAACACCTTACGCCGTGGCAACCCGATACAACATAAGAATTAGCGCAGCCAAAAGTTTCCTTGAAGAACTGAAAGAAAACGGCACGATCCAAGTCGTTTCAGGAAGCCACAACCTCAAAATATACAAGGCAGACTGAATTTTCCCATTTCAGAAATTCATTCGTCCACGCAAGTGGTAGATTATCAGAGGTTAGAACCTGTTTGGATTTTCCCAGGAGAATCTATACAGATGAAGAAGTCATCAGGGCAAGAGGACTGGTTGAGAATGGATACAAACACATTTTGACATCCGAAGGCAGTCCAGCCTTCAAGCAGAAGGTGGGCAGAGCAATCGATCTCGTCAAAGTTGCGGGTTACTACGATTTCTTGAGAACTTACATTCGTGAAATCAAGGAGATTGACGGCTTGACCCAGCTTCGACAAGCTGAGGCTGCAATATGGGCGAACATGTACGCCGTGGAGAATCCCGTCGACGCGGCCAGTCTTTTTGTGCAAAAGGCTAACAGCATGAAGGAATACCTGGAGGGCAAGCTTTACTACGGCGGACTAGCGGAGAGACGTTCCGACGAAAAACGGATTGAATTTCTCAAAGTGTTAGAGTCCAAGAGTCAGGAAAAGCAGGTTAGAGAAGAGTGTGAGAGAATCCTGAAGCTGTGGCGAGAGGCTTATTGGGTGTATTAGACGCTTTCAACCCTAATTTTTGTTCCGCTCTTCACCCTTTTAAATAGTTCAAGGTTCGAAGTGACTTTGCCCACGATGCTCACGGGGCTGTAAGGTTGTGAGCTACCATAGAAGATGCATATGGCGCTTCCCATCGGCCAAAACGCGATTGTGCCGGTTTCGACCGTGCCCTTGGCTTTTTCTTCTCCCATCTTAATGGGTGTTTCGAAGTACACCTCTTCTTTCCACATCGCCGCTCTACCCTCTATCGGCAGTTTCCTAACTATCAAATCCACTGTCCTGGGCGCGAGAAACCGAACCAGTTCTCCTTCTGCCTCGCCCAGCCCTTCGACTATAAACTTCACTTTTACGCGAGATATCTCTGCTTGTTCTTCACTCATTTTTCTTTCCGGCTTCTTTGAATGACCTCGTCCAGAATCTGCTCAAGAGAAACTGGCCCCAAAACTTCGAGCTCATACTTTACTCTTACGGTGGGCTTGCTAATAGATATGACCCTTCTGAGGTCGATGGGCGTCCCGATGACTACAACATCGCAGGGCGTCCGATCGATTGTCTCCTTCAGCTCCTGCACCTGTTTTTCACCATAACCCAACGCAGGAAGAACCGCCCCCAGATGCGCATACTTTCTGAACGCATCCCTTATCGACCCCACTGCGTATGGTCTCGGATCAACCAACTCAGCCGCTCCAAATCTCTTCGCGAAGACCACGCCGGCCCCGAAGGACATGCCACCATGCGTCACGGTTGGTCCATCCTCAATCACCAGAACCTTCTTTCCGCGGACAGCTTCCGGATTGTCGGCGGTTATGGGTGAAGCTGCCTCCAGCACTTTAGCGTTCGGATTGACTGATTTGATGTTTTCCCTTACTTCGTGGACCTTTTGTGGATCTGCTGTGTCAACCTTGTTTATTATGATGACATCCGCCATTCGCAGGTTGGTTTCGCCAGGGTAGTATGTCAACTCGTTTCCTGCCCTGTGCGGGTCGGCCACGACGATGTTTAGATCAGGCCTGTAGAAGGACATGTCGTTGTTGCCCCCATCCCACACTATCACGTCAGCTTCGTCCTCAGCTTCTCTCAAAATCTTTTCATAGTCTACTCCTGCGTAAACGATTATTCCGTTGTCAATGTGAGGCTCATACTCTTCTCTCTCTTCAATTGTGCACTCATACTTGTCCAAATCCGCCAAAGAAGCGAAGCGTTCGCACACCTGTCTTCTCAAATTTCCGTAGGGCATCGGATGCCTGACGACTGCAACGTTCAGACCTTTATTCTTCAAGATCTTTGCAACCTGCCTGGAGGTTTGGCTCTTGCCTGATCCTGTTCTGACAGCGCACACGGAGACAATGGGGACCTCTGCCTTCAGCATTGTTGTCTTGGGGCCCATCAGACGAAAATCTGGACCGTTCGCCAACACCTGAGAAGCCTTGTGCATCAGGTACTCATGGGAAACGTCGCTGTAAGCGAAAACGACCTGGTCAACATCATGTTCTCTTATCAGCTTGGGAAGCTCTTCTTCTGAGCATATTGGTATTCCGTTCGGATACTTTGAGCCGGCAAGCTCAGCAGGATAGCAGCGCCCTTCAATTCCAGGTATCTGGGTGGCTGTGAAGGCCACTACGTCATAAGCGTCGTTGTCTCGGAAGAACACGTTGAAGTTATGGAAGTCCCTTCCAGCCGCGCCCATTATTACAACTTTGATTTGCTTCATTGCAAAATCCTCCAGCAAAACCCCAAATCTGGGGGTTGAATACTAGCGCGCGCATTCCATATAAACCTTGACGTCGGAGCACTATTCTGTCAATTGGAGCACATTGTCGCTTATGTAGTCTATTTGTTTCGCCGTGACCCCAGGATGGACGGGCAGTGAAAACACACGTTCTGCCGCCTTTTCTGTCTCTGGAAGCCTATATATGCCGAACTTGCGATAGTACGGCATGAGATGTATCGGGTTCACGTAGCAGATGAACGCATCTATTCCCTTCTGCTTCAGCTTCTCAACGATGCTGTCCCTCTCTTTCTCCTTTGCTCTCTTCAATTGGACAGTGTACAGGTACCAAGAGCACTTGAAACCCTCCGGTTCGCTTGGCAGTTTAAGATTCTTTGCCTTCGCTAGGTTTTCTGTCAGTCTCTTCGCGTTCTGGCGCCTTCTGGCCACAAACTTTGGCAGTTTTTTGAGCTGTTCGACGCCTATGGCGGCAGCTATTTCCGGCATGTGGTAATTGTGTCCAAGCATCAGGGATTGATACTTCTTCTTCTCTCCGTGACTTCGAATGTACCGCGGCGTTTCCGCAATCTCGTCACTGTTCGTTGTTATCATGCCGCCTTCGCCCGTTGTCATGTTCTTGCTTCCGTAAAAGCTCCAGCAGGCAGCGTCGGCAAAGGTTCCTGGAGGTTTTCCCTTGTACGTTGCTCCATGCGCTTGAGCCGCGTCTTCTATGATTTTGAGCTCATGCTTGTCAGCTACTTCTCTTATGGGCTGCACGTCAGCAGGCATGCCATAGAGGTCAACCGGCATTATCGCTTTGGTCTTCCCCGTCACAGCCTTCCGAGCTGCTTCTGGAGAAATGGTGTACGTGTCAGGATTTATGTCAACAAAAACTGGTCTCGCTCTGTTGAACAATATGACCTCGGCTGTTGCAACAAACGTGAAGCTGGGTAGAATCACCTCGTCGCCGGCCTTCACACCAGCTGCTGTTAGAGCCGAGTGAAGAGCGGCGGTCCCGGAGTTCGTGGCTATTCCATGCTTCGCCTTAACAAACTTGGCAAAGGCTTTCTCGAATTCCGTGACCTTCGGGCCTGCACCCAAGCCTGATGTTAAAATACCGCTTTTCAAGACTTTGACGACGGCTTCGATCTCTTCCTCGCCAATCTGAGGAGCATTGATCGATATCATCACAACGCCTTCCCAACTAGTGTAGAGATCTATGTTAATAACCTCTACGTTAGCATTTCGGATACGTTTCTGCACGCCGACAGAGGAATTAGAATTTGTTGGCTAAGCCTTTCACCCTATTGAGGAACTCTTCCCTTTCTTTTTCAACCTCTTCCTTTCTTCTCAACAGAAACTCCAGCTCTTCGGATATTTCCTCCAGCCACTGTTCCAAAGCCGCATTGCTCTCTTTGGTGGTCAGTTTTGCGATGTATCTTGACACGTCTTGAGCTGCGTTCTTCTTCAGCGAGCGCAAGGGGAAGTTGATTTCCTGAAACTTCGAGAAAGGAAAGAAATGCCTAGTTGAACGCGGTTCCATCAGACGGCCACTGACGCCTGCTGCTATGACTTTCTCGACGGTTATTTCGTTGTCGACCCCGTCCGTGTATCGATGTATTCTTCTTTTTCCGACATGTATCTTGCCCTTGAATACATCTGTGAGAATGACAGGTATGAGTTCATAGCCGAGGCTTTTCAATGCGAGCCAGCGGTGCATGCCATCCAAGATGACATGGGTTTTCTCGTCGACCACGATTGGATACTTCAGCACTCCGTCGTTGATAATTTCTTTTCGCAGGAGCTCAAGGTAAAAGGGGGAGCCCTTTTCATGGGGCTTGAGCTGATCAACCCGTAATAAGGTCACTTTGGCAGCGACGCTGTCGACTCTTTGCACAGTAGTCGTCACATTATTCGCCTGTCAGCTGCTGAAAATGGGAACTTCGATTTTTTGAGGCTCGTATTCCACGAGTTTACCTGCGAGATACTGCTCGTACGCTGAGAGATCGAGAAGCCCATGTCCGCTGTAATTCATTGCAATGACTTTCTTTTCCCCTGTTTTCCTGCAATTCAGAGCCTCATCCATCACGAACTTCAGGCTATGGGCGGTTTCGGGAGCCGCTATCATGCCCTCCGTTTGAGCCAGAAGCCTAGCCGCCTCGAAAACCTCGGTTTGATCGTAGGCAACTGAACGGGCATATCCTTTGTGGATGAGGTATGAGATGAGCGGTGACATGCCGTGATACCTTAGGCCTCCAGCGTGGACTGGCGGACATGCGTAGTCGTGTCCTATCGTCAGCATTTTGATTAGCGGAGTCATCTTGGCGGTGTCTCCATAGTCGTACGTGTAGACTCCCCTAGTCGTGTGCGGAACGGCTTTCGATTCGCAAGCAACGAATTCTGTCTCGGTCCTCCCTTTGAGCTTGTCCATCATGAAAGGAAAGCAGAAGCCGCCGTAGTTAGAGCCTCCTCCTATGCAGCCGCAAACGAGATTCGGGTTCACGTCTATGCTTTCGAATTGTTTCTTCGCTTCCAATCCTATTATAGTCTGATGCATCAGAACATGGTTTAGGACAGAGCCGAGAGAATACCGCGTGTCTTCGTGTGCAAGCGTGTCTTCGATGGCTTCGCTTATAGCAATGCCGAGCGTTCCGGGATGATTGGGATTTTCTTTCAGCAGTTTCCGGCCAAATTCTGTTCGGTCGCTTGGTGAAGGGCACATTTCAGCTCCGTACAGCTGAGCCATCGTCCTTCTGCCGGGCTTGTTTTGATAACTCACGCGAACCATGTATATTTGGCATTTGAGTCCGAAGAGCACGGTGGCCAAAGCTAAGGCTGTTCCCCATTGTCCAGCCCCAGTTTCAGTGGCTAATCTTTGGATTCCCTGCTTCCTGTTGTAGTACGCCTGTGCAATAGCTGTGTTGGTCTTGTGACTGCCTGCTGGGCTGAAGTTTTCACATTTGAAGTAGATTTCGGCGGGCGTCTTGAGGAACCTCTCGAATCTTTTGGCGCGGTACAGAGGTGTCGGGCGGGGGAGTCTCAAATAAGCATCAAGCACTTCATCTGGTATCTTTACGAACCGTTCCGTTGATACTTCTTGTGCGACGAGTTCTTTTGCGAATATTCTTTCAAGAACTTTTGGGTTTATCGGTTTCAACGTTGTTGGATCCAGTGGGGGCGACAGGGGCTCAGGAAGATCTGCTTGTATGTTGTACCAGGATGATGGCATTTCTTCGGGTTCCAGTTGAATCACATACTCTTTGTTCTTGCTTGTTTGCGTCATTCTACCTTCTCCTATGTACATTTATGTTCGTTCATGTACTTTATTGCTCAGACTGTTACGCAGGAACATATTTATACTTTCTTGCACAGAAATGTGCATTAAGGAAACCGTAACATGTGGAACAGCGCAAAGAAATACTTTGAGGGGCAGCCAGAAAGGCTCAAGGTGGCACGAGTGCTGATAGAAAATGGTCTGGCCGTAAGAAACGGAAAAATCTACCTTAACGAGATTGAAGTTCCCCCTGTTAGAATTGCGCGGGCGGCCGGAGTGGACAGACGGACAGTCGTAGAAACGTTGAAAGCAATTGGATCCGACCGAGGACTTCGACTAATATTCCAAGACATTAAATCTGCAGGTCTTTCGCTGAGAGAAATTGCCAAGGATCTAAACCTTGGCGTGGTTGAAATAACGCCCGTGGATGCGAAGATCCCGGGCATATTAGCAGGATCAGCCATGATTCTTGCAAAGAATGGCCTAAGCATAAGACAGGCAATCGTAGATGACCCAGAGCTTTCACCAGAACCCAAACTCACGTTGATTGTGGAGAGAAAAATCCCCGGAGAAATCATCCCGGAGCTGCTCAACGTAAAAGGAGTAGCAAAGGTTTCAATCTACTAGATGATGAAGGGTATAATTTTTAAACCAATAATTGAAGTACATCCGCCAAGTTTTCAGGAGTTTTGATACATCAAAAAAGCACATTCATGACAGAAAGAATAATAGCGAACTTCTACCGCAATTTGTTCATTCTAACCATGGACGTCTACCTGATGACCAAGATTGGCGTGTACGTTTGTCACTGCGGCATCAACATCGCTGGAGTGGTTGATGTGCAAAAGGTTGCCGAATACGCCAAAACTTTGCCCGACGTCGTGGTATCCAAGCATTACATGTACATGTGCAGTGAACCAGGACAACGCATGATTCAAGAAGACATAAGGAACAAAGAGCTCGATAGAGTCGTCATCGCAACGTGCTCTCCTCGAATGCACGAAGAAACCTTCCGAAGAGCAGTTGCTGAAGCTGGGCTCAATCCATACCTGACGGAAATAGTCAATCTACGGGAGCAGGTTTCTTGGGCGCACACTCACGAGCCTGAAAAGGCGACTGAAAAAGCTAAGGCGCTCGTCAGGATGGGAATCGCGCGGTCCCGGCTCCTAGAACCTCTTGAAAAACACAGAGTGAGCGTTGAAAAAAGCATTTTGGTTGTGGGCGGAGGAATCGCGGGCATACAGACCTCGTTAGATCTTGCTAACGCAGGTTTTCCAGTCTATCTCGTGGAGAAAACTCCAAGCATCGGCGGGCGCATGGCACAACTGGACAAAACCTTCCCAACTCTCGACTGCAGCGCATGCATATTGACGCCTAAAATGGTTGACGTAGTCAAACATCCTAACATCACAACGCTCACAAATGCCGAGGTCACCGATGTCAAGGGCTTCGTTGGGAACTACGAAGTTACAATCCTCAAAAAACCGCGATACGTTGACGAAAAAAAATGCGTCGGTTGTGGAATATGCGCGCAAGTATGCCCGGTCAAGGTTCCAGACGAGTTTAACGAAAATCTGACGCAAAAACGCGCCATATCCATCTACTCAACACACGCGGTTCCTAACGTCGCCATAATCAACTCGAACTACTGCCTCAGACTGAAGCATGGCAAGGGCGTTTGCGGCAAGTGCCAAGAAGCATGCGAAGCCAAGGCTGTAGAATTCGAGGAGCGCCCTGAAACAATTCATGCTAAAGTGGGCGGCATCGTACTGGCCGTGGGTTCCGAGGTTTTCAACGCGTCGCAGATGGGAGAACTCGGATACGGACGCTTCAAGAACGTGATTTCAAACATCGAGTTCGAAAGGATATCAGATGCGTCTGGACCGACAGGAGGCAAAATACTCTCGCCGAAGAACGGAGAAACGCCTAAGACAATTGCTTTCATCCAGTGTGTGGGCTCTCGAGACAAGCGTTTCCATGAGTACTGTTGCCGAGTGGGCTGCATGGTAACCCTGAAACAGGCGATTCTGGCCAGAGAGAAAATTCGGGAAAACGTGAAGATATACATCTGCTACATCGACATGCGGGCCTTCGGCAAGGGCTACGACGAGTTCTACACACGTGCAAGGGACATGGACATAGATTTTGTAGCAGGCCTGCCCTCTGAGATTCACGAGTCGTCAGACGGTTCACTCTACTTCGACGTCTACGACAAAGGAACGAACAAACTCTTGCAGATACGCGCAGACCTAGTCGTGCTCGGGACAGGACTCGTTCCAAACAAAGATCTAGCAGACATCAGCGCACTAATCCATGCTTCAAGGAGCGCGGACGGTTTTCTGTTAGAAGCGCACCCGAAACTCAGACCGCTCGAAACTGCCGCGGCCGGTATCTTTCTCGCAGGCGCATGTCAGGGACCTAAAGATATACCGGACACCGTGGCGCAGGCAAGCGGAGCCGCGGCGAAGGCCTTGGACCTGCTCTCCCGTGGTGAGATCGAGCTTGAACCCTTGAAAGCCACGGTTGAAGAAGATTTGTGCAGCGGATGCAAAATCTGCGCGTCCATCTGTCCGTTCCTAGCGATAGAGATGACAACTGATGTCATTGACGGAAAAGAGAGGACCAAAGCAGGGGTCATCGAGGCCATGTGCCAAGGGTGCGGTCTTTGCGGTTCGGCATGCCCGACTGGCGCTATCAAAATACAACAATACACTAGCACTCAGGTCATAACTCAAGTCGACGCAGCCTTTGCTGAACGCTGCGTCAAAGGGGGAAAATGATTTGGGCCTCTGTGATTTGATGTCGATGGCCAAGCCCAACATCGAAGTCCGAGACAAGATTCTAGCCAGAATCGGCGGAAAAGAGTTGGCGAACTGCTTTCAGTGTGGAAAATGCACGAGCGGATGCACCGCCTTGAAGCTTCTGGAGCTGAAGCCACACGAAATAATAAAACTCGTGAACTTAGGCTTCGTAGACGAACTGCCCTCTTCGGACATAATCTGGACGTGTGTAACCTGCTTGAAATGTGTGCAAAGATGCCCCCAGAAAGCCTCGCCCTACCACGTAATAATAGCCCTGAGAAATCTTGCCGTTGAAAGAGAAGCAAAAGTGCCAGAGAGCTACATGAAGGCAGTTTCCCAGATACTAGAAACCGGACAGATAGACACTTACCAGAAAATCGTCACCAGAAATATGGAGACAGTTGACCGTGAACGCTTGAAACTTCCTAAGATATGCCAGCCGAAAGAAAGCTTTCAAATCGTTTTCATGAAGACGATGGAGGAAAAGACAGTTTGAAGATGGCGGTTTTCTGGGGTTGCTGCATACTCACGAGCCAGTATGCCTATGAAATGTCCATCCGTCAGGTTCTGCCGCATTTCGACATCGAGCTAGTTGACCTGTCCGAGGCTATTTGCTGCGGCGACCCTATCAAGAGCGTAAATAACTTCTCGGCCGGCTATCTGGCGGCAAGGGCTCTCAGCTTGGCAAGCTCGACTGGGTTGGGAGATCTACTGGTTCCATGCAACCGCTGCCACTTCACACTCTCAGAAACGAAGAAAACAATACAGGACAACACTACGACTGGTCAAAAGATGTTGGGTTTGCTGGGAGAGGAAGGCTTGAAGTATGACGCGAACATCAAGATGTGGCACATCATCGATCTCTTGCACGATTATGTTGGACTCAAAAGAATCGAACAAGCCGTGACAAAACCCCTCAAAGGTTTGAAGGTGGCGACTCATGCCGGCTGCCAAATCATCCGGTACACTGACGTCGGAAGGGTTGACGATGCCGAAAACCCGACGAAACTGGACGAGCTGATAAAGGCCTTGGGCGCTGAGGTCGTCGAATACCCCGAGAAACTGGATTGTTGTGGAGCAGCTCTGCTCCGCAGCCATGCTGACACCGCACTTTCGCTTGCGGGCTCAAAGCTGAAAGCCGTGCAGAATCTCCAAGCGGACGGAATGGTCGTCTCCTGCCCAGAATGCCAGTTGATGTTTGACGCAAAACAGAAGGACGCTGGAACAACCGTCGGAGCAAAGCTGCACGTTCCAGTGGTCTATTACACCCAACTGCTCGGTTTGGCCATGGGCATCGACGAGAAGAAGCTCGGCCTCGATTTGAACCAGAGTCCAGTAGACCAACTTCAAGCGAAGATTTGCGCTTAGACCGCCCGAACAACTTTTATGCATGTTACTCCAAACTCGTTTCCAAAAGGTGAACACATATTGGATTTCAGTTTCACAGAGGAACAGGAGCTTTTCCGCAAAGCAGTTCGAGAATGGTGCGAGAAGAATCTGCCGATGGAAAAAATAAGGGAAATGGACACTCGGGGCTCGATCCCGCAGGAACTGCTTCGGAGCATGGGCGAAATGGGTTTGCTCATAATGACCGCTCCGCAAGAACACGGCGGAACCGGCGCCGACTGGGTCACAGCATGCATCGCCGCCGAGGAACTGGGCTATGCAGACGTGAGCATCGCTTTACCCGTGCTTTGGCTCGTGGAATCATCGTGGGGCTACGTCGTCGACAGGTACGCCAGTGAACAAGTGCGCGAAGCAGTAATTCGGAAAGCGATAAAAGGAGATGCATTCATCGGAATAGGCTCGACAGAAGCTGGAGGAGGCTCAGACGTCGCCGCCTTCAAGACGACGGCGAAAAAACAGGGCAACGACTGGATTCTCAACGGCGAAAAAGCTTACATAAGCGGTACCGAAGAAGCGAGGAAGATGGGCGGAGGCTACTTTGTAATTGCCAGAAGCTCACCCGCACCCCCAGAGGCTTCACATCGCGGAATGACAGGCTTCTACGTCCCGATGAATGCGCCAGGAGTTGAAATCAACAAACGCTACGAAGACATGGGAAGAATGGCAATCTCGACCGGCGGCTTCCTGATGAAAAATGTCAAGGTGCCAGACTCGAATCGGCTCGGAGAGGTGGACAGGGGCTTCTACCTTACAATGGAAGGGTTCGACACAGCCCGCATACTCATATCAGCCGTCTGCACAGGGGCAGCCAGACGCGCTCTGGACACTGGAATTGAATATGTAAAAGAACGAAAAGCCTTCGGAAGACCAATCGGCAAATTCCAAAGCATACAGTTTGAGATAGCAGACGACTGGGCCCATCTGGAGGCCTTGCGGTCGCTAACATTCCGCACGGCATGGATGATGGACATGCGCTACAAAGAGAACAAGTTCGCGCCGCTCGAAGTTACCAAGATTATCGCCGCCTGCAAACTCCTCGCGCCTCACCTAGCATTTGACATCTACAAACACGCGATGATATGGCTCGGCGCTTACGGATACACGAAAGAATGCCCGTTAGAGATGGGACTGCGAGGCATCATGTCTTACTGCGTCGGCGCTGAGGGCGCAACCAACATTCAAAGAACTGTCATAGCCAGAGAACTCTTGGGCAGGGATTTCGTAGCCTACAAATAGCTACTTCCCGCTTTTTTGTCCCATTTACAACGGGATAGGATTTTACTGGAGTTGTTTTTTCAAGGCGTCTTTCAGCGCCGGCAGAACCTGGTACAGATCGCCTACCACTCCGTAGTCCGCGATTTCGAATATCGGTGCCTCGGGGTCTTTGTTGATGGCCACAATTATCTTGGCATCGCGTATTCCAGCCACGTGCTGGATGACTCCTGAAACTCCAGACGCTATGTACAGTTTGGGTTTGACCTTGTGCCCTGAGAGGCCAATCCACTCTGAGAACCACTTTCGGTCTTCCACGAGCGGTCTGGAGCAGCCCACTTGGCCGCCGATAACGTCTGCGACCTGCTTCAGCAATGCGACATCATCTTTCTTTTCTAAACCCCTTCCGCAGCTGACAATCACTTCAGCTTCTTCAACCCTTTCACTAGAGGTTTCAAGAGGTTTTCTCTCGACAACCTCAACCCTCGACGGTTCGACCTTGACATCCAGCCGGGCAACTTCTCCCTTGCGCTCCTGTGGAACACGCTTTTCAAATGCCCTGGCCGGCACGGTCACTATCTGCGGCTTCGACCTAAAAGCCACCCTTGCCAAGGCGTTTCCACCATAGGTTATTCTCTCGCCGATCAGCCTCCCGCTCCCATCTACCTCAACCGCAATGCAGTCGGGGACACATCCCGCGTCAAGACGCGTCGCGAGTTTGGCTGCGAGAGGCTTCCCGTTCCTCGTAGATCCAATCATCATGATTTCTGGGCGATCCTTTGCAGCGATGTCGTGGAGGACCCTTAGGTAGGCTTCGTCCTGAAAAATCGTTAATGCGGGGTTATCGACCGCGTAGACCTTGTCCGCCCCGTATCTTACCAGCTCGTTCGCTTTTTCCTGCGCGTTTTTTCCAAACTGTACAGCCGCAAGCCTGATGTGCAAATTGTCTGCTAGCTCCCTTGCTTTTCCGAGCAGTTCTAAAGTGAGGTCGTTAGCCTCTGAGAAAACGCAGATTCCGCCCTGCTCGTTCATACCGCTCACTTCCCGATGACTCCTTCTTGAATTAACGCTTTAGCCAGTTTTTCAGCTATTTCCTGCACTGTGTCGCCCTTGATGATTATTTTTTTTCTCTCCATTTTAGGTGCTAAAGCCTCCAAGACTTCCACCTTAGAAACGATTTTCTCCTTTTGTGTGTCAATGTCTGCAAGCGTCCACTTGACTATTTCTTTCTTAGAGGCTTTCATTATCATCATAAGGGATGGGATTCTCGGCTGATTTATCTCTCTCGTCACTGTTACCACGGCAGGAATCTTCGTCTTCACCACCTCGCTTGAGTCTTCAAGTGCTCTTTCTGCAACTATCGTGTCACCGTCCACAGTGAGTTTCCTGACCGAGCTTACCTGGGGCAAACCCAGAAGTTCTGAGAGCCTAGAGCCTACCAGTCCAGAAAAACTGTCCAGAGAAGATTCACCGCCCAGAATCAGGTCAAATTCTCCGATTTTCCTCACCATTTGAGCAAGAATGTAAGCAGTGCCCAGAGTGTCTACCGCCTGAACCGCAGGATCATTCACAAAGTATGCCTTGTCGGCTCCCATCGCCAGCGCTTCCCGCAGAATCGCCTTGGCATCTTCTGAGTCGATGGTCAAAGTGAATATTTCGATTCCGCCAAGTTTCTCCTTGATTCTTAGGGCCTCTTCCAGGGCGTTCTTGTCGAAATCGCTGATTTTTCTAGGCGCTCCAGCGGTTATCAACTGTCTCGTCGCAGGATCGATCTTCAACTGTGAGACATCAACCGCCTGTTTTAGACAGACGATTATGCGTTTCATACAGTTTTACCTCTTGCAGTCAGTTTAAATCGGGAAACTAGGAACTTGACATTTGTAATAAAAGAGTTTCGCCTCGCCTGTTATAATTCAACAAGGCTCGCTCGCAAGGATGAAGAACGCTAGTCCCTAGTACACGCGGGTGAATTCCAATCTGACCTCGGGCACGCTTACTCTCTAGGCGAAGTTTTCAAAGGTCGTTTAAAGCGCTGCAAGTTTCTTCTGAGCTGCTGCCAATCCAACGCCAAGTCCGCACATGCAACCCAGACGCGTCAAAGTAGTCTCTACGGCTCCTATGGTTGAAAGAATATCATTTTCGCCAACATTCCCCATGTGGCCCACTCTGAAGCCTTTGCCCTTTATCGGTCCGATGGTCGAAGCGACGATTATTCCAAGCTTTCGCATTTCACTCCTGAATGATCCGTCTTCGATTTTCTCAGGGTAATAGGCTGCTGTGAGAGTGTCTGCCCTACATTTTTCTTGTGCCACGATTTCGATTTTCAGGGCGTCCATTGCGGCTCGGAAAGCTTCAGCTATTATGTGATGCCTCTTGAACCTGGTTTCCAAACCTTCTGCGAGAATTGATCTCAAGGATTCGGAAAGAGCATATATCATGTTAACAGGCGGAGTGGCAAAATACTTCGAAGGATCCATCATTATGGGCAACCAATTCCTTATGTCACCATACCACATTCCAACAGGAGTCTTTCTGTCTTCCAGAAGACTCAGGACTCGGTCATTCATCGAAAACAGAGCCAAGCCCGGCGGAAGCCCTATGCACTTTTGAGATCCGCTCACACAGGCGTCTATTTCCCAGTCGTCGACCCGAACCTCTATTCCCCCTAGAGAACACACGGTATCAACAATGTAGAATGCATCGCTGTTGTCTTTCACAGCCCGACCAATTTCTTTTATTGGGTTGACAACACCTGTTGAAGTATCCACGTGAGTAACAGTGACCGCTTTGTAGTCGTCTTCCTTCAAAGCTTTTTTGACCTGATGCGATTCCACACATTTGCCCCATGGTATCTCCAAGGTTTTTTGCACGGCTCCGTGAGCCTTCGAGATTTTTGCGAAATAATCGCCGAAATATCCGTTGACAACGTTAAGAACTTTGTCGCCCGGCTCTATTATGTTCGCGATTCCAATTTCTAAGGCCAATGTTCCGGATCCGGCGAGAGCAAAAACCTGATGTTTGGTCATGAATACGCGTCTCAGGTTCTCGAGCGCTTCTTTGAAGGTTTCGACAAACTGCGGATCCGTATGTGCAAGAGTTGGTTTACACAATGCACGCAGAACTGCTGGATCCACATTCGTCGGACCAGGAATCATCAGAAGCTTTCTTTCGCTCATAAGGACTCACAAACCAGTTGATGTTTGGACAGAATATTCTTTCACCTTCTTTATAATGATTATGTGCGGGTTAGACGGACAAGTTCTACCGTGAGCTGAGTGTTTCGACTATCAAACGCTGCATGATTGAAAGAAAGTCAGAAACCATTAGATATTGAAATGATCCTGCAGTGACATTCGATACAGCATCATGGACGTGTAGGCTAAATGATCAGCCGCTCTGTTGACATGTTGCTGAGCATTTTGCTGTTCCTTCGGGTGACAGTTACGTTGTCCTCAATTCTGACCCCAAACTTCCCGAAGAAGTATATTCCAGGCTCAATCGTGAACGCCATGCCCGGTGCCAATTCCATTCTGTTGCCTTGAACGATGTACGGTTCCTCGTGCACGTCTAACCCCAGCCCATGACCAGTCCGATGAGTGAAGTACTCGCTATATCCTGCCTTTTCTATAACGTTCCTTGCTGCAGAGTCAACTTCTTCAGCGGTGATACCTGATTTCACGCTTTTTACAGCTTCGTCGTGGGCGTTGGAGACGATATCATAAATGTTTTTTTCCTTTTCAGTAGATCCTCCGACGAAAACGGTTCGTGTGAGGTCGCCACAGTATCCTTCGCACACGGCCCCCACATCCATTAGCACGATATCTTTTTCGCCAACTTTTCGGTTTGATGTTTCGCCGTGGGGAAGAGCAGAATTCGCCCCGGAAAGGACGATGCAGAAGGGAACGCTTTCGCCGCCGCTCTCTTTAATGGTGCGCTCTATTTGACAGGAAATTGCCAGTTCGGTGACGCCTGGTTTTATGAAATCTATTCCCGCCTTTATCCCGTCTCCCACAAAACCTGCAGCTTTCTCTATCAATTTAAGTTCGTTTTCCGACTTTATCCGTCTGAGCTGACTGAAAAAGGGTGAAGCGTCAATGGCCTTTGTTTTTAATGACTTAGCAGTCAGCATATTGCAGAATTTAAATGGCAGGGTGCCCTCAACTCCGAAAGTAGCCTTCTCCAGCTTAAGCTCTTTTATCACCTTGTTGAGCAAAGACGCAGGAGACTCTGAATCGGAATAGCTTCTTATTTCGTTAAAAGCGGATTTCTCCTCCGCCTTCGTCTTCTCCAGCCTCGGAACTATAACTACAGGAGTGCCAGTCGCGACTGGGATAACTATTCCAGCGAACCTTTCCATGGACAAGGTTGAAAAGCCAGCTAAATATCGCATGTTCTTTTCGGAGACGACCAAGAAAGCATTTATTCCTGCCTTCTTGCCAAGAGTTTTTAACCCCTGTATTCTGGTTTCAAATGCCGACATGCTTTTCATCTTCGTGATGCTTGAGATTATCCTTGGCCTGGATATATTAACTCGCTGCAAAAGAAGGGGGAACGTCAACCATAAATAAGTCGGAACCCGAGGTGAGTTTTGGAGACCGCAGGTTGAAGACGATTAGAAACGAGAACTTGTGGATACGGCTGGGCAGCATGTGGACGGTTGGCTTCGCGATTCTTTTCTTGACCTGGGCCTTGAGCTTTAGATCTCTCCCAGAAGGTGTCATACGGGGAAGTTCGGGCGCTTATTATGTGCCGGTGAAGGCACAAGACACCACTATGACTTTCGTACGATTTTTTTTGTGGAACATTTTCGTGGGCTGCATCCCAGTGGCGATTGGCAGCTTGGTCCGGGTGAAAGGCATTCCACTGGGCTATCTTTTGACATTTTATCACTGGGGCATTTACGGAGTTCTCCTCGGGACCAACTCCTTTGTGATTCCAGGAGCAGGCAAATTTATCCCATCCCTCACAACGCTGTTCTATGGAAGCGGAATCTATGAGATTACAGCCTACACTCTTATTTCCTCAGCCACCTTCGCTCTGTATAACCGAATTGGAAATCCCAGTGGCAATTTAGATTCAGCCAGAAAGCAGAAGACGTTCGCTCTGAGGCTTTCAAAAACTGAGTTGACCACCATTGCGTTTGCTATTCTGATCCTGGCCGTAGCTAACTACTATGAGGCATGGTCCATCTTTCACATCTGAAGGAAAGGACAAAACGATCTATTTTTCCAGACGCTTCAATCATGTCTTCAATCGACCTGAACCCGATGTCAAAACCAAAGCGTCCTAATGACAACAGTCCGAGCAGGGTGCACACAAGTAGAGTCTTGGACGCTCTAGAGCTTGAGCTCCAGCGTCTAAAAGTGGTTTATTCTAACAATTTTGCATGTCTCCCAAAAGCAATAAATAACTTGAAATTTAATGGTTGAATAAACGTGATGGTAAGTGTCGAAAACTGAGAAACGCGTGGCTATAATAATTTGTGATCGTTACCACACATGCGCAGGCGGCAAGTGCTTGAGAGCCTTGAAGAACAGGGAGGGAGCCTTCAGCTTATACAAGGACCAAGACGTTGAGCTAGTAGGTTATACCACTTGCGGAGGGTGCCCTGGCGGAAACATCGAGTACTGCGTCGAAGAAATGAAGAAAAACGGAGCTGACGTCGTTCATTTCGCGACAGGAATGGTTGTAGGCTATCCACCATGTGCCTACATCGACGACCTTCGAAAGTTTGTCAAGCAAAAGTACGAAATAGAGGTAGTTGTGGGCACGCATCCGATTCCACAGAAGTATTACTTGACCCATCAGGCTTTAGGAACTTGGAACTCGCCCAGCTGGAAAGAAAAAATCAAGTACGTAGTCACAGACGAGCAAACACGATTAAAATACAATTGATTCTAATTTCCTCCGTTTTTTACTGAGATGCACCACATTTCCAGTTAGCTTTAGGACAAAATTTTTATTCATTTTGATACACTGTCGAAGAGGTGAAAAATTTGTCTTGGTACATGGAACTGGGAAAAGCCGCAGACACTTTGGTGAACTATGTCCTAAGAGTGAAAAAGAACGAGGACGTCCTGATATATGGAGACGACATCGTTGACTTCGAAGTGATGAAGGCCACTGCCGCCGCCGTGAAAACGGCTGGAGCAACACCGACCATAGTTGTTCATGAAACGCGAGAGATATCATTCACTGAACCCCCGAAGCCGCTCGCCGCTGCAATGATGGATTCAGATGTCACAGTGGAATTCTCGGCAAGAGCAATTCTCTACACCACAGGTCAAACAAACGCTTTGAAGAGAAACCGGGCTTACATCTGCCTAACTTCTCTTGACCGCGAGGCAATGGTCAGAACTTTGGGCTGGGTGAACTACCCGAAAATGGTTGAGCTGGGAGACAAACTTGCCGAAATGACGACGAAGGCCAAAGAGATCAAAGTAACGAGCCCTTCTGGGACAAACTTCTCAGCCCAGATAGGCGGACGAAAGTTTGAGAACTTCGGTGGCACAGCTGACAAAAGAAAAGTCATAATGTTAGGCGGCCAGACCGGTGGCGCTCCGATAGAGGAAACAGAAAATGGTATCCTTGCTTTTGACGGAAACGTTTGGCCTCCAGATGAAATCAAGGCGAACATAAAAACTCCCATAAAATGCAAGGTTGAAAAAGGAGTCATAACAGAAATCTCTGGAGGTATCGAGGCTGACGTACTACGAAGGTACATGGCAAGCCTCAACGACAAGAACCTGTATCGCATAGCCCACGTCTGCTACGGATACCATCCAAAGGCGAGAGTCACAGGCGACATATCTGAAGTCGAAAGAGTCTGGGGCTGCTTCCAAGTCGGATGGGGGTCTCAAGGACCACTCCTCAGACCAGACCTAAAGGGCCAATTTGGATGGAGAGCTGCATCACATGACGACGGCATTATACTGAAAGCGTCAATATACCTCGACGGCGAAGCCATCCAAAAAGATGGGAAATTCGTCCATCCAGACTTGATCCCGCTAGTAAAGGCAATGGGCGTAGTGCAATAGATCACTGGAAAACTCTACCGCCCACCACTTTCCTTTTTTCTGGAAACCTCGTCAAAGGGTTCTCAGGCTTCTTAGCCTTTAAAATTATCTTCTTCAGATGAACTTGGCAGGTCGCGGCAGTTCACTCACGATAAGAAGAATCTTCGTCCTTTGGAGATTCTTATTTTACAATAAACACGAAAAAAAGACATGAAAAAAGAGGTCTTTCTATGCGAGCAGTTTTCCGTCTTTCATTACGGTTTTTCCGTCGAGCATCCACGTCGGTTTTGGAACGACGAAGTCTTGATGCAGGTCGGTCGACACTTTCCCGCCCATGTGTGAGTTGTCGCCTATAGCCAAGTGCACTGTTCCTCTTATCTTCTCGCATTCGAGAAGGTTATCTGGCCGCTTTGCGTTTGGGTTTGTCCCTATCCCAAGTTCGGCTAGGTTTCTTCGCGAAAGATACGGTTCCTCTTTTTTGCTGAAGTCAAGCAATTTCCGGAATTCGTCGCCAACCTTTCCTCCGCCAATTATTCCAGTGACTTTTCCATCCTTAAAGACCAAGGTCATTTTCTCTTTGAGGTCTGCGCACCAGTTTGGCTCCACCACGAGGTTGCCGCCAGCCGTGCCTTCTACTGGTGTGGTGTATGCTTCTCCTGCCGGCAGGTTGCCCCAAGAGCCTTTCTCGTTGAATATTCCCGTGTCGACCTTACCGTTTCTGTCTTTCACGCTGAAAACGATGTTTGTGCCTCCTGGCGAGGTTACCTTAGCTTCGCTGGCTTTTGTAATCCAATCTGCAATTCTTTTAGTTTCTTTTTCTATGAGTTGATAGTCAGCAGCCATGGGTCCGCCCTTGGAAAACATTTCTGCCACGAAGGTTGGCATGCTCGCGACTCTTCCTCCAGCTTTGCACGCGTTGACGCGTGCATCGGTGTGAGTGAGCGAATAGGTTGTTATTGCAATAGTCACGTCTGCGTTCTTCATTTTCTCTTCGACTTCCTTTCCCGGATGAGTTCCATGTTGACCAACCGAAGGATAAGTGTAGAACTCGACAGGGTTTTTGGGGAATTTTTCTGCCGCGATTTCGCTGACCATCTTTGCCAAGATAGACCGTTCGGCTGCTTCTGCCAATTTTTCGCTAGTCTTGGTTTTCCATTCTGCGGCTGTTGGAACATCGTTGACAACCAGCACTTTCTCGCCATCTTTCAGTGCCATGTTCACTTTCAACATGTTCACGACGCCGTTCACAATTTTGTCCTTCTCGATCATAAACATCACAACAGTGTCGATTTTTCGAGCAAATCGTAAACTAGCTGTGCTCAAAAGACTTATAAGATTTCTGTTTTGTGATTCTAGCAGAAACTTGGAAGGATCGATTATGGAAGACCGAATAATTGAAGTTATCAAGAAGCGGAGAAGTGTGCGCCGATACAAGAAAGAATCCTTTCCGATGGAAAAACTTGTCCATATTATCGAGGCGGCCCGTTGGGCACCTTCAGCCGGCAATTCGCAACCTTGGATGTTTTTGCTGATAAACGACGAAAACATGGTGAAGGCACTGAAGTCAGTGTCCCCAGGATGGTTGAGAGATGCTCCTGCAGCGATAGTAATGTGTCTCAACAGAGAAAGTGAAACGAATTGGAGTTACATGGATATCGGTGCCGCGATGCAGAACATGCTGTTGTATGCCCATTCGATGGGGTACGGATGCTGCCCGATTGGCAGTTTCGTCGTTGACGCCATTAAGGGACTCTTAGAATTGCCAACAAAGCTCGAACCGGTTTTGTTGCTGACGGTGGGCTACCCTGATGAGAAGCCGCCAGCCACAACTCGTTTGTCAACGGGCGAACTTATTTTCAAGAAGGTTGGAAACTAATGACGAAAAAGGCGGATGACTACCTTTTTGAGATAACCTGCTTCGTGACATCAAGTGCCGAGAGAGCTCTCGGACCCGAACGACAATACGGAGCGTGCCGCCTCCTCCAAACGCTCTACATGCTCTCTTTCCTTCCAGACTACGTCGACGTGAAGGGAAACGAGTTGCTGGCGAAAGTCAGAGCATATGTGGACGCAGATCCTCAGAACTTCTGGCGTGAACCTCAACTGAAACAGTTTTTCAGTGAGCTCAGTCGACAACTCGCGACAGAGATAAAGAGTCGACAAAACTTGAAGTGATAGTACAAGTCAAGTTTTAAATACATCATTCTCTCAGAGACGCGTGGGGATAGTTTTGCTCAAAATACTATTCATAAACCCGATGGGCACCGACATTTACGATAGACACATGTTGGACACGATAAACGCAGTCAAGAGAAGTGACGTGAAAGCTAAGGTAGTCCATCTGCACAAAGGTCCAGTCCACTTGGAGTATCACTACTATGAACACTTGAATCTTGACGAAACTCTAAATTGGGTGAGGCGAGCGGAAAAAGATGGTTATGACGCAGTGGTCATAGGCTGTTTCTACGACCCCGGAGTAAGGGAAGCCAGGGAACTAGTTTCCATTCCAGTTATCGTTCCTGCAGAAGCAACATTACACGTCGCCGCGACGCTCGGACACAAGTTCTCGATAATCGTGGGTAGACGAAAGTGGATTCCGAAGATGGAAAGCAACCTGTACGTTTACGGACTAGAGAGGAAGCTTGCCTCATTCCGAGCTTTAGACTTCACCGTCCCTAAGATGTTTTCTGACCCTGAGAAGCTTGAAAAGGCTATTTTGACCGAGGCCAAGAAGGCACTGAAAGAGGACGGCGCAGAAGTCATAGTCCTTGGATGCACGATGGAGTCAGGATTTGCGAAAGATTTGACAGAAAAGCTGAAAGTGCCTGTTCTGGACGCTGTTGTGACCTCGTGGAAATATGCTGAAATGATGGCTGACTTATACCGCAAAGTGGGCTTAACGCACTCCAAACTTTACGGATACGAAGCTCCTCCCGATGCGTAGCTCTTCACAGTGTGACTTGCCATAGCGTTGGAAAGGCATGTAAAAAGACAACTGAATCTGACTGAAGGAATGTTAAGAAAGTCGAAAAACCGCGAGTATGGTTGCCTGCTTTTCCAGGAATGTCAAAATAGGTGTTTGAGTGTCCCGTTTAAAAAAGAAGAGGGTTAAGGCGTTCTCTTTTTCTTATAAGGATCCATGAACGCTTTTTTGCTGTTCGAGAGGTTTAATTTCACCAAGTCCTCAGCAATCTTCAGCGCAGCTAAGCCGGGATCGACAACGGGCACTTTGAGTTTTTTCTGCATTATTTCTGCTATGTTGAGTAGACTTCCGCATCCCATGACTAAGACTTCAGCTCCGTCTTCTTCTATGGCTTTTTTGCCTGCGGCAAGCAGTTCCTTGCAGAGTTCATCAAAGTCTTTCTTGATGTCAAGAACTTTCGTTTCGATTATCCTGGCTGATGCCAGCTTGTGCTTCAATCCGTAAACCGTTATCTTGTCCTCGAACAGTGATGCAGCACCGCAACCGCCAACACCTATGACTGAGAATTTCCTCCCCAAAATGGACGCTAGATGAATTGCTGGTTCGTTTATCCCAACTACGGGTATGTTTAACGCTTCTTTCATTGCTTCAAGCGCCGGATCGCCGAAACAATAGTCTATGACAGCGTCGTAACCTTCCTTCTCAGCTTTTTCGGCTTCAAGTAACGCTGGCAGAGCGGCCCAAGCTTCGTCGTAGAGTTGCTCGATGGAGTCAGGACCTCTCTTCAAGTTTACCACGGTCAGCTTAGTGTCAGGATCTTTGTATTTTTCGAACGCTTCTCTTATCATGTCAGTCCAAAGATCTGTCGTGACTGGTACGATGACTTTTATTCGCATGTTGAAACCCTGAATTAGTGTAGATATATGAGGCGATTTAAGTCTTTCTAGCAGAGACCAAACAAGGGACAATTAACGAGCTAAAACCGATGCTAATTGATGCGTTTGATTCGGGCAATGAGCTCCAACAAGGTTACGAGAGGAAAATTCTTTTAAACTATGCAACATTATGGTATTCACAGGCGGTATCCCTTGACGGAGTATTACGAATATGAGTTAGGCAAGGCTGCCAAGATTCTGATTAATGAACTTGTAAAAGTCAAGCCAGGAGAAATAATTGCAATCACAGCTGACACAGGATCGGACAGAAGAGTGGTGAACGCAACGGCTGCTGCCGCCTTCGCCGCTGGCGGACTGCCCTTAGTTATGACGATTGCATCGCCGTTAGGAGTTGGCAAGGATTCTGACGCATTGACCCCTGTAAAAGCACTAGGAGCGGCTCTGAAAGAAGCTGACGTTTGGATAGAATACAACCAGCAATGGCTGCAGTACTCAACAACATATGAGATTGCTACCAAGGGAAATAGCAGACTGAGATACCTGTGCTATGTTACAATGGATGCAGATATGATGACGAGAGTGATAGGCCGAATTGATTACGTTGCACAGAAGGCCTTTCAGATAAAGTTACACGACATGACAGAAAAGTCTAGGCATATGCGAATTACAACCCCAGCTGGCACACACGTAGAGTTTGACAACCCGCGAAAGGTGTGCATGACAAATTCGTACGGTTATGCGGACGTCCCTGGTCAGCATTTGTTGGCAGGGCAGATAGGCTGGAGGCCGGTTGTTGAATCTATCAACGGGACAATAGTCTTTGACGGATCTATAGTTCCCCCCATCGGCTTGGTTAAAACCCCTGTGAAGCTTTCCGTTAAGGGGGGAAAGGTCGTGAAGTTCGAGGGCGGCGATGAAGCCTTGAAGTATGAGTCTTGGTTGAAAAGCTTCAAAGATCCGCTTATGTTGACCTTGGCTCACGCATGCTATGGAGTAAACCCGGGGGCGAACCTAACCGGAAACATTCTTGAGGACGAAAGAGTTTGGGCCTGTACAGAATGGGGATTAGGATACGTAGGTCCATTTTTTGCCCCACCGGACGGCATACCAGCGTCAACCCACACGGACGGAATATGCCTCAACTCTTCAGTGTGGCTCGATGAAGAACAAATTCTCGACAAAGGAAAATTCATACATCCTGAGTTAGCGAAGTTAGCCAAAAGACTCGGAAAGACGTAGCCATTATTTGCAAACAGCTAGTTTCCTGCCAGACTGGAACAGTAGTGCTATTTAGCCGCTAGGTGACAGGCTACCTGATGGTCTGGTTCCACGGTGACGAACGATGGTTGTTTGGTCTTGCATATTCCGGTTGCGAAGGGGCATCTGGTGTGGAAGCGGCAACCCGGTGGCGGGTTTATGGCGCTCGGAACTTCGCCTCTTGATGTTACCTCTTTGGGTTTAAGCTTCTCCTCGTCGTCCGTCAACACGGGTATTGATGAGAGTAGCATCTGCGTGTATGGATGCACAGGATTTCGGAAGAAAATCGGTGTGGGAGCAAACTCCACGATTTGTGCCAGATACATTATCGCCACCCTTGAAGACACGTTTCTCATGAGGCTCAGATCATGGGTTATGAACAAGTATGACAAGTTGAGTTCTTGTTGCAGCTTCATGAGCACTTTCATTATTTTTGCCTGGATAGAAACGTCTAGAGCTGATGTGGGCTCATCTAGTACTATGAAAGAGGGGTTTGTTGCGATGGCCCTTGCGATAGCGACAGCCTGTCTTTCACCTCCACCCAAGTCTTTTGGTCGTCTCTCTTTGAAATCCTGAGAGGGCAACTCGACGGCATCAAGCAGTTCAGATACTCTTTTGTCTCGTTCTTCACGAGTTTTAGCCAGCCCCTGAATTCTCAACGGTTGCCCTATTACGTCTTTGACCGTTTTTGTCGGATTCAGAGAAGAAGCAGGATCTTGGAAGACGATTGCAAGATTCTTCTTCAAACCTTTTGGACGTTTCTTGGCGTGCATGGACAAGTCGTTGCCTTTGAAGAGTATTCTTCCCGAGGTGGGCGTGTAGATGCCCATAACTACATAGCCGGTTGTGCTCTTGCCAGAACCTGATTCGCCTACTAAGCCGAAGGTTTCACCTGATTTGACTGTAAAGTTTATGTCGTCTATTGCTCTGACTACTCCGAAACTGGTTTTGAAATGTTTTGTAAGATTTTCCACTACTAGTAAATCCTCATTCTTTTCCATTAGTGCTCATCTCTTGTTATACAACCAACAAGCAACTTTGTGGTTTTCCCCATTCACTTCCAGAAGACTGGGCCTTTCCTTTCTGCATATCTCCATTGCATGCTGACAACGTGGATTGAACCTGCAACCGGGTGGAGGGTTAATGTAGTCTGGAATTCTTCCTGGAATACCTTCAGAAAATCCTTCCCCACTCAACTTGGGAACAGACTTAAGCAGTCCTTGCGTATAAGGATGCAGAGGGTTCGAGAACAATTTCTGTGTTTCTGAAGACTCAATCATGTTTCCCGCGTACATGACATACACTGTGTCTACTGTGTTTTTTACGGTTCCCAGTGCATGAGATATCAGGATGATTGACAGGTTTCTCTTGTCTACTAGGTCCTTCATAAGACGCAAAACTTGGTCTTGAATTGTGACGTCAAGACTGGTGGTGGGCTCGTCAGCAATCAGAAGATCCTTCGCTGTGGCCAGCGACATTGCTATGCAAACTCTTTGACGCATGCCACCGCTTAACTGAAAGGGGTAGCTGTCAAGCACTCTTTCAGGATCTGGAAGCGAAACTTCCTTGAGAGCTGCTATGGATTTTCCCCGAAGGATTTTTTTCGTGGCTTTTTCGTGGTCAAAGTCGCCTGAGTATTTTATTACATCTCCAAGCAGTTCTTCGATCTTGAATACCGGATTGAGGGCGGCAGTTGGATCCTGAAATATCATGGTAAGGTTTTTTCTTCTTATCTGGTTCAATTGCTTCTTGCGGATTTTCAGCATGTCCTGTCCTCGAAAACTTACTTCTCCACCCTCGATTACGGCGTTTGACGCTAGGATCCCAAGTATTGCCTTCATCGTACTGGTCTTACCGCAACCAGATTCGCCGATGATTCCGACTTTCTCGCTCTCACGCAGAGTGAAGTCTACCCCGTTTAAGACATTCAGCTTGCCCAAGTACGTTTTGAAGCCTACAAAAAGGTTTCTCACTTCCAAGAAAGGCTCCATTTATCTCGTCTCCTCAACGAAAATGTCTCGAATTCCATCTCCTAAGAGATTGAAGCCCAGAATCACAACGACGATTGCCATAGCCGGGAACATGCTTATCCACCACTGGCCGGGCAGAAAAATAGAACCACCAGCGACCATTGTACCGAGATCCGGTGTTGGAGGCTGAGCACCTAATCCCACAAAGCTCAGTGCTGAGCCTAACAGTATCACCCAGCCCACATCTAACGTGATCTTTGTCAGAATTGAGCCTAGACAGTTTGGAAGGATTTCGCTGAACATTATTCGGAAGGAGTTTTCGCCCATTACTTCGGAGGCTTGAACAAAGTATTCATTTCTCACGCTTGATGTAGCGTTGTATGTTAGCCTCGTGTACCAAGGCCACCACATCAGCGAGACTGCCATCATCGCGTTGAATGCGCTTGGAGTGAGCACGGACGCTATCGACAAAGCCAGTACGAGCGGGGGGACAGCTATGAACACGTCTGATATTCTCATTACCGCCATATCGACCCATCCGCCTCTGTAATACCCAGCGATCAAACCCAGAACCACCCCAGGTGGAACTACGAGCAACAACACTACCCCCGCCATCATAAGCGAGTATTGAAACCCAAAGATAGTTCTGGTAAACACGTCCCTTCCCAGCTGATCTGTTCCAAACAGGTTTTTCGAACTAGGAGGCAGGAACCTGTCCCGAAGGTTCGTTTGCAAGCCAGCCTGGCGCGGATAAGGAGTTATAAAAGGAGCTGCTAAGGCCAGAAAAATGACCACTGCAACTACAATGAGGCCCACTACAGACAGAGGGCTTCTGGAGAATCTGAACCATTTTCTCTTAATATCGTACCTCTTGGCGATTGTCCTGATTTTTTCCATTACTTGCACTATTGACCTCTCTCCATGAGTCTTATTCTCGGATCAAGATATGCGACCATAACATCGACAATTATGTTTGCAAGTGCATACATAATCCCTATAATCAAAACTAGCGCGACTATACCGTTCAGATCTTTGTTTATCATAAAATTGAGACCAAGGTTGGCAAAGCCTGGCCAGTTAAAAATATCTTCTACAAGAAAAGCGTTGGCCATCAACGCGGCTATGTCCAATCCCATAACTGTTACTGCAGGAATCATGGATGGTTTGAGCAGATATTTAAGTGTCACAGTTCTATCAGGCAAGCCTTGAGACTTTGCCATCGATATGTAATCCTTATCTTTGTTTTCAACCATGCCGGATCTTATTATTCTTGCATCCTGACACATTGCTCCCGTACACAATGCCGCAGCTGGCAGAACCATGTGCCACAAAGCGTTTCCGAACACGTTAAACTTGCCAGCTATGAGAGAGTCAATCGTGACGAATCCAGTCACCGTATGTGGACCTGCGATTCCTGATGAAAGCTCTCCAGTAGTCGGAAAAATTTTGAAATAGTAAGAAAACACGAGTTGCAGGATTATGGCCAGGACGAAGGCTGGAATTGATATTCCAATATAGGAGACCAATCTGACGAGGTTGTCAGGTGCTTTATAGGAATATCTGCCCGCTATGATGCCAAGTATAAAGGCTCCGGCTATTTGAAACAGGGCTGCCAACACTATCAGTTCGATGCTCGCAGGAAGATACTTTACGACAAGACTCGATATGTCAACTCTTGTTGTTGTTGAATAGCCCAAGTTGAGGTGAAAGACGTCGTTAAGCCACACGAAATACTGTATGTATAGGGGCTTGTCCAATCCCAGTTGCTTTCTGAGTTGCTCCACGGCCCATGCTGGTGCATTGTTTCCTGCTGCCAATCGCGCCGGGTCACCGGGCAGCACTCTGGCCAGAACGAAAACAAGTATCGATAGCCCAAACAAAGAAAAGACTATGTAGAAAGTTCTCCTAAGTATGAATGTCGACATCCTCATTGCGCATCGACACCTTTAATATCTATAAATGCTAGAGCGACTCTAAAAAGTCTTTTCGTATCAGACGAAACTTTGGCTCAAGTGAATTGTCGAGGAGAACCTTCCATTATTGCATAGGTTGCAAAATGGTTGCTTGTTACTACGTGTCAAACATTCCTTTTCATCTCGACACGGCGCACAGTGCACTATGAGATGAACATAAACCTTTAATAGTACATAGGAAAAACAGTACAAAAGAAAATAAAATCTGGAGGAAGAACTTTGAAACGTTTTCTAAATAGTTCTGCAATTTCAAAGATGTACGCTGCAGTCATAGCCATTATCATAATCGTAGCCGCAATTATTGGTGCTGTCTACTACGTGACCCTTCCGGGCCCGAGCCCATCTCCTTCCGCATCTCCTACAGCATCGCCTTCAGCATCTCCTTCCCCGTCGTCTTCTGCCAACATCACTGCTACGAGACTTGTTAGAAGAGGAGAATCATTTCCCTGCACCATTGATCCCGCTGTTGGATCAGACTTCTGTAGCCAAGACGGACAAACCAATCTTTACGATCCTCTTGTCTGGCCACAGCCTGGAGGAGGCGTAATTCCGTGGATTGCCACAAACTGGACAATCAGCAGTGACAGTTTGAACTACACATTCACGATCAGGCAGGGTGTGAAGTTCCATGACGGCGGAAGTTTGACGGCGAATGATGTTGCCTTTACGATGCAAAGACTGCTAACGATAGGTCAAGGGTATTCGTGGATTTACTCGAATTATATAAACCCCACCACAGGCATCATCGTGCTCGATGACTACACGATAATGTTCCACATCAACGCCCCAGAAGGAGCTTTTCTTGATTCGCTCGTCAGGTTGTACATAGTTGAAAAGTCATTGGTGATGGCCAACCTAGCCTCTTCTGGACCGTATGGCAATTTCGCAGACTACGGCACAACATGGTTAGCAACACACGATGCAGGCTCTGGTCCTTACTACCTCACGGCAATAAGCGTGGACTCCTATGTCTACATGAAGCAGTTCTCTGGTTACTGGAACCCGACAAGCTTTGACCCACTTGCTCCAACCGAGGTAGATTTAGTGGCCACAGCCGCCAGCTCGGCAACGGAAAAGACTTTGATGCTGAACAAGCAGTTGGAAGTTTCCGACGAGTGGCAAGGTGACTCGTTCCTTGACCCACTAAACGCAACGAGCTACATCACTATAGAGTCTCACTCAGATGCGGGGGAATACTACTACATGATGAACACTCAGAAAGCACCAACAGACGATGTGTATGTTAGGCAAGCCCTCGCGTACGCCTTCGACTATCCGACGACGTCGACCCAGATATACTCAAGGTTCGAATCGTCAATATCATGCATACCCGCGGTCCTACCTGGAGCCATAAACTGCACGCCATATTACTTCAATCTCACCATGGCTGCCGCCCTGCTCAAGCAATCTAAGTATTACCCAAACATACCAGCGATTACATTCCAAGTGATGAATGAGGTCCCAGAGAGAATGAGTGACGCTTTGCACTTCGCCGAAACGTGTGGAGAGATCAATTTGACCGTAACAGTGACCAGCGTTCCATGGGGCACCATGGCTTCGGAGATGGCTAACAATGCCACAAGTCCAAACATTGTGCCAATAGTCGTAGACCCTCTATTCCTTGACGCAGGTTCAATGCTCGCCGAGAGATTTTCGATAGCATCTGAAGGCTCGTTCGACAATGGTGTTTGGCTACACAATGCTACGCTCGATGCGGAGATAAATGCCGCTGAAAGCACTATGGACACGACTTCTAGAATGTCACAGTATGCACACATTCAACAAGAAATAATGAGCATATGCCCTGACATCTATGTCTATGACTTCAAAGTTGTAGAGACAGTCCAAAACTACGTTTACATACCACAAATGCACAACGCATCAACAGTCATCGGCATCCAAGGTTACAACTGCGTTTTCAGAACTTGGCAAGTCAGCCCATCATCCTGACAAAAACGAAACACTTCCCCCCTTCTTTTTTTGCAAGATGCATATTCCCCACTTGAAAGTTAACAACGGCAGCTTTCAGGTTCGCAACCGCATGGAAGTTCAAAACACTTTTATTTCGAACAAACCTGTTTAAGATTTGAGGGAGAAATCATAGGTTTTTCTTTCCCCAGAAGCGACGTTGGTGTCGTGCTTTACGTTCTGCTTGGTTCACTAGTCGCAAGAATCCTCCTGTTTCCTGTACAGGGGTGTTCAGGCGACTTAGCAGCATTCGCATTGTGGTTTAACGCCGCTGCAGCTCATGGACCAGTCGTCTTTTATCACGTTGTGAACTGTGATTATCCCCCGCTCAACGTCTACATTTTTTGGGTCTTCGGATCTCTTGCAAAACTGCTTTCGGTTTCTGTCTCGCAGCCCCTAGGAGCGCATGCGCTCTACTTGTTGAAGCTGCCTTCAACCCTTTTTGACACGGCGACAGCAGGTCTGATATTCGTTTTTCTCAGAAAAAGACTCAGTCTTAATCTCTCCCTCTTGGCAACTTCTTTCTACGCGTTTAATCCTGCAACAATTTTCAACGGGTCCATCTGGGGGCAGTTTGACGCGATATACACTTTTTTTCTTGTGGCCTCACTGATACTAATTATCAACTCAAAACCAACGTTGTCAGTAGCAGCCTTCACAGTCGCAGTCCTGGCCAAGCCGCAAAGCATCGCCTTGGCACCCCTGATAGTCTTTATGCTAATAAAAGAGAAAAGCTGGCAGACTGTGGTGACTTCTGTTGCTACGTCAATAGCTCTGATTTTCGTGGTCTCGGTTCCTGTGAGCCTTAACAACCTAGCGAATTTCCTAGTGAACATTTATCTCAAGGGATACACGAGTTACAGCGTTACTTCTGCCAACGCTTTCAACCTCTGGGCAGTAGTTGGCCTTTGGAAACCAGACTCCCAAGCGTTTCTGTCGTTGAATTTTTTCGATATCGGCTGGATCATGTTCGGTGCGCTGACGGCTCTCTCACTGTTTTGCTTGTATAAGGCATCCCACCGCTCGGACAGGAATAGTCACACTTTTGAAGTCTCAGTGCTTTTCACTGCTTTTGTACTCTTGTTCGGTTTCTTCATGCTTCCAACCAGGATTCATGAAAGATATTTATTCCCAGTCTTCAGCGTCTTAGCAATGATGCTCCCCCTCGCAAAAGAAGCGAAACCACTCTACGGGATTCTGACCTTCACCTATCTTGCCAATTTGGCATATGTTCTTCCCTTCCTCAACGCCGGCGAAAGCAACATACCCAACGGGAATCCTTTCATCTATGCCGTAACCACGATTAATCTGGCCGCTTTTGCATACGCGCTGGCGGTAATCATCAGGAAGCCAAAATTGACGAGTTCGATCTCCAGCCAAGTATTCGAGAACTCCAGACAATCAGTTAAAGGAGACTGTGAACCTCGATGCTGATTACCAAGCGCGACACAGTCACGATTGTCATACTGACTCTTGTCTTTCTTGCGATAGGGACGTGGGCATTAGGCATGTACAGTGTCCCCACCACCACTTGGCAATCTTACGGCATAGAAACCTTCTATGTTGATTTGGGAAGCGTGAGGAATGTAAGTTCTGCATACGTCTTAGTAGCGCAGGGAAGCGTGAGCTTTTCGGTCTACACTGGCCAGCCTGGAAACTGGACACTCGTTACGCAGACTTCGATGGAAAACTACTACTATCAGTGGGGTCAAGTTCGCATAGATGAGGAAACCCGTTTCATACGGTTCGCTTTCGCGCCTTCGGACGGCGAGGTTGCAGAATTATCAGCCCTTGATGGAAATAACAACCAAAAAATCGTTATCAAAGCAATACAGGGTGAGAACACTGACGACAAAGGATTGGCAAATCTCACAGATGAGCAGAACAAGGTCGAATGCCCCCCGACGTACATGTCTGAAACCTACTTCGACGAGATATATTACGTTCCAACCGCTAAGGACTACCTAAACCTCAAAGAACCTGCTGTTATAGCTGACATCAAAACGCTACAGTACGAGTGGACCCAACCGCCTCTCGGAAAGTTGATAATCGCCGCCAGCATATCCCTCTTCGGCGACAACCCCTTTGGCTGGCGAATGTTGGGAGTCCTTTTCGCTGCCTTAATGATACCAATAATTTATTTGCTCGGAAAGAAAATGTTCGGAACATGGATCGGCGCTTTCTTACCAGCTTTTCTTCTCACGTTTGATTTCATGCACTTCACGATGGCAAGAATCGCCACCGTTGACACTTACCTTGTTTTCTTTTCATTGTTGTCGCAACTTTTCTTCTTCATTTACCTAAAGAACGTTCTTAGCCAAGGTTGGAAAACGCCGATTTGGCCCCTCCTCCTGTCAACAATCTTCTTTGCACTCGCACTCTCAACGAAATGGTACGCATTACCAGGCTTTGTGGGTGATATTACTATACTCCTCTTTCTTGGCCTTCACGGACTGCCTAAATCTAAAGGATTTGTCCAAGGAGTTGGAACCTTTCTCAAACCCCTTCTCTTCCTAGTAATCTTCCTGCTCATGGCAGTTGGAATATACGTACTGACTTACGTTCCCAACATGCTGGCTGGGAGCACATTACTGGACATTTATCATTTACAGTGGTCTATGCTTCATTATCACGAGTTTCTCACGGCCCCGCATCCATTTTCTTCTCCATGGTGGAGTTGGCCATTGATGACGAGACCTGTCTGGCTCTACGTCTCAAACCTGCCGAACGGCATCGTTTCAACGATAGCAGATATGGGAAACCCCGCAATCTGGTGGATAGGTTTCGCTTCCGTCATCATAGCCGCTTGGGAAGGTTTTCGAACAAAAAGCTATCTTTGCCTTTTCATCGTGACCATATTCCTCTTTCAGTGGGTACCATACGTCTTAATTTCAAGAGTCCTTTTCCTCTACGCCTTCTACTCTAACGTTCCAATCATGATTTTAGCGACCACCTATTTCATCAACAAGTCTTGGAAAACGCGTCAAGGAAAAATTCTCGTGCTAACATACCTGATTGTCGTAGCGCTTTTGTTTGCGGTCTTCTACCCTGTCATTTCAGGAGTGCCAGCGCCAGATTATTGGAGAGAAGGGCTTAAGTGGCTGAGAAGCTGGGTGTTCTAAGGATGAAAACAAAGCTTGAAGACAAGAAGAAGGTTGAGGTCTCATTAGTTTTCCCAGCTTGCAACGAAAGAGAAAACCTGGAGAATGCAGTCAGAAAAACAACCCAAGCTCTAGGAAAGATTACTAATTCTTATGAAATAATAATTGCCGAGGATGGAAGCACCGACGGGACGGACAGAATTGCAGCCACACTTTCAACTGAGTATCCGTCCGTGCAGCACATACACAGAGACAAGCGCCAAGGAAGAGGGCTCGCGTTGAAAAACGCTTTTGCAGAGTCCAAAGGAAGAATTCTGGTTTACATGGACGTGGACCTCGCTACAGACATTGGACACTTGAGAGCGCTTATAGAAGCGGTGCAAGGCGATTGTGACTTTGCAACGGGTTCAAGGATGCTGCCAGAGAGCAGAGTCAGCAGAAGCATATCGAGACAAGTTGCCTCAAAGAGTTACAACTTCATGGTAAGATCATTCCTGGGCTCAAAGATATCAGATCACCAGTGCGGTTTCAAGGCGGCAAGAAGAGAGGCGCTTTTGGAAACCCTCGACGAAGTGAAGGCAACACACTGGTTCTGGGATACTGAGCTGCTCGTCAGAGCCTCACGTAAAGGATACAAAATAAAAGAGATCCCCGTAGAATGGACTCACAGGGGCCAGACGAAAGTGAGATTTATAAAAGACACTATCGAGATGGGCAGTCAAGTTGTCAACCTTTGGCGGCAACTAAGGATCGGCCAAGCTAGAAAAACTTGAGATAATACATCGCCAAGCGAGCAAGTTGGACTTTTTCTGTTCTTCATGCTTCTTCCAGTTGTTGGGAGCGGCTCAGCCCAGAAGGTTTCAATTGCAGCCCGTGAAAGCTTGAATGTTTGGGCTATTGCCGCGAACAAGTTTCTTTTACCAGTAGACCGCAGATGGCTTCGACGACTGTGAAGGCGGTGCACATAACGATGGCTGGCATAAAGGATCCTGTTGCTGTGGAGAAATAGCCGGCCAACCAGGGAGCAATCATAGCTCCTACGTATCCTCCAACGAGTGTCAAACCGCCCGCCGTTGCCGAGTATGACGGTCCCATAAGTTCAACAGGCATCGCAAGTATTATGGGAGCCATGCTTCCGATGAGAAAACCGTAGAAAAGGGCAGATGTCCATAAAGGTACCCCGAGAGTTGTTCCCGTAAAGTAGAGAGCTACTGCCGCAGCGATGGACGTAGCCCAAATGAAGGGCTTCCTCTTGCCGACGCGATCAGATATCATAGGTGTGATGAAGCTGCCTGGAATCATGAACAGTATTATCGTAGATGTCAAGAGACCAGCAGTAGTCGAATCCATTCCCTTCTGGGTCAATATAGTTTGAAGAAATCCGAACAAACCAATTTGAGGTGCGAGAAGAAACAGACAGGTAATCATAACCATCCACATCTGCTTTTTTCTGAGCACAACAGAAAGAGATTTTCTGAACGGTACCCCCCGCGTTTCAGCAGGGGAACGGCTTTCACCGTTCTTGAGATTTGCGGGTCTTTCCTTTGCCAACAATATCCAAATCAAGGTCATTGCTAAGGCAAGAATGCCAACAGTTATGAAAACCCCTCGTGGAGACCCCGTTAGAGGAAGCAGGACTATCGGAGTCAAAATGAAGGAAGAGGCCATGCCGACTTCCATTCCTGTAAACATTATGCCGCTTGCCAACGCGTATTGTTTAGAAGGAAACCACACGCCCGTCACTTTGGGCATGTTCGGGTAGGCAATGGCGTAGCCTGCTCCGCACAGAAACATCGTTGTCGCTAGTAGGGTGAAATTCGGCGCGAATCCTCTGAGAAGCCCGAAAATGCCCATGAGCAGACCACCAATCAAAACAGTCTGCTTGACGCCGAATCGGTCTGCAAGCAAGCCTCCGGGAATGCAGAGGATCACAAGTGCTAGTGGAACTAGCGCCACTAGGAACCCAAATTGGGCGTAGGTCACCCCCAACTTTGTCTCCATTGGCGTTACGGAGAACCATGATAAGCCCATCGAGAACATCATTAACCATGTTACGGCAACCATAACCCAACGGTAGGGCGAAGCTTCTTCACTCAACCTGCAGCCTTCCTGCATGCATCATCATGGTCGTCGCATAATAGTTTTTGCTTTGAAACATTATTTCAACTCATGCCGAACGTTAGAGCGGGTACTGCACTGAGCCGTTTTCTTGAAACAAGTTACAACTTGGCAAACTCGAAATTGTCGATAAAGGTTGACTTGGAAGCCGAGATTTGATGACCAATCGCAGGCAGCCGATTCCCAATCTTTTATACCTAGGAACCCCAAATGTGGTTTAGAATCCTTGGAGTTCTCGCACATGGTCAAGTTTGGGATACATTTGCCCCAGATTGGTGTTGATTATCGCACGGTTAAGGACGTGGCCTTGACGTGTGAACGCGTCGGGTTTCACACTGTTTGGGCGACGGATCATCTCCTGCCGATTGAAGGCTCCGGGCAAGAATCCTATCTGGAGTGTTGGACAACCCTCTCCGCGTTGGCAGAAGCAACAAGTACTGTGAGAATAGGGACTATGGTGCTTTGCAACCTGTACAGGCACCCACCTATTCTGGCCAAGATGGCGGCAACCCTCGATGTCGTCAGCGGGGGCAGGCTTGATTTCGGTCTCGGAGCGGGATGGTTCAAACCAGAAGCCGAAGCTTTCGGCGTGCCGTTTCCAAAAGCTCCTGTCAGGATAGAAATGCTCAATGAAGCCCTGGAAGTGCTTGAGAAGATGTGGTCAGAAGAAAAACCTGTTTTCAACGGCAAGTATTACAGGATAAACGAGTCATCATGCAACCCGAAGCCCCTCCAGAAACCACATCCCCCAGTGTGGATAGGCACTCAGACGGGAGGCAAACTGATGTATAAAACGGTTGCCAAGCATGCCGACGGATGGGCGGTCGGAGCTTGGTATTTGCCGTCAGTCGATGAATACAAGCAGATGACGGACCAAGTTAAGCTCTTCTGCTCAGAGGCTGGAAGAGATTTCGAAAGACTGGAGAAAGGGCTAGGAGTTGTGTGTGTTCTGGCTGAGAACAAGACAATTCTTGAAGAAAAAACCAGGAGGTACAGACCCTCGAGAAGCCCACTTGACGAGTACGGGGCAACGAAAATGCAGATATATGGAACCCCAGAAGCGTGCGTGGACATTCTGAAAACATACGCCAAAGCAGGCGTGGATCATTTCATGATGGTATTTCCAGACGGAACGGATCTCAAAACGATTCGCCTCTTCGGCGAGCAGGTTATACCATTCGTTAAGTGAACCCAGAACTTATTCGCGCGCGACCTTGCACGACACAAACTTGGAAAGGCAAATCGGAATTTCGCGAAAAGTTAAGAAACCTGTTTCGAGATATGATTGTTCTAGATTGATGCGCTTTGAGCACTCGAAGCGGCAAGAATGAGTGGCACAAGTCGAGAAAAAGAAAAAAGATGGGAAGGCTCTGTAGCTTCGGAGCTTCCGTTTCGAGCCTTGATTGTTCTAAGATTTGCCGAGTTTCTTTGCAAGCTTTGCAAGTTCAGGAATGGTTGCCTGACCCTTGTCCCACACTTGTTTTCCGTCCAGCCACACGGATGTGTTCATGCAGATTCCATCGCTGTGGGAGGGTGCCGGTATCGGCTTGCCGCCTGTCAGTATCTGACCAACATACCCAATTCCCCATTCGCTAGCGCCCCAAACTCTCTCGTCCTCCAGGACGTTTCCAGTCAGTTTGGCGCCTGGGTTGCATCCGTAGCAAACATGTGCCATGCTTCGCATTAGAGGGTGGTTGAAACTCTTGAGCCAAGCATCGAAAACCTCGGCATCTTGGCCGCCTTCAATTTTCTGTATTTTTCCTGCCTTGACGTGAAGTTTGACAGGTGACTTGCATAAGCCCAGCGGCGGGTTTATTGAACCATCGAAAACAATCGTGCCGTGGATCGACTCGAAAACTGGGGACCAGCCTATCTGTCCTCCAAGCATATGGGAGCCGGGTGTGTCTGCATAGCCGGTTTCTATAGTTATTGGTCGTTTGCGTTCGTTGTCGAATTCAATATCTGTTCCTGCGGGCGTGGTCATCTTTACGTGCTTAGCTGCTTTAGTCATTTCCGCCAGTTTTTCTTCGTAGGCGGCCAGTGTCTTTACGTCGACTCTGGCGATAGTTCTGACCATCATGTCCACGTTCATTCCGACATAGCATGCATGCCTGAGTTTTTTGTTTGCTTCCATAGCATTTGCGTACGGTGTCGAATAGAAAATCCACTCATTGTTGAACTCGCACCAAGCATCTGCACACTTCAGGAGTGCCTCTATCGCCTCTGCCGGCAAATCGGCATCTGCCGCTTTACCTACTCCACGGGGTGAGGCGTTCCATATCACAAGAGGTTTCGCTCCAATCGTAAAGGCAGCTGCTGCCGTGGCTTCGACCACGCGAGGATCGGATTCGGTGTCTCCAGAAACGACGAAGGTTTCTCCGGGCTTCAGCTTGAACCATTCTGAAACAAGTCTGTGCGCTGCTTTAGCTAGCTCGTACTCGTAGTATTGAGGCATTTTTGTCACTTCCTGAAAAAAGCTATCTTGGCCGTTCAGCTTATAAAACTTCTCAAAAACCCTTTTAGGCTCGCTGGCGAATCATCTAACAGCTGTCTCTAAAAAGTGAGTGACATGGACGTTTTTGAGGCAATAAAGGGACGCAGGAGCGTCAGAAAATTCAAGCCGAAACAGGTTGAGCGGGAATTAACTGAGAAACTGTTGACCGCCGCTTGCTGGGCACCTACGGGTGGAAATATTCAACCCTGGCAATTCATAGTGGTAGAGGATCCTACTTTATTGGACATGGTTCGCAAGATTTCCCCGGGATATTTCGGTGAGACCCCGCTGGCGATCCTTGTCTGTTCAGACAAAACGAAAGCGCACAAAGTCGGAGGCACGATGGGACGCGATTACCTTTCAGTCGCAGATTGCGCAATGGCCACCGAGAATCTTGCCTTGGCCGCGTATGCGGCGGGATTAGGATCTTGTATCGTGAAATCCTTCTCGCATGCTGCTATAAAAGAGATACTGGAAATCCCGCAAGGCATCGAACCCGAGCTTCTCATCGTAGTCGGATATCCAGACGTGACCCCTGCCCCCCCGAAGAGAATCCCGCTCAAAGAAAATACATACCTGAACAAGTTCGGCCAGAGTTTTCCCCACATGGAGGCATAGATTTTGAATCAACCACGAAACACGGGTAACGAATATCTTTTCGAACTCGCAATTTTTCTGGTTACGAGTGCACGGAACTGCATCGACGAGCCGCCGCTTTATGGGCCCTTCCGGCTGCTGGACGCACTGAGCAGACTCGCAGACTTTCCAGAACACGACGAGAGTTTGGATAAGGATCCGTTTCTTAAAGAAGTCAAAGCCTTCGTGGACGAGAAAAAATTCCTCGTAACGACAGACGTGGAGGGATTCACGCGGGCTGCAGATGAACTTGTTGAGAGGTTTGCGAAGGAACTTAAAAGAAGGTCTGCAGAGAACAGAAACAAGGAATAGAAAGGTTCATCGCAAGCGAAAATGGTTGAGAGCTGAGTTTCTTTGAGTTGTATCTTGGAAGAATTCGCGCGGGTCTGAACGTTGATTCTGGAGGTCGGTTTTGATGAAACTATCCACTTTTCTTACGGTTGCAGATCTTCACACCGCAGGGGAACCATTCAGAATAGTGACTAGCGGGTTTCCGACCATTCAAGGCGGGACGATTCGAGAAAAGAATGTGTTCGTAGAAAGGAACCTTGAACACCTGAGAAGAGTGATCCTCTATGAACCCAGAGGCCGCAGCACGATGTGCGGAGCGTTTCTCGTGGAACCCACCGTTCCGGAGGCTGATGCCGGGGTCGTATTCATGGAGCCAATAGGTCTCGTTCCCATGTGCGGCCACGGATCAATTGCGATAGCCAAATACTTGGTTGAAACTGGAAGAGTAAAGGTAACCGAGCCCGTAACCAAAGTCAAGCTAGACACTCATGCGGGACTGGTGAGCCTATCAGTTAGCGTCAAAGACGGAAAAGTCGGAGAGATAACACTGAGAAATGTCGAATCTTTTTCTTACCTCCGCGACGCCGTAGTCCGCACTGAAAGATTCGGAAAAACCAAAGTTGACATTGCCTACGGTGGCAGCCTCTACGCGATAGTCTCTGCCAAAGACGTAGGACTCAAGATTGAACCTGATGAAGCTGCAAAAATGCTAGAGTACAGCGAAATCCTCAGGAAATCTATACAAGAACAAATAGAGATGAAACACCCCAAAGACGCCAGCTTGGTGAAAGTCCTGTACATCCAATTCACAGGGCCTCCAACGCATCCGAAAGCAGACATGAAGAACGCCGTAGTCGTGGCCCCAACGGGCTTAGATCGCTCCCCCTGCGGCACTGGAACGTCTGCGAGAATGGCAGACCTCTTCGCCAAGGGAAAAATGAAAGTTGGAGATGAGTTCGTCCACGAAAGTATTATCGGCACCTTGTTCCGGGGCAAAATTGTTGCTAAAACCAGCGTCGGGGACTACCCAGCGATAATCCCAGAAGTCACGGGCGACGCCTACATAACAGGCTTTCAGCAACTCGTAGTCGAGCCAGACGATCCCCTGAAAAAAGGCTTCTTGCTATCAGAAACTACGTAGTTTGGAACATTCTAACAAGAAAGATTGAAACCGACCAAGGTTAAGTAGTGCCTTTGGTAAGATCAATTGTGAGTTCGAGGTTGAGGTAACACGTTCCTTACGCGCGAGGAAGAGGCGATGCTTGATGGCGAGTTTGGAGAAGCATGCGAAATCGCTATGTCCGTTTTAGTCAAGCTTGGAGAAATTTATGGCGCCGACAGGATGCAGAACGTGGAAAACGTTCACATTGACGGCTCCGCCTACGGCTGGATTAACGACGCAGGTTTGGAAGTGATTCGGAAGTTGGCCAGCTCAGGGGGACGTTTTCGGGTTCCTGCGACGCTTAACCCGTCTTCCATAGACTTTGACATGTGGCAAGAGCTGAAGATAGCTCCTGAGGTCTCAAAGAAACAGTTGAGGCTTGCAAAGGCCTTGCTGAGTATGGGAGGAACACCAACATGGACTTGTGCCCCGTATCAATACGGCGCCTATCTTAGGTTTGGCCAGAAAGTAGCGTGGGGAGAATCAAACGCCGTCAGTTTTGCAAACACAGTTATCGGGGCAAGAACTGAAAGATTGGGAGATCTTGCAGATGTCTGTGCTGCAATTGCTGGAAAATACCCAAGATTCGGACTGTATCTAGACGAGAACAGGCGGGGACAAATCCTTTTCGAAGCTAACAGACTCGACTCGGATGCCTTCGACTCTTCAGATTATGGCGTCCTAGGTTTCCTGATCGGATCCATGGCCAAGGCAAGAGTGCCGGTGGTTTCAGGAATGCCAGAAAAAGCGACATTTGACCAGCTGAAATCGTTCTGTGCGGCTGCCGCAGTTGGCGGTTCAGTAGCCCTTTGCCACCTATGCGGAATCACGCCCGAGGCAAAGACAGTGCCAGAGGCTTTTCACGGTTCGAAACCTGAAGAAGAAATAGACATTGAAGCCGGTGACCTTGAAAAAACAAGACAGAAGCTGAGCACTGTCAACGACGTGCCGCCTGAAGTCATCTGCATCGGATGTCCGCACTGCTCCGTTCAGGAGCTTGTAAAGATCGCGCGTCTTATTAAGAACAAAAAAGTGGAAGAGAGCGCAAGGTTCCTAGTTTTTTCGAGCAGAGCCGCAAAAACGTTGGCAGAGGAAATGGGAGCAATTGAGACAATCGAGTCGGCGGGTGGCAGAGTGATTGCTGACACGTGCTGGAACTTCATCCCCTCCAAAGCTAGAACCGTGATGACTGATTCTGTGAAAATGGCCTGGACATCTCTGGGCAAGTTCACAAACGTCACATTGGGCAATATGGAAACGTGCGTCGACGTTGCGGTTGGAGCAAAGCCCAGAGGAGGACCTCCGTGAAAAAAACAGTGATAAGATGCGTCCCTGTGTCGGGAGGTGCGTCGAAAGGAGAAGCTCTAGTTACTAACCAGCCGATATGTCTGTACGACTCGTTGGATCCCAAGACTGGTCGTATCGTGAATAGAAGACATGAACTTTATGGGCAATGTGTTTCTGGCAGGGTTTTCTTCTTTCCATACGGAATTGGTTCAAGCACGAGCGCCGCCACGCTTCTTGAGACTTCAAGATGCAAAAAGGCTCCTGCCGCGATAATTAATCTGGAAACTGAGCCGATAATAGCTGTTGGCGCATTGTTGGCAGAGAGATTTTATGGTATGAAAATTCCGATTGTTCACAGGCCCGAGCTAGACCCGGCAGAAGCGATTAGACACCATTCGGTAAGGGTTGACGGCGATCTGGGCCTGATTGAAGTACTAAGACACAGTTGATGCACACCACATATTAAAGCAAGCAACGAATGAAACGCAAAAATTAGCGCACAATGTTTTTAGGTCTCGGGCTAGTCTTAACTAATAAGCGTTCTGGAAAAGGTGGAGAATACCATCCAAAAAGGTCTTATTTTCGATATCAAAAGGTATGCCACGGACGATGGACCAGGCATACGTACGACCGTATTCTTCAAGGGATGCCCCCTACGCTGCTTGTGGTGCCACAACCCCGAGAGTCAAAATCCGAAACCCGAGTTAATGTACAAACGGAACAGATGCAAAGGCTCCGGCGAATGTGTCGAAAGCTGTCCGAAGAGTGCAATCTCGAAAGGCGCTCAGTACGTGTCTATAAACAGGAAACTCTGCAATTCATGCGGAAAATGCGCCTATGCCTGTCCAAGTGATGCTCTCGTGCAGGTCGGCAGAGCAGTAGGAGTCGACGAGCTGCTGAAGGAAATAGAGAAGGACGTTATCTTTTACGATGAGTCAGGCGGAGGCGTCACCTTCTCGGGTGGAGAGCCACTCATGCAACCCGATTTCCTAGAAGCTCTGCTCGAAGGTTGCAAGGAGAGAAACATTCGCACGACGTTGGACACGTGTGGATACGCATCATGGGAAACGATGGAGAGAATAAAGGACAAGGTTGATCTTTTTCTTTATGACCTCAAGAGCATGGACGACCGGACGCATAGAAAGTACACAGGAGTGTCAAACATACTCATCGTTCAGAATTTCAAGAGGTTGGCGGAGAATGGAAGCATCATTTCAGTTCGCTTCCCCGTCATCCCTGGCGTCAATGACAACGCCGAAAACGTCGCAAGAACAGGCGAGTTTGCACTGTCAAGTGGAGTGAGGCAGATCTGTCTACTTCCTTATCACAGAGCGGGGATTGAAAAGTACAGAAGCCTAGACAAGACTTGCAGACTCGAGGATCTACAATCTCCTTCAGATGAAGAAATGCAAATGATAAAAGAAAAACTTATCACACTTGGGTCAGACGTGAGAATAGGAGGAGGGTAACATGAAAGAAAGAGTTAGAAAACTCCGAGAACGTAGCGTCAGCACTAAACCATACATCACACCGGAAAGAGCCGTCCTAATAACGGAATTCTACGCGGGCGGAGAGGCCAGCCAGTCAGCATCCACACCCGTGAAAAGAGCCCTCGCCCTGAAATACTTGCTTGAAAACAAGCAGATATCCATTGATGAAGGTGAACTAATCGTCGGCGAGAGAGGACCCGCTCCGAAAGCCGTTCCCACCTACCCAGAGATATGCTGCCACAGCCTCCAAGACCTCGAAATTCTGAATTCGCGGAAGAAAACACCGTTTGCGGTGGATAGAGAAACGAGGAGAGCATACGAAAACAAGATCATACCTTTCTGGAAGGACAAATCAATACGGGAAATGATTTTTGATCAAATGTCCAAAGAATGGAAAGCCGCCTACGAGGCCGGCGTGTTCACAGAGTTTCTGGAACAGAGAGCCCCAGGCCACACGGTTCTCGACGACAAAATCTACTCGAAAGGCATGCTTGACTTCATTGAGAATATCAAGAAGAGCATACAAAGTCTCGATTTTCTAAATGATCCCGAAGCTCTCAAAAAGATGGAAGAACTCAAAGCCATGCAAATCGCTGCCGGCGCGTTGATATGCTACGCAGAGCGACATGCTGAAAAAGCCAGAGAGATGGCAAAGAAAGAAAAAAACTCGACAAGAAGAAAAGAGCTCGAAAAGATAGCAGATGTCTGCTCTCACGTTCCCGCTAACGCACCTCGCGACTTTTGGGAGGCTCTGCAGTGCTACTGGTTTGTCCATTTAGGAGTAATCTCGGAACTCAACCCATGGGATTCATTCAACCCCGGCAGGCTTGATCAGCACCTGTATCCGTTCTATAAAAGAGGTTTGGAGCAGAACACTTTAACGAAGGAAAAAGCCAAAGAACTACTGGAACTGTTCTGGATAAAATTCAACAATCAACCCGCGCCACCTAAGGTCGGCGTTACAGCAGAAGAGAGCAGTACCTACAACGATTTTGCCCTCATAAACGCTGGCGGCGTGAAAGCCGACGGCTCAGACGGCGTCAACGAGCTCTCGTACCTGATACTGGATGTTGTTGAGGAAATGAGGTTGATCCAGCCTAGCTCCATGGTCCAAATTAGCAAGAAAACTCCGGATAGTTTTGTGAAGAAGACCGTTGAGGTCATAAAAGAAGGGTTCGGACAACCCTCCGTCTTCAACACAGACGCAATAATTCAAGAACTCCTGCGACAGGGAAAATCGATAGAGGACGCGAGAAACGGAGGAGCGAGCGGATGCGTTGAAACAGGGGCGTTCGGAAAAGAAAGCTACATTCTCACGGGATACTTCAACCTCAGCAAGATATTGGAAATCACTTTGAACAACGGCATAGACCCGAGGACAAAGAAAAAAATAGGCCTTGAAACCGGAGATCCTTCAGAATTCAGTTCCTTCAATGACCTCATCACCGCATTTGAGAAGCAGTTAAACTATTTTGTGGACGTCAAAATCAGGGGTAACAACATAATTGAAAGACTCTACGCCGAACATCTACCCACCCCCTTCTTGTCACTACTAATAAGCGATTGCATAAAGAAAGGAAAAGACTACAGCGACGGCGGCGCCAAGTACAACACGAATTACATCCAAGGCGTAGGTCTCGGAACGATAACTGATTCTCTCACGGCAATTAAACACCAAGTCTTTGACGAGAAAAACGTCAAGATGAAAGAACTGCTCAAGGCTCTACACGCCAACTTTGAAGAGCATGAGAACCTTCGCCAACAGCTCCTGAACAAGACCCCCAAGTACGGCAACGACGACGATTACGCAGACGACATCATGAGAACCGTGTTTGAGATTTACTATTGCGCAGTGGAAGGAAGACCCAACACCAAGGGAGGCTACCACAGAATAAATCTCCTGCCGACGACGGTTCACATCTACTTCGGAAAAGTTCTAGGCGCAACACCTGACGGAAGAAAATCAGGAGAACCCGTCTCCGAGGGCGTTTCACCCGTCCAAGGAGCCGACAGAAAAGGCCCGACAGCAGTGATAAAATCCGTTTCAAAGATAGATCACATCAGAACAGGCGGAACCCTTCTCAACCAGAAATTCGCGCCCGAACTGCTCGAAGACGAGCAGGGAAGAGACAAGCTCGGCCATCTCATACGCACGTACTTCAAGCTTGACGGACACCATATCCAGTTTAACGTCATAAACGCAGAGACCCTGCGAGATGCACAGAAACACCCCGAAAAATACACAGACCTCCTAGTGAGGGTTGCAGGTTACAGCGACTACTTCGTCGACTTGAGCACCGAACTCCAGAACGAAATCATCAAGAGAACAGAACACAAATCGTTCTAGGCGAGAAGCAAAAACAGCTAGGACCCATTTTGTGGAACGTTCAAATCTCCATTTGTTTTCCGATTCCCTCTTCTTTTGCCTTGTCATACACCATCTTTGCCACGGCAGCATCCTCAAGGGCTAAGCCCACGGCTTTCCAGCACGTCGTTTCGGTTTGAGACGTTCGTCCAGGCTTTTCTCCGCCCACTATCTCATGAAGTTCCGCGTATATGCCATCCTTTGAGATTATTCCGTTCTTCATCGGGATGGCGAGGTCCCCAGTCTCGGCAAGTGCGCCCTCTAATGTGTCGACGACGATTTTTGCCCTCTTGATTGTTTTGTCATCCAGTTCTCTTCCTTCAGGGCCGACCACTCCTATGGAGTTTATATGGGTCCCGGCTGATATCCAGTCTCCGTCCAACACTGGAACCCTCGACGTAGTGGCCAGAACTATTAAGTCAGAGTTTTCCACGCATTGCCTGCTGGTTTCCACAGGTTCCACAGTTAAACTCAGTTCTCGCGAGATACCGTCTGCGAATTCACCAGCCCTCTTGGGCAGAATGTCATACACCTTTATTCTTGTCAGGTTTTTGAGAACCTCCCGCAATCCCCGAACCTGAGCTCTAGCCTGGCCACCCGTGCCCAAGACGCCAACAACATGAGAACTCTTTCGAGCAAGATATTCCGTCGCAACGGCGCTTGCGGCTCCTGTTCTCGTGGCGGTCAGGTACGTGGCATCCATGAGGGCGAGAGGTCTGCCCGTTTCTGGATCGTTTAGGAGAATTGAAGCTAATATCGTGGGCAAACCTTGCTTCAAGTTTCTCTCGAATTGAGTGACTATCTTGATTGCTAACGACCCCGTCTTGCTGAGGTAGGCGGGCATATAATAAGCGAAGCCTTCGTGTTCGTCAACGCTTATGATCGATCGCTTGGGACATGCCACATTTCCTTCATGTTGCTCGAGAAAGGCCGCTTCTACGACTTGGATAGCTTCCCTCATCGTAACCAATGACTCGACATCGGCTCTACTGAGGAACAAGACCATTGGGGAAACCTCAAATCTAAGGCGTGGCAATTCGCACTTAACTTTTTCTTGTTTCTCAAAACGACACGCATCTGTCGCTGAAATATCGGTTTCTTGCTCATCAGAACAGGACCTGGCTACAAAGCCGAGTCACAATTAGAATCGACCTTCACACAAAACATTTATACGACTTTCAATCGGCGTTGAGGTTGACGCTGTGAAGACTAATGGCCGATTACGACGTAGTTATTGTGGGGGGCGGAATTCTTGGTTTATCGACCGCGTACCATGTCAAAACCGTGCATCCTGACGCAGCCATTTTGGTCATAGACAAATTAGGCTCAGCAGGTCAGGGGAACACAGCTCGGAGCGCGGCCGCCTTTCGCTGCATATTCTCGTCCCAGACGAATTACGCTCTTGCCGATTCTTCCCTTGAATTCTATAGGCATTTGGAGCAAGATTTGGGCGTGGATATTAAGCTGCAATGGCTCGGCTACCTCTGGCTCCTGACCGAAAAGGACTACGACGAAACTTCTACCGTTTTCAAGGATTTAGCACTCAAGAGCGATTTGAAATACACCGAGTACGACTGCAAAGAACTGACCAGGAGATTGTGCGTACGAACAAACTTGGAGAAAGACGAAGAAGCACAATCTATGGGTTTGGAGGATATTTTCGGAGGCATCCTGATTCCCAAAGCAGGCGTCATAAACGATGTCAGCTCTTTGATCAACTTCTACGAAACCGAGTTCCTGAGACTCGGCGGAAAAATCCAATACAATGTAGAGGCCAAGAGTTTGATTGCTGAACCTCTCCAACCTTGGGGCATTTCGGGCGAACCCTATTTTTGGCAGACCGCAAGAGCCGCAGGGGTGAGCACTAATAAAGGCGTCATCAGGGCGAAAAAGACAGTCTTGGCGGCTGGTGCTTGGATTTCACGATTATTAGATCCGGTGGGCGTTGAGTGCTACATCAAACCGAAGAAAAGACAGTTCTTCGCCATTGAGGCCAAGAGCAGTGACTTGCAGAAGCTGCTGTTCACCAAAGGGTTCAATTCACTTGGCTGTTTACCTTTCACCATTCTACCAAGTTTCAGAGTGTACATTCGTCCATTTTCCAAAGAAGGAACCTATTGGGTTGGCTACGCTGACGATTTCCCAAGGGCCTTTAAACTTGAGGAAGACCCGCAAGCGGAGAAAAATTTCTATGAATATGGCATCTATCAAGTTTTGACGAAGTATTTTCCACAGTTTAGGGATGTTCGCGCGTCTTCAGCTTTTGCAGGATTGTACGAGATCAACACCCTTGATGGACACCCTGTGATTTTTGAACAAAATGATTTGATGGTGGTGGGTGGTGCCAGTGGAAGCGGAATCACAAAAGCAGACGCGATTGGAAGAATCGCTGAGGCTTTGTACAGTGAAAAAGAGTATGCGAGTTTTTACGGTCACAAGAAGTTCAAAGTCAGTGACCTGGGCCTCGAAAAAAGATATGTGGAACCCGAGAAACTAGTACTCTAGCGCATGCATGCGCTTAGTGGAAAATGAACAGGGAGAAAAGTGAAAAGATGAAAACGAAAAAAACGACAACTTACTTTTGGTCAGGAAACGAAGCTTGCGTTGAAGCGGCGATAATTGCGGGTTGCCGATTCTTCGCGGGTTACCCGATATCGCCTTCGAACGAGATACCTGAAGGTCTTTCAGAACGCCTGCCAAAGGTTGATGGAATATTTATGCAGATGGAAGACGAGCTGGCTTCTATAGGCGCGGTTATGGGTGCGAGCTGGGCGGGAAAGAAGGCCATGACGGCCACTTCGGGACCCGGTTTCAGCCTAATGCAGGAAACCATAGGCTGGGGATTCATGACTGAAACACCCTGCGTAATAGTTGACGTTCAAAGAGTGGGGCCTGGCACGGGACAAGCAACCAAATGCGCACAGGGAGACGTTATGCAGACTCGCTGGGGAACGCACGGTGACTACGCGGCCATTGCGTTATCTCCAAACTCGGTTCAGGAAATGTTTGACCTCACAATTAGAGCATTCAACCTCGCCGAAAAATATCGTACGCCAGTCGTTCTTCTGGCAGACGAGACTATAGCCCATGTCAGAGAGCAAATAGCGGTTCCGCCACCTGAGAGCATAGAGATAGTTAACCGCAAGAAACCAAAGACGGGAGAAACCGAGTTTTTTGGCATGAAAGAAGTTGCGCCAATGCCGGCCGTCGGCGAAGGCTTCAACGTTGCTGTGACGGCTTCAACACACGATGAACGTGGAGTCCGATTCACGCAGGACGCAGCGGTGCACAGAAGAATGCTTGAAAGCCTCAATGCCAAGATAGATGGTCACGCGGACGACATCGCCGAGGTGGAGAGCCACAACATTGACGACTGTAGGGTAGGTGTAGTATCTTTCGGCTGCACGTCCCGTGCGGTCTACGAGGCGGTTGAAATGGCAGAAGCGTTGGGAACCAAGACGGGTTACGTTCGCCTGAAGACGGTATGGCCTTTCCCAGAGAAAGCCGTCCGAAGGCTAGCCAAATCTGCTGAGAGAATTATCGTTCCTGAGATGAATCTGGGACAGGTTGCCAGAGAAGTTCAGAGAGTCGCATGCAAAACAGAAATTGTGAAGTTGAATAAGATAGGAGGGGGCGAGCTCATCACGCCTGAGGAAGTGTTCAACAAAATCGTTGAAGGGGGAAAATGAAGTGTCCGGGGAGTATTCGTCTCGAAAGTACATGAGGGATTTGAAGTTACCGTTCTGTCCAGGCTGTGGGTTGTTTTCATTAGGCGCCACCTTCCTAAAGGCTGTGCACGAGCTCGGCCATGAAAACTTGAACGGATTCTGTTTCGCCAGCGGAATAGGCTGTTCTTCGTGGATTCCTTCACCGTATTTTTTCGCCGATTCAGTTCACACTCTTCACGGCCGAAGTATACCGGTTGCGACCAGCATTAAACTCGTGCGCCCAGACCTGAGCGTGGTCGTGTTCGGCGGGGACGGAGACATCGTTGGGATCGGTCTTAGCCACTTCGTACACGCTGCAAGACGCAACACAGACATACTGGTCGTTATGGGCAACAACATGGTTTACGGAATGACAGGGGGGCAAGTAGCACCCACAACACCCTTCAAGACCCAGACAACAACCACTCCATATGGAAGCTTTGAACATCCACTGGACGCCGCAAGACTCGCCGTCGCCGCTGGAGCAGCATATTCTGCACGTTGGACTACCGCACATCTGAAAGAACTGAAGGAATCGATGAAAACCGCGCTACAGATGCCCGGCTTCAAGTTCATAGAAGTTGTAACCCAATGTTTTACAGCGTACGGCAGAAGAGCCGGCTTCAAGGACGTAGGAGGGATGCTGAAGTATTTCAGAGAAAACGCTGTTGGGGTACAGCAAGCTGAGAAAATGAGCGAAGAAGAACTTGAATCGAAAATCGTTGTGGGAGAATTTGTTAAGAGAAAGCGTCCGACACTCGTGGAGACAGTTTACGCAATAATCAAGGAGGCAAAGACAAGTGGTGAACAAGACTGAAATAAGATTCGGCGGAAGCGGTGGACAGGGCGTGGTCCTAGCTGCACAGATACTTGGAAAAGCGGCAGTTCTGGAAGGAAGAAACGCTCTGCAGACACAAGCATACGGAGCCGAGGCCAGAGGAAGCATGGCCAAGAGCGAAGTCATCATATCAGACAGCAAAATAGGCTTCCCCGCCGTCAGGAAGTGCGACATACTCGTGGCGATGAATCAAGAATCACTCAACACATTAATCAGGGATATGAAAGAAGACGGAATGCTCATAGTTGATAGCACCAACGTAACAGAATTTCCTGAAACAAAAGCTCAAGTCTACAAGATTCCAATCACGGAAACTGCAAAAAAAGAATTCGGAGAAGCATTCTACGCAAACATGATCATGTTAGGTGCCTTCACAAAACTAACTCACCTAGTGAGCAGAGAAGCGATGGAAAAAACAATAAGAGAAAACGTCTCGAAAGAAACCATCGAAAACAACATCAAGGCTTTCCAGAAAGGCTTAGAACTAGACCATTAGAGAACGAAAATTCTCGAAGAAGGACTCGCAAAGAAGACAACGACATTGCGACATCTGAAAGCATTCTTGCGAGTGCGTTCCCTAGATTTTTGAAAAAGCAGCTTTCCATGTTGCTGATGAACGAGAATAGGGGTTCAGATACAAGGTTCTGAAGAATTCGTTTAGTTTGCCTTTTCGTTCAGCTTTCTTGAAAGTGGGTAGCACGTAGTCTCTTCTTCCGAAGTAATATGTGTAGACGTAGGGTTTGAACAGGTTAGGTTTCCCGTTGGGATTGACTGGTCTGCTGAAATTGAGAGACTGTTTAGCGTCCTCGATTGGAATGAAACCTTCCGAGGAGACGTATTCTGCAGCCTTCTCAATATCGATGCTCTCCACGTTTAGCATGTAGGCAACGTTCAATCCTATCATGCTTTGTAGGGTGCCGAGCGACTCCAACAATTCGCCGCATTCAGTTGGCATTAGATTCAGGAATTCTCTCGCGCAGTCGGCTGTCCCTTCATTGATGATGCTGCGTTTCGTGTGCAGTAGTGCAACGCACATGTCGAGCGCCTTGGTCTCGCGGTAGTAGTGTTCGGTAAAAACGTTGGCGATGTGATGCTCGTATTCGTGGCAGAGCATGCCGATAAATCTATATTTGTTGAAAGTTCGGTCCAAGTTTACCGCGTTAACGCTCGTGTAGTCTCCTTGATAGTAATTGTACGCGCCCCACGGTTCGCCGCTGACGGCTCTGTAAACAACTCCTTTGTTCTTAACTCTTAAAGAAATATTGGTGAACACTTTTTTCTCAAACAACTCTTCGATTTCTTTAGTGCGACGAACAACTTCTGTCACCATCATTTTTTTCAGTGCCTTCCCTGAGACTTTGCTCTCTTCCCTCCATCTAGAAATTTTTTCGGAAACATCTGAGCCCGGGAGACCCGTGCTAGCAGCTTCAACTCGCTCTTGCGCCTTTCGAATCTCATTTTGGCTGAATTTCGAAGGAGTTATTCCGAAAATCCCTTTCACTAGCTGCGGGTACGGAATGGTGTCTCCCGAAAGCCATCTTACGACGATTTTCATGGATTGGAGGTCAGTTAGTATGACGATTCTCCTTAGTTTGTCGTCTATCTCTTTGTCTCGATCAATCAGCGTCTCTAAGTTCAATATTAGCTTCTCAGAAGAGAGAACCTGTTCCGTTTTTCTGGGCAAGAATTTTTTTGGTCCAAAATACGCATCGACGATGCTGATTCCAGTTGCTTCCTTTGTGAAGGTGCCAATATGTAAGAGCAGTTTCAGGTAGTCTTCGTCCAGAGCCATGGCGGTTCCTCGACCATGTTAAATTATCGATTAATATAAATTAGTTTAGCGGATTCGAATAATGCCTTGTTCTGCTTACACTCACCATTCTTTCCATCCTCCGCCATCTTTTTGTATTGCACGGGCTACTTGTACAAGCATCAGTCAAATGCGAAGAGGGTTAAGTGCGTCTCTATGAAGTATGAAATCAGATGTTCAGTTTGTAATAAGTCTCCATCCAGCTTGCTTGCGTTCAAGTGTCCGTCATGCAGCGAGCCATTAGACGTAAAACTGGATTTTAATTTTGAACCTGATAAGATACGCACAGGTAATTACAGTCTGTGGAGATACGAGCAGTTCTTCCCATATGCTCAAGAGAGGGAGAAAATCACCCTTTCTGAAGGCTGGACTCCGCTGGTAAGGTTCTCGGACAATGTTTATGTCAAACTTGAGAGTGCGAATCCCACAGGCTCTTTCAAGGACAGAGGCTCAACAGTTCTGTTTTCAGCTTTGCACGAACTGATAAGGGAGGCCGGGGGTTACATTTCTGAAGATTCTTCGGGCAACGCTGGAGCTTCGATGGCGGCCTATGCTGCACGCGCAGGGCTGAACGCCAGGATCTACGTTCCAGAAAGCGTTGCAGGCCCGAAGTTTAATCAAATTCAGTTTTACGGGGCACAAGTAACCAAAGTTTCAGGCGGCCGCGCTCGAGTTACTGAGGAAGCACAAAAAATGGAGAAGCGAAAATTCTATGTAGGCCATATACTTCACCCGCTGTTCAGAGACGGAATGAGAAGTCTTGCCTACGAATTGCTTGAACAGTTCGGATGGAGTGTTCCAGAACGCATTTACCTTCCAGTCTCCGCAGGAACATTGCTTCTGGGCCTGATAAGCGGCTTCAAACATTTGTCAGATTCTGGGGGTATAGACTCCCTTCCAAATATCGTAGCATGCCAGACACAGCAGGTCTCACCACTTTATCATCTATTCAAGGGCTTAAAGTACAATCCGCCAGAAACTGTTACGTCCATTGCTGATGCTCTCGTGAGCGTCAAACCTCCTCTGTTAGATATGATGGTCAATAGGTTGAAAGAGGTTAAGGGCGATGCAGTAATGGTTGGAGAGGATGAAATAATTGAAGCATTCCTAGAACTTGCGAGGAGCGGCTTCTTTGTTGAACCTAGCTCGGCCGTTGCCTTCGCAGGTTACAAAAAACAACTCAGGACTAACGTGATATCAAAAGAGAACAAAGTTGTGATAGTTTTGACTGGCAACGGTTTGAAAACGACGGTTAAGCCAGTTTGATTTCGAGTCTCAAGGGCTGATGGTCAAAAGTCTTGCTTTCGGCCGAATATTTTAGAAAAACTTATATGGTGAAGCTGTTTCTGTTTGTGACGCATTAAGGAGGTTATGATTTGTCATCGCAACAATCAGCTGGCGGTGTTCCAGTTTTAGTGCTGAAGGAAGGTTCAAGCCGTTCAAGAGGTAAAGAGGCGCAAAACACAAACATCGAAGCAGCAAAGATAGTAGCTGAGGCGGTCAAGAGTTCCCTCGGCCCTAAGGGCATGGATAAGATGCTCGTTGACAGTTTCGGCGACGTCACGATTACGAGTGACGGCCGCACAATCTTGGATGAGATGGACATTCAGCATCCAGCAGCGAAGATGATGGTGGAAGTTGCCAAAACACAGGACAACGAAGCTGGAGACGGAACGACAACAGCCGTGATAATATCTGGTGAGCTTCTCAACAAGGCTCAGGAACTGATTGAGAAGAACGTTCATCCAACGATTATAATCGACGGATACAGAAAAGCCGCAGAAAAGGCACTGGAAATCTTGGAAAAAATCGCGATACCTGTAGACCTGAACTCTCAGGATTACTTGAAGAAAGCCGCAATGACATCGATGGCCAGCAAACTGGTCGCCGAACACAAGGAATACCTTGCGGACTTGGCTGTAAAATCGATTCTTGCGGTTGCAGAGAAGGAAGGCGAGAAGTACAAGGCAGACGTGGACGATGTGAAGGTTGAGAAGAAACCCGGCGAATCCGTGAAGGACACGAAGCTGATCCAGGGCATAGTGTTGGACAAGGACGTCGCGCATTCTGGAATGCCTAAACGCGTGGAGAAAGCAAAAATTCTCTTGCTGGACGCGGTGCTTGAGATTGAAAAGACCGAGTTCGACGCTAAAATCAACATCGAAAGCCCTGAGCAGATGGAGGCGTTCATAAAACAGGAAGAAGATATGCTGCGCGATATGGTTGACAAGGTTGTCAAGACAGGCGCAAACGTCGTTCTCACGGAGAAAGGTATCGACGACATGGCCCAGCACTTCATGGCGAGAAAAGGAATACTTGCAGTTAGACGAAACAAGAAGTCGGACATGGAGAAACTTGCAAAGGCCACTGGAGGAAAAATAGTTTCTAACTTGGATTCCATGACTTCGGAAGATTTGGGTTATGCGGCTCTGGTGGAAGAACGCAAGATAGGCGACGACAAGATGACTTTCATAGAAGGCTGCAAGCACCCGAAGGCCGTCACGATTCTTATCAGAGGTGGAACACAACGCATAGTAGACGAAGCTGAAAGATCATTGCACGACGCTCTATGCGTTGTCAGAGACATAGTTCAGGAACCCAAAGTACTTGCCGGTGGCGGCTCGCCTGAACTGGAAGTTTCTCGCGGACTGAAGAAGTATGCTGAGACGCTTCCCGGAAGGGAGCAGCTTGCAGTAGTCGCTTTTGCAGAGGCCCTTGAAGCGATCCCGACGACGCTGACAGAAAACGCTGGCCTCGACCCGATTGACATACTCTCGGATCTGAGGTCAAGACACGAGAAAGGCGAAGTGTGGGCAGGAATAGAAGTTAACACTGGAAAAACACAGGACATGAGCAAGGCCGGAGTTATAGAACCGATTTCCGTCAAGAAACAGATAATCAAATCGGCAACTGAAGCCTCGACGATGCTTCTAAAAATCGACGATGTGATAGCTTCTGGAAAGATGAGAACTCCTCCAGGACCCCCAGGGGGCGGAGGCCCAGGCGGGATGGGCGGCGGTTACCCTGGCATGGGGGAGTACTAGAACTACGTCAGAGAAACAGAAAATCACGATTGGACCGCCAAAAATCACCCGGTTCGAAAAGGCAAGGATAGTAGGGGCTAGAGCCCTTCAGATATCCATGGGAGCCCCCATACTTGTCGAAGTGTCGGAAGGCTTTACAGGACCTATACAAATAGCGTTGAAAGAGTTCGCAGCCGACATACTGCCCATGACCGTTAGAAGGACATTGCCAGACGGCAGCTTTCAAGACATTCCATTGAAATGGCTTCTTGCGGGGAGCTAAACGCTCTCCTTTTTTAGTTTCTGCAGATTCGATGAAATCTCCAGGGTTTCTCTGATTTTCGTCCAGTGCGCGCCTTGCCAGTAAACTTGACCGCAATTGGGACATTCCCAGAAATTGGTGTTATGTTCAAGAGTGTTTTTCTCAACTCGGTCTGCGACTTTTTCTATTGGAACGGGATTGACCGGGGTGTTGCACTTAGGGCATCTGGACGTTGCCATGTCTATTTTAAGGTTGATGCCGAACCTGGCGGCGAGCTCGGCCAGTTTCTCCTGTTCGGTTTGTCCTTCAACGTAGAATGCTTCGATTTCTCTGGCAACGGCATGTTGGTAGAGTGCGAAATCTCTTGTGAGCAGAATTCTATGCTCTTTCTTGGCGATTGTCAACAGCATAGAATCATCCATGCTGTTCGAGTATTCTACGTCGTGTCCCATCATTCGAAGCCAGCGAGCCAGTTTGCCTAGCATCCCGTCGATGACAAACTTCAAGAGGTCACTCTCTCCGGATTACTCTTCCGCTTCCAGGTTTCGCCACGATCTCGCCGTCTTCCATGATCAGTCGACCAGCAACGATGGTCTTGACCGGTTGCCCCTGAACCTCGCGGCCTTCGAAGGGTGAGAACCTTGCTTTTGAATGGAACTTTGACGCTTCAATCTTGTATTTCCTGTTGAGATCGACAACTGTGAGGTCAGCATCGTTTCCTTCTTTCAACCGGCCCTTGCCTTTCAGTTCGAAGATATCCGCTGGTTTTTCGGACATGAGTCTAACCACGTCGCCGATTGACATTCGACCACGCTTAACCTCGGTGAGAAGAAGCGGAAGCGTCGTCTCTAAGCCTGGTATTCCAACTTTGACGTCCCAAACAGACTCTGCTTCCTTTTCCTTCAGAGTGTGCGGTGCATGATCAGATCCTATCACGTCAACCCAGCCGTCTTTGACAGCCTCCCACAAACCGTCAACGTCACGCCTATCACGTAAAGGCGGCATAGTCACGCCCAAATTTCCAACCCGTTTCAACTCCTTAACGGCCAGTAGGAGATGATGAGGCGTTACTTCACAGGTTACCTTCAGCCCGGACTTCTTGGCCTCGATTATTTTCATCATTCCTGCTTCTGTGCTAACGTGACAAAAATGCAAATGCGTCCCAGTTTGCCTTATGAGGTTTAACAAACGTTCGATAGCCTTCACTTCGACATCTTCAGAATGCGCCATCAAGAAAGCGTTCATGTCGTTTCGACCGATTATCTTGAACTTGGATTCGTTTCTTTTCAAAATCTGCTCGTCTTCAGCGTGACTTGCTGTTACGATCCCTGAGTTGCCCGCAACTTTGAACGCTTCCGTAATAGCCTGGTCGTTGTGAATGTCCAGCCCACCGACTTGTTCAGCCATGTAAAGTTTGAAGCCGACTGCACCCATTCTTGACAGCGTTAGGATTTCCGAAACGTCTCTCGGAAATTCAGAATAAAATCCGACGTTCACCAAAATTTTCCTCTCAGCAAGTCCAATTCTGTTTCTCAGAGTTTCAACACTCATGGTCACTGGATTGTTGTTGGGCATGTCGAGAACGGTTGTCATTCCACCGGCGGATGCCGCCGCTGTGCCGGTGTGAAAATCCTCTTTATAGGCCTTGCCTTCATCTCGAAGATGCACGTGAGCATCTATCAAACCAGGTAACAAGAGGAAACTCTTCAAATCTAATCTGGCGTCTGAATTTGGCATGTTAGTTTCCCTGCCTATTTTGAGAATCTTGCCATCTTCAATTGCCAGGCTACAATCTACTATCGCCTTGTTCATGTAGGCCTTTGCATTGACCAAAACCATGTCAACGATCAAATTGACACCGCCTTTCTTGCTTTATCAACATCATTACAATACGTTAAAAGTTTGCCTTATCAGCACACGAAGAAGCAACGGATCCTAGGAACGCCGGTGGCTGTGAGAGCGCACAGTCTCTTTCTAAAGTGGTTGCTTGAACGAGGCAGAATCAAATTGAATGCTCGACGCACGAGTTTGCTGTTTTGCTTTCACACATCCGCGACATCGTAGCTAGGTGAAATTGAGAGAGAGGTTGAAAGAATGGGACAAATGCACGTTTTCTTCGAAATCATATTTGGATCATATCGTCGACCGAGGGGGGAGGCCGTTGGCGCACACTAGAGCCCGCATCCTCCTATGAGCAAACTCAAAAAAACCCATCGCGCTGTATCGGTCAGAAATCTAGTTTAGGAACATTATGCACGCGATTCTGGGATGTTTTATTCAATTATTTTGAAGAAGTCTCTTTCCGTTATCATGCCGACAAGCTTCTCATTCTTCACGACAGGCATGGCGCCGATGTTCTTCTCCTGCATGATCTTAGCCGCCTGTCCCACATCCACGTCCGGCTCGATCGTCGTCACGGTTTTCGAAGCTATCTCCAAAGCAGGATTATTCAAAACTTGGATTATCGTTCCGGACCGTAAATACGAAAACGCCTCCCCACACCCGAAGAACCGGATGATATCCATAGCCGTAATTATGCCTACAACCCTCCCGTCCGACACGATTGGCAGCCTCCTGAAACCCTCCGTAGCCATCGTCTTCTCAGCCTCGAAAATCGTCGTCTTCGGCAAAGCTGTTATCACCTTCTCCGACATAAGCTGGGAGACTTTCACTCCGCTGGTTCTGTCAGCGAAAAGGTTTGCAATGTCCCTTTCAGTGATTATCGCTTTCACGCTGTCTTTTTCGTCGACAACCGGCAGACCCCCGAGGTTTGACTCCTTCATTTTTCCTATAGCTTCACTTATTTTCGCAGACGTTTTCACAGATACGACGTTCTGCGTCATCACCAGTTTTATCGGCTCGTTAATCGCCTTGAAAAAGTTCCCATCAAACCTTTGCCGGACAATTTCAAACTTCTCGCCTCCGCCCAAATAGTCAACCACGTCCGTTGCCGTCACTATCCCTTCCAGATGCTTGGTTCCAGCGTTGACGATGGGAAGTCGGCGAAAACCCTTGTCAGCCATCAAGTGAATGGCATCGTAAATCGGCGTGGTAGGAGCCACCATGACAACCGGACTCTTCGCCACGGTCAAGATTTCACCGTCGCGCTTCTTCGCGCCATGAACCTTAAAGTCAACGGGACCCCTTCCCCTGATTCTCCTCCTGAAACCTTCTTTGCTCAACTGCTTTCCCTCACTTCACTATCAGTCTGACGATGTCTTCGCGGTCAACTATGCCAATGAGCCTGCCATCTTTGTCCTTAACCGGAACCCTGCCAATGTCCTTTGAAACCATGACCTTGGCTACTCTGATGGCCTTTACCGAAGGCTCCACGGCCACGATCTCCGTTTTCATCACAGAAGAGATCTTGGGCGAACCTCGAATCTTTTGAGACTCAAAAGTCGGCAGAAAGGCGCCGCTCTGCAGCAGATCCTTATGCGTAACGATGCCCACAAGTTTACCATTCTTAACCACTGGAAGGCCTGCAAAACGCCTCTCCTGCATCAAACGCCAAATGTGTTCAACCTCATCATCCGGCGAACACGTAACGACATTCTCAGTCATTATCTCCGAGACATCTTTAGCGAATTTTTCAGGGTTGGTTTCAATTTGCTGCTCTATAAACGCTTCCAGACCTAAAACCCCGTGGTAGGTTCTATCTTGAGATGACATGACAACCGGCGCGCACCACACGTCCACTTTGAGCATGGTTCTAACGGTTGACGTCAAATCATCGTCGACCGCTGCAACATGCTTTGCGGGGGTCATTATGCCCTTGACAAGAATCGAAGACTTCGACGACGATATAGCCATAATGTCGCGTCTGGATACTTTTCCCAGAAGTTTTTTGTTCCCATCCGTTACGGGCAGAATTCTAAGGTTGAAGTCCCGTATCATTGCACGAGCTTTTGTAGCAAGCTCATCCAAGTAGATGGACGGATGCTTTCCATCCATGATTTCTTTGACACGCAAGCAAGCCCCTCTCACTCTTCGGTTTCTTCCAGCTCAACCCTGCAGTCTTCACAGTGATATTCGCCGTTGACTTCTGTCAGAGTGTCAGACCAAACACCACAATGGTCGCAGTAGCCTGCCAGCGGAGCCCGGTCTTCCTGCTCCTCCTCAGCCATGTTTTCGCCTTCAATCATGGCTTTTTCCTGTATTATTTCGAGCAGTTCAGGCATGACACCGAGAACGTCTTTGCTCGAGATTATGCCGACGAGTCGCCCCTTATAGACAACACCGAGTCTTCTTATGTTCAACCTGCTCATCCGTCTAGCAGTATCCGTGATCGTCGCATCTGGCTCTATGGTGATAAGCGGTGATGTCATAACTTCTTCGGCCTTAAGCGTATCTGGCTTGATGTTCTTGGCCAACACTCTCAGGACAAGGTCTCTTTCGGTTATAACGCCGATTGGTTTTTCCTCTTTAGTCGTAACTATAACGCAACCCACGCCGTGCTTGTCCATGAGCTCCGCAACACAATTCGCGGGCGCGCTTTCCTCCACAGTAATGGCTGGGCTACTCATGACATCCTTGACCAGCATTTTAGGCCTTAACCCAAGATCAGACATATTGTTCAGCCACACACGCAATTGCTTCGAAACGTTTTAACTTTACTCAAGTGAAAAGATACAGTGTCATTTAAGACTTGCTAACGCAGAATTAGGAACCCCCGAAACCCTTTTTCATGCCTGTGCCAACTTTTATATTCCCGCATTGATAGAAACAGTTCCTTAAGGGAATGTTCATGCTGAGGACCAATGTTGACAAGTTAGTTCGGCTTTCTGTGGTCGGGGAGGCCGTTAGCCCAGTTTTCGGAAGGGGCGTTTACAGGATTTCAGCACAAGGCAACCCTATGGTTTTGCCCGGCGTGGGCGGCGTCACTTACAATGTCAGAGTTGGCGATCTGGCTTGCGGGTGGGAGGCTGATCACGTGGAGCCAGGCGTGAGTGTTGAGAACAAGGAGAATGACGTTCGGTTTGGGCAGGGCGCCAATGCCGCGTTCAACGTACTCTCATGCGTCGGAAACGAGGCCATTGTTGTTACTGGCGAGGCAAAGGGTGCGAAGGGCGTTGTCACTGGCAAACACGGCGGAATAGAACATGTTCTGGTGGACGTCCAGCCAGAGATCATGGAGAAGCTCATGCTCGGCGACAAGTTCCTCGTGAAAGCCTTCGGCGTTGGCTTGAAACTCCTAGATTTTCCAGAGATAATCGTAATGAACATGGACCCAAGATTTCTTGGAGCGCTCAACCCAAGGATAAAGGGCGAAAAGCTCGAAATACCCGTGACGCACGTGATTCCGGCTGGCATAATGGGTTCAGGACTAGGTTCAGACAACACGTACTCCGGAGATTATGACATCCAGCTCTTCGACGAGAGAGCAAGAAAGCAATACAAACTTGACAACCTGAAGCTCGGCGATCTCGTCGCCATAACCGATGCGGATCACTCCTTTGGAAGGATATACAGACAGGGCGCGATTTCGGTCGGCATCGTCGTGCACACGAACTGTGTGTCAGCTGGCCACGGACCGGGAGTAACAACTCTTTTCACATCTCGCACTGGAAAAATCAACCCGAAGATAGATACGAAAGCAAACATTGCAACCATCCTGAAGTTGAGGACTGCCAAACCAAAAAGTTGAACACGCAGCCCAAGATTCGAACCCCTGCGCGCGAGCAGATAATTTCGGCCCGCTCTTTATTGTGGCGAAAAATCGTCTATGCCATTCACAAATGTGCGGCAAATCAGAGTTGGTGACAGAAGAATCAGACTACAGCGGCCTCAATTCTCTTTTCTCCATTATCCGATTTCGACGAAAAACAAGCAAACAGCACTGGCGTTAGAATAGATATATAAACCCACATGTTCATTTCTTTGTTGAAGAATAATTCAGGAGTAATTAGGTTGCCGTTTAAGCGTAAGAGCCGTGGTAGATCCAAAGGCGGCAAGGGCAGCAGCGGTTCTGTTCAATGCGCCAGCTGCGGAGCCATGGTGCCGAGGGACAAGGCCAAAAAGGTTACAAAGAGACTTTCTTTCGTCGATTACGCCTTGGCAAAAGAGCTTCGACAAAAGGGCACGTACATTGCCGTACCGTCAGACACGAAGTACTACTGCGTTTCGTGCGCGGTCCATCGCGGGGTCGTAAAGGTAAGAGCGGAAAATGAGCGTCACACACGCACGCGACCGGGAAGAAGATACTAGGTTCAGACAGTTTCCTTTTTCTTTGATTTTCCATAGACGTACAGGCTTCTCTGCAGCACTGTTAGGTTTGAGATTATCGCCAAAAAGATGACTGCGACGTTCATCACCGTCGTCGGCTGCCAAAAAACCGCTATCAGCGTTGTCCCGAGCAGTACGATCATCCGTTCAGCTCTCTCTGCCAGGCCGACGGATTCCATCTTGATTCCTGCCGCTTCGGCCCTTGCCCGACTGTAACTCACGAGTAGGGAGCCAGCCATGGCAATTAAGCCCCACAGAACATTGCACAGACCGCCCACGATTATGCCGATGTAAACGGCAGCGTCAGCGTACCTGTCTAGCACTGAATCTAGGAACCCGCCGAAAACTGTTGTCTGCCCGTGAAGGCGCGCGACTATTCCATCCAACGCGTCGCAAAAACCCGAAAGCAAGAGCAGAACAAAGGCGAGCAAAAGAAAAAATGCGCGCCATGCCAAATTCTGTCCCCATTCACCATAAGCGAATGCACACAGAAAGGCCAACAGCCCGCCTATCCCAGTTATCATGTTGGGCGTCAAGCCGATTCTGTGAGCCGCTTTGGCCTCAGCCGTAAGCATCTGCTGGATTTTCTGCTTCAGTCTCGTAAGCACTTGCTGTTGTCTCTCCAACGATTTTTATTTAAGCTTGGATATGTAAAGAGCTTTGATTAAAAGGTGTTTGGAAATGATTAACGTCACCGCTGTTAAGGTTGACGACAAAACTTTCACAGGCCTTAGAGTTGATTTGCCCGAAAGCCCGCCCCTGCTTCTTATTGTAGCGGACAAAGGCTTCGTAATGTGCGGTTTCCTCAACATTGACGCAGCTGAAAAACTATGCGTGAATGCAGCCATGGTCAGCGGAGTGAAAACTTTCGAGGATGTACTTAACGCACAGGTCAAGGCGACTACGACGAAAGCCAGAAACTCGGGCGTGGAACCTGGAATGAAAGGCTCTGAAGCGTTGAAGCGCATGTCCTAGGATTTGGCCTCAACAGCGTTCCACGCACGAAAGGGCAACTCCATATTTCTGGTTCTTGCATGCATTCCAAACTTCCAGCTCGTGCGTCATGTTCTTATAGCTGCACGCGCGGGTGAATTAAATAATTGGGAAAGTGTTGCATGAACTTTTTTGAAATTGGGACGTGGAGTAGCATGGAGTGTTTGAGGCGGTCTGCTGGTGTTTACCGCAATCATCTTCTCGGCTCCTGTGCGCAGGTTGATAAGTCTGGAGGGTTTTAGCAGTTCTGAGCCCAGGCTGGACTGAAGCCGTTACTGCGTCTTCGCATCGTTATGCCGGTTAATCCTGAATTCTTCCTGGGGCAACGGTACAGTGAGTTTACATGATACTATGAGTGAGTTTTGAGTCTGAACAGAGCCCGCTGGGAGCTTCATTCACAAAACACAGTCTCCGTCAAGCTTAATTCTGAAAAACTTTTTTTCTCACATTAAAGACCCGCGTCCAAACTCAACGCTTCTCTTCTCTAATCTTCTCAGCATCCTAAACCACGCGCTCCCAAATTATTTAACTAGTCTGCACACTTTAGCCTCATGGTGTTAGAAGTTGGCGGGGCTTCGTGATACTCTCGAAGTGAAAGGCCTGATCCTCAGAAACCGCATTGTTATGCCTCCGATGCAAACGGGAAGGGCCACGGTTGAAGGCGACGTCACTAACAGGCTGCTAAGCTTCTACGTGCGGCGCGCAGCAGCCTTAGGCTTGTTGATCGTTGAGCATGCTTATGTTTCTCCGGTTGGAAAGTTGAGTCCAAAACAGTTGGGAATCTATCACGACAAATCGATCAGCGGGTTGGAAAAGCTTGCGAGCAAGGTTCACGCCTTAAGTACTCCTGTCGTCGTGCAGATTACGCATGCAGGAGGCGTTGCGAACAGCAAATTAATAGGGGGTAACCCTGTTGGTCCTTCCGCGACTGGAAAAACTCATGCACTGTCAGAAAGCGAGATTGAAGCCCTGGTAGAAGAGTTCGCAATGGCTGCCGACCGTGCAGTTAAAGCAGGCTTTGACGGAGTTGAACTTCACGGCGCGCATGGCTTCCTGCTTAACCAATTCTTTTCTCCACTGCTAAACAAACGCGCAGACGAATATGGCGGATCCTTGGATAACAGGATGCGTTTCCCCCTCATGGTGGTCAAAAAAGTTCGGGAAATTGTAGGCGGAAGACTTTTGCTCTACAGGCTGGGCGCGGATGATTTAGCCGCAAACGGCACTCACATAGAGGACTCGACCGTTTTTGCTGCGAGGCTTGAGCATGCCGGTGTCGACGTCATCGACGTATCGGGCGGCTTGTGCGGAAGCGAGCCTAAGCAGCTTAGAGACGTCAAAGGTTACTTTATCCCCCAAGCTTATGAGATAAAGAAGGCTGTCGAAGTTCCCGTTATCGGTGTTGGAGGAGTCACTGAGGCCGAGTATGCTGATAAACTGATTCGAGAAGGAAAGGTTGACCTGGTAGCCGTGGGCAGAGCGCTCTGGAAGGATTCCCAATGGGCTGAAAAAGCCGTTGAAACATTGAAAGCCTAACGACCCTGCAGAATACTCATCGAGATTCTAATGATACAGTGCACTGTCGAAAGAGGGCCAATGTATAAGAACAGCGCACGCGCTGCACGACCGTCCAAGTTCTATCCTGAAAGCACTTTGGCGACTTCTTGCGCCCAATTCTTGGTTTTCTCCAGCTCTCCCGCTTTCAGTTGCATTGCATTCATCTTGCCCTCCACATAGGCGACGAGCGGAGGCGCGATCACCTCAAAACCCAGTTTCTTTAGTTTCTTTTCTATGCCTTCGGCCCCGTTACCACTCATCCTACCTTGAAGTTGCGTGTCAAAAGCAGCTCCCCGCTTTCCCGAAAACTCCTTATCGGAGAAACTGTTGAGGAACTGCATCATTCCACGCGACGCCCTAAAATACATCGTGGGAGAACCAACAATCAGACAATCGAAGTTCTTGACGGTTGCCCTGTCAACATCATTGACAAACAAGGAGTCAACCTCAATTCCTTTTTCCTTCAGGACTGCACCAATGGTTTCGGCGACGTTCGCCGTCACTTTCAAAGGGGAAACAGTGTCATAAACGATCAGAACTTTCATTCATTGATGCTCCATGCAATCTAGCGAGTTTAGCTTGTTTGTTACAGGTCTTTAAAGCTTTGCGTAAACGGGTGCAGCTGTTGACGCACGTTGATAAGAGAATAGACTTCGGGTTTTGATGAAAAAATGGAGTTTGCAGGACTCTTGAATTTAGCAAAAGAGTTCTCGCGTCTCCATGGCTGTGAGGTTTATAAGAACCGAAATTGAGAGGAACCTATGTCAAGAGAGATTTGCCTTGTCCAAGAAAGAACTGAACGTTGTGGCGTCAGAGGTCAGAATTTGCACGAAGTGTCCGCTCTGGGGGTCTCGCAAGAATGCGGTTCCTGGCGTTGGAAACCCTGAAGCTCGAACAATGCTCATCGGAGAAGCCCCAGGCAGATCAGAAGACGTCAAGGGTGAACCCTTCGTGGGGACGGCGGGCAAACTCCTCGACACACTCCTGTCACAAATCGGCCTTTCAAGAGAGCAAGTATTCATAACAAACGTCGTGAAGTGCAGGCCGCCAAGAAACCGTCAGCCCAAACCACTGGAAGTCGAAACCTGCACGCCGTACTTGAACAGACAAATACTAGTCGTTCAGCCAGAGATCATCGTAACCCTCGGCAGCCACTCCACAGCCTACATTTTCTCAAAAACAACGCTGCCCTTCAGCAGCATAACACAAGTCCGCGGAAAACCGCGCAAGACAACCATTCTTGGCGTGCCGCGGACAATCTTTCCAACATACCATCCAGCATCAGCCCTCTACAACCAAGAAAACAAGAAAATACTGGAACAAGATTTTCAACTGTTAAAAACTGAGCTGCGAAAGACCCACTCAGACTTCAGCGATCGTTAACCTCCAAAATGCGACGTACGACAGACTTCCGTAAAGTCTGCGCGCGCGCAAATTTTCTACAAAGCCGAATCTGACTCATGATACCCAAATGTCAGGGCGTTGCCCAGCTGAGCTCCCAGTCTCACGCGAAGCGCCAGCAGTAGTGGAAGATTTACCCAACGCACGCCATTATGCGCTCACTTGTGGCGGCGGTCGAACGGGTCTGCCCAGTTTCTTGCGGAGCGCAATGCGATACAGTTTTCGCAAGGATTTCACAAGCCGCTCGACGCTGGGTAACCCAGAGTATATTATGGGAATGCGATCATACTCGGCCAATCGTATTGAGTACTCGTCTGGCTGTGCACCGTGAAAGACGACCACGCGCGGTTTCAAGTTGCTTATGCGAACGATAAGCATAGGAGATATGCCGTCTTCTATGTTCGTGAATATCAACGCTCGCTCGGTGGTCGCCCCGAAAACCTGCGAAAACTCTGAGCCCGAAAGTGTTTCCACGGCTCTCTTGCTGTCGACGACCGTGTAACCGTTAACCTCCTTAACATAAGAGTCCGCGCACCCTACAGTTTTGCCTTCTATGGCCTTGCAGAGGTACTCCACCCTGACTGGAATTGGGAACTCGCGGAGGTCCACGATAGCGTTGCTCGGCGAGCTCGTGAGCTTGGCGAACTCATGGATGAAACGCCCGCCCCTTTCCTCGTCTATTTTGAGCAGAGCCCACACGAACCTGCGCACGAATTTTGTGCCTGGACTCGGCCGTCTGCCGCTCTCATAATCGCTGATGACCGACGACGAAACCACCATCTTATCCGAAAGCCTCATCTGAGAAACTGCAAAGAGTTCACGCCACTTTCTCATGGTTGCCCCGGGCTTCGCCGATAGAATTATCTCTCCAGCAATTCTTCTCGCCAGAATAGAATCGCGCAGGCTCGGAGACGCGGCCATCTGAGCTCGACCCTTCCAATTCAGCACGTCCCGTAACTACGACGTGCCCTATAAAAACCTATGCACGCTAGCTGATGTAAGGGTTAGATTAGGAATATCATGAAAATTCCTGCAACAATCATCACGGAACCTAGGGCGATTTTGGCGTTGACCTTTTCATGCAACAGCAAAACTCCTGCAAGAGTAGAGAAGAGAGGCGTTGCTGACGATATGGGAACAGCGCGCGACTGCGGAGTGTTTATGAAGCTGTAGTTTAGGAGAAACCAGCCTAATCCAAGCGCCACAATTCCGCCGACAAGCAACGTTACCACAGTTCGTTTGCTCATCTTCAAGAAACCCAGACTCTTGTCAACAAGCGAAGCAGCAAATGCCAAAGAAATAGCAATCGCAAAAACTCTGACAGCGTTGATAGCGAACGCATCGTCAAGATTCGGCGTTTCCTTCACGGCCAAGCCCATCATCGCTATGCTCACAGACCACAGCAAGGCCGTTACGAGAGCCAAGGCCAAACCCTTACGCAACACCTTCCTTTGCAGATCCAACGCTTCTCCCTTCTCTTCTAAGCTTAGCATCCACACTCCTAAAACAATAACAACTGCTCCAAGGGCCACCGACCACGCGACGGATTCGCCCACGAAAAGCGCAGCCCACAAGAGATTGAAAAGTGGGTATGTACAAGTCACCGGCACCGCTCTTGCAACTCCAATCATTTTCAGGCTGACCATGTACAGAGTGTCCCCCAATCCTAGCCCGATTATTCCGCTGACACTGGCAAGAACGACCACGCTCATAGGAAGTCTAGTCAAAACTCCAATCAGCCCGACGGCAACCATGAAAACAAGTATCGCGACGCTGGTCAGAGTCAGGCGAACGATGTTGGCAGAAATAGGCTTCGCGTCAGATAATGCTTTTTTGTATAGCAGAGCCGAAATCGTCCAACTGACAGCAGCCCCCAGAGCAGCAAACTCGCCTATCATCTTTCATAGCCCCTAGTCAAAACTCTGGTTGAAGTTGTTAAATAGCTAACGCCCAGAATAGGCTTGAACGGTGCTTAAACCGATGCAAATAGATGTCATTTGGAGCACAGAAGTGCTTTCGAAGTTTCCAGAACTTGCCATATGCATGGGAACAGTCAGCGGAGTCCACAATGAGAAAGAGAATGACCAGCTGCGCCAGCTTAAGAAAGTCGTGCACGAAGAGGTCAAGGCCAAATGCAACGTTGAAGCGTTGAAGAACAACCCGACTGTCAGAGCTTACCGAGACTTCTACTGGAAACTGGACATAGACCCTACTAAAACTAGACCCTCAGGAGAGGCTCTGCTCCGCAGGGTTCTCAACGGAAATGAGTTGCCAAAAATATCCACGGTGGTCGACGCGTATAATTTGGCTTCGATGCAGACGATAGTTCCCATCAGCGGGTTCGACAGAGACCAACTGAACCCGCCGTTCCAAGTACGCTTTGCAAAGAACGAGATCTTCACCGGAATCGGAATGGACAAACCGATAGTCCTCACCGAGAAAACGCTGGTCCTGACCGATGAAAAACAGGTCCTCTGCGTCTACCCGTACCGCGACTCTGATCACACAAAGATCACCCTGCGAACGCAGAAAACAGTAATAATCGGATACGGAGCCCCAGCGATAGGCCAAGAACAACTCAAGGCAGCCGTCGAAAAAACAATGGGGTACATCAAACACGTTTCTGGCGGGGAAATCGAAACGATTAGTGTTTTTGGAGGATTCATTTAGACTGCATACATTCAGCAGGCCGCGCGCGCTAACACTTCCTAAGATCATCAAGCTAGGTTGCTGCTGGAGTAGTACAAGAAGGGCAAAGCCAGCAGAATGGTGTTTCGCCCCCGCGCAGTGAGAGAGTACTTCACCCTTAAAGGTGGGCCTTGGTCCACTGTTCGCTTGATGTAACCGTAGCGGTCTAGACCCTTCAGTTTGTCGGATAATGTGCGAGAATTCACGCCCAGGATCTTCTTCATCTCGCCGAAACCCGTCGTCTCCCTCAGGAACAATATGAAGAGGATTTGAAGACTCCACTTCTGCGACAGCAAACTGAAGCTTTCCTCGAGACTCTTGATAGTCTCTCTCATATCCTCCAAGCCCAGCTTCTGGTTGCGAAATATCTCGTTGAGCGTTTCTTCTATGCCTTTGAGGTTGACTCTCATACGAGACTCAACTAGTCTTCGAAGTTCTTCACTCAGCACGGTTCGGGAGTTCACGCTCGTACACCCAATGTGCGAATAGTTACTTCACGGTTTATAAAGTTTAACTTTTAAATCTAGTGTGCAAGACACACCAAACCAAGCTTGTACCACCGTTCCCGTTAGCTGGAAGAAGTCCCTAGCAAAATTATCACATGATGTTTGATATTGATTTGGTAACGGTTTTGGTCCTCACAGCGTTACCAGAGAGGGAAGAAAATCGGAAGATTAACAACTTCTTTCAGATTCTGAGAGTGAACTTGTTATCAAAAGAGTTTTTAGCCCTGCCTGCGAGTAGAAAGAGGTGTTTAAACTTGTCCTTCGACACTAGAATGGCTGAGACAGAAAGGAAAAGAAAATCCAACATTGTGCTGGCCCTAGACTTCCCGTTTGAAAAACCCGAAAACCGCAAAAACTTATTCTCCAAAGCAGAACAGCTCCTCGAAGAAGTGCATCCTTACCTCTGCGCGGTAAAATTTAACCATCACCTCGTCCTTCCACTGGGGACGTTTGACGGCGTTCACAAACTCGTGAAAAAGGCCCACGACGAAGGATTGATGACGATAATGGACTGCAAGGTTAACGACATCGGCTCGACAAACCAAGTCATTGCAGAATACTATTACGCTGCAGGATTCGACGCATTAATAGCGAACCCTTTCGTGGGGTGGGAAGAAGGATTGAAACCAATCTTCGACGTCGCTTCCGGACTGCATCGCGGCGTAATTCTGCTCATCTATATGAGTCACAAAGCAGCTGGCGAGGGATACGGACAAACGATAATCGACCCTGAAACCGGAAAAAAACTTCCACAATACGTTTCATTCGCGAAAAAAGCCCTGAAATACGGTGCAGACGGAGCAATTGTAGGCGCCACGTTCCCTGAAAAAATAAGAGAAATACATGAGATACTCGACGAAAAAGTCCCAATATTTTCGCCCGGAATTGGAGCTCAAGGAGGAACAGCTCAAGCCGCCCTGATGGCAGGTGCAACCTACCTGATCGTGGGAAGAGAGATAACGCTGGCCCAAAGTCCTGCTGAGACAGCAAAGAAAACTAGGGACTCCGCAAACCTTGTCAAACGGAATCCATCCACGCGTCTTTGATAATCATCTTAACTTGGGAGGTTAGGGTTCAGCCTGTTCTTTTCCGTGCCAAAATTATGTACCCTCTTACCCAGTTTTTATGATAGTAGCTCGTGAACATGTCTTCTTGAAAATGGATTATGCGGAATCCTTTCAGCAGGTTGAGGATCTCTCCCCGGGTGAAGTGATGACCGAAATGGAGAACCGTTCCAGCTTCATCCTTTACTGTGAATGTTCCCTGCTCGCCCGTTTCTTTGATATCGTTTCTGTATCTCTGTGCATACACTGGGTTTTCCCAAGTTCTACCAAATTCTTCGACTAAAAAATGGCCATGCATCTTGAGAACCCTGCCAACTTCACTGACTATTCGTGACCTCTGAGGCTTCGAAGCTAGGGTGAGAACGCCTAGCATGGTGACCGCGTCACAGGAGGAATCTGGGAAGCACAGGTTTTCAGCGTCATTCAGTAGGAAACATGGTTCTTTCATTCTTCGCGATTTTTTCTCTTCCTGAGCCAATCTGACCTGGGTTCGATCGACATCGACGCCGATAACCTTGAAGCCGTTTTCATGCAAGAAAAAACAGGCTCTCCCGTAGCCACAGCCAACATCCAAAACACTTTTTCTCGATTTATCTCTAAACGCGTCGATTAGCCTTGTTGGTAAAGGAATCGTGTAGGGTTTACTTACTCCGCAAAATTTCATCTTCCACGTCTTTCCCAAAGCTCTTTCTTCAGCAAATCCCTCACTGAAGACCTGATTGCAGAACTCCTGCTCGGATACATGTTCGCTCTGACAAGCTCATCCAAACCCTCCAAATAAGCTTCCGGTAATAAGACGGTAACGAGTTTCAACCTACACCCTCCCTCAGCATGTCATGCATATAACATGAACGGAATATAAGATTTGACCCAAGACCCAGACAATTCTTCGGCAAGATTGAGCGTCGAAACCAAACCGTTGACCACCGAATCCACAATCATAAAAAATCAATCCCGGGCACGCGCCCGCAAAAATTGAAATAGAACAGTCGTCGCCAGAAAGGTATAAAACAGTTGGGAGATTCTAGTGTGATGAAAAGACATGTTTCGCGTAAGAGTGAACAAGATCGAATCCATACGAGACATTGATGGTAACCTTGGAAAACGCATAGAGCTGATTGAAGATCGGCAGATACCGAACTTTGTGGTCAGACCGCAGACCGAAGAAGCCAAGATGGTTCAGGACGTGATGCAGGCTTTGCAGCAGCAGATGCCGATGTTTCCGATGAGAACGGATGTGGCAATTCCAAAAATAATCTTGTTCTTAACCGAACAGGAGTACGAGAGATTGGGCATCGAGTTCGACGTGAACCAAGTCTACGAAATAACGCTCGAAAACCAGACGCTGAAGTTCATGAAAACTGCATGATCTCTTTTCTAACCCGCCTCAAGGCCTGGTGTTTTGGGTGGAAAGACAGCACGAACATCATGTTCCTTAACGCCTCGTAAACTTCATCCATGCGAGACTGGCCGTCGTTGCTGCAATAGATCGGAATCGGTTCTTCGTCGCCTGTTTTGTAGTAGACGTAGATCGGGGTGAAATTCTTTTTGAACGTCTTTATTTCAAAGTTCAACTTCAGGAGGTTGGCCATTTTTTGCGCAGCCATGCTAACCGGCTTCATTCTTTTCTGACTAAAACAAGAAGCGTAGACAAACAACTCTCCTACGGAACAATCCAACATGGCTCACACCAAGAAAACAACGCCTTGCCGACAGCATTTAAAACAGGCCCTACAACAACATGTTTGCGCGGCGGAGAGAGATGAGTGAAAGTGAACGCTTGAGCAGGGAAAAACGATGAAGGCCAAAGCACATGTATTCATAAGCGGTAGAGTTCAGGGAGTGTTTTTCAGATCTGAGACAAGACACGAGGCAGCAAAGCATGGCGTGAGCGGTTGGGTCCGTAACTTGCCAGACGACAGAGTTGAGGCTGTTTTTGAGGGTGAACAAGAAGACGTAAAGAAGCTTCTGGAATTCTGCAAGAATGGACCACCAGGGGCTGAAGTAACAGGAATAAACGTGACATGGAGAACTTATTCTGGAGAGTTCAGAGGGTTCGAAATCAGATACTAGAAAGCCCAGTGGTGGGAATCTGCGCGCTCAGGTTCTTTTTTTGGGCACCCTGAAGTGCGAAGCTTTTCCAGCGCTCACGTAGTCTCCGCCAGCACTGCGCACGACCGAAGCGATTTTTGAAAAGTTGTCTGAACCTAGGAATTGCCGCGGCTTTATCATTATGTAATCGTCCTTCTCCTCGAAGCTCAGCAGGTTCTCCAGATCCTCCGGAAACATCATTTTAACGTCTTCCATCACTTTCGATTTTTCTTGAGGCTGAGGTGCTCCAGGCACGGACTGAGACAATGCTGGTGCCGGATGGGCCGTTATTGGCTGAGTTATCTGTGAAACAGCGAGAGACTTCAGGGATGCTGAAACCTGACGCAAATCATCCATGATACCGTTCATAATCAAAACAAGCTCGTCTACTCTCTTGGTGAGGGCTTCAATTTTCTCTTTATCCGCGCTCATATGCCTTCTTCCTAATGAACCCTTAATACTCAACGCATTTATTAATGGTTTTTGACTCTTCCAACAATCCCAAACCTGGAGCGAACCTCAACCTTGATAGAGATTGACGGGAGCGAAAAAAGCGGAAGCGGCACGATCCTGAGAATGGCTGTCGCCCTGTGCGCAGTGATTGGTCAACCGTTGCACATTTACAACATCAGACAGAACCGTCCTCAACCAGGTTTGAAGCCTCAACACCTTGAAGCCGTCCTCACAGCCGCCAAATTGTGCAATGCTGAATTGGAAGGAGCGAAAGCCGATTCACGTGAGCTATGGTTTAGACCCAAGGAAATAAGAGGAGGCAAGATTGAAGCAGAAATCGGCACTGCTGGAAGCATCCCAATGCTCCTGATGACTGTATTGCCCATGTGTGCCTACGCCGAAAACACGGTGCACCTACACATTTCAAAGGGCGGCACCGACGTTTCCCATTCACCATCCATAAACTACATGAAATTCGTTCTCTTGCCGACACTGCAACGCATGGGACTGAAAGCTGTTCTCACAGTTCACAAGTACGGCTATTATCCCAAAGGAAACGGCGAGGTAACAATAACCGTACAGCCCTGCAAACCTCTGACAGCTTTGACAATAGAGGCTTTCGGCAACGTCAAATCCATAAAAGGAATTTCAGTCTGCACGTTCCTTGCCGACCGAAAGGTTGCTGAACGTCAAGCGAAAGCCGCGAATGAGTACCTTGGCAAAAGAGGCTACAACGCTGATATTCAAGTAGTAAATGATTGCTCGAACTCACTGCAGAAGGGCAGCTCGATCGCCTTGTGGGCTGAATCTGACACTGGAGCCATTCTAGGAGCAGACGCGATCGGCGAGCTAAGAAAAACAAGCGAAACAGTCGGTGCTGAAGCAGCCGAAAAGCTCTACACCGAAATCATCGCAAAGCCAACTGTTGACATACACCTGGCAGACATGCTTCTTCCATACATTGCTATGGCCCAAGGCAAGTCAACCTATCTAACACGCACTTTAACCGAACATCTGAGTACGAACATTGCGCTCGCAGAAAGGATATTGAAAGTGAAATTTGTGCTCGAAAATAAGCATGAACTATACAGACTGGAGAAAGTTGGTTGAACTAGGGCAAGGACGCAGGTTCAGGGTGAGATTTCGGTTTAGGCTTGCTGGCGAAAAGATAATGTACCGCAAAAAAGGTTAGCGTTCCAAAGCCGAGAATAGGCAAAATGGCAACCAGTGGCTCGCCTACTAACGCATATAGTTTACCGCCAGTCCAGACCATAAGAATACAATTTGCAGCGATGACTGCGAATGCGGCCGTTGATCGAATCAACAAACTCAGAATATCGCGCAAACGCTGTTTCTTAAATCGCACTTTTCTTCATAATTCTTGACATTCACAGATATTTCTCCTTTTCCTTTCAATAATCTGGATTACTGAAGCTCAAGTATCGTTTGGACTATGCTCTATAATATTATTCGTTGGATTTTGTGAAGACTTGAGGAAGTGTCCAATCATTCTTAGATCACAATTGATATGTACTTGAGTGATTGATGGTGAGGAATAGAGCACGTAAATGTTTATTTTCTGGTAAACGATAGCCGTTTGCAAGCCAAAGGAAAAAATTGAATGAGCAACATTGCGCGCAAGAAAATCGTCAGAGAATATTACACAAAAAGGTCTAATGAGTACGATCTGCAGAAAAGCCGAACCTGGAAAACAAGGGAAGGCTTTGGAAATGAAGTTTTTGACGAACTGATAAAAGCTTCGGAAAGGTTTAGAAACGGACTTTTTTTAGAAGTGGGAGTCGGAACAGGCAGAAACGCGTTACCCCTGCTTGAGAGAGTGAAACCCCAACTTGTAGGATTGGACTTGTCATGGGAAATGTTGAAGCAGGCAAAAACAAAAATGCTTTCTTTCAAACGCGGGTTTGACTTGATGCAGGCTGACGGGGAACACTTGCCTTTTGCAAACCAAGCTTTTGATGCGGTCATTTGTATGAGCACGTTGCATTATTTCATGTTTCAAGGGAGAATCCTGAAGGGATTCAGACAAATACTCAAAGAGAACGGAACACTAGTATGCGGGGATTTGACAGTTCACGAATGTGATAGCCGAGGATTCTTTGAGGGGTTAGAAAGAACCATTTCTAAAGCTCATGCAAGATACTACAAACCATCACGAATGAAGAAGCTCATAGAGAAACAAGGATTCCGCATCTTAAGGATGAGAACAATTGCTTATCGAAAGACTTACGAGGCTCTAGTGGAAGATAAAGGACGATACTTCGGATTGTCACTAGAAACCCTTAACCGGCACTTGGAAGAAGCCAATGCGGAGACAAGGCAGCAATACGGACTGACCGACACTGAGATGACACTTTTCTACACAATTATTACCGCGAAGATTATCGAAATCCCGTGATGCCATGAAAAAAGCAGACTGCATCAAGACTCCTAGACAGGAAGGCGAGAAAACCCTGACCCTGACCAGCAAGCTTGGGTTGATAAACAAAGACTTAGAAATTCAAAGAAACGAAGAATTCATCTTCATTCCGCTGACCAAGCGACCATCAAAAGAAGAATTGGAAACTATCAAGAAACAGGTAGCAGACTGCAAAGTCTCAGTTCACTCTTTTCTGGAGAGAAAGAAACCAGGAATGTCGGTTGCTCAAGTTCTTGAAGACAAGCTTTCACCACAATTGTTGGCATGTTTGCCCCGCGCTATAGACTTCGTAGGCGACATAGCCATAGTGGAACTCCCTCCAGAGTTGGGGGCGTACAGAACTGCGATCGGTGAGGCTATCTTGAAAACGCACCAAAAGGTGCGCACCGTGCTTGCTAAGGCGGGCGCAGTAAGCGGGAAGTATCGGTTGAGGGAGTTCACTATCGTGGCAGGCGAACCTAAGACGGACACGATTCATAAAGAATATGGATGCCAATACTATGTGGATTTGGCTAAGGCATTTTTTTCTCCACGACTCTCCTTTGAACACCGGAGAGTCGCATCTCAAGTCGAGGAAGGCGAAGTCGTTGTTGACCTGTTCGCAGGGATCGGACCTTTCGCGATACAGATCGCCAAAAGCCATCAGAGTGTGATCGTCTACGCTGTGGATGTGAACCCTGACGCGGTCGAGTACCTGAAAAAGAACGTTAGGCTCAACAGGGCTGTGAGGAAGGTTCATCCCATTTTAGGAGACGCGAGACAAGTTGTCAAGGACAAGCTTTCTGGTGTTGCAGACCGCGTAATCATGAATTTGCCAGAAAACGCCATCGATTTTGTCGATGTAGCTTGCGAAGCCGTCAAACCTTCAGGAGGATTAGTGCACTTTTACAGTTTCGTTAACAAGTCTGATTCGTTAGAGAATCTCAGGGCTCGCTTCGCTGATGCTGTTGAAAAGTCGGGAAGAAGAGTAGAAGAGATCTTGCTTCTGAGACTTGTCCGTGAGACAGCCCCGTACGAGTGGCAAGCAGTGCTAGACGTTAGAATCTGTTAGGCTTAGACCATCAGTGTGATTTTCACTTTCTGAGCAGGGTTCTTTAGTTTCTTGATGAGATCTCTGGACAAGTCAGCTGAAGCTTTGTCTGCTTTCACCGCCAACGTTCTACTACAAATGTAGTTGCTCTTCCTCACGACTATTTCGTTCGGATGAGCCAAGGTAAGATGCGCGTTTCCGTTCGCCGTGACTCTTTCGGCTATGCCCCCTGCTTCTATTAGAATAGTCAGTCTGGCGTTTTCTTTGGCCAGTCTTTTTTTGAATTCGGCACTAAAACTCGGCAGAGCCCTGTCTGCTGATACAGCGACTATGCAGTCGCCGGTTCTTGATACTTCGTCTTCTCTTGTGAACTCTAGGGTTGTGGGATGAATGGCAAGAATGTTCTTGTGTCCCTTGGCAAGTATGATTTCTTTCAATTCTGCAGACGGCAAGTTATTCCAGAACCTCTATTGAGTCAACTTTTCCGTCGCCGTTCAAGTCAAAGCCTTGAATCACCCTTGCATAGGTCTCCTCGCCTCTGTAGCCTTTCAGGGTTTTCTGCCAGTAATCGGTAAGTGCCAGTACGCAGGCCTTCGTGCCGACGGCTTTGTTTCCAGCCAAAACAATGATCCGTTTGCTCTTGTCCCATTGATTCACAACTTTCGCGACAATTCCAACCGCGTCTGCCGTGTAGACGTGGCCAGTCTTCTTGGAAACCAGACCGCCGAAAAGAAAGCCTTCTTCTGAGGGTCGCATGTTGAATTTGATGGGTAGACAATCGTTTACTTCTTCTGCAAGCAGGTTCGTTCCAGGACCTCCCACGAGTATCAAGTTGTTCTTTTCCTCCTTCTCAGCTTTAACGTCAACGTCGAGCTTTATCGCAAAGTCTTCGGGAGGTTTGATGAACTGTCCCAGAAAGAAGGTCAGATGGGAGGCGTAATGCCCATCCCTTGCGCTTGTCTTAAAGGGCCCGTGCGGCGTCGGGCTGCCAACGACAATTTTTCCGTCAAAAGTGCCGTCCTTTCTCACGAATTCTCTGAAAAATCCCCGGAGTTGTTCTTCCATTCCCAGCAGGGATAGCTTCTTGATAGTTCTGTACTCTTGCGGAAGTTCGATTCCAAATGCAGGCGCGGCCACTTTGTAGTACTTTGCCGTTGCCCCTTTCTTCTCCTCTTCTCTCGCGACCGTTACGGCGCCTGCCCTACAGAGTTTTCTAATGTGATAATAGACCTTCTGCTCATGGATACCCAATCTTCTGGCTATTTCCAGAGGATACATTTCCTTCTCAGAAAGCATGACCAGCATTTTCCAGCTCAACGAGTTCAAGATTAGTTTGAGTTTTTGCGGGTCGCTGAATAACTCGATGTCTTTGACCTTCTGTGTCTTGTTTTCTTCGCGAAGCAGCAGTCTTTTTTCCATGGTTGTTCCCAATGATAAACGCCATCCATTATTAAAAATCTTGTTATGGTAAGTTGGCTCAGATGACCGTGGAAAAACTGGCTGGAATGCTGAAGACCATTAAAAAATATCTTTTAATGCCATCTAAGAATTCATCATAGTTACTGAATGGTTTGATGGAAAAATCTTGGAAACCGTTTTTAGAACTAAAAACCTTCTCCTAAAAATGCTTATTAGAACAGCAATGCTTGAATTGCGGTCACTGACAAGCCCTGAGGTCTGGAAATGTGTGGCATATTCGGTTGCGTCTCGAAGGAAGGAAACGTTGCACCACTGATACACGCTGCTCTGAAGAGACTTGAATATCGTGGCTACGACTCGGTCGGCGTTGTAACCTTGCACGACGGCAAGCTTTATTTGAAAAAAGATCAGGGAAAAATAGATGACGTCCACAAGATCCAAAACTTGGACGATTTACCCGGCAGCGTCGGCATCGGGCACACAAGATGGGCAACTCATGGCGCCCCACTGCAAGTAAACGCTCACCCCCACGTTGACTGCAACGGAAGAATAGCCGTCGTCCACAACGGCATTATAGAAAATTTTGCCGACCTGAAAACGGAGCTTGAAAATCGCGGCCACGTCTTCAAATCCAGAACCGACACGGAAGTTATACCCCATCTCATCGAAGAAAATCTCAAAAACAACCCCAATCTGAGCCTCGAGAAAGCAGTGTTGGAAGCAATAAGAAGGCTCGAAGGATCATACGCGATTGCAGTAGTCTCCACGATAGAGCCAGACAAGATAATCTGCGCAAGAAACGAAAGCCCACTCGTGATCGGAGTCAATCATGACGCGGTGTACTTTGGCTCTGACATCCCAGCGTTCCTACCTTTGACGAACAAGGCAATCATAGTGGATGACGGCGAACTGGTTACCCTTTCGACAGAAGGTGTGGAAATCAAAAAGATCACTGACTCAAAAATCGTAAAGCGAGAGCCAAAAATCATAGACTGGACCCCTGAAATGGCCGTCAAGCAGGGCTATCCACACTTCATGATTAAGGAGATTCATGAACAGGCTGAGTGCCTCAGAAACACGCTCAGGGTGCAGGAACACTACGCGGATCTGATGGCCACATTTCTGGACCGAGCGCGAGAAGTGTACCTCGTCGCGTGTGGAACATCCTACCATGCTTGCTGGGCAGCCTCGTACATGCTTTCAAAACTCGCTTTCCTGCCAACATACCCAGTCATCGCCTCCGAGTTCATAGAGCAACACGGCAAATCCGTAAACATTGAGAGCACGATCCTGGCAGTGAGTCAATCGGGTGAAACTGCGGATACCCTGGCCGCGGTGAACGCGGCAAGACAGAGGGCAGCAACCATTCTGGGCTTGACTAACACGATAGGGTCAACTTTAACGCGGGTTTCGCGAGTGTACATCGGCCAACAGTCAGGCCCGGAAATCGGAGTGGCGGCTACCAAAACGTTCACTTCGCAACTGTCGGTCATGGCCCAGCTGGCCTTGAGACTGGCAAAAAAGAGAGGTAAAGTCTCTCAGGACGAAATGGACTATTTGGCCGAGAGACTGTGCAAGCTGCCAGACACTGTTCAAACGATAATCGACACACAGGAGGAAAAGGCGAAACAGATAGCGAAGAAGTACAAAGACAAGAAAGACTTTTTCTTCCTCGGACGAGGAATCAGCACGGCAACAGCTTTCGAAGGCAGGCTGAAACTCATGGAGATAGCCTATGCCCCAGCAATTGCCTTTCCAGCAGGAGAGAGCAAGCACGGCCCCATAAGTCTCATAGAGCCAGGTTTCCCAGTCATATTCGTGTGTCCAAAGGATGAGACCCACAAGACGTTGATAGGCAACATAATGGAAATGAAAGCCCGAGGAGCCTCAATAATAGCGGTCATAGAAGAAGGAGATGACGAAGTCAAAAGTCTAGTTGATGATTACATGGAAGTGCCGAGCGGCGTTCCCGAAGTTCTGTCACCGATAGCATTCGTCATCCCGCTGCAACTATTCGCATATTACATGGCCGTTGAAAGAGGGTACAACCCTGATATGCCAAGAAACCTGGCAAAATCAGTCACAGTGAAGTAGACAAATTCAGGATCGACACCACTTGCCAATGGCCCCGCAGGAGGGCCTCGAAAAGAAAAACCAATTTGGAACCCGTATTGTTGCATCACGCGTTGAGTTCTTTTTTAAACAAGGGAGTTTGAGGCTCACGAACGCATTCGTTGCCTACGATCGCTCGAAGTTGCCTGCAACTTGCCGTCGAAGCATGTTGGTTATATTGTTTTTCAGATCGTTATAGCAAGCGCCCAGCCTTTTTGCGTCTTCCTTTGACATTCCCTGTGAGACTAGCTGTTTCTCAAAAGCCGTTCTTGCTTTTCGGACTCTCCATCCGAGGGTCAAGTACATCCAGAAGAGACTCGTGCCCAGAATAGCCAAGTGGGGAGTCGCCTTGAACACGGTTTTGACCATTGGTAATGTGCTCATTTTTAATCAGTTCCTCAAAAGTTAGGGAGAGAAAGAGATTATTCTTTTTGCTCTTCCTCGCCTTCTCTTTCTTTGTCAGTATCTCGATTGAGTCTCTCGTCAAGCCTCTCGCGAACCCTTTTCTCAATTTCTCCGCCAATGTCTTCGCCATGTCTCTCGCCGTGTCGTCCCATACCGCCGCTTCTTAGCATATCGCCGATACTAGTGAAGGTTCGCATGTAATCTTCGGTCATTTTCACCGCTACCTGTTCAGGCATCCCGCCGTTCTTCAGCTCTTTGTAGTAAGCCGCCGCAGCTTTGCCCATGCTTCTTCCCGCTTCTTCTGAAAAGACCGATGCCAAGATGCTCTTTATCAGCGCCGGAACCTCAGAGGAGACAACACTGAGTATCTCTTTGATGTTTTCTGGTTCCATTCTTTTGTCTTTTCTTTCATCATCAACCATTTTTTTCACCTCCCAAATCTCTTCACCCTAGATTCAGACGAAGTCTGTTTGAAACAGCCCCTGCCGAAACCGTTTCATTACGGATCAGTTCAGTCAACCGGCAAGTAGTTTCCTCGATTATTCTGGGTGAATTTGAATTCTTCTCCGCCACAAAGATAGGCACGCTATTCTTCTCCAGTGCGCCTTGCAAACATCCAAACTTCATTCATTTCCACCTTAAACCATTAAAGGAGTGGTCACGAGAGTTAGATGTTCTGTACAAATGTGACCAGTCTAGTGGTCAGCCCTCTCAGTCAACTCGTAAGTAGGAACACGCCCGCCAGCCTTCAGTAAAACACCCTGCTTCATCAAATTTTTCACTCTGTCCCGCACTATACGTCTGCTTGCCTTTCCTCGCATTGTAGCCACCTGTCGCGTGATGGCCGAAATGTTCAGTGCCCCCTTTACAGCCAATGCTTGCACAATGCATCTTGAAATGTCGTCCTGAGCAATGGGCCTCTGGCGCAGGTATTTCTCGGCGCTTCTCAAACGGGAGGCAATCTTCAACGGTTCACCGTACATTCCTATTCCCATCTTCGTCAACCTTAACGTGGCAGCCAGTCCCTCGTACTCTGGCTTCTCAAGAATCAAGTCTTCTAAAAGATCGAGTCTGCGAATTATCTGGTCGAGTTTCTTACTCAATTCCTCCGCATTGGAAACTGTGTCCTCTTTTCCGGTCAAGTTCTCCCTGCTGTTCAAACGCGATTGAGTCAATTAGTAAATCCATCGTTTAAATGGTTGACTAAAAGAAAACTCAAAGGCCTGTAACTTATTCGGCAATATCGTCAATTTACATATGCAAGATTCTCTAAATTCTGTCCGTTCGACGTAGCGTCGTTTCTTATTCTGCATCTTATTTTCAAATGCAAATGCGTTAATAACTTACTTCGTGGATGTCTATTATGGTGCTTCGAGTGGAAGATAGTGAGTGGGAGAAGCTCATCCAGAGCTTGATTAAGGGTGACATCCTCCGCTCTCCAAAGGTAGTTCAGGCAATGCGCTCCGTTCCGAGGGAGAAGTTCCTCCCCGAAAACATGCGTTCCTACAGCGCTACAGACACGCCGCTTCCGATTGGGTTCGGGCAGACTGCTTCGGCGCCACATAGCCTCGGCTCAGCTCCGAGACTAGGCGAAACATGGTTTCAATCATGAATGAAGCGCTGCAGTTGGAAGTGGGCAACAAAGTTCTCGAAGTCGGAGCGGGTTCAGGTTGGCACGCCGCCACCATAGCGGAGCTGGTTGCGCCGAGTGGTGCTCCCAGAAGCGAATATGGGCATGTCTACACTGTGGAAATCGTTCAGGAATTGGCTGATTTTGCGAGAAAGAACATAATGAAAGCCGGCTATGGCGACCGCGTTACGATAGTCAGTGGTGACGGCTCGCTCGGTTTTCCAGAAAAGGCCCCTTACGATAGGATCTTAGTCACTGCAGCCGCACCCGACATCCCGAAACCGCTAATCGACCAGCTAAAGTCGGGCGGCATTATGCTAATCCCCGTTGGAAGCCCATCTCTGTTCCAAAACCTGATTAAGATGACAAAAACAAACGGCAAAACCAAGGAAGAAAACCTCGGGGGAGTGGCGTTCGTTCCGCTCACGGGAAAACACGGCCACAGATTTTGATGAATCTTTACAATTCTTTTTTCCCAGATAGGACTTTTGATTATTGGATTCCGAGTTTATCCCTATAAGCGTCTAAATCTAGCCAGCCGTGTCCGCTGATGTTCATGCATATCGTTTTTTCCGCGCCCGCTTTCTCAGCCTTAAGCGATTCGTCTATCCCTGCTCGGATAGCGTAGCTCGATTCTGGTGCGGGCAGCCATCCTTCAGTCTGCAGGAAAATTCTTGCAGCTTCGAAAATCGATTTCTCATCGATCGGGTATGAAACCGCCTTAACGATATTGTGTTTTCTCAATAGACTTATGATTGGCCCTGCGGCATGATAGCGCAAACCGTCAGCCCTAACTGGCATCATGTCGGACTTGTGGCCTAGAGTGTACATTTTCAATAAGGGAGTATGCTCAGCCACGTCGGCGAAGTCATATTTGTACTCTCCCTTAATGAGGTTCGGAGCAGCCGCGGTCTGTGCAGCCAAGAATTCGCATTCCCGCTTGCCTTTCAAGACTTCGCCGATGAAGGGAAGTGCGATCCCGCCGAAGTTGGAGCCGCCGCCAAGGCATCCAACGATCAAGTCAGGCTTCTCATCAATCATATCAAACTGTTTGATCGTTTCTAATCCTATCACCGACTGCTGCATCATAACATGGTTCAAGACTGAGCCCAGACAGTACACGCTGTTCTCATGCGTCTCCGTGTACTCCAACCCTTCGGAAATCGCGATGCCTAAAGAACCAGGGCTCTTCGGATTCTTTGAAAGTATCTCTTTGCCCATCTTGGTTTCCTTGCTGGGCGAAGCAAAAACTTTCGCACCTAGAAGCTTTATCAACGTTTTCCTGTCAGTCTTCCAATCATACACAGATCTAACCCAGAACACGACGCAATCGAGGTTCAAGAGCTTCGCAGCATACGCGAGAGCCGTCCCCCACTGCCCTGCACCAGTCTCCGTGCTCAACGTTGTCTTCCCCTCCTTCATCGCATAGTAAGCCTGCGCAATCGCCGTGTTGGTCTTGTGCGAACCAGTAGGAGACAAATCCTCACGCTTGTAAAACAGCTTAACCTTCTTCAACCCCAAGCTTTTCTCCAAGCGTTTCGCGCGATAGAGCGGCCTCGGCCGTCCCATGTGAATGTACAACTCACGAATTTCTTCAGGAATGGAAATCCATCTCTGCACTGACATTTCCTGCGCAAGGGACTCTTTGATCATGGTTCTGCCCAAGTACTCCATCCGCGAAGGACCCGTCTCAGGCTCCTTCGGAGGGGGAAGCGGCTCAGGCAAGTCGGGTACGATGTTATACCACTTAGTTGGAAACTCTTCTATCGACAATGCAATCTGATCATGTTTCATAACCGTTCACCGATATTGAGGAAGCCTATAGTATAATTGGGTGCGCATTAAAGATTTCCGCTGCCGCTACGACTATCCGAACCACTTCTCAAGCGTCGTTTTTCCCTTTTGACCGGTTATACCCTTCTGCATTTTTTCCAACGATTTGCGAACCCGCTCTTCAGAAAAATCCCTTCCCCGGCAGATGAAATCCACAACTCCTTCAACATCTGGCGCGCGCCACTCCAGCCTGTAACTGTCTGTCACTTTCGGATGGAGAAAAATCTGCCTGATTCTTTCAGGTTCAACCTGAAACTCCGCGTTTTCAACATGAACAACGGCTTGCTCCAAGCTTCCATATTGCTTAATCAATTTTAAGGCAGTTTTAGGCCCTAAGCCCTTGATCCCGTCAGGGTTGAAGTCCGTTCCAATCAGTATGCCCACATCGACCAGCTGCTCATACGTTATTCCGCACTGATTTAGCACCTGCTGCAACTCCACCAATTCCGGGACAACGTCGACGTAAATATTCTTGCTGGGAAGCTTTCTTCTACCGGAAATTGTGATGTTCCTGATAAACTTCGGGGCGCCGAAGAGGAGGCTGTCATAGTCCTGACTTGCACAGTAATCAGCGTCTCCACGCTTGGCTAAGTACGCGGCCTGAGCTTCTCCCTCACTGGGCGCTTGGATCCACGGAACACCCATAAAACCCAAGAGTTTCTTGCTGTCTTCCGCCATGTAATCCTTCAAGTGTGATGTGGCCTGAGCGTACACTCTTGCCTCCTCGGGCTTACCTTCCCTCAAAGCCCTCTCATATCTAACCGTAGCCTCCTCCTTCACCCTCATTCGTCGCTTAATCTCCACCTCTTTAAGAGCAGGCGGTGCACCGTCAAAAACGTAAACAGGTTTTATCCCCAACTCTACCAAGTTGCTCGTTCGATAAAACAACCCGCTCAGGTGGCTCGTTACTCTTCCACTGCTGTCCTTCAGCGGCGTACCGTCGGGCTGGCGGATGATGGCCAGAAACTGATACAGAGCGTTGTAAGCGTCGATGGCAATGGATTTGCCGCCCAAATCTTCAAGTTTGACTACCGTCTTGGGAACGAGGTCGCGGAGGTTTACGCCCAAAGGTACCCCCGCAGAACATAGCGTCGAATCAAAATAATAAACTTGCGCGCTCTAAGTGATTCTAGGTGTTTCGACATAGGCTCTTATCTGTGGCGTTTTGGATGGATACTACGAAATCTACCTAGTTCGATGGTGAGGCGAGTGCAAGTGTTTCCATGCGAATCGTGACTCAAACGATTTATAAGGAAGAGTCGCAATTACAGAACGTCACCGAGGACGTTCACCATGAGTGAAAGAGCAGCAACATTAACGCTGATCACTTGTACGAGCTGCAACAAGCCCATTCCACCAGGAGGGGAGGCAACGAAGTTCATGTGCCCGAGCTGCGGAGAAATACAGATAAAACGTTGCGGAAAATGCCGAAAGTTTGGACGCCCCTACAAGTGTCCAAAGTGCGGTTTCATCGGCCCGTAGAATGAAAGGGAGGAGATGTTGAAGGTGGGTTCTGTAATTGTCACGTACAAGATTTTTCCAACAGACATAATAAACGATTTTGGTCCGATGAAGAAGAATCTGGAAGCGATACTGCCATCTTCGGCGTCTGTCGATGGCTATGGTGAAGAACTGGTGGCTTACGGCTTGAAGGCCCTGCTGGTTCAAGTGAAGTTCCCAGAGGAAGAGACTGGTCTCGTTGATGAGTTCGAGAAGAAGCTCGAAACCGTGGAAAGCGTGAGCCAGGTGCAGACGCTCATGGTTCGCAGAACCAGCAGATAGCGCGCGCAACCTTTGGTCAAGACATTTATATTGGAACGCTCTCTTGTTTCGAACGTAGAATCGTTATGGAGGGATTCTAGTTGAGCGAAGTGCAATTACGTGTCGGAGACGCGAGGCAGAGGGACGTTGGGAGAGGGATAGCCCGCGTAGATCAGAAGACGATGCAGAAACTTGGAATCTCAGCAGGCGATGTCATTGAGATATGTGGAAAAAGAACGACTTCAGCCATAGCGTGGCCTGCCTACAGTGAAGATCAGAACCGAGACCTGCTCCGCATAGACGGTTTTTCACGCAAGAACGCCGGCGTAGCCATAAACGAGTACGTTGTCGTGAGAGGCGCCAAGGTAAAGACGGCCCTAAGCTTAACCCTAGCCCCGGTTGACATGAGACTGAACGTGGACGAGGACTTCACCAATTTTGTCAGAAACCGCCTCATGGAAAGAACGCTTGTAGAGGGTGACACAACCCTGGTCATGATGCTCGGCCACGCCATACCCTTCACCGTCACGAAGACGCGGCCCCATGGGATAATCAAAATCACGGCCGAAACAAAACTCACGATATTGAACGAACCCGCACCTGAAGGAAAAGGCTTGCCGAGAACAACTTACGAAGACGTGGGCGGGCTTCACGAAGAGATCCAAAGAGTAAGGGAGATGGTGGAACTCCCACTTAGACATCCGGAACTGTTCCAGCGGTTAGGAATAGAACCCCCCAAGGGAGTGCTGCTGCACGGCCCGCCCGGATGCGGCAAAACCCTCTTGGCTAGAGCCGTGGCAAATGAGTCTGAAGCCAACTTCTTCTCGATAAATGGCCCTGAAATAATGAGTAAGTTCTACGGTGAATCAGAAGCCAGGCTCCGAGAAATCTTTCAGCAAGCCCAACAGAACGCTCCGAGCATAATATTCATAGACGAGCTAGATGCCATAGCCCCGAAAAGAGAAGAAGTCACGGGCGAGGTGGAAAGACGCGTCGTTGCACAATTGTTGGCGCTGATGGATGGATTGTCAGGCAGGGGAAACGTGATAGTCATAGGAGCCACGAACCGACCCGGTGCCCTGGACCCGGCTCTCCGCAGACCCGGCAGGTTTGACCGTGAAATCGAGATAGGCGTACCGGACAAGCAGGGAAGGTACGAAATTATCCAGATTCACACGCGAGGCATGCCTCTGGCAGAAGGCGTTGACCTCAAGAAACTGGCAGATATGACACATGGCTATACAGGCGCTGACGTCTCTTCGCTCGGAAGAGAAACGGCGATGAAAAGTCTTCGCCGATACCTGCCGCAGATAAACCTTGAGGAAGAACGCATACCTCCTAGCGTGCTGGAAAAAATGGAAGTGACCATGGAAGATTTCATCAACGCCTACAAGGAAATAACGCCCACCGCCATGCGCGAAGTGTACATAGAAATACCCACGATACACTGGGATGAAATAGGCGGACTGGAAGAAGTCAAACAGGACCTGCAAGAAGCGGTGGAGTGGCCCCTTAAGAGCCCTGAAATTTTCGACCGCCTAGGCATAAAACCGCCCAAAGGCATACTACTCTATGGACCTCCTGGCTGCGGAAAGACTCTTCTGGGAAAAGCAGTTGCGACAGAAAGCGCAGCCAACTTCATCACCATCAAGGGCCCAGAAATCTTCTCGAAATGGGTGGGCGAATCTGAAAAAGCAGTAAGAGAAGTGTTCAGAAAAGCCAGAATGGCCGCGCCAGCAGTCATATTCTTCGACGAAATAGACTCACTACTGCCCCGCAGAGGCCTAGGATTCTCAGACAGCGGCGTCAGCGAAAGGGTCATCAGCCAACTACTGACCGAGATGGACGGCATAGTCACACTTGAGGATGTTGTCGTCATAGCCGCCACAAACAGGCCCGACATGGTGGACCCGGCCGTGCTCAGACCTGGAAGGTTCGACAGACTAATCTACGTACCGGAGCCAAGCGAACAGAGCAGAACCCAAATATTCAAAATTTACACGAAGGACATGCCAATTGCAAAAGACGTAGGCATGGCACAGCTGGCAGTATTAGCCAAGAACTACTCTGGCGCCGATATATCAGCCCTTTGTCGAGAAGCAGCCATGTTCGCTTTGAGAAAAGACGTTAACACCAAGGAAGTCAAGTTCGCAGACTTCGAGGAAGCCAAGAAGAGAATCGGACCGTCAATCACGCCTGACATGGAAAAATGGTACAAAAGTTTCATGCAGCAGGCCAGACAGGCGCAAAAACCCGCCACGCCAGTGGCCTAGGTGAAACCAGCATGCCCATGCCGACAAAAACTTGGAAAACTTTACCCGCCTACTTCACTCTCATGGAACTCCTGAAAAAGAAGGGCGCTCTTCCAGACACCGAACTCTACGAAGCCATAACAGACGAGTTCGAGGACTTAGGCTACAAGGATTTCAGCGATATATTGATGCGACTGGAAATCAGCGGGAAAATACGCGTTACCTCCATGTCTCGGGGGAAGAGACGTGTTGAACTTCTAACATAAGAAACTATAGGCCCCATAAACTTCCGCGTGCAGCATATGAACGAAGCTTCAGACGTCATAGTTGTCGGAGGAGGCCCATGCGGCTCCTTCACCGCCCTAAAACTTGCAAAACTGGGCAAACCGGTAACGGTTTTCGAGGAACACGGTCAGATAGGCGTTCCATCACACTGCGCTGGGCACCTCAGCCTGAAGGGTTTGAAGCAGTTGGGACTGAACTCGCTTCCGCCAGAAATGGTTGAAAACACTTTCTACGGTGCGAACTTCTATTCGCCCAAAGGAAACGAGTTCTCAGTAAACTTATCTCAACCAGTAACATGTGCCGTCGACCGCGCAATGTTCGACAAGTATATCTCCGAAAAAGCCAAAGACGCAGGCGCGAGCTACCACCTAAACTCCAAGGTTGAAGCATTAATCATGGAAAACGCGTTTGTAAGAGGAGCAATCGTCAACCGAGAAGGGATAAGCGAGAAAAAACAGGCAAAAGTCATCGTGGACGCTGAAGGAATATCCTCGAGGATAACAAGGGAAGCAGGCCTGCCTCAGCCCAACAAAATTCTAAATGGAGTGGAAGCAGAGGTTGAAAATGTCAAAGAAGCCGACCCTGACACAGTTGACGTTTATCTCGGAAACAGCTATGCCCCTGGCTTCTACGCGTGGCTGATACCTAAGAAAGATGGAAAAGCAAAAGTCGGCCTAGCCACGAGAAAGGGAAACCCAAAAGATCTTCTGCAAAAACTCATGTTCAAACATCCTGCAGCGTCAAGAAAGTTGAGATCAGCACGCATCGTGAAAACCATGTTTCACCCAATAACGCTTGGAGGCCCAACCAGACAAGCGCATTCAAACGGGTTACTAGTGGTGGGCGATGCCGCCTCACAAGTTAAACCCACCACAGGAGGCGGCGTGATCTTCGGCATGACCTGCGGGCAAATAGCGGCTGATGTGGCCTGCGAAGCCCTCGACAGAAACGACTTTTCCAAACAGTTTCTTGCCAAGTACCAGAACAGATGTAGAGAACTCATCGGTTTCGACATCAGAGTCATGCTAAGAATAAGGAAAACTCTTGACGCGTTGTCTGATCAGAGAATTGACGAGGCGGTTGCCCTTTGTGCAAAACTCGGCCTGAACAAAACCCTCGAGAACGTTGAAGACATAGATTTTCAAGGACAAACTCTGCTGCGCGTCCTTCGCAGCCCTCGAATGCTCACAGCCCTTGCCTACTTCTTTTTTGCTTATCTGGCTGCGAACCCTTAAAATCCCACAGAACAAACAAAGTACGGAGGTCAGACAACCCATGTCCCAGTTTCGTTACAAACAGGTCATTGTCTTCCGATCAAACCTGAGGCTGAGCAAAGGAAAGACGGCAGCGCAAGCTGGACACGCCGCTGTAACAGCGGCAGAAGAAGCTCGAAAGCATCATAGAGAATGGTTTGAAGGCTGGTCCATGGAGGGCCAGTGCAAAATAGCCGTCAAAGTGAAAAACGAAGAAGAATTATCCGATCTGGAGGAAAGAGCTAGGGAAATGGGTTTGCCACACGCTCTCATCATCGATAGGGGGCTTACAGAAATCCCAGCCGGAACCGTAACATGCCTAGGAATCGGCCCTGCCCCAGCAGAAAAAGTGGACAAGATTACCCGGAGCCTCCCGCTTCTCTAGATGGGCGACAATCTTGCAACCTCCAAAACTTGAAAGACAGTTGGGCATCGAAGTTTACGCTAGCTGTTCGAAGGGCATCGGCGGAACCATCCGCGAGAACAGTGAAGACTTTGTCGTCGAGGAACTGTTGGTCGACGGTTCAAAGGCTCAGGCAGAAACCACTGGAAGCTACACCGAGGACCAAGTGCTGGGCTGTTCAACGGCTAAGAACCGTTACCTGTTATGCACTATGGTGAAACGGAACTGGGACACATTTGTGGCTATCAAACGCATCGCCAACTATCTTGGCGTAGGCTCAGAACAAATTCAAATTGCAGGAATAAAGGACGCAAAAGCTTTAACTGCCCAACACATCACAATCGAAGGCGCTTCACTCGAACAAGCGCAAAAAATCTACGTCAAAGATATAAAAATCCGGCCTCTAGGTTATTTGCGCAACAAGCTTTCGGCGTACTACCTCTTAGGTAACAGCTTCAGCATTCGCATCAGAGCCCTGAACCACTCGAAACCTGTAATCAAGAGGAGAATTGCAGAAACAGTTGAAGAACTCAAAACAGTCGGCGGCATTCCAAACTTTTTTGGACACCAACGCTTCGGAACAATCCGCCCAATAACGCATCTGGTCGGAAAAGAATTCATTAAGAAAGACGCAAAAACAGCCGCGATGCTGTTCCTGGCCAAACCAAGCCCATACGAACACGCCTCATCACGACGTGCTCGCCAAGAATTGCAAGCAACGCACGATTTCGAAAAAGCTGCAAAGGAGTTCCCCAGTCAACTTCGCTACGAAGTGTTAATGCTTAAACACTTGGTCAAACGCCCGGACGATTTTGCCGGATCTTTCAGAACACTGCCCTTCAAACTGCAAGAGCTGTTCATCCAAGCCTACGAATCCTACTTGTTCAACAAGTTCCTCAGCAGAAGAATCGCACAAGGGCTGCCGCTTAACATGGCTGAAGACGGAGATTATGTCGTCGCTATAGAACGCTCTGGACTGCCAAGCCTCAACATATTCAAAACAGTCAACATGGAAAATCGGTCGGAGATTAACAACTCGATACGATCCGGGAAACTGAGACTTGCGATTCCGCTCATCGGGTTCAAACAGCATCCTTCACAAGGAGTCCAAGGAGAAATCGAGAAACACGTTCTGGAAGAGGAAGAAGTTTCTCCAAGCGAATTTCGTATATCCTCGATGCCTGAAGTTAACACTAAAGGAAGACTCCGAGCCGCTGTGATTCCGATCAACAATTTTTCAACAGGCGAGATCTCGTCTGACGCAAATGGAACGGTTGGACAAGAGATCGGAGTGACATTCATGCTGTATCGTGGCTCATACGCAACGATATTGTTGAGGGAAATCATGAAACCGAGAAACCCAATAAAAGAAGGATTCTGAAAGCATTGACCGTCTCTCGCTTGTAGCTAAGAAGTTGCAAGTTTTCGTTGTTTTCTCATATTACGCCACCAAGATTGAACTGGTCCACAAAAAAGCACCCAGAGGGTGAGTTCCTTTCTCTAAGTAATTCCATCGCTTGCATGCAATGTTGGCCTGCATTTTCTACCCACGAAAAGAATATTGTTATATTCTAAAGCTTTATCACTTATCAGGTCGTGAATAGTGAAAGATGACTTGCAATGGAAGCAGCTGAAGCCGCAAGAAATGCCCTTGAGTGCGTTCTAGAAGCAAAGAAGGGCGAAGCCATAACGATATTTTGCGACGATGAAAAGATGGATGTCTGCGAGCCGTTTTCTATAGGCGCTCTGAGGCTCGGCCTGAAAACACGCTTAATAAAGCTGAAGACCGAACCGACTTTCCGAAAAGAAATTCCTCCAAATATCCGAGAGATATTCGCAAAACAAAGAACAGATATTTTCGTTAACTTGCTGCGGGGAAACCGAGAAGAGACACCTTTCAGGATAAATCTCACCGAATTGGAAACAGAGGATTGCAAAACTCGTCTTGCTCATTGTCCAGGCATCACGTTGGACATGCTCACCGATGGCGCCTTAGCTCTCACCATCAGAGATCACAGAAAAATGCAGGACTTTGCGAGCAGTCTGATCCAGCGGCTTGGGCAAGCAATCCGTGTGGAAGTAACGAATTCGGTAGGTACAAACATCTCGATGAGTGTTGAAAGGAGACCTTTCTTCACGGACACCATGTTAGATTGGAAAAGCTTGAATTGGATGAACATGCCAACTGGAGAGGTCACAGTTGCGCCTGTTGAAGACTCGCTGGATGGCGAACTGATCTGCGACATGGCAATAGGCGGAATAGGCCCAATAAAGACTGCCGTAGGGATCACAGCAAAGGACGGGAAGGTAATGAAAACCGAGTCCCAAGACGATCGAGTGTTGAAAAAAGTTGAAGAATCATTAAGGACCGATAGCCGAGCAAAAATCGTGGGAGAATTTGCTTTCGGAATAAACCCAAAGGCAAGATTTGTCGATGAGTTTCTTGAGGCTGAGAAAATTCTGGGTACGATTCACGTAGCCTTTGGCAACAATTCGGACATGCCTGGCGGAAACAACCCGTCAGGCAACCATATGGATTTCCTGATATCAAAACCCACAGTCAAAATAATTAATGCGGACAATACCTCCTTCGATGTACTCGTGAACGGAACATTCAAAAGCCCATAGTGTGCAAACCAGATGAAACCTCTAATTGAAATAATAAACCTATGATTGGAAGGCTGGAGCATATGTCTGACAAAACGGATGAGAAGCTGCCAATATCCGAATTCTACAAAGTCGTAGATTCTGTAACGATTTTCAAGAATAAGAACTGGTGGGAAGCCATCGTTATCTGTGAATCATACGGAAAACGGTCCATCGGCATGTATCTTTGGCAAAAAAGGCTAGACGTTTGGAAAAGAAAACACAAATTCAACGTCAGAAATCTGGAAGAGTGGAACAAGCTCAAGAACGCTATAGACCAGCTCGCACCAAAACTTGAGTCGAAATAATCCTTTTTTTGTAATTCAGCGTTTCAATCCTTATTCTGTATCAATATCTGAAATTGAATAATCTTATTACTAAACAAAGGAAAACAAAACAAGCGAGAAGCATGAACGAAACAGAGCAAACTCAGCAGATTACTGGAGATTGGGAAGTGGCTGAAGACAGCCAACCCCAAGAACAGGAAATCAGTCATCAGACTGAGAATGAAAAGAAAGAAGCGCCAGCCGAGAACGTTCGAACAAAACGAAAAAAGAATGAACGAAAACATGAACCGATCCCAAACCAAGAGAGAAGCAATTTTGTCCATGGGCTTTCAGCTGGTCTCGGAATCGGATGCATCGCAGCATTCATCATGTTATGGCTGACAGTGTTTTTCACTCCTCAGTTACCAGTTGGAATCACATATCAAGACATGCTATCAACGTTCATTTATCCGCTAATCTATCTTTTTGCGCTCGGTTTGATATCCCTGACAGTAGGAATCGTTGGGGAAAGATACGCCGCGAAAAGCCGTTTGAAGACGAGACAGGGCGCGCAGTAAGGCTGAAAATCATTCGCTGACGCCGGAGAATATCAGATAACAAGAGAGAAAATTGAGACGCCCAATTCTTAGAAGGTGTATTTGTCTCCCTGGGATAAGATGCGCTCCAAGCCTGCATTGAAGTTTATGATACCCTCGCTCGTCCTTGCTGAAAGTGGAATCAACGGAAATTTCATGCCCAGCTTGTAAATCGCCTGCATAACGTTTCGGCTAAGCAAGCGTTTCGTCCCATCAAGTTTTTCGTCAATTGCAGAAGATAAGGCGTTAGGGTTAGAGGACCAATCCACAACTCTGTCAACCTCCTCTTTGGGAAGTAAATCACACTTCGACAAGAGATGCATTTGAGGCAGGAGAAAGCGGTTGTAAACCGCTGCTGAGAGAAAAAGGTTAGAAACAAAGTTGAGCGGGTTGACCGAAAAAACGGCGTCAAACAGGTAAACTATGGCTTTCGGCTCGGCGGTGAGCTCGGCGACGATGTATGGTCCGCTGGCCCGAAATGCGAACAACTCCATCTGCCCCGAGGTATCCACCAAAACTATATCACATTGTAGCTCCTCGATCTCTTTTGAAATCTTCTCGACTTGATCAGCGATCAAGTCTGCAGCCATTACCAAAGCCCCGTTGGGACCTAGACCATACTCTTCCATTAAATTGTCAACGTTAACGTAGTCACGAACATCCACTTCGGGCGAATAAGGAAGCGTCGACACTCCAGGATCCAGATTGACCGTCGCAACGTCCTGTTTGGACATTTTCAACCAATCGCTAAAAGCCGCAGTGAGCTGAGACTTGCCTGATCCTGCAGTTCCTATTATGAAAGCAACAAACATGTTCTACCAACAACCTTTGTTTAAACATGAAACGCAAGTATATCGAGACTTTGCTCTGAAGTTAAAGCTTTTCTCGTCAAGAAGGATTTTCGGGTGGCCGGCACTGGGGCTTTTGGGCCCTTGCGCCTTGACAGTAAAATGTACATATGCCGCTTATCCCAATGTTACTTTAACGGCCAGAAGGGCAGTGAAGATAGGGAAGAATGGGGACCGTCCTTGTGGAACTGTCTGTATCAGCCATAATCTTCGTTACCAGACCAACTTGTCCGAAGAATGCATGTGTCCGAAGCCAGGCGTGGAACGCATACGCAAAATGGCTGTTGGAGGCTGTCGGGATGACACAAATTGTGACCAAGTAAACACTTGCTTTGATGTGTGTCGGATCAGCGTCAGATTTCTTATATTCGTACGGAAACTCTCTCTCGACGATCGAAAATACATGTGTGCGTGTAGCCCACTCTCTTTGCAAGTTTGGTCGCTTTCTTGAAACTTCGTCCGACATCTTCGGGTGCGTGGGCATCCGAACCGAACGTTATTGGAACGCCGTGCTTTTGCAGTATTCTCAAGAATTGTTCGCTCGGATAGATTTCTTTGCAGGGTCTTCTTAAACCCCTTGTGTTAATTTCTACACATACGTTTGATTCTGCTATGGTTTCCGCGGTTTCTTCCAGAATATGTGAAAAATCGGTCTTCGGTTTTGCCCCGAAGATTTTGATGATGTCTGGATGTCCCAAAACATCGAAGAGGCGAGAACTGGCTGCGCTTTTCAGAAGGCTGAAATACTGAATGTAGAGCTGCCACGGGTCCCTCTTTAAATATTCATGCATTTCGGAAGGATCATCAAAAATCCAGTTACCGAGTACATGAACGGATCCTATCACGTAATCAAAAGGGTACTTCTGGATGGATTCTCTTATTTTGCAAATGTCATCAGGAAAATAGTCTATTTCGGTGCCCAGCTTGACAGGGACACTCGATCTTTCCTTGAATTCTACAAATTCGTGCAGGTAGGCCGGCATTTGTTGGATAAATCTGTCCGAACGTCCCTTGAGAGGACGCAGCAGAACATGCTCTGAAAAACCTATCTCTTCAATTCTTCTCTTCATTGCTGCTTGGACACAGTCTGCCATGCTTCCCTCAGCATCTGGAGAAGCTCGCGTGTGGATGTGATAATCTGCAACCATTCCATTGCACCTGTCTCTAGCTTCCGAAGAGAACGTTGTGAATTTCAGGTTCTGATTTTTCCGCCGTTCTTACGCACAAGCTCTGATAACTCAGATACTGACTTGTCCAAACGGTTTTTAGCAGTTTCAGGATCGTCGGCTGTTGTTGAAAAGTGAAGTTCAATGTGCGATCTCTTTCCTTCAACCTGAGCCACAGATTTGGTGTAGACATGCGATTTCACGTAAACGTGGGGGTTATGATGCATAACCCTGTCAATCAATGGTGCCAGATTTGATTCCATTATTTCTTCTACATAAATGCTCGTCTCAAAAAAGGCAGATTTTCCAGCCCTTTGTTTAATAATTCCAGCTATAGACCCGTCAAAAATGGCCTCCATTTCGGGGGGAACACCAGGCAACGCTATTATGAATGTTCCTTCCACTTCAGCCATCACACCAGGGGCAGTGCCAACAGGGTTGGGTAATGGCCGCGTGCCTTTCGGCAAAGTTGCCATCTTGACCCTTGGCGGCGTCAGTTCGATTTTCTCAGTCTTTCCGGTTTTCTCGAGGTAAGCAACATACTTTTGTCTCACCATTTTTAAAGCTTCTTCATTGACTTCGAGCTGACGATTAAGACCCAAGGCGATTCCTTCAAGTGTTTTATCGTCAAACGTCGGCCCCAGCCCCCCTGTTGTTATTATGAAATCAGGTTTTCGACGTAGCGTTTCTTGCAGAGTTTCTGCGATTTCATCCAGTTCATCGCCTATAACTACAATCTTCTTGACCGTCAACCCGAGAGATGTGACGCGCCTGGCTAGCCAAGTTGCGTTCGTATTTAGAGTTTTTCCAATTAGTAATTCATTGCCCACGCAGATTATTTCCAAAGGGTTCACCCTTGTTTCTAGTTTAACAGCTTGTGAATATAACTGTCGCCAAGAGCAAGTTAGCTTTTTTTAAACGCAGTCATGCCCAAAATCTTGTCCACCCCAGAAATCGTTTCGGATTGAGATGTAATAGACCTAAAATCTGGCAGAACTGTCTTGCTAATTGACATTGAGTGTTGAGCTGAACGATATTTATAAACCTCAAGAGGGAATTAGAATTGACGATTTGGCAGAATCATACTGTTTGCTGATTTTTGGTTTCGAGTGCGGCGTCAGAGTTTATTCTTTCTTGCTTAGATACCATTTAAGGTATTCTTTTTTCTTTCTTTGCCGTTCTTCTTCCTTCGATTCCAAGTTGGGTTTCAGCTTATCTCTCAGTTCCATCAGTTCCTGTTGTGTCACCGACAGTCCGCAGCTCTTGCACACGTAATGTTTAGTGGCTATCATGTACTGCATTTCGCCACCACATTCCGGACAGTAGGGCATTCTTGTTCACTTTTCTGCCTGAAGAAGTAGATTGGTTTGAGAAATACGTTTCGCCGTATCTGACAGGTTTACTTAACAAGATTTGACAAATTCGCTTCTTTAGCCAAACGAGTCGCCTTGTGCATTTCGTTGGATGTCAGCTTTCTTCCTAATTCCGGAACGTCAAATGCCTTCCACTCAGGTCTGTACTGAAACATGAGGTTCACCCTTGTTTCGGAACCCAGGTTTTGTGCAATCCAGTCAACGATTGGTTTTGTACAGCACTCCAGATGGTTCGGCAGAACAAGGATCCTTATTATGAGTTCTCCATATTTCTTGGCTTCCAAGTGGTTACGCATGCATGTTTCCCAGTAGTTTCGAACATCGGAGATTTCGGTTGCACACCGCCCAGGTCCATACTTGAAATCTAATAAGTAAACGTCTGCAAAGCCTGCCAAAAGTGCCGCACTCTCTGAGCTGTAGTAGCTGTTGGAGTTCCAGACTACAGGGACGCTCGTTTGAACGTGTTTGAACGTTTTTAACCACTGCGGAAGCCACGGAGTAGGCTCTCCTCCCACTAGGTTAACATTCCTGCAATCTTCAAGACGCAACCGTTGAATCTCACCAGCCAGATCTACCGCGTCATACACTTGGCCCTTTTCCATCCACTGAGACATCGTCCAGTTTTGACAATGCTTGCACCGCATCGTACAGCCTAGAGTGAAAACTGTTCCCGAAGGCACGAGCTCTGGCTCTTCGCCCATGTGCTCAAAAATGCTCGAGACAGCTATTTCCAAACCGCATCCGCAATAGCCAGTCTTTCCCTTTTGCCTGTTGACATTACACCCGCGCACGCAAAGATGACAAGAGGATAGAATCCTGTTAGCAATTTCGATTTTCAGGTCCAAGTAGGATTTCTCTGGAGTTGGCATTGCGTGAAAGTCCCTTCCTCCTTCATCAATTTCTCTCTGAATTCCGTTGAATTCCTCCGTGAGTGCAGCATGTATATGCCAAAGCTGCTCAGTGGAAGCGCTGATGCGGAATTCTGCTGGAGTTTTCTTGGCTATCAGAAATTTCGCCGGCAATTGGTTCTGCATGACGGCGAAATATCTAGCTAGACTCTTCTTGGCTAATTTATCGTTTAGAACAGCAAGCGCGTCTCGGCGTTGAAACATTCATATCTTTGCTCGATTTCGCTCGATATTATCGAGTTACTAGAACAGAGCGAACGGAAAGGATTGCCCGCTTGCGTGCAGTTTGCCCTTGATCGGGATTTCGTGTCCACACACCGGACAACGCATGTCCTTCGTCAGATTCCATCGCGTTATCATGAAATTGTAACGCTTAATCAAGGTTTCATTGCACTCCGGACAGTAAGTGTTCTCGGCCGGGTGACCGGGCACATTCCCGACGTAGACATAGTTCAAACCCGCCTCCTTTGCGGCAACATAGGCTTTCTCGAGAGTTTCAATAGGAGTTGCCGGGATTGTAGTCAGTTGGTAGTCTGGGTGGAAACGCAGCAAGTGGAACGGCGTGTCCTTCCCGATGCCCTCACTGATCCAAACTGCTAGCTCCTTTATTCTTTCAATCGAATCTCCGGATTTGGGCACGATGAGGTTCGTAATTTCTATGTGAATGTTATTCCGTCTCATTTCTTTCAAAGCCTCAAAAATTGGCGCGACCGAAGGAACAGCGGAAAAGGTCTTGTAGAATTCTGGATCCGCACCGCCCTTAAAATCCACAGTCGCGGCGTCCAAGTATGGAGAAATAGTTTTCACTGCTTCTGGTGTCATGTAACCGTTTGTTACGAAAGTGTTGAAAAACCCAACTTGGCGAGCGAGTTTGGCAGTGTCGTAGGCGTATTCGAAGAAAATGGTTGGTTCCGTGTACGTGTAGCTTACTCCTTCGCAGCCATTGTCTCCTGCGGCTTTAATTACCTCTTCTGGAGGAAAGTGTTTGCCATTCACCTTTTTTTCTTGACTTATCATCCAATTGTCACAGAACTGACAACGGAAGTTGCAGCCAATCGTAGCAATGGACAAAACTGAGGCCCCTGGGTTGAAATGAGCAAGCGGTTTTTTCTCAACTGGATCTATGGCCGCCGATATTGCCTTCGCATAGTTCAGCGAAAAAAGACTCCCTCCTTCATTCTTCCTGACTAGGCAAAAGCCTGTGCCGCCATCGTTTATGAGGCATTTTCTGGCGCACAGGCAACAGTTGACTTTTTTATCCTGTAGTTTTTCGTAAAGCATTGCTTCGTGGAGTGACATTCAATCAGCCTCTTGGCTCTCTAGATAAATCAATCTACGCAACATTATATCTGTTCACTCGCCTCTGAATGCGGGCTCTCCCTTACCTCGAAAACCAATGGTGGAGACGCAGTTTTGGCGTCCAATTCTATGTCGAGCAAGCCTTCGAGAAAACCAGCCCAGATTTCAGACTCGTTGATGAAAGGTGTTTTTATCAGGAGATATCTGTCCTTCAGATAGAAGTCACCGAACCCTTGCACTCTTAAGCGCTTGAAAACTTCTGGCCATTTCTCACGCTTTGTGGTTTGTATTCCAATCGCGGTTTCTATCGAAACTCTTGCGGCCTCGCCCATTTTCTTTCCGATACCCCGCCATTTCTCCGTCGGAACGTTGTTTATCAGAATGCTAACCAACTCCGCATTTACGAAGGCTATCCTGCTTATTCCGCAGTAATACTCGCCTGGAAAACGCCAGTCGTAAATCATCATGCTTCGGTAGACATCAAGCATTTTTGAAATTAGAGGCTTTATGCCAGGCTCCTTTCCTTCCCTAATTAAGGAGTCAACAAATGCTCTGTCATCTTTCTCCAAAATTATCGTTGTTCTCTTTGCGGAGGTCTCGCTTTTCTTAATTAGTTCTTGAAGTTTCTTCTCTTTGTCCTCTTGCATAACAATTATATTTTCCAGCATATTTTATATAATTTGCGTTGAAGCCTAAGCATATCAGAACATATAGGCATCGGGGTAACGTGGACTCTTGACGGTCTTCTCGTCACAAAACAGCTTCCGAACGTGAACGAGAATCAGGAAAACAATAAGACCAAAAGTTTCGACCGAACGATTTTTAATAAGCCCAAGCGTCTTCTAGAACTGCCGATGAAGAGTTATTTTGCCTGAAGGGATGATGTGCTCTAGGGTATCTGAGGCAGAAGTTTCCTGAAGGTCATGTTATGACTTTGTTCTTGATAAGATACCATACGAGCAAGAATCCTATTATCAGCGAAAGAAGTCCGCCTGTGAAAGAGAAGAAAATGCCTCTTTTGAGAACTTTGGTTGCCAAATAAGCTACGTAGGGAGCACCGAAAATGAAAAGACCCGCAAGTAGGACCAACAGGAGTTTCCAATATTTTGAGCTCATCAGTCCGGTTTGGGTTTCTTTGTTTTCCTGGCTCATACGTATCGCGTTCCGATGGATAATTAGATTTCACGCTTTCTCTTATAACCCTTCCTTCACTTCGTTGCCCAGGGCCTTCATTAAGAACTTGAAGACGGAAAAACCAGCCCCGCGATCCGCTTTAAAACCCGTCGTAGCACCAAGCAGACAGATGCCTTCCAAGCCGCGTTCCTTCGCAAGAGCCAATGTTAAGCCTGTTGCCCCAACTATCCTGCCCTTGCTGTAGATTACTCCGCCTTTTTCCATGAACTCTAAAGCAAGCCGAGGTGAAGTGGCTGCCACATACACCTGCGACTTTTCCTCGGTTAATGGCACACCGCCAACAGTCACAAGGAAACTGCAACCCTGTTTCTCCACAAAATCCAACGTTTCACCACAGAGCTTGTAGTGAGCCGCAACATCGTCAAAAGAGGGCTGCGTGTCTCCAGTCATTATGATGAAATCATTCTTTTCCATGGGTGCCGCATAAAACTCGTAGCGGGGCAAGCGGCAAATTCCCTTTGAACTAATCGAAACATAATCAGGGAAATAGGGCGAATACAACTCGGCAAAGGGTTTTGCACTGCAGAATTTCAGCAAGAGATAAGCCGCAATTTTCCCGACGTTTCCAAACCCTGGCAAACCTTGAACAAAAATCGGATCCTCAAGAACTGGATTTGAAAACTGACGAAAGTAAGGTTTCTCCATGTTAGCCACGCCAACATCAATAGCAAAGACTGTATAAAGCGTTTCCTAGTCGCAGTGGCTTACATCAGATTGAAAATTGAAAACATGTCAACAGTACCGTATCGAACAAACGCTAGGATGTTTAGCACATCCTACTCTAGCGCGCATGTGTGTTCCTAGATTGAGTTTCTAACTGTTGCACGACTTTGATTTGTGTGCTTCTAATTTTGTTAGTGAAGAGGACGAGAGTTCTAGTGTGCGCCAACGGCCTCCCCCCTCGGTCTACGATATGATCCAAATATGATTTCGGACAAACATGCGCGTCGCTCATAGGTTCGTTCAACCTCTCGCTCAGCTTCGTTGGCCTAGGTCGTAGCCGTAAAAACAAAACAGCACATTTTCTTTAAGGCAAACACTCGATTCATTCATGCTCGCGGCTCAAGCAACGCAATTTCGGAACAGACATGTGCATAAATGACTTTCTTTTTTCGCATCGCATTATGAAAAGTTTAAGAACGTGACGCGCATATCTGAGAGAAGGTTAACGTAGGTCTTGCAACTCACTTTAATTTAGTCGTCTGAGGTCAAGCCTATTGGTTGACAATCAGGCTTTGAATCAAAGTGGGTTGTTGGCTTCCTGAGACGAATCCTGGATCGTTAGTCCGACGCAGCGGGGTGGGGTAGCCAGGATTAACCCGCTGGGCTCATAAAAGCTCTGTTGCTTTGAGAAACCCAGAGATCAGTAGTTCAAATCTACTCCCCGCTACCAATGCCAACTTGAGATTTTTTCCCAATACTTATCCTCTTCTCGTAATTGAGCTTCAAAACGCTTCCTTCCTGAAGAGACGATGGTCCCAAGTTCCCTAACGTGTCTTGCTTTGATGGGCAACACAAAAAGATCAAGTATTAATATCCGCAAGATCACAAACTCTATTGCGGATTACTTTGCAGATTGATGCCATAGAAACTTCTTTGCTTCAAGTCGCGGTCAATCCGTTTCTCAAGCGGATCGTCAGGCTCATTGACAAGGACTGCCCGAAGGACGGAAATCTTCTCTTGAACTCCCTAAGGTCCTTTCTGGGTGAACCGATTTCTCTGTGTCCAACCTGTAAGAACGTGAGCACGAAACTTGCGAGACACTTTTACGAACTGGGAAGCGGCTTCCTTCGAATGAATAAGAACTTTATGCGAAATCAGTTTCTGAAGGACAAGTTCGGAGAATCCTGGTTCAGAGGATTCGGCCTTATGATGAAGGGGGTGGAAAAATATGGTGCGCGCATACCTTTTACGCCGGCAGGACCCTTCGAAATCGTTTGGAACGTTACTTATCAATGCAATCTCAGATGCAAACACTGCTACGAGAACGCTGGCCAGAAACGTCCAGAGCTATCCACAGAAGAAGTCAAACAAGTGTTAGACAAGATTGCAAGGCTATCAGGCATCGGCCTGCCAGCGCTGTCCTTCAGTGGTGGTGAACCACTTGTGAGAAAGGATTTTTTTGAGATCGCAGCCTACGCGAAGAAACGTGTGGGCTACTTGAGCATCGCCTCAAATGGCACGTTGATTACGCGCGATAATGCAAAGAGAATCAAAGACGTTGGAGTCGACTACGTAGAGATAAGCGTCGACGGAGCAACGCCAGGAGTTCATGACTCATTCAGGGGCATCTCAGGCGCGTTTGAAAGGACGATGGACGGAGTGAAAAACTCTCTTGATGCGGGATTGGACACTTGCATCGCAACCGTGTTGCAGAGGGACAACGTAAATGAGTTGAACAAACTCATCGGGCTCTCGAAACAGTTGGACACAAGGTTCATGCATTTCAACTACATTCCAACTGGAAGGGCAAAAGCTCACTTTGAACTGGACTTGACTCCCAACCAAAGATACGAAGTGCTAGAAACTATGGGCAAAGAAATTGTGGGACTTTACACGCAAAAGAAAGAAGAGGAAATCAAAGACGGAAAATCCGATTTAAAGGTTGACAAATTCTTTAGCACATGTCCACAGTACGCGAGCGTCACAAAAGAACTTTCACGGAGGCATGGTGAAAAGTTTATGGTGGAAGCCCATTATGCGGCAAAGCAGGGTGTGGAGAACGTCGCTAACTTCCTAGGCGGATGCGGCGCTGGACGGTTGTACTGCTGCCTCGAACCAAACGGAGACATAAAACCGTGCGTCTTTTTCCAAACTTCCAAGGAAACGGTCCTAGGAAACATGCTGAAGGACAGCTTCGAAGAAATATGGGATACAAGTCCCCTGCTGTGGAAACTCCGCACAAGAGAAGACCTTGAGGACTGTTCAATAGACGGAAAGAGAGTGGGTTGCGGACAATGTGCGGACAGGTATATATGTGGAGGTTGCAGAGCCAGAGCCTACAGCTACTTTGATGGCAACGTGAAAATGCCGGACGTCGGCTGCATTCAAAACAAGCCGCTGTGGGAAAGGATATCTAACTCAAAGAGATAATATGAGAAAACCAATGCTATGCCAGCAGTCGGCGGAATCAGGCCTTTCCGTTCTCTTCCTTTCCGAAGTAAGTTGTCCACTTAAGTTTGCGCGCATCTCTCCTCAAGAACAGGGAACTCTTTCTGCACTTGCTGGAGCAGAACCAAAATATCGATCCGTCATTCTTGATGAACATCATGCCAGTGCCCGCTGGGAATTCGCTGCCACAAAATGAACATTTTCTGGGCCTCGGCATCTGCCATCTCTCCAAATAACCTGATTGCTAGCTTATCTGTTAATTTTCTTTGCTTCCCTTTCGGTTTCCCTGAGCATTAAAAGGTCTTGGATTCGCACTGGCCCTTTCACGTTGCGGGTGATTATACGGCCCTTGTCTTTTCCTTCAAGGATACGTATTCTGACCTGCGATATTTCCCCCGTGACGCCGGTGCGTGCAATTACCTGAAGCACCTCTGCCGGCGTAAGCTCTGCCTGCTCAGCTTCTTTCTCCTCTTTGCTCATCAGGTCGTTCCTCTTCTTAACTGTTCAATTCTCGTGACAATCTCTTTTACCAGTCCAGCAGCATCTCCTTCCTTGACGATGCACGCCGCTCCTGCAGGAACGTCAATACCTATAGCAGTGCCAATCTTTTCCTTGCTCGGAACAAATACGTATGGAATTTTCCTTTCTTCACACAGCAGAGGCAAATGGGCAACGACTTCCGGCGGTTGCACATCTTCAGCTATCACCACCAGTTTAGCTTGAGCCCTTTCAATGGCCTTCGTCGTCTCATTCGTGCCTTTCCTGACCGCGCCTGTCTTGGCGACTATTTGCAGGGCTTCATAGGCGGCATCTGCCAGCTCCTTTGAAACTTCAAACTTCACATAGAATGGCTTGGACATAAGCCTCACCCTTTTCAAATGCACAGTCTAATCAACACTACCTGTTTATGAATGTTTCGACCTTGTAAACCAAGGTTCGAACAGGTTCTTTTCGAAAATATTTCGGCTCTTCCTCATCTCGCACGGCCATTGCCCGTCGGCTCTTGTTCAATCCTTATGCCAATTTCATTTGCTCTGTTGACTTACGTGCGAAATATGCTGGGCTTCAAATATCAAATCAAATGAGAACCGGGCTCAAAATGTGAAACTAAGCCGCTTTGGACGTTGAATCTAAGGTGGGGGAACATGTGAACGTAGAAAGGTTTAAATAGGCTGCGTGGCTGAAGAATTTTGCTTTTCATGAGGGGATATAAAAAGTTTGCAGAGATTAGGCCTAATCCTTCATGTAACCCCATCCCGTAACCTAATAGCAAAGATTGAAAACGTACCCAGAATCGGTGAAGTAGTCGTGGATGAGAATCTGAAGCCTATTGGAAAGGTTTTTGACATACTTGGCCCAGTGTCTTCGCCTTACGCGACAATAGCTACCACGATTCGGGACCCTGAGAGGCTCGCTAACAGGACGGTGTACACACTCCCCTCAAAGAGGAGAAAGGAGAAAAAGAGGTATGGACGATAGTGAAGAAGTGAGCGCTGATTCAGCTTCTGGAACCCCAACGCAAAGCGCCGAACGCGTGAAGCTGCAAAGTTGTCCAGAGTGCGGCAGTACTAGGATTATGCGTGATTATGAAAATGCCGAACTCGTCTGCATGAACTGTGGTTTCGTGTTAGCTGCAAAGATAACCGACAGAGGACCGGAATGGAGAGCTTTCGACGACGAGCAGAGGACTAAAAGGACTAGGGTTGGCGCGCCGATAACGTACACGATTCATGATAAAGGTTTATCAACGATGATTGACTGGCACGACAGAGACATTTACGGCAAGAGCCTGTCACCTGGACAAAAGGCGCAGGTATACCGTCTTCGAAAATGGCAGCGGCGAATAAGAGTCTCTGACGCGACGGAAAGGAACCTCGCTTTTGCATTGTCCGAAATCACAAAAATCGCTAACAACTTGAATCTTCCGAAAAGCATTCTCGAGACAGCGTCGGTGATTTACAGAAAAGCCGTTAAAGAGCGACTGATACGAGGGAGATCAATCCAAGGCGTAACGGCGGCAGCTATCTATCTGGCCTGCAGGCAATGCGGGCTGGCAAGAACGCTGGAAGAGATAGCACAAGCGTCAACCGTTAATAAGAAGGAAGTTGGCCGAAGTTACCGTTTCCTGATAAAAGAACTCAACTACATTATTCCTCCGCTCAGACCGAGCCAGTACATAACGAAGTTCTCAAACCAGTTGACGATGCAGGGAAAGGTTGAAGAAATCGCCCACAAGATCTTAGCAGCTGCAAAAGAATTGAAGCTGACTTCGGGTCGAGGCCCAACCGGCATCGCGGCCGCAGCCAGTTATATTGCTTCAGTTTTAACCGGAGAAAGAAAGACACAGAGAGAGATAGCCGAGATAGCGCAGGTAACTGAGGTCACCATCAGAAACCGTTACAAAGAGCTTGTTGAACGATTGTCATTTCAAATGACGCTCTAAACCCTCTTTTCCCATTTTTTTAGTTTCTGGCATCATCATTTCAAACCCGATTTTTGGATGATTTCTAAGAGCCAAGTCACAGTGGGTATGCAGACAAACATTTTGGCGGCTTGCATGTTCGGTTTGGTTTTCATTGCAAAATGCATTTTAGGATCAAACGTGAGTTGTTTATTGGAGGATGGAGGGGAGCAATTTGGTCAATTGCCCGAAGTGTGGGTGTTGCGTGAAGACGCCGGTCAAGATTTGGGCTATTCCTTCAAGAGAACCCTTGAAAGAGGGTGAGCAACCCCGACATGTTGGGATTTATGAATGTCCGAACTGCAGGGTCAGGTTCAGATCTGCTGTAGAGAGTGAAACTGGACCCGGAGAAAGAGCAAACATTGAGAACGTGGTTGAAAGAATTAAAGGCATAAAAGGAGAACTCGTGCAGACGCTCGTGAATCTTCGCGGAAAGATAAGCACCCTAGAAACTGAACGCGCAAGTCTGATGGTTGAAATCGAGAACTTGAGAAAGGTTGCGGAATCAAGAGTCGATACTCTTGAGACTGAGGTAAGCATGCTGCGAAGCGAAGCAAAATCATTGAAGGACCTCTTGGGTTATGAAGAAGAAAATCATTAGATACTCTTTCTAAGATTCTTGCCACAATTGCTGGTTTTTTGCTCTGCCGCGAATTAGGATTGCAAAGTTCGCTTGTAGTATTCCTGAGCCTTGGCCACGGCTTTGTCCGGATTAATCAAGATTAGATATTTCTTGCCGGAAACTCTCTCCGCCCCGCCGTAGTACTCCACCACTTTCTTCGTGTCGCCCTCGTAAATTGCTAGTCCGCCAGCAACTTCATACCACATTTGGGCGCTTGGGAAGTCTTTTTCTTTCTCGGCTTTCTTGGCTTTGTCAGCAGCCTGCTTCGTTGAAACGTCGATTTTTCTAGGATCAAGGAACATGTAGGCCAGGGCGTGATACGTCTCCAGGTCGCTTCCACAAATCTGCGCGAGTGTTGTCGTGGTTGTCGCTGTTATCGTGCTCGCTTGGTTTTTCTCTTTTCTTTCAGAGGTTTTTTCCAATCAAACCATCTCCTTCTCGTAAGCATTCTTGATTTGACCGTAATATAATAATAGGTAATTTTAAAGGTTTGTTCTACCAATATAGGAGGCTGTGCCATATAGGTTTACGTTCGACCTTTCAAGGATATCACGGTTCTTCTTCATAGAGGTCACCACGGCTGCCTACCAAAAGGACGTGCACAGAAAGGTAGGCAAAACCGCCCAAGAAATGATAAAAAAGTTCAAGATTCAAGAGGCAACGGGGCTCAACTTGTCCGACGCCGTTACTCTTCTCGAGGATCTTATAGATGTGCAGGCAAAGAATCTCATTGAGAGGGAAAGATTCATTCAAACGAAGAGAAGAGCGTTGCTTCTGCCTCACTGCTCCAGGAAATACATGGACAACCGATGCAAAGCAGCGTTCGACGCCGCTCTGCCATCATATATCTGCGCTCACTGTTCTCCGGACTGTCAAGTTGGAAGAGCTGAACTTCTAGCAAAGAAGAGAGGCTATGACGTTTACATCTTGCCCGGGGGTTCTTGCATTCCAAAGATATTGAACGCGAACCACTACGAAGGCGTCATCGGAGTGGCCTGCGGCGAAGAGGTAAGAACCGGAGGGGAAACACTGAAAGCGATGAACATAAGCGGCCAAAGCGTTCCACTGATAAAAAACGGCTGCGCAAACACTGCTTTCAACATCGAAAACCTTTCAAAAATCCTCTGAGGGAAGAGATAGATTAGAAGCTACTTCACTAGTTCCCGTTTCTTCCATCTTAGGTTCTTGCTGTGACATTTTCTGCATTTTACCGCGGTCGCCGCATTTCTTGCGCCGCACTGTCGGCATATCTTCATGTAGAGTCGGTGTCTCTGAGCTAGGGTTTTCTTGAGGGGATCAAGTATCGGCATTGTTCATTCTCTCTTGTGTGGGTAAGAGTGAGACATTCCAGTGTCAAATATACTTTTTGCCGGTTCGCCCTGTCCACTCGAGGATCTTTCAGGCTTTAATCATCTTGGTCAGGAGTTCTGCCACGTCGCTTGGTTTTTCTGCAACCTTCACTCCTACCTTTCTGAAAGTATCGATTTTGTTTTCAGCCGTCCCGGCTTTGCCCATCACGATTGCTCCTGCGTGTCCCATGCGTTTTCCAGGTGGAGCCGACCGCCCGGCTATGAAGGCCACGACGGGTTTTGGATATGCTTCCTCTGAAATGTATTTTGCTGCCAACTCTTCAAGGTTGCCTCCAATCTCCCCTATCAGTACCGCTGCTTTCGTCTGTGAGTCGTTCTTGAACATTTCCAGGGCGTCTACGAAGTTCAGTCCTGTTATTGGGTCTCCTCCCAGACCTAAGCATGTGGACTGCCCCAGCTGCTTTCTGGAAAGCCCTGCGGCTATTTCGTACGTTAAGGTTCCGCTGCGTGAAACCATGCCTACGCTGCCGGGTTTGAAGATGTGTGAGGGCATTATGCCTAGTTTGGATGCCTCGGGAGATATTATGCCCGGAGTGTTAGGCCCGATTACGGTTGCGTTGACCTGTTTCGCGTATGCCATGACGTTGATGGCGTCTTTGATGGGAATGTGTTCGGTTATTATGACGAGGGTTTTTATTTCGTTTTTCATGGCTTCAAGAGCCGCATCTGCGGCGAAGGGAGCCGGCACGAAAATTATTGCGGCGTTGGCGTGATGTTTTTCCTGTGCTTCTTCGCCTGAGTCATAGACCGGCACATCTTCAACGCGAGTTCCTCCTTTTCCCGGCGTCACGCCCGCAACTATTTTTGTGCCGTATTCTAGCATGAGCCTTGTGTGGAAGGTTCCCTGAGTCCCGGTTATTCCCCAGACTATTGCACGCGTGTCTTTGCCGATTATTATTCCCATGTTCATGAGCCTCCTTTCTTGGAGATTTCGACAGCTCGTTGCGCGGCCTCTTCCATGCTTTCCAGCACGTCGATTCCGGCCTCCGTGAGTATTCGTTTTCCCTCCTGTTCGTTCGTGCCCATCAGCCTGATCACCATTGGCTTCGTCACTCCGACTCTCTCCTTGGCCTCTAGGATTCCTTTTGCAACTTCGTCGCAACGGGTGATTCCTCCGAGAATGTTTATGAAGAGCACTTTGACGTTCGCGTCTGAGAGCACTATCTTGAGGGCGAGCGCCGTTTTTTCTGATGGAGCTCCTCCTCCGACGTCGAGAAAGTTTGCTGGTTTCCCACCATAGTACTGTATCGTGTCCAACGTGGCCATTACCAAGCCTGCCCCGTTGCCTATGACTCCGATGTTTCCATCGAGCTTTACGTATGCTAAATCGTTCTTGAGGGCGTCTATCTCTTGTGGGCCGAGTTCGCTCTCCCCTTCGAGTAGCTTCTTGCGGTATTCTTGGTGACGAAAGAGGGCGTTGTCGTCGATTATCATGCGTGCGTCTGCTGCGAAGAATTTTCCGTCCGAGGCTTCAACCAGCGGGTTCATCTCGATGAGTTCAATGTCGTATTCCATGCCGACTAGGTAGAGTTTTTCGAGTATTCTGCCGAGGTCTGAGATTTGTGTTCCTGCGTAGCCCATTTTTTTCGCGATCTGTCGTGCTTGGAATGGGTGGAAACCGAAGTTGGGGTTTATCGGAGTTGTAATCACTTTCTCGGGGGTTTTGGAGGCCACTTCCTCTATGTCCATGCCTCCGACGGCTGAGGCAATGGTGACGTATTGTTGTTTAAACCTGTCCGTGGTTATGCCGAAGTACAGTTCTCTTTTTACCTGGATTTTTTCTTCGATCCACACGCTCTTGACTGGGATGCCTTTTATCTGCATGTTCAACAGTTTTTCCGCGGTTTTCTCAACTTCTTCGGCAGAGTTGGCGAACTGAATGCCGCCTGCTTTCCCTCTTCCCGCAACCAAGACTTGCGCTTTGACCGCAACGGGCATTTTCAGTCTCGCCGCAACTTCGCGTGATTGCCGAGGGTTTGAGGCCAAGCCGCCTTGGGGCACGGGAACGCCGTACTTTGCAAGTATGTTTTTTGCTTCGTACTCGAACAGTTTCATTCTGACGCTCTCCTCATCTTATCGTTTCTATCGCAATGTAGGATTTTGTGTCCTGTATACCGTCGATGGAGGATAGCCTTTTTAGAATTTCGTCGAGTTTTTCTCTCTCCGTCATCACGAGAGCATCCACGTCGCCAGCTATTCTGAACGCCTTCTGAACGGCAAGCTCTTTGATTTTCTCGTAGACGTGACTTCTCTTTAGAGGTGAAACCTTGATGAATATGAAGGCGGGAGTCGTGGAAATGCCGAGCGCATTGAGGCCTTCTTCGGTCACGTCGATGAAGCCTCTTCCGGTTCTTATGTAGTTCAGGTCTCGTAGTTTTCGCAAGTGAACGTTCAAGGCTTGTCTGCTTATGTCCAGCTGTCTCGCCAGTTCATCCTGCTTTAGGCGCAGAGTGTAGGCATTTGTCGATTTGCCCTTGTCGCAGAGCAACTGCAGGAGTTGTCTTGAACGTCTTGTGAGATTCTCCAAATTGTCTCCTCGATCTTTGAGTTTTTGTGAAGATTGGTGTTTACGATAGTGTCGTTTATTTAAATGTTTAGCAAGAAACAGGAACAAAACAGATTCTTTTCAAAATCACGCTCTTGATAGACTGTGGATTTAAACCGTAATGTATTTATTAGCGGAGAAAGAAGGTTATGAAGCCTACAAAAAAAATGGAAACTAGGAGCGAGGCGGTAAGGAATGTCCGAAAGCAATGCAGTGTTGATCGGAAACAAGCCAGTAATGAACTATGTACTGGCATGCATAACCCTCTTTCACGGCGGAGCTAAAGAAGTTAATGTTAAGGCGCGGGGAAGATCGATAAGTCGAGCGGTTGATGTCGTCGAGGTTGTCAGACGCCGATTCTTGCCAGACGTGAAGATCAAGAGAATTGGCATTGGAACTCAGCAGATGGCACCCAGAGAAGAGGGTGGCTCGCCTTCAAACGTCAGCACAGTCGAGATTTCACTTGAACGATAGAATACCATTAGTTCGGAAAGCAATGTGCTCCGCCGCCCCTCCTTTGTTCATGGAGGGCCATTCTATAGTTGAAGATGGGTCTTTGCAGTTTCTGCCTAAAGAGCGGTATACTGTGTCAAAAGTGTTCGGCTAAAGTGAAGTCTGGGGAAGTCAGCGAGACAGACTTGAGAGTGGCCCGTTTGCTCCTGTCCCTAGAGGAAAAGTTTCCTTCGCTTCAGAACGTGTATTTTCATAAGACGGTTGAGACGGACGGGACGTTGGCGATTGTGGTCGGTCCTGGGGATGTTCCCCGTCTTCTGGGATATGGAGGAAAAATCATTAAGACGTTGGGTGAAGAGACGGGAAGGAACATTCGTGTTTTGGAGAACGGGGTTGACAATCGCAAATTTTTGGAAGACTTGTTTGCTCCGTTGAATATCTTGACGATTAACACGATTTGGCTTCCTGATGGGAGTACGGAGACGAGGGTTATTCTGGGGAGAAAGCGTGGTCGTTCTTCGCTTGATGTAAAGGCTTTAAAGGAGATTGCCAGTAAGATTCGCAACATAACTTTGCGGGTTGAGTTCGCGGACTAGGCTTAGGCGAGGCGATTCTGATGAATTTGGATTCGGTCGGTGACTGGCGCAGAACACACTATTCTGCGGATGTTAAGCCCGAGATGGACGGTCAGGAGGTGACGCTTTTTGGCTGGGTTCAGGAAATCAGGGACCTGGGCGGGATTCGGTTTGTGATACTGCAGGACAGAGAGGGCACGATTCAAGTGACGGTGTTGCGGAAGAAGGCAAGCGGCGAAGTGTTGTCGAAGTCGGATGCGCTACAGAAGCGGTTCAGCATAGGTGTGAAGGGAACGGTGAAGAAGACGCAGATGACGCCGAGAGGCGTCGAAGTGCTGCCGAAGGACATCAGAATCTTTAACACGGCCGGGGAGTTGCCCATAGACATAGGTGGAAAGACGCCTGCTAACCTGGAAGTCTGCTTGGATGCGAGGGCGTTGGATCTCTGTCAAGAGAAAAACATTGCGGTGTTCAAGATTCAACACGTGGCGACGGAGGCGATTCGAAGTTTTCTGTTCGAGAGAGGCTTTTTGGAGGTGCACACGCCGCGCATAATCGCGTCGGCTACGGAGGGCGGTGCGGCGCTTTTTTCAATTGACTTTTTCGATAGGAAGGCGTTTCTTGCTCAGAGTCCGCAGTTGTACAAGGAGGAGCTGGTGATGAGCTTGGAGAAGGTGTTCGAGATTGGTCCGTTTTTTAGGGCTGAGATGTCGCACACGCGTCGTCATCTGAGCGAGTTTACGTCGATTGATGTTGAAGAGGCGTTTGCGGACGCTGAAGACGTGATGGAGTTGCTTGAGCAGGTGATTCAGCACACGTGCAGGAGCGTTGTTGAAAAGTGTGGGAGGGAGTTGGCGACGCTGAATTATGGTTTGAAGGTGCCTGAGGTTCCGTTCAAGCGGTTCACGTATTCGGAGATTATTGAGGAGTTGAAGGGGGAGGGAGTGAGTGTTGAGTGGGGTGAGGATATTCCGACGCCGGCTTTCAGGACAGTGGGGAGGCTTCATCCGGATTTCTATTTCATTGTTGAGTGGCCGACTGAGGCGAAGGCGTTTTACATTAAGCCGCGGGATGACAGGCCTGAGGTTTCGGAGGGTTTTGATTTGATGTGGAAGTGGATTGAGCTAGTTTCAGGCGGGACGAGGATAGCTTCGAAGGAGCTTTTGACGAGGCGTTTGAGGGAGAAGGGTTTGAACCCTGAGTCGTTTAAGCATCATCTGCAGGCGTTTGATTATGGGATGCCGCCGCACGCGGGTTGGGCGATAGGGCTGGAAAGATTGACGATGGCGTTGACGGGTAAGAAGAACATCAGAGAAACTACCCTGTATCCGAGGGACAAGTTCAGGCTCACGCCATAAAGTTGACAAGCAGCCTATTCGCAAGATTCTTGAGTTTTCATATTTTGCGGCGGCTCTAGCCCAGTTTCGCATCTGTTTCGCGCAGGGACGATATGAAAAAAGTCTTCAAGCGGGCGGTCGCCCCCTCCCTTTTTTTCCTTTACATCAGATGTAATGTTGCTTTGTAATGTTGTATTGTAAGTTTTCCATGTTGAATTTTGACCCCCAGCTCTGCGGTTGTGACGTCAGTTGTAATTTTGTTTTGTGACAAGCCATTGTAAATTTCCATGTTGTCCGTGCACCCTTTCCGAAAATGCCTCGAATTTGGTCTTGGAGCGGCCGTCAAGGTCGACCCGCTTTGCGTGGGCCGTAAAAGAAAAATATGAGTTTAACCTATAGAATAATGGGGGTTGAAGATGGTTAAGTTTTTTGAGCGAGCCGAATGCAGAAATTGTGTTTCCAAGGGCGGCAGCCACTGTTGGAACCAGTGTTCATACAATGCCTGGTTCGTCTCATTAATCCTGCTTTGCCTCAACACTTTTCCTTTCTTCACCTTTTTTGAGCGTCCGCTCCGTCGAGTCTCTTCATATCCATTATCTGTTTGACCGCGTGGAACGCGCGAACTGGCTTACAGTAAAACGTAGGAATTTAAGAGCAGACATTCGCGAAGTCGAAGTTCTGCACGGTGGCAATCTTTGCCCTGAACCCAGTGTTTGGCACTGTTTCTGTAAAAGTTTACATGGGTTTTAGTTAAAAATGTCCTAAAAACTGATAAACCCCCCTTCTCTCTACTGCGCAGCATGCAAGATGATCTCAAGATCGCGTGCGGAGTGTTCGGTGCAAAGAGTCTTGAGAACAAGCCAGTTTTTCCTTACATTTATTGGGGTATGAGGGCGCAGAATCATAGGGGTCATCAGTCGCACGGTTTTTTGACGTTTCAGGATGACAAGTTTCATGTTCACAGGAACTTGGATCTTGTGCCGAAGATAAGGACGAGTGCGATTCAGGAGTGGTTTGGGCGGCTGCCTGGGAGCGTGGGTATCGGTAACGTGAGGTACACGACTTCTGGAAAGTGTGATGACATGTCGCTGATTAAGGGGACTCAGCCGGTTACTGCGACGAAGAACGGCAATAAAGTGGCTGTTTCGTTCAACGGCAACGTTGTTAACACGTTTCAGCTTAGGAAGGAGATTGACAGTAAGTTTCGGGGTTTCGAGTATGAGTGTGACTCTGACCTGATTTGTCATAAGCTTTTGATTGAGCTTGTGGAGCGTAAGGATTTGGATTCTGCGGTCAAAGTGTGCATGCAGGAGATTGAGGGAGCCTTCAGCGTTGCAGGCCTTACGGAGAAGGGTGATTTGTTTGCTTTCAAGGATCCGCACGGCATAAGGCCGCTGTGCGCTGGTCACAGTCCGGACGGTTCGACCCTCGTGTTTTCATCCGAAACCGTTAGTTTGGACATTAACGGTTTTGAACGGGATTTTGAGCTGGAACCCGGAGAGCTTGTGACGATTTCTGACAAGGGTTTTGAGAGACGAAGACTCGTGAGTGGTGATCGGAAGGCTTTCTGCGCGTTCGAGTTTGCGTATTTTGCGAGGCCGGATTCGCGGTTTGATGACAGGTACGTGTACGAGGTTCGGGAGGAGTTCGGCAGAAACCTCGTCAAAGAAAATCCCGGCGCGGTGAAGGATGCGGACATTATTCTTTCTGTGCCCGAAACGGGTGACGATTCGGCGATGGGTGTTCACGAGGCTTCGGGGATAAGGTGGGAGAGGGCCACGCGGAGACACAGGTACGTTACTGAGAGGGCTTTTCTGTTACTGGGCAAGGATCGCAATTCGACGATAGACAGGAAGGTCAACATTCTGGCCCCGAAGGTTGAGGGAAAACGGATCATAGTCACAGAGGACAGCATCGTCAGAAGCGACACGACACGGATAATAGTCGAGAAACTGCGAAGAATGGGCGCCAAAAAAGTGTACGTGTTCGTGACTTTTCCACGCATAATCGGTCCCTGCCTGTACGGCATAGACATGGCAACGTACGGGCAGCTGATAGGTTCACGCCACAGTCCAGAGGAGATTGCCAAGATAATCGGAGCGGACGCGGTTTGCTATCAGTCTCTGGAAGGACTCGTGAGGGCGACGGGCTTCAAGAAGGACCAGCTGTGCACGGCATGCGTAACGGGCAAGTATCCAACGCCTATGGCTCAACAGATAGCCGATAAGATGAAGAAGCAGTTCTTGGAAGGCCGCGAAGAAGATAGAAGAGGGTACGAGATAGATCCCGCCGAGATGGCGTAGCGGCGGACAGGATTAGGCGTTTCAAAGTCACTTTGTGAACTTGGAGAATTTGCTCGTGGAGAAGGTGGGCGTACTCGTCGTTTCATACGGTTCAAGAGAGGCCGCGATGGTTGACGCCTTTGCGAGAAGCCGAAAATACAGGGTGGAGCTTTATGTTGCGGACAAGCAGCGGAACCCGTTCAACATCGAAAGGGCCGCCAAGCACGTTGTCATACCTGACCTGAACATTGGTGAAATCTGCAAGTTCGCAGAGGCCAACAGGGAAAGCATCGACTTCGGCATAATCGGTCCAGAGAAGCCTATTATCGAGGGCGTGCGCGACCTGGTGGAAAAGGAGACGAGCATACCGTTGATCTGTCCCACGAAAGAGTACGCCATAGAGGAAAGCAAGGTCCAGCAGAGGCTTCTTTTTCAAGAAATCGTTCCCGAAGTGAACCCGCGCTTCAAAGTTTTCGACCCGAGAGATTACCGGGACAAGGCTCAGGTGAAGCAGGCCGTCGAAAACTGGGTTGACGAATTGCAAGATCAAGCGGTCGTCAAGCCTGACAAGCCCACAGCGGGAAAGGGAGTGGGCGTCTGGGGAGACCATTTCACGACGCGAAAGGGACTGTTTGAACACTTCCTATCCAACTTTCAGTACGGCACCGTTATCATTGAGGAAAAGGTTAACGGGGAAGAATCGAGTTTTCAAGCCTTCTGCGACGGCAAACGGCTCGTGCCCCTTCCAGACACCAGAGACCACAAACGCGCGTTCGACGATGACAGGGGACCGAACACGGGAGGAATGGGCAGTTACAAAGACAGGGGCGACGTGTTGCCGTTCCTGTCCAAAGCGGATCGGGAGAGAGAATTGGAGGTGGTGGAGAAGATTTTTGGAAGGTGGCAGTCGAGCTCAAAGGATGCGTCAGGTTTGAGGGGTGTGCCGTTGTATGTGGCTTTCATGCACACGGGCAAGGGGTTGAAGATTCTTGAGAATAACAGCCGCCCAGGAGACCCCGAAATAATTAACGTTCTGCCAGTCTTAAAGGACGACTTTGTCGACGTGTGTTTCAGAATTCTGGAGGGAAATTTGAACCAAATTAGCTTGGAAAAGTCGGCGACCGTTGTGACGTATAAGGTTCCGCCCAACTACGGTGGATACGCTGAAGCTTTTCCCAACCTTGTGAGAGTAGGCGAGGTTGGCAAGCCTGTTGACCTTTCGGGAGCCTACGAACTGAGCAAAAAGTATGGTGATCGTATTCGTGTTTATCCTGGTTCGATGGATTTGCGAGACGGTGAAACCTTTGCTCTTAAGTCGCGGACTGTGTGCGTTGTCGGCGTGGGTGAGGATTTGGAGAATGCTAGAAATGTTTCTCTGGAGGGCATAGCCGCCGTAAAAGGCGGCGCATTGTGGAGCAGAACTGACATCGCTTCCAAAGCGCACATTGAGAAGAGCGTGAAGCACATGGAAGAGTTGAGGCGCAAATGATGAAGAGAGTCTTTGTCTCGGACTGTGAAGGGCCGATTTCGAAGAATGACAACGCGTTCGAGTTAACTTCTCATTTCGTTCCTAACGGGGACAAGCTGTTCACGGTTGTGAGCAGGTATGACGACGTGTTGGCAGAGGTTGTTAGGAAACCAGGATATGAAGCCGGTGGCACGATTAAGCTGATTCTGCCTTTTCTCAAGGCCTACGGCGTCACCGACCAGAAAATGAGGGAATTCTCGGCCGAACACTTGGTTTGCATCGCGGGCATTGGGAACACGCTTCAGCATGTTAGGGGTTTGGCCCCTGCGTTCATAGTCAGCGCAAGTTATGAGCACTATCTGAGAAGCCTATGCGAAGTTTTGGAATTTCCCTTCGAGAACGCCTATTGTACACGGGTATGCTTGGACAAGTACGGCATTGGCGCGAATGAGAAACAGAGGTTGAAGCAGATTGTGAGGGAGATCGCGAAGATGCCCGTGTTCGACATCCCTTCAGAATACGAGTCGCTGGATGACCTGGCAGAAAAGGAACAGGAAACGGTGAGGCGGCTTGACGAGATTTTCTGGAAAGAAATTGCTGTTGAAATGGAAATTGGCACGGTCTATTGTGAAGTTAAACCAGTGGGGGGAGGCCAGAAAGCTGAAGCGATCGAAAACATAGCGGGGAGGCTGAACGTTGCAGTGACGGATGTCATGTACGTAGGTGACAGCATAACGGATGACGAGGCTTTCAAGCTGGTGGAGAGAAAGGGCGGCTTGACGGTGTCTTTCAATGGCAACCAGTACGCAGTTAGAAACGCGGAGATTGCAGTTCTTTCTGAAAACAGCGTCGTGACAGCTGTGATTGCTGACGCGTTTCTTAGGCTTGGAAAAACTGAAGCCTTACGCTTGGTGAAGAACTGGAACAAGAAAGCGCTGGAGAAAAGCGGGATAAGTCAGTCTTTGATTAAGCGGCTTTTCAAGTTGTATCCGAGGAAGCTACCTGAAGCCGTCATAGTTACCGAAGAAAATGTTGGGACTCTGGCAAAAAAGAGCAGCAGGTTCAGAAACAAAGTCAGGGGAGAGGCCGTAGGAAGGTTGGGCTGAAACTCGCCCCTCATCTCGACGCGTACGCTAGTGCACGCGCAATGTTTCATTAAAATGAATTGCGGTTTTATCCACTGGCAAAATCCCGTGTTCTAGGAGGTAGTCTGCGATTCTTTCTTTTCCGGTTGGTTTTGTGGTGTCGCGATTTCGTGGGTTTCTCCTGGAGGGATGACCATGATTTGCGGTTCCGAGGGCTTGAGCTCTGGCTTTGTGGGTTCTTCGGGTTGTTTTTCGGTTTCTGTTTTCTGAGGTTCGAGTTGTTGTTCGTTTTCGGGTTTAGGAGTGACTGGCGTCGATGGTTCTGGGAGGTGTTCAATAATCGTGATGCCTCTTACCGTTAGAAGTGAGCCTATCCAGACCATGATCCCTAAGAACATTGAGTGGATGCATGCTCCAATTATGGAGGGAAGAGATTGACCGAGCGTCCGCAATAAATCTCCCGAACCGATAATGGAGAGACTTTGGGTCAGGAAGCCGTAGGCGCTTACGAAAGTGAATATCAACAAAGAGACTCCTATTACCAGAATCGTGACTCCCGAAAGGGCGATTTTGTCTCTGAGTTTTTTGAACATGTTCAATTCCTATCTGTATTGAAAAGAATCAGGAATATTAAATATTATGACATTTGAAACTGAATCCTAGCTAAATATCGAAAGAATAAAACAGAAACATCCAGCACATAGAAACTAGCGCGCGCCGCTTCTTGAGTCATTGACGGCTTAATCCGTTTCCATTCAGTTCGCGCCCGTCAACAATCATCGAGAATGCTCAAGAGTTCAGTTAGACTCTTGACAATCTTGTCTGGTTTGACCTCAGGGTGATTCTGCCCGGCTCTTCTTTCTATCAGGATGGTTTTCATGCCAACTTTTTTGGGGCCTATGATGTCTAGATCCAGCATGTCTCCGATGAAGACTGCTCTTGAAGCGCGCAGGCTCAAAGCATTTAAGGCCCTCTCAAAGATTTTGGGGCTGGGCTTTCTCACGTTAATCTCGCCGCTGATCAATATGATATCGAAGAACTTGCTCAGGCCGAAACGGTCTAAGAGTTGCCTGCCGCATTCGGGGATGCCGAAATTTGATATTAGGCCAAGCTTGTATTTTCCGTATAGTTTCTGCAGAACGTTATACGCATCGGGGTCTATGCTAACGTGATGCATGAATTCTTCGGCAAATGCCTCAGTTGCCTCTGACACGATGGGGCTGGATGCGGCAAGATTGAAACCGAGTTCCTGCAGCGTCTGGACAATCCGAACGTTGAAGTGGGGTTCCTCCAGACTCTGGCGAGACTCCGAATAATATTTGTCTCGAACCTCGAAGTAAGCGCGGCTGAAATCTTTGAATGTTACGTTGATTCCGTTATTGATCAAGGATTCGTCAAGTTTCATCAAGCAACTTTCATAGTACACTTCTCCAGGTTCGAGCAGCAGCAAGGTGTCGAAAAGATCAAAAAACACAGCCTCGACCTGCATGTCCACCACCCTGAATCTCGTCTTGGAATGAAAAGATAAAAGGGTTTTTGCCCCGAAACAGCACGCGAGTATCAAAGATTCGAGATTTTAAACCGCGATTATGCAAGCGGGGCGAACCAATCTACAAATTTCCTACCAAAGAGGACACGCGCTAGATGTAATCCATGAACATTATCATGAGTGTCTGCCTCTGCATACTCCCATTTTTCTCCTATTCTCAGACGTCCTCGGTTTTGCCCTGTTCCTTCCTGATATAATCAAGAACGGCGTTCCTAAATTCTTGCGTTAGTTTAGCTACTCCTGGTCTTGAATACTTAAAGAGGTCAACACTTCTACTTGCCTCTATTTCGCTTAGAACTTTGGATGCTCCAAACACATACATACTAACACGAGAAGGAGAGTTTCTCAGATACTGCATTATGTTCGATCTTTCAAAGAAGAGTTTCTTGAGGTTGTCAGTTTCCAAGGAAACGATGATTAGGGTGTACCGTTTTTTCCCTAGAATGTTCTGCGCCGATCCGACGTTTGTATCTCCCTTCTCACTTATCTTTTTTTGGTTGAAGAAAATAGAATCCTTTGAGAACACAAGCAAATCGATTTTTCCAACAAGCTCTTGGACAGACGTTCTTAGTCCAGTAATCTGTTCAAATGCAGGTGCTTCGGGATCATCTGTTATCATTAGAACTTTCAAATGACCACATCCTGAACGTGTTTCTCTAACATGCTGGTTCTCTTGGTATGCAGACTATCCCGCGATATTTGATTAAAAGGTTTCTGGCAGTGTCATCTCGAAAATAGCATAGCGCGCGCCGGTAGCAAATGATTTATACACTTAGTGCCTAATGGTTTTGTGGGTGTTTCGAATGGTTGAAGCTCTGATTCTTGTACGTGTAGGCTCAGGTGAAACGGCAAATTTCATGAAAACCGTCAAAGAACACTTGTGCAAGATTAAAGGCGTCAACGAGGTCTTCGGTGTTTTCGGCCGTTACGACTTTGTTGCAAGGGTTCAGACGAAGACGCTCTCAGACTTGGGCAACATTGTCACTGACTGCATAAGGGGAACTATCGGAGTAGTAGCGACAGAAACGCTCGTAATCGGCTTCTGAAATCAACAACAGCACTTCCACTAACCATCTTCTTTGGTTTCGTTTCGCTTGGTTCCGTTTGATGGATTTTTGCTTCACACTCATTAACCCTTAGTTTGTCGTCTATTGCTGTGCAGATAAATACGTGCGCCGTCGTCTCGTCGTTTCTGTTTTTTTGGCGGTTGATATCTATCACTGCATCTATTCGGCGTATCTCTATATCTAAGGAGACAAGAGAGAACAAGCTTGCGCTTGATTTGGACCAGCACTGGACGCACGAACGAGTTCATTTCCTAGGAGGTTCTGGGCAACTATTTCGGCGGCGCATAAGAGAGACCCTGTTGCAGGCGCCGTAAACGCAGCGATTGAGAACCACACATTGAAAGCCTACGAAAGCGATTGATAGTTTGAACCACATAGATGCAAAACGGGTCAAAAGCGTCGCAACCGCGCTTAACTGGAACGGGACGCCTAACTCGGTGTAGAGCTGTATCATTACTACCTCCGTGAAGCCGACAACTGCTACTCCCGATGTCTGTAGACTTACAGTCAACGCATACACTATCAGCGCCTTGTCCACGGGCACAGGAAAACGTATAGCCGAAAAGACAAGGATAACCAGAAGGACATCAAAGACAGATGCTAAAGAGGAGAAAAAAGCAGCTTTTATCAAAACCCTAGGATTTCCACGTATGCTCTGAATACCTTCGTGAAACGGGCCTAACGTCTTTTGCGCGCTTTCCCTAAAACGTGTCCGGTCCCAGTTTTTTCTTCGAACCAACGATATTAGCCGCGCTATCCAGCCTACCACCCTTTCAGTAGCTTTCGGCTTAATACTGAAATATACAAACGCTACAAACAGGGCAACCAAAAGAGAGATGCTGACGACAGATAGAATTAGAAACTCTGGTTGAAGACCATAGTTTAAGGTCAGCAGAGTGAGCCCTGCAACCAAGGTCACCAGGACGATGGCTACGCCAAATAGTTTCTGAACGACGACCGACGCCACAGTCTTGCCGGTATCCAATCCAGAATCTTTGGAGATCAGGTAGGCTTTGAAAAAGTCGCCTGAAACGCCGCCCGGTATCACCTCGTCAACAAACAAGCCAACCCATGAAAACAGAAAGGTTCTCCACCTGCTGATTCTCAATTGAAGACCAGAAAGCAGGTTATTCCAACTCAATGAAAGGCAGAAGACACTTGCCAATACCGCAACGAAACCCAACATGTAGTAAAATAGGTTTATGCTCTCGAATGTCATTATCAAATTACCGACGCCGACGAAGGAATAGAGATAGAAGGCCAACACTGCCAAACCAGCAACCATCGAAAGCACAACCCATTTCCTGTTGGTTTGGTTTGGTGCCGAACTCATCAGTCAGCCAGCCTTTGCTAAATCATTCACAACGACAAAACTATTTAAACAGAAACGCCAGGGCATCTTGAAGCGTGACGTCCGAACTAGTCGATTTCAGATTCGTTCTCGCTAATGCGCGGCTGTCATCAATTCACCTAGGACATTCTCTAATTGGTGGACAGTTAGGACGAAACGCACATTTATTTTATAGCAGAACCTTGCCGTTCTTTCTATTTTGACTTCATGCTTAATGATTAGATTCCTCTGTTGCCATGATTTGAACTGCCTGTTCAAAAAATAGGCTGCAAAGAAGGGTATGAGTGGCTCCAAAACAAAAACGACTTTCAAAAGAACACGTACCAACTGGCCGGTGAATGATCCGGTCTTTTCCCCTCTTCTGTGTGTGAAATACTGAAACCATCTTTCAACCAATCTGTAGGCCTCAGGTCGAGCTAGACGCCTTCATCATCCGCGCATGGATAGAAAATCAAGAAGAAATGAGGACGCCTTTTTTGAGAATCCTAGTTTTCAGTTTCGCCTTCACTAGTTCTTTCCAGAGATGATCCGTTGCTTCATTTGTTGGAGCTATTTCTTGGCTTTTGGCTTTATGAGTACCTTCACTGAGACGTCAACGGTAATCCCTTCTTCGTGGCTTTCCACTGCAAATCGCCAATCTTTCACTTCCGCGTGTAAGTCTTTCAACTGACCAACCACTGAGTCTTTGAACCCGGTTATCGCATCCCTAATCCTCTCCATTCTCTCAGGTGTAACCTCGACTTTTTCTGCCGTTTTCAATCACCTCCCGATAAGAAACTGCATTTCACGATAACAAGTGACAATAAGCTTTTTTATGTTTTGCTGCTGCAGGTCAACAGTCACACCTCGGATTCCCTTGGTACACAACGCAACGGTCAGCGCAAGTTCATTTCCAGCAGGCTCAATGCACGCGCTGTTAATCTTTATTGGCTGGTCCCAAGGGATTAGACCCCAAATGGGGACAATTCCAACTCTCAAGTTCCCCAGTGCTCCCGCGACCGCACGACACTAACGAATCGCCTAGCAAATCCTATTTAACTATCGTTGATCGGTAGAGCTCACCCGAGCGCTACACGTGCGTTCGGCGGCAAAGTCTGTCCCCACACGCGATGCTAATAAACGAAATATGAATTGTAAGAAAATAGGGATGCTTGTTTTTGCTCATGGCTCTTAGCCCGCGCCCCTCAAACTGACTGCTGAGGTTCAAGTAGAATATCCTTCCCTTCAACTTTCACCACGTATGCAGCTTCATCTTTGATCTTTGGGTGCATGAAAAGAATCTTTGGACCAGAAACAACTTTGCCGGTTGTGATGTCAAATTTTGCCCTATGCTTTGGACAGGTCACCGTATTTCCCTCCAACACTCCTTTAGAAAGGTCGCCGCTCATGTGTGTGCAAATGTTTCCGATGGCGTGATAGACGCCGTTTACGTTGGCTATCAAAACTTCTTTTTCAGCAAGCTTTACGACCTTCATTTGTCCCAGCGGGATCTCAGAAGTTTCAGCAACTTTCACAAGAGTCAATTTTTCCACCTCCGTTATTCATATTTTTTTTCTCCAATTCTAATCACGATTAATTGCTGATCGCGGGTGCTTGTCGCAAATACTTCGTGTCTTGTACTTGTTTTAGCAGGAACTCGGCCAAGTCTGCACGCGAAATCCATGTGCCCACTTCGCCCTTTCCGACATAGCCAGCCTTGACTTTTCCGGATTTGGGATTATTGTTTAGCATCGTTAGGCGCAGATAGTCCAATCGAGGTCGGAGTTGCGCACGGTTTCAGCGGTGCTAACTATGTCTTTGTATGCATCGTGCATCGTGACCTTGACAATGTTGACCATAGCCCTGGTTCTGAAGTTCAATGGGTCGTTGGGATCCTTACCGCTCAAGGTTGACGTGATGACCAGTCTGTGTACGTTTTGTTTCTTCATCGCCGCAATTATGTTTTGCATGCCTTGAGTGATTGGTTTATTCTTTGAACCGCCCCTTGGACCCAGAGTGCTGATTACTGCGTCTGCACCGGTCACCGCACTCTCAATCAATGGTTCATTGGCCAATTTGCCTTGAATTACCTTCAAACGTTCGCTGCTGATGCCAAGTTTGACTGGATTACGAACATATGTCACTACTTCGTGTCCTGCTGCAAGAGCTTGTTCGACAAGTTGCCTGCCTGTTTCGCCAGTTGCTCCAAAAATAGCGATTTTCATTTCATCACCAAAACGCTAAACTCTTGCCAAGACCTGGCTACCCTCTACTCTCACCGTATACGTGAGTTGATCATAGGTTCTGATAACTTTTTGCAATTCTCTCTGACGCTGTAACACCTGTGATATGGTCCTCTGGACTTCTTCGGGGCACTTTTCAAACATGTTTGCGCCGCCTGCCATTTCCACTGGTCTGGAAACCATTTTCCCCGTAATGACATCAAATCTTGAGAAGTGTTGAGGACAAGTCACGATGTTTTTGTCCAAAGTGCCCATAGAAAGCCTCGCGTTCATGTGACCGCATCGGTCACTTATTGCGTAGATTTTCCCATTTACGTTTACGAGCATTATCTCTTTTCCATTCACTTCAACGTGCTTCATTTTGCCCAAAGGAATATCCGAAGTTTCAGCGACTTTAACAAAACTCAAATTTCACGCCAGCTTATTTTCAATTGATGACATTAAGATTAAGGGAAACATAAAAGTTACTCATCGCGAGTGCAGCGTCAGCCTTCTGTGAATGAAACGCCGCCGATGGGACTTGGACTTATGAACACGCGCACTTCGCTACTTTCGCGAGAGGATTTGAGAATGATGTTATTTGAGCTTAAAGCGTGAGATTACAGTCCTTAAATCTCGGAAGCCTGATAAATTGCAAAGATAGAACAAAGGATACAGGGTATTGAGCACGGAACAGAGCAATGAGCTCAAAGTCGGCGATAGCGCCCCAGATTTTACACTTCCGGATCAGTCCGGTGCGATGGTGAGCCTAAGACAGTTCGTCGGCAACAATATCATAATGCTTTACTTCTATCCGAAAGACTTCAGTCGAGGGTGCTCTGCAGAAGCCTGCGCGTTTAGGGACAGCTACGAAGTGTTTGAGCAAGCGGGCGCACAGGTTCTGGGTATAAGTTCTCAGTCGGTTGATTCGCACAACAGGTTTGCTATGATGAATAAGCTTCCGTTCATCCTATTGAGCGATTAGGATGGAAGAGTGAGAAAGCTCTACGGTGTGCCTTCGACTTTAGGATTCCTACCTGGAAGAGTCACATACGTTATCGACAAGAAGGGCATGGTCAGACACATATTCTCTTCTCAGTCGCAACCTACAAAACACATAGAAGAAGCCCTCAAAATCGTGAAGGATCTCAGCCAAGAATGGAATTCGAATGGCAACGTGGAAGAGGCTCTACACTTCATGTTACCCCGACTTGGTCCCGCCAACCTTAAGAGAAATAAGAGATAATACGAGAAAATGTGTTTATCTTTTTCGTGCGCTATAATTTGTTTTGGTTTATGGCGGGCCTATGAGCGAAGAGAAGAAAACATCTCAAGACGCTTTGTTCAAAGAGGCTACTCTCGACGCATTATCATAGTGTAAAGAAAGAGAAAGAGGTCGGTAATTGAATAACCTGGCTCGCAGGTACTATTCAAATTCTTGATTAGAGGGTGTACCGTGCACGAGAATTACTTTGCAAATTAAGGGGGAAAGGAACCCTTTGTGCACGATACACCCTAAAAGTATTAAATGATACAACCAATTTAAGCCTTGTCAACACAAAATCTTTATGAAGCTCTCAAATATCGGCGGGATAGCGAAAACTTGTTTCCTTTTACCATGGAAATAGAGTACAGCGTGTTGAGTGTCGGGTTTGTTACGTTTGTCCATTGAGTCCCTTCTGGGAACCGCTGATCTTAAATATTTTGCTCATTCCCAAGGTTTCAGTGCACGATGCGCGTGCCAGTCTCCCCTTGCAGGGCGCGTTCGAGATTTTCTGGGTTGGTTATGAGGGCTTCTTTTCCGCCGTGTTCCAGATAGCTTGTTATCGCTTCGATTTTTGGGCCCATGCTGCCTGGGGGGAAATGCCCCTGTTCATGGTATTTCTTCGCTTCCGCCAGTGTCATTTTGTCCAGTGATTTCTGATTCGGCTTTCCGAAGTTGAGAGCCACTTTTTCCACGGCAGTAGATATCAGAAAGAGGTCGGCCTTGATGCCTATGGCGAGGAGCGCCGAAGCATAGTCTTTGTCGATTACTGCTTCCGCCCCTTTGAGCCTGCCATCCTGTTCAATGACTGGGATGCCTCCGCCTCCGACGGCGATGACTATTATTCCTTTGTTGACTAGGGATTTGATGACGTCCTGCTCGATAATCTTGACAGGCATCGGAGAGGGTACCACACGGCGCCAACCGCGGCCTGCGTCTTCCATCACATCCCACCCTCTTTCTTTTCTGTACTTTTCTGCTTTTTCTTTGTCATAGAAGGGGCCGATGGGTTTGGTGGGGTTCTGGAAGGCGGGATCATTCTTCTCGACTAATGTCTGAGTCACGACTGACGCAACGCTCTTTTTGATTCCTCTTTGTTTGAATTCGTTGTACAGGCACTGTTGTATCATGTATCCTAGGGCTCCCTGAGTGTCAGCTCCACAAGAATCAAGCGGAACCGTGTGGAGAACGTTGCTTGCCAGTTCTGAACGTAAAAGGATAAAGCCCACTTGAGGGCCGTTTCCATGAGTTATAGCCACTTTCCACCCTTGTTCTATCATGCCGGCTATATGCGTGCACGTTTCACGAGTTGCGTCAAATTGATCAGGCACAGTCTGATGGTTCTTATCCTTAATTAGAGAATTTCCACCGATGGCCACGACCGCCACATTTCCCATAAGGTTCCACCTACACATCGAGCTCTGGCTAGAGGTAAATTGTAGAAATCTGCATTGCCCTATAAATATGAGCGCGTCTGTTTCAGGCACCGACGGTTCAGTCGCGAGCCTTCAAACGAATTTGCCCGTAAAATGACAATCAGAGTGGTGAACATAAAAAAAGATAGTTATCAACCCCTTAGCTCGACGCCCGCCCTCTCTCAGCAACTTCGTTCAATGTAATTCCGTACGGTAATGCGTCATTCTCTTGCCATCGGATTAAGACGTCCCATGATAATTCATTCTCATCGTCCGCATCTTTTTCGAGTTCACTCAGAAGGTTGCGTACATTAACGCTTTGATTCTTCTCTTCTAAGCGTCTCGCTGCCTGAGCAAGCAAGTATTCTGCAGCCTCACGTTCGACATTAAGGGTCTCGGCAAACGAGTCAGCATCGTTCCTCTGTTTGAATGTGGCAATTTTTAACCATCGTGTCCCATCATCTGGTTGATATTCTGAGGAATATGCGTGAGGATTCGGAATAAAAACAGCCCAACCGCCCAGTTCGCTTACTCTAGCAGCAGAAGGAGACGCATCGCCAGGCACCATGTTGTCCGTTACGTATATGTGCCAACCATGGTTCGTGTAGCCATCAACAAAAATAGTCTCGTGATCGTCACGAAATGTAGGAGTATTCATTTGAATATCCTCACAAACACGCCTTCAGCTCCGAAACTATCCTAATAAACTTTTTAGCCCACCAAAAAATCAAACTAGACGAAAAAATTGCCCGCCAAATGCACTTAGAATAAAACACGCGGGCCGATTTCTGACGGTTGTTTTCGAGAAGACTTGAAGCGGTAGCTTCGAACTCACCTGTGATCAGGTTCTTCCTGAGCAGATGATTCTCATTTGAGCGTACAGTTTTCAGGATGCTTTTTCTAAACCATACGTACTACTCCAGCAACCAATTAAACAGAAACTTCCCGCGAACCACGGATTATGCTATCCGAATGTACTCTCAGTCCCGAAACAAATAGCGCGAATGCATTTTCCGAAATAAAAGAAGGGTTTTGAAATATCCGTGTAGATTTCGCTTTCGAACGCCCAGACGGGCACATGATATGGTTAGCATACGATTTTGACTAGAAAATAAGCGGGCGCTATTTCAGGTATAGTTTGCTTCGTCGCGCGTTTTGGGAGTTTTGCTTGAGAGCCTTCAAGCGACGGTGGGCGTAGGTTCTTGTCTCATCGTCAGTGAGAGGACAGCCATCTTAGCAAAGAAACTGTCTTCAGCCTGGTCATATACCACTGAGTTCGGTCCTTCCATGACTTCATCTGCTGCCTCTTCGCCTCTGTAGACTGGAAGCACGTGTGTAACAATCGCCCGCTTGCTCATGAGCTCATCGACATGCTTCTGCTCAAGCTTCCAGTTCTTGTATTTATCGTGTATTCTGATCTCGTTTTCTGCTCCAAACGCGGTCAGGCCTATCTTGCCGAGTTTAGAGGTTGCCCAGCTTCGTGGAAAGACTGCATCTGCATCTTTCAGTGCTTCTGTAAAACGATGTTTTTCTTCCAAGCTTCCGCCGCTTGTGTTAGCATTCTCTCTTGCTGTTTGGATGATTTTGGGGTCGATTTCAAACCCGGGCGGATGGGCTAGAGTGACGTCCATTCCGAACCTCGTTGCTATTAGCAGCTCTTCCTGTATGCTGCATCTTCCTCTGAGCCTGCTCGAGTAAGCCCATGTGATTGTGTATTTTTTTCCTTTCAAATCTCGAAGTTTTTTCCTGAGGGTCATGATGTCTCCGATGGCCTGGGTCGGATGGTACGTGCAGCAGGCCAGGTTTATGACCGGAACCTTTGCGGCTCTCGCGAACTGTTCCACGATTTTTCTTCCACTGCCGTAAATATAGTCGATGGATTCATCCAACACTCTTACTCCTATGCCGTCGCCAAAGGTGCTGTACATGCGAGCCGCATCTTTCAGAGTTTCTCCTTTTTCGATTCTCGTGGTTGCAACGTCGATGTATGAGGCGTGGCCCCCAAGCAGTTCCATTCCGGCCTCAAAGGCTGCTCTCGTTCTAGTTGATGGTGCCCAAAAAAGCATGAAAAAACTTTTTCTTTCCAGAGTCTTGGCCGGAAGCCTACCGTCTTTCCTAATTCTCCTCAGTTTCTCAGCAAGTTTCATCGTGTCCAGTAATTCATCGATGCTCCAGTCCTGAGTTGTTATCAAGTCCCTTCCAAACAGGCTCGACACGAATATCGCCACCAATTGGATAGATTCCGAAAGCATACTCCTAGTTTTGCCAGATCCGTCAAGTCACGAATATGTTTGATGACTTCACAGAGTCAGAGTATTTTAGTCTTGTTTGAGACGAGTCAGACCATCTTCTTGTTTATAGATTGAAACTCTCTGATATCGGGATTTATCGTTGGCGCTTTCACAGACTGGGTTATCGCCGCTTCTGGGTCCTTCAGTCCGCTCCCCGTTATTAGCACGACCACCGTTTCGTCTCCTTTCACGTTACCTAGATTGACGAGTTTCACGAGGCCGGCGAGGGCTGCGACGCCTGTGGGTTCTGCGAATATTCCTTCGGTTGAGGCTAGGAGGCGCTGTGCATCAAGTATTTCCTTGTCGGAGACCGCTTCAGCCGTTCCGTTCGTTTCTCTCAGCGCAACCAAAGCAGCGTCTCCGTCCCATGGAAACACATCGGAAAGGCCGCCTGCGATGGTGTTGGGGCGGCCCCACGGTTCTATATCAAACGGGCTTTTGTTCTGCTTGAAGGCCCTGACCAGAGGCGCGCAACCTTCCGGTTGCACTGCGGCAAGTTTTGCCGCGGACTCTGTAAAGCCGATGTTTCGGAAGTCGTTGAAGCCTTTCCATATTCCAGCAAGGAGACATCCTGAGCCCGTAGGAACCATCACCCAATCCGGCGTGTTCCAGTCGAGCTGCTCGACGATTTCATACGACATCGTCTTTGGGCCCTCAACCTGGTACGGGTTGAACGGGCCGAAACTGGGGCAAGGGTACCATCCGTATTTCTCGACGACTATCTGCAACATCTGCACGGTTGGGTCCTTCCCTCTTTCGACGCCTCTCAACCGAGTGACCCTCGTCCCGTAAAGACGGATCTGGGCGAGCTTGACTTCGGGCGCCGATTCCAAGACGAAGGCAAAACACTTCAATCCAGCCTTTGCGGAATGAGCGGCAAGGGCTGCAGCAGCGTTTCCGCTTGATGCTGTAACAGTTGTGCCAACGCCAAACTCGACGGCTTTCGAAACCCCAACAGTCATCGAACGATCCTTGAACGAGCCCGTGGGACTTCTAGTCTCATCTTTAAGATAGAGCCTTCGCAGGCCCAGTTCTCTAGCGAGTTTCGTTGCCTTAATAAGAGGTGTTCCTCCAGCATCGAGGCTGACGATGTTCTTCTTGTTCTTGACCGGAAGAAATTCATAGTATTTCCAAACGTTCGAGGCTCTTCTGCTCAGAGTTCGTTTGGCCACTCTTTCTGCGATGGCTGAATAGTCGTAGTACATGTCGAGACGGCCTCGGTCCTTGTTGAGGCACATGCAGATTTTTTCGTCAGCCGAGTATTCTCGTCCACAGCGGGCACATTTCATCTTCGTGACGAAGGCCAACCAAAACACCATCACTCAATGATTGACTTATTGAAGGCCGACTTTCTCGTTGAACTGACTGATTAGTTCATCTATCCTGGGCACCAGCTTCTGGTTTTCGGTCCAGTACGACTCATAATCGTACCATTGACTGTTCAGCTCAGGAAGACTGAACATCTGCTGCTCTATCCAAGTGAAGTACTTCAGGTGATGTATCCGTTTCCGATCATAATGGTTGAGCTCCATCATCGAGTCAGTCTTCACCGCCATAAGGTGTCGGTGGAAATCTTTCACCGCGTCCTTCTCGCCGTATTCGCCTTCTCGTTCCTGCGCCTCTTGCAGCCGGGAGCGGTACAGTTCCATCGAGTCCGTGAACACTGTCAGCACGACATCTTCGCGCCCAAGCTCGTAGTACTTCGCGAACTTTATCGACATCAGCACGTTCGCTATGCTGGAAATGCCCAGCAGGTCAAGCCTCGAAACTAGTTCCTCGGGAACGCCTGCCTCGTCCGTGAGGTATCTGCGTCCGGCTGACTCGTTGAACAGTCTCATCAGGCTGAGCGGATCGTTGTCGTCAATTCCAATGGCGAAATCCGTGTTTCTGACGTTGTGGATCCAGGGAACGTGCTTGTCGCCTATGCCTTCGATTCTGTGCGCACCGTATCCGTTGAGCAGCAAGGTGGGGCATTGAAGGGCTTCTCCTGCGGCGATCTTCGAAGTCGGATAAACCTGTTTCAGGTAGTCTCCGCATGCAATCGTGCCCGCCGACCCTGTTGTGAGGCAAACGCCTCGAAATTGGCCTTTTCCGAGTTCTTTCTTTATGACCTCTTCCATCGCGTGCCCCGTGACGTCATAGTGAAACAAGTAGTTGCCGAATTCGCTGAACTGGTTGAACACGAAAATGTCTTTTCGCGTCCGCTTGAGTTCCCACACCTTGTCGTAAATCTCTTTCACGTTGCTCTCGCTTCCGGGTGTGGCGATTATCTCACCCGCCACGGTCTTCAACCATTCAAAACGTTCTCTGGACATTTGCTCCGGAAGAATTGCGATGCTCTCGCATCCGAGAAGCGTCGCGTCATAGGCTCCCCCCCTGCAAAAGTTTCCGGTGCTGGGCCAAACCGCCTTGTGCCTAGTGGGATCAAACTGGCCCGTCACCAGCCTCGGAACGAGACAACCGAAAGTCGCGCCAACCTTGTGCGAGCCCGTCGGAAACCACTTCCCGACCAATGCGATTATCCGTGCCTCGACGCCGGTGAGCTCCGGCGGCAACTCCACATAATTTGGCGCGGACTGAAACAGCCCGCCCTTTGGCACCGGCTCGTTCTTCCAAGTGATTCTGAACAGGTTCTGAGGGGCAACGTCCCAAAGTCCTATGTTCTTAAGTTGTTGTTTGATTGCACTCGGCGCCATGTTGGGGTTTTTCAGCTGAGCAAACGTTGGGACAATTATGTTCCTATCCTTACACCTCTGAACCGTTCGCTCGAGCTGTTCCTCGTTAACCGTGAGATCTATCAATCAATTCGCCCTTCGTCCATTCTGAAGAGATAAAACTTATAAATCCACCTACTGCTTTTGCTAGACCCAAGGTGTAACAAATGAAGCAGTACATCGGAGTTTTCAAGGGAAGAGACTGGCTCGAGACACAATCATGGAGCCAAGAAGACCTCAAACTGCTCATATCCGCCTCTAAAGATTTGAAACAGAAGTACAAAGCAAGAAAATCAACCGCCGACATTCTTCGCGAGCGCACGCTTTTCATGATTTTCTTCAACCGATCACTGCGGACCAGAAACAGCTTCGAAGCCGGCATGACCCAACTGGGCGGGCACGCACACTTCCTCTCGCCCCAGGACATCTACGTCCCAGCATTGCCAGAGGATGAAGAAGCCTACAAGACGGAACGCATCGCCGACGTGGCCCGAGTGCTCAACGAGATGGGAGACGCCATCGCAATAAGAATCTACGGCGACGCTGCAAAATGGATGTACGGACGCGGACACCGCACCGTTGAAGAGTTTGCCAAATGGGCAAAGATCCCAGTCATCAACATGGAAGACGATGTCTTTCATCCCTGCCAAGAAATGGCGGACATACAGGCAGTAGACGAGCATGTTGGTAAGTTTCAGGGCAAGAAATTCGTAATGTCCTGGGCCTACAGTGAAGGCTTGAAACCGCTCGCCGTGCCCCAGAGCTGCATCCTGATAGCCTCAAAAATGGGCATGGACGTAGTGTTTGCCAGGCCTAAAGGCTTCGAGCTCGAGGACAAAATCATCAAGTGGGCAAAAGAAAACGCAGACCGCTACGGGGGCAGCTTCAGGGAGACCGACAACATGGAAGAGGCTTTTGAAGGAGCGCACGTCGTGTACCCTAAAAGCTGGACTGCAAGGGCTGCACTGCCCGGACCGTGGGGAGGCCCCGCTCAGCCCGACAAGCAATTGGCGCTGGAATACGCACGGAAGAACAAAGGGTGGATATGCGACAAGGCCAAGATGGATTTAACGGACAGGGCCATTTACATGCACTGCCTACCCGCCGACCGCGGAATGGAAGTCACAGACGAAGTCATCGATGGACCCCAAAGCGTGGCGTTCGACGAAGCAGGAAACCGGCTGCACGCCCAGAAAGCAATCATGGCCGCTATAATGTGAGAAACGCTGCGAACCGTTACTCTTCCAATATTTCATTTTTTCTTTAGCGGTTTGTTCACTTCAGCGAAACGTTCGGCCATCGCGTCGAACAGGCACCCTGCGCCGAACCTCTGAACGTCTGTCGCGGGTAGGTCTGTTTCTTTTTCTGCTTGCCTCATGGCCGCCCTGATTTCTTCGTCCGACTTCAGGCCGTCGTAGTTGTAGATGTAGCTGATTGCGATTCCAACCACCCTGGTTTGAGGGAACACTGTTTCAATCAGTCGGATCTCTTCTTTGGGGTTCGGCACTTTCATCGTTGGAAAACCGTCCCGTGTTCCTCTGAACGGATCGTGGACCATTATGACGGCATCGGGTTGAGCGCCATACAGTATTGCGAGAGTTTCCACTCCGTAGGCTGGGTGGGAGAGTGAAGCCTGTCCTTCAACGATGATAAAGTCCTTGTCCATCTTTGCAACTTCGCCGGTCATCTTGGCCACTGTTCCAGGTATAAAATCGCCGGGAATCGCATCTATGGCTGCGCCAGCGTCGCCTCTCACCAGCATCATCGTTTGGCCCGTCGCTACGGCGCCGACTTTGAAGCCTCGTTTTTCAGCCTCCTTAGCGAGTTCCATCATGACTATGTTCTTGCCGGTTGCCGCATCAGTGGATAGGATTGCGACGACGGGCACTTTGATTTTTAAGACTTGCTTGAGTACTTCAAGATTCTTGGGAGGCTTTCTCAGATCAATCAGTTTTACTCCGTACTTCTCTGCGAGGTCGCGGAATTCTGGTTGGTCGCCGAAGAAATAGTGCAGTCCGCTCACGACGTCTAATCCGTTTTTGATGGCCTCTGTGATGATGCTCCTCCACTCTTCTGGGAGGCTTCCTCCTGGCGGTGCGATCCCGATGATTATAGCACCTGGCTTGTACTTCAACGCCTCTTTGAGGCTTTTGACGACGGGAATGTTCCGCTTGCCTGTTCCGACAGCTTCTCCAGCGTCCTTTCCCGCTTTTTTCTCGTCAATCACTCCGACAATCTTGTACTTGCCCCCGTAAATTACGAGGTCGTTGGCAGTCTTCCCTTCAAGGGTTCCCAAAGCCTTGCTCGCAAGAATTATGGCTGTTTTCCGACTTTGAGACAAGTAAATCACTTCTCTTTTTCATTGCTCCACCACCTCGCTAAAATATAACTTTATCCATTGACAATTCACGTTTGCGAACGGGGCGGTTTGCGGAAATGGCTGTGGATATGGTTTTGAAGGGTGGAAAAATAGCGACTTCGACCGGCGTCGTGGAGGCAGATGTGACGGTGGACGAGGGGAAGATTGTTGAAATTTCGAAGACCATTAGTCTGCCCGAGACTGGCAAGGTGCTGAACGTCAGCGGGCTTTTCATCCTTCCGGGAATCGTTGATGCTCACGTTCATGTGTGCGATCCAGGGTTTATCCGGGAAAGTTTTCGAACGGGCACGGCGGCTGCGGCTGCTGGCGGGGTGACAACCATAATCGACATGGCTTCGTCTGGCCAGCTTCGCATTTCCTCGGTCGTGATGTTGAACAGGAAAAAGGAGGCGGCTGAAAAGGAAGCTTTCGTGGACTTCGGTCTGTACGGGGGTGAAATCGCTGATGAGAAGGACTTGGTGGAGATTGCAGAGTTGGTGAGGGCTGGTGTGGTGGGTTTCGGCGAGATAATGATGTGCGGTGACATGCCTGTCAAGAATGACGAGGTTCTGCTGGAGGCTTTGAGGCTGATTTCAAGAGCGAAGTCGGTGGCAGCCGTACATGCCGAAGACAACTCCTTGCTGATGGCTATGAAGCAGAAGATGATGTCCAGAGGAAGAGGGGACGCTTTGGCGTTTGCTGACGCGCGTCCCAACGAGGCCGAAGCGCAGGCTGTGGCCAAGGCCTTGATACTGTCCAGAAGAGTGAATGGGAAGCTTCACGTGTGCCACTTGTCAACGAGGGAAAGCTTGGAGTCGATTCGAACTGCAAAGGCTCGGGGGATGCGTGTGACGACTGAAGTCTGTCCTCATCACTTGTTCTTGACGAGAGATTCGTACGCCGAACTGGGTCCGCTCGTTATCACTACTCCACCCTTGCGGACAAAACACGACGCGTACGCGCTTTGGAACGGTCTGAACGACGGAACCATAGACCTGATCGTCTCTGATCACTGTGCTTTTAAGAAAAAGGAAAAGGACGTGGGTTTGCAAGACGTCTGGAAAACTCCGCCCGGAGTACCGGGGCTCGAAACGCTTGCTCTGCTGATGCTGGGAAAGGGGGTTAGCGAGGGCAGGGTGTCACTCGAGAAATTCGTCAGGGCTTCTTCCGAAAACCCGGCAAAAATCCTTGGGCTGTATCCGAAGAAAGGGGCTCTGCAGAAGGGCGCCGACGCAGACATGCTGATCGTTGATCTCCACAAACAGCACAAGATCACGGCGGAGGACATGAAGTGCGTGGCCGATTACACGCCTTTCGAAGGGTGGACTGTGAACGCAAAACACGTCATGACAATGGTTCGAGGACGAATCGTCGCCGAAGAAGGCCAGGTGATTGGAAAAATGGGGTATGGCAAATTCGTAAAGCCTTCGCGATAATAAAAAAGGACTCATCACGACGCGCATGCTTGTTCGCAGATTCTGGTTACTGATGTTTTGCGGTGGCTTTCGCCATGTAGCGCGCCAAAACGAAATTCATAAAGGAGGGGCCAATTTTCTTCTTAAATGCTTAGCGCGGGCTAGCTATTTAAGAGTGGAAAAGTCAAGAATAGCTCGTACGGTATGAGATAGAGTGAAGATGAAGATTTCAATCATACTGGGAACTCGGCCAGAAATCATTAAGTTCTCGCCGGTAATTCGAGAGTGTGAACGTCTAGGCCTAGACTTTTTTGTTCTTCACACGGGTCAGCATTACTCGTATGGCATGGACCGAGTCTTCTTTGAGCAGCTTGAACTGCCGGAAGCGAAATATAATCTTGACGTGGGCTCGGGAACCCATGCTGAACAGACTGGAAAGATGCTTATTGGAATAGAGAAGGTGTTGAAGCAGGAGAAGCCCTGTGTTGTTCTGGTGGAGGGAGACACTAACACTGTGTTGGCTGGCGCCTTGGCTGCGAGGAAGCTGGAAATCAAGGCTGGACACTTGGAGGCTGGGTTGAGAAGCCATGACCGCGAAATGCCTGAAGAGACCAACAGGGTTGTTGCAGATCATTGTTCAGACTTGTTGTTCGCTCCTACGGCGAAGGCGAGAGAGAACCTGCTCAGAGAAGGGTTGGATGAGTGTGCCATTTTCGTGACGGGTAACACCGTCGTCGACGCTGTACGTGAGAATCTGGAGCTGTCGAAGAGGAAAGGAGAGGTGTGGGAAGAGTTGGGCATTCAAAATGGCGGCTACGCTTTGGCCACTGTTCACAGACAAGAAAACGTTGACAATCTCACAAGGTTTCGAGGCATTATGGACGGATTGATGAGGGTCCACAAGGATTTCGGCATCCCTGTCGTCTATTCCGTTCACCCCAGAGCCAAGAAACAACTTGCCGTCTTCAGCATTCAATCAGAAGGCGTTAACATAATTGAACCCTTGGATTATCTGACTTTTCTGCAGCTTGAGAGCAACGCCAAATTCATCCTGACAGATTCGGGCGGCGTACAGGAGGAAGCTTGCATTCTTCACGTTCCCTGCATCACGTTGCGGTACAACACCGAGAGACCGGAAACCTTGGATGTCGGAGCTAACACGCTCGCAGGCGCTGATCCGGACGAAATCGTCAAGAAAGTAGACCTTATGCTCGCCAAGAATCGCGACTGGGAAAACCCGTTCGGAGATGGCAAAGCAGGCGAGAGAATAATCGACATATTGAAGGAAGAATTTGCCTAAACCAAGAGCGCGCGTGGTAAAGTTTTATCGTTTTCTCTCTCTAATTCTTATCGACTTCTTCCCATCCAAATAGGACCAATCTTTGTCCTTTGATAAGAAGTCTTTTCTTTCCTTCTCTGTCGTAAGCCTCACTGCCATTTCACAGCAATCATCCCCGTCTGGAAGTGCCTTGATATGGATTAACTTGTATCTAGAGTTGTAAGCCATGTATTTTGCGGGGTCGACATAACAGTAAAGGCGACCCAGTTTCTCTTCTCCGTATTCCTTCCAAAGTTTGTCCATTGCACAACCGTATACTCTTGTTCTCTTCTCACCATTGACTTCGCACGTTTCGCCTCGGTCATGATGGCCAAGCTTTGGAACTCGAAGATAGTTGCCCTTGCCAAAATTCTCAGGCGATGCTTCAAGTTTTTGATCAACTATTTCCTTTCTTGTTCTTTTCCCTATGCAGGCTCCATAGTCTTTGATGGCTTTCATAATCAATCTTTTTCCTTTTTCTTCGCCAAGCTCCTGAATCAATGTCTTAGCGTAAGAAAGATGTAAGAGAGCTAACCTCCGAGTGCTAATCTCAACCTCTTTTTTCGCTTCCTCTAATGGAATTGCCCCTTCGTTGGTTGCCGTCATAACGTCTCCCTCGGTATCGATCAAATTTTTTGTGCTTGAATTAGTAAGCTTATTTCAAAGTTAATCGTTTTGCGGGCGCTACCGCGCGCTAAATAACAGCGCTCCCTGTTCTATCGCAGCGTACACTCGTGCCTTGTCACAGCGCATCTTGTTTTGTCTTTTTCTTGATTCCTGAGTCTTCGAATCTTTTTTCAAGTTGTTTGGCGATGTTGTCCGGAATCTTTTTTTCGAACGGAAGCTCCTCGGCCTTCGATAGGCGTTCTAGAACCGTCTGGCTTAACTTGCCCGCTGGTGTGAAGGCTTCTGGTCCGCACCAGCGCAGGTCTTCGAGGTTCGTGTGCATTATCATGGCTGCTCCTCCTGCTCGTGATAGCATGATGGACGGAACGTCGTAAAAGGCTAGGGGCATGTGATCTGAGCCTCCCATTCCCATTTCGCTGGTGGCTTGAAGGGATATTCCAAGCTCTTTTGCTATGAAAGTCAGGAATGACTTCAGCTCTTCTGAGCCTAGGACGACGGCGTTTAGTGTTCCGAGAAGTATTCCGTGAACGTCGAAGTTGAGGCAGAGCTTGAGGTTCTTGATGTTGTGGGGGTTTTCGGCGTAATGGAAGGAACCGCGCAGTCCAAGTTCTTCGGAGCCGAACGCTGCAAATCTGAGGGTGCGAGTCGGTTTTTCACCCGCAAAGATTCTGGCCAATTCGAGCACTAGGGCTGTTCCTGCGGCGTTGTCATGCGCCCCCAAAACACTTCTTACAGTGTCGTAATGTCCACCCACGAGTATGTCCTCATCCTCAATAAGTCCGGGCACTTCACCTAGAACGTTCTGGCTCTTAGCAGTCAATCTCTGCACTTCCGTGGTTATTTTCAACCTTTTCGGGCCTTTTAACACGTTCAGCACGTCATCGTGTGCCATCGAAACAGCTGGCACGTTATCCTCTGCGACATATTCGGCACTGATAGACCGGTAAATAGTGGGAGCCAAGGGGGTTCGAGAAGGGTAGATCAGGGCCAAAGGCTTAGCCTTGAGAACCTTGAAGAAATCTTTCTGATGAAGGACCATACCCAAAACGGCTATCCTGCTTTCAATTCTCTTCAGCGCTTCCTGCGACGATGACTCCAGCATAACCAATTCGCCTTCAACGCCTTCCGGCCCAGTTGACAGAGAATTGCCCACAGCCGCACATCCCAGTTGCGTGCCGTCAGGAAGCGAAACTTCTTCTTTCAGGATTCGGCTTGTCTGAACCTCAAACTCATCTAGTCTAACGTTGGCAAGTCCCAGTTCCTCAAACCACGTCTTAATTTGCCTTGCTGCCCTCAGCTCCGACTCCGTCCCAGATTCCCGGTTTCCAATACCTAAGACAAGATTTTCCATAAAACGATACGCCGAACCCGCCTCGAAAGACTTCATTTCGCACGCCCACCCTTTTTCTAACTAGTCTACGCATACTCTAATAAACACTAGCACTGACGGGTGCAGAGACGGTTCAAACTCCTAACGAAACGCGCGCTCGTTATGTCGTATGTTTCAAGCTAGAGTACATGAACCAAAGCTTCATCCACCGATCGCAAAGCGTAGTTGAACAGAAAGAAAACAATTAGCACGACTATCAATATCTTGAAGATGCGAAAGTTCCTGTTGGTTTTGAACCAGCTCTTCACAACTTCAAGCCTAGTCATAATCCAGACGACTCCTACAGCTGCTTGAATTTGGATTGGGATAAGGTAGAGGAACCGGTAGTAGTATGGATCTGGAGAAACGGCCAATAATGCCAAGGCAGGAACTGCGATCCACAGAATCATTATTTTGTTGAACCTTTTTGCAAAGTCAAACATGGAAAACACGCCTACAATCGCCAACAATACCAGAAGCGGGTTCCCAAGCAGACCTCCAACGTATGACTGAACTATCATGGCAACGTTGCGCTGAAGGTTCAAAAGGTTTGAAACACTGATGCCTGAGCCAACTTCATATATACCCCCTCCCGCCGAACTGCTTATGCCTTTTCCAAACGGCGCCAAAGCATACACCGTATAGAAGAGGAAGTTGGACGCAAGAAGCAAAATCAACAGGAGGATCTCTCTTTCTCTTCTCGACCTCTTTCCAATAAGCGCCCATGCAAAATAGATGATTAGAATTGCCATCAAAACGTCCCACGTGTAAGGATGCGTCAGAAGCACAGAAAAGCCCATGACTGCCGATGCTGCCAGGTATTTCCAGGATTGCTTTTCGAAGCTGTTCAGCAAGAAAATCATCAGAACAAGAGATTCGATGATGGCCAGCCAGTTTGCCAAGAAATACCCGAACAAGCCAACCGTAATTTGAAAGGAAAAGGATGAAAAAAGCGAGGACATTAGGGCGGCAAGCTCATTTTTGGTTCCTACCTTAACGAACCAGTAAATTGCCAGACTGAGGCATATGGCAAGAATTGTGGGCATGATGCGGACGACGGTTTCAGGCGAAGAACCAGTTGCGATTTGGACAGCGTACATGAGTAGAATAGGGAAAGGCCTGTCCGTGTTGAAAGCGGTCTGCAGCCCCTTCTGCGCTACGCTGCTCAACCAGTTGACGTAATCCATGGAGTCTGACCCGATCAGGGCTGAGTTTGGAAGGTGAACGTAGGGGTAGTAAGCTATGAAGGCGGCAGCTGCCAATGAGAGGAGCAGGCAGAGAGTCACGCGTTTGCTGTTCAACTTCACTGTTGAACCTGCATCTTGAATGCCAGAGGGTGAGATTTTCTCGGTTATCGTTCCCATGCGCTTTGAAGATGTAACTCTTGAAAGTGCGTGCTTCACGGCTGGAATCCATATCCAACTGTAGAGGAAAAGAAGGAACAACCAGGACGTTAGAGGGTACAGCACGTTGAACATTTGAAGGTCGATTGTGGGGAATATCCAGCGTGAACTGGATCCGAAGGGGACTTCATAATCGAAAATGTTGGATATCCAGGATGAGGCCGAGGCGAGTTCAAAGAGTATCAACAGGCCTGTAACGGAAGACAACGTGAGGGCAGCTGCTTCTTTCCTTCCCGCCAACAGGTAGCCGTTTCCATAGTAGGTTGATAGACCCGCTATGGCGAGTCCTGCGGGAACGGCGAGGAAGTAGGCTATGCTGCCGTTAACTTGAAAAACTGCAAGCGAGGCTACCAGAAGGAGGAAGGGCAATATTGTCCAGCGCGGAACACTGACATCTCGCAGTGCGTTCACAAGCAGCATTTCCAAAACAGCCACCAGAAGAGAGACAACCCATATTGACAGATCCACCGTGGGCGAGAAGATGACGATGTTAACGGTCATAGGAGAATAGAGAAGATAAAACCTGATGTCCAAGAGGTTTATGAGCTTGAAGAGCCCGAACAGAAAGGTGACTGCCGTGGCCAGAGTGGCCAGAAAGAAGTTTAGCAGCAGAGCAGCATGGCGAATTGAAATTGGCATCCCCGATTCAGCAAAATTTAAGTGAGCAGTCCTTGCATATATGTCCTCGACAAAAAGGATAGGCCATGAAATCCCGATTGGTTGTTTCCATCGTAATTTCCATTCTAATCGCAAGCGGGCTCGCCGCCTCCTACACGGGCTACACAACAGTCCTTGCAAAGCCGACTCATGGCTTCACATTGATTGTTAGCGGCACTGCTTACGATCCGCAAAAACACATATACGTGAATGTTGCTCTGAATGTGACCGGTACAGCCGCGGGAAAGATGAACACTAATATAGATCTATACGTAAAAGGCGGAGACGTGAGCGTAAACCATGGCTATGGAACCTTCTCTGTTTCACATGGGTGCGGAGAACTGGTTTCGTCCTGCCATTTCATTGCATTGTATATCTGGCTGACTCCCAAGTATGGAGGACAAGTTGCATTCTGGTGCATGTCCGGCAGAACAGGAAAATTGTCCGACCAAACACTGCAGGTTTCACTGGGCACAAACCACGTTATACTCCCAATGACAGGGTGTCCCAGACTTGACGACTTAGATATGCAGGGAACAATTGCCCCAGTCTACTAAATCTATCAGACTCAAATACTGACGCGTCCGTGTGGTTTATTCTTCATGCGTCTAGGTATTAAGGCGTAATGTTCTAAATGGCGCCCGTGGTTTATCGTCAGTTTTAGTTGTGGAGCATGTCCAGCAAGTGGCCGAGCACTTTTTCGCCATCGGCGCGGAGGCCGTTGTGCTCGTATTCGCTGGTGACCCATAGCTTGATGCTGCGAATGTTTTTTGCAGTTTCCTCTGAGAGTGTTCGCTCGACGTACATGTCGTTGTAGTAAACTGCTGCTGCGCACGGAACTGTGTTGGATTGCAGGACCGATTTGTCGTAAAGCCGAGGCCAGCCGTCAAATGTCGCCAAAATTTCAGCCGTCTCTTTTAATGGTCTAAGGTACTTGTACTCTTCAAACATCCATGGATACACCATCTCGCCTGTGAAGTACACTTGTCGGTCACGTCTGATTTCAAATTCTGAACGTTCTTGTCGGAGGCGATGCGCTGACCAGTTGGAGCCAGTTTCTTCGCAGTAGATTGATTCGTGGAGAATCGCATAGATTGGGTTGGTTTCAAACGAGAGAGAGTTTTCGAAGCCGCGCAGGAAAGCATAGCTCATCTGTCGACCAGCCGCGTCTTGAAGGAATACTTTTTCGAGCAGGTAGTGGACTTGTTCAAACCCGTTGCTCATCCCGAAGGCTATGCCGAGTTGCTGAAACCGCCTCGGTGACAGTCTGTCGCCTCCTGGCAAGTTCACCTCGTGCGAATCTAGATAATCGACGATTTCTCTTACGCGATCTACGTCTTCAGGGTAACGTTCAAAGTAAAGTTTGTTCTTTTCGATGACACGCTGATATGTGGCTCGATAAACATCATCTGGCGGCCGATTTATCGGCGGCAGTCCACCCGTCATAATCGCTTCCTTCAATCCGTGCGGCGCGGCAGACAGATAATGCGTCACACAGAAGCCTCCGTAGCTCTGCCCCAGCACACTCCAGCGGCCACCCTCTCCAAGCAGTTCGCGTCGAATTGATTCAGCATCTCGCACGATAGAATCCGCCCGAAAATTCTTCAGGTAGTCAGCCTGTTCTCTAGAAGTGGCAAACCGCGCCAACGTCTGATAGTTGACGGGCGTACTGCAGCCTGTCCCGCGTTGGTCAAGCAGGAACACACGATATTCCTGCAGTGCTCTTTTCAGCCAGCCACTACTGCTTTCAGGACGCAGCGCTTCCATGCCGGGCCCGCCTTGAAAGAATACGAGCCACGGCAAATCGGTCTTTTCCTTGCTACCAGCGACAACTTCGCGTCCAAAGACGCTAATCATCTCACCGTCAGGCTGCCTATGATTCAAGGGCACGGTGAATTCATGGTCAGTTAAGACAATTCCCGGTAGACGATGGACGTACTTGCGCATGTTCAACCTTCCTTCAGATAACGAACGGCCTATTGGTTACCCACGATTGACGTAATAAAGCTTGCACAGACAGAGGTTACGCTGCCAATGCAGAAAGACGTTGGTCGTTTCAGGTCGCATACTAGTCGGTTAGAGTCAGTAGAGGCGCGCAAGCAAGTACAGTGTCTCGGTACTTGTCTAGAATCATCACGGCGTGTTTTTCTGCTTGGTGTTCCCACATTGGTTTCTTATCTATCCATTGCCTGAGGTGCATCCCTTCGTGGGCCGTGACTTTCACGAGTGCTTCCTTCCAGTCGTTCAGCATTACCGCGTATTTTTGGCAACGCTTGTGGTCTGGATAGACGGAAAGGTATGGAAAGTGCTTTGTCTTACCTATCCTTACTACGATTAGAAAGCGTCGGCTGTTGCAACCGCACGTACAATCCTCTGCGCTCGCGAAGATCCGTCCATAGAACGCATATTTGCTATTTTTCACATGCACTTCCAACTCTTCGGAATGTGGAACATTTTTCAAAGCGAATTTCACGAGGTCTTCAACCTGATCGGAAGGATATCTTGAGCTGTTCTTGACAATCACTTTAATGCCCTCTTGCCTGTTGATGTTACAAACTGGTCTCGCACCAAAGCGCGAGAACTCGTGCTCTAATGCTGGCTCATTTGATAAAGCGCTTATGAAGCCAGAATCAATACTGAGAGTCAATTGTGCAAGCCTCCTCCTTCCAGTCCAGTAGCTCAACAGGCAAGACATCGCCAGCGAACACGCGCTGGTCTCCCATAAAGATTTCCGAGGTTTCAAGACCGAATTACTTGTCAGATTATCAAAAGCAAACCGGATGGGCTCAGGACGAGCCCGGGCTTAGCGTTTAACAATCACATTTATTACTTTTTTGTTCCTAATCTCAAGACCAGCTCATGGTGATTGAAGTGAAGGAATATGATGCCATCGTCTTAGGCTCGGGATCTGCGATGGAAATCGTGAATGAGATGGAACAGGAAACCCCAGGCATTAGAGTCGCGGTTATAGACAAGGATGAACCTGGCGGAATATGCTTGACACGAGGTTGTATTCCTTCCAAAATCCTATTGTACCCAGCCGAGATGGTGAGGACCGTTGAAAGGGCCAGTGAGTTCGGAATATCTGTCGACTTGAAAAACGTGGATTTCCATGCAGTTATGGAGCGAATGAGAAAACTGATTCAATTAGAAATAGATGCCATGAAACGCGGGCTCACTCACACTAAGAACCTGGATTACTACAACAGTGTCGCTGAATTCATCGCACCCTACACTATGAAGGTTGGAAAGGAAACTATTAGATCGCAAATGATTTTTCTGTGCACCGGATCAAAACCGCTAATCCCACCGATAGAAGGTCTGGAAAAAGTCAAATATCATACGAGCGACACTGTTCTTAAAATGGACAGCCTGCCTCGGAGCGTAGCCGTCGTCGGCGGAGGGTACATCGCAGCAGAATACGGCCATTTTTTTTCGGCTATGGGATCAAAAGTTACCATTATCGGCAGAAATCGGCAGTTCATTCCCGAAGAGGAACCCGAAGTGTCGGCCCTGGCAAAGAGAGAACTGCAAAAGCACATGACGATATTTTCCAACCATGAAGTTCGCAGCGTCGAGAACACTTCAGATGGAAGGAAAAGACTGGTTGCCATCAACAGAGAGAGCGGGAAAGAAGTGGAGGTGGCCGCTGAAGAAATATTGATCGCTTCAGGAAGGGAATCGAACACGGTTATACTTCATCCCGAGAGGGCCGGAATAAGAACTGACGAAAAGGGATGGATAGTTGTCGATGAGTTTTTGGAAACGTCACAGCCGAACGTTTGGGCTTTTGGGGACGCCGATGGCAGATACCTCTTCAAGCACGTGGCGAACTACGAGGCATTGCTCGTGTACTACAATGCCGTGCAGAAGAAACGAGTCAAGGTCGACTATCACGCGGTTCCACACGCGGTCTTTACTTATCCGGAAATTGCCAGCGTCGGACTCAAAGAGGCAGAAGCGATAGAAAAGTATGGCAAGGCTAACCTTCTGATTGGAATCCAACGCTACGAAGATACTGCAAAGGGAGTGGCTATGGCCTTGAAAGACTTTTTCATCAAGGTCATAACGGAATCAACCACGACGAAAATATTGGGAGCACACATCATCGGACCGTACGCCTCCGTCCTCATCCAAGAGATTATAGACCTCATGTACACATCAACGCAGAGTGCACAACCAATACTGGAAGGAATGCACATTCACCCCTCCCTGAGCGAAGTTGTGCAAAGAGCGGTCGCATCCAGCGTGCCCGTAGATCAGTACCACCACATGCTCGAAGAACATTATGGTCTTTCCACTGAGTGAAACATGGGACGCGCGCTGTTGGCGCTCGCCGAAACTTGAATCCTTGTCAATTTTTTGGGCAGTATTTCAGCAGGTCCTCGAAAAGCTTTGTCAGTTTAGGCTCTTCTCTGGCAATATCCATGCTTGTGATTAATCCAACGAGTTTGCCGTCCTGGACAACTATCAACTTCTTGAAGCCCTTCTTGACCATGATTCTTGCTGCCTCTTCCAGACTGGCGTCTTCTCCTATGGTCACAAGGCTGGCCGACATCACGTTCCTAGCTGTCAAAGCGGCTGGAAGAAGTTCCATCTGAAGCACTCTTTCCATTATATCCTTGTGAGTTATCAGTCCGATAGGCCTGTCCTTCTGGACGACAACCACGCTGCTTATGTCAAACTTCAACATTGTTGCAATTACTTCTTGCATGGTCGTGTCTTCTCTGACAACTTTAACATCGCGCGTCATCGCATCTCTAACTGACAACATTCCTGCCATCGAAATCCCTTCACAACACTTCCGACCTATTACGCACACTGCTTATATAAAAAAGAATCCATCAGCCAAAACGCAGGTGGAGACGAACTACTTCATTGTCCGGTTGTTCCAGAACCGCAAAAATTAAGAACCGCCGCCAGAAAACAGTAATTCTTAAATCGCCTTCTCATCCAAAGTATCGAGTGATTCTATGAAGGCTTTCATCTCGGTTGATCTGGAGGGCATGCCTTACATCGTCATCCCGGGTCACTTGAACCTGAAGGGCCCGTTGTATGAAGAGGCAAGAAGAATTGCCACCAAAATAGCGTTGATTACGGCGGATGAGCTGAACAGAAACGGTTTTGACAGAGTCATCATCGCAGACAGCCACGGACCGATGGTTAACCTGCTGGTCGACGATCTGCCCGAGTGCGTCGAGATAGTGAGAGGTTTTCCTCGCCCGCTCAGCATGGTCTCAGGAATAGAAGGCTGCAAACTGGCTATGTTTCTCGGCTACCACGCCAAATTTGGCACGGCAAAGTCAACGTTTGACCACACTTACAGCAGTATGAGCATAAACCGCGTGGAAGTGAATGGGGTTGCTGCCAGCGAATTCCTCCTCAACGGCTTAGTCGCCGGAGAGCTGGGCGTTCCAGTTGTTCTCGTTGCGGGGGAAGCTCGGCTGTTGGAGGATGATGTCAGGAAAAAGGCGCCGTGGGCTGAGACCGTTGCGTTGAAAACCTCTATGAGTCGGCTTTCGGCAAGGAGCGCGAGCATGATTAGCATCGAGAAGGAACTGCGGAACGGCGTCAAGAAGGCTGTCGCCAGTCAGAAGAGAGGCAAAGCTGAGCTGTTAGTAGCCGAAAAGCCTGTGAAGATGGCGATTAACTTTTTGTCAAGTCAGTTCGCGGATGCTGCAGAACTGTTGCCCAGCATCAAGAGAGTCGATGGGCTGAGGGTCGAGTACACGGCCAAAAGCATGGCGGACGCGTACAAGACTATGGAGCTGCTGACTCTTGCGTCAAGTGGCATGCAGGCGCTTATGGAAGGCATGAGATAGAAGCACAATTTGCGAGCAGCACGTTTGAAGGCAAATGATATTATTCTGAACGAAAATCTGGTTTGAGGGGGTGGAGGCATGAAGTTCTCTTTCGTCAATGCTGGTCCGAACGCGGATCTGGACGACCGAGAGGGGAAAAAATCCATCGGCGCCTGGCCTCCTCTAGGAATACTGTACATGGCTGCAGTGCTACGGCAAAACGGTGTTGAGGTGTCAGTGCTCGATCAGGCGGCGAGAGGTCTCACCGTGAAAGAAACGGCGAAGTGGGTGAAGGCTCAGAACCCTGATGTCTTGGGTTTTTCAACGTTCGCAACCTCTGGTCGTACGGCCGCGGCTATAAGCGCCGAGGCGAAAAAGGAAAACCCGAACGTTACGGTGGTTTTCGGAAACTACTACGCCACTTTCAACTCGGAAAGAGTTCTCAGAAAGTATCCTTCAGTCGATATCATCGTGCGTGGAGAAGGAGAACGTACTGTCGTTGACTTGGTGGATTGTCTGGAAAAGAGGGGGCGGTTGAAGGATGTCCTTGGAATCAGCTTCAGGAGCGAAGGTGGGGTTGCCTCCACGCCTGACAGCCCTCTCATAAAAGATTTGGACAGCCTTCCCTTTCCAGATCGGTCGCTGGTCGATGATGATTACCATTCTGTTATGGCCGGAGCCAACGTAGCCCCGAAAAAGTTTACCAGCATCGTCTCTTCGCGTGGCTGCGTCTATAGGTGTCGATTCTGTTGCTGTACACAGTTTGCGCATAGCAGGTGGAGACCCAGATCGGTCCAGAACACCATGGAGGAACTGCGTTTTCTTGTTTCGGAGGGGTATAAGCAATTCATCTTTGTGGATGATAATTTCACGGGTAGCCCGAAGAACGTCATCCAGCTCTGCAGGGAGATGAGGAAAGAAAAGTTAGACATTGAATGGATATGTGAGGGAAGAGTTGACACAGGCTCCTACGAGATGTTCTGGGAAACTGCCCATGCGGGCTGCAAGATTCTGTATTTCGGCATTGAAAGTGCCAATCAAAGAATCTTAGATTATTACAATAAGCATATAACGCCAGAGCAAACCAGAGCGGCCGTGAAGACGGCGAGAAGAGCGGGAGCCGACGCGATAGTCGGATCTTTCATCGTCGGGGCGCCTGACGAGACCAGAGAAGAAATTCGGAACACGATAGAGTTTGCAAAGAAAATTCCTATAGACCTGCCTCAGTTCAACATTCTGGGGGTTTATCCTGGGACAGACATCTGGGACGAATGCGAAGCCAAGGGCTACCTGAAGGGCGGCGAATACTGGGAGACGGGCGTCGCCGTGTCGGAGATATGTCCCACTGCGGTGCCCTACAAGGAAATACGATGGATGATTCATGAGGGCTTCTACCGCTTTTTCCGTCGACCAACCTTCGTTTCAGAGCAGATGGCCAGACTGATCAAAAGTCCCTATCGTATCAGAACCGCGTTGAGCAATGCTGTCCGTTTTGGCAGCGTCTTGGAAAACGTCCGCAGGGTGACGTAGGCGAAGCCAGCGCAATAAATCTTCATTGCGCGCGCTCCGTGCCAAATGTTCAAGATCGCAACGACAACGCACCAGCAGCCCGCGCGGAGAGAAAAGACTCGACCTTGAGGTCGCGCTGTGAACCAGAGGACAAGAACAGGCGCGTTAAAGGGTTGATTGCGCACATCCAAACGGCCAGATTTTTCCAGGGAGTTTCTTTACTGCTAGGCCTATTGATCTGGAATAGTCCGGGCTCTAGGAACCGCATTTGAGATTTTTCGGCACAGCATTCGTAATTCGAGCCAGAAAATTGATCCGCAGTAAAAATAGGACCTGTATCATTGCTGCTAGCACTCGGCACTGGCTAAGAGGAAACCGAATTGCTTTATTAATCCCTGGACATATCTGCTTTCGGAAGTGTTTAACACGGTTCACATTGCAGTTGCCGGAACCGGCCGCGTTGGCGGAGAAGTCGCTTTCAGCTTGATATTCGAGAGATACTTGACTGAACTCTCGCTCGTCGACAAGGCTCCGAGCGTGGCCGACATGGTCAAGGAGGAGTTGTGTCACGCCATCGCTGGCCACGGTTTCGACGTCAAGATAAACGCGTATGCCGATGCCGAACGAGTGAAGGATGCGGATCTAATCGTGATAGCCGCTGGTTTCCCGAGGACGCCGGAGATGAGCAGAAGAGACTTGGCGACTAAGAACGCCGGAGCGGTGAAGTCTGTCGTCGAGAATACTCTTGAAAACAACCCTGAAGCATGGTACTTCGTCATCACCAATCCTGTGGACGCGATGACCACACTAGCAGACAGCGCCGCGAACGGCAAGCGGCAAATCATCGGGACAGGAACCTGCCTTGAAACTTCGAGGTTCAGGACGATAATCAGCAGAGAACTGAACATTCCGATAGGAACCGTGGAAGCGTACGTGGGCGGAGAGCACGGAGAAGCCGCTGTTCCACTCTGGAGCCTGGTCAAAATCAACGGCCAACCGCTCGAGACCTACCTCAGAAAAACTTCGAAGACCCTGGACAAGGCTCAATGCGAGAACTATGTGAAGGAGGTGAGCCGCGAAATAATACGCGTGCTGGGCGGAACGAGATACGGCCCGGCTGGCTCCTTCATCGAGATAATTCGTGGACTCGTGCTGAACACGGGAAAAGTGATGAGTTACTCCAGGAAGACCCAATTCAAGGGCAACCCTCCTGAACCGGTGTACGTCACGGTGCCGGCGAGAATCGCAAAATCGCTCAGCCCGGACCTCTGGGACATGTTGAGCGAACCGGAGAAAAAGGCAATCGAAGACGCCTCGGGAGCCATCTACAAAACCTACCGTGAAGCCGTCGAGGGACCACGGTGACGTGGAAACAGCCGATCAAGGACTACAGTTTCTCAGACAGAATGTCAGTGGACGAGCTTGTTCTGCAGATGGAAAAGGCCTGGGGATTCACAGCTGGAAAACTGGCCGTAGCCGTGAAAATCCTCGAAGACATGATAAGAGACAAAAAATGCGTGAAGTTTCTCTCCTTTACGGGAAACCTCGTGGCCACGGGAGCCCGGGGCGCCCTGAAAGAACTCGTGAGACGAAGACTTGTCGACGTCGTCGTGACCACGTGTGGCACGGTGGATCATGACGTTGCCCGAAGCTGGAAAGACTATTACAGGGGCTCATTCGTCATGAACGACGCCCGACTGCACCGAGAGAATGTCAACCGTTTGGGAAACGTTCTCGTTCCGAATGAGAGCTACGGTCTCATCATCGAAAAGAAGATGCAATGGCTACTGCAGAGCCTGTGGGAAGAGGGCGCCAGAGAAGTCTCATCGGCTCAGCTGTGCAGCGAGGTTGGAAAACGCGTGTGCAACGAAAGCTCAATCCTCTACTGGGCAGCCAAGAACGGCATCCCGGTGTTCGTGCCAGGTATCACCGACGGTGCAGTCGGATATCAGACATGGCTTTTCTCGCAGGACCACGACTTCAGGCTTAACCTGTTGAAAGACTCTGGACAGCTCAGCGATATAGTCTTCTCGGCAAAGAAGAGCGGAGCCTTGCTCATAGGTGGCGGAATATCTAAGCATCACACTTTGTGGTGGAACCAGTTTAAGGACGGCCTCAACTACGCCGTGTACATAAGCACGGCCGACGAGTGGGACGGCAGCCTCTCAGGAGCGAGACCGCGAGAAGCGGTTTCTTGGGGGAAGATAAACCAGAAAGCGGACAAGATAATGGTTGAGGGCGACGCTTCACTCATCCTGCCCTTAATGGTGGGTTCGCTGTTGGCAAGGATAAGAGAGGCCTAGGGAATCTGGCTGAAAAGCCAAGAGAGATCAGGCCCTTTCCTCTTCGCCTTCACCCTCTCGTTAAGTGCGTGAGTCAACAGCGGCAGGGCGATTGTCGCGTCACAGTAGCACACGGCCCGTTTTCCAGTTGTGTCGATTTTTCCCCAGCTTATTGCCTCTTCAAGCGTGCAGCCTGACAGGCCTCCCCACTGCGGCGAATCGGTCGTTATCTGAATCGCGTAACGATGCGGATAATAGTACTCTTTTATGCCCTTGCGCAGGTGGCCCTTCCTTCCGGGAACGCCTTCGTCCATCGTTCTCGGCGAGACCGATATGGCCAGCAACTGGGTGAAGTCTTTGGGCACGCCGCCGCCGACGTAGATGACGCCCACCTCCTTGGTTTTCTCGCCTATGCCGACGAACTGGTCGAACTCTTTAACCGAGTCAAGCACGATGGGGTGACCCTCGTTCTTCGCCATCAGGAAAGCCTCGCCGTAGGCGCTGTCCGCAATGGCAGGAGAGAAAACTGGCACGTTGTGCGCCGCCGCTGTGGCGACTATGCTTTTCACGCCTTTCTTGTGCAGGTACTTGCCGAAAACGTAGAGGAGCTCAGCTGAAGTGTAGGAATAACCTTTCTTGAGGGTCTTAAGCCCGTTCGTCATGAGCAGTTCCATCTCCCTGTAATCAGTCTCCTTCCCATAAACGTCGTAGTACCTGTTTACATCCGCTTTCAAGAGTTCCTCATCGTCAGCGTAGTGTGTGCCCTGCCAGTAGCCGAGCCCCATAGCGTCAACGATGTCTTCAGAGACGTTCGCTCCCGTCGAAACAAGAACGTCGATGAAACGGTTCTCTATCAGCCAGTTAACCATTTTCCACTGGCCAGCGGTGCTCATCGATCCTGAGAAACCCATGATAATGATCAGATCCTTCTCCTTAATCATCGCTTCCCAAACGTCAACGGCCTCCCCGAGCTTTCGCCCCTGATAAGCCGTCTGGCTCATTTCAGCCAAGAGCTTGGACACGCTCTTCTCTTCAACGTCGATGGCTCTTACCTTCCGCCTGAAATATGAACGGGACACACTGAAACCTCCCGTTTTAGATTAAAGATTCAGTATAAGAGATTTTTGTTTCAGAGGTTCGTCCTAGAACGAACATGCCTTCAGCCAAGCATACGCGGCCGTTGGATTTTGTGGGTGTGTTTTAGAGTTTGATGGCTTGGCCCTTCCGCTGTTTTTCTCTGCACTGGTCAAGTGTCTCTATTGCGCGTCTTATGTGCGGAATCGTTATCGAGCCGCCCACTATCAAAGCGACGTTCAATGCCTCAAAAAGCATTTCGTCCGAGGCCCCTTCCTGAACGCAGCGGATGACGTGGTATGTGATGCAGTCGTTGCAGCGCAGGACGGTGGAAGCGACCAAGCCCAGCATCTCCTTTGTTTTCACATCTAGGACGCCCTTCTCGTAGGCGCGACTGTCCAAGGCAAAAAACCGTTTGAGCCCAAGGTTTCCAGAAGAGAGAATGCGCGCGTTCATCTTTTCTCGGTAACGCCTAAACTCTTCGAGATCGTTCAAGACGTTTCACCCAGTTTTCTTTAGCTATGAGCACCACATAAAACACTTTGCACACGCCAATTTCCTGGCAATTGCGAGGGGGGGGGAAGTCTTCGATGTTGAAGAAGAGATCCTAGGCTGGAAGAAAAAGACTAGTCTTGACGATACTGGGTGTTGGTGACAAAGGAGGAATCGACGTTTTCGGTGCGCTTTCTGCGGATCATCACAGCGATTAATACTAAGAGCATCAGCATCGGTATAATGGCGAATGATGGTAACTCTGGCACGGTGGCCGTAGCGTTGCTAGCCTCGACCGTCAGGGTGCTGACCTCTGTGAACACCAATTGGTTCTTTCCGTCGTTGTTGAAGTCTCCGATGGCCACGCCTGTTGGGTCGTTTCGGCCGGGCCAGTTCGCAACGACTGTTCTGTTCTCAGCGTAAACCGTGACGTTTCCGGCTGGGTAGGTTTCTGTTATCGCTATTTCGTTCAAGCCGAGGTTTTCATAGTCGCCGATGGCCACACCCACCGGTTGGCCGAGGCCGGGCCACTGTTGGACTATTGATTTGTCACTTTTCAACACCGTGACTGTGTTGGTGCCGGCATCGGCGACAGCTAACTCGTTTTGACCGTCGTTAGTTAAGTCGCCAATAGCCACGCCTTCAGGCTGACTGAAAATTCCAGTCAAATTGTCCATGATGGTTTTATCACTTTTTAACACGAGCACCGAGGCTGAGCCATTCTCCGCGATTGCGATTACATTCTGATGGTTATTGTAAAAGTCGCCGATGGCCACACCCACTGGCTGGTTGAGGTATGAGAAAGTATCTTTGATACTTCCATTAAGGTAGCACACGGTTACTCTGGAGGCGTCAGGTTCTGCTACTGCTATTACGTTGACACCGTCATTGTAAAGGTCCCCGATGGCCACCCCAAACGGATCGTCCAATCCACTAATTGTATTCACGACAACGGGTGTAGTCTTCCCGTTACCCTTGACCACCGTGACAGTTCCTGCACTGCCCTCTGAGATTGCCGCTTCTTCTGAGCCATTGTTGTAGAGGTCTCCGATGGCAATGCCTCGAGCGTCAGTGAATCCTCCCCACTGTGTCTCGTTCGAAGTGATGTTTCCGCTGAAAATATTGACCGCATCATATTGCACAGGGCTTTGACTGTGTCCCGTTGAGGAGGCTTTTGCCACGACGAGATTGCACGCGAGTCCCATTGAGAGTATCAAGATTAGAAACAGGATTAATGGTAGTGTTCTACTCATTTCGTTTTTCCACCTGTTTCTATACAGTAGGCACCAATTTCTATATTAAACAATTCCTTTGCACGCATCGAACTGGCGGAAATGACGGGAACTTGGGGTCCCTGTAGGCGCGCGTGGGGGTTACATTTTCTCTGGGGCAAAGATTCCTACCAGGTTCAGGGCGTTTCGCAGCGTTATCCGAAGTGCGTCTGTCAGGGCGAGTCTTGCGTTGCTCAGCCCTTCGGGTTCGGCTCTTATCACTTGGAAAGCGTTGTAGAACGTGTTGAATTTGTCTGCTAGGGAATTTGCGTAGTCGGCGATGAGGTTTGGTTTAAGGTATTCTGCTGCTTCGGTGAACGTGTCTGGGAAGCTGGCGAGTGTGAGTGCTATTTCGTGTTCCAGCTTTTCGCCTAGCAGTTCGTAGGCTGGTTTTCCTGTTTTTTCAGATGCTTTTTTCAGGATGCTGCAGGCTCTGGCGTGGGTGTATTGAATGTAGGGTGCGCTGTTCTTTTCGAAGTTGAGCACTCGGTCCCAGGTGAAGAGGACGGGTTTCGAAGTGTCAACTTCGAGGAGCGCGTAGCGGACTGCGCCTAGGCCGACGAAGTCGGCGATTTCGTGTTTCTCCTTTTCAGACAGTTGGGGAGAGCGCTTCGAAACTTCTTCGTATGCTCGTCTTACGGCTTCGTCCATGACTTCGTCGAGGGTTATGTAGCGTCCTCTTCGACTGGACATCTTGTAGCCAGGAAGCGTCACCAGGTTGTAGGCGAAGTGGACAAGATTGTCCGCTATCTTGCCGTAGCCCAAGGCGTGCAGGGCTATTTTCAATTGCAGTTGAGCGAGACTCTGTTCCATGCCAATAACGTTGATGACCCTGTCGGCTCTTTCAAACTTCCACAGGGTGTAAGCCGCGTCTCGGGTGGTGTAGAGCGTGGTGCCGTCAGCACGGCCCAGCGTCAAGGATGGAACTTCGTGGCCTTCTCTTATTCCAAGCTTGGTCCAAAGCCGCTGTTGTGTGACGACTTTTTCGGCGTCGAACTCGAAGACGCCACCTTCAGCATATGTGTAGGGTGACTGTTTGAGTTTCTGGAAAACTTCGTCCACGTGCCCGCTCCACACTGAGTCGCTTTCCCAGTCCCAAGAGTCGAATGAAACGCCGAGTCTGCTTAGCGTCTCCTTGAACCCTTCGAGGCACATGTCACTGACCTGTCGGATCAGCTTCCTAGCCTTCTCCTCCTTCAACTCGTAAGCCTTGTTCAGTATCTTTATCGACTCTTCAGGGTTCTTGTCCCTTGCAATCCTATCCAGCAGCTCCTCGAAAAGAGCCGGGTACTTGGCCTTCAGTTCCGCGGCGATGGAAACCCAGTCGTCCAGTTCCCTCGTGATTTTTGCAGTTTCCTCCGCGGTTGAAACCGTTTTGGCGTTTTCAAGCTCCTTCTTCAGCCGGTTTATTTCGACAAGGCAACTCGTGATGGTGTAGATTCTGCCGATGAACTGGTCAGGCTTGCCTTCCGGCTTGGGTTTTCCCAGTTTTTCGTAGCCGTACGCGACGACCGAGGTCTGCCGGCCAACGTCGTCGATGTAGAAGTGCCGGCTCACCGTGTGGCCCCTGTTTCTGAGCAGTCGGGAGAGGGTGTCACCGAGGACGGGGTTTCTGGCGGTTCCGATGGTTAAAGGGTGAAGGGGGTTCGCACTCGTGTGTTCAACCATAATTTTCAAGGGCTTATCCGTCTTGACGAAGCCGTAATCGAAGTCCAGACTTTTAACGGATTCAAGGGTCAAGGCTGAAAACTTGGCAAAGTCTACGTGAAAATTAACGTAGCCACCTCCTGCAGGGGCAACGCTGCTTATCAGGGAAAACTTGGAAGGGTCTACGGTCTTGGCGAAGCGTTCGGCCAACGCCAACGGCTTCTCGCCGAGTTTCTTGGCGAGCTCAAAACAAAGTGAGCTGGCCAGTTGCCCAAAATCGGAGTTCGGAGGTTTCTCAATAGCCAAGCTGTCGAGTTGGATTTCTGGAAACAGTTTCTTGAATGCAACGGCTAGACTGTTCTCACATTCTGTTCGGAAAACTGCGAAGGGGTTCTCTGCGACCCGTGACGCCTTTTTCATTTTGTTGAAGATTCTCCAGCAGTCTAAGAGATGAGGTTATATTTTAATCTGAAAAATATCAACCTATCTGAAAACAGGTGCGCGGGATGAGGACGAAATTCGTGTTTTCGGAGAAGTGCCTAGGCTATGGCTCCTGGCACGTTGAAGGGCCTGAAAGAGTGAGGAAGGCACATGAAATCCTTATGGGCAAGGGCTACGAGTTCCTTAAGCCTGAACCAGCCTCGGAGGACGACCTGCTCAAGGTTCACGACAGCGACTACATGTGGCAGGTCAAAAAAGGGTTGACGGAGGACGGCGACACCCCGGCGTATGACAACATTTTCGAATATGCAAGACTATCTGCGGGAGGAGCCATCATGGCCGCAAACATAAAGGGGTTCTCGCTCATGCGCCCGCCAGGCCATCACGCTGGAATGACAGGAATAGCCTTGGGCGCGGCAACCCGAGGATTCTGCTACTTCAACAACATGGCCATAGCCGTGAAAAGCCTGGGCAAGCCCACATTGATTCTGGACATTGACGGACATCATGGAAACGGAACCCAAGAAATCTTCCAAGGCGACAAACAAGTAACCTACGTTTCGCTTCATCGTCACCCGAACTATCCAGGCACGGGCACGGTTTCTGAGGGAAACTGCCACAATTACCCTCTGCCCAGGGATTGCGGAGACACATATTATGTGAAAACATTGGAAAAGGCGTTAGCTGGCGTTGATGCTAGTAAATTTAAAATCGTAGGTGTGTCCGCAGGGTTCGACACACACGACGGCGACCTGGCCTCCCTCGGCCTCACGACGAAAGGCTACAGAGAGATTGGAAAGAGAATTGGATCTCTGAAAAAACCCACGTTCTTCGTCCTCGAAGGCGGCTACGAAGGAGGCAACGTGGGGAACGATATAGATCAACTCGTCAGCGGCTTCGAAGCCTAGCGTAGCCAATTGAAAAGGATGCAGAGAGGCGGAGAAAGATCGAGAAAGGGACTATCTGATGAGTCTTCTTTTCATCAGGTTTATGGCCAGAACGAAGAAGAAGACTGTCACGGCCGCTATCCAGATTATGCTCAGAGCAAATGATAGGTCCCCGCTACCGGAAAGCGCCCACCTTGCCAGGTTCACCGTATGCGTCAATGGCAGAACCGCCTGCGAAAAGATCTGCAGAGGCAGACTGTGAAGCAGTGTTAACGGAAAGAAAGTGTTGCTGAGCAAGAACATTGGAGTTATGAAAAGGTATTGCGGGTAGTTGAAGAAGTCTATGTTCGGCGCCAGCGCGGTGAAGCAGATTCCGATTGCAGAGAACATCAGCCCCGAGAAGAAGGCCAACGGCAAAACCAGGATGAATAGAGGACTCGCTATGAGAGGCTTTGAGACGAGCCCAAAGGCTGCTACGACGCCTAAGACTATGGAGCCGCCTATTAGGCTTCGGGTAGCACCCCAGAGTATCTCGCCTGCGATTACTTCTTCCACGCTTATCGGCGTCGCTATGATGGCGTCGAAGGTTCTCTGGTAGTACATGCGGACGAATGAGCCGTATGTGCACTCGAAGAACGAGGAGTACATAATGGTTATTGCCACCAGCGCGGGCGCTATGAATTGGATGTATGATTGGCCTTCTATCGATTGCGTTATTAGCGCCCCCAAGCCAGCGCCCATGGCGGCGAGGTAGAAGATGGGTTCGAGCAGGGGAGGGAAGAAGCTGACTTTGAAGGTTTTCATAAAGACGTCGAAGTTTCTCCGCCAGACCTTCCACACTCTGTAGGTCAGTTTTGGCAGTCCGAAACCTTCACGTTCATGTGAGGCAGTCATTCTCTCAGGTTCCTCCCCGTCAGTTTGAGGAAGACATCCTCCAGGTTGGCGCCGCGAACCGTGGCGCTCTTCGTGGGGAAACTTTCAAGAAAGCTCGCAAAAACTCCGTGGGGTTGGCTGGTGAACACATGAATTCTTTCGCCCACGACTTCGAGTCTCGCATCGGGGAACTTTTCTTTAAGCATACTCATCACCTTTTCGTCGTAGTCGAGTTCCAAAACTTCTTCTCCGGCGTGTTTCTTGATGAGATCTAAGGGTGTGCCTTCTTCGATGATTTTGCCGCCGTCCATGATTAGGGTTCGGTCGCAGAGTTCAGCGGCTTCTTCCATGTAATGTGTGGTTAAGATTATGGTGACGCCTTGTTTCTTCAGGCTTCTGACCTTGTCCCATATCAAATGTCTCGCCTGCGGATCTAGACCCGTGGTGGGCTCGTCCAAGAGGAGGACCTGCGGCTCGTTAATCAACGCCCTCGCCAGTATCAGCCGCCTTTTCATCCCCGTTGACAGTTGGTCGATGACCACGTTTCGTTTTTCTTCCAGCTGAGAAAACTTTAGCAGGTTCTCGGCGCGGTTCTTAGCCTCAGGCTCTGGAATGTCGAAGTATCTAGCGTACACGAGCAGGTTCGTCATTACGGTGAAGTCGGGGTCGAGGTTCTCTTCCTGAGGGGCGACGCCTATCATTTTCTTAATCTCCCGGGGGCTTTCGGAAACACTCATTCCAGCCACGGTCAAACGGCCTGAAGTCAGGGGCAGGACACAGTGGATCATCTTGATCGTCGTCGTTTTGCCAGCTCCGTTGGGGCCGAGGAAACCGCAACACTCGCCCTTGAAAACCTCAAAGTCTATGCCGTCCACTGCCAACAGATCATCGTACTTTTTGGTCAGGTTCTCTGCTCGGATGAGGGTTTCAGGCATCAGTCTCAGTCCAACCCATAGAGTATAGCATAGTTTCTTAAGAAAATTCCTTTTTCTGCCGCGCGTGTTTCTGAAAATCCAAAGTCATATATTTCAAGAATGAGAACAAAAGAGTGTAGACAAGTTTCGTCAAGGCTAAAGATGCTAGGGCTAGACCTAGGCAGGGGCGAGATAATGGTGGATCTGACTGAAGTTACTGTGATAGTTCTAATTTCTAACATGGCAGTTAACTGTGTGCTGGCTGTTCTGTATTATTACAGGGTTAGGATAGAGAAGAAACAGGTGGATGTAATGGTCAAGAATGCGGAGGCTAAAGCCTGTCTGGAAGTTATGAAGAGGCACATCCACACTGAAAGAAAAGACATTGAAAACATGAGCAAAGAAGAGCTGAAAGAGTTTCTAGATTATCTTGAACACGTAGGAGAATAGCGACGGCCTAGCAGCTGGAACAGACTTAGGGACGAATGCGAGCCTGTGGAGTGAGTTTTGATGCTGTTTTGAGTGAGTTTTGAGTCTGAAAGGAGTCTAACGCAGGCTTTCTCCGAAAAACGAAGTCTCCTCTGAGCTCGATTGTGAAAAACTTTTTTCTCACCGAGGCTTCGCCTTCATTTTCAAACGTCACCCTGAGTTTGGTGCGATCTAGCCCTGTTTTCGTGGTATTTGAGCTGAATCGACGCCCATGATAAGTTATATTAACAACTTGGTTTCAAATATGGTCGCAAGGTGAAAAAAATGGCAGACAAACCGACAGCAGCATTCATACTATCTCTAATCGGCGGCATCTTCATTATCATCGGAGGCTTGGTGACCATTGCGCTAGGATCCTTCATTGGAGGCTTAGGCTTTGGAACCGGAGGCGCTGTCGTCGCCGGGATCGGCGCGATTGGACTGATTTGCGGATTACTGACCATTCTTGGCGCAGTTTGGATCAACAGCGGAGAACAAGGCAAAGTGAGGAACGGCTCTATACTGGTGCTGATATTCTCGATACTCAGCCTAATCTTCGCTGCAACCGGAGGTTTCGTCATAGGGTTTTTGTTAGGCCTGATAGGTGCCATACTGGGGCTGACTTGGAAACCGTCAATGACGGAAACAACTGCAGCGCCGCCGCCACCGGTACCGCCATAACATCCCCTTTTTGTTTTTTTGATTGTTAATGGAAAACGATCACGTTGTTATGTCGGTTCCGAACCTAATAGGAACAGATGCGGTTTAGAGAAGAGGTTACGATAAGTTGTCAGGGCGGATGCTATCTGGATTTGTTCAAGTATTCATAGAGTTGACGTGTGTAGTTGTTGATTGAATCCAGTCTTTTTATCACATCAGTCATCTGAACTTCTAATCGAACTACTCTTTCTCGCAATTCCGATAAATCTTTTGCAGTTGTTTGATCTGACACGTTTTTCACGGCCTTTTGAGCTTTCACAAGAGGTTACCAGCTAGAAGACTTAAAAAGTTTTAGCATCAGGGTTGCGTGCTTGTCTGTATTTAAATTTTGGCGCGTGCGTTATCGGTCCGCTTAAGGATTACGAGCCTGTTTGTAGAGATTTGGTTTCTAATGGTGACGAATATCTTCGTGCTCGGGATGGGTTTTGCCTTCAAGTGCTCAAGTTTCTTAGCGCACGAACGAGTCCAGACGGCCCTTGATGATTATCCTCTTATCGCCTCTCATCATTGGCAGTCACAAACTTTTTTATATTCGCGTAGCGCCCAAGCAGGTAGGGGTTGTCGTTGTGAGCGTGAAAGAGCATTTGGAGTTGATGCAGACTCTGGACGATGCTTGGAACGGTCAGGATTGGGAGACTTTTAAGAAGCGCCATGCTCAGAACGTGGCGGTGTACTGGCCAGGTCAGCCTGAGCCGACACGGGGAAGAGAGGCGCACTTCAGAGAATCGGTGGAATTCTTCAAAACTTTCGACAATCGGCTGATGAATAACCCGTACAAGATCCTGTTTGGCCAGGGTGACTACACTTGTTCAGTTGCTGATTGGAGTGCGACTATGATAGGGCCTATGAAGATGGCGAACGGCTCAGTCATTCAGCCGACTCATAAGACGGCAAGGCTTGAATTCTGCACTGTCGCCACTTGGAAAGACAAGGAAATCATGGAAGAAAGACTGTTCTATGATGTTACAAGCATGATGAAACAGCTGGGCCTGTCGCCCTGACAAATCAAGCCGAGACAACAAAGTACTGAAGCATGAGTAACGATGGAGGGAATGGCACATGAGTAAAGCCGTAAGAAGCCGTATCAAAAATGCTGGAAAAGGCAATATTAACGACGAAATAGTCGAGAAGGACAAGGCCTTCGTGCTATTCTACGCGACCTGGTGTCCTTTTTCTCAGCGGTTCTTGCCAGTCTTTGAGGAGTATGCAAGGGACAATCCGGAGGAGTGTATAAGCGTCGTTGTAGACGATCGACCGGATGTTTGCGAGGAATACTCGATTGAATACTATCCCACGGTGATTCTTTTCAAGAAAGGAAAAGTGTCCGGGCGACTGGACGCAAAGCCAGGAGTTGGATTAGACAGAAATCAACTTAAGGCACTTACCCAGAAATCGTAGAGACAATTTCCCTCGCATATTTCTGAAAGTGCACCTTGTTTCGTCGCTTCAAGGATTCTTCGCTTTCGCTCGCGCCTTTTCGGCGCGCTTTCTTTCGTGAGAAAGGGTAAAATTATAAATCGGTAACAATCCATTTGCGTGTGATGGAAGGAATTGCATGGAGAATCTTGTTAGGAAATGGAACGGGACTCCTTATCCTGAGATGATACGGAGCCTTCCAGAAGTCGATATCCAGTTGAAGGGTATAAAGGGTTGGGTTTTTCAGGCGAAGGACAAACAGGTTGTGTTTTTCGACATACAACCCAGTTGCAAGGTTCCTCCTCACTCGCATTGTGAGCAGTGGGGTTTTGTTGTGGAAGGCGAAATGCGTATGGTGATAGGTGGCGAGTCGAGGGTTTACCGAAAAGGCGATTGGTACTTTATCCCGAAGGGAGTTGTGCATTCGGCCACTTTTCTGACCCGGGTGAACGCAATCGACATCTTTAACGACCCCAAACGATATAGAATAAAAAGTGCACGGTAACCCTTCAGGTTGCAAGGGAAGCGCGCGTGCCCAAGTTTCCTGAACCTCTTGTGTTTGCAATGTTCATGTTAGCGATGCTGCCAGCATTGCGATCCTCAAGAAAAAAACCCAAGGTTACACGGCTATAGCATAGTGCTTTCCTTTCTAATGAAAAGTTTTTTTAGAGTTGCACCACAATCTAATGTGGAGTAATTTGCGTGCAGTCTGTCTTTAGATCACGCGGTTTGATGAGGATAATATCGTTTGCCCAGATTGTTCTTGCGTTGGTGGGTTTGGCGTTGTTGTTTGAGACTCCGTGGGCCTATTATCGGGTTTATGGGCAAATCGGTTATTACTATGGTTATCGTTATTATAGCGTTTGGTATAATGCGCCGAATAATGCATCGATGGGATCGCTTACTGCTGGCTTCACAGTTCTGTTTATTTTCATTGCGCTTTTTGGTCTCGGATGGGGTTGGTTGTCTTCAAATCGGACTGCACCGAAATATGCCAAGTTGACGATGGTCTTTGGGATTCTTGCTATCGTGCTCTCTGCAGTTACAGCAGCTGTCATAAGTGCGCAAGAAGCATCCGTATATCCGGATGCCGCGGCCGCTGGCAATGTGTCTTGGTCGCTGAGCACGGCACTTACCGGTTTTCTGGTTGGGGGCTTCCTTTTCTTGGTGATTGGCTTTATCGGAACCCGCATGACAAAGTTCGCTGAAGTGCCTCCTCCAGTGCCTCCTCCGCTACCGCCACCCCCGCCTCCGCCCTAAACATGTATCGCGCGCGTCACCATACGGCCTCTAGAGATTGTGTTTGCGGCTAGCGCTGTATAAACCTCGGAATAGCTATTTAGTTTAAGGACAAACTGCGCGCGCTATCTGTTCCTATCCATGATTTCAGAGCGCGTCTTGATGATTGTTGAAGAAATATATTTTGTCGGAATATTGGAATATCTGGAATATGCCTTTTTAGCCTTGCCAACCTAAAGAAGATGTTGAATGTGAACCTCTTCAAAGTTACGATTTGTGCGTGTGTGTGGAAAAATGACGAACTTGAATGTAGAAAATGTTGGTAGCGAAACCAGTCAAGCGAGGAAAATTGAGGAACTTTTGGCCGAATTTGAGTACGCCAAGTTCGACTTATGGATTCAATAAGCACTCGTTATGGTCAGCACTCTCTCCAATTAAACAGCGGCAAAGAATGGCAGCCAAGCTTCTAGGAGTAAATGAAGCGCATCCTCCGCCACCATATGGCACCTCGCATCGTCTTAAAGCGTCAAGGTGGCGCGCGAGCGTGGCGCTTTCTGCGGTCCAAGAAACTGTCCGAAATGCGACAAACTCGGGTTCCCTTAAGCTACGCGAAACAGCGCGCGTGCTACGCCTCTTAACTTTTTTCTGTTACTATTTCAACAATTGCGAAATCTTCGGTTGAAATGGGTTCATGTAAATCTGTCTAGGGTGTGATCGTCAATTCTTTGAGTCTGTTCGACACTGTTTTGTGAAGACAATTGCGCAAGGTCTGTCCTTGAAGTTTTCTATTTCTTATTTTCGCTATTTCTTCGGTCAGTTTTTTGTCTTTAAGAACATCTGTTGCCCACTTTTCAAAGTCTCCACGCTCGAGATGGAAATTCAGCGACTCTACCTTGACCTGCGTGATCATCTTCACAAAGTCTTCGTATGAAGCGGCGCTTAACCCAGCATACTTACCTATGCTAACGTAGAAATGGAACGGTGCAACCTGCTTGCTTTTCTCCAAACTCATGGGAAACACTGAATGCAAACTGATCATCAGTACGGATATAGTTTATGAAAACTGGATCAAGATTCAGACTCAACCAGAGCCTCCATTGGTTGAATTTAAATCTGGCGCATGCTACCCAGAAATAAATCCTCCAGAATATATTGAGAACTGCACATTAGAGCGTGCCAACGCCTTAGACTTCCTTGCACTTGGGACATAGCCTGTTTTTGGATGTGACTTCTTGAATAAAGAGCCTTCCACAGCCTATCCCTTGCTTTGGATCCGAGCACACGAAGACGCCCGTGCTCTTTTCAGCATCGTTACTAGGATGGTGAACCCAGTAGACCTCCCTGATCACGGGTGGGCGCGGGGAAGTCAAATCCGCAAGCTCTGATGCCGCGTGCTCGTCCAGCTCCCAGCCGTATCGAGTGGCTGTGCGAAGGTCACGCTTCTTGACCGTTTTGTTCCCGAGCTCGCCCGAGAGAAAAGTGTAAAACCAATCCAAGTTCGGCTCAAGGCTATAGTACACGACTCTAGAAACGAAACCTCCTGGACAACTGTAGACTCCGACTACTCCATTTTTCTCTGTCTGGAGAATTCTAAAGTTTGCTGGCTCTGCGCAGTGCCGTCTGCACTCAACCTTGAAGACCAAGTGTCTCTTTATGAAATCGTATAGCGAGTACGCGGCATTCTTCTGTGTCTGCAGAAGATTTTGATAGAATTTGCTTTTCAAGAGACTGATCCACCGAGCCTCAGTTATTTGGACCGACTCGGAGAAGCCTGTGAAAATGTGTTCAACTTCCCCGCCGTCAAACTCCAAGAATATCTGGGGGATAATGTAGTCCTCCACGTAGTCACCGTATTCTTTTACAAGTCGATCGGCGATCCTCTCTTGCCCGGCGATATCGATGTCAAGAACTCTCAAGGGAACCCCAAGCTCGTCCGCCATTTTCTGGGCGTATTCCCTCGATAACGGGACACAGTGTGGACACCAGTTCGCTAGCACTACTGTGACGCGCTTAACCTTAGCCATCGCAACACCTAGCAGACAACGATTATTTCAGGTATTTATTAAATCAGGTGGGCACACTTGTCAGAATCGCGTTATTATTTCCTTTGCAAAGTGTTGCAGGTTTTCTAGGTTTGAAAATCTGAGTGTGATTAGGCCTATTCCTCTCTTCTTGTACTCTTCGATAGTTTCAACTGTCTTTTCTGTGGCGTTAGGTGTCGTTCCGCTCTCCATGTTCATCGCTGTGGCTTTCCTGATCTTGCTGTAGTCTGTGCCCACGGTCTTACAGTGTTTTCTTAGGACTGAGAGCTTATGCTCAAGCTCGTCTACGTTCGCTGCAAACAGGTGACTGATGTCAGCGTGCTCAGCGGCAATCTTCAGGGTTACTTTTTCTCCGCTTCCGCCGACCATGATCGGTATATGCTTCTGCACTGGTTGCGGTGAGTTGAGGACGTTATCAATGTCATACATCTTGCCGTGGTAGGTTGTACGGTCCTTGGAGAACATTGACTTGCATATCTCCACGGTTTCACGAAGCCCTTGAAGCCTCTCTTTTGGAGATGGAAATCCACCCATGAAGCCTTTGAACTCGTCCTCGTGCCACCCTGCCCCGATACCGAAGATTAGCCTGCCGCCAGAGATTATGTCGACCGTTGTAGCGATCTTGGCCAAGACCGTTGGTCTTCTATACCCGTAGCAGCTCACAAGAGGACCAAGCATTATTCTGCTCGTCACGGCGGCTAGAGCGCCCAGTGTTGTCCAACATTCCAGAGGATGGTTGCTCGCCCCATTGGGATTCCTCATGTTCATCATGTGATCCGTCATTGTGAAAAGGTCAAACCCAGTCTCTTCAGCAGCTAGGCATATGCGCTTCTCGTCCGCGAAGTTTCTTCCCTCAGGAGGAGCATGAACTCCAAACCACATGTCCTTCGGCATAAGTATCACCAACTAAAGAAGGATAACTGAACCAATTTAACCCTTAGGGTCCATCTGGTGCAAGGCCAACTTTCTGGCGCGGCCTCGGCGGGAATGAGAAACAAGAATGATTCCCAAGAATTGTACCTAAAAGTGACTTTATTCAACAGAATTAAGGATGTTTGAAGCGAAGTTAAGCTTGTCAACTTTTCTTGACTTGAGCCTCAACTGGCTGCTGACTGTTTTTGAAAATTGGGACGCTTTTAGTGTCAAGTTTTCTTGACAAAAAGGTTTTCTTTGCGTTGCTCTTATCATGCTAGTGGAGACTTCTTATGTCTGCTAACGATGAAGAACCATATTCAACCATTTTTGCATCTTTGAAACATCCTATTCGTCGTAGGATTCTTAGAATGTTGTCAGTGAAGCCTATGAGTTTCTCGGAAATGCTTGAGGTTCTGGGGGTGTCTAGCTCATTTCTGAATTATCACATTGAAAACTTGGGAGAACTTGTCGGCAAGACGGAGGATGGTAAGTACAAACTTTCTAGTTTTGGAGAAGCCGCAATGGCAACGATGATGAGGGTTGAAGACATCCCAAGAGCCGTACCCCAACAACTCTCAAGAAGCGCAGAAAGTAGTTCTCACGAACCGTCAGGACCTCGGGGTATTATTGCAAAGATATTCAAAATGGATAGGACAACATCGAGAAAAGTTGTCAGAAGAAGCGTCGCAATTTCTCTCGGGATAATCTGCATCTTATTGATTGCAAGTCTGGGTGGAGCATTGGCATACTACACTATGATAATCCACAACAAGGAAAATGAATTAGGCTCTGCAAACAACACGATTAGTCAGTTGAACACCAACGCAACGAACCTTCAAAATCAAGACAAGCAACTGCAAACATGGCTAGATGGAAACAAGACATTGCTCAACCAGACACAAACTAATAATACAAATTTGCGCAACCAGATTGACTTTTTGAACTCTAATGCCACAAATCTCCAAAATCAAGTGAATAACTTCCACATCGGAAGTACAGAAAACTCCACGATATGGGTTAATAACGAAATCGTGCATACAAACGAAATTGTGTACGACGCAGAGACTGGCGAAAATCTAACCCTCATTGGGGTTGTCAGGGCTATATACGTACCTTCTGCGGGGTACGTTTCGGTTCGAGTTTCATCAAACAATAACTCAACATTTGTTGGACTTGGGACTCCTTACGTCAGCGGCACCAACGTTTCTTTCCCGACTTATGACCAATTTAATGTGGGTTTCGGTGGAACAGTAGTTTTTCCAGTCTTGCCAACTTCCTTCACAGATATCTCCTTTGGCAGTTCCATCGGCGAAGCAACTCTTGCAGTAACAATAACATACTACTACTAGAACCCACCCTCTTTTTCTAGCCTAAGCCATACGCACAAAAGGCTCTAGTCAAGCTGAAAGAGGAAGTTGAGAAACAGATTTCGATGACACCTGAAGTTCTCTGATTTCTGTCTGTTTCTGTCTGTGTGTGTCTGTGTCTGACCCTGAGTAGTAGTAAGTAGTAGGTAGGTAGTAGTAGAGGAAGTAGAGAGAGAAAGGGTAAAGTTTTATCCCAAAAGCGCGCGAAAGAATTGTTTTCGACATTTACGCACGCGCATCTGACGGTTCTCTTTTCCTTTTCCGCTTCATCTGAGTGGTACGGAAGAAAGAAGTCGCTGAAACGACAATGATTACGGCTTTGATGAATAGGATAATATAGGCTCTCGCGGCTGAGCGTACGCTTATGGTTTGTGGTTCTTGGGCTTCACTGTGAATGCATAGTGACAGCGAAATTGCTTGTGTCGAATAACTAATGTGGTGCCCCCCTAAATGTTATTAGGGTTCAGGCAGCATATATTTGCAATTGGTGCCAGTCTTGGCGTCCAATTCGGTCTTGAACATTTCGGACGTGACAAAGTATTATGGAAAGTTCAAGGCTTTGGATTCTGTTTCCTTCTCTGTTGACAAAGGCTGGGTGTATGGCTATCTTGGACCGAACGGAGCAGGCAAGACAACTACTATCAGGATTATGCTGGGTCTCCTCGAACCGAATCGAGGAGAAGTTCAGATAGGTGGTGTTAACCCAATTAAAGATCCTGTTCAGGCTTTCAGGTCTGTTGGTTATGCTTCGGAACTTCCAACGCTTCAAACTTTCTTCACGGCGGAGCAGCTGCTTGATTTTATGGGGAAGATGTTCAGGCTGTCCACGCAAGCTAGAAAGGAAAAGACCTGGCAGCTTCTCAACCTTGTTGGTTTGAAAGAGTGGGGAAAAAGGAAGATTGGAACCTACAGCAAGGGAATGGTTCAGAGGCTGTCTTTGGCCCTTGCTCTCATCAACGATCCAATGGTTCTGATTATGGACGAGCCCACAATAGGCATGGATCCGGAGGCCGCAGTTAATTTCAGAAACCTCTTCATAAACCTCTCAAAGGAGGGCAAAACCATCTTTATATCGTCTCACTTGCTGGACGAGGTTCAAAGAATCTGCACTCACGTAGGAATGATAAACAAGGGAAAGATCCTTTTCAGCGGCCCAATTGACCAAGTGCTGGACGCCTTCACTCAAAAATGGGTCGTGGAAGTCGAACTCGAAAAAGTGAGCGAAAAAATTGTCTCAAGCCTCAAAACGCTTGACTCCGTTGGCGATGTCAAAGTGGACGGAAACAGACTGATGATAGAGCTGAAAGAGAAGAAGGACGTGAGAGGCGAGATTTCTTCAGAAATCTTCAAACAGCAAGGCGTGCTGCTGAGCCTGAACCTACGCAAGATAACGCTGGAAGATGCTTATCTCCAAGCTCTGAAAGGAGGCCAATAGCGTGGGTGCGCTTGGAAGAGTCTGTGAGGCTCTTGAAAGAGTCGGTGTCATTGCTGGATACGAGTGGAGAAGAGGCATCGCAAAAAAGAGTGTGCTTGCTCTTGTGATTCTGGCCGTGGCAATTCAGACGTTGGTAATTGTCTCCAACTATGAGTTTAATCGCTCGTCGGGGATAGTGCCCTCGGGCAACGCCTTCATGTGGATTTCAACCGTGCTGGAAGGAGGAGCCCAAGCCTTGTTTATCCCGCTGATCGCCATAATAGTTGCAGGCGGTTCGATGTCGGAAGAATATGAACACGGAACCGCTGACATACTGCTCTCCAAACCGATTAGTCGGATTGAGTACATGTTCGGGAAGTTCATGGGCGGATACTCTTTGTTGGCGTTGGTTGAAGCACTGATAACTGTTGTAAGCGTTGGCCTTTCAATCGGGTTCTTCGGTGCACAAAGCGACCTGCAATTCGCTCCGTTAATGTTTTTGGCGATCGCGTACTCTTCCCTCATTTTCTTCTGTCTATCATTCATGTTCAGCGAAGTTTTCAGAGGAACTACTCTCGCAATACTACTAGCCTTCGCAATGTACATCGCCTCATTGGTCATGACCCCCATCTTGTCCTTTCTCTACGGCAACGTCTCGCGGGTCGTTCCGACGTGGGCGGCAACAGGCTTTCCATCATTTCTCCTGAGCCGCCTGATAACCGCGTCAAACACTGTTCTTCCCTCAGCTGACACTGAAGCTCTTTACGAAGCAGCACTAATCATCGCGGTTTACACTGTAGTCTTTGTCGCCATTGCAGCACTAAGGCTTCTCAAGTCAGATGTTACGAAGAAAACAGACTAGACACCAGCGGGACATCAAAGCTTCTTGACCGGACATGCTACCTTTTGTTCAGCCAGGATACTTTCCATTCTGAGACGCGGTTGCCGCGTATTTTTGCGGTCCAGATGTTTGGGCCCTCGAGTTGTTTGAAGGAGCAGGTGGAGTGACCGACCATGACGACGGTGTTGTCTTGAATCGTTATGCTGGTGAATTTGTTTCTGTAATCGGGGTATTGTTTGAAGAACTGTCTCCAACCTTCTTTCATGGCGTTTTTGCCTTTGGTGACGTTTCCTTCGGCGTCTATGAACGTGTGGTCGCTGGTCATTAGTTCAGCTAAACCCTCTGGGTCTTGCTGGTTGATTTTTTCGTTGAACCTCAAAGCCGTTAACATTAACTTTGAAGAGTCCATGTCGACTTGAAAATAGGGATCAACCGATTTAAGTTTTTATCGGAACGCCCAAAACGTTTTCGGGTTTACTCGGAACAAAAAGTGTTGAAATGATTAAGAAGCCTTGGAAGGAATGATGGAAACGGGTTCTGCTTCACATATGGTGAGTCTTGCCAGTTTGTCTGATTCTATTTTGTTCTTTCAAGTATTGATTCGCCGTAGCTCTTGAATTCTTGTCCAGGTTTTGCCATTTCCAGGCCCGTTGCTATCTTGGTGTTCGAAATCTTTCTTATGGTGGAACGCCAGAGCATCCCAGGACCGACTTGCTTCGACATGGGTTCGGTTGTTATGTCGAATTTCAAACTTTCTTTGGTTCTTGCGCATTCCACTTCGTTGTTGACGAAACCATACGAAAAGAAAGTCTTACGTCTGAACTTCTTCTCACCGTCATCATAGAATAGTATTGAAATACTTTTGTTGAGCAAAACACCTGCACACCAGTTTTCGCCAGTGCTCATGATGAACGAATCGCTAGGCTCACACGAAAACACTGTCCTGCCCTCAATCACGCCCTTCTCACCGAACTGTCCACCCTTCGTCTTTCCCTTCCAAGTGCCGACGAGGAATTTCCACTCATCCAACGGAGAACTCGAAGCCATACAATTCACCATTTGAGAAACAATCTAGGTTTGGCGTATTAAACTGTTCCAGCAGAGCGGTAGTCTTTACTGAAAAATCCTCTCTTGCCATCTTTGCTTACGGGTTAAATCGCAATTAAAGTGTTTCAGTTTGTTGATCCTTGGAAGTGGCGGGCCCGCAGGGATTTGAACCCTGGGTCTCCGGCTCCGCAGGCCAGCGTCTTAATCCAATCTAGGGCTTCTGGAACTAGGACTCGGGCTTTAGACCCCCCCAAACCCAGACAACCTGACTAGACTACGGGCCCACACAAAGGAATACTGCACGAAGACAGAATAATAAATACTCTCCTGCAAATGAAGAACTCGAGGCTCTCAGAATGCACACTCGCAACAGCCTCACGAAAGCGCTTTAATCATATCCGAAATTTTTCCAAAACGCTATAAACAATTCAACCTCAATTCACATTATGGCTAAAGTAGTGAAAAAGACACCGAAAAGCGTCGATGATTACATTGCGATGGCACCAAAAGAATTGCAGGGCAAACTTGAGGAGCTTCGGGTAGCAATCAAAGAAACAGCTCCGACTGTGGTGGAAAGTATCAGTTATGGAATGCCATATTATGACTACAAGGGGCGACTTGCCTACTTTCGTCTGGCGAAAACACACATTGGACTCTACGTACCCCACGGGGTAGTGGAGGAACACAAAAATGAACTAGCAGATTACGAAACCGCCAATGCAACCGTCCGCTTTTCTCTGGACAAAAAACTTCCCGTCGCGCTCATAAAGAAACTAGTCAGAGCCGGAATTAAAAAGAACGAAGCCACAAAAAAATAAACCCACAACTCACGCTCGAAACGTTTAAGCACCTAAAAAGTCCTCCATTATTCAGGATGATTCTATGGCCGTCGATAAAATTACGATGATTCATTTGTTGGTCCGTGACATGGATAAGGCCAAATTGTTCTACACGGACAAGTTAGGCTTCAAGGCCGCCCAAGATTACGGATACGAGGATAACCGCTGGGTGGTCGTTGTTCCCCCTGGGGGCGGCACATAGGTTGTTCTCGGCACAAAATTTGAAGAACTCAAACTCGGGTGCATCATGAAGCTGTATCTCTCAACCTCGGACGTTGAAGAAGTCCACAAAGATCTGAAAGCAAAAGGCGTCAAACCAAACGACGAAGTCAGAAACGACTCATGGGGCAAATGGTTCAGCGTAAACGATCCAGACGGCAATTACTGGTTCATCGTACAATCCTGAGTTATCTACATAGTGTGTTTGATTTTCTCTCCTACAGAATAGAGGAAGAGGCTGGCTGAGGAAGGCCCCAACCATTTGAATCTGGCGGTTAGCTCTTTGACAACTGATGAGTAATTGTGCGATTTGTCCAGTTTATCGAGGTATTTTTGGAAAGAGCCGTACTCCTTCTTGATTTTTTCGAACTCTTTGGCGTTCTGAATGATACTTGAAATCTTTCCTTTGTTTCGGACGATGCCCTCGTCTTTCATCAAACGCGCAATATCCGAGCTAGTGAAGACTGAGACTTTCTCCGTGGAAAAATTGTCAAACGCTTTCTTCGTTGTGAGCCACTTCTTCTCCACCACGCTCCAGTTCAATCCAGCCTGAAAGATGATTCGACACATGTTCTCAAAATAGACAGAATCGCTGGAAGGTCTCTTGTCTACATGTATCCAATCTGGAGGACTCCAATGTTCCGGCGTAAGATTCACCCGCACAAGAGTTTTGTTTCAATTTGCTTTTAAGCGTACTGTTTGAGGGCAAAAGCAAAATGACGTGTAGGAATCCGCACGAGCTACGATCTTTTCGTCGCCCGTCAACGCATTCGGTGCAAACGACACATTGGCGGGGGGCTATTGAATTCTAACGTTGCGTTTCCGCCTGAAAACGAAAGTAGCCAGTAGCGTTGCCACCATAAAGAGTGGCAGAAATAGGTATATATTAAATTCTGGGGTTGCCGGCGCCCCGAGGGCATAGATATTGCCATCCGTTGATCCCACGTAAAGTACTCCGTTAAGCACAGCAGGAGAAGAATCCACTGCACCACCAGTCCTATAACTCCAAACAAATTTTCCATTAGCAGCGTTAAGACAGTAGGTATTATTGTCATTAGATCCCACGTAGACGAGACCATCAGCAACAGCAGGAGAAGAAATCACCGCGTCATGCGTCGCGTAACGCCAAACAACCGATCCATTAACAGCGTTCAGACAGTAAACGTTATCGTCCTGCGATCCGACGTAGACCAGGCCCCCAGCAACGGCAGGAGAAGACCCCACATAGCTTCCTGTTACATAACTCCAAACAAGCGATCCTGTAGCGGCGTTAAGACAGTAAACCTTCCCATCGTCGGATCCCACGTATACAAAACCACCCGAAACCGTGGGAGAAGAATCCACGAAGCTGCCGGTCGTGTAACTCCAAACAGGCGACCCCGTAGCAGCGTTCAAACAGTAAACCTTCTGATCATTTAGAGATCCCACGTAAACAAAGCCCCCTACAACGGCGGGAGAAGCATCTACTGGGCCGCCTACACCGTGCTGCCAAACCAACGTCCCCGAAACGGCGTTGAAGCAGTAAACGCTCCTACCGTCAGAGCCCACGTAAACTAGACCGTCAACGACGGCAGGTGAAGAATCGCCAATGGAGCCCGCCACCTTGTACAGCCAAATGAGCGATCCATTAGCAGCGCTCAGACAGTAGATATAATCGTCCAGTGAACCCACATACACAAAGCCGCCCACAACGGCGGGAGAAGAATACACGACGCCACCCGTTGGGTAACGCCAGATAACCGCTCCCGTGTTAGCGTTCAGACAATAAACGTGATAATCATGAGACCCCACGTAAACAAAACCACCTGCAACAGCAGGAGAAGAAAGACGAGCGTTGGCCGCATACTCCCAGAGAGTTTGGTTCGTATTCGGCCCCGTAGAGGTTGAAGCTCCCGAATGATTGGGGTCATGGTGGAACATCGGCCACGAATCGACAGTATCCGCACTTGCCAGTTGAATCTTATAAGCTATTGCTAACATGCCCAGCATGAGAAAAAACAGCATTAGAATCGAAACAGCATCCTTGGGCAATTTGACCGCTCTCTCTCCAAACGTCAAATCAGCATGCCGTGATAAAAGACTTCCTCACAGAGTCTCAAATTAGATTCCGCGCTTCTGATTTTCTTTTTCAGGCTATTATCTTCTTGCTTTCTTCAGCCTGCTTCTGGCGTTGCCTAATCCAATCACAGAAGAAGCCGCCTTCTGGCTCAGGCGCTAAACCTCTTGACAAGAAACTCCCTTAAAATTAAAACTTCAATGAGGCAGATATAAATTGCAGGCAACTTGAGTTTTTCACAGCAGATACGGCGAGAACTGTATATATCCAATGACTGTGAGAGCTGCGCTCGCTGCGAACATCAATGCCCACACAGTCTTGCTCCAGTGGAATACTTTGAGCCCGTCGAAAACGCCGTAAGGAATCAGATTAAAGGCCGCCAAATAGGCGTTAAAAAACCCACCGAAATAGAAAAACGCAACTAAGGGACTCGGCGCAACAATTGCGCCCCCAAGGAACCCTAGAGATAATAAAATGTTAGTTATTGGTCCCGCCATGGAAACTCTTCCTATGTCTCTTTTTTCAGCGGGCCCGGCGATCATCACTGCACCGGGAGAAATGAGCTTGATCGGCAAGAATGCGAAGATCAGTGTCACGACGGCGCCCCAGAGGGTCAACCTGAACTCGGCCCAGAGACCTTTTCTCTGAGCGATCACTTTGTGCGCAATCTCGTGAATGAAAAAGGACATGGTAAGAATCACGGTGAAAGCTACAGCAGACTCAAGCAAACTGACTGAAGTTAAGATGCTGCCATAAAGAACGGACAACAACCCGACGGCGACAACAAGCAGCGCAGCTATGGCCAAGTGTTTAACCTCCGTGGGACTGAAATAAACGCGTCCCTTAGCTTTTGGGGGCATTCCAAAAGTGACCTTGTACTGGTAGGAGCTCTGCTTCGACATGACTTCGGCCTCCCGCTGCCTCTGCGCTCGGGCGACATCCAACTTTGGACAATTGTGGTTCTCAGGCAAACGATGAGCAGCGCAGAACTGACCGCCACAATAAGAACACTGAAACGCCATGAATATTTCTTGACCGCATGCCTCGCATTTCATTGGGAAACCTTTTCCAGCCTATAGGAAAGATACCGTTTATACTTTCCCCTCAACGCCCAAAACTCTCGACGCATAAGCCGGCAGTCTGACAAGGACATAGAAAGGGGGCGAAAATACTAATGAGCGCTCGACCATACGGTAATTGGTCAAGACTCTCCGCTGAAGCTCAAAAAACCCAAAAACCCTTCTTGCCCTTCCTCATATACTATTACAGAAAATCCACACAGCTTCGTATCATATCAAAACGTTTACATATTCATCGACGGACTCCCGTGCCTCGGTGACTGAAATAGCAACCAAGTGGAATTCGATGTTTAACGCCCTAATAGCTGCGCTATGACGCTGATGGAGTATCTATGGCCGTTGAGTTTCTTCACTCATGGATCGGTCAAAAACCTTGTATACACCGTGAGTGCACATATGAGAGCAGGGAGGGAATAAATGGATCCGACAGAATTGTTCATACTTGCAGTGGCTGTTATCTTAATAGTCTTCATCCTTGCTTGGCTGTTAAGTGTCTCGATACGGCAGGTCAGGCCTACGCAGAGGGGACTCGTGGAACGCTTAGGCAAGTACCACAGATTCGTCGAAGGTGGCCTAACGCTCTTGATGCCATATGTAGACAGAATCATCAAGGTCAATACGACCGAACAAATGACCCCAGTACAACGCCAAGACGTCATAACGAGAGACAAAGTGTTCATGGGTGTAGACGCCGTCGTCTTCTACAGAGTCAAAAGAGATGAAACGAGCGTAAAGGCCTCAGAATACAGTGTCAACAACTACACAGTGCAAATAGATACTCTCGCCCGAACGGTTCTAAGAGACATAATCGGCGGCATGGACATGACCGTCGCTAATACGTCAAGACACATCATAAACCAAGAGCTGAAAGAGGCGCTTGACGAACAAACCGAGAGCTGGGGAATCGAAATAGTCCGCGCAGAAATAAAAGACCTCGAACCTCCGAAGGAATTAATCGCGTCTATGGAGTCGGTCCTAAAGGCAGACAACGACAGACAGGCTGCGGAAAAAACCGCGGTTGCCCAAGCAACTCTAGCCACAGGACAAAAGAACGCTGCTATACAAGTTGCCGAGGGAGAAAAACAAGCATCAATCCTTAGAGCTGAAGGTCAACGACAAGCCACGATCACTATAGCTGAAGGAGACGCGCAAGCCACGAAACTGCGCAATGAGGCTTTGACGACGTACTTCAAAGACAGTGCCATCACCTTCAAGCAGCTTGAAACGATCTCAACGTCATTGATGAACAACACTAAAATGATCATACCAGAAGGAAAAGCACTGACGCTCATACTCAATGAAATGCAGAATTTCTCAAGAGAGTCAATAATCCCAATTCCGATGCAGCCTCAAAAGAAATAGCCGATATCGTGTCTGACTGCAGAACAATCAGGGCTCTAGCAAAGAACCATCAGGTATATCAAATAGAAGATCACACTCTGTTTCTTCCCTCAATTTTCTCCATCGGTCAAGTATCAAGTCGGCCTTGAGAAGAAAGTCATTACAAAGCCATATTAACAGAAAACAAAAGATACGTAAGTTGCCAAAAAGAGCCTTCGGCTTCTGCTCTTCCTCATACTATATTACAGAAAATCAGCATGCACCATCCCTACACCAAAGCCATGCCACCTACCAATTCGTCGTCAGCTGCGACAGAGACGGCGACAAGGCGCAAGCTCTTATTCTTTTTCATTCTCGCCTCGCACAAGCCCATTTCAGAAAACCAATTCTCGAAAGAGAACGTCAGATCGCGAGCGCATATCGCCTGTTGCTCCAGCACGACAGTCACACACGTTTATGACCATTGATTGCTCATATCTCGTTAGGTGAATGAAGATGGCTAACACTCCCTGGGAGGAGGTCGACAAACTCCGGGCCTCGATACTAGCAGAGGTCATCCGAAGAGACTACCTCGAACAAATGCTCGAAAAAGCCAAATTGATGGAATCCTCCCATGGAAAAGACTACCCGCGCAACCTGTCCCAAGCATTCCAATATCTGATTGACACAGAACCCCGCAAACCAGAATAGCAGAACATGCCCTTAGACCCGGCGGATACAGAGAATCTATCATCCCATACGTCAGTCTATTGTAAGCCGCGTCTAAAGGCTTTAATCTCCAGCGCCCGAAATCAGTTTTGCTGAGAGGCTGGGAGATTGGATGAAATTCTAAGCTTGCTGGAAAAGGCCACAAAGCGGGCTCAGAAAACTCTGGACGAAAATAAACACTCATCTTCTACGCAGATTGAAGCTTACGAGAAGGTGCTAAAATCCAGAGAGTCTTCCGAAACGCAGAGAGCCAAAGCAACTCTCGGAAGAATGATTGAATACAACCGCCTAGAAGGATTATCCTCTCAACTGAGCCTCCTTTACATCCTTCAGATGTTCGCCTTCAAAGTCAAAATCCTCCAAATCTCGGTAGACAACATTAAGGAACAATTGGCAAAACCGGAGTTCCTAGACAAGACCAAGGACATCGAAAACATAAAAAAGAACATCGACACCCTAACCATCCTCCTCGAAGCCCAATACGAAGCAACAAAACAAATCGGAGAAAACCGCGAAAACCTCTCCTACGTCTCCTAGAACACCAAACGATGAAAATTCAAACGAACGCTGTGCTAACCCTTCCGTTTTCGGCGGCGCATCCGTTTCTCAAGTAATATCAAGTGCGTCTGGTGATCTTCTTCCGATCTCAGGCCAACTCCATCCAGAGCCTTCTCAAACCTAGTCTCAAACGTGCAAGCAATCGAGCCGAGCCCGCGTTTCAAGGCCAATGTCACGTTACGGGAAAACTGAGCCAGAAAACCGGACGAGTCAACCGCGTAGGCGGTGAAGCCCCAATAGGACTCATCAGGTTCTTTGCCAGAAGGACTAATCGATAAAGAATCCAATCTTCCTCTTTTCAGGGCGACGTAAAAACTGTGGTTCTTCCCCACCTCTTTAACGTTGGAAGAGGTGTTATCCAGGGCCTTCCACTCGTAGATTAGCATCCCCTGAGGAAGAATATGAGGGTTGGTTTCCAGCAGGCCATATGTTCTTTCTAGGCCGAACTTCCGTATCGGGGGATATTCTGTTGATGTTGGAATCTGTTTGAGGTTATGGTACCAAGAAACGGTCATCCTGAGGATTCTTGAGAATCCTGCCATCTTGGCAAGCTTCACGGAAGCCGCGTTTTCATCAGACGTTGTGTAGCGAAGCCGTTCAACGCCCAAGCGTTCACCCTCTCTGAGGATAGTCTCAGTGAGGTCGTTTGCGAATCCTCTGCCCCTATACTCAGGGTGTACCCGAAGTCCTTCCATCCAGCCAATCCTTCCGTCTTCCACCAACCGAATCCTGCCAACGGCAACAACGCGCCCGTCAACTTCAACTCCATAAAAGCGACTATTCGAGTCGCGCAACCACTCGTCAACCACAGACGGGAGGTAATCGTGCCCCTCCCAAATGTGACTCGATATCTCTATCACATCGTCACGATCCGAACCTTGGAGCCTTCTAACAGTCGCTACCATGAGCCTCGACCAAGTTTTTCTCACCTGCGCTTTTATCTATTGCGCCTCCCGATTTCTAGCGATCCTTTTCTGCAACCGTTCAGTCACAGCGCGCGCGGACACTCGCTAACAGCGCATCAGCAAAGGCAAACAGAACACGCTCATTCGGTCGGAAAATCGCTTAGTGGATGCAGACCACTTGGAAAAGGATGGACATCGCTCTTGGGCTGGCGGTGTTCCTTGAAACTTATGACGTGAAAGCGAGGCGTGTTGGTTAATCTTTTAAGAACTTTGCCTGCAGAGTGTATTCGGCGATGTTTCGTGTCGGAAACTCCGCGTGAATTTGATTTGGCTTTCCTAGAGTCTGAACTGAAGGGCAAGACGCTCATCGTGTACTGGTACCTGCTGGAGCGATCCACGCATTCCGTGGGGGTTAGAGAGGTTCAACGCGCCCTCAAGTTTTCAAGCCCCAGCATTGCCGTTCACCATCTTCAGAAGCTGCAAGATCTAGGCCTCGTTGAGAAGAAGGGAACAGGCGAGTACGTACTCAAGGAAGAAGTGAAAGTGGGCATTCTGCGACTTTTCACCAGAATGGGGCGATTCATGGTTCCTCGATACTTGTTCTATTCGGTCCTTTTCACCACCCTGCTGACGGCTTACTTGACGCTGACCATAATCGGCCAAACCACACCCAGCTTCTACGCAGTGACTTTCGGCCTCATTGCAACCTTCATTTTCTGGGTCGAAACCGCCAGACTATGGAGAGCGAGACCGGCATGAACCCTCAACATCCTGTTCTAAAACGTAGAACTAAAAGCCAATACTCCACCAGTTGCTATGGGGGACATACGCGTTGAAGAAGACTCTGCTTTACCTTCTTGCCGCGGCCATCCTAGGCGTACTCATCACCGTCGTCCCATTAATCGCCGTTGCCGCGACAAGAATCGGAAGCAGCCCACAGCACGCATTTGCCCCGTCGCTAGGCCAAGGTCTCAAGCAGCTCGACGGAGGTGGCTCGAGCACTTCACAGGCTAACAGATCAGACTTGACAGTTCTCGGAATCAGCCTCTTCATCGCACTCTTGGCTTACACTCTCATCGGACGCAGAGCACCACGCAGGTACGACCTCTACATGAGGCTTCCTTCCCACTAAAACCTGCTTGTTTAGATCCTGAACATAACTTGAACAGCGAAACATCAGATGACCCCCGTGTTCTGCGAAGGCCCCATTTGACTGTCATAAATGACGGTCTTATATTTCTCTCAACAATTGGGTATAGGCATGTTGAAAGTGGGACACAGAGGGGCGCGGGCCTACGAGCCTGAAAACACGTTACGCAGTTTCAAGAAGGCCCTAGAATTGGGCGTGAACGCCGTGGAACTTGATGTCCGCGTGACAAAAGACGGCGAAGTCGTGGTGATCCACGATGCGGAAGTTGAGAGAACAACAAACGGAAAAGGCCTAGTCAATGAGCTAACGCTGAAAGAGATAAAACAGCTCAACACGGAAAAGGATGAGAAGATTCCGACGCTTGAGGAAGCCCTCGATTTCCTAGACAAAAAGCTGAAAGTGCTGATAGAACTGAAGGAAACAGGCTTAGAAGCGAAAGTCTTGAACACCGTTCAGAAGAAGGGACTAGAAAAGAACGTGATAATCGTCTCCTTCCTCGAAGAAACTCTCAGAAAAGTCAGAGAACTCAACGAAAAAGTGGAAACAGGCTTGATAAACGTGAAAAACAAGAACCAAGTGAAATCAGCAACTGAACTGAAAGCAAACTATCTGCTTCCGTTCTACAGGTTCACGCACACCGCAGACGTTCAGAAAGCTCATCAAAACGGCTTAAAAGTGATAGTATGGACGATAAACAAACCCGAAGAGGTAGCCGATTACACCAAAAAAGGCGTTGACGGCATAACGAGCGACACGCCGGACATTCTCTCAAGAGCTGACTAGAACAAGAAGTTAGGCCTTCAGGTACCTGTTGTAAAAGTCTAACGTTCTCTTCCACGCGTCCTCCGCAGCTTCCGGTCTGTAGCTCTCTCGTGTGTCGTTGAAGAATGCGTGAGGCGCACCAGGGTAGATCTTAATGTCATAGACTTTCCCGTACTTGGTCAGGGCCTCTTTCAACAGGCTTATGTCAGCTTCTTTGATTGCCATATCGGCTCCAGCGTAATTGCCGAGTACTGGGCATTGAACATTCTTGACCAAGTCTATGGGCGTCGGGTTTCTGCCATAGAACACGACTGCAGCCGCAAGTTCTTTGTTACGGCAAGCCAGGAGAAGAGAAAGCCCCCCTCCCATGCAGAAGCCGATGCTTCCGATGCGCCTTGGCTGCACGTATTCCAATGACTGGAGATATTTGAACGCGCCATTCAGGTCTCCCATTATTCGGTCCTCAGACAACTCTTCCCGTAGCTTGCGGGCCTCTTCTAGGCTTGAAACGGACCGTCCGAACAAGTCGACCGCCAGAGCCACGTAACCCTCGTCTGCAAGTCTCTTGCTCACATCCTTAATGTGATCTACGACTCCCCATATTTCATGGATGACTATAACTGCAGGATGTTTTCCCACATCCTTCGGCCTTGCCAAAAACCCGGCAGTCTTCTTCGCCTCGCCTCCACCTTGAAATTCAACCATAGAAGCTTCCATGCGCAACCATCCTCTGCACGTACTTCTTTCAGTCTAGAACGTTAATATGGCTAAATAGTTTTTCTTTCTCAGCACCGAAAGAATTAGTTGTCCCACCACAAGTAACTTGCTCGACAGGAGTGCGACTATCTTGACAGAAACTGATGAACTCTGTGTTCGTATTGAAATTGCCACGAGAAACATTAAAGAAGACTATGAGAAAGCTCTTGGGACCGTTGGAATGCTCAAAGAGAAAATGAATTATCTGGAGCAAAAAATAGGAAAGGAGAAGCCTGAGGAAGCGACAGAAGATGCGGCCTCTCTAAAATCTGCAATAGACAATCTTGAACGATTTACAGACTCTGAAATCTTGAAGAGCAAAGAAGCGTGGAAGAAATACGAAGAATTGAAGCGCGAATGCGAAAACCATGCATTGACGCCCCATCAGCTGATTGAACTGCGAAGCATTTGCAAGAGAACAGAACAACTGGCTGCAGACTTGCTTTGTTATTCACTCGGGCTCATAAAACAGAGAAGCACTTAGAAAAGCTGAATAAAACAGGCGAACCGCTTCGTTGTCAAGGCGCCGAGACGGCGAAATTGCTAAACCGCAGAGAATAGTGCCAGCAGGGGCTTCACAGCGCTGCGAGAGGGATTATCTTTGAAGGTAGGCGATCCAGCCCATGTGGGGCGGTTCCACGTCGATTTGCCACAGGAGTGCAATCAGTTCGCCGAAGTGGTGAACGTTCTCAAGGGCCACGTGAATCAGAATGTCTTCCACTCGCACCTGCACAGGCGGCACTCCCATCCTTGATACTTCCACCTTTCTTTCGAGATCGGCCGGAGACATCTTCCCAACGAAATTTTTGGTTCTTGATTCGACATCTTTTGCACGTTTCTTTATAGAATCTATGTCCTTAAACTCGTCGTGGCTCCGTGAAACCCAAGCTTTCAAACGTCCCGAGATGACGTAGTTAATCATCCTATCCTCGGCGTCTAGCGTGTGCAAGAAAATGTTCCTCATGGAATCAAAACTTCCCCCGCGACTCTTCACAACCTCCTCCCAAGGAAGCGTTGAAAGTATATCCAAGTATCTGTTCCTTACTGTCTGGCTGTATTCCAAGAGACTCTTTGAATCCACAGACATCACCTAGTAAAGTAGTATTTGCTGAAAGAGTAAATAACATTTGAGGCCGATGTACACATTCATAGTCTCCAGCGTTCAGGCGAATACAGTTGGACGTTGGAACAGTTGACGCGCGCGTTAAAGACCGCTGGGCGCCGTTTGTTGATGCAGCGTTATCTTTCCGTCCGCGTACATTGGAACTGTTCGAAACACGTTCAGATTGCAGGAAAAATCTACGTCCCCTTTGAACCCCAGCTGCACCAGATGCTCAGCGTGTTTTGCTTTCATCACGCTTCCGGTCAAATCATGCTCTGCCTGTTTGAACGCCAGCAGCGCCGCCTGGACCTTATCCGAAAAGTGAAACTTGCCCGTAGCGAAACCGTTTGCAATCGCTCCTGCACACAGGAAGTCTTCCAGCGAGAACTTGCCTTTCTCTCCAGACAAGACAAACGACACTCCGATCGTTTCCCTCGCAGCAATTTCCTCGGCCTTTCGCGCCGTTGTGAGGGCATTCAGGAAACCTCCCACCAAAATCCACTTCGCCGCCTTAGACTTAACCAAAGCCGCCGTCCCGCTCGTGGTCGTTATAATCAAGGTTTTTCCTCCGACTCTCTCACGCGTGAATTCCAGAGGAGAATTTCCCAGGTCGAAACCCACGGGCTTGTGTCCACCTCTTTCGCCGGCGAGCAGGTACTCCGGATGCTTACCATGGAGTTTGTAGGCTTCCTCCAGAGTCATCACGGGAACTGCAGCTTGGGCACCATTAGTCAGAGCGTTCAGAATGCTGGTCCCAGACCTCAGAACGTCGATGACAATGATCAAGTCTCCGCGGCCTACAGCGTTCCTTGAGTCTCGCGCCCGAAATTCGAGATCAACCTGTATTATCACATGCCCACCCGCTTAGCTGCAGATTACGAACTGAAACTCATGGTTTGCGGAGTGTCTTCCCGTTTTCCTCTCAGTAGATTGCTAGTGTCGCCTCTATGAGGGCCTTGCGATTCACATTAACGGTCTTGTCTTTCCGATGATACGTTCTAGTCTTCGCTTGTGAGCCTCGCGTGTCGTGAGCGGATAGATTTCTCTTTCGGTGTAGAAGAACAGGGGATCTTCGCCTATGATGCTCGCCAGCTCCTCGTCTGAACCTGCGTTGACAATCAAAGCATCGCCCTGATAACCTATAAGATGATATGAAATTTCAAGAGTTTTCGTCTTCTCCAGCTCATCCAGATACTTGAAATGGGCTGGAAGCAGCTTGGCCCACACGTCAACTGGGGTTTGTCTCACTTTCGTTATTATCAAGAACTTCATTTCACATCGTTTTCCACTGTTGTGCCGATAATATAAATGACTTTTGGAAGACAGCGAATATGCAATGGAAGCTTGCAACGTATGCTGCTAGGGCTCAACGCTAATGTTAAGACAGAGTTCAGCAGTATCTTTGAACAATGCGTTGGGATGAGTTTTGAAGAAAACTAAGATCGTCTGTACCATTGGTCCAGCCAGTCTTTCCAAGGAGACGCTTCAGAAGATGCACCGCGCGGGAATGAACGGCGCGAGAATAAACACCGCCTACGGAACATTTGACCAGTATGAACACGTGATTAGAACCATTCGCGAGGTCGCAGACATTCCGGTGATCATCGACATCAAAGGGCCTGAAATAAGGCTGAGAATGAAAGGCAGCAGGATTGTCAAGAGGGGAGACATTTTCGAGGCGGGATTCGAGAATGAGACGATAAGCTTCAGCAAGAACTTCTATGACAAAGTGAATGTGGCTGACAGCATCCTGGTTGACAATGGAAAGTTGAGATTGAAGGTCACAGAAAAAAGGAAAGATGCCTTGAAATTAGTCGCCCTAACCTCCGGCGAGCTGAAGGACGGAAAGGGGGTCAACATCCCGTACAAGAAGCTCACGGTGCCAACCCTGTCGAGCAGAGACCGCGAGATAGCGACTCTGGCAAAGGAAAAGGACGTTGAATTCATAGCTCTATCTTTTACGAGAAATGCCAATGACGTGAAAAACCTCAGGAGAGAAACTCGAGGCTTCAAGGGCGCTGTCATGGCAAAGATAGAGAACTTTGAAGGCGTAAACAATTTCGATGAAATCCTGGAAGCTGCGGACGGAATCATGGTGGCAAGAGGCGACTTAGGCGTCGAGATTGAACCCGAAAAAGTTCCGCTCGTACAGAAATCGATAATCAAACAGTGCAACCAAAGAGGAAAAAACGTTGTAACCGCGACAGAAATGCTCGAATCAATGATGAACAGCCCGATACCGACCAGAGCCGAAGTCAGCGACGTTGCCAACGCGATTCTGGATGGAACGGAAGTCACTATGCTATCGGGAGAGACAGCGGTGGGACAGTACCCGGTTGAAGCCGTGATGATGATGTCCAGAATCGCGGTTGAAGCTGAAAAGGCAATCGAAAACCACGTAGAGGACGAGGGATTTATCAACATCTCGGACACGATAAGCAGGGCGATTCAAAGAATATGCCAGGAAATGCCCGTAAACAAAGTCGTCACTCTAACCAGATCGGGCTACACGGCAAGAATGATATCAAGATTCAAGATACCCCAACCAATAATAGCCGTGACACCTGGCCCGCGAGTCAAGAGACAACTTGAATTGGCGTTCGGCGTCTCGCCAGCATGCATAGATTACCTTGAGGAGAAAGACCGAATTCTGACGGTCGCAAAACAGCTCCATACAGCAGGTCTGGTCAACGAAGAGGACATGATACTGTTCACCGCTGCTTTCAGAACCAGCCGAAAACACGCGAGCAACCTGATTGAAATACACAGACTCGAAGAACTCACACAACCCCAAACCGAATGATCTCCAGCACAAACACGCCACAGAACGAAGCCCATTCCGTGCCAATCACAGCCTGCGTCCGCAAGTGCGCGACCCATGACATTCGAGTATCCGATTTCAAAGAATCAAGCAAAGCCGATGCTATGCTCTCTGAAAAGTCCGAGTGACGTTTTGCAGTTTTTCGCCCAGAATTTCTATATCGTCGATGTTGCCTAGGCCTTTCTCGTGGGCCCTGCGAATGTGACTTATTTCATGTGGGTCGAACCCCATGATTCGGGATGCGGTTGCGTCCGTTGCGACGGGATCTTTCCCGGCTATTATCAAGTCCATCTTTACGGGTTTTCCATCTGTTGGGCCGCGTCCTTCCATGCCGACGAAGCCGTCTATCACGGTCAATGATGATTTGAGCACGGTGTTAATGTCGACGATGACTTTGCTTATGCCTTGCACGTGATATTTTCCTTTGAACTTGTCCGGCAGAAGACCGAACATGTTTTTCATTCCCAATGTGACTTCTGTCGACATGTGGGTCTTGAGTTTCGGCGCGCTTATGATAGCGGATTCGGTGACGATGCGAGGAACGGTCACGCTGCCCAGCGTTTCACAGTGGGGGATTTCTATCTTGACTCTGTCTTTGACGTGTCTCAGGTTGAGAAATTCAACGCCGTCCCGTTGGACCATTTCTCTCATGCCCGTCGCTTCATAGGCCTTGTCGGCGTTTGTCATTGTGGCATCTGATTCTACAACGTATATCTTGACGTTCAGATTCTTGAGTCTGTCTATGATGGCTTCAACCATCATCGGATCCGTAGTGGCGCCTGTGTCCCATGTTTTGACCGTTATGAAGTTGACTTTTATGAGAACGGTGCTCCGGCCGGACAGGGCCGCTTCATAGTCCACCAAGTCCAGCGCCTTGAAAACAGGCTCGTGCCCCCTTTCGCCTTTGACGATTGCAACTTTCGAAGTCAATTTTTCCAGTTACCTGCTGCTTGCTTGTTGTGGTTAGAGGCAGAAGAAGTGCAGGTTGATAAAGGTTGAGAGGGAAAACTCGGATTTTATTTGGAGTGGGTCATGTGCACGTTCTTGATGAGGATGTACGGGGCCAGTGAAGGTGGATCTGCTTCGCCCCACCAGTGTACGTGTTGTCTCTCCTTTGAAACGGCGGAGATGTTGCCGAGCATGGTTAGAACGTTGTCGCTCAGGCGCAGATCCTTCAATGATTGTCCGATTTCGCCTTTGTCAATCATGAAGATGCCGTCTCTGGGTATGGTTGAGAAGTCGCCCTTTGCAGAATTCTGGAACCGCGTGTACCAAGTGTTGGTCAGGTACAGTCCCTTCTTCACGTCTTCGAAAAGCTCGTCCTTGCTCGTTGGTCCTGCTTCCATTTCGATGTTCCACGGGGTCGGACTGATCAAGCCCGCGTTTCCAGTCGTCTTGGTTTTGAACATTTTTGCGGTGGAAGCGTTATGAAGGTACGTTTTGAGGACGCCGTGATCGATGAACGGGTTCATCTGCGTCGGAACACCCTCATCATCGAAGACCCTGTTAGACATAGAATAAGCAGCAGGATTGTCTTTCAGCGTGACCGATTCGGCCGCCACTCTCTTGCCGAGTTTGTCTACGAAAACAGACATTTGCACGAGCACGGAATAGGCTGAAACCATCCCGCCCCACACTCCGAGCAACGAACCGTGAATCAGAGGGTCGAACACGACATCGTAGACGCCTTCGTCCCCAACTTTCGGACCTTTCGCCAATTTAGCTATCTCGCCGGCCTTTGCGCCCGCACGGGCGGGCTTGAAGTCTTTCAGGTTTGAGCAGCATTCTACTCCGTGGCCTGAGGCCTCTGTTTCTGTGAAAGCCCTGATTGAAAGCTCGATGGCTGATCTGCTGTCAACGCCGACGGGGCCTTCGGAAGAGGCTAGGTAAACGTCTTCGAATTTCGTGAAGAGTATGCCTCCGCTATCAACGTTTCCTCCGGCCTCCTTCTTAGCGGCTTCTACAGCTTCAAAGACGTATTCTGTCGGTTTTTCCAGGTCCTCAAGTTTTGCGTCTGCCTTACTCTTTGGGTAGTGGAAACTGCCCTGCGCGAAGCCTCCGAAAGTCGGGTTCTCCTGAGAAATCTTCGCAAGCTTTAGCAGCTGTTTGAGGCTGGCGTCAACGCCGATGAAATTGTGTATCGTTGTAGCTACTACGCGTTTCTTCCAAGCCAGGGCCACGTCGGTTGAGTAGTCGTTCCAGGCGACGGTGATGTCGACCTGATTGTTGCTGAAACGAACCTGCCGATACTTGCCAACAGTGGTCTTCGCGATGACCTGTTCAGCTCCGAGAGCTTTCGCTTTTTTCACGATGTCTTCAGTTTTGCTGAGCATGACTGTCATTTCACAAACACCCTCCTAAGTCGCAGGCACGGACCTCCAGTGTACACCGGAATCCCCTGGGAGGGATCTCCTTTTCCACAGGTAGCCGCGTCAAACTCGACTTTTTTCGAAACCGCGTCAACAGCAGTCCAAAACTTCAGGGTGGTCGTTTCAATCACGGGCCTGGCCACGGAATCCGTGAGTTCGCCGTTCTGTATCAGGTATGCTTCTCTGCCCACGTAGCGTTGGTTGAAACGCTTGTCATCGATGTTCCATTCTGTGAAGGATTTCATGTAGACGCCGTCTTTGACTTCTTCGATAAGCTCTTCCTCGGTCATTTCGCCTGGGAGAACGAACGTGTTCGCCATGCGAACTATCGCTTCTCGGTCGTAGTTGACGGATCTAGATGAGCCGTTGCTGTTGACGCTGAGCTTGGCTGCTGATTCCCTGTTCTGTAGAAACTCGTTTATGAGGCCTTCCTTGTACAGAAACCTGCGTCTGGCCTTTACGCCTTCGTCGTCGTACAGGTAATAGCCGTAGCTGTTCTTGACTGTGGGATCATCTACGACTGTTACGGCTTTGCTGCCGATCCTGGTGCCGAGCCAGTATGGTCCTCCCTTGTAGATGAAAGATCTGCCGGCCTGGCTCATTTCTCGTCCCAGGATTCTGTCGGCTTCCATCGGGTGGCCGCAGGATTCGTGTGCCGCTATCCCGGCGACTTCTGAGCCGCAGACCAGGTCCATGTTTCCGGGTTTGACGGTTTTCGCCTTTGTAATCACGTCTTTGAGAACTTTCGCGTCGTGGACCATTTTTTCGGGCATTTTCCATTTGCTGAAGGCTTCCCAGCCGCCGCTGTACCCGAACTGTTCGTATGCTTGTTCGGTTTTTCCCTGTTCGGCGACTGTTATGAAGATGAAGGCTCCTATCTTGGGGACGTACGAGGAGATTTTTGAGCCTTCTGAATTGGCGAAGTATTTGGTTATCAGGTTTATCGAGCAGGATGCCATCGTCGCTGGAATCTTGACTTTTGAAGCTGCGAGGGCTTTGTCGGCTTCCATGAGTGTGGATATTCTCTCTTCGGGAGGAACGTTTTCAATCTTTTTTTTCTGTTCAACGACCCATTTGGTCTTGACGCCCTTTTCCTCCTTGAAAACGAGTCTGTCCTTCCGTTTTGCGCTCTTGGCGTACTTGAATGCAACGTTCACAATCGTTCTGGCTTCTTCCTTCGTCCATTTATTCGTGGATGCAAAACCGATGCCGCCGTCGGCCATGATTCGAACGTTGAACCCGCTGTCAACGGCGGTGGCATAAGCCTCCACGACGCCGTTGCGCAGCATGAGCCCATCTTGAACCTGACTGTGCGCCCTAACTTCGGCGTACTCAACCTTCTTGCTCCGAGCATACTCGAGGGCAAAATCAGCGACTTCTTCGTCCATGCGCATTCAATCCTTGAGCGTTATGTGCTGGGGTAGCGCATAAAAACTTTTAGAGAACTGGAACAACGGCGGATTCTTTTCATATTCGCCAGTCAGTTTTGACTCTTCAGTGCCCTTTCTAATGCGTCTGTGACGTTCTGTTTTCCCATAGCGAGAATGTAGGGTCCCAGCCTCGGGCCCTGTGGAACGCCGAGCAGTATCCGGTATATCGTCTTGAAGAATTGTGCTGGTTGAAGGCCGCGGTTTTTGGCTGTGTTGAACACCGCGTTTTGGATTTTTTCCGCGTCGTCTTCGACTTTCAGCACTTCAACCAGTTCTTCCAAAGCATTTCTTTCTTCGGGTTCCAGTTTGACTGAGGCTTCCTTTATCTGCCGGAAATCTGCGGCCCAGTTGGATGCGTATTCGATGCGTTTTCTGGCGTTGCCGTCGAGTTTCTGGTCTCGCTGGAGATAGCCGTAGCTTCGAAGTTTTTCGGTCAGGTACTGTTCTTCATTGCCCTTGGGGGCAACCTTGGCCAAGTACGTCAGCAGGTTGTATGGCGCGTGAAAGCCCGGTTTCGTTGGACACTTCATGGCGTAGCAGTACTCGAACAGGCCTCGAAGCTTGGCCAGTTCCTTCTTGTCTTTGACTTCTTTTTTTCCGAAGTAGACGTCTTCCAGCTCGTCCAGTTCGTCCATGTAGGTTGGAATGTCAACCACGTCCAGAGCGCGAGCGCCGACGAACCGCTTGAGGAGCAGCAGCATTAACGATTGGGGGGAGCCGTACCTGAACCAGGTTTGGGGCGTCAGCAGGAGTCCAGCGCTCTTGGAGAGTTTCTCGCCGGATTTGGCGAGGAACAATTCGTATTGTGCGTGAACGGGAGGTTCCCACTGTAGTATTTCGCGGCAAATGCGATCGTTAACGCGCACCGAGTCGGCGACGTCCTTTCCGAAGGCTTCGAACCTGATGTCCAGAGCCTTCCAACGTACGGCAAACTCGCCTTTCCAGCTGAGCTTGCCCAGGCCTTTTCGGTAATCTACTTCGCCCTTGTGTCCGCAGCCTTCAAGCCAACGTCCTTTCACTTCCATTCCTTCGCAGCTGTAGAGGATCTTGTTCTCTTCCTCGACGAACTCGAATGCTTTTGTTGTGTAGATTCGACCGCAGTTCTCGCACACCGCGAAGTAGGGCAGAGCTTCCAAGAATTTTTCTTGTCCGAGTTCTTCGTTGACTATTTCGCCGATCTTTTTAGCGTTGACAAGTAGGGTTCTGATTTCTTCGTTGAACAGGCCTGTTCTGTAGGCTTCTGCTCCTGACATGAACTTGTATTCTATGCCGCACTTGTCCAATGCTTCCATGAGGAGCATGGCCATGTGTTCGCCGTAGCTTCGGTGACACTTGTAAACGTCTGGAATGTCTGTAACGGGCCGCCCAAGATACTGTTCTAGAGATTCAGGCATGCCGGCGGGAACCTTTCTCAGTCCGTCCTTGTCGTCGGCAAATGCAACGAGTTCTGACGGAAAGTCCTGTTCTCTCAGGGCTAGGGTTACGCCGAAGGATCTGGCGGCGTCGCTCAGGTTGCCGATATGTGGAAGGCCTGAAGCGGCTATGCCCATCTCCGTTCTGATTAAACCCAGGCCTCTGCCGAGCTTCCGTTCCCTGGCAACCACTTTGGCGGCCGTCTTGTCGTACCATGTGCCGTGACCGATTATTTCCTCGCTCATACTAAGCTCAGTCTCTGCATTGAGTGGTGAGACGAAAATAAAAAGGGTTTAGAAAAAGGAGGGTTTACTTTCTTCTGAAAGCTGCAGCTATCGCGAGGCCGCCGATCACGAGCAGAATCAAGGCTAAGGCGTAGATACCGTAGCCGTACCCGTCGAGGAACCATGCACCGCCAACTGCGATTAGAAGCAGACCCCAACCGAAGTAGCTGAATGCTCCCCGCCCGTACTTTTCAGGGTTTGAGTGCTGCAACTCGGACAGGACCATTAGCCAGATGCCGAACAGTCCGATGATCGTCGGTAGAATGTAGTATCCGCCGTACAGTTTTGCAGGATAGTAGAGCAAGATAGAGATGACGATGATGACGAATATGGCGCCTATTGTCAGCAGGTTCCGGTCTGCCATTCTAGCCATGCCTTATCCTCCCTTGCAGGGCTAGATTTTTGCGCCGCACTCGGGGCAGAACTTCGAGTTGGCGGGTATAGATTTTCCGCATTTGGGGCAGCTCATCGTCTGGTTTGAAGGTGGAGTTATTGTTGTTCCGCATTCTGGGCAGAACTTGGAGGTTGCCGGGACGTGGTTGCCGCATTTTGGACATATCACTAGGGCTGCAGCCGGGGCTTGTACTGGGCCTGTGGGCGTCATGATTTGTGGGATGAGCACCATGCCGGTTCCTAAGCCTGCTCCACCTCCGCCTGATTTTCCGAGGGATTCTGCGGCGCTTCTGACTGTTTCCATTCGCAGTACTTCGCTGGAGCTGGTTCCGCCGGTTCTGAGCCAGAAGAGTCTTTCACGGTATTCGGGGGTTGTGTCTATTCCTTCGAAACGGAGGTCGGTGAGTTCTAGGCCTACTCGTTTGAAGTAGTCTTGGATGGAGTTTTTGACGATTATGGCTGTTTCGTCGAGTTTTGTGAAGACTGTGAGTAGGTCGTAGTGTGAGAGTTCGTTGATCATTTTCTCGTTTAGGAACCCTCTTAGGTAGTTGTTTACGTCTTCTGTAGAGTATGCTTTTTGTCCGCCCACGACTTCGTTTACGAAGAGTTGTGCGTCCTCGAGTTTGAAGAAGAATGTGCCGTGTACTTGTAGTGGTGCCAGCTCGGTGGTTTGGGCTTGTGTGCCGTATTTGCCGTTGAACACTCGGGTTGAGATGTAGATTACCATTGCCTTGAACGGTTTGTCCTTGTAGCCGGCGATGCGGGTTAGCAGTCCTGTCACGAGCGGAATATTCAGGGTTGTCAGGGTGTGTCTTCCTGCCTGGAAGACATCGTATGCTTTGCCGTCCCTGAAGAACACTGCGACTTCGTATTCATGGACGATGAGTTGGGCGCCCCACGTTATGTCTTCGACAGGATATTTCCACAGGATGTCGTCTGGTCCTGCGTTTGTCCATTCTATGATTTGCGGCATTTTAGCTCACTGCTCCCATCATTACTTCTTCTCTTTTGCTGAGGGTTTCGTCGAATGTTTCCAGCGTGTCGATTAGGTTTTGCACGCGGTCTTTGGCGTTGTCGAAGTTCTGTTTGGAAACCTCGGTTTTGAAAACGTCAACTTCGTTTACGATGCTGTTAACCTGGTCGATTAGCTGGTTGTCGAAGTTGGTCATCCTGTCAAGGGCCGCTTCTTGAATCTTGACGACGTCGAAAAAGCCAGTGTATCCGTAAGAAGCATGGCTTATTTTTTCTATCACTCTGTCGAATTTGGCGCTAAGCCTGTCCATGTCTGTGAGAAGGTCCAGCTGGCGATTGTCAGCCATTCTCTGAAAAATTGTTTTGAAGTTGGTTCTCGCAATTGTTAGCTTCATGGTAAGATGGTTGCGGATAAGTTTGTCTGACTCCCTGCGGATTTCTTTCTGTTTGTAACCGCGAAATCCTGGGATTTCCGCGAGAAGCCTTTCTGAGAGGCGCATCTGACCCTGTGCCGTTGCAAGAACATCATCATTTTTTTCACTCAAGATTTAATTCCTCACAAATTCGTTTCGTCTGTATACAGATTTAGGGTCGCTTTTAAAGTTTGTTCGCCATTCTCGCGATTATCAAAATTTGCCCGAGGGTATGTCGCCCCGTATTTCGGTCCCTGTTGCTCCGTCGATCAGCAGTTGATAGCCCCTACCCTTGTACCCGTACTTGATGAACCACACCGGCGAGTGCAGGTAAACCACTTGGCGCACGTCCATTTCGGTTTTGATTTCGATGATTTTGTCCACGTCCTGCTGGATGAGGAAGCGGTGGTTCTCTTCAATCTGCTGTTTTGCAAGCATGACCGCGTCGTCCTTGTCGACCTCGCTGTTCAAGAACTTCGCGAAGGCCTCGATTCTTCTGAAGTCGAACGGAATTTTCCCCGCCAGCGGCACCTCGTAGTCCCTCGTAGGAAAAGCCGTTGCTTTCCTTGCCAGAAGAAGCCAGTTGTACTCTTTCTCCAGAGTTCCCTCTTTGGTGACGGCAGGCGTGATTCGCTCGAAAATCCCTTTATAGGTGCTCGTTGCCTTTGCTGAGACCACCCAGAAGGGAAGGTATGTCAGGTTTTTTTCTTCGATTTTCGATTTTTTCGCGAGGTCTTGCGGTTTGAGAAAGCCTTCGCGCATCCATTCTTTGATGGGCTCTTCTATTTGTGTTGGATCGTACCTGTTCAGCAGCATCGAGTGTTCGAACGTGAACGCTTGGTTGGTTTCGACCACGACGGTGTAGCCGCAGTATTTGCATGTTGCTATTATTTCGCCGGGTTGAAACTGTATCGGTGCCCCACAGTGGGTGCATTTGATCTCGCTGACGACGCTCAAGCGTTTCAGGTCTTCTGCTTTTCTCTTTTCAGAATTTCTTTGGACACGATGACGCCTGAGGCTGAGGCCTGGATGAGTCCTCTGGTGACGCCTGCTCCGTCGCCGATAGTGAACAGGTTGTGTATCTTCGTTTCGAGGCAGTGGCTGAGTTGCAGTCTTGACGAGTAGAACTTGACTTCGACGCCGTAGAGCAGCGTGTCTCTTGAGTGCAGGCCTGGGACCATTTTGTCCAACGCTTGGAGCATTTCCCGTATGTCCGCCAGGTAGCGGTAGGGCAGGACGAAGCTCAGATCGCCGGGCGTGGCGTTCTTCAGGCTCGGGGTGACGACGCTTCGGGCCAGACGTTCGGGCGTTGATCTTCTTCCAGACTCCAGGTCTCCTAGACGCTGAACGATGACGCCGCCGCTGAGGAGGTTTCCGAGCCTCGCAACATATTTTCCGTAGGCTATAGGCTCCTTGAACGGCTCCGTGAACGATGTGCTGACGAGGATGGCGAAGTTCGTGTTCCTGGTCTTCCGTTCCGCGTAGCTTTGACCGTTAACAGTTAACACTCCTTCGTAGGATTCTGTTATGACCTCGCCGTAGGGGGCGACACAGAAGGTGCGGACCATATCGTCGAAGGACTTTGAGTAGTAGATGAGTTTGGGTTCGTACAAAACGCTCGTAATCTCTTCCATAACAGAGGCTAAAGTTTCAACTCTGATTCCGACGTCGACGGGGTTGTTGAACGTCTTCAGACCCAGCGCTTGGGCTTCCGTTTGAAGCCACTCGGCGCCGATTCTTCCGGGCGCGACGATGACGTATTTGCCCAAGAATTTTTGGCCGTCTTCGGTTTCGACTCCTTCTATGGACCCGTTTTTCACTATTAGCCCTTTTACGTCGCTTCTGGGCTTGAACTCGACTTTACCGTTCAGTTCTTGTCGCATCTTTCGAAGGGTCTCGGCGCATCTTTCGGTACCCATGTGGCGAATCTTCTGGCGAATGAGTTTCAAACCTGCCAAGGACGCTTTTCGCTCGAACTCCTCTACCTTTTCGTCCTCTCCTCCGTAGGTGTGTTTAGTTGCTCCGAACTTGAGGTAGACCGAGTCCGCGTAGTTTACTAGTTCTTGAAGTTCCGTGGGTGATACGTACTGGTTGAGCCAGCCTCCCACTTCGGGGGAAAGCGTCAGCTTCCCATCACTGAATGCTCCTGCTCCTCCCCAGCCGGATAAGACCGTGCATGGATCGCAGTTCACGCATTCGAATCCGCGGCTCGCCGGGCATTTTCGCTGGTTTATATCCTGTCCTCTGTCCAGCATCAGAACGCGCATGCTATTTTTCTCTGCAAGCTCCAGAGCAGAGAATATTCCTGCGGGCCCAGCTCCGACAATTATTACGTCGTATTTCAACGGGCTTATCCCCTGAAACCCAGAACTACATGTAGCCACTGGGATATATTTCTAGCGAGCGGGCTACCAAGTCGTTACCGCAAGAAAAGCGTGCGCTGTGAGAAAGTGAGACTGAGAGAGGCTGATTTGAGTACGCGTCACAGTCTGCGTGTTGGTGACTCTGTTAATTTTGCTTTGCTAATGTTCCCATTGGGTCCCAAGGTGATAGGAGGAGGGGTTTTGTATCCAGAACTTTGAGGATCTTTGGGGGGAGGTACTTTTTTCCAACTGTTATCTCGTACAGGTATTCGTCGAACCATTCATCCATCATGCACATGTAGCCTCGGTCGCCGATTTTGGCGCCCCAGCTGTTTTCAGCTCTCCATTTTATCGGCTTGCCATTGTCGTCGAGATCCACGCCGGTCAACACCATTGCGTGGGTCATTTCGCTGTTCCTGTATTCCAGTCTTCCAGCCTTGTTGAGCTTGAAGTCTGTTCCGTATACTAGTTTGTAGTCGTATACGTTCAGATCCATTGCTCCCATCTCTGTTTCTAGCATTTGGCCTACGTCACAGCCGAACCAGACCGCGTGGTTGTCCTTTATCATTTCGACGGCGGCTTTCTTCAAGGTTGGCATATCAACGTTTAAGTAGCGGACTGGTCGCCCTTCGATGACGTTGCCCAAGTACTGAACCGTGTAGAGTTTATTGTAGGGTTTGTCCTTGGTTGGAGCGTTTATCAGACAAACTAGATCGTCCAGGTTAGTGCCCACATATTTCTCGTAGAATTCTTTTGGCGTGATGTCGCCTTGTCTGTGAAATACGTTCTGCTTATCTCGCCACTCCCAACAAAAGCTGCTAGGTGGCTTCCCCAAGTGGATCGTGAGCATGCGGTAGAATTCCTCGAGTAGCTCGCATTTCAACTTTCGCAGTTCCCTGATTGAGGATCCATGAGCGTTTAGGTCTCGTAGCGTCTTTGCGTATTCTCTCAGCTTAGCGACTAAAAGGGTGTTCATAGAATCAGAGTTGTTGCTGCTGTCTGTCTCGGGCATGACGGACTTTGGCACAACGCCGTATTTGTCTACGAGATTCACGAACATGTCCCATTGTCCACCGTCGGAGAGTGGATCATATAGAAGGGCCAGAACCAGTCGGCTGTCCAGTGGTTCATTTCTGGTTTCGATGATGTTCTCGAGGAAGTAATTTGCTTTTTCCAGTTTATCCCAGAACATCTGGTAGACTTCTGAGAGTTCAAAAGTTACGAGTTTCAACTTTTTCATGGCTTCTAGGCAGAGGAAACTGAGTCCGGAAAACAACCAGCACCGTCCTGACTGCTCTTGATTAGTTGCCTCCGGTGATTGTATTAGATGACTGAACGTGTAATTGATTCGGTCAACCTCTTTTCGGCTCAGAGCGACAGCTGCAATACCGTTCTCGGTTACAGCGTTCAGCGCAAGAAGATTTCTAGGATCCCTGTCAAAAGATGCTGAAAATCGTTTAATCTCCTGTTTCGTGATGGCTTGCTCCATATTATCTCCCGACCGTTTGACATAGCTAAATAATTTGGAACCTAAGTTAAAGTTTTAGACTTACAAGCGAGCGTGCGCTCAAACGTGCTATCCGTTTCGCGTAAGCCAAATATATCCTTACTCAGGGCGCTCTCGTCTGGTGCTGTTACCAAAAAATACTTAGACTTCCGCTTACAACTGCAATGAAGTCTATCGTTCGCGAGCGGTGAACATCGTGTCCAAAGTCAAACTGCAGTCCCAACTAACGCTTTTCGATGTGACAAACCTCGTTGTCGGGGCAATCATAGGCGCGGACATTTACGTAGCGTCGGCGTTTGGAGCGCAATACCTAGGCCCCTTCTCACTCGTCGTGTGGGTCATCGCGGGAGCGATGGCAATCGTCATCGCGTTGTGTTTTGCCCAGTGTGCGTCTCTGCTGCCGAAGGTCGGCGGGCCGTATGCGTACGCGAAGGAAGCTTGGGGACAGTTTTCGGGTTTCATCGTTGGCTGGTCTCTTTGGCTTGCGGAATGGGTGTCATTGGCCGTTTTTCCGCTTGCTTTTGTCGAGTACCTGAGTGTTTACGTTAAGCTTAGCCCAATTCCTCAGATACTTGTCGAGGGAGCTTTCGTGTTGTTTCTCATTGCCTCGAACATTTTTGGGGTCAAATCCGCCGGGAGAACGAACGATGTTTTGACTTTGGTTAAACTGGCTCCGCTGATTCTTTTTATTGTAGTCAGTGTGGGTTTCGTCATTTTCCATCCGGCCGTTGCGGCTTCTCATTTCAGTCCGTTGTTGCCCAGTGGTCTCGGCGGTTTTGGACTTGCTCTGGTCTTGATTTTTTGGGCTTACGCGGGCTTCGAAATCTCGACCATTCCGGCTGAGGAGATAAAGGATGCGAAGAAGACTATTCCGAGGGCTATTGTTCTTGGTCTGGCCATCGTGACGGTGTTCTATCTCGTGACTAACGTTTTGCTTTTCGGGGTCACGCCGTCCGCCGTTTTGGCCTTAAGCAAGACGCCGCTGACGACGGCGACTGGTACGGCGTTGAGTTGGAATCGTTCTGCGCTTAACGTTGGGGTTGCAATTGTCGGTGTTGGTGCGTTGGTTTCGGTGGCGGGTTCTGACGAGTCGGGGATGATAGGAACTTCGAGGCTTGGATACGCGTTGGCTGCTGATGGCCTTTTTCCGAGCGTCTTCGCCAAGATTCATGCGAAGTTTAAGACGCCTTACCTAGGAATAATAATTCAAGGCGTCACGGCGTTCATAGCTGCGGTTTACGGAGGTCTGGTGTCTGGAGGCCTGTCCATCCTGATAGCGACCTCTGTTTTTCTGTTAGGCGCGGCTTATCTAGCCACGGCCCTCTCGGTCTTTTGGCTGCGCAAGAAGTGTCCGGGGACGCAGTCACGTTGGGAGGCAACATCTGTCATTCCTGTTTTGGGAATCGCCTTTTCCGTCATCCTGATAGTTCTGTGTGGAGTTGTTCAAATTGCGATGGGAGTCGTGTTGCTTGCTGTTGGAATTCCAATTTACATTCTGTACACTCCGAAGAAGGAGCTGACCGAGCTCAAGAACGCGCTTTTGTCCAGAGAGGCTATCCTAGAAAGGGCGTACAGACAGGAGGACAGGTTCCTCGCGCACGCGTTACGCCACCTGAAGAGAGCGTACAGGAGACTCACTGGCAAGAAAGAAACGTGGCAGACAGAAGAAAAAGACTGAAATGCCGCGCAAGGTTCGCGCTTTGAAAGCTGCGGATTGGGCTATTCCTGCTAGAGTGGGACAAGGCAGAGAAATTTCAGTGTTTTTTTGCCGTTGTTTTTGAACTGATGTTTTTCGTTTGGCGGCATGAAGACGGCGTCGCCTGCCTTGATTTTTTTCTCTTCTTTTCCGCCCACGACGAGGCCTTCACCCTCGAGCACGAAGACTTCGTGCTCCCAATCGTGATTATGGAATGGACTGTGGCCTCCGGGTTCCATTTCGAACAGTCTCATCGCAAAGGTGGGAGCGCCCGTTTCTTTCGTTATGAGCCAGCGGACTTTGAGTTTTGATGCTCCTTCGTCGGCTTCTTTCAGTTCTACTTCCTTGTGCGGGATTACCTTCATTCATTTCACCTTCAATGCTAATATCGCAAACAGGTTGCTTGGTTTACGTTTCAGTCTTTTATTGCTTCGAGCAGGCTCATTACGTTCCACAGTTTGACGCGTGTGTAGGGTGGCATGTTTGGATCCTGAAGGATTTCGTCCATGAGGGATACGGCGTTTGCTGCTCTAACGGCGGGAGTGAACTCCTTCGATTGCAAGGCGTCCATCGAGTCTTTGGCTGCCCTTCGGATGTTTCTGGGGGTAGTGTTATCCTCGGAAACTGCTCCCAGCACGGCTAAAGCCTGCTTTATCCGCTCATCGTACTCCTCCATCTTCTTCTTTCTGACCATAGTGCCACCTCATCGTGTTCGTGATGACGCTGTTATATAAGCTGGGATACCTATTTACTTTGGGGTTTTAAAGCTTGTCGAAAAAACCACCTGAAGAGCCCCCTATCAAACGCATGGCCAACCTCCTGCGCCAAGGAGCAACGCTGACGGACCTCGCGTGCCCAGCGTGTTCTTCGCCGCTGTTCAGACTGAAGAACGGTGAGCTCTGGTGCGAAAAGGACCAGAAAAAAGTCATAGTCGTGAAACAAGGAGAGGAAGAAACGAGAGCAACAGGCTCGGCCGCCATGGAAAGCCTGGAAGCCACCCTCCTTGCCAAGGTTCAGACAATACAGAACAAGATTGAGCACGAAGAGAAACCTGAAGAACTGGAGAGATTGAACACGGTACTCTCTGGGCTCTTGGACAACCTTGAAAAAATAAGAAAATCAAAGAAATCATAGGCGCCGCCCTTCGATGCTAGGATTCTACACAAACTTTCCGCAGAACATTCACAAGGCAGAAACGTTCTCCACTTCAATCCTGAACAAGAAGCTGCAGCAGACGCTGGTGGAAGCCTTGTACAGGCTGAACAGCGAAACCCCCGGTCTGGAAGAGGTTGCAGAGCCGTCTGTGCCCTGCTGCAAGGTGATTTTCGAGTTTGGAGTGGCAGAGGACAACGACTTCAACTATTTAGATGAAGAGGAAAGAAAAAGGCTGCTTGCAGCCCTGCAGAAGAAGCCTTTTCAGGTTTTGGATTTTTTCTGCGTCATCCGCTATCGCAGAATGATCGGGGAGAAGAAGGCGCGCATGAGGTTTGACTATTACATGCTGCGCTTCATGTTCGGCGAAAGCCTACTCGAAGTCCATGTTTCGCATGAAAAAGGAACAAGGCACATCTCACCGGACGATCTCGTCAACCTCCTCGTGAACAGGGTTAACGGCGCGTTCTCGAAGAAAGTGTTGAAGCCCACAGAAGCTGATTAGAAGTCTTTCTTCAGAAACCTTTGAACGACATCGGCAAGATCCGCAGCAACCTGGCTCTTGGGCTTGTTTCCGTCCACTCTGACAAGTTCGCCGTTTCTGACAAACTTCATGTAGACCTCTCGAACTTTCCTTTGTGTTTCGAGGTTCTCCATGACTGACTTCTTGGGTTTCAGTCTTTGAACGACGGTTTCGGGTTCCACGTCGATGAATATTGCCAGGTCGGGGCGAACCGCGTGTTCGTTTATCTTTTGGATCCATTCTAAATCAAGCCCGGTTGCGCCTTGATAGGCTAGGGATGAGTAGACGTAGCGGTCAGAAACAATTATCCGACCCATTTTCAGAGCTGGCAAAACAGTGTTTTCCACATGATCAGAACGGTCTGCCGCAAAGAGCAGCGCCTCAACCACGCCTGAACCACGCTTGAGGCTGTGTAGGCAGTGTTTCTTGATGAATCGGCCGATGTTGCCGCGGCTGGGTTCTGCGGTGTAAACGGCATCACTGGTTCTCCTCAGTTTTCTCACGAGCAGTTTTGCCTGCGTGGTTTTTCCACAGCCGTCCAACCCTTCGAGGCAGATGAAAGCTCCCTTGGAAACCAACGCTTCCCACCCTCAAACCTTAGGCACTATGGGAAGACGGATATTTAGTGTTATTCTCATGCATCACGATGAATTGTTAAAGGAGCCGGTCTTTGAGTTATGCTGTTAACTTGATTGTCTTGGCGGTTTTCTTCGACTTTTTTTCTGTGAATCATGGTGAGCGGTCGCTATCCTTATACGCGCGGGATTCTAAATGGACGTTGGGAAGGGACTGGCATGGCTGTGAAGGGACCAGACAAATTTGATCCGAAAACGGGGTTTTACAGTGGTCAGTTCATGGCGACTGGTATTCCAACCGTTGAAGATAGGATGAATTGGTTGGCATTGCACCAGACTGAAAATCGGAAAGGATCGCAAGGGCGTGACCAAAAGAATAGTATGGAGTTCGATTTGGCTGAGAGAAGAGTTGTCGGTTGCTCTCACGTTTGGCGGCCTGTTCACAAATTTCTGCACAAAGAGTACATGCATTGTATCAAGTGCGGGGCTGTCAAGCATCAGGATGGGACAATCTGGTTTTTCGTAGGCCACCATGCAGTCGAATTGACGATAAAAAGATGTGATTAAGAGAGCGCTTTTCTATTCTAGGGAAAGTGTGAAATATCGAACTTGGTCGGCCAGAAAACGAGAACTGTGCCTGCACGCGAGAGTTATAATCGGGTTGCTGACTCGTGTGCCCTGTACAGGAAGGCTTCTATCTGTTCTCTCGTCATAGCGCCTTCGATGATTTCGCCCAAAGAGGTCACTAAAGCTGGGAGGGTTTTTATTCTTTTGGAATGTTCTATTCTCCATCTTAAGAAGGCACTGTCTTTCGCCAGGTCAACTACCGTCAAATCGAAGCCGTATCTTGAGGCTAGCTCTTTGACGTCTTCGACCGTTCTCTGCTGGTCTTCCGGAAGCACGTAATCATATTCAACAACGGTTTTCACGTCATAGTAAGAAATGGGCTTCTCTACAGGGCCATAGCCTGGCGGAGCCCCTGTTCCCACATACTTTGTCGTGTAACCGCCAACTTGCTCTTCTCCAGTCGCGGTCTTGGTGCTTCTCACGTAGAGAATGACTTCAGAATTCATGCTTTCCCCTTCCACTATTCTTTCCAGCATACTCCGAAAAAAGGCTTCCGCATGTACACGATGTCTGTCTGTTTGTATGTGCACGGCATCGTCGTGTTTAAGGAAGAAAGCGCGCTTAGGTCAGCGGTAGCAATATGCAGTGTAACTGATTATGTAGTGGATTCCTGAGGTTATTGTTGTTTTTGCTGCCGAGCGTTTTCGGTTTTGGCAAGCAAGTAGCCGCCGAACCCTGCTCCCCACACGAGAATGGGGTAGGCGATCATGCGTTCCATTCCGCCCGGGCCGAGCCCCAAGTAATCTTTCGCGCCGAAGAGGCCTAATGCTGCCAGAGCTGTAAGTCCGAGAATGACAGCGATGACTGAGAAGGGCAGTTTGAGCAGCTTGATCGATGCTATGCAAGAGAGTGCGCCGAACAGGAAGGCGATGAGCGAAACTATGGGGTGAATTGATCCGTAGTGTTCGGTGAACACGCCCACGCCCATGGATCCCAGTGAGGTTAGAATCAACAGTATAGTCAGAGGCTTGAAGTCGAAGGCTCTTTGGAGGAAGAGGGCTCCGACGAGTATTAACAGGCCAAGGAGAAAGACTGACGAGTTGAAGATCATCGCGGAAGGTCCAACGCCCAAGTCGCTAATGTAGTTCGTGCTTATACTGTAATTCGAGACAGCGCGGGCTTCGGCAACCATCATTCCTATGATGAACTGCGAGGCCGCTATGAAAAAGAAACTTCCAGCAATTTTACCATCAGAATATTTCATGGTACTAGCTACTTCTTCTGGATTTTTAAAATTTATCTTCCGCGACGCGTTGCAGGGGCAAAGTTAGGCGTTATAAGAATGAACATGTATCTACTAGCTATCCAGAAACGTGGGAGGGTTGTGGATGCCTAGGAATTATTGGGGTGAGATTAAGGATCCTGTGCACGGGTACGTGTACATTACTGAGGAGGAGAGAGGCCTTATCGATTCTTATCCTGTTCAGAGGCTGCATAGGCTGCGGCAGCTTGCGGGGGCGGAGTATGTTTATCCTGGGGCGAACCACACGCGTTTTGAGCATTCGGTCGGCGTGATGTACTTGGCGAGCAGGGTGGTTGAGAATCCCAACATTTCGCAGTACGTTAGGGAGGATGAGGCGGAGATGGTGAGGATGGCGGGTTTGCTTCACGATGTGGGGCACGGGCCGTTCTCGCATGTTTTTGAGCCGCTGTTGGAGAGAGAGTTGAACAAGACGCATGAGGACATCACTCTGTGGCTGGTTAAGAACAGCGAACTGAAGGACAGGCTGGAAGGGGTGGGTTGCAGGGCGGAGGATGTTGCTAAGCTGGCGGTTGGCAGGCTTCACAGGCCCGGAAAGGCTTTCTTGGATCAGATAATAAGCAGCGCCGTGGATGTTGACAAGCAGGATTTCATTGTGCGCGATAGTTACCATACGGGGGCTGAGTACGGTTTCATCGACGTTTCTAGGCTGATCCACACGTTGGACGTGTTGGAGGGTGACTTGGCCGTCGATTTGGGCGCGTTGTCGGCGCTTGAGTCTCTGATAATAGCTCGAATGGAGTCGTTCAGGAGTATATACTTTCACCGTGTTGGCAGGGCGGCGCAGATCATGCTTTCAATGGCGATGGAAAAGGCAAACGATGAGCTCGGCTTGACGAGTTTCAAGACTCCGGAGGAGTACTTGGCCATGGACGATTACACGGTTTGGGCGATGTTGAAAAACTGCAAAAAATCAAGCGCCATCATAAGAAACCTTGAGAGGCGAAAGATGTTGAAGTGCGCTTACGAGAGGACGTTCTACGAGAAGGACACGGTGGTTTCTAACATTTTCAGCCGTGAAGCCAACAGAACGCAGTTGCAGGCCGAGATCGCAAGAGAAGCCAAGCTCAGGGCAGAAGCGGTTTTCATCGATGTCCCGACTGTTCCCTCCGTTCCGAATCATCACTCGGTGTTGATGGAGAGCTTTGAGATTCCCGTGTTTTACAGGACGGCGAAGGGCGAGAAGGTTCCGCAGAGGCTGAGCGAGATTTCCAAGATTTTCGAAACGCTGAAGGGTTTCATGAACATAATGCGCGTCTACACGGGAGAAGAGAACAGGGAAAGGGTGAGCGCGGCCGCGTCGAAGATTCTGGGAGAGATTCCGTCGTCAGCGACAATATCTTATTGAAGCGTGCGTGCCGAGAATGCGGTCTTTAACGTTTAAGGGCAGAGGAATCGTGGAGGGAACTCGGACGGCAGAGGCCCTGGTGAGCATTAAGCCCATCAGCTTTCTGGGCGGAGTGGACCCGGCTGACGGAAAGATAATCGAGAAGAAGCATGATCTCTGCGGCACGTGCATTAAAGACAAGATTCTGGTCTTTCCGCACGGTCACGGGTCAACGGTGGGCAGCTACGTAATGTACTCGCTGGCCAAGAAAGGCCTAGGCCCCGCGGCAATCATCAACCAAACAGCCGACCCCGTCGTCGTGGTAGGCGCAATAATAGCCAACATTCCAATGATTGATCAGGTGGACATCGGAAAATTCAGAACGGGCGACACCGTCGAAGTTGACGGAAGCAAGGGCGTCGCGAGAATCTTGAAGCGCAGGGAGAGCTGAAACGGCGTGCAGTTGACGCGAGAGGAAGAGCGCATCTACGATGGCGAGCGCGGGTGGGCGAATCAGACTTGCATGAAAATTCTGGTGCGGTTGGGCGAGCTGTTCGGCGCAGAGAAACTTATACCGATAGATTCCGCGCATGTTTCTGGAGTTTCATACAAAACCTTGGGGGACGCCCCGATCGAGTTCTTGAGAACCCTGGCAGATTCTGACGGGAGAGTGAAAGTCAGGACGACTTTGAACCCGCAGAGCCTCGACTCGCAATACCTCAGAAAGAAAGTTGAAGAGAGTCTTCAGGAACCGCAGCTTGATATTTTGAGACAGTTTGAGAGAATGGGCTTGACACAGTCTTTGACGTGTACGCCGTATTACTTGCACAGGTTGGCGCGGGGTTCGCATCATGCGTGGGCCGAGTCCTCAGCTGTCGTTTACGCTAATTCTGTTCTGGGCGCGTGGACTAACCGTGAAGGTGGACCTAGCGCGCTTGCAGCGGCGATAATTGGGAAAACGCCTGATTATGGAATTCACAGGGCGGGGAACAGGCGGCCAAACGTCACGGTGAAGGTTGAGGCCAAACTGACAGATCCAACGAAACTGGGGGCCCTAGGAATATTTTTGGGCAAAACGCTGGGAGACAAAATCCCCACGATAACAGGTCTGCCAAACACATCTAGGGACGATTTGAAGCAGCTCTGCGCCGCCATCGCCACGACGGGAATGACGAACATGTTTCACACAGGCTCTAAAACGACGACGGAAGGAGCGGAAAGGATCTGTGTGGACTCGGATCAGATTGAGCGGACAATCGAGGAGCTTTCCGGTGGAACTGGTAAGCCTGATCTTGTATTTTTGGGGTGTCCACACTGTTCGTTGGATGAGATGAGACGGATCGCAGAGCTTATTGAAGGGAAGAGGGTTAGGGCCAGCGTGGAGTTTTGGGTCTGCACTTCCTGTCACGTGAGACGAGCAGCCGCCGCATATGTGAAGAGGATTGAAGAGGCTGGAGGGCACGTGTTGGACGGCGTGTGCACGGTTGTCTCCTGGACTGAGAAGCTAGGGATAAGGACGATAATGACCAACTCGGCGAAAACAGCCTATTATGCCCCTACGTTGAACAAGGCAGAAGCCGTGTTGGCGCCGATGGAAGATTGCCTGGAATCAACACTTCGATAAGCGCGCGCTATTTACTGGAACGTTCTTGGCGATACAAGTGTATTGCCTTCTGGAGTAGCTCTTTAACGGTTTGACCTGTATCGCCAGTTGAACTGGGTTGTGTTGGATTCTTCTTTTCAAGAATGTATTGTTCCGCGCGGTCTCGCAGTTGTGGAAAATCATCAAGCATAGACTTCGAGACGTCCCAACGGATTTCAGTCGTATCCGGCGGTGTATTGTCTCGCAATATACGCTTCACCCCAATAGTAATACGGTCACCCTGAAATTTAAGCATTATGTATACTTGTAGTACAATTAAAGGAAAAAGATACAGTTCATCCGAGAGAGCCCGCAACGCAGACTTAAGAGCGTGAGCTGGAATAGAATAGCTTTGCGCGCGCGGGGGCACCGTCCACTCCTGTGTGGGCAACATAGTCACATACGTGCCTACATTATGTGGATCCATTGCATCAGATGTGTGTGAAAGAAAATGGAGGGGCGACCGGCTCGCCACGGAAAATCCCGCGCTCGCTGACGTAAACGCTTATTGGAATGATGAGCCTGAATTCTGGCGGGGTTCGGTTGCAAAATGCCTTACTGTAGAAAGTGTGGTGCAGAGTTGGCTGCCGACGCTAATTTTTGTTCGAAGTGCGGAACGCCAGTTGCACAGGCGCAGGCGGTTCCTGCGAGTCAGCATCAGACTTTTAAAGTATCGGGAAAGCCGAGACTGGTCGTGGTGAATCGTTCTCCGGGAAAGGTTGATGTCAGGCCTGGTGCCGACGGCGAAGTCACAGTTGACCTCCAGCTAAGAGAGCCAGATGATGTTGAGTGCAGTGTTTCACAGAGTGGCAGCACAGTCACGGTCAGGTGCCGAGCGTTGGTTCATCCCTTCAGATGGCCGCGTTACTTCGGTTCTGGCGGACCGAGATCCGACATCTCAGTCTTAGTTCCCAAAGAATCGGAAGTGCACGTAGAAGCCAGCCTCGATCAAGTTACTGTTGACGGAATCAAGGGCGAAGTAAACGTTGACACTTCCATCGCAAAGATCTACATCGCAAACGTTGAAGGCAAAGTTCACGCAAAAGCACGAACAGGCCAAATCGAAATATCGAACGTCAACGGCACAGTCACGGTTGAAAACAAAACGGGACCAGTAACCCTTGAAAACACAAACGGCACAGTCTCAATTCAAAACAGGATGGGCCCAATAAAGTTCTCCGGCTCCTTGTCAACAACTGAAAACTGGTTCAGAACAAGAATGGGCTCGATAGAACTCCAGCTAACCGGAAACCCTGACCTCACGGTAGAAGCCTACACGCACCTTGGATCGGTCACGCCATCCCCAGACATCGCCGATTGGCATTATGAACGAGGCCGATACGTAGGCCGCATCGGATCAGGAACAGGCAAACTCCTAATCGAAACCAGAACAGGCTCTGTAGACATTCACCGCTAAAGATTCCTGAAGAGAGCCCGAAAACATTCACGAAGCAGGCGCTAATGGAAAGATATCTGAGCAGTCGATGAATCTTGCTTACGGTGCGTCGCTGGTGACGTTTTCTGTCTTTTTCTTGCGCGGCTTATAAAGAACACCTGCAATGAACAACACAATCCCAACGATGGGTAATACGAGTGCAACTTCTTGACCTCTTGCAAAATAGAGGACAAGGCCCACAACAATTAGTATTCCCCCAATTCCAAGGAGTCGCCCTTTGTTTGTTTGATAATAATCTTTCCAGTCCACCACTTTTCCCACCTCCTCCCTCGTCGCTTCCAATCTTGCTACTTCCACTTTGTTAGTATTTCCTCTCGTTGAAAAGCTGCTGTACCTACGAAATAAAGAGCGATATCAATTGCGAAAAGGATACCTGAGATTATGAGAATCCCGCTTATGTCTAGACTTATTATGCGTATTTCGCTAGCCAAATAAATTGCTAACAATGGCAATAAAATTAGTATCCCAGAACCATTAGCGCTGCGTACGTCATTAGCTCTCGATGAGACAATAACGCTGTATAGCACGCTCATAACAACAGCGACGGGAACTAGGATCAGCAGCAAAACACCAAAAGTCCAATTTGGAAAATAATTATAGCCAAGCTTCCCGAAAGTCACTGCATCAACGCCAACCATAAAAACTGTCGCTCCAGCATACATTGCAGCTAAAGTTGGCAACACTGCAGCAATTGCTTTTCCAAGCAAAATCTCCCCGTCAGTAAGAGGAGTAGCGAGGAGCGGTTCTAAACTCTTCTCAATTTTTTCGCCGACTATGCTATAAGAAGCAATTCCTAATGGAATGTACGCCGCTCCAATGACAATAAAGAATGAAAATGAATTTAATAGGTTTGGAAGATTTGCAGTTGTGAGGAGCCCGGCGTTTCGATGTCCAGCAAACTCTAGTATGGCTGGAAAGAGAACTGAAATTATAATGGGAAAAACGATAATTGAGTACAGAATATTTTTCTGATGCCTAAATATTTTAAAATCTCTTGAGGCAACAAGCCATGCTTTTGACAATCTCATGCGGACTCCCTCACAAGCTTCAAATAGGTATCTTCCAAAGTCGAACCCACAACGTTAATGGCCCGCACGTGACCGCCAGCCAGCACGAGGGATTCTACGACTGGCGAATTCTCTTTATCAGGATCCACCACATCAAACGTTACCTTGTTGCCGTCAACAGTGAGGTTTCTAAGCGACAACTTCTTTAAAGAGTTTAAAACGGCATCGTTGACTTGCTCCAATGTGATAACTGTGCTTCTGCCATGAACAGATCGTTCAAGTTCATCAGGAGTGCCTATTGCCCGAAGCTTCGTGTTCAGAATAGCTATTTTATCACATATCCTCTGGGCCTCATCGAGGTTGTGGGTGTTTAAGAAAATGGTTTTCTTCTGCTTTTTCAACTCAAGAATGAACTCCCTGACCGTCTTGGCAGACTCAGGATCCAAATTGACTGTTGGCTCATCCAAGAACAGTACTTGTGGGTCATGGATAAGTGCGCGTGCAATGGCCAGTTTCTGCTTCATACCCTTCGAAAAGGTACCGGCCAAAACGTTCCGCTTTTCCCACAACCCTAACATTTCCAGGAAACGCTGAATGTTCCGTTTCCTCTCAGCATCTCCAAGATCGTATATTTTACCGTAAAAATCCAAGTTATCATAAGCGCTCAAGTGTTCAGATAGTCCGACGTTGTCAGGAACTAGACCGATGATTTTACGGATTTTAACCGAGTCTTCCTTATTCCCTATCTCATAACCGCCTACGGTTGCGTTCCCACTACTTTTCGATATCAAACAGCAAAGCATCCTCACGGTGGTGGTTTTCCCCGCACCATTCGGCCCGAGAAAACCGAAAACTTCACCTTCATCAACTTGCAAGGTAAGGTTGTCTACGGCTGTTAAGTCTCCAAATTTTTTGGTCAGGCCATCAGTTTCTATCAACGCAGTTACTCCTTAGGTCAGACGGTGTGATATCTTGGTAGATAGCTAATTTTCCTTAAATAACATTCCATATGAACAATTTTCGGGTCTGGAGGGCGCGCTTGCACGCTGGGGACTTCAAATGAAAGAAGTGAGACGAATGAAGGTGTGCTGTTTTGGCGCAGGGTTCCATTTGCACATGCTTTGAAGGTGGCGCGCTGTTCTTAGATGGCTCTAATGTTGTGGGTTGATATGATCGCTCATCAATAGCGCGCGCCAGCTACTTGGCGCGTCGGGTGATTGTTTCTTTTTTCTGCTGGGTGTACTTGCGTCTATTCCGATGAACATGAGCAGTAACGCGGCTGCTAAGAGGCCGAGCGCTATGGCTCCCGCCAGGTCGAAACTTGGTTTGGACAGGATCGACGTCGGGAGGGTTGATGAGACAGTTACGTAGTTTCCGGTGAGACTGCCAGGGCCTGTGACTGTCAGGGTTCCGTTCTGAAGGGTTGATAGTCCGGAGGTTGAGTTCCATGTGTACTGTTTGCTCGTGTTGACGGTTAGTGGTGAGGCGAATGAGAAGCTGTGGTTTGATTGGTTGTCCCACCAGAAGATGGAGGGCAACGCGTCAAGAGTGTAGTTGGAACCGTCCACAGTCGCAACAGTGCCCGTGAAGTCTGAGCCTACACCCTGCTGGCCAATCGTCACCTCGAATTGAGTTTTCCAGGTCCACGTTATGGTCGAGTTTGAGGCTATTGCAAAAGGTACGGATGTGCCAGTACCGGAAGCTGGGACGCTTCCTGAGCCTGTCCAACCTGTACAAACGTATTGAGTGCCCGTTCCGCCCGAGACTGGCGAGGTCACGGATTCTGTGATATCCATTCCGGAGTTGAAGAAGCCGCTAGGGGGAGAAGGTGAACCGTGGGCAGAAGCAACCGTCAGGTAGAATTGTGTGGGCGGGGGCTTCACGACTCGGGTTGTCGTGCTTTTGGAAATCTCGCTCAAGTCTGTCTGGGCTGGCGGCGGGGTCACCGTGGCCGTCAAGATGTAAGTTCCAGCGGAAACGCTTGTTGTGTTCCAAGTGAAGGTGAGCGTCGTTGTGTTGCCGACGCTGAGCGAAAGTAGAGTTTGGGGGGTTCCGATCAAAGTTCCATTTGCGGTGGCGTTCACAACGACCGACGTTTCTGTTACTGTTCCATTATTCAGAACTGCAACATCGATTGGCACCTCGACGCCTTGCGTCACGCTTGCGTTGGCGGACACGCTGACCACGATAACATCGTGGCTAGCTGTCAATGTTAGAATAATGGTGTCGTTGCTTGGAAGGTTGTTTGAGTCTCCGCTGAAGCTTGCAGTGATGTTAACGGAGCCAGAGCTGATGTCGATATAAGTAGTTGAGCAAGATCCTTTGGAAAGAGTCGAGATAGTCGGGCTGAACGAACCTGTGCTGCTGCTTGTGCTCCACGTCACTTTGCCCGTGGGGCTGGAGCCTGTAACAGTTGCAGTGCACGTGATTGGCGAGTTTACGTGTCCAGGGTTGGGCGAACAGACGATAGAAGTGGAAGAGCGTGTGAGCGTTGATGCGAATGCTATGGAAACATTCACGCCAGTTCCTCTCACGAGAACACTTCCACTTGCTGGCGAGGCTGCGAAGCCTGTGGGACCTGTGACTGAGTAGGAATAGGTGCCGTTCTGCGCCTCGAATGTAATGGTGCTCGTAGTTGAAGACGATTGAGAACCGTTAAACGTCACACTCCAAGACGTGTCCGAAGATAAACCAGTCTCAGTGAAACTCACCGAATAAGTCACAGCCGCAGTGAAGTTAACGGCAACAGTCACGTTCGCGTTACTTACAGTGACAGTTCCAGAAGACGGAGAACCCGAAAAGCCGCTAAGAGTCCCAACCGTGTACGGATAACCGCCGTTCGCCACCCCCGTAAACGTAATACTACTGGTCGTTGAAGACCCAGGCGACCCGTTGAACATCACACTCCAAGATGTACCCGAAGGCAAACCAGTCTCAGTGAAATTCACGACAAAGGTTACGCCCGTCACAAAGTTTGCGGTTATGTTGCCTGGTCCACTGATTGTGGCTGTCGTGGAGGACGCGGATGCGTTTGCGACTGTTATGGAGCCGGTAGTCGTCCACGAGGAGAACACGAAACCAGAGTTCGCCTCGGCCGATATCGGGAGCGATCCAGCAGTCTCGTTTACATTTGTTCCGGAGGGTGTGGTTGTTCCGGCTCCTGAAGGACTGACGGCGAAAGACACTCGGTACTGAGTCTCATAGGAGCCTGTCACTGTCTCGTTCGATGAAACCGTCAAGGGCGAAGAAGCGTTGACGCCTGTGTTCTGGAATTGTTCGCCTGTGGTGCTGCTTGCCACAGTGGTCTGATAGGAATAGACTAGCGTGTCTCCGGAGTTAACCAATGTGCTGTACGGTAACTGGCTCAAGGTTTCCGCAGTCCCGTTGACTGTCACAACCGTTCCTGAAGCCGAACTGTCTAACCCAGTTTGAGTGAATGTGATCTGATTTTTCGCTTGGACAACGCCGCTGCTGAACGTGTACGTGCAGTTGCCATAGTTGAATCCTCCCTCGACGACGCCATATTGATCAAAACCGGAGGAAAGGTTTGGGTCCCATTGGATGATGTTTGAGAGTGAGCCGCCCGGCGGGGGAGCCTGCGTGATGTTAAATTCTACGATGAAGAGACTGCCAACGTCGATTGTGGCTAGTTGCAAACCCAAAATTGTTTCGCCACAACCGTAAGGCTCACCTACGGTCCCATCCGTGTTGTTCCAGACTACAGGCTCTTGAACGAGGCTGGCCACGGGAATACCTAAAGTTTGCATCCACAGACTTTCTTTGCCCCCTGAGCCGCTGTATGTTGCCGTCACCACTTGGAGCTGTGTCGGGTCGAAAAACAGTGCGGCATCCCAACCAGAGCTGTTGTCGGGCGCATCGATCCAACCGGTTACATTGAATAGTGTCCCCACTGAGGCATTGCTGGTGCTGAAAGTTTCAGTGCTGGGATCAAGGTACAGTGAAGGTTGGGGGGGCTGAGCCTTAACGCCTGAGAGAACAATCAGCATTATTCCCATAATCATTGCTACTGCAAGGACAACAGCGGCAAGCTTTCTCAATTTCTTATTCATACCCATTCATCCATTCGCGCGCGTATTCTCCCTTAACTGGCATTCAACTTCAAAAGTGTCGATGGTTCCACTTGACAATTCGAGTCCCGTCTTCTCCTAGAATTTGGTTCCGAAGGACGACTCTTAAACCTTGTTGTAGAATCTTATATAACAAAACTCTGTAAGAAACTTCTAGCCTGCGCTATAGAAAGCGTTCACGGAAGCGAAATTCGACTCTCGCATACCCTTCACCCAGATGGAGACCTTATTGCTACAAACCTATTTCAACAATGAACGTGACATGTTTTGTTTGGATGCGTGAACATGGACCAGCTGAGTTCGGCTGGATAAAAGTAAACGGAGTCAAGTACGAAAAAGACATCATCATACACACCGATGGCACGATAACCAAAAGATAGAAGAAAAAATCTAAAGACCTAAAACCGAAGTACGGTCACACTCCCCTCTCCGAACGCGAACTCACATTCCTCGAGGAAGAAAAACCCGACGTAATCCACATCGGAACCGGCCACCAAGGGAGCATTACCTATCACACCCAAAGCTCAACAAATCCTAAAAAAATACGAAACCATCATTCTCCCCACCCCGAGGCAATCGAGAAAATAGACCAAGACGACCGCAAACTCACCGCACTAATACACGTCGCGCGCGCTAAGAAGAGATAAAATAAATAGAGGCGGGCTTTGAATATGTTCGCTACAGCGAAAAGACGACGTTGCCATAAACTGCAAGCGAAAGTAGGCGCTCCGTACTATGGCACGAGCAGCAGTAGTATAACTCAGGCTCCGGTAGTATAGCTCGGTTAAGTATTCCGGCCTTTCGAGCCGGAGACCCGGGTCCAAATCCCGGCCGGAGCACCTCAGATTGATAAGGGCAGTTTATCCTATGTTTTTTTCGTAGGCTACGTCTTTCTTTGCGACTTTGAAGCCGACCTTCTCGTATAGCTGCATAGCTTTGGTCACGTTCCAGTCATCTACTCCCAGCATCCCAACGGTCATGCCCTTAGCCTTCTGCAGGTTCATCCAACTCAGCGATGAATCTGCCTTCAGAATCAAAATCAGGCGACCTCTCCAATTTCCTCATCTCCTCTGCCAACGTTGGCGCATTATCCAAGCGCGCAGCGAGAACGGCATTCCGCACCTTAAGCCAGTCCTCCTCATCAATCCCCAGAACGAAGCGCCTAACCTTCAGCAACCAGCCTCCTCCAAGTCTTCCAAAACGACTCAGCGCGCACACTATACGTGGTTTCCGAACTGTCTGGCCACGAGTGCGATGTCTCTCATGTTGACTGTGCCGTCGCCGTTGATGTCTGCGTTGGGGTTCCAGTTGCTGGAGCCTGGCGTGGAACCGAAGGCTCTGGCGACTAACGCGATATCTTTCAGGTTGACTACTCCGTCGTCGTTGATATCGCCCATAAGTTTGATTGTGATGGTCTCGCCTGAGAGTGTGTTCGAGCCGGTAGGTATTGTTGCGACTGCTGTTAGCGTGTAGTTTTGGCAGGGGACGCCCTTGGTGTTCCATGTGAATGTGAACGTCAAACTTTTTCCTACGCCTAAGTACAGTGGGTACGTGTTCACGCTCTTGCCGCCTGTCACGTTATAGTACAGAGTGACTGATACGGCGGATTCGTTGAAACCTCCGACGTTCGTGACTGTGACGTTGATCGTGGGTGTCCCTCCCTGGTAAACCCATGTGGTGCTGGCTGTTATGTTCGTCACTATGACTTTGTGAGTCACGTAGTTGCCTGTTACGTTTCCGGAGGCAGTTATGGTGATTGAGGTTGATTGCAGAGTTGACAAGCCGGTTGTCGAGTTCCAGAAATACTGTTCGCCACCGCTCACGCCGACCGAGGGGGCATAAGAGAAATTGTGCACTGAGCCTGGCCCCCACCAGAAAGACAACGGAAGACTACTCCCACTATAGTTTAGGCCGTCAATTGTGACGACTGTGCCGTTAACGTCGCTCCCTAGGCCTGTTTGGTCGAAGGTGATCTGGCTGCTACCCGGCAGCATCAGGGGATAATGATCTGTGTTGTTCGTGTCGATCACATATGGCGTATCACCTATTCCGTCGCCTCCACTCAAGTTCTGAAACGGACCATGGTACGAGTCTGTTCCGCCGTAGTTACTCCAGTAGTTTCCGCCAGAAGGGTAACCATCATCCCAAACACCCGCGGAATCAAAGCTGACAACCTGCTGAGCGTTGTCTACGAAGTCATTGTGGTAAAACCTGTTGTTTGAAGAATCAAGTGCTGAGATGCCAACAGCGTTCTCTGCCACGTTGTTTCCAGAAACGTCGCTATAGTTTGAATACCAAAGCCATATGCCATAGTCTACGCTGTTCGTCACATGGTTTCCAGAAATACTGCTGTTTGAACAAGAAAAAAGCCATATGCCAAACTCGTTGTTTGTGATGTTATTTCCATAAATATTGTTTCCTGAAGAATAGGTAGGGCTGATGCCCTCTTCATTGTTTGTTACGTTGTTTCCAGAAATGCTGATGTTTGAAGAATAGAAAAGTATTAGACCATACAAGTTGTTCGTTATGTTGTTTCCAGAAATGGTGCTACTGTTTGTTTCCCATAATTCTACGCCGTAATCTGTTTTCGAGAGGCAGAGACCTTCAACCGTTATGTTCTCACAATTGACAAGGACAACCTCTCCCGCATCATTGCCTACGGTTAGGTCTGACGTGCTTTCAAGGTAGACGAGAGGCTTACCATTTACCGTATTGTTTTCGACAAAGCAAGGAATAGAGTCCATTACAAAAAGACCGCTACTAGTGAACGTGTTTCCAGAAATGCTCGTATAGTTTGAAGAGCCAACGAAGAGGCCACCCAGCTTGTTTGTTATGTTGTTTCCGGAAACGCTCGTATAGTCTGAATAGCCAAGCCAGATGCCATACCCGTCGTTTGTTATGTTGTTTCCGAAAATGCTGTTGCCTGAAGCCTTATCAAAAACGATCCCTCCGTTCGCATTGTTTGTTATGTTGTTTCCACAAATCGTGCAGTATGAAAAAATGCCGTATACAGTAGGATCACCAATAAAGACGCCATTGCTGTTGTTTGTTATGTTGTTTCCGCTAACGGTGTCGCCGATAGAGTCTTCGAGATATATGCCACAGCCGAAACCTTGTATATTTGTGTTTTTGATTGTCACATCCCACATGTCTGATACGGCTATTCCGTTGCTAATCGCAATTTCATTTCCTTGAAGCATGTAGCCTCCTCCTTGAAGCGTGTAGCCTCCTCCGTCTAGAACTATGCTGTCTCTTTCAATCACAATTCCATCGGCATCGGCGCTGATGTTGCCAGTTAAAGTGTACGTGATGTTGTCTGCGGAATAGAGAGGAGCATTTAACGGGCTTACGCTCCCGTCTGCGTTAATGCAAACGGTTCCCCCCTCGTACGGAACCCAAGGTTGCATGAGTGGGAAATAATCGGTATTGTTTGCATCGATAACGTATGGTATGTCGCCTATCCCATCATGATTTGAGTCTGATCCAGTGTAATTGTCCCAGTAATTACCCTGTTTGCCGTTGTCCCAAGTGTTAGGGGTGTTTCCTTCAACGTAGGCGTGAATTAGAGTGTTGGATATGAAATTGTTGTGGAATATCGTGTTGTTCGAGGAAAAGTGGATGTAGATTCCCACTGGGTTGTTAACTATGTTGTTTCCAGTGAAGGTGTTGCTGTAGGAGTATGGCGCAAGGTAGATGCCGTAGGTCCAAGGGAGCCCGTTATTGTCGGTGACGTTGTTTTCGTAGAATAGATTGTCATGAGAATCGTGGTCAACGTATAAGCCCTGAATATGGTTGCCCGTTACCTGATTGAGTGATATGGTGTTGAAGGCAGAGGAGGCGACCCAGATGCCGGAATCCTCAACATCGTTTGCGGCTATGTTGCCGGAAACGAGATTTTCGTCTGAATAGTAAAGGGTTATGCCCTCCCAGTTATTTCCTGTCAAGTTGTTATCCGTGACGGAACAGTTAGAGGAGTCGTACAGCCAGATTCCATAGTCAAAATCAGTGACTCCAACGTCTGTGATTGTCACATTTGTTCTCTGGGTCGCGTCGATTCCATGCCCACTGCCTGACCCGACGATTTCAAAGCCTGATCCATCAAAAACCATATTATCCCTCAGAATCACGATGGGAGAGGATGCATTCGAGGTCAGCCAGTAGGTCACATTATCCAAACTCGAAACGGGCGATCCCGCAGGGTAAATGCTTCCATCCGGTTCAATGTAGATGGTTCCACCATCACCCTTGACTATTTGAACCCTAAAAGCCAATGTAAATGTGCTTATTACTAGCAAAAATAGCATTATTGCAGAAACAGCCTTCCTAAACAAACCAGCTCCCTCCCCAAGAATGGATCAACTTGCAGTGATAAAAGGTTTATGAAGGAAGATCCCCCTTCGATCCCCATCACATTTTCTTATCTCACATCGAGTTCTTCCAAAAGTTAATCAGGCCCTCCTTCTTCAGGATCCTACCCTACAAGATCCTAACCTATAAGCTCCCAAAAACCTGTGGGAGATCCTGCCTAGGGGAACCCCTTCTGCTGTGCGACACATATTTCTGTACATCTTTCTCTCTTTGTCTTTCAATATATCTCGTGACGTATCTCGCGCGTGTGTGTATGTAAGTGAGTAAGAAGGAAAAGAAACAGGAGTAAGGCTTGGCGGGGTAAATTTTTATCCAAACCAAACCAACGCTCGCAACAAAAAAACCGCGCTCGGAATCAGAGGGCAGCTTGCTTTGGTTTTTTTCTGGCTATTGCAATCACGAAAATCGTCATTGCCGTTATTGTCGTTGCCGCTGCGAAGAGTCCTATACTGCTATACTCAGGTATTGAGCTATTTGAAAATACCAGTGTGTTGGAGCTGCTGGCTGCGAAGATTTCGCCTTTGCCCGAGTCGTAGATCATGTCTCCGAGCCCTGCTGGAAGTTGTGCGACTATCGAGTTCGTGTTATCTGATATGACTGCGTTGCCGGCGAACACCATGCCTGTGCCCGAATCGTATGCTATTGTGGAGAAGGGGGTCGCTGTTACGCCGGTCACGTTTGCAATCACTGTGTCTGAAGTGTCGTTTATGACGGAAACTGTGTTGTCGCCCTCGTTGAATACAAACACTTCACTCTTGGCAGAATCATAAGCGATGCCGTAAGGTGAGCTTCCCACGGTTACGTTTGCAACGACAGTGTTATTTGACACGGTGTTGGAGCCCTCGTTTGCCACGAAGATTTCACCCTTGCCCGAATCGTAAGCCAGGTCTCCACCAGAATTCCCAACTCCTCCTATACTTGCAAAGATGGTGTAGGTGCTGTCATTCATGACGTAGACAGTTCCGGAGCCGTATGAACCAGGATCAATTATGAATACCTCATTCTTGCCAGAATCGTAAGCCATCCTCGTTGGTTCATAAGGAAAGTTGTAAGCGCTATTGCCGAAATCGCCAGCATTTATACCCGCGGCGACGGCGCTGTCGTTATTGTCCGATATGACCGCGAACACTGGAGGGCCAGCTTCATTGCTGCGCGCGTCGCCTGAAGCAGCGAATATCAAGCCCTTACCCGAGTCATACACCAACCCACCGTTATAACCGTACGCTTCTGTCGTGTACACACCACTCCCAACAACAGAGTTGTTGCTATCCGACACCACCGAAACTACGGACCAATCACTGCCCCACTGCACGAACACTGCGCCCAAACCAGAATCATAAGCCATCTTGCCCGCAACACCAGATATCGTATAGGTCGGCGACAACGTCGAAGTCGCCCCCACGAGCCTCACTGCTGATAAGACAAAAACCGCAAGCAGCAAGAGACTTAACATTCTACAACCCTTAAATTTCATAGATGATTTTCACCTTTCTCCTCTTCATAGCTGAAATGACCGAACCATGGAGTCAACCCACATTTATATAAAGTTTACCAAAATCCCTACGCGCACAGAATGATACTATTTGCCAAAATCTTCATGCAGGCTCACTTGGGCTGGGACTAAAGTTCGATCCCTAAACCCAAACATGAAAAAACGGCAATAACGGGCCAAGCGTTGGAGAAGGCCCTTTACGATTACTCAAATTGTCTCACAAGGGGGAACAGCGATCAACGCCCCTGCATTATTACGGTAATTGGGTGTTCGGAATTGAGTATTCTGTTGGCCTTCTTGCTAACTATCATATTTTTCATTCTGATTCTTGTGGCACACGAAAACGTTCGCGAAGCGGCCGAAAGAGCTGAAAAAGCTGAAGGTGGTGATTTTGAACTCAAGATGGGCAGGGCAAAGCTGTACGCATGTATCCAATTTTCGGTAGCAGCAGCATGCGTGTTATTCGTCTTTTTGGGCTACTATTTTGTCCCCGACCTCGGCTGGAACATCTTCCAAACCATTATTGACTTATTCTTTACGATTATGGGCCTCCGTAATGGGTTCATTTACACCTCTCGATACAAGCACTATCGCGACCAATTCCAAGGGCTCGAACCGCCACCGGACGAAGAATCCGACGAAAACTGACAAACTCACAATCCAACCCCAACCCTTCACAGTCAAAACGTCGCAATCAGCACATCGCAGGACCCACACCCAAGAAAGCAGGTCAACCTAAACGCGCGCCAAGACAACAGGCACTTTTCGAATCACGCGTCACCCAACATGAAAAACCTACAAAGCAACATTACATTGCAACATCACATTAGATGTAAACAAAAAAAGGGGAGGGGTAGACCTGGCGACTCTTCATGTTCTTATACCCTCATCGCTGTCAAGAAACTCAAACCCAGGAGAAGGCTGCAGGCTGAAAGGTTATTTTGTGAGTTCGACAAGCCTAAATGTTCAGTTTACCTACATCCTAACTTGATAGCGCATCCAACTCGGGAAAGGTAAGCATGAGAAATATTCTGAACTCTATCTCAAAAGTCAGATTTGTGCTGCTTCTTGCGCTCGGGAAAGAAACGTTTTAGTTCAGTTTGACGCCATCAAGTGTGCAGAAGGCAATTCGCTTGGGCAAATATCTGGTTGTGGATAGAATCGAATTCGTCGTAACCTATCTCTGCAACTCAAGATGTGCCCATTGTCAGCTTGCAGAAGAGAGAACAAGGAAACAACCAACCAGCATTGACAAGGAAAAATCTGTTGAGACAGTCAGGAAGGTAAGTCGGACGCGGGTTCCAAAGTCGATCATGACGTTCGGCGGGGAGCCTCTTCTCTATCCCGAAATCGTCTGCGCCATTCACAACAAAGCAGAGAAAGAGGGCATCCCCCTTCGAGAAATCATCACGAACGGACTCTGGGCAACAAAAACAGAAGAAATCGACGAAATCGCTCATAAACTCGCGAAATCCGGCGTTAACGTGGTTTCAATTTCGGTTGATTGCTTTCATCAGCAATTTGTTCCATTGAAGATTGTCAAGAGGGCTGCAGCATCGGCCGTTGAAGCAGGAATCGAACGCGTATGCTGGAATCCCTGCTGGATCGTGTCCAAAAACCATGAAAACAAATACAACCGCAGAACCAAAACAATCCTGCAAGAGCTTCGCAAACTGAACGTTGAAGAGAGCGAAGGAAACAACGTCCAGCCCAGAGGCAGAGCCCTTTCATCCCTAACAGAATTCCTTCCACCCAGAACACCCGTGCCGAAGGGAAAATGCGGCGACACACCCTACACGGAACCGCTCGATCGGGTCAGGACAATTTCGATAGAACCAGACGGAAGAGTCACCGTCTGCGAAAACTTCCTCATCGGAAACGCCTTCACCCAAGACATCACCGACATCCTAGAAAACTACGATCCCCACAAAATTCCCGAAGCCAAAACAATACTCGAAAAAGGCATGCTGGGGCTCATAGAATGGGCAAAAAGCAGAAATGTCGAACCAAAACCCGAAGGATACTGCAACATCTGCCACATGTGCACCGATCTTCGACAAAGAGCAAACACTGCATCCTAAAATTCGAACACGCCAACCTAGCACCCTTTTCCATCGCGCGCCTGCCCCTCCTGTCCACATTAACGCGCGGGCTGATTGCTATAGCAAACTCTAAAAGGGAAAGAGCTTCAAAAATGGCTCATCGAATTAGGTATGAGGGGAACCAGAAGAATGGAAGTTAGAGTTGTCTTCTTGGACGTCGTTGCGCTTCTGGTTTGGGCTTTTGGATGTCTCACATTTCTTGGGATGTATGGATTTCACATTCTCTTAAGCGGTTTCGGTGTCGTCTTCGGCCTGGTTTAATTCCGACTGACTCGTAAGTATTTAGCATTCGCCTTGCTAGCGACTATTGTCATTGTGTCACCTATTTTGTACCTTGCTCTCAGTTTTGGATTAGCAGGAGAAATGCAAAAATTCAGTTTCATGTATCCGCTTCTCCTCGCCCTCTTTGCGACTCGGATTGATCTTATTTCGAATTGGGAAAGAAAACAGAAAAAACAAATTTGGAATAGAGGATTCTGGGCAGGTACCCTCTACGCATCTCCAGGACCAGAAAGAAAATGATTCACTAACAAGCCCTTTTTTCGGAACACTGCACGATACATGGAAATTTACGCTTACACATTACAAAGCAACATTACAACAGACGTAAAGAAAAAAAGGCGGGGGGGCACCGTTCACCATCAAAATCCGGCAACCACATTTAATATAAAAACATGACACAGAAGGCAAATCGCATTCAACACGCGTGCCAACCCTCACTTCTGATAACTTTCGGATCCAACATGGACACACATGTGGATCCATTACATCACAACATTACATCTGATGTAAAGAAAAAAAGGCGGGGCCCCCGCACGAGTCCCATTCTTGCAAGATGTCCGAACTTAAAACTCAAATACAAGCTCCACCCAATCCAATAGTCTTCTCAAGATAAAGGTGAAAACTCATGCCCAGAAACCTCATTTCAGATTATAACAGGCTCATGGAGAAAGCCAAAGAACTCGCCATTCTAATGTCAGCAGAATCAATCGTCGGCTGGGACATGGAAACCATGATGCCTCCCAAGGGCATCAACCTCCGCAGCCAACAGCTCTCACTGCTCAGCGTAATCGAACACAAGATGAGCACGGATCCAGAAATCGGAAAACTGCTCCAAAACATCAAACGAAGCCCACAACACGACAAACTCGACAATATGCAGAAGAGAAACATCCACCTCATCCAGAAACGCTACGACGAACAGACAAAGCTACCGGAAGAACTCGTCGCCGCCATCGCAAAACAGCAGGCCATAGCAATCGACACGTGGAAAAAGGCAAAAGCCGCCAAAAACTACCCGATGTTCAGGCCCGAACTCGAAAAACTCGTCGAATTCCAAAAGAAAGCTGCACACATCCTAATGAAAGCCAAACAAACAGCAACACCATACGACGCCATGATAGACATCTACGAACCCAAGATGACGGCTAAACAGATAACAAAAATCTTCAACGAACTCAGAACAGGACTAGTCAAACTCCTAAACAAATGCGAAACCGCACCCAACCAGCCAGACATGACCGTCTTGAAACACAAAGTACCCATACCTGTGCAATACAAAATCGCAGTGGCTCTAGCAGAAACCGTAGGCTACGACGTCACATCAAAACACGCAGGAGGCAGAATCGACCCAACCGAGCATCCGTTCACCACGGGATACTACGACGACGTCAGAATAACAACACACTACTATGAGAGCATGTTCGCATCCTCAATCTTCAGCGTCCTCCACGAAGCAGGACATGCTATATACGAACAAAACATAAAACAACAATGGATGTACCAACCCATCGGCAACGCCGTCTCAAGCGGCTTCCACGAATCCCAATCCCGCTTCATCGAAAACATCATAGGCCGATCCAAAGCCTTCTGGACCCACTTCCTACCAAAACTCAAACAAACCGCCAACCCCACCCTCTCAGACCTGAGCCTGGAAAAGTTCGTCCACGCCATAAACCAGGTCAAACCCTCAAAAATCCGCGTCGAAGCAGACGAAGTCACCTACTGCCTACACATAATCATAAGATTCAACATCGAACGCGACCTCTTCGCCGACAAAATAACCGTCAAAGAACTACCCGAAATATGGAACCAAAAATACAAAGAATACCTAAACATAAAAATCGAAAACGACTCCGAAGGCCTAATGCAAGACACCCACTGGGCCAGCGGCCTATACGGATACTTCCCAACCTACGCACTCGGCAACATCTACGACGGACAACTACTCACAACAATGGAAAAAACCCTACCAGACTGGAAAAAACAAGTAGCCAAGGGAGACCTCAACCAAACAAGAACGTGGCTCACCAAAAACGTCCACAGCCAAGGAAACCTCTACGACCCAGCTGAGCTAATCAAAAAAATCACAGGAACAGAAATAAACGTAAAACCCTACCTAAACTATCTCAACGAAAAATACTCACAACTCTACGACTTCTGATCAGACCCACCCCTCGCCGGAGACAAAAACACCCTCAACAACACATAAGCGACGATCCCGCCGACAAACAAATAAACTCCAGCCCAACCCGCGACGCCAATATAAAAATTAGCCCCATACAAGAACAAGACAACACCTAACACAACAACAAGAAGACAAGCAGGCCCCTCCCAATCCACAAAACCAGCTCCACAAACCAGTTTTACCCCACTAACAACAACTCAAAGTATATAGCCTTAACGATACCAAACCAGCATCCGCACAAAAACAGCAACCAAACAGCACAACAACCCAGCCATCCACGTACAACGCACAGGGCACGCATCAAGCAAAACCCAACTTGCCCAGCGCACCAACAGACACTGCCGCTAACATGCCGAAAACTTTACAACACTCAGCAACACTCGACACCTAAACGCCGAATCACCTACACATCTAACATTTTCTCGCGCACACTCCGACAGTTTTAAATACCACTTACGAAAGCAAATAGCGGTGTGAATAGTCAAATGTCGGAACACAATGTTAAAAAACCTGAAACTAGAGAAGAGTTTGTCGACATGCTCCTAGAAGCCGCCAAAAAATCTGCAGAAGACCGCGGCGCCCCAAAACCCAGACCGACAAAACCGACAATCCTCGGAACAGCCGAAGCCTTAAACATACACAGAGACACCCTCTACGCCTGGCTCAAAGAGTTTAACGTCGACTTCAAAGAAGTATCAGACGCCATCCCGACAGAAACCCCGTCGACATACGGCGACGCAACTGGAAAAGTCTACCTCATCGGCGAAGCACTCGTCGGAGAAGGCAACGAAGTCGCACACATCGACCTCCTCCTAGGCGACAAGAACGGACCCGTCGGAAACGCCTTCGCCCAAGGCATGTGCACTCTCTCGGCAGGGCACACCCCGCTACTGGCCGTCATACGCCCCAACCTCCCACCCAAGCCGCACACGCTCCTCGTCCCCAAGGTCACGGCCAAAAACATGGAAGACGTAAACAAAATCTTCGGACCCGCCCAAGCCGCCGTAGCCAAGGCTGTCGCAGACGCGGTAGAAGAGGGAATAATTCCACCCGAAAAGATAGACGATTGGGTCATCGTGTGCAGTGTCTTCGTCCACCCAGCAGCAACCGACTTTCGAAAGATATACCACTACAATTACGGAGCCACCAAACTGGCCCTGAAACGAGCCCTAGCAAAATATCCGCCGCTGGAGAAAATACTCTACGACAAGGACAGAGGCAAACATCCGATAATGGGATTCAAAGTTCCGCGCTTATGGAGACCACCCTACCTGCAAATTTCACTCGACAACCCCGAACTGGAAAGCGCAAAGAGAATCATAGCTCAGCTGCCTGGAAGCGACAGAATAATCATCGAAGTAGGCACCCCGCTCATCAAGAGATACGGAACAAAAGTGATAAACGAACTCAGAGAAGGAGCCAAGAGCATGTTCTTCGTTGCCGATCTGAAGACCCTAGACGTTGGAAAAGTCGAAGTCGACCTCGCCTACGACGAAACCGCAGACGCCGTCGTAGCCTCCGGACTCGCACCAGCAGAAACAATCGACGCCTTCGTCCACGAAGCGAAGAGACTGGCAACATACGGAGTCGTGGACATGCTCAACGTCGAAGACCCCCTCAAAAAACTCAAGTCCCTCAAAGAATTCCCAGACATAATAATCCTGCACAGAGGAATAGACCAAGAAACAGGAAGAACACACGGAATGGAAATCATCCCCGAAATACGCCAAACCTTCAAAGACAAAAAATTCCTCATCGCCGTGGCAGGTGGAATAGTGCCCGAAACAGCCCGCGAAGCCCTACAGAAAGGCGCAGACATAATTATCGTCGGCCGATACATAACCCAGTCAAAAGACATCGAACGCGCAGTAAGAGACTTCCTCGAAACAACACCAGAAATGAGAGAAGACATAGACCTCTTCAGAGTACACGTCGAATAAACCCATCCACCACTCTTTTTCTTTTTCACAATTTTGTCAGAACACCAAGAAGGAGACAAAAGCCGCCAAAAAGATTACTCCAGCGACTAGGAAAACCTGAAAGAAACCGAAAGCCTGCGCGACAAATGGACCCGCAAGAGAACCAACCGCAGCGCCGATGCCCATCAAAACATTGATCAAACCAGCCCTGCCAGGCGGTATGAGCTCCATGAACAAAGATTCAATACGCACAGTAAAGACTGCAGCCAACAACCCCATCAAGATTAGAACCCCCACAGTCAAAAACACGCTGAACGATGATTTCACCAAGGCCGCAATCAACAAGAGAGTAAGCAGGCTACGAGCTAGAATGATGCCCCACACGCGCGATCCACCACCAGACGTTTCGGTCTTGCGGCCAGCGAACACGTACCCTACTACTCCCCCACCGGAATTCAAAATGAAAACTGCAAAAACAATCGCCGACGACATCGCAAGATTCTTACTGATGAAAATTGGCAGAGGCGTAAAGAGTATGTTCGTAGCCAATGAAAAAAGCGCCAGCGCACAACAGAACGCAGCCACATTCTCAGTCTTCAACCTCTCATTAAGACCCTTGCCGTCCATCATTCTGGAAGCAAGAAAAATACCGCTTGACGCGAAACTAACTCGCTTCTCCATGCTCACCAAGCTCCTCTCAAATATCATCGGAGGATCCACAACGAATATTGCAGACAGAACAAAAGCCACGAAATTAAGCCCCGCAACCAAAAAAAGCGTGTTCGCCGCCCCAAAGCTGTAAAACGAAGCAAAAAAGCCCAACACCAAACCGATCAGCGTCCCAATTTCCGTGAACCCCTCATAGAAAGCAAAATTCTTCTCCCAATCCTTATGCGAATACAACTCCGAAATCAGAACATTCTTGGGAGCCTCGTGAGCAGCATGAAAAATCGCCACCAGCGCATATATCAAAATTAGCAAAGCAATGTCCGTTGTAAAAGCAAACAAGCTCAACAGAACACTAACAGCCAAAAACGCAAGAAGAATAAAACGTTTATAATGCCGCGTCTTGTCGCACAAGTAACCCCACAGGAAAGAGGCAGGCATAGCCGCGAACAGCGCTATACCCGTGATTATGCCAACATAGTACAACCCATGGACCTTGTCGATACTAACTAGATAAAGCGGCAGAAAAATGGACAATAATCCGAAGCCCATTTCATGAAAGAAGAACCCTATCCGCCACATAGCCAGAAAACCTTCAAAGCAAGATTAAAACTTTTACCCATCCCACCAGCAACAAACGACGGTTAACCCACAACAACCCATCCGCCTCAGCGAAACCGGTCAAGGCTTCGAACATTAATGAAAATGAATTAACATTGGAACAAAAACAACTCAACAAGCCACGACCAGAGCAGCATGAAAAAGAGAAAACCAATTATGAACATTTCAGAAGTGGTGGGATGCGTCATGCTGCAGAAAAATTCTGCGTTGAAATTAACGGGGAAAGGACTCGCATGACGCACCTTGCCATTATTAAATGATGCAAGGCTATATAAAACTTACATTCATCAAAGATCTGTTTTGATATCTAACCAACATATACGGGTTCTTAGATTCTTTTATATTGAGTCAAAATCGCACGGCCAAATTGTCCGAAGAAACACGCTTTCCGAGCCTTTGATAGACCGCTCGAGCAATTCTGCGAAAAACTTCACCGCGCTCGGCTACTCGGCACCAGACATTGTTACCACGGCTGTTACCAAAAAACACAGCACCCGCCCAAAGAAAGACGCTTTCATCTAGAATTTCTTCATAAATTGTTACCACACAACATTACCACGGTTGTTACCAACAGAGAAGGGGGGCCATCCCGAAGCACGCCCCGCTCCTCCGGAACCGCCAACTATTTGACAGAACCTGAACGCACAACTCTTAAAAGAGAGACACCCAACTTTCATAGCACTGCTGGAGAGTTCAGCTACAATGGCAAAGTTCAAAGTAATCGTTTCAGACCCCGAAGCCGGAACGTCCAAAGCCGTAGAACTTGAAGAAGCTCGTGCAGCCCCGCTCATCGGAAGAAAAATTGGCGAAGTCATAGACGGTTCAATAATCGAACTGCCAGGACACAAAGCCCAAATCACGGGAGGCTCAGACAAGGACGGTTTCCCCATGAGACCCAGCGTCCACGGCGGCGTCCGCCGCAGAATCGTCCTAAGCGGAGGAGTCGGCTTCATCCCAACAAACGAAGGAGCCAGGCAACGCAAAACAATCCGCGGCAACGTCATAACCGACGAAATCGTCCAGATAAACATGAAAATCACGGAAAAATCAAAACAAGCCAAGGAAGCCAAAAAACCCAAAGAAAAGAAAGAAGAAAAAACAACGCCGCAGAAAGAGGAACAAAAGACAAAACCAACCACAGCCCAGCATCCTGCCGCACCAAAAACTTAACCTCCAGACTTCAACATCATCCCAAATTTTCTTTCACACGCATCGACACTAAGGCTTCATCTACGTCGCTTGGGGAGATTTTCCTACAATCTTCACAGTTGTGGCTTGTTTCACATTTTCTGGCGCAAAACTGCTCCCTAATGTTTGAAAAGACTCGCCGTCTCCCCTCTTTATGCTGTGTAACATTTATTAACTCGCACATTTATTCCTACAATAATTCGAAAAAACATTTGTGGGAAAAACAAGTTATGAGCGAAAAATCCACAGTCCTACCGCATCAACCCGAAATCAACATCGGAACCATGGGCCACGTTGACCATGGCAAAACAACGCTGGTGCAGGCACTCACAGGCGTCTGGGCTTCAAGACACAGCGAGGAACTCAAGAGAGGCATAACAATCAAGCTAGGCTACGCCGACATGCCAGTATACAAATGCCCAAATTGCCAACCGCCCAAAAACTACACGACAAAACCAGTCTGCCCCGCCTGCAGCTCAAAAGCAGTTTTCGAAAGAGCAGTCAGCTTCGTCGACGCACCAGGACACGAAGCCCTCATGGCCACCATGCTGTCGGGAGCCGCAATCATGGACGGAGCCATACTCGTCATAGCCGCAGACGAACCATGCCCCCAACCCCAAACAAGAGAACATCTAGCCGCAGCCAACGTTATCGGAATAAAAAACATCATCATCGTCCAGAACAAAATCGACATCATCGACGAAAAAAGAGCACACCAAAGCTACACTGAAATCAAAAACTTCGTAAAAGGAACAGTCGCCCAAGACGCCCCGATAATACCAATCTCTGCACAAAGAGGAGTAAACATAGACATCCTCCTCCAAGCCATGGAAGAACTCATGCCGACACCCAAAAGAGACGAAACAAAACCTCCATTCATGTACGTCGTCCGTTCATTCGACATAAACAAACCAGGCACCACCATCGACAAACTCGAAGGCGGAATCGTCGGAGGCACCATACTTGAGGGAAAACTCAAGATCGGAGACGAACTCGAAATCCGCCCCGGCATAGCGGCCGAAGGAAAAAACACGTACGTGCCCTTGACCAGCGAAATAGTCAGTCTGCAAGCCGGAGGAAAAAGAGTTGAAGAAGCCCACTGCGGAGGCCTGGTAGGCGTAGGCACGCTCCTAGACCCTTCGTACTCGAAAGCAGACGGACTGACAGGAAACATCGCTGGAAAAACAGGCATGCTCCCGCCGAACCTCACAGAGTTGACGCTAGAAACACAAATCCTCGACCGTGCAGTCGGAACAAAAGAACTCATGAAAATAGAAGAAATATCCATGAACGAAACCCTACTCCTGCACGTTGGCGCAGCCATAACCGTTGGAAAAGTGGCTTCAATAAGAAAAGACACCGTTCTCATCAAACTCACACGCCCAGTCTGCGCACAAACCGCCTCAAGAGTCGCACTGAGCAGAAAAATCGCCGGCAGATGGAGACTCATAGGCTACGGAAAGATACACTAGCATGACAACGAAACCCACACCGACAAAAAGAACCACAAGAGTAATTCTAGACTCAAACGCACTGTTCGTTCCAATTCAACTTAAGATAGATATTTTTCAAGAGTTGAAAACACTGCTTAACAGAAACTTTGAGCCTGTGCTTCTCAAACCGATTCAAAAGGAGTTAGAAAGACTCGCGAGGGAAGGCTCTCCCCAAACGAGGAAAACAGCATCATACGCTCTCAAGCTCGCTGAAAAATGCATGATAGTCGCCGTAAAAGAAGAAGCAGCTTCGCCGGACGACATAATCTTTCAAACAGCCCGCAGATGGAACTGCCCAGTTTTCACCAACGACAAAGAACTCAGAGAGAAGCTAAGAAATATAAATGTGCCAGTTATCTATGTGAGGCAAAAGTCACGTCTGGAAATTGACGGGAGGCTATAACCCCTGTTTAAACTTATAACCCTAGAAGACACAATTCGAATTCCGCCCGAAACATTCGGCAACCCACTTGAAGCAGTGGGCCTTCAACAAGTCAAAACAAAATACGAAGGAAACGTAGACGAAGAACTGGGCTACGTCATCGCCGTAGTCGACGTAAAAGTTAGCCCAATAGGGAAAATAATCCCAGGAGACGGCGCCACATTTCACAAAGTCAACTTTTCACTGCTAACATTCTACCCCAAGATTCAGGAAGTCGTAGAAGGCGAAGTTGTGGAAATAGCCGATTTTGGCGCCTTCGTCCGCATAGGACCCATCGACGCCCTGCTTCACGTTTCCCAGTTAATGGATGACTTCATCTCATACGACGAGAAACAAGGCGTCCTGCTGGGCAAAGAATCCCGGCGAAAACTCATGAGCGGCGACCAAGTTCGAGTCCGCATAACGGCAGTTTCACTCGGCAAAGCAGGAAGCTCCGGAAAAATAGGCGTAACAGCCAGACAGCCCTTCCTAGGCAAACTGGACTGGATTGAATACGATTTGCAGAAGAACAAAGAGGCCGCGGAGAAGAAGCCCGCACAGAAACAGGAAATTACAGCCCCTAAGAAAGGCGAAACTAAATGAGCGAAAAAGCATGCGCCACGTGCCACTTTCTGACGAAAGAAAACACTTGCCCCAAATGCAAAACGGCAACCCTAAGCGACGATTTCGGTGGGCTGGTCATAGTTTTCGACCCGGAGAACTCGGCGATTGCAAAAGCCATGGGGATCAAAGAGAAAGGACGTTACGCCCTAAAGGTTAGATAAATGCCCATTAAATACAACTTGACGCCGGAACTGCGCGCAAAACTCAAACAACCGTTGGGCACACTTATTCGGGGCTCATTCACTGAAACTACAAATAGGTTCATTGAGATGGTGAATGCGGAGCACCCACCCAGCATTATAGCCGTCGGAGACACTGTCTCAGAAAACCTGGCCAAAAGTCATATTCTCGTGAAATTGTCAATAATAGACAATAAATGTATGAGGAAGAATGTTCAACCGAAGCCGCTTGGGATAGAAAAAGCCTTCCACGTCAAGAATCCGCAGGGAACGATAACTGAAGAAGCGATTGCAGCAATTCAAGAAGCTTTGCAGAGTAGTCAGCCCACGAAGATAGTTGTTGAAGGTGAAGAAGACTTGCTGACGCTGATCGCTATCATGAATGCCACACAAGACTCGTTCGTCCTTTACGGTCAACCCCACGAAGGAATCGTAGTCGTCAAAGTCACACAGGACAAGAAGACAAAGATATCAGAACTCCTCAAAGCCATGGAAAAAGGTTCGAAAAACTAAATAAGAGGCATCGCATCAAGTCAACACCGCACGAGGAAAACTCATGGAAATCAAGATAACATCACAGAAAGAAAACCCGCTGCTGAAAAGGAAGGAGATACAATTTGATGTGGACCACTCCACCGGGAGCACTCCGCCCAGACTTGAAGTAAGAAGAGCAGTGGCCACCGCCTTGAAATCGAACGTCGAGTTGGTTTTCATAAAAAAGTTCGAGACCAAAACGGGCACACATACAGCAGCAGGAGCCGCAAACCTCTACGAATCCATTGAGCAAGCAAAGCTTATTGAACCTGAATACATTGTAAAAAGGAACGTACCGCCTGAAAAGCCCAAAGAAGAAGCAAAGGAGCAGAAGTAGACCATGTCCAAGAAAGCCGAGAAGAAAGAGGCACCAAAGAAAGAGGAACCGAAGAAGGGAGAAGAGCCCAAGAAAGGAGAACCGCCTAAGAAGGAGACCAAAAAGGTAGCGGTAGAAGCGCCCGTGGCAGCGCCGAAGGAAGAGCCAAAGCCAGCAAAGGTTGAAAAGGCACCGAAACCTGAGAAAAAGAAGAAAGAAGAGAAGGGTGTCTTCAAGCTGTACAAAGTTGAGAGCGACAAGGTCACCAGGCTTCGTCCCACGTGCGAACGTTGTGGACCGGGCTACTTCATGGCCGATCATGGCAACAGGTACACATGCGGACACTGTGGATTTACAAAGTACAAACCTGCTAAAGAATGAACAGCTTTAAATCAACCGAAGGCTTGAATGTTCTCCGTTGATGAGTAAGATGATCCGCGTGAACGTTTCCATATCGAACGTTTCTGCAGAACGTTTTCTGGACATAAGAAAACCCATGCCAGCCGTGCAGATAAACACCAACCTTAACTTAACAGGTATGGAGAAGAAACCAGATGATTCTCTTGAGGTCCCCTTTGTGCTTACAATTAATTACAATCCTTCGGTAGCACAGATAAACCTGAAGGGAAAGGCTTACGTGATGGGCGACAAGACTGAGATTGACAAAATATACAAGGACTTCGAAGAAAAGAAACCTCCTCCGCCAACTATCGTACAATCAGTTTCAAACGTCGCGTTCATCGAATCCGTGTTGATTTCCAGAACAATAAGCATCCCGCCGCCTATCCCACTGCCGCAGATAACTGAAACAAAAGCTGCCGAAAAACCCTCTGGCAGAGACTACAGCGCTTAATGCAATGGAAGGACAAAGTCATTAAAGTTATTTCAGGGGTACGTACATCGAAGAACGCGAGGCTCCGATGCCCGGGGTTCCATGTCTGACAGGTTTGTTCGTGACCGCAAACTCCCCGAGATAGTGTCCAATCATGTCCGGCTTTATCTCCACTTGAACGAATTCCTTTCCGTTATGCACATGTATCGCAATGCCCACCATTTCAGGGAGGATAATCATGTTTCTAACGTGTGTCTTGACGGTTGGGCTTCCTCCCTTTCTGAGTTCTTCCATCGACCTCCTCACTTTTTCAAGCAGTATCCTCTGTTCTGGCTGCAGGCCGCGATGGAGGCTTCTCCTCTGCCTTGAAGGGAGCAGATTGATGAACTCGTCCATCGACATACTCTGCAACTGATTGAGCGTCAACCCGCGATACATAAAATCTTTGGGCATTCTTCTTCACCTGATCCGTGGTTCTTAATGCTATAAATCTTCTGCTTGTCTACTCATCTTTTCTTTTTCACGTGCACTCTTTGCTTTCCTTCCTGTTCCTCTAGCCGCAATCAGCCCGACCTTCTGGCCTGGTGGAGCGCCGTGAGAGGTCGTCGTCGCTTTCCGCGAGCTTCTCTTGCTGCTCCCGTAAGGATGCACTGCAGCAACCATTTTTCTACCGCTCGTCCTCGGATATTTGCGCCCTCGTGCCCTCATTAAATGGAATTTTGCACCTGCCTTCAGAAAAGGTTTATCTGTTCTTCCGGACGCTGAAACTATGCCGATTGTCGCTCTGCAGTGGTCAGCAATGTATTTTGCTCTTCCAGACGGAAGCTTCACCATAGTTCCCTGCGGAGTATGGTTCACCACCGTTGCGTATGCTCCTGAAGATCGCGAGAGTTTGCCACCGTCTCCCGGGCGCAGTTCAATGTTGCATATCATGGTGCCCTCCGGCACTTTTCCAACCGGAAGGATGTTGCCAACGTCAACAGGGGCTCTTCCGCCAATCTGGATTTGTAAGCCTGTGTAAACCCCTTCAGGAACGACGGTGTAACATGTTTCGCCGTTCTCGAACCTTATTAGAGCAAGAGGTGCGCCCCTTCCCGGATCATGCACAAGCTCTTCAATCACGCCTTTGATTGCTGCCTCAAAGTTTTCCTTCGGCCCGATTTTTGAAGGGTACCTCGCCGGAGCAACTCTCTTGTGAGTTGAAGCGCGGAACGTGGAACCGCCGCGCCCGCGTCTTTGAACACGAATTCTTTTTCCCATCAGTCAACCCGCCATGCAAGGTTAGAGTATTCCAAGCTTAATCGCCACATCAGCCGCCTTGTAATCTGGGTGAAGCTTAACGAAGGCCTTCTTTTCTCCACTCGGAGTTACCAGAGTGTTAACGCTTTCAACCTTCACTTCGTACAATTCTTCAACGGCCCTCTTAACATCGGCTTTAGTCGCTTTCAAACTGACTGCGAAGGCCAGCTTGTTCTCTTTCTCAACCCTCAGACTCGCGGACTCAGTCATCAACGGGTAGAGAACAACTTCATAAGGATCCATTATTCCCGTTCTCCTTTACCGTAAATCTCGCCAAGTCTCTCAATCGCATTGCTCGTCCACACTGTTAACCGTCCAGGATGCGTGCCCGGAGCAAGCAGTTCAACGTTCAGATCAGCAACAGTCACAACATCCACACCAGGGACGTTCCTTGCGGCCTCAAGTATCCCCTTGTTCTCAGCCACCACCACGAGAGGTCCGACAGCCCTCTTCAGTTTCCTCCCTCTGCTCTTGCCTCTTCCGGCACGGACTCTCCTGCCCTCCCTTGCCCTGAAGATTTCGGACAAGATTCCTAAGTGTATGAAAGCTGCCTCTGCATCCTTCGTCTTGGTGAGACTCTCAAAATCGTTGGTCACTACCAACGGTATCTCTGCGACATCCTCAATATGATGACCCCGTGAAGCAACAACCTCTTTTGACGCTGTTGCAGCTATCGCCGAAAGCAGAGCCAGGCGCTTTTCCTTTTTCGAGATCTTCTTGATAATGTTCTTCTCTGACTTCGGTGGATGAGCTTGTCTACCGCTGACGGTTCCCGGAGCGAAAGCTGCCTCTCCTCCCGGGCCTTTGCGCCTTGGAATACGAGCAATCCCTCCACCCGTACCGCGCGATTCTGCCGAAGTTCTTTTCCCAGCCATAGGATCCCTGCCCTGTCGTTGGATCCTGTTCGACTGCAAAGCTAGAACCGCTCGTTTTATGACGTCAGGCCTCAACGGTGTTGCAAAAACCTTCGGAAGCTCAACCTTCCCAGTTGCTTTCCCTTCCAGGCTCAGAACCTTCGCCACTCTTTTCACCACTAGATCTCACCTTTCATCTTCCTTGTGGCGACTCGAGTGAAACGTACGTGATTTGCGGCGGTTCTCCAGCGACATTCGTCGGTGGGCGAGCCGGAAAGCGCAACCGTATTGGACGTTTCTCAGTGCCTGCTATGCTCCCCGCAAGTATGACGTACGACCCGCGGACAAGACCGTACCTCAAAAAACCGCCCTTCGGCGTCACTTCCTTGCCATCCTTGCCGATCTTGAGGATGCGCTTGTTGTACTCCGTTCTTTGGTGATAGCCCATCTGTCCAGCTCTTGCGACGCTGTACATCACATGATGTGGATTCCACGGACCAAGCGTTGCAATGCCTCTTTTGGTTTTTCTTCCCTTCGCCTGAAGTATCGTGACGCCCCAACGCTTCACTGGACCCTGCCATCCCTTCCCTGTCGACACGGAAGCTACGTCCACGTATTGGCCTTCCTTGAAGATCTCGGCACTGGTAACAGCCTTGCCCATAAGGTTCTTCGCAAACTCGAATTGTTGCTGAACTGTTCCTCCGCCCAGCTCTATCTCCGCAACGTCGGGTTTTTTCTTTGAGAGTCTAGTCTCTTGAGGTTGAGTGACTGCGACAACGCGTATCTTCGCCACTTTGGCCAGGTCTTGTTCAATCCTCTTCAGGCCTTCTTCGGCCTTGAAGTTTTCGGGCAACGTGAACACTCGTTCGAGGCTTTCTGGTGGATTTTTGACCCATGCTTCGGTGAGACTGCGCAAACCGTCCACGTTTCGGGTGTACGCCCTAGTGGCGCATATGAGGAGCGGTGGGGTTTCCAGAACCGTGGCGGCGCGGATAACTTCCTTTCCAAAGTCGGGTGATCGCTTGCTGTCCTCGATGGCGAACACGTGAGTCATTCCCGCCTTGTAAGCTATGAAGCCTAGAAGTCTCGGCGTTTCCGCCTCTGTCGGCGGCCAAAAGTTCATTCTTGCCAACAGATGCTCGGCGCGTTTCCTAGGCAAATATGCGAGCGAACCATGTCTGGGAGCGTGTGTTTTCCTGTGGCCCATCGGTTTCCCACTTTGGTGTCTGTTTGGAATGAGAACAGCAAATCAGTGATGCTACCTGAGTAGGCAGCATTTGGCTTGGTGTTTCACCCGTTTTTTAATGTGCTTTAACACAGAAGACGGGAGAGTATTTATGTCTTTTTCGGTTCGTCTGCCGTTCTGTGCCGGTTTTGTTTTTGGATGATGGTGTTTTGGGCTGTTTTTTTGTTTTCAGGCGTGGATTAGGCTTGGTCCACGACTTGTTTCGACTTGTTTCGACTTGAAATGACTCTGTTCGACTTGTTTCGACTGGATTCGTCTTGAAAAGACTTGATTCGTCGTAGGCTTGTTTGGCACAGGTGGTTTTGCAGAGACTCCCGCATTGGAGTTTGCTCCCTCGGAAAAACCTGTTTTATCGTGTTGCGTCATTGAAGTGAGCTGAAAGAGATAGTGTTACTTAGTAAGGATTCAAATAGCCAACGCGTACAACAAACTCGTGAAAAAAAGGCGATGTTCCTGGCAAGAGGATTGTTCCTTTGCCTTTCCTCATTATACATTACAGAAAATCAGTCTGTGTATCGTTTTTTTGAAATGGCGGCTTTGAGGGATAGAGTACGGTCTTCTTGTTCTTCCCGTTCGATTTCCTCAAGGGCAGCTTCCATGAGTCTTCTCATTCTGCGGTTTTCGATTCGTTTCAGAATTTCCTCGCGGGTCAGGTATCGAGATTGTGAATTTGTACCTGAGACGCCGTCGAACCATTCTCCTCCGAGGTCTAGTTTTTGCTCTGCGATCATCACTCGCGAGTCAGCGTTCTCTCGACTTGTCTTGATGTGGTAGTCATCGACACTCTTTACGCCGATCAGAATGCCTCTTGTATCATAAATTTCAATGGAATTCAGACTCTTCTTGGGGTGTATTATGTGGAAGGAAGTTTCGAAGCCGCAGTCTGGACAATAGAACCGGATATTCTCAAACTTCTTGTCGTGTCTGAGCCTAAAGTTTTTTCCGCCACAGTGTTGGCAGCCCGAATGTGCACGCTCAGCTAATGCGGGGTTATTAACACTTGCCCACCTCAAGTATTGAGCTTCAGAAGAGACATCATTCTCAAGATTCTGGAATTCGATCCAACTGTGTTTCCGACTCCTCCCACGCTTGTGTGCAGTCACCAACGCTCACCATCCTAACAGTTCAGCCGCTGAGATTCAAACCCATACTGCCTTTTGGCAAACACCAACTAACCATGAACTGATTCGGGATATAAAACTCTATTCGGGTTCACAACTACGCCAGCAAGATTCCTCTCTCGTCTAGCCAGATTTAGGCGCTTCACTATGAGCTTTCGGAAAATTGTTAAATTCCAGCATGCCTACGCTTCTGAGGGGATGACATGTCCGACGTCGCGCCTGAAATTGGGAATGCTCTTTACAGGTCGGGCTGCTTGAAGTTTGGCAGTTTTCGCATCAAGTCCGGGGCTCTTAGCCCGTACTACATTGACTTGGCATGCCTACTTGCATCTCCGGAGGATCTCTGCACCGTCGCGGATATCGCCTCGAATACCGTGAAGCGACTTGCAGCCTCAACCAGAATAGACAAGCTTGCCTCGATTGAGCTTAAAGGTGCCCTGCTCTTGGGAAGCATAGGCTGCCGAACAGGTTTACCATGCATCGTGGTGAGGAAAGAAGAGAAGACTTACGGAGCGACTGGAAGAATTGCTGGCGCAGAAGTTGTGAGAGATGATCACGTGCTGTTCTTTGATGACGTTGTCAGCGAGGGGTTGTCCAAGCTGGAGGGAATCAAACCCCTCGAACAGTTGGGGGCCAAAGTTGAAAACATCTTGGTCGTCGTCGACAGGGAGCAAGGCGGAAGAGAAAATCTTGAGAAAGCAGGCTATAGAGTCCATGCGCTCGCAAGGATATCTGAAATTGTCAACTCTCTTTTGGGAAGCAAGCGAATTTCAAAAGAACAGGCGGAAGCCGTTCTCAACTATGTCAAGCATTCGTGACTGGGCAAGCTCTGTCCGTCAGCTTCAGCTCTGTAGTATCTTCTCCAAAACTTTCCGGGCAGATTCAAGAGGCGGATATTTCGTCGTTTCTAAGGTTATCTCAGGGTCGGGCGGCGGCTCGTATGGTTGTCCCAATCCCGGCACGGTCGGCGCTTTGCCCTTTCTAGCTTGCTCATAGATTCGCCTCGGCGCGTTGTAAGTTCCAGTCCTTGCGCCTTCGCGCTGCACGCAAGTCTCTAATGGACATTCCAGATAAACCTCGACGAACGATGAAATTCTCTTTCTAGCGTGGTCGCGGTAGCGCCTTAGATTGCCAGTCGCATCGATCACCACGTTGACGCCGTTTTGCGTTAGAAGCTCGGCGATGTACGCCAGCGTGGAATAGACCGAGTCTCGCTCTTCAAGCGAATACGTCGGTTTCGGAGTCATGACCTTGCGCAGAGCGTCGGAGGATAGCAGTTGAGCGTGCAAGCCCTTCTTCTCTAGAAGTTTAAGCAACGCCCTCGAAACAGTGGATTTGCCGCTGCCGGGGAGGCCGGTAATCCAAACGCACCAGCCGGTCTTCGCCATCAGTATCATCCTGTTGAGAGGCTTTAACCCTATTTTACTCGTGAACTCATTTAAGTTATCGTGAGTTTCTATTCTGAAAAGATGGCTTTTGCACGCACAGTCTGATGAGCCGAAGCTGCTTATCGGAGTAGCCACTTCAAAAAGTCTCTTTGCAACTCTGCACTCCTCAAACTTCCCAGCTTCTTTGTAGAAGACTTCTATCACTCTTGCATGTCGGCTGCCCAGCAGATAGTCGATGTGCCAAAACTTTGGCTTTGTCTTTTTGATGTGCCGCTTTACTCTCTTCTCTAGGTTGTTCTGCGCTGAGCCAACATAGACGTAGAGGCCTTCTTGAAAGCTCCTGCTGCCAAGCGAGCCGATGCTTACGCTAGTGCTTTTGGCGATCGATATCAGGAGAACGTAGATTCCTTTCATGTCTTCTTATCGTTGTTTTTCTTGTACCATTTTAGAATTTCGTCAACCGCGGATTCAGAGTAGCCATTCTCTCTGAGCTTTTTTTGGAGATCATCGGGAGCCTCAACCTTCAAGCTGGACACATCCTACAAAAAGGGTATGCGGCAAACAATATTTAATCTTTAGTACCGCAGCCGATATATCCTGCAGGTTTTTCCATCCATACACGTAAGCTATGTCAGATAGGACTCAACGTTTTCGATGTCGATGCTTTCGGAGTCGAGTACTCTGGTTGCAAACTTTAGAATCTTTTTGCGCACTTTTGTCGGCAATTGCGGGTACCAGAGGGGCGATGCTAGAACTAGGCTGCGCCAAGCATAGAATGGTTGGACCGCCTTCAGGATTTCTCGGTCGCCCGTCTTGTTCAGGTAGTTTCTCCAGAAGAGCGTGAACAGGTTCTTGAATGGCCCGGTAATCTCCCCAAAGGACTGCAGCGAGTAGAAGAGGTAGTTTATGGTCATGGCGCTCACGTCGTCCGCGGGTTCACCCCACTCGCCCCTGCTACGGTCAAACACGGTGAAGTCTATTCCCTGGCGGAACATGATGTTCCAAGGGTGAAAGTCCCCGTGCACCTGCGACAGCCTGTGAGTCATGTGTTTGAGACGCCATCGCCATTCCACGCACGTTTTCTCAAACTTGATGAAGAATTTTTCGTCGACATAATCCAACCCGGCCGGATAGCTGTCCGTCAGACCGAAGATTTCCTCGCCGTGGCCGAGCAGATCACGCACACACCTAACGTAGAGTCCTGGCGAATTCCTCTTCTTCACCGAGTGAATCCCTACAAGATAATCGGACAGGGCCAAACAGCGCTCCTCGTCCAAGCTGCTGATAGCGTTAGTGGCCTTAATCCTATCCAAGTCGGTGTGGTACAGTGCTCCATCGATGAAATCTGTTAAGATGAAGAACTCACAACAATCGCCAAGCGACCTGAGCGTCTCACAGTCGCTGGCGAAAGAGCCCACGTCAACAGAATGCACGTGTCGGGGCAGCCTGTTAAACGTTGAATGCTGCATCAACAGAACTCCCGCACGGTCAGCAAAATTATCATGCCCAAAACCGCCGGGCTTGACTGTTTCCAAAACCACCCGCCTAGCGGACCCGCCGACGATGAACTCTATCAAGTAGGGTACGCCATAACCGAACCCCTTCAATTGCGCCGAACCCACGGTTCCGGCCATTGCAACGATTCGAGAAACCTCAACTGGCCCTTTGTAAACGTCTGAAAGATACTGCCGCACACGCTCAACCTTCAATTCAAGCAAGAAACCCACCGAACAAAGAGGAGTCGCACACAGGTTAAAAACATAGCGACAAACCGAGATATCCATGCAACACTGAGTTCTTGAAGCCAACACGACGTCGAACCAAGAAAGGCGTCGAGGCAGCAAGCCTCCCATCGCTGTGAGGGCGCAAAAGACTCCGAATGCCACGACGTCTAGTTTTATAAGGTATGCAGCAGATGGACATAGAGGAAGTGAAGACGCCGATGCAAGATTTCAAGATTAAGGACGCAGGTCTGGCGCCGCAGGGACGCTTACAAATCGAGTGGGCTTCGAAGCACATGCCCGTTCTCGCACAAATAAAGAACAGGTTCGCCAAAGAAAAACCTCTCAAGGGCCTTTCGTTGGCCGCTTGCCTACATGTAACCAAAGAAACTGGTTTCCTCATCGAAACCTTCCTTTCAGCCGGAGCAAACGTTGCACTTTGTGGATCCAACCCTCTCTCAACGCAGGACGATGTTGCAGCTGCCCTTGCCCAGGAAGGTGCCAAAGTCTTCGCATGGCGCGTCCAAACTACCGAAGAATATTACTCATGTGTTCAAAAAGTGCTGGACTCCCAACCAAACATCACGCTGGACGACGGCGCTGACCTAGTGGGCACAATGCACAGCAAGAGACCAAAACTCTTGAAAACCGTCAAGGGAGGCACCGAGGAAACCACAACGGGCGTACTAAGACTTAGGGCCATGGAAAAACATGGAGCCCTCAAATACCCTATAATCGCCGTCAACGACGCTTACACGAAATACCTGTTTGACAATCGGTACGGAACTGGCCAAAGCACCCTGGACGGCATACTCAGGGCCACCAACGTACTTTTCGCTGGAAAAAATTTGGTCGTCTGCGGTTATGGATGGTGCGGAAGAGGAATAGCGATGAGAGCGCAGGGAATGGGCGCGAACGTAATAGTCACCGAAGTCAACCCCACGAGGGCCCTCGAAGCAGCCATGAACGGCCTCCGCGTGATGCCCCTAGCAGATGCCGCGGCCGTGGGCGACATATTCATCACGGCGACAGGCGATACGAGCGTAATCAGGATTGAGCACATGAAGCGCATGAAGGACGGGGCACTGCTGGCCAACAGCGGACACTTCAACGTCGAGGTTAACCCTCAATATCTTGAAGAGCTCGCAACATCGAAGAGAAACATAAGACCCAACTTAGATGAATATACTCTCAAGAACGGAAGAAGGCTTTACCTTCTGGCGGAGGGTAGACTCGTCAACTTAGCCGCTGCGGAGGGACATCCGTCTGAGGTAATGGACATGTCATTTGCAGACCAAGCCCTCTGCGTCGAACACCTAGCCAAAACGGAAAAGATGGAACCACGAGTTTACTCGGTACCCAAAGAAATCGACGAAAAAGTGGCCAAGCTTAAGCTCGATGCCATGGGAATCAAAATAGACCAGTTGACGAAAGAACAGAAACAGTACCTGGTGGCATGGGAGACAGGAACCACTTAACAATCCCTAACCAGCACGGTAAACCTTAAAAGGTCTGAAGGCGTAAAAAGGGCTAACATGTGGTGACAATATAATGGTCAGCAAAGATCAAGGTATCGGTGGACTAATCTGCTTAGTCTGTGTGGTTGTAGGCGTACTCTATGCTCTAGGACTCTTCTATTGGGGATATTGGAACGCTGGCCGCTACTGGGCTTTGTCGTTTACGCTCGTTGCAATCCCAGTGTTCGTAGCGTTCATCGCAATACTTGCAATAGGCGCCTGGATAGGTTGGACGATGGCCACGACACCGCCTCCAAAACCAATTGAAGACATCACAAGTGAAATGGAAACAGAAAAGACCACGACTGAAGAGAAGAAAGCTCCAGAGGAAGCAAAGCCGATGACAGAGGAAAAACAAACCTCTGAAGGAACTCCCCCAGAACAGCCAGAAGAAAAGAAATCAACACGCATGCGCTCTAAATCGTAGCAACAACTGCTTCTCAACCATCCATTTTCCCCAGAATACTTTTTCACTTCATTTATCTCGAAAATTAGTTCACGCCAAGCAAAACTTGCCCACCAAAAAACACGTCCTTTTAAAGCCCAACGATAAACAGCGACGATTCTTTTCTATGGAAAAATCCTGACCGCACTGAAAATCGGAGTTCTCATCCAGCTCGATTCGAGACTTCATCAAGCTTGAAAGAAATTCCTAATTGCCTAGCTGTTTGTGCTGCTTTTTACGGCCTTCAACATGCAATTTACTATTTCCGCGCAGTTCATGCACTCTTCAGGTATTCCTTCCTTGCTTGAGCGTTCGCTCAAGTAACCGAAGTGATGGGTGCACCCCGGCCTTGCCGAACGTGGTGCTGCATTTTCTTCTTCTAGACTTTCTTTTGAGGCTTTGAGGGCTTCGGCCTCCGAGCCTAGATTAGGTTCTGCAACCAACGGTTTTTCTTGAAGCGTGACTTCTGTAAGGCAATTCGGGCATGCAAGGTATGGTTCAAGATTCTCGGTCGAGAGATTTACAGCTTTCAATGGTTTTGCGAACGGTTTGCCGCATGAAGGGTTTGAACAGGTGTAGCTTTGAACATCCGCTGCTCTTTCTTTATGCTTTGTGATGACTAATCCCTCAGTTGATATGAGGGCGAGCCGAGTTTATAGTGTTAGTGCATTCGAAATATGTAGTCTGGGTACGGAATGGAGAAGGCGGGTCATCGCTTTGACAGTTTTTTTAGGTCTTCCACCCCTTCAGCGTAGCCAGAGGCTATTAGAACATCTCCAACCTCGATTTTGGTGTCAGGCTTTGGTCTGACGGATTTGTTGCCTCGTCTTATGGCAAGTATCCACATGCCAGTTTCTTCTGGAATTCGTGCTTCTGCGAGAGTCTTGTTCGCTAATGGAGAGTCCTTGGCGACAGTGACGTAGGCAACTGTTTCTTCAGCCTCTCTTATGCTGAGCTGCAACACTGGGTGCGGTTCGATGCCTCTCAAAACGACCTCGGATATCTGGGCAGCTGCGTCTGCAATTTTTTCCGTTGCAACCCCCAGTCGTATCAGCCCCAAAAAACCCTTTGCCTCCTCCTTCTTGAACTCGCTTTGAAGAACGAGCAGTTCAAAATCTGTGTGCAACTTGTCCATGTGTTCTTCAAGCCTCTGAACTTCTTCAGCCAGCTCTCTGCTCTTCAGAAACAACGAAGAGTAGGCTAAGTCAATCATGAGTTCAGAAGTGTCCTTAAGCTCAACCAACCGTTCCACAATTTCCTCGAATCTTGCCTGGCTCCCCTGTGACATTTCAGTCTCTCCTACTTCGATTTCTGTTCCGCCATCTCTTTGAATTCTTTGATTCCGGAATGAACACCGCGGACGATCAGCACGTCTCCACTCCTTATTTGTTCATTCTTCTGCGGGTTAATAATCCAGTCCTTGTCCCTCCGAAGGGCGATTATGTCAACTCCCATCCTAGCAGCCAAATCAAGCTCACCCACTCGCTTTCTCACAAGCGAAGAGTCAACACTCACTTTTGCCTGCATCAAACGTTCCTCTACCTTCTCAAAAACCTGACTAACTATCGGATGCACACCTATGTTTTGGGTAACTATAGCGGCTATATCTGCTGCGGCGTCCGAAATCTTGTCGGCTGCAGAAGCCACTGCGGACACTCCGGCCAGTGCTTCCGCATCGTGGGCGTCTCTTGCGGCGATCATGATTGTCATCTCTAGCAGATAATCCAGTGTGTCAACACGGTTCTCAAGCTCAAGAATATCTTCGGCGAGTTCTCGATCATTGAAAAGGGCTGCCGAATAGGCCAAGTCAATCATCAACTCGGACAAGTTTTTCATTTCCAAGAAGAGATCACGAACAGGTACGGGCCTGTATTTCACTTTTTCTAACGCTGGCATGTGCTTGATGTCGCTCCGACTAGGAGACTAGAGTGTGGAGATATTTTAATTCTATCCTCCTGCGTGAGTAAGCAAGAACAGTGCGGCAAGCAAAGCCGTCGACGCTATGGTCCCGGCAAGTGCACTTTCTATGGGAATAACCAGATGGTCAGGGTCCAAACCTTTCTGGAAAGTCAATATTGCAAACGCGTAAGATATTAGGGTGATGGCGATGATTGCGAATACGTTCGTGACAAGCAACACGGAAGTCAGAAAGCCCAAAGCCAGAAGCCCAAAAGTGCGGGTCAGGAAAAGAGATGCCGCCGAAAGAGGGATAAACGCAACCGCCGATGCGGCCCAGGCGCCTAGGATCTGCCGAGCGTGGTTCTTCATGGCAAGAAACGAGGGTTCGAGCAATCCCAGCACGAGCCTCGTTGTTGCAGTGGATCCTATCACCAGTGCAGCGTCGCCAACCAGCTCTATCAGAGCGGGATAGGCAGCAAAAACCGAGGCTGGATAAACAGCGCTACTTCCTTTCCAAAGAGGCAGACCGATGTTAATTTCCTGCAAAATGGTTCCCGTGACACTGGCAATCACAGCCACGGTCATCATGGTCAATATTGAGGTTTTGATGGTTTTGGAGAAGCCTATTTCATGGACGCCTCGCGATAACGAATAAAGAATCAGGAAAACGGGGATAATCGCGACTAAGATAACTGCGGATTTTCCCGCAGAACCGAACCTGAAGTAGAGATTGATTGCCACAGCATAGCAGACCGTTATGAAAACATCTGCAATCGTAGCAATAATTGGGTATACAACACCGTCCAAGTCCAAACCCCTCCTGAAGGCCGCAAACGTGATGGATAACGTGAAAAAGTAAAGAGTCAATCCAAGACTCATCGTCGCCACAACAACCGCCAAAATAACGGGAAAGTTACTGGGCGTAATTCCCCAGAACAAGCTGACGAAAATTGTTGAAACTGCACTCATCACAACACTCGTCACTAAGGTCAAAATTAGTATGCGCTGAAACATTCGACCTACGAAGCCTATATTTCCAGAGAGTCTCGGGGAAAGAGTTCCAATGTGCAAAGCAGTGTTTAAACGTCCACTGAAGGTTCCACTCATCACGGCTTTAGCCGTCAATACAGTCGGATAAACGGCTATAACCCAGCCGCTGACACTATTAAATATGCCAAGCTGCCAAGCAACAATTAGGCCGGCAATTAGGCCTCCAACGCCAGCAAAGTGTCCAAACAGTGTCTCCTTAAACGACGTGGAGAACGTCCTCGGACTTGTCTGAGAAGCTATCAAGCGTTAGCCTCCATGAAAAAGCGTTCAGAAGCAAAATGGAAAACGCAAAACTCGCGAATAAACCTGCTGTTTGTTTCAGGATTTTTCTCTGACCGTGAAAAGCGGATGGAAGAACGATCTGCGCTGTCGATTCGCTTCATTTTGCTTACCCTCTCGGATTCTTTCTTTTCTGTCCATCCATAGGCACCGCTTCAAACGGCCAGTCTTTATTGCCGCAGCTGGGCTTTGCCCTTGTGTCTCTCCTAAACTCTAGGACGTGAGTGAATATCGCTTAAATAAGTTTCTCAGAGGGATCTTAACCCTAGATAATTATTCAGAATTCATAACAGTTTTAGTCGTCAGGCATCCAATGTTTTTGTCAAGTGGTTGAGAACTTGCACACCATATGGATAAAGATTGATGAATCGCTGCCGTGGATCGAGCTTAAAGGAACATACGAAACTCGCAAAGACGCTAACAAAGCAGCGAAGAACCGTATACGTAGAACCCAAGTCAAGATAGTTGCAATATCGCAGAGCAGAAGCAGCTGATTTCAATATTCAGCGCGCGCTATAGCAAGGCAAGAATAGTGTTGCTATTGTGTTAGAAGGGGCATTGAATCTCTCGCATCAGTGTATGCTGACGCGGATGTTTTAGGAATCCATATAAGTGTGTAGCGAAGGCTAACAATTTCTGTTGTTAAGGTCATTTCGTGGGAGAAGAAGGATATGATGGATGTCTTTGAAACTATAAGGACAAGAAGAAGCATCAGAAAGTACCTACGGGAACCAATTCCAGACGACAAACTGGAAATGATTTTCGAGGCCGCGCGTCTAGCGCCTTCAGCCGCCAATCGGCAGCCTTGGCGCTTCGTAGTGGTTCAGGATGTAAATCGTAAAAAGGCTCTGGCGACAGCGGCGAATAGTCAAACATTTCTGAGCGACGCTGCTGCCGTCGTAGCCGCAGTTGGTGATCCTGACGTGTCGGCAAGGTGGCATGAAAGAGATCCGATGATAGCAATTGAACACATGGCCTTGGCAGCTGCTGCCCTAGGCTATGGGACATGCTGGATAGGTGCGTTCGACGAAGACGCGGTGAAGCATCTGCTCAAGATTCCTGCAAGAATGCGAGTCATCGCCTTGTTACCAATCGGCATACCTGATGAAGCACCGGCTCCCAGACCGAGGAGAAAGCTCGCGGAAATCTTTTTCAAAGAAGAATGGCAAACATCTTAGGCCGTGATACTCTCCTCACCTCTAGACGTTTGAGCCGAGGAGTAAGAAAGGAAAGGTGCAACGTCCGCGCTCGCCTGTTCTTAAGTTCTGGGATGCGATATTTTGCGATTGCTTTCGAGTTTGGGCTCTGATTTGCGCAGTACTTTCAGGAAAAAGCGGGGACTTACGCGATCGGCCCCCTCCCTCTTTTTCTTTATGTCTGCCGTAATGTTGCAGCCTAAAGTTCAATGTCCGCGTGCGTGATTTCTGAATTCTGTGTTTTGCCGGTGCAAGCCTCGGTACGCGCGCGCTAAGAACTAGTCAAGCGTCCACTCCTGGTCCAAGGTTACTTGGAAAGGAGTCTCCAGGAGAGGACGATTCCGATTAAAGATAATATAACCGCGAATGCGAACAAGACTGCAAAGTCCACCCAGAGGCTGGCCAGATGCACGGTCGCGCCTATTAACAGTTGTCTCACTGCATCGTTGGCGTAACTGACTGGGTTAACCTTGACGATGTCCTGAAGCCAGGTGGGCATTATTTTTGTTGGGAACAGTGCGTTGCTTGCGAAGAGCAGTGGCAGGTTGATGAGGTTGATTAGGGCCACCTGTGTCTGCCAATCACTCGATCTCAACGCTAGCATGGTGAATAATGCTGAGAGCCCTGTGGCCATGAGGAAGATTATGACGAATGCGCCCGCGATTCCGACGACGTTGAAATGAGTCGTGTCCATTCCGAGTATTACCGCAATCACGAGAACTATGGCCGCTTGAATCAATGACCTGCCTACACTTTGGAGGACTTTGCCCATCACAACAGCTCCGCGCGCCACGGGCGTGCTCAGAGCCTTGTTCAGGAAACCGAACCTTCGGTCAAACACGACCGACATTCCGCTGAACGCGGAAGTGAACAGGACGACGAAGGCAAGCATTCCGCAGGCTAGGAAGGAAAAGTAGCTGGTTGTACCGAAAAAGCCCTGCAAGATTACGTTTTGCTGCTCAACCGAGGCTCCTGACCCGGAAATGAATGTTCCAAAGTTTAGGGCTTTGCCGAACAGGGCGAGCCAGACTACCGGTTGGATTAGTGATGTGAACAGTTGGATTGGGTTCGTGTACCACTTTCTCAGGTCTCTGTTTGTTAATGCCCACAATCCGTGCAGGGGGCTCCTGCTCAGTTTTGGGGAGGCCCTGACTACTGTGTGCTTCTCTTCGGAGACCTCTTCAGGCGTTTGTTGTTCTTCTGTTTTCTTGGTTGTTGTCGGTTTGTTTTTTTCCATTCTCAGTCCCTCATTTTAGGATCTTGCTCTTCTCACGGTTACGCGTTGTCTGAACATCTGCATCTTGTCGCCTTCTTCTTCTCTCAAGGTGCGGCCAGTGAATTCTAGGTATGCTTCGTCCAGAGTTGGTTTGGTCAGAGATATTTTCGTTACGTGAAGTCCTTTGGATCTGATTACGTCCATGATTTGCGGTGAGGCTTCTTCTCCGAGGTCGACCTTTATGCGATAGTTGTTATCCGTCTTCTGAACGTTTTTCACTAGTTTGACGCTGGCGATGTCGGATGATATGTCCGGTTCGCTCTCTCTGAGTGTGACGGCGATGACGTCTCCGCCGATGCTTTCTTTCAGTTCTTCGGGTGTGCCGATTCTTATGATGTGGCCGTGATCGATTATGGCTATTCTGTCGCAGAGTGAGTCGGCTTCTTCGAGGTAGTGGGTTGTGAGAAAGAGGGTCATGTGGTATTCGTCTTTTAGCATTTTGATGTATTTCCATACCACGGTGCGGGTTTGAACGTCGAGGCCGAGGGTTGGTTCATCCAAGAACAGCAATTTTGGATAATTGATCAAGCCGCAGGCGAGCTCCAGTCTTCTGCGCATTCCTCCTGAGTAGGTGCTCACCTTTCTCTTTGCAGCGTCTTGAAGCTCTACCAGTTTCAATAGTTCTTGTGCGTGTGGTTTCGAATCGCTTCTCGGTATGCCGTAGAGATCAGCACAGAGGAGGACGTTGTTGATTCCGCTCATGTCCTCGTCTGCGGTATACTCTTGCGGTACGACTCCGACATTTCTTCGCACCTCGTTCGGATCCTTGAATATGTCGTAGCCGCAGACCATCGCGTTTCCTGATGAAGGTTTCATCAAGGTTGTTAGAATGTTGATGGTGGTGGTTTTGCCAGCGCCGTTAGGACCGACGAACCCGAAAATCTCCCCCATTTTCACTTCAAAGCTCACGTTATCCACGGCCTTCAACTTGCCGAAGACTTTTGAAAGGTTCTTGACGGTCACAATAATCGAAGACTGTGTAGTTTCAGCTTGCGTTGTAGACACGTTTACTCACTCCTGATTTTAATGAATTACGAGTTCTTCATTCGATAGATATGCGATATAAAAACATAGCGCGCATTCGGGGGAGAAGCGACTTATTCTTGAGGATCGACCCCCTCCTTTCTCTATTGGTAACAACCGTGGTAATGTTGTTTGGTAACAAATCATGAAGAGATTTCAAGGAGACTTCTTTTCTTTGAATTTGTCCTGTTCATAGGTAACAACATTGGTAACAATGATTGGTAACAAGTCGTGAAGCACGCGCTCCAACTGGGAAACAAGTTTCAAGTGACAAGATGGCCTGGGGAAGGGATTTCAGCACCAGTTTTGTCAGTAACCGAATGCTCTAATCTCTCCCGGCTACTAAGGTTAATAGGACTCGCCTTTATCTGCCTATGAAAACGCGACTATGCAAGAGGGAGACGGATTTGTTTGCCGAGCCAAAGAAAGCGACGAGTGTCATAAGGACTGTGTGTCAGAGGGATTGTCCGGATACGTGTTTTGTTGACACCGTTGTCCAAGATGGCCGCATCTTATCCACGAGGGGGAGTACAGAAAACCCGATAACTCAGGGATTTCTATGTCCACGAGGGGTGGGAGATCCAAAGCGAGTATACAGCGAAGAACGCGTACTTTTTCCTCATATCAAGAATGGGGACAAGTTCAAAAGAGTTTCTTGGTCGGAAGCCCTAGAACTAGTTGCCTACAAATTGGCTAGTGTCTTGGAGAATTGCGGAAATGAGTCCATTTTGCTGTATGATTATCTGGGCAACCAGGGATGTCTCAGCTTGCAGTATTCTCAAAGATTGTGGCGGGCAATTGGCGCGACTGTTACGGACGGTGCTCTCTGCAGCACATCTGGGCATACCGGAATCGGACTTCACTATGGGCTTGCGTATGGTCTCGGATTTGAGGAAGTTCTTAATTGCCAAACCATCGTGTTTTGGGGAAACAACGCGAAGGTTAGTTCTCCTCATCTTTGGGCCCTTTCATTAAGGGCAAGAAAAGAGAAAGGCACCACGCTAATATCTGTGGACCCTAGGAAAAGCGAGACGTCAGAGAGTTCCGATCTCTGGGTTACCCCTCGCCCAGGCAGTGACGTAGCACTATTTTACGGGATAGCGCGATACCTAATCGAACGCAGCAAAGTCGCCGAGAAATTCATCGAGAAATGGACTACCGGCTATGACAAATTAAGAGAAGAGGTTAGGGACTGGACACCGAAGCGAGTGCAAAAGGCCACAGGTCTCACGGGGGAAAAGGTTGAGGAGTTGTGCCAAGTACTCGTTGAGAAGGGTCCTGTATGCTTTATGATAGGCTTGGGGTTAAACAAGTCGAGCCATGGGGCAGAGGCCTCGAGGGCTGTGAGTCTATTGCCAGCTTTGCTTGGACAGCATCGTGGTTTTCACTACAGCGACTCGAAGGGTCGGTTTGTTGATTGGAGTTATATCAACGGAAGCAAGATGAGCAGTAACAAGTCAAAGGTCGTTGAGCAGGTTTCTTTGGGGGAAAGGTTAGACTCGGGTGAGTTCAAGTTTGTTTTCATCAAAGGTTCCAACCCCGCTTTAACGCTTCCAAACCAAGTCGCCGTGAGGGCAGGTCTCTCAAGAGAAGACGTGTTCGTAGTTGTTAATGAAACACATTGGACCGAGACCGTGAAGCTCGCCGATGTTGTTCTGCCTGCCGCAACGTATCTGGAGAAATCGGATGTGAATTTCTCCGATCATCACCCGTACACACGTTTATCAATGAAGGCGATTGAGCCCTTAGGAGAGTGCAAGCACGAATTCTGGGTCATGCAAAAGCTTGCCGAGAGACTGAGCTGCAAGGAACCTTGGGTGTTTGAGGATCCTTGGAAAGCCCTTGAAAAAGCTGTGGCGGAAGCATTTGAAAACGGAAGCTTTGATGACCTACTCAAGGGCGCTGTTCTGAAACTGAGGCAAAGGTCCACTAATGAGTACCAGACGCCTTCTGGCAAGATCGAGTTATACTCTTCAAAAGCCCTCGAAATAGGTGCAAGCCCCCTCCCAACACAATTGCCACTCTATGAAGAGGAGCACTGGTTTACTCTACTGAACAGTGCTCTCCCAAATTGGACCCACAGCCAATTCAGAGACGTTTATGGCCCTATCCCACAAGTTGTATGGATCAATCCTGTTGACGCGGACAATCACGGAGTAAAGAACGGAGCCGATGTCACCCTTTTCAACGAGCAAGGAGCACTGATTATCGAAGCGGTACTAACCGAAAGAGTCTCCAAGGGAGTCTTGTGGTCGCCGAGACCCTTGACCGGCAAAAACGGTGTTCCGTTGAATAGTTTGGCAGAGGGAAATCCGCAGTCTCTGGGCGCAGGCCCCACGGTTTAACTCAATTAGAGTCAGAATAAAACCAGTTTGAAGAAAATAGCTTAGAAACAAACCTTAACTGGCAAAATGGCGCCGGGGAAGGGACTCGAACCCCTGCGAGCCAAAGGCCCACTGGCTTGCTTGTCCTTGAATCTAGGCCCTCTTTTTCAGATTCGATCTCGAGGCCAGCGCGATAACCACTCCGCCACCCCGGCACTGTCTTAAGGATTCTGAACAGAGGCTTTTAGCTTTATCCTGTAGAGATATTTGATGTTCCGTTTGTCCGGTACGGAAGTGTCTATTGATACTTGAGGTGTTAGGTGGACATTTATGCCCGAAGTCTTTTCGGTTTCGGTGTGTGCATTAGCGAGGGGAACAACCACTGTCTATTTCTTCTTAACTTCACGGCATCCCATTCGTGGAGTATTTTCACAGCTTCGTTCGCCGTTTTTATGGCGTTTTCTTCGCCCTCGCCTGGTTTGAACTCGTTTACGCAGCGGTTGGCGTAAACTGCGAAGACGGAGCCCGCCCTCAGCCCGTAGAGGCCGGCTATAGTGTACAGCGTGGCCGTTTCCATGTCAAAACTCAGCACTCCGGCCTTCTGTAACGTGGGCAGCAGGTTTTCCGTGTTGGATGAGCGTGTTTGGCCGATTGGCCGGTTTTGTCCAGCATAGAAGTCTGACGTTGTCGCTGTCACGCCGACGTGATATGTGCCGATGTCTAGGCTTTCAGCAGCTTCGATCAAGGCTAACAGGACCTCGTAGTTTGCTGCTGCGGGATACTCGGGCATGACGTAACAGTTGCTCGTGCAGTCCAGGCGTACGGCGGCGCTGGAAATTATGAGGTCGCCACAGGCAATGTTTTTTTGGATTGCCCCTGTGCTTCCGACGCGGATGAAAGTGTTCACTCCGATGTTTGAAGATTCGTTCACTGCGATAGCCATGCAGGCGGGACCGATGCCGCTTGACAGGGCCGAGATGGGCACGCCCTTGTACTTGCCCGTGTAGCTGCGAAATTCACGATGACTGGACACTTCTCTCGCTGAATCCCAGAACTTGGCGATTTTTGGAACACGATCAGGATCGCCAGGAACGAGCAGGGTTTCAGCCAAATCACCAGGTCCACAAGCGATGTGGTATTGCTTGCGACCAGACTCTGTCGAGTGCACCTCGTCTCACCGCAACTAAGATTAAATGCAGGGCATTTAATAATAATGTAGATATTTTGTTTCATTATTTGATTAATTACCAGTCTTCAACTGGAACAAATTTTGTTTTGTCCTTGTATTTCTCTGGAATCCAATCCAGAAAACCATTTAGAGCATCAAAAAGTGCTTCTTCAACATTATCACGTTGATAAATGCTCATGTAAGGAGTTCCTTGTTTTGGGTTTTGGATTTGGTAATTTGCTATTCCCATAAATTTGCCTTGTGGCATCACATAAACAACTTCCATTTTTAGTCTAACTGGAAGGTCGGTAATCTCAAAAGCCCATTCTCCTATTATCTCCTCTATTTCACCTAGTCCTTTATCATCGTAACTCAGCAATACCTTTTCAAGATTAACCTTGCCACTCATCAAGTTCACCTTGTGATATGTTCGAAATTACACTTCTGAATAGCTATAACCCTTTCCGCAAGACCGAAACTCGCTTAGAAGAAATATGTCGAAAGTGCAGAACAGGAAAAGCAATTAATCCCTGCAAGCCAGTCATATAAAAGGAGTTGCTTCTCGCCATCTTTTGTCAAACATTTCTTCTATGGCATATCTTACTTCATCTTCCAGTTTCGTTATTGTGGTGTCTCTATTCCCTAAATCCTTCAAACTTGAACCAATCGACCAACAATTACCGTCAGATATTATGTATCTGTCGTGTAAGTTCTTACCATTGAAGACTCTAACCTCAATTTTTAGGTGTTGGAACTCTTTTGCGAAATCTTTCAGTTCCCTTTTGAAAGTTGCTTCTTGCTCGACCAGTTGCGTCAACAGAGAAATTGTACACTTCTGCTTGATTTCACTTATCAAATCGAGAATTCTGGTTCCACAATATGGGTCACAGATTTTGGCTGAAGACGCAATCTTCGACATCACTATTTCTTGGAAGAGTTTCTTTCCACTATAAACCTTTCCAGATTCAATAAGCCATGTTTTGGCACCAATGCTTTCTCCAAGCATATCTTTCACGGTTTTTAAACCCTTAATCTTTAGACTCAGTGATTTCACGTTTCGTTCTTCTTTCTCATTCACAAGTTCTTCGTCCTTAGCATTATGCAGATTCTGGGGGAAATTTACTTCTTTTCTGCCCAACGCTACAAATAGGTTTTTGACCTCGCTGGTTTTTATTTCAGGTGTCTTGTTCTTATTAGAGCACATATAGAGTGACAGCAACAGTGCAGTTTTGTCGCTTGGCTTCTCATCAAGAAGCATTTTGTCATGAAATTCGTGGATTATGTACTTGGCGTTTTCGACTTCTTCTTTAGGGAAATAATGTTCTAGTTCCACTAGGGTTTCTCCGTTTTCTTGGGGAGATTCTCCAATTCTGTCAAAAATCTTTCAATTTGGAGAGGATTTACTTGATGCATACCTCTTTTCAGAGGAATTGCAAATTTATCTTTTCTTAGTTCCATCATTCTGGCCGCAATCTGGTCTTCTGGAATATTCAGGGAGTTGCTTAATTCCTCGCTACTCATCCCAGCAGATATGTTCTTGTCAAGACGGTTGGCTAGAAACCTTGCTACCAAAGCCAATTGGACTTGTTGCAATTTTTTCGAACTCTTGTTCTCAACGATTACCATACCATCTTTTGTTACTTTGCAAAAAGGAAGAATTCTTTCAACATAGTTAGCGATCCTTTTTTCATCAAATTTCTCTTCCACTATGAACTTCTTCTTCAGTTCTTCCAAGCAATCACAGAAAAATTGTATATTGTATTTCAGCATTTAACTATTATGATAGAGATACAAACCATTCTTGAAGAACCTAAAACATAGAAGTCGTATGCCAGCACGGCAACAGAAAAGCTAATCATAATCGTTCACGCTAGGGCTACTCATGGAAATGACAGAAAAAGAAAGATTAATGCTCAACGAGAAAAGGGACCATATTTGCGAATTGACTAAGAAGATTCTGGACTTAGCACAAAAACCCGAAAATTCGTTGGAAATCAAGAAAAATATGACAAACATACTGTCAGATTTGAATGCGATAGCTTCTTACGCAGATTCTAATAAGAGTAGCCTAAACCAGTTTACAATTGCCGTGACTCAGTTATTTCTAGAGATGGACGAAGAAAGAAGTAGAGAAAGCTGGATAGCTTCTCCGATTGATATTGAGGTTGTTTGCAACTGGGCTAATTCCGTTAGATTCAATTTCACCAAGAAAAGTTTCAAGTTGATTTTGCCTAAGAATCTCAATCTTGGCATACATTTTCACAATAGATAAGCGATGCAAGAGCAAGAGGTTCAAAAATGGAACCAGAAGTTCACATCCTCGAGAAGTATTTTCAGGAAGTCTTACTTTGTTTCACCATGACAAACATTCAACTTAAAGGAAAGAAGGAGATTGACCTTCTAGCTGGACTTCGAAAATGTAGCTATTCACTGACAACATTTGAAGGTTTGGATAAATCATGTTGAACACAATGCAAAAAGAGACTACGTAACTTTTCCATAGCTTTCATGGAAATTGGAAAGTGTTCAATTAGCATTATACAAACCTTCGAAAGTTGCCAATGGATAGCTGGGTTTTCGAAATTCCCATGCTTTTTCCATGCGGAAAACATGACCATCCGCTGGGAACTTTCGAACTATTGGTGAAATCATATTGAGCACTTACAACAATACGGAAAACGTACTTAAACGTAGAAATACGTACACGAAAAATGAGAGTATGGTTCAATCAACATGTTTTCGATTGTAATACGAAAATATTATAAGCACAGACAGACTTTATAGAATAGGAAGGGCTGGTAGCTCAGAAGATAGAGCAATCCCGTGCTAAAGGATATGTCGTCGGTGCGAATCCGACCCAGCCCGTCCATTTTACACTAACAAACTAACATGTCCATCGTAATAAGCATTTACCTATAAGTAAAGCCGTACCACCGCAACAACCTAACAAACCTGTTACCGCATTAGAGCCTAATTTGCATGTGTGCATACCGTGCGGTACGCTAGAAATTTGAAGGTACAAGTTAAAAGAAGCAACATCCCATGACCATGTAGTACACATAATCAGTTGATTAAAAAGGGATTTGTGAATGTTTCCACGGGAACACTCATGAAGATAGGTGAAAGGCGTGAAGACATATCGAAGTTCGGTATATCCTTTCGATGGCGGAATTTCGCTTTTATATTGGTCTTTAGTTTATGACAATAATAGACGACAAAGAAAAAAGGGCATATCCAAGGACATCCTTCATCACAGGGTACCACCATGGATGGTTCGGGATGTCCTTGAGGCAACATTGCCAATATTCCATAGTTTAAACCAGTATTAAAGCGGTCTTTCAAAATCTGCTATATGCGATAACCTGATAACAATCTTCTGTGAAGCAAATTAGTTTAAACCATGCCGTACAGAAATCTTAAATCTGCACTGCAACAGAAGACAAACTAATAGTGGAACGCGGAGACACCGTTTTTTGTCGACCGAACAGAGAAGAACCAAGTATGACATCTATGCTGACATAGTAGAAATAGTCGCCAAGAAAGGGCTCTGCTCTTTGACAAGGGTCTCCTATGGAGCCAACATGCCCGTAGACCGAACGAAGAAGGAACTGAATTTTCTAGTTGCTCACGGCTTCATAAACGAAGTCAACTTCGAAAACTCGAAGAAATACAGAGCAACCAAGTGGGGACTAGAATACCTCGAAACATTCAAGCGCATGCGAAAGTTCTTTGCCGCACTGGAAGAATAGAAGACATCAGCGCTTTTAGCCCGCGCTATTTTCGGTTTTCCAGCTTGAAACTTATGAACTTAATTTTCACAATCTTTTTGATTGCGCATCTAGGTTTAGACTTGCTTCGGCACATGCACTTCGATCGACGGAACGCAAAATTTATGATGAACAAACAACTACATTGTACAACAAGGCGATTTCTGAATGACTGAAGAGAAGAGAACGATTATTGTTTCAGGCGCGCGGGGCACGTCGAACCAAGACTGGTGGCCGAACCAGTTGAACCTGAAGCTTCTGCATCAGCATTCCTCGTTGTCTAATCCGATGGGCAAGGAGTTCAACTATGCTGAGGAATTCAAGAAGCTAGATCTGAATGCTGTGAAGAAGGATCTTTATGCCCTGATGAGTGACTCTCAGGACTGGTGGCCAGCCGATTACGGTCACTACGGGCCGCTCTTCATCCGGATGGCGTGGCACAGCGCAGGAACCTATCGCAAGGGCGATGGTCGCGGCGGCGCCTCCAGAGGCTCGCAGCGTCTAGCGCCTCTCAACAGCTGGCCTGATAACGCTAACCTCGACAAGGCGCGTCGTTTGCTTTGGCCGATCAAGCAGAAATATGGCAGGAAAATCTCGTGGGCCGATCTGATGATCCTGGCCGGAAACTGTGCGCTAGAGTCAATGGGCTTTAAGACATTTGGCTTCGCGGGTGGACGTGAGGATGTCTGGGAGCCGGAAGAAGATGTCTACTGGGGTTCTGAGAACAAGTGGCTGGATGACAAACGCTACTCCGGCGACAGGAACCTCGACAATCCCCTCGCTGCCGTGCAGATGGGGCTGATCTACGTCAATCCAGAAGGCCCGAACGGCAACCCAGATCCGATAGCGGCGGCGAAGGATATCCGAGAGATTTTCGCTCGCATGTCCATGAACGACGAAGAGACAGTTGCCCTCATCGCGGGCGGCCATGCCTTCGGCAAAACCCATGGCGCTGGCAATCCGTCGCTGGTGGGCCCCGAGCCTGAAGCCGCCCCCATCGAGGAGCAGGGCCTTGGTTGGAAGAGCAAATTTGGCACGGGCAAAGGCGATGACACGATTACCGGCGGCCCGGAAGTCGTCTGGACCCAGACGCCAACCAAGTGGAGCAACAACTTCTTCAAAAACCTGTTCGACTACGAATGGGAACTGACCAAGAGCCCAGCCGGTGCGTACCAGTGGAAGCCGAAAGGTGGCGCAGGCGCCGGCACCGTGCCAGATCCCCACGACCCGTCAAAGCGTCGCTCGCCAGGCATGCTGACCACTGACCTCGCCCTGCGGTTCGACCCGGTTTACGAGAAGATTTCAAGGCGCTTCTACGAGAACCCAGACCAGTTTGCAGACGCGTTTGCACGCGCATGGTTCAAACTGACACACCGCGACATGGGCCCCCGCTCGCGCTATCTCGGTCCGGAGGTCCCAGCGGAGGAACTGATCTGGCAAGATCCGGTACCAGCAGTCGATCATGAACTAATCGACGAGCAGGACATCGCAGACCTCAAGGCCAAGATCCTTACCTCCGGTCTAGCCATCTCGGAACTGGTCTCAACCGCCTGGGCGTCCGCATCCACGTTCCGCGGTTCCGACAGGCGCGGAGGTGCAAACGGAGCTCGTATCCGTCTCGCGCCACAAAAAGATTGGGAAGTCAACCAGCCGCCTAAACTCAAGAAAGTGCTGCAGACCCTTGAACGTATCCAAAAAGAGTCTAACAGCGCGCAGTCAGGCGAAAAGAGGGTTTCCCTCGCCGACTTGATCGTCCTAGGCGGATGCGCAGGCATCGAGCAAGCTGCAAAGAAAGCGGGCCATAATGTAACCGTTCCCTTCACACCGGGACGCACAGACGCGTCGCAGGAGCAAACCGATGTGGAGTCATTCGCCGCACTCGAACCGTTTGCAGACGGGTTCCGTAACTACCAGAAAACCAAATACGCCGTATCGGCAGAGGAACTGCTGGTTGATCGTGCGCAACTACTGACGCTAACCGCTCCTGAGATGACGGTTCTCATCGGCGGCATGCGCGTCTTGAATACCAACTTCGGACAGTCCCAGCACGGCGTCTTCACCAAGCGGCCAGAGACGCTCACCAACGATTTCTTCTTGAATTTACTCGACATCAGCACGACTTGGAAGGCAGCCTCGGAAGACAAGGACATCTTCGAGGGGCATGATCGCGCAACGGGCGAACTCAAATGGACTGGCACACGTTTCGATCTCATCTTCGGTTCGAACTCCCAACTACGGGCCATAGCGGAAGTTTACGGATGTGAGGACTCCCAGGAAAAGTTCCTGCACGACTTCATAGCAGCTTGGAACAAGATAATGAACCTTGACCGATTCGATATCACCTGAGCGCGCGCGATATCTTCAAACCTACAACTAAGAACCATAATGCAAAAAAACTTGGCATACGAGAACCAGGATCGGTCCGATTAGCCTCGCTTTGTCTCTATTAGCGCGCGCCTCTGGCAAAGCCCATTGCAAAGCCGTCTGTTCCGCGGAATATATCAATAACTGCCGTATTTTCCTCCGTTAAGTATCGGTGTCTGCTTTTCACGCTTTTCTTTGTGCGCAGGCAGGACATGTAAGTCGCGGTCAGACAGTTTGTAACTACGAAACGTGTTTTCTTCATGTGCGTCGCCTTTTAAGGGATCCGATGGCTTACCGATTCTCAGCAAAGGAATGAGGTGGTAATAATGGCAAGACATGTCAGAACTAAAACGGGTTGGAGTGAAGGAAGCGAGCACAAATTCGCTGGAGGGAATCGACTCCTAGGTTTCATTCACAAGGTCTTAGGATCCCACCAATGCGTGCCCGAATCAGCATATTGCATCACACATGAACGTGTTGAGGATTTTCGGGAACCCATTGGCTTCGCATCGGATAAAGAAGCTGAAACGCTGTTAAGAAGAGCCCGGATGTTTCAGTGAATGGATACCAGTCACGAAATGTGAGTCCCCCTTTTAAAGTGGTGCGTCATGTTCAACGTGGAGGGTGTGAAATGAGCGGTAGAACATCGGTTCCATCGAGGAGCACAATTACACTCAGCAACGTGAACGGAGACCTAGAGGTCGGACGGCATGCGACCGTGAAGGGATCTTCGTCACCGCCCAAGGTAACGGTTTCAGGCACCGTTCACTGCGAAGGAGACGATACTTTCGAATGCAGCCTTTCTGCAGAAAGTCTTGAAGCCGAAGACAGTGTAATCGTTCACGGAGACCTCGACATAAGGGACAAGGTTGAAGTTGAAGACGGCAGCTTGGAAATCAAAGGAAACATGACCGCAACGAAAGCTGACGTTGACAACAGGCTGTGCGTAAATAAGAATCTCACTGTTAAGGAAGTTGAGGTAGGAGGAAGCTTGAGGGTTGACGGAAACGTGAAGGCTGAGGACGCAGATGTCGGGGGAACGTTTGAAGCCCAAGGCGAAACTGTTGCCGACCGCATCGAAGTAGGAGGCAGCCTCAGGATACAGTCCAAAAGTGACATCAACAGCCTAGAAGTAGGCGGCACCGCAAGAGTCGCGGGAGGAAAAATCCGCGAAATAGACGTGGGAGGAACTTTCGAGTCAATGAGCTCTCTGGAATTTCAAAAAATAGACGTAGGTGGCACGGTGAGACTTGCAGGAAAAAGCAAAGGAGGCGTTATAGAAGTCGGAGGTTCCTTCAGAGCCGAAGGCGACTTGGAATTTGAAGAAATCGAAGTAGGCGGCACGGTCGATATAGCAGGTTTGACTCAAGGTCGCCACATGGAAGTCGGCGGCAAGATTGACATCCAAGGCTCCCTAAAACTCTCGGAAAGGCTAGAGGTCGGAGGAACAGCAAATGTGAGCGACGAAATCGCAGCGAGCAACATAGAGATCGGTGGAACAGTGCGCGCACGCAAAATTGCAGCCGAAGAACGCGTGGAAGTAGGCGGTTCAATCACAACCGACGAAGGTGTAACTGCACGCATCATTGAAATAGGAAAAAGAGGCGAAGTGCACGGGCCCATGAGAGCAGACAAGATCTTTATCGATAGGGATGCCCACGTAGAAAATGTCTACGGAAAGGAAATCCTCCTCCTGCGAGCTGGCGCAAGCGCGAATAACATCTACGGCCAGAAGATTACAATCGAATCCTACTGCAATGTGTCCGGCGAAGTGCAATATACCGACGAATTGAGGATAGGAGAGAATGTGTCGCTTTCAAAGCAGCCACAAAAAGTGGACAAGCTTCCATTTTAGAGAATGAACCCTCAGGGTTCTTTGGGAACGGTTAGGTCGGCAATGTCCACGCTATGTTCGTAGATTTGTCTCAAGAATGATGCTGCCGAGAGAATTTCAGCAACGATGTCAAGTGACTGTGCCCTGGCAACCTCCTCGATTTTAGCAAACTCTTTCTCAACCTTATCTCGCATCCCCCGTACCTTCTCAGCCAAATCTATAGCGCCTGTCAAGAAAGCCGTCAGGGCGCCTTCCTGAGCTTCAAAGCAAATCGAATGAAGAGCCAAGAACTGTTTTCTCAGGGCCTCGTCCAATTTTTCACCATCTAATTCAACCGTCTTCATGGAAATGCGCACGCACTCGTCGCCAATGGCTTCCACGAGACTTGCGGCCAACCGATAATCCAAACATTCAATCGGCCCAACCCCCAGCTTTTCACTCAGACCCGGGTTCTGAATTATCGTGCGAAGAATACGAACAAGCAGGAAATAGAGCCTATTTCCTTCATCGTCCCGTGCCATCACACTCTTCGCCAACGCAACATCACCATCACCGAAGGCCTTGGCAACGTCCCGATGCATACTTGCAGCGATTGTGTAACCGCGACGCAGAATCTTTTCAGGCGGAAAACCCGATGGTTCCAACAAACACTGCAGAACAATGCTGGCATAATCCTCCTCAACTATCTCCAGCCCGACTAGATGACTAACAGTGTTTTTGACGATATCTCGCATCTCAACGCTAATGCGATCCTTTCCTTCAACGCGGATGGCATCAAAACCAAGCAGGTAAGTTCCAATGATTTCACGACCCAAGTAAGGCCCAGGTTTCAACGTGGCAACACGCGGCGAAGGCTCAACACCGTGTCTTGCGTCTATGAGCATTTTCCCCTCACTCGTTTCGCTCAGAGCGAGTATCGAACCTTTCCTTAAGCCGTACTGTTCAGCCCAAGGTTTCGGCAGGCACACAAAAAAGGTACCGCCCGGAGTGCGTTGCACCTTGCGCAGTTCACTCATCACATCACCAAGCATGTGACTATTGATAACGTCATACAACAAGAAACATCCCGTATAGATTAGCATATTGTTGTTAGAACCAATAGGTCGAAATATGATCAGCATATGTGCCGCTGAGAAACCAAGGACTAGAATCGGTCTAAGAAAACGAAGAGGCCAGCCATGCATTCAACGCTACGTACCATTGAGGCACCAAGCAAAGGTTTGTCAAGCGCTGCTGTGGACTAAACACGTTAATAGAGGAAGAAGGATACAGAACAATAGAAGGGAGTTCCGCCTCGGCTAGAGTATGCTATCTCAATTGAGAGAGACTTCGGAATAGTTGAGGGGGGATGTATTCCACGTCCGAACCAAGAAGAGGCTATCGGGAAAAGGGAGAAGCCTTCACAGTCGCCATGAAGGATGAATGGAGAACTCGTGATGAGTGATGGAGAAAAACTGCAAAAAGCCGTAGAATTGACCCTTGCGGCAGGGTATCAGCTGGATAAGGGAGCTTTCGAGTTCTTGAACATAATAATGGCGACGGAAGACCCAGCGGAAGTCATGAGCAAGGCAATCAAACGGCTAGAAGAGCTCGGGCAGAGACCGTTCTTCATTGAAAGGAACTTCTTGGAACGAACTGTAGAATTGGAGAAACCGGCAGAAGAAATTGTGAGCGAACCCCTTGAAGACCGGTCAATCCCACTGATAGAACCGCAAACGCCGCAGATTACAGAGAACAAGACGCCCTTCCACCCTTACGCAAAAGACGTTGAGGCAAGCATCGCCATAATCGACGATCCGAGCACCAAGCTCAGCTCGAGCGGAACTATCGAAGATTACCTGGAGTATTTTCAAGACCGATTCAAACAGACAGAGAGACTGCTCAGGCAAAGAATGGATGTGAAGAGCGCAGCGTCAGTTATGGACGCCTTGCGGTCCCAATCGGGGACGAGGCTCAAGATAATTGGTATGATAACCGAGAAGAGAGAGTCGAAACAGAAGACGATACTCACGGTCGAGGATTTGACAGCGAACATGACCGTGCTTGTGCCCCAGGGTGCATCGTCTGATCTTCAGAAGAAGGCGCGGTTCCTCATGCTCGATCAGGTTGTCTGTCTGGGCGTTGTGAAGACGAGAAGCAATCTGCTGATCGCAGAAGACATTGTCCTGCCAGACGTGCCTCAAAAGGCACCTCGCAAAGCTCCAGTTCCAGTCTATGCGGTACTCACCTCAGACATGCATGTCGGTAGCACCAAATTCACGCGAGAAGCCTTCGACCGCTTCATATTGTGGCTGAACGGCAAGTACGGCGATGATAAGTCACGGGAAATTGCAAGTCACGTCAAGTATGTCCTTGTGGCAGGCGACATAGTCGACGGCGTGGGAGTGTACCCTAACCAAGTGAGGGAACTAGCCATCAAAGACGTACACAAACAGTATAGACTCGCCGCAAAGTACCTCGAACAAATCCCAGATTACATAGAAGTTATAGTAACACCCGGAAACCACGATGCTCCCAGAAAAGCCCTGCCCCAGCCAGCTATAGCAGACACTTTCCTCGAAACTCTGCAGGACTCAAGAAAAGTCCGTTCGCTAGGCAGCCCATGCACTCTCAGCTTGCACGGTGTAGAGATACTGGTTTTCCATGGACGAAGCTTGGACGATGTGATTTCAACAGTGCCAGACATGAGTCACAGTCACCCCGAAAAAGCGATGAGACTCTTGATGCAGAGCCGGCATTTGGCACCTGTATATGGCGGAAAAACACCACTGTCCCCCGAGAACAGAGATCCGCTAGTCATTCAGCGAGTCCCAGACATTTTCCACGCCGGACACGTGCATGCGTTAGAATACGCTAACTACCGCGGGGTCTTAATCGTGAATTCGGGATGCTGGCAAGAACAAACGGACTACATGCGAAGAAACGGTTTCATGCCAACACCCGCCAAAGTCCCCGTTGTAAACCTTCAATCCACTGAAGTCACAGTCATTCCGTTCGCATGACAAGCCAGACTCTTTGGCTCTCGCCTTGCCTGACGCATAGCAAGAGACTGCGTACGAAGAAGAAGCCTGCGTTCTAGGCGAAAGATTTTAGTCCTCAGCCATTCCAGAAGAAACCAGAGGTGACACAATGCCAGTAGTAATCGTGGAGATGTGGCAAGGAAGAAACGAGGAACAGAAGGCAAAGCTAATCAAAGGCGTCACAAAGGCTTTTGAGGACATCGGTGTCCCAGCCGATCGGCTGCACATAATAATCCACGACGTGCCAAAATGCAACTGGGGCACATGCGGAGAGCCAGCATCCAAGACAAACCCATAAACATAGGCCAATATCCTCAGCTTTCCAGACATGAACACCCCCGTTTGCAACACGAATCGCGAAATATGTTTCCATTTCAGTTCGGTTTCGTGCTTCAGTTGGAGTGTTTCATGAGGCATCTGGGGCTATAATCGGTTAGACGACCGAGCCTGGTGTCGCCAGCGAACACGTCCTTGATGACGCTGCGTTGGATCTCCAAACGTATCTTTTTTGTGCGGCCATACCTTCCCATGCTTACAACCTTCGCATTGACCAATCCCATGGCATCAAGCTCGTTCACCAACGTACTCAAACGACGTTGAGTCAGAGGCGTTACACCCAGCTCAGCACAGAGTTCATCATATATTTCAGAAATCTCACCAGTAATCGCGCCCTTAGCGTTTATCCTAGTTAAGTGGTAAACGCTCAAAACGACCAGCTTAGAATGCAGAGTAAGATTCTGAAGACCCTCGAAAACACGGTTATGTTCAATATGTTTCTCAGCGTCACGCACATGCTCCTCAACAACGATTCCCGCCCCCTTCCGTTCCGCAACTTCGCCAGCCACACGCAGGAGATCCAAGGCGCGCCTCGCATCTCCGTGTTCAGCAGCGGCCAACGCCGCGCAGAGACCCAGAGCAGCCTCAGACAGCGCGTTGTCGCAGAAAGCAGCCTTCGAACGTTCCGAAAGGATATTCCTCAGTTCGCTCGCGTCGTAAGGCCTGAAGACAATCTCCTCTTCACTCAGCGAGCTGAGAACACGTGGGTCGAGAAACTCCTTGAACCTAAGATCGTTCGAGATGCCAATGATGGTTACCTTGCTCTTGCTCAAGGTCTCATTTATTCTCGTCAGCTCATAGAGAAGGCGATCGCCGCGTGATTTCACGAGAGCATCGGCCTCATCTAGCACGATGATGAAGATTACCCTTGAAACGTCGAGCCCAGCCCTCAGTCTGTCAAAGACTTCCCCTACAGACAACCCCGTGAAAGGAATAGACACGCCCATGCTTTGACACAGACTGGCGAAGACGCGGTACTCGGACCCAGCCATGCGACAATTGACGTAGCAGAACTTTACAGGAGCGTTGAACTCCTTAGCCCTGAACTCAAGGTGACTTAGCACATACCTCGTCACGGCTGTCTTCCCCGTGCCGGTTTTTCCGTAAATAAAGAGGTTTGAACTCCTGGCACCTTTGAGCACGGGAGCTACAGTTTCGCCAAGTCGTTTGATCTGTTCGCCCCTGTGTGGTAGCCTGTCAGGAATATAGTCGTGGCGCAGCACTTCACGATCCTTGAAAATCCGTACGTTACTTACAAACCTCTCAAAAACATCGTCTAGTGCATCAATATCACTCATTTCAACCCCCCCTCGAAATTCAAAGGCAATACCCCCCTTTCCTGTGCAGAGGGATAAGCTATGCCGTACAGAAAACTAAATGGACAACACCATAATCCTAAAAGAAGAGTAGGCTCACCATGACGTTACCCGTTTCAAACATACACAGGCCCCATGATTTCCGCTGGAACTCTGTATTAATTCACAAAATAATGCTGATTCCTTCTTCTGTAAGGAATATACTCTGAACGGTAACTACCTCTGAACTATTATAATGATCACTGTTAAAGATTTTAGATACACAACTAGAAAAGTTGCTGAAACAAGCGCATGTAAAAAGCTAATACCTCATTCCAATGGAAACAAAGGGGTGCCTGTCACCTGAAACTCAATAAGATCGACCATTACTCCCCCTGAAGAACTAGTTTCGGTTTTAAAGATACGCTAAGGTCCTTCAGCAAAGACATGATCACGGTGACAACAGACATGCCTTTCCCATTACGCGCTTCACTTTTTGTGAAGGTATTGTGAACTTGATTTGGCAATGTCTCTTTTCAAGCTTTATTGGCTAAGTTATTGATTCGTTTGTGGCCTTTTCTTGTGAATAAACCACCCCACAGTTTCTACTGCAGAACGGCATCAAAGCCAAGCCCGGCCAGTTCTAGCACTTCCACCACTCAGTGAAGTGTGTAATTCAAAAAGAACTGCAAATAATACCCTATTTCCTTTTTCCTCCCCTGCTACTGATTCTCATTATTGTGAGCTTCACCGTAACACCTATAACTTGTGAACTGTAAAGTTGTGAACACCACCTAAAGGTACAGACTGCCCATGCCGGCGAGAAAAGTACGCGTCGATTTATTCGATACCGAGGGCAACCGTTACTCGATAAGTTTCGAGGGACAAGTGACAAGAGAGAAAGCTTTGCGCCTCTTGGATATGGTGGAACTGCTAGGTGGGATGCCCGGCGGCGGCAATCCAGGGACAGGGCCTATAACACCTGTGAGCCAGCTGTCGAAGTACGACAAGGTGCGGGGTCTCGTCCAGAGTAACTTTCCAGTTGTCTGGTTCTCCTCGCGGGAGGTTCAATCCGTGTATGAACAGGAGCTCAAAGAACCAATAAGTCTCAGCACAGTGGCCACATATCTTTCAAGAATGTCAGCCAAGGGCTTCGTTCAGAAAACGGGATCATCAAACAACCTGAGATACAAAGCGGTTCAAGGCGTTCCGCAAGCAACCCTAAAACAAAAAGTCGCCTGACTCGCCGTATCCAAAGAAATTGCTTCATAACGCATTGCCAATCATGTTGGTTGGGTTTCGGTTTTCTTCAAGAGGCTCTCCATCTCTTTCTTGACGCTGTACTTGAAAGGAATCTTTCCTGTTTCTCTCTCCAAATATCCTTCTTCGTAAAGTTTTTTCATCAGTCTGGCAGTGTGTTCGCGACTGAGTTTGACTCTCTCCTTGATTTCGGGCGCAGTCTTGGCCCCCTCCGAAACTAGCAGTTCAAGCACCCCAACTTCAGTGTCGGTCAGCTGAGCCATTGCCTTATCTCTCTTCAGTGGTATTACGCCTTCAAAATGTGTTTCAGGGGCGATTTTAAGCTGATTAGCCTGTTCCTCCAAGGTTGCAATCTTGGATGTAATCGTTTCTCGCGACGCAACTAAATCAGATGTTCTTTTATCAAGCTCGACGAGGCGCGTAGAAACACTTTTTCTGTCCTCTGAATCTACAGCAACCTTACTTTCGAGGGCTCTCATCATTCCGTCAAGTCCTTCTGCCTTCCGCGTAGCCCCATCGGTCCTCGACGCCGCTGCCTCGACCCTGTATCCAAGAGCTTCGATCTTGCTGGCTTCATGTTTGAGTTGCCTGTTAAAGCTCAATACTATGTCCTCAACTGCCCCCCTCGCCTTCTCGTACTCTCTTTGCGCCTTTCGAAGCTGTCTATAGTACTCGACGGCCGCAACGACGGTGGTGCCCAGCAATACTCCTAGCAAGGCGAGCAGTGGATCTAGCAAATAGCAGGCCTCCGTGATTCCTGTGTGATTACTCGTGATGCATACATGTTGCGTCACACATCACAAGTTTGCCATTCAGAATTTAAATATTATGGTAATCAACATCAGGAGAGTCGATATGACGTCACACGTCACAGTTTAGATGGAAAGCGTCGGAGAATGTTACTCTCAGATATGGGTGGAAATAGAAGCCGATTTTGAAGTCCTTTTCGGATTTGCGAGCTTCTGTTGTTCCTGAGCTTATCTATTTTTGCTTGCTCTGCAGAACCGCGTTTGGAAGTGTGACTTGTGACGTCACAGAGGCGTTTCTGATGGACTTGAGAGCTGTTTTAGGCTTGTTTCGAGCTGTTCCCTTATCATTTCTATGACTTTTAGATGGTTGCCTAACTCGTCACCCTTGTTCGGGATGTCCTTGTAAGCGTCGAGGTACTGGTGCAGTTTGTTCGCGATTTCGAGATAGGGGTCGAGTGTTGTGCTTTCGAAGACTCCTAAGTACCCTAGTAGTAGCACCGTGTAGATGGACTTTATGACGTTTTCTTTGGCCTGTCGTAGAGTCCTGTTAAAGGCGCCGCGGCTTATTTTGGCCTTTGTTAGCCTCAAGCTGGCCTTTTCGTCGTATTTCAACGGTTTGCCCGCGAGATTTTCGGACAAGATGTCTATTAGCAGGGTTTCGAGCTGGGTTCTCGTTAAATGGCTGTTCTTGGCGATTATTTTGACAATGGGGTCGTTTATGGAACCCGTTAGCCAAGATTGTACGCTATCTTTTAGCTTCAAAGTCTTACCTCTGGAACCTTGCGCAATGGATACGCTTTTGTATACTGGGTGCGCATTTAAATGTGCCGCTTTAGGCGAGTCTAGGGGGTCTTCCGAAGATGCAAGATTTTTATGCGGGTCGGCACAATGAACATTGAGGAATGCGGATTGGTTTCACATGCGGAGCCGGCAGAGCGCTTGAAATTGATAAAACCCTCTGGAATACGGCGCTTTTTCGCTTTGGCCCAAGAAATGCCTGAATGCTTCAATTTGAGCGTAGGCGAGCCCGATTTTAGTGTCCCTCCACACGCATTGGATGGAGGCTGGCAAGCCGTCAAAGAAGGCAGAACCCACTATGCACCGACGAATGGAATTCCTGAATTGCGGGATGCCCTGGCGCAAAAAGCATTCCGAGACTACGGACTCAATTATGACCCAAACTGTGAGGTACTTGTCACAGTGGGTGGGACGCAAGCCATTTTCCTAGCTCTGATGGGATTGTTGAACCCCGGCGACGAGGTCCTGATTTCAGATCCCGGGTTTGTCACATATGAGCCAGGGGTCTTGTTGGCCGGAGGAGTTCCAGTTCACGTCCCCCTGCGTGAAGACAACGATTTCAGGCCTTCCATGAACGATGTGACGTCACTCATCACGGACAAGTCACGTGTGATGATACTGAATTACCCAAATAATCCAACAGGCTCCGTTCTTTCCTATGATGAAGTCGCTGCGCTATCAAAAGTTGCTGTCGACTGTGACATGGTTGTGATATCTGATGAAGTATACGAAAAAATGGTCTACGACGGGGCTAACCACTACTGCCTCGCAACATTTCCTGGAATGCGTGAACGCACCTTGGTTATCAACTCTTTTTCAAAGACCTACGCCATGACTGGGCTTCGAGTTGGATGCGTGTACGGTCCCAAAGACCTTGTTTCGCCCCTTTGGCTGGTGAACCAGTATACCGTCGCCTGCGTGGACACTTTTTCGCAGTACGTTGCCTTGGCCGCTTTGAAGGGTCCACAGGATTGCGTCGAAGAAATGGTGAGGGAATTCGACAGAAGACGTCACCTTATACATACGAGACTCAATGAGATTGAAGGTTTCAAATGCCAACTTCCGAAAGGTGCTTTCTACGCTTTTCCAAACATCAGAGATTCAGGCCTCTCCTCGGAGCGGCTAGCAGATCTGCTTGCGAGAGAAGCTAGTGTTCTAACGGTTCCAGGCTCCGCTTTCGGTGCTTACGGTGAAGGCTATCTTAGGTTGTCTTACGCCTCTGCCTATGAAAACTTGGAAGAAGCATTGAATAGGATGGAAATGGCCCTCAGAAAGCGCTGATAAGATTCTGCTAGAGTTCTTCTGCCTTCTTCTTCAATTGCTCAAACAGTTCTGGCCTAAGGTCTCGTAGCGTAGGGACGAAGGCTTCGACGGATCTCATGTCAGGATAGTTAACTTCACCTATGACAAAGTCATCCTCGTCGTACTTGGCTTGAACAAGAATTCTACCGCTGGGTCCTATAAGCCGGCTCCCTCCCCAGAACTGCAGTCCGTCTTGAATTCCAGCTAGGTTCACGAAAGCTAAGAAGGCCGTGTTTTCAATTGCCCTGGCAACCGTGAGCACTTCGAAGAACGATCGTCTGACCCCTGGTGAAGCAGAAATGCAGACAATCAACTCGGCCCCCTCGAGACGCGTCAGCCGAGTCACTTCTGGGAAATATATGTCATAGCAAATGATGAGGCCCAGTCGTCCAAGCTCAGTGTCAAACACTGCTGTTTGATAGCCTGGACGGAAGTATCTTTTCTCCTCAAAAATACTGTGTGTCGGAAGATACATCTTATTGTATTTTCCGATGAAACCCTCTGGCCCTATGAGCACAGCACTGTTGCGGAGCGTGGCTTCTGTCTTGTCGCTTATCTCTGGCATTCCAAAAACAATGTGAATTTGGTTCTTCTTCGCCATGTCTTCCATCATTTTTGTTGATTGTCCGGGTATTCTCTCTGCTAATTCGTAAATTTCATCTCTGACAACATAGCCCGTGAGTGAAAGCTCCGGGAAAATGACCAGTTCTGCTCCCAGCTTCTTGGCCTTTGCCACGATTTTGCTGATTTTCGTCAGGTTCTTTGCTTTGTCTGCTTGCTGGCAGCTTATCTGGGCAAGCGCTACGTTGAATACTTCCTTCATGTTATCCCCTTCATCTAAAGCGGATTCCGCTGGAGCCTAAAGTCAGCCCCAATGGTTCGATATTCAAGCTTAGCGGTTAATAACATTCGCCTCTTGTGCTCTGCGGACAGCCATCTATGTTTAACCTCGTCGATCAAATCCTTCTTCATACGAAGTTGAACTGCTATCTCCTCGGTTCTCATGAAACGTTCTAGTCCAAAGAGGATGAGGTCGAGTTGCTCGTATTTTATGCCGAGCTCACTCTCTGCGAGTTGACCTGGCCACAAGGCTGGAGTCGATGGCTTTTCAACTATCTCCTCTGGAATGCCGATGTGTTGAGCCAGTTTTCGGACTTGTGTCTTGTACAAATCCATTATCGGCGAAATGTCTGCCGCAACATCTCCCCACTTGGTGAAGTAGCCCATCATCGTTTCCGACTTGTCCGAGCTCCCACACACGATCAAATGGCACCTGTTTGCGTAGTAATATACGTAAATCATTCGCGTTCTCGCCTTTACGTTGCCTTTGCTGAGTTTATCGCTCGGTTTGAAGATTGGCGCTGAGCCGTAAAAGGACTCCAATGTAGGCGTGATGTCAACCGCTGCTGTTTTAAACGCGAACTCTTTAGCGACAAGCTCGGCATGTTTGACATCTTCGGTTCTGCGCGTCTCTTTCTCGAAAAGCATGAGCCCTAGAACGTTGTCGCCACCGAGGGCACGTGCGGAAAGGGCTGCTATGGTGCAACTGTCGACGCCGCCTGAAAGCCCTAAGACCACGCCTTTGGCTTTGGATCTTTCAACATAGTCTTTGATGAAACGGCAAATCCTCCTGTCAACTTCTGGCCAGTCTAGGTTCAGAGCCTGGGCGGTCAGCTTCAACCGTTGCACCTTCAACGTGTATGGTTGTAGGCAACTATTTAAGGACAAACGTAAATATGGGAGTGACTGCATCGGGCTGAGCAGAAGGATCTGATGATGGGAAGAAGAAGGAAAAAGGTTGTTCGCATTCCCAAGAAGCATTTGCCGAAACTCTTCTCGTGTCCCAGATGCGGGAAGGAGTCAATCAGAGTGGAGATATCGCGGGACCAGGGGCGTGCATTGGTGGCCTGTGGCAGTTGCGGCCTGAAGGATGAGTTCCCGATCAAACCCGCGCAAGGCGAGATTGACGTTTACTGCATGTTTACTGACAAGGTTTACGGTGGTTCCAGAACCTCTCCAACATCCGCGATTAAGAGTACTTGATGAGGCCTTTTGGTATGTTGTTTGGAAATGTTGAGAAATACCTCCTTGACAAAATCGAGTCCGAAGGCTCAATCCACATAACCCTCATAGATCCTGAAGAAGTGACTCCTCCACAGGCTTCCAGAATCGTGAACAAGGCGAAACTGAGCGACACCTCAGCGATAATGATCGGTGGTTCAACGTTCGTTTCCTCGGCGCATCTTGATGACGTGGTCAAGGCTGTGAAGCGGACCGTGAAGATTCCGATAATTCTCTTTCCGAACAACGTGACGGGGATAAGCCGTTACGCCGATGCCATTTGGTTCATGTCTCTCCTAAACTCTGTTGATCCATATTTTCTGATTGGGGCCCAGATTCTGGGGGCGCCTTTAGTCAAGAAGTTTGGTATAGAACCCATCCCCCTCGGCTACCTGATAGTCGGTGAAGGCGGCACAGCGGGTGTCGTGGGCAAGGCAATTCCAATCCCTTACAACAAGCCTGAACTCGCCGCGGCACATGCGCTCGCTGGGCAGTACCTCGGGATGCGCTTCATTTACTTGGAAGCAGGTTCAGGAGCGAAGAATCCGGTTCCCCCGGAAATGATTAGGGCTGTTAGGCACTACGTTGACGTTCCCATGATTGTGGGCGGCGGCATAAGATCACGAGAGCAAGCTTTGGCAGCTGCCTCGGCAGGTGCGGATATCATAGTTACAGGAAACGTCGTGGAAGAATCTGGCATGAGACGCCGAGTTTCAGAGATTATTGAGGGCATAAAGCGCGGCAGAGCGTGAAAGTGCCCCTGTTTTTGTGTAGAATCCGCACGGAATAGATCTCCTTTGACGGCTGGCTTTTGTCTTTTTTCTGTGAGAAAGCAGAAATAAGCTCTCCTCTAACAGAATGGATTGCGAGGGGGAGAATTTGAACGAGCAGATGAGCGAGGGTTACAAACAGTACGTGGAGTCATTGGAAGCCAGGCTTGAACAGCTTTATGCAATAAGCAATGAGGCTAGAGAGAAAGGACTCGATCCCTCGTTGAAGACTGAGTGCATAGTCGCCAAGGACTTGGCCGATCTAGTGGAGGGACTCGTAGGGCCAGAAGGCGTTGCCACGAGCATTCGGGATCTGAGCTCCAAGCTTCCTCGAGAGGAACTCGCCTTCAAAGTAACTGAAGAGATAATCTACGGCAAATTCGGCCATTTGGAAGCCGAAGCCGCCGCTGAACAAGCCATACGAACGGCTTTGGCAATTTTCACGGAGGGACTGACCGCTGCTCCAATTCAGGGAGTGGCAAAAGTCTGCATCAAAACGAACAGCGATCACACACGCTATCTTGCCATCTACTTTGCCGGGCCCATACGATCAGCGGGCGGGACCGATCAGGCCCTGACACTGGTTGTAGGAGACTTCATTCGAAAGCAGCTGGGGCTTGACCGCTACAAGCCGACTGAAGAGGAGATATCACGATTCATTGAAGAACTGAGAGTCTACGAGCGATCCGTGACGGGTTTCCAATACCACATTCCCGACGACGAGCTACGGAAAGCGCTACAGTGGATTCCCGTAGAAGTAACCGGCACCGAATCTGACCCTATTGAAGTTTCTTCTTACCGAAACCTCCCGCGCATAGAGACGAATCGTGTCAGAGGAGGGGCTCTCAGAGTAGTGAACGACGGCATTGTGGGAAGAGCGCAGAAGGTTCTTAACATTATTGGAAAACTCGGTTTCCAAGGATGGGATTGGCTCACAGAGCTTCACGTTAAATCTGAGAAGAAATCTGCAGGCTTCATGGACGACGTTATCGCTGGCAGGCCAGTGTTTTCGTTTCCCTCTAGACGCGGTGGTTTTCGCTTGAGGTATGGTAGGTCGCGTAACACCGGGCTAACTGCCGTTGGCATAAGCCCAACAACTATGCTTGTGCTGCAAGGTTTTCTTGCCGCAGGAACCCAGCTGAGGATGGAGCTTCCTGGAAAAGGAGGAATCGCCATCCCTGTCGACGCATTGGAGGGCCCAGTGGTTCGTGTGAACGACGGATCCGTCTATCGAGTCAGCAGTGAAAATTTTGGCGTGATAAAAGACAAGATTAAGAAGATTCTGTTCTTGGGGGACATCCTCATCAGCGTTGGAGACTTCCTATACAGTGGTAAACTGCTCGAGCCTTCGGGATACGTTGAAGAATGGTGGGCTGAAGATATCAACAAAAGTATTGTTGAGAAATACGCTGGAAACCTTGAAGATGCTGGCAAGGCCACCAAGATCCCCCCGGATAAACTGAAACTCTTCATAGAGAACCCCTTCATCAACAAGCCTAATTTCGCAGAAGCCGTGACCCTTGCACTCACTTTGAAAGTGCCTCTGCATCCCTCTTTCACCTTCTTCTGGGCGAATCTCACTTCGGTTGACGACATCACACTGTTAAGAAAATGGCTCCTCAACTCCGAGGCCCAGACTGAAAATGGCTTCGTGTGCAAGATAACTGGAGAGACAGACCCCAACGTCAAACATTCTTTAGAATTAATTTGCTTACCCCACAGAGTAACCGCCGGCAAGATAGTCATCGCTGACGAAGATGCACAAGCACTCGCATTTTGCTTGGGCTACGCGTCTTCGTGCATGCCAGATCTGTCTTCGGCCAAATCCGTTCTTCAAGCTATTCACACGCTTTCAAGCGTCGAGATAAGGGATAAAGCTCCAACTTTCGTGGGCGCCCGAATGGGGAGACCGGAGAAGGCAAAGAGAAGGGAGATGAAACCGCTCGTTCACGTTCTATTTCCCGTGGGTCTGCAGGGGGGTTCCCAGCGAGACTTGGTTGATGCTGCAAAAAAGGCGCCAGCGTTCGTGGAAGTCGTCAGGCGAAAGTGTCCCAACTGTAAGACCTTCACCTTTCGCATCAAGTGTCCCATCTGCGGGGCGGAGACGGTATTCGAGAAGAGTTGTCCAAGATGTGGAAAAATCCTGAAGGAAAAGGAATGCCCAATCTGCAGGGTGCCTGCCAAGCAGTTTCAGAGGCAGGTTGTTAACTTCAAGGAATCGCTTGAAACTACGTGTGGTTGCTTAGGCGTTTCTATGCCGAAGATCCTTAAGGGGGTCAAGGGTCTTAGCAATGAGACGAAGACGCCTGAAATGCTCGAGAAGGGGGTGCTGCGTGCAAAACACGGTCTGTCTGTCTATAAAGATGGGACAATCAGGTTCGATGCCACTAATGCACCGCTGACGCATTTCAAGCCTCGCGAAATCGGGGTTTCAATTGAGAAGCTCAGGGTGATGGGGTATAATTGTGATATTTCTGGCGCAAGTTTGACTGATGAGAATCAGATTTGCGAGTTGAAAATTCAGGACGTAGTTATTCCTGCGGCAGGTGCAGAATATTTTCTGGAGATAGCGAGCTTTACAGACGAACTTTTGGCAAAGGTCTACGGACTTTCGCCTTACTACAACGTCAAACGTGAAGAGGACCTTGTGGGGCACGTCATCGTCGGTCTAGCCCCTCACACCTGCGTCGGCATATTGGGGCGTATAGTGGGTTTCACAAGCCTGAGCATCTGCTATGCTCATCCGGTTTGGCATTCTGCCAAGCGTAGAGACTGTGACGGAGACGAAGATACTCTGATGCTCGCGATGGACACTCTGCTCAACTTTTCAAGAGAGTACTTACCCGCCCAAATCGGCGGCATAATGGATGCTCCATTGCTCCTGATTCCGGTCGTCAAAACGAAAGATGTACAGAGACAGGCACACGACTTTGATGTTGCGCGCGCTTACCCCATCGAGTTTTACGAAAAGACATGGGAAGGAGTTGAGGCCAAACAGGCTGGTTCTTACGTAGATCTTATCGGACATCGCCTCGGCAGCGAAGCCCAGTTTGAAGGTTTCAACTTCACGACTCCAGTGTCAAACATCAACATGGGAAACTCCAGAAGTGCCTACAAACAGTTTAAAACGATGGTTGAAAAGCTGGACAGCCAGCTTGAACTAGCAGATAAAATTGAGGCTGTGGACGCGAGGAAAGTGGCCTTGAAGGTCCTGACCAAACACTTCATGCGAGACATTGCCGGAAACCTGCGGGCCTTCTCAACGCAAGCCTTCAGGTGCAAAGCCTGCAACAGGCACTTCCGACGGCTGCCGCTGCGTGGCAAGTGTCCCTCCTGCGGAGGACAATTGACCCTGACCGTCTATCGCGGCGGAATCGAGAAGTACTTGGAGGCGGCTCAAAGCTTGATTGACAGATACGATCTGCCAAAGTATTACACGCAGAGAATTTCTCTTATCAAAGAAGAGATCAAGGCCCTGTTCGATAGCAAGAAGCAAAAACAGATTTGTCTAACAGACTTTGCTTAACAAGGCTTTTCTACGCAGAGTTATACAATATCTATGAGCATGCATGTTGAAGGAGACTTACCATCCGAACGCTTACTTGACAAACGTGAGGAATGTTCGCCTCGGGCTCAGGGCTCGAACCAAGATATTGAACGCCCTAGAAAGAGGCTCTGGCAACACAAGAGAAATTGCAAATGAAGCTGCGATTCACTACGGTGTTGCCATGCACCATTTGAAGCTTCTTCAATCCGAAGGCATAGTGCGGCGCGCAGGTGGAAAAAACGCTGTTTGGACGATTACGGGAACTGGACAGAAACGCCTCGCAAACGCGGCCTAGAAAGTGCACTTGCATGGTGAGTATCCACATTTTGGACATTTATGGTTGTATTTTGCGAGGGCTGCAATCTCAAGGTTCACCCCAGTGATATTTGCCAAAGAAGCCAGCCATGCAATAACATCAGCAAACTCCTTCTGTAACTCTTCCTTGTCGTTTCCGTTCAATGCTTCGCCGAGTTCCTCAACTTCATCCACGAGCCATTCGTAGGTTCCAGCCACTCCGCGCTCTGAGTCTCGGTGCAGGTACAATTGTTTCATCATTTCCTGGAATTCCCTAATGTGCAAGTTTCCATTTCCTCCTCTTTGTTTGAGAAGAGAGGGCCAAAATCAAAGATAACCGCTTCGGCCGGCAGACAGCTGAGCGATTCTGTGCTTCTTTGAAAGGTTCGTTTATGCTTACCGGATTTTGATGTACTTGTAGGCTTCTGTGGCGTTCTCGAAACAGTAGCGTACTTTCTGGTATTCTTTTCTGAATTCAGCAACGTCCGCGCGCACTTTCTCCAAGGGCTCTTTGTTGATTATCACACGTTTGACGAACTCCGCGATTTCCACCATCTCGCTCTCTTTCATTCCGAGCCTCGTAACTTCTGAAACGCCCATTCTTATGCCGCCTGGGTGCATGAAGTGTCTTCCTTCCTTGATGTCGTATGGCAGCAGGTTTCTGTTTATGATTACGTTCGCCTTTTCCAGAGTCTCTTCGATTGTGCCACCGTCACCGTGTTTAACTATGTCAATTAGAATGACGTGAGACTGCGTGAACCCCTTGTGCTCAGCGAGAACGTTGAAGCCCCTTTCGTAGAGCGCTTGTGCCAAGGCCTTGGCGTTCTTGACCACCTGGGCTGCATATTCGTTTCCGAATTCAATCATTTCTGCGCATGCAACTGTCAGCCCTGCGACTGCATGCAAATGATGATTGCTCACCATTCCTGGAAACGTTGCTTTCTTTATCTTCTCGGCATTCTTCTCCCAGGACAGTATTCCCCCGTGCTGGGGTCCGAAGAATGTCTTGTGTGTGCTTAAGCTCACAACGTCGGCGCCCTCTCTTAGAGGGTCTTGGAATTTGCCGCCCGCAATCAACCCTGCCACGTGTGCTGCGTCGTAGCCCGCCGTGGCGCCTGCTGCATGGACGGTTTCGGCCAGTTCTTTGACTGGGTGCGGAAATGGAAAGACGCTCGCGCCGAACATGACGAACTTGGGCGGCTTGCCTTTTGCCGTGAGCTCCTTAATCTTCTCCTTGGCCTTGTCAACATCTATGTTCAACTCCTTATAGTCCAATGGAAGGTATTCGACGATTAAGCCTTTAACTGCGCCTGCTGTGCCTCCAAGCTCCTTCTTGCCTGAAGTTATGTGACCGCCGCTTGGAATGGACAAGGCAAGCAGCGTGTCTCCAGGTTCGGTGAAGGCCGTGTAAACGGCCAAATTCGCTACAACACCTGAAACAGGCCTGACGTCCACAAATTCGGCGGTGAAAAGCTTTTTCATGAGTTCGATGCACTTGAACTCCACTTGGTCGATGAAGCGGCATCCTGCGTAAACTCTTTCTCCCGGCCAGCCTTCGGCGTAACGGTTTCCAAAATCCGTCATCAGAGTCTCCCGCACGGCAGGACTCGGGATATTTTCGCTTGCTATCAGTGGAATGCTCTCTTGAAACCACTTGTGATGCTGCTGAAGTAGGTCAAAAACGTGGTCGTATTCATCTCTAGGAGACGGCATCTTAACACCTTGTTGCAGTTGATTATCCGCTCCTCAGAAATAAAAAGTCTTTGAAGCGACACAACGTTAATAATGGAGAAACAACACAAATTAACCAAAGAATATTGAGGATTGATCATGAGCGGCAAGAAGAAGAAAGACAAAAAGAAGGCGCCAATGCCCGCTGCTAGCGCTGGGCTGCTCAGGTTTTTTGAAGAGGAAACTGAGGGCATAAAGGTCAGACCAGAACTCCTGATCGTGATGACAATCTCTTTGATAGTTGTCGTAGCCTTAGCGCACTCGATCTAGATGCACTTCTTATCGGTGAGAAGGTCCGTGTATTACTTCTATCCGCTGCACTGAATTGAGGTGCACGAATATCTCGCTTCTCTCTTCTCTGCTTGCGACCTGCGGTATAGGCTGAGCGATGGTTGCGCGCATGATGACTGCCTCCGCGTCTGAGAGCCATATTCCAGCAGGTTCACGGGTCACGGCGGCCAAGGTGCCCTCAAAACCGTAGGATGCATCCAATATCACCCGTATCTGTTTTCCTACGTTCTTCTCGAGCATGTGAAATATCGTTAAGGGCAAGTCTTGATCCGTCATTGTTTTCACAAAACCCTGAGATACGCTTAAACACTAAAGCTGTTCCTCTATAAATATACGCTGTTCAGGTAACACTCTCAATTACCCTAGAAATGCTCAGCTCCAAAGTTCACTTCAAATCCAGCTCATAACACTGCCAATTGTTCTTGAACGGCGCTTGAATAGTGATTTGGAACCGCGGTTTCGCTACAGTTTAATATCCTTCGGATATTCTCTTAGGAACGTCACCGCAGAGGCATTTGAGTGGAAGCTGAGGATTCGCTGAAACAGTCCATGGATGTTGCCGTTGAACGCTATTCGTCACTGTTCAAGCTACCCTCAGCGCGAAAAGTGCCACTACTACTCTTGCTTCTGTGTGTTGGAGGTGGTCTACTTTCAACAGCGATTCTCTCCTCCCTTCTCAAGGGTCTGGAAAACGGCTTGGAGGACGGTCTGTTCCTAGGCCTAAGTATTTTCTTCGCAAGTCTTTTTGCTGATTACATCATCAGCGCGCTGCTCCTGAAGAAGGACGCAGTCTTTGATCTGAGGAGAACCATGGCGCTTTCGATTTTCTGCTGGGCCGTGTGGCTTTTGTTCCTGTTTATCGGCGCTGCAATTAGTGCGGCAACGTCTGATTTGAGATGGTGGATGCGACTCAGTCTCTTAGGGTTCTCGGCGGCGCTGATTCTTCGTTTCATAGTTTTCAATGCAGTTTCTTCAGCGAGTCGCAAGAGGCAGTTCGCGGCTTCTTTTCTTCAACCTTTTCTGAGCGTGGTTCCGTTTCTTGTTTTCTGGACGAGAATAGGTCCTCCCGTCGCTGTCACCGTCAACATGGTTGCCTTCCTGTGTTCTTCTGTCGTCATCGGTTTTGCGGCGAGTTTCAGCTTTCTCTTTCTTCTGAACCAAGTAAGTAAGCAAGCCGTTGGGCTTCAATCTTTAGCGCTTTTCAGAGCGTTCATGCTTAGCTGGGTGTCGAACCTGAACCCACCGTTCGAAGAACTCCTTGAGGAGCTGGGCGAAGAACGGGAAGTTGAGGTTTCTCTGATGAAGTTTAGTTCTTCCCGACCAAAGGCAATAATGGTCGTTCCTTTAGTGCACCCGGGACCCTTCAAGAACATTGGAAGCAGCCTCATGCCGGCTATGCTCAAGACTTGCTTGGAAAAGGAACTCGGATGCGTGGCATGCGTCCCTCACGGGTTGTTTGGTCATGAATACGATTTGGCCTCGCAAGTTCAAAACATGAAGGTCATTTCCGATGTCGTAGCATCCGCGAAAAGCTTGGAAACTCAATACAAGAGTGCCTCTGCGTTTCTGACGGTCAGCAACGGTCTGGCCACTTCTTGCTGCCAAGTCTTCGGAAAATCCGCGTTCATATCTTTCACGCTTGCACCAAAAACCATCGAGGACCTGCCAGGGGAGTTGGAGAAATTTGTGCGCGAAGAAGCTGAGAAGCGCGGTCTGGGTCTCTGCGCGGTCGTAAACGCGCACAACAGCATCGATGGAACAGAGGAAGTGCAGGAATCTTTAGCTTCATTAAAGGATGTGGCAACCAGATGCTTGGACAGCGCACTGTTGCTTAAGCAATCGCCGTTCGAAGTCGGCGCGGCCTCTGTGTTGCCCAAGGAGTTCAGTCTTGAAGACGGGATGGGATCCGGCGGGATCACCGTTACCGTGCTAAAGACTGATCAGCAAAAGGCTGCGTTCGTCGTCATCGACGGTAACAACATGGTCTCTGGGCTGCGCGAACGAATTCTTTCATCGCTACGTTCGATGGGAATCGATGAGGGCGAGGTATTCACGACCGATACGCACGAGGTGAACGCTTTGGTATTGACTTCACACGGTTATCACCCTGTCGGCGAGGCCATAGAAAACGAAAAACTCATAGCTTACATCAGAGACGCGACCAGCTCCGCATTGGCCAACCTGGAGTTTGTGGGGGTCTCATTTTGCAACGTTAAGATTCCTAACGTGAAGGTCGTCGGAGCAAAACAGCTTGAGACGTTGTGCCTTTTGATAGATAAAACGCTTCGAAGAGCTAAGAGAGCAGCTGTCCCAATCTTCGGTATCAGCGGGCTGCTTCTTATGTTGCTTTTGTTGTTTGTTTGAGCCAAGGCTAATAAGGTTGAAGTTTTTCATGTTTAATTTCTCACCGGAGGGGTAAGCAGTGATTAAAGAAGTGAGAATACATGGCCGTGGTGGACAAGGAAGCGTCACTGCCGCTGAGGTTTTGGCTCATGCCGCTTTTTTCGAGGGCAAGTGTGTTCAGGCTTTTCCGTATTTTGGGGCGGAGCGGCGAGGGGCGCCTGTTAAGGCCTTCGCGCGGATAAGTGATGGACGGATGCTTGTGCACAGTCAGGTTTACACTCCGGACTATGTAATAGTGCTTGACCCTTACATCTACAAGGTCGTAGACGTTACAGAAGGCTTGAAGGAGAACGGGATTATCGTTATCAACACCAAGAAGAAGCCTGAAGAGATCGGGTTGAAGGGTTGGCGGGTTGCCACTGTCGATGCGACTGGCATCGCCTTGGAGCTAGGTCTGCTCGTCGCTGGTCTGCCCGTCGTTAACACCTCGATTCTTGGGGCTTTCGCCAAGGCTACCGACGAGGTGAAACTCGAGAGTGTTTTGAAAGCCGTAAGAGAAACGTGGTCCGGCGTTGCAGGAGAAAAGAACTCGAGGGCGACGGAACTAGCTTATGAACGGCTGACCAAATGGTGGGATGGTGAAGCCTGATGAGCAAAGTCCCGAAGAAACGCAAAGAGCTTCCAATTACTCCGCTATCTCTGCCAACAGTTGGAAGCATGGGAAAGACAGGGTCTTGGAGAACTTTTCGCCCTGAAATTAACTTTTCTAAATGTACACGGTGTACCTTGTGCTGGGTTTACTGTCCAGACGCGGCAATTACGAGAGGGGAGGATGACTCTCCGAAAATAGATTACGATTACTGCAAAGGCTGCGGGATATGTGCTAACGAGTGCCCGACCAAGGCCATTACGATGAAGAGGGAGGAAGAATAGTTGGTACAAACAGTTATTGATACGGCAAACCACATCGCCGGCTACGCGGCGAGAGCAGCCCGGGTTAAAGTCGTAGCGGCATATCCGATTACTCCTCAGACAACTATAGTTGAGAAGATCGCCGAGTTTGTTGAAAATCATGAGATGGACGCGGAGTACATCCGCGTGGAATCTGAGCACAGCGCTATGGTGGCTTGCATAGGCGCCGCCGCAACCGGGGTCAGAACGTTCACGGCAACGTCTGCGCACGGTTTGGCTCTTATGCATGAGGCTTTGCACTGGGCGTCCGGCTCACGTCTGCCGATAGTGATGCCTGTTGTCAACCGCGCGATGGGGGCGCCTTGGAGCATATGGCCGGATCTGAGCGATTCGCTTTCTCAGCGGGACACCGGTTGGATCCAGTTCTACTGTGCTGACAACCAAGAAGTGTTCGACACGATAATTCAAGCTTACAAACTCTGTGAAGATGAGCGTGTTTTTCTCCCTGCGATGGTGTGCCTCGAAGGTTTCATTCTTTCACACACTTACACCGCTGCAAATATTCCGGATCAGGAAAAAATCGATGCCTACCTGCCACCTTACAAATCCGGCTGGACCCTCGACATTGACAATCCCTGCTCTCACGCAAACCTGGTCTCGCCTGAATGGTACATGGAGTTTCGCTACATGATTCAAGAAGCGATGGACAACGCGAAGAAACTCATTCCACAAATCGACAAAGAGTATGGAAAACGCTTCGGCTTCGAGTACGGAGGTCTCGTTGAGAAATACCGTTGCGAGGATGCAGACTTGGTGATGGTGACGATGGGAACCATCGGGAGCGAGGCCAAACTCGCCGTGGACAAGTTGCGCAGAGAGGGGCTGAAGGTCGGGTCGGCAAGAGTCCGCGTTTACCGTCCATTCCCTGAAGAAGAAATGGTGAAGCTTGCAGAAAACGTGCCCATGATCGCCACGATAGACCGGCACATATCCTTCGGCATGGAAGGGTTTCTAGCCTCAGAAACCAAAGCCTCCCTGTTCAACCAGAAAGATCGTCCCATGCTCGCGGGCTTTATCGCTGGCTTGGGAGGAAGAGACGTAACGTCTGAAACAGTCGAAAAGATAGCTAAGAAATCGCTGAAGTCGCTGAAGGACGGCAAGGTGGAAAACGAAACCGAATGGATAGACTTGAGGGAGTGAACAAGATGGTGACCGTGAAAGAACTTCCGAGAGAGGAATACTTGCTCAAGGGACACGCTGCCTGCGCAGGCTGCGGCCCAGCCATTTCGCTTCGACTGCTTTTCAAGGCGTTGGGCAACAAGATAATTCTGGTCGTACCCGCGTGCTGCACTACTGTGATACAGGGGCCGTACCCGTACACTTCATCGGCTGTTCCGCTTCAGAACATCTTGTTCGAGGCCACAGGTGCCGCGGCCTCTGGGATCGCCGCTGCCCTTCGCATGAGAAAACTCGAGGACATAACAGTCGTCGGCTGGGCAGGAGACGGCGGAACCGCTGACATCGGGATCCAAGCGCTGTCAGGAGCGGCTGAAAGAGAAACCAACTTCATATACATCTGCTACGACAACGAAGCTTACGGAAACACTGGAATGCAGCGTAGCGGAGCGACACCTTACGGTGCATGGACAACCACGACGCCGTTTGGCAAAAAGGAACGCAAGAAAGACATGCCCTTTATCATGGCGGCACACAGGATACCCTACGTTGCCACAGCCTGCACATCCTATCCGGTAGACTTTGTGAGCAAGCTCAGAAAGGCCAGGGGCATCAAGGGTACGAAGTATATTCATCTTCTTGCGCCGTGCCCGACTGGCTGGCGGTACGATACGAGCAAGACCGTTGAAATGGGTCGACTTGCGGTGCAGACTGGCTTGTGGGTTCTTTACGAAATCGAAGACGGAAAGTTCATGCTTAACCCCCCGAGTGACCGCCTCGTTGACAAGTCTAGGCGTAAGCCCCTTAAGGAATATTTTGTCTCGCAGGGGCGCTTTCGTGGTCTAGGCGAGGATGATTTGGGGAAGATTCAGAAGTGGGTCGACGAAGACTGGGAGAAGTACGGTAAGCTCGCCTCAAACTGTGTGTCTGATCCAGCTTTGTACGGAAAAATATAAGGCAGGGCCCACGATATAGGCTTCCTTGCGACATGAACCGCTGAGAATCAATGGAGAAGAGTGATTGAAAATGACGGAACAAAAGCCTAACAGCACCGAGAGAAAAGAGAGGGCAAAAAGAGCCCCGCGAACTGCTTCGCCGAGTAACCCGCAGATCGACGTCGAAAGCGTCGTGTTCGTCGGAAACAAACCTGTGATGAACTACGTGCTTGCCTGCATGATGCACCTCAACTCTGGCTCAAAAAAGATCGTCGTTAAAGCCAGGGGGCGTGCAATTCCGAGGGCTGTGGACACCGTGGAAGTGCTAAGGCGCTCGTTTGCAAAAGGCGTGGAACTGGAGGGCATAAACCTGTCCACTGAAGAAGTCGACAGGGAGCAGGGTCGAAAGTCAAAGGTTTCAGCCATTGAAATATCGGTAAGCAAGCAATAGGCGGCTTCCCTTTCCTGCAGAACTAACGGGCATCTAGAAGTCAGTGTTGGCTGTTGATAAGAAACGTTTCTTTTCTCTGCGGGAGTATAGATAGCTATATAAAACCTCTTTTCTAACTTTTAGTTCCAAACTGGTGGTTTGCAATGGCCGATTATCCGAAGATAGTTGTTAGTCCTCCTGGTCCGAAGGCGAGAGAACTCGTCAAGAAAGATGAGAAGTTCATTTCGCCTTCGTACGGCAGGTTTTATCCTCTTGTCGTTGAATCCGGCAAGGGCTGTATCGTGAAGGATGTTGACGGAAACGAGTTCATAGACTTCAACTCGGGCTTGGTGTGTATGGCCGTTGGCCACAATCATCCCAAGGTCGTTGCGGCCATAAAGAACCAGTGTGACCGTTTCCTGCACTATTCGAACACGGACTTCTTTTATCGAGAGGTTGTTGACCTGGCTGAGAAGCTGGCCCAAATCACGCCTGGAGGTCCTGAGAAGAAGGTCTACTTTGGCAACAGCGGTGCCGAGGCAATTGAAGCAGCCGTTAAGCTTGCGAAGTGGCACAGCCGAAGACAATTGTTCATTGCGTTCACGAGCGCTTTTCACGGACGCACGATAGGAGCGTTGTCCTTTACGGCGAGCAAGCCGACTCAAAAGCGTTACTTCTTTCCGCTCATGCCTGGAGTAACTCACGTTCCGTACGCGTACTGTTACCGTTGTGCTTACAAACTGACGTATCCTGATTGTCACTACTGGTGCGTGGACTTTATCGATGAGCAGGTCCTGCAGAAGTACGTCCCTCCCGAAGACACTGCGGCGATTGTCTTCGAGTCCATTCAGGGTGAGGGCGGATACGTAGTTCCTCCCCCAGAGTATTTCCAGCGGATAAAGAAGCTGGCCGACAAGTATGGTCTGCTACTCATCGACGATGAAGTGCAGTCAGGCATGGGTAGGACGGGAAAATGGTTTGCAATCGAACACTGGGGGATAGAGCCTGACATAGTGTGCACTGCGAAGGCCTTAGCATCAGGCTTGCCATTGGGAGCAACGATTGCCAAGGCGAAAATCATGGACTGGGTTCCAGGCTCGCACGCGAGCACGTTCGGCGGTAACCCCTTGTCGTGTGTTGCCGCGAGCGCGGTCATCGACGTTGTGAAGGATGAGAAGCTTCTGGAGAACGCGAACAAGCAGGGTACATACATTATGAAGAGGCTTGAGGATTTGAAAGAGAACTGCGAAATCGTCGGCGACGTGAGAGGCAAGGGATTGATGATAGGCATGGAAATCGTCGAGGACAAGGAAAGCAGGAAACCAGCCCCTGAGAAAGTTACGGAGATCATGATGCGTTCATGGAAGCGCGGCATCAACGTCATCAGCTGCGGAGCCTCAACCATCAGGATTGCACCGCCGCTAATCATAACGAGAGACCTCGTTGACTCAGCGTTGGACATAATTGAAGATGTAACAAAAGAAGTCGAAAAAGAAAAGTGATGTCCGTTTACGCCGACATCTTCTGCTTCACCAAGCGCGACAGTGAAGCAATCTAGCCTTGTTTTTTGCCGACGAGAAGGAAGTGTTCAGCGCTTCCCACGACTGACGGGTGAGCGCATGTGTCAAGCAATATTTCTACCCACATGCTCCATTTTTCCCGATCCTTGTAAAGCCTGTTGGTCTCCTTCTGTAGATGAGAGGAGAGCCCTTCTAAACCCGCCATCTCCAAAACTTGTACATCTCGCCGTTCGAAAAGCTCACGTAGCTCTTCAGGCAAGAACCAGTGCGCCGCAGTGAAGCCTTCCCCCTGCAGGCCTGGCACGTAGTCTCCGACTTCCAAGTGATGCTTCGCATACCGCATCTCGTGGGGGAAATTGGCCAGAATGGTTTTCAGCAGTCCAATGCGGCTTATGACTGAGACAAAAATCGGGGCATTCTTCTTTGCGACGCGTACGAGTTCTTCTGCGGCCTTTTCTCTCTGTTTGGCCTCGAGCAGATGGTTCAGGGGCGCACCCAAACATAAAACGGCATCGAACGATCCGTTGGAAAACGCTGAGAGATCCTCTACGGAGCCCTGCACGAACTGTCTGACTTTTCGCAGGACTCCTGCTCGTCTCATTTTCTTTCTTGCTGTTTCCAGCATTTCAGGAACAAGATCCTGGAGAACGATGCTGTAGCCCTGCCTCGCCAGTTCAATGGAGTATCTGCCAGGCCCTCCGCCTGCGTCCAAGATTGTGCCGCGCTTTGGCAGGTATTTTTTGAGGAAGTGATTGGTGATGATGAACTCTATTCGGTGGTATGGATCCTTCTGGAGACGGTGCCACTCAGCGCTGGCGTGGCTTGAGTACCAGTCTTTAACGATTTTATCGTGTTTACCAGTGTCTTTCATGACGTTTTCTTCAGCCCTTTTTCAATGGTTTCCTCTTCAATGCTGTTCCGCAGATTTGACAGTCTCTTGATTTGTAGTTTGCTGGGTATTTTTTGTGGCAGGCTGGGCAGTATCTCATCCACTGCAGTCTGCGGCGAATTCCAAATGTTGTGAGGGGAGCGAATTCGAATTTCATTTCGGTTGCGACGTTCTGGATGGAGTAGTCGTCCGTGGCGATTAATGGAGAATAGCCTTCTGTCTTGAGTTCCAGAGCTAAGGCCAGTACTTGAAGGTCGGTTTCTGAAAGAAAGAATGAGTCTCCCATGCTGGAGGCGAAGGCTTTGGCCCTCTCTAAGAAGGTTTTCTGTGGGTTCTTGACTGTGACTCTTCCGTTTTCTATGGCGGTTCTGAATCTTTGGCCGGGCATGGTGTCTTCGGTTGTTTCTTCTCTGACTTTTGGGGTGGTGTACTGTTCCTCCTTGATTGTGAAAGGGTCGAAGCCGGCGACGATAGCGGACGTGTCTATGATTATTGCCCTTTTGCCTATTTTGTCCGAAGCGGTTTTCACTGCATCCCTCTGAAGAGCAGCCTGCTCCTCAATCGGTGGTAAAAGTTTTCTCCGAGTCTTATGAAGGATGTTTGGTTGTTGGAGCGCGTGATCGTTAGGCTGGGTTGTTTGCGGCTTATGAGTTGGCGGCTGCGGCCGTCGATGAGTATGTGGGTTTTCTCTGGCTTGACAACTTCGATGGTTAGTATTGAATCTGCTGGGAAGACGATGGGGCGGAAGATGCTGAGTGGGCAGATGGGTGTTAGCACGAAGGCGTCTACGTCGGGGTCGAGGACGGGTCCGCCAGCTGAGAGTGAGTAGCCTGTGGAGCCGGTTTGTGTGGCTACTATGAGGCCGTCTGATTGGCAGTTTATGATGGGTTCTTTGTTTCTGAGGATGCGTGTGTAAAGGAGTTTTGCGGGTTCGTCTGTTGTTACAACGACTTCGTTGAGGGCGTCGGGGAGCTTCGTCCCGTCTGCTGTTGTGGCGAGTTTCATGCATTTTTCGATTTTATATTCGCCGGCTAGGATTTTGTCGACGGCTGTGAGGGCGTGTTTAGGGTCGACTTCGGTGAGGAAGCCTCGGACTCCCATGTTTACTGCGAGTATTGGCGGTTCAGGTTTGGGGATGGAGAGGCATGTTCTGAGGATGGTTCCGTCGCCGCCGATGGTGATTATAAAGTCGGTCTTCATTTTTTCTAGGGGAACCGTTTCTTGTCTTGTGCTGAGCCTTCCGGCCAGCGTATCTTCGACGACTATTGCTAGGCCGTTTGTTTTCAGATGGTGGGCTAGGTCGTCGGCGAGTTTCAAGGCGTTTTTCTTGTCATAACGCACTACCAAGCCTACGGTTTTGAACAGGTTGCTTCACCTTCAAGCTGCTGTCGACAATTTGCGCGGGGTCAAGAGAGACTTTTCCAGTTTAGACCTCGCTTGCATGAGTTGGACCGCGTCTAGTTAACTCAGAATCGTGTATTTGAATCTATTTCCATTGCCGCCCTGTTAGAACGTCTTGGCTAATTTATTGCTTAATGTACGCATCGTTGTGGTTACCCCTCCCCTTTTTTTCTTTACATCAGATGTAATGTTGCTTTGTAATGTTGCAATGTAAGTCTCTATGTTGGCGAGCAGACTGTGTTCCGAAAGGTCAGGAATGGTTGCGAACGTGCAATAATGGCCTATTTCTTAGCGGGTCTATGGGCGTAAAAAACAATGTTCCCAAACATGCCTTTAACACGCGATTCAGAGAGAGGGTCAGACAAGGCCAGTGCGTTGAATAGAGAAAGAAGGGGGATTGGTGGCTACCAGCTGTGTTGCCACTCGTAGTATATTGTTGCGGTGCCGTTGACGTCCACGTTTGTGATCCATGAGAGTGTGGAGCCGACTATGGTGGCCTGAGGCGTGGTTGATACTAGGTCGTAGCCGTTGGTGTCTTGTTGGATTAGGATTTGGATGCTTGTGGGTTTGTAGTTTTGGATTGTTATGTTTATTCCTTGATCCTGGTAGTTGTTCTGGTTTATCGACTTCGTCACTGTTGAGATCACTTTGATGTCGTAGGCGTAGTTGACTACTGCGATGCTTTCCGCGTTGACGGGTGTGTATCCGATGCTGTCTTCGCCCACCCATGTGGTGCCTCGGTAGAATTCTACTGTTCCGGATGCTAGGGGCTGGTCTAAGGTGTTGTTGATGTGGTACCGGTTCTGCACTTCGCCGCCGTTCCAGAAGTATTCCTGCCGAAGACTGACAGTGCCGTTAAGCAGGGGCACCTTGACCGTGGTGCCTTCTTGGAACGACAACTTGGAGTCATAAGTGTATTCGTGATATTCGTCCGTCGTGCTTGGTGTAAAGTCTACTGAGACAGAATAGGCCTGCGCGACTAGTGGGTTAACAACGGCGAAAGGCTGCAAGATTGGGCCGTTATAGACTATGTGGGGGCCTCCGCTTACGAGGACTAGTGTGAAGTTGTTCCAGCTTTCCACGTTTTGTATCGTTGCCCAGCATTGAAGTTGGGATGTGTCAAGATCGATGAAGTATGTGGGTGTCCATTGTGGGCCTCGCATCAGATAGGAGACGTTGAGCTGGTAGTCTCCTGGCGGCGAATCCGTCGTGATCTGCACGAGTATTTTGGGTCCTTGCACCTGGACTACCTGGTTTAGAACGATTCGGGTGATGCTTGTTTCTGGGATCATTATGGTTCCGTTGTCGGCATCAAGAAGCAGCATCGTGTCCCAGCTGATGAATTTGCCCGTGTAGCTGCCATCGGTCGTATAGACGGTTATCATGTCGCCGCTCTCGATTATCGGTTGGCTTTCTTCGCTTGTTGCGATTGTGGCAACGTCGATTCCTGAAACCGTGAGCGTGTCGGTTAACGCGCCAGATGGAAGATAAAACTGAACGGTGTTGGTGCCGTTCTCAAGCGTAATCGCTTCTTGATACTCTACGAAAGTGACACCGTTTCCGTAAACCATGACCTTGTCCGCCCTTGTTTCATCGCTCTGACTCAGGGAGTTGTCCGTGAGTGCATTATTCGTGAACTTCATAGCAAACGCGACGCCTACCGTGCAGACCGCTACGATTAGCAGGAGAGCCACCAATTTCTTTGATGAAAAACGCATAGAATTCCTCATTTTCGAATCCTTCCTGATTCCTCTATGCACAATGAATGAGCGTTCTATTTTATCCTAATCTCTAGTACAGCTCAGTCTAGAAACTGGAACGGTTCCAAAAGTTACGGACGCGCGATTGTTCTGCCTCGTTCGCGCCACGATTGTCAGCGAAGTTTCTTTCTCTGTTTGACAGCTGCGATGGCTATGGCGATTAAAGGTATCGCGAAGGCTATCGGTAGGATGTTAGGTTGAAACTCTGGAAGGAGCTGGGTGCCTTTGATAATTATCTGATGTTCTGAATGCGTGTAATTCAGGTAGATGAACACGTACTGGGCATTTTCTGTTATGCTGAATTCTCCCTGACTCAAAGTTCTTCCATCAAAGATGACGGTCCAATCGCTGAGTGCGCCAGCGTTGAGAAGGCTTCTAGGAACGGTCACGTTGCAGAACCCTGTGCTGCTGGTTGGCCCTCCGACGTTGAAGGCTACTTGCAGGGCGTTGGGATCGAAGGCGAAGTTGGTCACGGTTGAGTTTGTCAGTATGGGCACGTTGTACGTTCCTCCTTGATAGCTGACTTGTTGGTTGAAGGCCGTTAGAAACGTCAAGTCCTGGAGGCTGCTCAGAGACATGTTGTTCCACGTCATGGTTGTGCTGTCCAAGGATGTTTGGTCTGGAGCAGGTACGTCGGATGGTGCCGAGAGGAGAACGGTCTGGTTGCTGCTTGATTCTCCTGTGACTGTGACAGTGAATTTCTCAAAGTCAGTTGGCGGCGTAAGATCCGATGTTGTGCTCAGCCAACTCTTCAGTTTGAACGTTATCGAGTCAACATTGTCCGCTTGGGGTTTAAGAATCAACCCGCTGAAGTTCGCGTATGCCCAATCCTGGCCGAGTTCGAATTGAGCTTGGAAGTTGTCAATGTTTATATCAGTCTCGTTGAGCAATCGCAGTTCCCACGGTAACGTGGCACCCGGTGGCAAGCGTGCCGTGGCGTTGATCTCATCTATATAGATGCTCTTCTCTCGGTTGAGTTCGGCTTCGAAGTCACCTTGAATAGTCTCTGTGGAAGCGAACGTCATCCTCCCGTTGACCAAGTCGAACGTCGTTGTCGAAGAGTTGACGGTCGTATAAGTCGTGTTGAGGTAGGACTCGTAAAGGTATTGCAAATAGCTGGAATTTTGGGGCGCCAAGTCTGGCAGGATAGAAACTAGGTCGTTTTGTAGTTGACTGTCATTGCTTACGAGCCACGCGTTATAAGACGTTTCACCGTTCGCGCTAGAATAGGAAGCGTTTAATCCCGCGTCCTTCACGGCGTACGATGTCGCGTTGACGATCTTGAGCAACGCTGCCATCTGGGTTTCTGTCAAGACTGACGACCAAGAAGTAGGCGTCGTGGGCGGCACTAACGTGATGAGGTTGTCATACAGTGTCTGTGAATCGCAGGTCAGATGCAAATTCACTTGGGCAATCTGCGACTCGTAATAATAGCTGAGTACTAGAGAAGCGTTTCTTACCGAAGCATCGGCAGATTCCAGCGTGGCGTGGACGAGTTGCTGCAGATAATCGTCTGTGTATCCTGACGGAAGCATTAGCGCGGCTAGGGCTCCCGTAAAATCGCCAGTGATCGTGCCGTTGTACATGACGTCTTGACCGAGCGTTGGGTCAGACCACGGGATCTGTGTTAGGTTCAAATAGTTGCATGTTGAGTAGCCTGAGGTTTCATTATAGAGCGAGTTAGGTCCTTGTCCTGTGAAGTTGGCATTCAGGTTAGCGACGAACTGGTTGACGTTGGTCTCATTTACCTGTAGGTCATCGAAGCTTGAATACGTGACGTTCACGTTGCCGTTGAATTGGAGGCTGGTTCGGTTGCCGCTGAAGTTCACGGTCACGTCGCCAAACGGGAATCCTGCGATAGTGTGGAAGGTGATGTTTCCCTCCACCGTTGTTTCGTCGAAATTTGCGATAATCGTGGCGTCCGACATGTTGAACGGAAAAACTGTGTTTAGAGCGGTTGTCGGCAGGGTCGTTTGGCCGGTGATGTCTACGTTAAACAGTCCTCCTGAGTACGCGGCGTCAAGATTGAAGTCCGTGGTGTTGTAGGGGTAAACCGAAGCTTCTTCCTGGGGCAATGTTGTTGAGGCGCTTATTGTGTCGTCCTGGATTCCGTTCTCGTAAACCTCGCTTGCATGAATCTCGGTTGCGTTTAGGCTCGAATAGGGGCTTCCTGAGAAAACAACAGTGCCGTTAGAAGTTTCGGTCGTCGTGTTTCCTGTCGTTTCGAAACCTATACTAGCGTTCATTGGGGGCACGTACGTGTTTTCCGGGTACATGTTCGTGAAATTGAGTGCTCCGTCCACAGCGACGGTGGCGTCGGGATAGACTTTGAAGTTGACCTGTATCTTGTTCGAAGGAGCGTCGAAAAGCGTGTAGTTATATTGCATTGAGAGAGGCAGGTTGTCCAGCTCGTTTATGTTGCCACCAGGGTAAGACAGGAGTATGGAGCTCACGTTCGTGGGATTAAAGTGGTAATAAGCAATTTCAGGGCCTGAAAAATTCAAGTAAGCCCAACAAATGCCTATGCTAAAGTTTTCCTGCTCATACTCATAATCATCTACGATGTTTCCCCAGATTGTTTGTCCCTCTCCCAGCAAACCCATAGCGCTCACCCGGAACTGTCCAGCTACGGTTACATTGAATTCTATTCCGACTTCAAGATAATTGAAAAGACCGTCGTTGTCAGTGTCGACGCCTCGGTCCGAGATGCGCCCGGTCAGGAATGCGTAAACATCGAATTCGGTGTAACGGTAGACCCTTGACAGGGCGACCCAAGATTTGACGTCCAAATACATACCGTTGTCGAGAGAGTAAAGAGAGATCTCGCCGATGTGTTGGATATTTACGCCAGAGCTAAAAATGGTGGGGCCGCTGAAGGTTACGTTCAGATACTGAATGCCCGTGTCGAGAAAGCCTTGTTGGTAACCGACGGGGCTTAGCGGGATGCTTTCGTTGATATATGCGCCAAAGAGGTTGGAAGCTAAGACTTCAAAGTTTCCGGCGACTGTCACGTTGATTTGAACGTCGATTTCCAAGTAATCGTACAAACCGTTGCCGTTAGTGTCAACACCATGATCGAGAATGTTGCCCAGAGTTGCCTCAGGATACTGAGCAACAGCAGATAACCTGTATGACATCGACAACGTTGAGATTAAAAGAAGAATAACTGCCACCATAGTCAAAAACTTTCGGCCTTCCATCTTTCCCCGCCCTCTTCAATGCAACTAGCTGTTATACTAACATGTTGTCAAGGCTTAAATAGTTTTCACGCAAGAACAACCGATTGGGGAATTGCTGACGAGGCTACTCACGTTCTGTTTCAGAAATCTTCTTCGTAGGAGGATGAGAACGTTCCTTTGCATTCTGGGAGTGGCTATCGCGGCGACCTTTGTCGTTGCCATAGGCGCCACCAGCATGAGGTACACGACAGTCGTGCGACAGGTGAACGTGCTCTTCAATGGACAAGTGACCGTGGTGAGCAAGGACGCGATTGTAATCCAAGCTATTCCGGTAGGTGGCGGTATGCTGCCGGAAGGTTCGACGGTGGAAAAAATATTTGCAGTTCCAGGTGTCAGTTCAGTCACTCCTATTCTTTTTCTCCTGCCAGTGGGCCCCCAAGGCGTTGTCCAAGCTCTGCCAGTAAATTTTACGATGGGCTTGCCTGTTGAGGATTGGTGGTCTATCCTTGGACCTGTGTCCATGAGGAAAAATGGGCAGCTTCCGGCTAATGATTCAAGCAGTGAAATCTGGGCTGGCGGCTCTATAGCAGATCAGTACGGATGGACCGTCGGCACGCTGATAGAGGTGAACGGTTACACTTTACGCGTCTCGGGCGTTTTTGACACTAGCATGGCGCTGCTGGATCGTTGTCTGATTATGCCTCTTACGCTGATGCAAACTGTTTACAACTATCCTCAGTCTGTCAACATAATCGCAGTTAGACCAACGCCAGGCGTGCCGGAGCAAAACTTGACAACGGCCATAACGCAAAAGATAAGCTACGTTAATGCTTTGACAGAAACTGAGAGGAACGATATTGTTCAACCGGTCTTGGACCAGGTGCAAACTTGGACTGTAGGTATAGAAACTGTGGTTTTTGTCATAAGCCTAATCCTGGTGATGACGGTCACCGTCATGAACGTGTCGGAGAGGCGACGCGACTTCGCGACTCTGGATGCGATGGGAGCTCCGACAAGCTACATGTTTCGAGTGGTCTTGATAGAAACGTTTTTCATCGGAGTCTTGGGCGGCATAATCGGAACAGCCTGCGGCTCCTTGACGGCAATAGTCTTGGCGAGTCTATACACAAGCATTCCTCTCGCCATGTTCTTTCCAAGTATACTGAGTATCGTTCCGCCCTTTTACATGCTGGAGACGTTTTTGGCAATCGTGGCGGTCTGCTGCCTCGGCGGGATAGTGCCGGCTATAAACGCGACTAGAATGCACATAGCTGAAGCGTTGAGGGCGGAGTACTGATGAGAATCAGAACAGTGAATCTTTCAAGATCGTTCCAGGTCGGCTCATCTCAGATAGCGGCCGTGAGAGCGGTCAACCTCGAAATCAGCGACCCGAAACTCGTTGCGATAGTAGGTCCTTCGGGTTCAGGCAAATCGACACTGCTCAACCTCATCGGCCTGAATGATTATCCAACGTCAGGACAGATTTTTGTCGACGACGTTGATGCTTCCCGGTTGAGCAATCGTGAACGTAGAAGGATCCGGAATATGAACATGGGGTTTGTCTTTCAAACTTTTAACCTCTTTCCCACTCTCAGCGCCTTGGAGAACGTTGAATTACCCATGTCTCTAGCAAAGAGACCTCAAGGAGAGCAATCGGAAAGAGCGCTCAGGCTTCTTGAGACAATGGGGCTGGCGCAGAGAAGCAATCACAGGCCGAAACAGTTGAGCATGGGCGAGATGCAACGTGTGGCCATCGCGAGGGCCCTTGCAAACAGTCCGGAAATAATCATGGCCGACGAACCTACTGGAGAGCTCGATTCAAAAACGGCTAAGGAAATAATCAGCCTACTAGTAGACGTAAACAAACGAGACAAGACCACAGTCGTCGTAGCAACGCATGACGAAAAAATAGTGGAAGCAGCAGAAGTTGTGTACACCATGCAAGATGGCGAGCTCAAGACAGAGGGTTAGCGCCTAGCGTTTCTGAACTCTTTCTCTGGTCGTAATACGGCGCTAATTCGCGTTTTGATTTTTGCTAAGGGCAAGTCGGGGTTCTAGTGTGCGCTAACGGCCCCTCCACTCGGTCTACGATATGATCCAAATATGATTTTGGAGAAGAATACGAGATTTTAGATAGGCTTCTCGAAGGCTCACCTCGATTTCGCTATGTTCAAGCAGGACAAATTGAAAATAGAATTGGGCATTAGTTTTTTCTTGGCGACATTGTCCCTAACCCGTCTAGCGCAAGAGGGTTCTCTGAGGCTATTTGGGGGCAAAAAAGGTGTCCGAAGAGCCCTAAATCTATATATTAGTGAAGCTCAAGAATGGCTCTGTAGTAGTCGGGTTTAGGTTGGCTTGTACATGACTAAACCAGTTCATGTTGGTGAGTTGAGAGTCGGCGGGTACATGGTTATCGATGGCGAACCATGTCATATTGTTGATATTGACAAGTCGAAGCCTGGGAAGCATGGGTCTGCAAAGGCTAGGATAACGGCTGTAGGTGTTTGGGATGGAGTTAAGAGGAGTTTCGTGAAGCCTGTTGATCTCGGCGCGGAAGTGCCGATAATCGATAAGCGTAGTGGCCAGGTGTTTGCGGTGAACCCGAATGGCGTTCAAATCATGGACTTGGAGACTTACGAGTACTTTGATGCTCCTTTCCCGCAAGAAGAGGATTTGAAGGCAAAGATGGTGCCTGGCGTGGAAATAGAGTATTGGCGGATACTCGGAAAAATGAAGATTATGAGAGCAAAATAGACTCAACCACTGAACCTATCAAGCGGCTTTGTTGGGATTCTGGTCCTCTCATGTGCGAAAGGCTCAAATGTGCGCTTTGCTTGTTGCAAGAGATGCTAAAACATGTCAAGTGGCAAGAGAATTTTTTCAGACTTTAAAGTGTTCAGTCGAGGATACTTGAGAAACAAATTCGGATTATTCTTCGGACTAGTTTTCCCAGTAATCTTAATCTTGATTTTCGGCGCAATCTTCTCAGGAAACAGCTCTGGAACAATCAACGTCTACGCCCAAAATCAAGACACGGGCCCATTCCCATCACCACAAATGAACATTGGGCTACAGTTTTTGAATTATGTCAACACTTCGAAGACGGTGAGGATCATTATGGTAGATGCTTCCGAGAACTTTTCTCAATACCTAGCGGCGCACTCGACCTCTGATGGCATTGTTATTCCTGCAAACTTCTCAGCCAGCTACTTGGCTGGGAACCAAATAAACGTGACAGTCTATGGCAATCCTACTTCAACCTCTAGCCAGATCGTGAGCGGGACGGTTGCTGGTATCATAAACTTTTTCAATTTGAACTATTACAAGCAGAACGCCTTGCCGATTATTGGCATTGAACCTGCGACGGTGAACGCGCAGCAAACACAGTATATTGATTTCTTGATACCGGGCTTGATTGGTTTTTCGATACTTGTGAACCCAATGTTCTCGCTAGTTAACATTTCCTCAGAATACAAGAAAACAAAACTGTTCAAACAACTTTCGCTCACACCTCTGACCAAAATGGAATGGCTCGCCTCTAAGATAATGTGGTATTTCGTCCTAACCGTAGCAAGCTTTCTGCTCATGGTTGCTGTAGGAGTCTTTGCGTTTGGCGCACACGTCACCCTCACGTTTGGACTTCTGCCCTTCCTAATTGTCGGTCCAACACTTTTCGCATCGCTAGGCATGCTCGTTGGAACAGTAACGAAGGACCCTGAAACCGCCGGCGTAATAGGCAACATAGTAACTTTCCCGATGATGTTCCTCTCAGGCACCTTCTTCCCTATCAGCATCATGCCCACATATCTTCAGAACATAGCACACGTTTTGCCACTGTTCTACGTTGTCGAGGGTTTAAACAACGTCATGGTCTATGGAAACTACACGGGAGCATTAATTGACATAGCCGTCGTCGCCATAATAGCAGTCGTCATCTTCGCGTTGGCAGTTAGATTCTTCAGGTGGAGAGAAGACTAAGCTGCTTTTTCCTTTTTCAATGTGGAAATGATGTGACATTTTATAGGCCTGATTTTGGCCGAGCTTTTAAAGGAGAGATGTGAGTCCGAGTATTCCACCCGCAACTATGATGAGTGCGGCAGCCCAGAAAGCTGCTTTCTCATATTTCTTGTAATGATATCCATTCATGACGTCATGATTTGTGACAAGCTTGCCCAGAAAATACAATGAGGGTATTAGGACTAAGGGAAAGATGAACATCATGTTAAGCATCAGTTGGATGTAACCGGCTACGGTGGCTACGAGGATGAGGGCTGGAAGACTTTCGAAGGCGTATATTGTTAGAAAAGAAGCTCTTGACTTAGGTCCGGTTGCGCGTCCTGTGGCTTCAAGAACACCCCATGCTGAACCGAGGGAAACTACTACCAGGGCGAGAAAACCCGCAAAAAGGAAACCCATTCCGATCGTAGGCACAGCAAAGCTACCAAATACGGGCAGCGCCCTCGGCAAATCGCCAATGTCAATCAGACTTTTTCCGCTGAACACGTTTAACCCCACGATGACGAGTATGACCATAAGAATTTCCGAGACTATTGCCCCAATCAAAGTTTCCAGACGCTCATTTTTGAGGTCTTTAACTTGTTTCTTTCTGCGAGAATCTGCCCCCGAGTGAAAGTACAGCATCCAAGGCATTATGACCGCGCCCACGCTTGCGGCGAGGAGATAATCGAAGGACGGGGTGCCATACGGCTGCAATGGAGAAAGCCCTGTGAAAACGAACAAGTTCAGGTTGATATGAAAGACAAATGTTGAGCCTAAGATAGCTATCAACAGCAAGAAGCTCACTGGAATGAGCACTTTCTCTGCTTGGCCATACTGTCGGCCCGCCACGATCAACGTGTGTAAAATGAACACGATTATGAGGCCCAGGATGACAGGAAACCCTATCAAACTGAAACCGATAGCGATGCCGGCGTACTGGGCAACGTACTCCAGAAAATCGCTTAGACCCATCGGGATTGCAGCCGTTATGGCTGCTCTGTTTCCAAAGTTCTTCCTTATTTGTTCTCCAAGTCCGCCGCCCGAAGCGATTCCCAAACGTCCTGCCGCATCTTGGATTATGAAAAGTGGAAATATCAGTACGAGCAGTACAAAGATCATTCGGTAACCCCAAGTGGCGCCGGCTTGAAGACCCGTTATAATGGAGGCCACGTCAACGTCGGCTATCATTACAATCCAAGCGGGTCCGAAATTCTTGAGCCAATCGCTAGCCCTTTGGTTCACGGTTTACGCCTCCTTGAAGCGAATACACTTAGGCATACCTAACTCGGTTGCGGCATATAAACATTTAGGCAAGCCTAAGTAGGTTGTTCCAAGAAAGCCTATAAAGCCGTCAAGAGTTATATGAAATTCAGTAACTCACTGTTTGTGACCGATGTTAATGGGCATCTCTGAGAGCATCGAGGAATACCTGGAGACACTCTGGGTGTCAGAGGAACGCGGGGAAAAACTGGCACACGTTACTTGGGTAGCGGACCATCTGGGAATATCTGCTCCAAGCGCGGTTGAAATGCTGAGAAAGCTGGAGAAAGAAGGCCTCGTAATTTACAAGGCAAGACGAGGAATCGAACTCACCGACAAGGGAAGAAAAATAGCTAAGAGAATTATCCGCGCTCATAGGCTGATTGAGGTATTGATGAAGGAAGCTCTCAAAACAGATATTCGAGAAGAAACCGTCTGTGGCATGGAGCACCACATGGACGAAGTGTTCATGGACGCGTTATGTACGCTGTTAAACCACCCTAGAAAATGTCCCCATGGAGATAATATCCCCAAAGGCAAATGTTGCCCATAACAGTCATTCTGTAAAAGCAGAGCCAACGTCGGCTTCACAACGTTCAACACTAGACTAGACAAGAGATCCTTGGCGCAAGGCAGCGGCTTCTATTCCCACCATTTCCATTTGAGTGCGTTGAATATAGTGTAGAGAGCTAGCAGGATTATTCCCCAGCTCAGCGCGATTCCAGCGATTATCAGCAAACCGTTTGTTGTGCTGGCGTATATGATCCATCCGCTTATTCCGCACAGACCGACTAAAAGAAGAATGAAAATCCCGATGTGAATGGCTGTTTCTCCTGCCAGATTTCCCACCTGCCAGACTGTTCTAGTGCCTATCGTCTTTTGTTGTTAAAAGACTTTCGTCAATGTTTATTTCAACGGCTCACATTGCATAGTTTGAGGCCGATGATGCATGAAGAGCCGTCTGATTTGTGACGATATTTTAGGTGCTGAGGCTTCATTGTTATTTCTTGCGGCGAGTGCGCGTCAACATCTTGCGGGGCAACTTGATTTCCAGGATCCCTTTCTTGTGTTCAATTTTCATTTTGTCCATGTTGACGGCAACTGGAACGTGGATCCACGCATGGAATCTCTGGATGACGCCCTGCCTGTGAGTTATGCCCAGTTCTTTGAGGCGGATCTTCTTCTTCATTTCTGCGGATATTTCTAGGGAAGAGGTATCGACCGCTTCGACTTTGACGGTTTTCTTGTCTGCGTAGGGCAAGTCGACTGTTACTATTACCTCAGTGGGTTTTACCGTTATTTCGCGCAGGGGTTCTATCGCGCAGGTCTTCAGGTCCCAGCACGGTTTTTCGCTTAGAGTTTCTTTGATCTGGTCGGCCCATTTTTCCATTTCCTGGAAGTATTCGTCTATCATGTCAGAGACTGAGGCTCTCTTTCTGATGGACAGTTTTCATCTCCTCCTTATGAAACGTACATTGGAATGTCGTATTCTTGGCCCTTCTTCATCTTCGACATTTCCTCTTGGGTTCGTTTCATCACGTCTCGGGCCCTCAGTCGGATTTCCTCGCCTTTCTCCAACAGTTTTGCGACGTTCACTTTCAATCCGGTTATCTTCGCCAGCTCCTTCAAGACTTCTGCCGCCGCTTCAGGGTCCGGATAGTTGTAGAAGCACTGGGCAAGCAGCGTTATTGCTGGCGTTCCAGCTTGCGCGGCGCGTTGAAGCAGGACCGCTTGGGGACCAACCATGTATCCTTCTGCGAGAATTTCCAGTCCCTTTTCCTGAGCTGTCTTCAAAGCCTCGGGAGTCGATGCGGCAGCGAAAGATTTTAGCTCCGTGACGTCTTGTCTGTCTTGGATTGGCATTCCGCTGAGTGAAATCATCATCTTGACGTTCTTGTTTTTCGCCCAGTCAATCAGCGCGTCCATTATCGGATAGATCATGTCCGTGGGTATCGGCACTTCTGAAATCGCTAAGAGAATGTCCTGACCTCCGAAGATCCTAATCGAGGAGTGTGGCAATCCTTCGTGCAGAATGATGAGCGGGGGAAGTAGATTGCTGCTCAAGTGAGCTACTTCGGTCAAGCCCAGCTCGTCGACCAAGTGCGAAGCGGCAATTACTCCTACCAGCCCAACGTCTGGAAAAGCAAAGAGCAACGTAGCTCCAGTCGGTACTTTCTTTGTCTCGACAATCTCGACTTCTTCACTCAAATTTACCACCAAAACTCTCCAGAAGAAGGATGAAGTCTAAAAAGCTTTTCGGAAACAGGTTCTGTTAACTCTTCGGCGCTTGAAAAAGTTTGTTAACCCTCGGGGCTTTTCATGGTTGTCCTTGTTTTGGGGACGTTTTAGGCGATAGAACATAACGTACTAAGGCGATACTGTTACGCTATTTGTGGTAGTTTTGTAGAGCGCACTATGACAAAGGTTACAGTCAGAAACGCTAATACAGCCTGCTTGATACTTCTAACGTGAGGGACGATGAGCGTCGATATTTCCAAGTTGCACAATGTGCTAAGAGATAGCACCCGAGCAAGGATAATTGAATTGCTCAATGAAAAAGGTTCCTTAAGCTACGTAGAACTTCAGGAACTGCTCCAAATAGGTCACACGGGCAAACTGAACTACCATCTGAAGGTGCTTGGAGACCTTCTCGTGAAAGATGAACACACAGGACGGTATAGTCTCGGGGAGAAAGGTACGCTTGCGGTGGCACTGCTGTCCAAGTTTCAAACCGTGACTTCTGTCAAGAATGGCAAAAGTCGAGTGGCAAGATTAACGTCGGTTGCGCTCACAGCGGCAGTTGTCATTTTGGTTGTGGCTCTCATCGTGGTTATCGCCCCAAAACCAGTTACTCCCACACTTCAAGTGAGTCAAGTCTCTCTAAGTCCCAGCACGATAAGCCAAAACGGATCAGCGACTCTAAGCTTCACGATTAAGAATAATGACGCAACAAACCCACATCGAGTAAGCGTGTTTTTCGACAATTTGTGGAACTTGACTGTGTATCTTGGCAACACGAGTCTGACTACAGCGTCTGGAATCTCATATGGCGATGGCTGTTCAAAAATTCAATTCTATCATATACCTCAGCAGCTTCAACCATCTCAGAGTCTAACACAAGATTTCAGAGTGACAGTTACTCTTGTAACTCCAACCACCTATTCAATACCTTTCTACTTCGCTGACGAAAACTCGACAAGATTTGTCAACGAGACCGTAACTCTAACTGTGATTAATTAGAGGAACGTCTCAAACCTCTGTTGTTGACTTGCCTTCTTAATCAGAGACATCCATTCTGCCTTATCAGTTTCGACGTTGGCTTTTTGTGCAGGAGTCTTTCCTTCAAGTGCGCTGTGTGGCCTGATGAAGTTATAGTAAATTCTTAGCCCATCCAGCATCGTCTGTGCAGTCTCCATATCATCAAATCCTCGCATGACTTTGTTTCGCTGGCGAATCGTCCCATGTTGTCTTTCCATGAAAGCGCCGAAGAGTTAACAGAAACAACAAGCTTCTGGAAGGGAATAGCTATTAATGGCATGAAGCGATGTAAATCTGGAGAAAAACATGTCTCTTGAACGTCTTGGTTCCTCGCTTTACGATGCGATCAGGAAGGTTTTCAGAGCGTCTGTTGTAGATGAGGCTACGGTTAAGGAGCTTGTGCATGATGTTCAGAAGGCTCTGCTTCAGTCGGATGTTAACGTCAAGCTCGTGCTTGAAATCTCGAAGCGCATTGAAGATAGGGCTCTGAAGGAAAAAGTTCCGCCGGGGATTTCAAGACGTGAGCACGTGATAAAAGTCGTGTATGAGGAGCTGACGCGTTTCTTGGGAGAGAAACCGGCTCTGATAAAGATGGAGCCGGGTAAGAGAAAAATAATAATGCTCGTCGGCATCCAGGGCTCCGGAAAGACGACCGCGGCTGCCAAACTCTCCAGATACTTTCAGAAGAGGGGCATGAAGCCCGCCTTGATTTGTGCTGACACTTTTCGCCCTGGTGCCTACGCTCAGCTTCAGCAACTCGCTGCCAGAATCAACGTACCCCTGTTTGGAGATCCGAAGGCGAAAGATCCCGTCAAGGTTGTTGCCGAAGGGTTGAAACAGTTCGGCGACAAGGACTTGATCATCGTCGACACTTCCGGTCGGCACAAAGAGGAGCAGGAACTCATCAAAGAGATGAAGACGCTTGAGAGAAACATCAAGCCCGACGAGGTCATGCTCGTTATCGATGGAACGATCGGCCAGCAAGCGTTTGTTCAGGCTAAAGCCTTCAACGAGGCCACGCCCATTGGGTCGATACTCGTCACTAAACTCGACGGGTCGGCGAGGGGGGGCGGCGCTCTCTCCGCGGTGGCGGGCACGGGTGCGCCCATAAAGTTCATCGGCACCGGAGAAAAAACCGAGGACGTGGAGGCTTTTGTTCCCTCGCGTTTCGTAGGCCGCCTGCTGGGAATGGGCGATCTGGAAACCCTGCTGGACAAGGTGCGTGAGGCCGAGGTAACAGTTCCGGAAAAGAAGGCCAAGGCTATCATGAGCGGCAAATTCACGCTGACAGACATGTACGAACAGTTCGAAGCAATGAAGGGAATGGGCACCTTCAAGAAACTTATGAACCTGATCCCCGGAATGTCTTACAAAATTCCCGACGAGATGATGAACACGGCCGAAGGTCGCATGGAGAAGTGGCGGACGATGATTCAATCCATGACGGTTAGTGAGAAGGAGAACCCGAAAATCTTCAACTCTTCAAGGATGAAACGCGTAGCCAGGGGTTCCGGCACGAGCGAGAAAGAAGTGAAGGAGCTTCTCAAACAGTACGTGACGATGCGACGCATGCTGAAGACGATGCGTAGGCAAAAGAAATTTCCCTTCTTCGGAAAAAATCTGCCCACAGATCTCAAGTGACAGCGCTAGACTCTCGGAAGGCGTGCTGAATGACCATTTTGCAAGAAGCCCAGAGAATGCTTGGAAAATACCCCCTCTGTGACAGTTGTCTGGGTCGCCAATTCGCCCTGTTGGGCCACGGCGTTGAGAACGAGGAGAGGGGAAGGGCGATAAAACTGGCTTTGACGCTTGAGGCTCATGCTTCGGCGCTTTCAGAAAGCAAACAGGGCGTTAAAACCCTCAAAGTCTTGGCGACAAACGGCTTTTCAAAAGTTGCAAGTGAAATACTCAACAGATTGGGAGAGCACGTTAAGGGGGAAGATTACCCGGAAACCTGCTTCTTGTGCGAGGGGAAGCTTGATGCTCGCAGTGATTTGGCGAATAAGGCACTTGCGCTTTTCAGCGAGTTCGAGTACAGCAATTTCCTCGTGGGGGTGGAACTGCCGCTTGCCGTTGGCGAACGTGAAGATGAGTTTAGGGCGGAGTTCGGAGTTAGCCAAGGTGAGAGTCTTCGAAAAGAGTTCGCGAGGACTGTCGGGAAGAGAGTTGCAGAGCGAAGCGGGAAAGAGGTGGACTTCAAAAAGCCGGATATAGTCGCGGTCATCAAGCCCTTCTCTGGTCTTGTGAGACTTCAGGTCAATCCTCTCTTCATAGCAGGAAGGTACAGAAAACTCGTCCGGAGCATTCCACAATCGAAGTGGTTCTGTTCCGAGTGCTGGGGGAAAGGATGCAAGAAGTGTAACTATACTGGGAAAATGTACCCAGAGTCGGTGCAGGAAATAGTTGAGAAGCCACTCTTGGAAGCAACGGGCGGCTCGGACGGTTCGTTTCACGCCTCAGGAAGAGAGGACATCGACGCTCGTATGCTGGGTAATGGCAGGCCTTTCGTGATTGAAATCGCGGCTCCGAAGAAGCGTTTCCTGGACCTTGGAAAGATAGAAGAAGCGGTGAACGCGAATGGTGCAAACAAGGTCGAAGTTTCCGGTCTGAGGTTTGCGAACAGGGATGTCGTCAGGAAGCTGAAGGCTGGTGAGTCTAAGCAGAAAGAGTATCGTGTGTTCATCGAATTTGAAAATAAAATCACGGCCAAGGACATGCGCTTCTTGGAGGAGAACCTTACAAACATTATGATTAAACAGAATACTCCTGTTCGTGTTTTGCACAGACGCGCCGATCTGACGCGGGAAAAGTACATATACGACGTGGGCGTTAAGAAACTGTCGCCAAAAAAGGCCGAAATGAGATTACGATGCCAAGGAGGGCTTTACGTTAAAGAGCTGGTTACTGGAGATGAGGGACGAACGGTTCCCAGTGTTTCAGAACTTCTCAAGAACAAAGCGAAGCCCATGGACCTTGATGTTTTAAACATAATTATGGAAGACTAGGAGAAGTGTAAGAATGAGAAAGTCGAAGGGTTATCGTTCAAGTGCACGCCGCCTCTTGACAAAGGGAACCAGAGAGCATGGGAAACTGAGGCTGAGCAAGCTGCTTCAACAGTATCAGCCTGGAGCAAATGTTGTCGTCAAGATAGATTCCAGCGTTCACAAAGGCATGCCCCATAGGCGTTACCACGGCAAGGTTGGCATTGTTCTCAACAAGCGGGGACGCAGTTATGTGGTAAGTGTTACCCAAGGAGATGCCATCAGAGAGATCATCGTCAGACCTGAACATTTGGAACCTTGGAAGAGTGATTAGAATGTCAGAGAAGAGCACGACCGAAAAGAAGCTGAGTCTCCCCCAGGTTAAGAGTCTGATGGATTCTATAGGTGAAGCAAACCTTGATCAGCTACAGCGCCGCACGTTCGATTACGTGTCGAAGTTTTCAAAGACCGACCCAGAGTCTGCAGAAAAAATGATTGGAAAACTAGTTGCAGATTACGGACTGGACGAGGTAGAGGCAGTGCAGGTAATCAACTGCATGCCGAAAAGCGTCGAAGAGTTAAGAGTGTTCCTGGCCGGCGGGCGAAAGATCATCGAAACGGCTAAACTGGAATCAATAGTAAACATGCTGGATGAAAATAGAAAATTGAAATAGGCAGGGCGATGCCAACTATTTTAAGCAATAAGAGACTAAATAGAGGAAATTATGACGATGATGGAGAAGCGGTACGAAGAGTACGCTCGTATCCTGGACTTTCTGCAGCACGGCCGACCAGGAGTTCACGTCTCAGGACGAGCCGGCTACCGAGCGGGAGCTCTCGTTCAGCTGCTGGGTGAAGAATTCTTCACTCTCCTGGAGGCATTGGTCAAAGAAGGCGTGATACTCAAGCCTCATGATCGTGTTTTCGTCGGCAAAGAGGCCCGCGAAGAAATAACGTACATCATCGGCCGAATAAGTTACGAAGAGTTGACGGCAGCGGCCAAGACGGAGCTTCCAACGGTTATCAACGAGGTCGTGCTGAACCGTGAAAAGTGGTTCGTCCAATTCTTCAACACCGCACGGGCTATCACGCCTAGGATGCACGCTCTGGAGCTGATTCCGGGAATTGGAAAAAAATACATGTGGCAGGTAATCAATGAGCGCGAGAAGAAACCCTTCGTGAGTTTTGAAGACTTACAGAAACGCACGGAACTGCCTAATCCGGTCAAACTGATTACGAAGAGAGTCATGGAAGAGCTGGGCGGCGACAGCAAGTATCGGTTATTCACGAGGGCACAATAGCCAATCCAAAGTTCAAGCGGGTAGAATGAGCCTCCTAGAAGAAACGAAGTCTCAGCTTCGAAGCCATCGAATCGGGCCGAACAAGAGTCTGGGCCAAAACTTCATGGTTGAATCGCAAGTTTTTCAAAAAATGGCTCATTATGCGCAAGTTGGTTGTGAAGACACGGTGCTGGAGATAGGCGCCGGGCTCGGTTTCTTGACCCGTTTCCTGAGCGAAAAATGCAAGATGGTTCTTGCAGTTGAATTCGACCCGAGGCTTGTCAGCATTTTGCGTGAACAACTTAGCAGCGCAACCAACGTGAACATAATCGAAGGCAACGTCCTGAAGGTCAACGTTCCAGCATTCAACAAAATCGTTTCAATCCCTCCGTATCAAATCTCGTCCCGTCTGCTCACTTGGCTATTCAAAAAGGACTTCGACCGCGCAGTCTTGATTTTTCAAAAGGAATTTGCGGATCGTCTCACGGCAACCGTTGGAAGCGAAGACTACGGATGGCTGACGGTTTTCACGCATTACAATGCAAAGGTTGAACTCCTAGACGAGATTCCAAAATCCATGTTCTACCCACGTCCGAAAATAGACTCAAGGATAATGTGCCTGAAGCCGAAGAAGCCAAAGGTCGCCCTGACAGGCGATGCATCCTTTCAACGCCTTCTCCAAGTTCTTTTCACGCGCCGCAATAGAACAATTAGAAATGCGGCTGTGACATACCTGAAACACAAACGCGGTATAACAAAACAGGACGTAGCCAAAATTGCTGATTCACTACCTCTAGGAGACAAGCGCGTGCGAGAACTTGCGCCAGAAGATTTCGGAGCAATTGCCAATGCGATTCTCAAGTAGGGTGGTCTTCGCTGATCATGTTTTCGACATCTCGGAAAATGTCTATGAACCAGCGGAAGACTCTTTTCTCTTCGCTGAAAACCTCAACGTCAGACGTGGCTGCAAGGTCCTTGACATGGGAACTGGCTGCGGCATTTTGGCCGTGATCGCGGCGAAAAAGGCAGGCCAGGTTGTGGCGACAGATGTAAATCCCTATGCTGTCAAATGTGCAAAAAACAACGCGGAGATTAACAGTGTTGGCGACCGCATTTTTCTGGTCCAAGGAGATCTGTTTGCGCCACTTAGAATCATAAAGGAATTCGATCTTATCGTGTTCAACGCTCCCTACCTTCCCTCGCAAAAGAATGAAAAGGACTCTTGGATAGGGTGGGCTTGGGCTGGCGGCTCTTCTGGAAGAAACGTGATTGACAGGTTCATCTGTGAGGCTCCAAAACATCTTAGGTCCAACGGAGAAATCTTGTTGATGCAATCAACGCTCTCTGACGTGAAGCAGACCCTTCGCAACCTCGAGTATAGCGGGCTGGAGGCAAACGTTATTGCAAAGCAGGATCTTCCATTCTTTGAGTCAATAGCCCTCATCAGAGGAGTGACCAGATAGTAGCCTGTGTGCTCCTGAAGCCGTGGCGACGATAGTAACCGTAGCACTCGATGTTGGTATACGCCCCAAGGTCAATCCATCGTTCGACGTTGCCGCCGCTTAATCGCTTGACTTGGCGTTTGCATTACTGTTCACGTCGATAACCTTTGATTAACTGAAGACTGCAAAGTGGATAACAACCAAGAGACGCAAAAAACAGGTTAGAAAGACTTAAATTTGAAACAAGGTGAAAAGACCGTCTATCTCTGAAGATTAAAGGGTTGAAGAGAAATGAGCGAAAAACTGGCAAATCCTGCATCGCTTGGACTGATCGCTTTCGGACTGACAACAGTTCTGCTGAATATTAGTAACGCTGGTTACTTCGGCATAAACAGTATGATCGTGGCAATTGGTTTGGCATACGGTGGGCTCGCACAGATCATAGTGGGCGCAATGGAGTTCAAGAGAGGCAACACGTTTGGCTTGGTCGCATTCTCATCCTATGGTTTCTTCTGGTGGTCTTTCGTCGGTTTGTTAGTGTTGCCCCATCTGACAGGGATTGGTTCCGCTCTCATTGAACCTCAATCAGTCGCAGCGTATCTGTTCATGTGGGGAGTGTTCACCTTCCTCATGTTCTTTGGAACTCTGAAAACAAACCGGGTGTTACAATTTGTGTTCATGAGCTTGGCGATACTCTTCTTCCTCTTGACCGCATATTGGCAGAGCGGGGCTACGAATGCAGACTTCATCAAGATAACGGGCTATGAAGGAATAATCTGCGGGATGAGTGCGGCTTATCTCGGCTTGGCTGAAGTGATAAACGAAGCTAACGGGAAAACCATCCTCCCAATATGGCCAATCACAAAATAGAAGCCCTCACTCCTTTTTTGTTTTCCACCTAAAAACGTTTATATTTTTGAAAGGACGTTTGTCCACAAACTTACGGATGGATAGAAAATGTCAGAATCAAGTTTACCTTTCAATGACAGAGTGGTTCCAGCAAACGTGATTCCATCGAACAGGTTGAAAGAAGAATGGGAGAAATCGATAAAGAACCCGCAGGAGTTTTGGGCTGAAAAGGCAAAGGCAATAGATTGGTTCAAGACTTGGGACAAGGTTCTTGACGATTCCAACAGACCCTTCTACAAGTGGTTTTCGGGCGGCCTTCTGAACATATGTTATAACGCGCTTGACAGGCACCTGAACACGCCCAAAAAGAACATGCTGGCCTATATTTGGGAAGGAGAAAACGGAGAAGTCCGAACCTACACGTTCTATCAACTTTACCGCGAGGTAAACAAACTCGCAAAAATCATGAAAGACCTGGGGCTCAATAAGGGTGACAGAGTTGCCGTTTATCTTCCCATGATTCCGGAGCTTCCAATCACCCTGCTTGCGTGTTCACGAATAGGCGCAGTTCACACGGTGGTCTTCTCCGGCTTCAGCGCAGAGGCTCTCGCGGACAGGATAAACGATTCTGGAGCGAAGTTGGTCGTGACCGCCGACGGTGCCTACCGACGTGGAAAAACTGTGATGCTGAAAGACACTGCTGACCGCGCTTTGCAGAGCACACCGAACGTTGAGAAAGTAATAATAGTCAAGAGAACTGGGCAGGAAGTTTCGATGAAAGAAGGGCGCGACGTCTGGTATTCTGAAGCGATGGACAAAGTGGAACCAAATATCTACGTTGCCCCTGAACAAATGGAATCGACGGAACCCCTTTTCATACTCTACACTTCTGGAACAACAGGCAAACCAAAGGGAATCCAGCACGGTACGGGCGGCTACCTAGTCTGGGCTTACTGGACGCTCAAGTGGGGTTTCAACCCGGACGAAAGGGACATATGGTGGTGCACCGCCGACGTAGGCTGGATCACTGGTCACACCTACAACGTTTATGCTCCCTTAGCTTTGGGAGTGACATCATTGATTTTTGAGGGCACGCCCGATTATCCTGCTCAGGATCGCTGGTGGAGTATGATCGAAAGACATGGAGTGACAATACTATACACCACGCCGACGGCGATCAGAATGTTCATGAAGTTCGGCGAACAATGGATAACAAAACATGATCTGAGCTCGCTCAGGCTCTTAGGAACAGTCGGTGAACCCATAAACCCTGAGGCTTGGCGATGGTACTACCGCGTCATGGGCAAGGAGAAACTTCCAATCATAGACACCTGGTGGCAGACTGAAACTGGAGGTTTCATGATAGCTCCATTGTCAGGTCTGGAACTCGTGCCGCTGAAACCAGGATCAGCGACGAAACCCCTGCCGAGCATTGACGCAGAAGTCTACGATGAAAAAGGAAATCCCACGCCGACGGGAACCAAGGGTTTCCTAGTTGTTAAAACTCCGTGGCCTGGGATGCTGGAAACAATATGGAAAGACCCTGACAGGTATCAGCAAACATACTTCGGAAGATGGCCAAACATCTACTACACCGGAGACTATGCAGTAAAGGATCCTGACGGCTACTTCTGGCTACTCGGAAGAGCAGACGAAGTGTTGAAAGTGGCCGGACACAGAATAGGCACGGTGGAGCTTGAAAGCGCGCTAGTATCGCACCCAGCCGTTTCAGAAGCGGCGGTCATGGGTAAAGAAGATGCACTCAAAGGCGAGGTTCCTGTCGCCTTCGTCACCCTGAGAAGCGGGTTCTCACCCTCGGATGAGCTGCGCGCAGATCTCGTGAAACACATAAGAAACACAATAGGCCCAATCGCAACGCCAGACGCAATCGTAATCGTAAGCAGACTTCCCAAAACACGCAGCGGAAAAATAATGAGAAGACTCTTGAAAGCAGTGCTAGCCGGCCAAGCCCTAGGCGACGTCTCAACACTAGAAGACGAGGCTTCAATCGACGAGATCAAAGCAACCTACGACGAAATGCAAAAACAGCTCGAAAAGAAGTAGAATCAACCCCACTTCTTCTTCATTCGGCGCGATGCCCGTGCAGCTTTTCAAAATAGGGGCGAAGTCAGTCCGTCGATCGCACTTATTGTAAGGCCCTAGGGGTAGAATCTTCTGGTTGTCCTTGGGAAGGGTATGGCGTCTATGATATTGTCCAGGTCAAGCATCCATGTTAACAGTCTCTCAAGTCCCATTCCGAACCCGACGTGCGGGACGGTTCCATATCGCCGCAAATCGATGTACCAGTCATAGTCTTCTTCTTTCAACCCGAGTTCGTTCAGTCTCGCAACGAGCCTTTCTTTATCGTCTTCTCTCGCGCCGCCCGTGGAGATTTCGCCTATTCTTGGAACGAGCATGTCGGTTGACATGGCCAGGTCCGGTTTGTCCCTGTGAATCTTGCAGTAGAAGGCCTTGATCTGTTTGGGATAATCGTATATGAAGAAGGGTTTGCCGAAGTCGTCCGCGAGGGCTTTCTCTTCTTCGTACCCGAGATCGTCCCCCCATTTTGTCGCGAAATTCTTTGTGTTCAACCTGTCGATTGCTTCCGTATAGGTTATCTTCGGGAACGGTGTTTTTACCGAGGCGAGTTTTGAAAGGTCCGCGCCTAATTCTTGAAACTCTGGTTTGCAGGTCTCAACGGCTCGCTGGCAGATGTGGGCCACGAGCTCCTCTTCGAGCCGTGTCAAGTCGTTCATGTCTGCGAACGCCTGTTCGGCTTCGATGTGCCAATACTCGGTCAGGTGTCTGATGGTTCGGCTCTTCTCCGCCCTGAAGGAAGGAGCTATGCAGTACACTTTTTCCAGAGAATAGATCAAGATTTCAAGGTAGAGCTGGGCGCTTTGGGTCATGTACATGTTCTGGTCGAAATACTTCAAGCTGAACAGCGTTGAGCCTCCCTCGCAAGCACTCGTTATGAACATTGGCGGAGAGACTTCCGTGAAATTCTGACTCTCAAAGAATTCACGAGTGAACCTTTGCACTCGACTCCGAACTTTCATCACCAGGTTCATCTTGCGGCTTCGAAGCCACAGATGGCGCACGTCACGCAGAAACTCTTCGCTCTTGTCCTTCGTTATAGGAAAGAGATCGGCCAAGCCTATTATCGACATTTTCTCCGTAACGATCTCATACCCGCCTGGAGCACGCGTATCCTTCCTCACGGTTCCATCTAGCGTCAGAGAAGATTCAATCGTGATTTTCTCCGCATCTGCCCAAGCTGGGCTTTCCTTCTTCACTGGGCATTGGACAATTCCAGTCGAGTCTCGTATGAGCAGAAATATATTCTGTTTCCCCTCCCTCTTTCGGTAGATCCAACCTCGTATCGAGACTTTCTGGTCCTCAAATCCTCCAGCCAGAACCTGTTGAATCGGAACGAAGCTCATACGTGCCAACCTTCTCTTCCAATACTGCTTGCAGACCTAAAAATCTATCCTGAACTTCAAACTCCTTTAGCACGCGCAGATTCTTGATATGGCTCTTTAAGGTAATAGCACGGGTAGACTAAATTTGGAGTTGATGTGATGGCGCTTGTGGGTTCAGAGCGTGGTCTCAAAGGAATCCCGAATGAAACCATGAGACTGCTTTTTGAGAGGTCGAGTTGCCGAAGTTTCTTGGATAAGAAGATTCCAGAAAATGTTCTGAGTCTTGTTCTTGAGGCGGGGACTCACGCTCCGACAGCGGGAAACCTGCAGCCCTATTCCATCATAAGAATAGAGAACGAAGAAATGAAGCAGAAACTGGCTGAAATGTGTGAACAGAGTTCCATAGGCAAGTCTCCAGTGCTCCTGCTGTTCTGCCTCGACTTGCACCGCAACGAGAGATGGGCAAAACTGGAGACTGCTCCCTACACTGCAACCAGTTCCTTCCGCCACTTCTGGGTGTCATTCCAAGACACTATCATATGCGCGCAGAACATCTGCACGGCTGCAGACTCGATGGGGCTGGGCTCGGTATACATCGGCACGGTAATCGACAAACCTTCTGAAATTCAGGCGATGTTCAAGCTGCCGAAAGGAGTGTTTCCAGTCGTCCTCGTCTGCATGGGATACCCAACGAAGAGAATGAAACCGCGAAACAAACTAGGAGCCAAAGTTGTCGTCCATCCGGAATGCTACCGGGAAATAAAAGACCAGGAAATCATAGAAGCCTACGACCAGAAGTACAGCGACGAGAAGCATCAAAGTGCGAAACTCGGCATTTCCGAAGAAAGATTGAAGACAATAATGAAAGTGTGCCGCACAGTCAACGGAGAAAAGTTCGCTAAGAAATGCGCCGACCGAATCAAGGCCAATGGATACATAAACATAGCACAACACTATTTCGGACTCCATTACCGCGCTGATGAAATGCCCAAAGGAAATGATGACTACCTCAGACTGATGGAAAAATCCGGCTTCAAATGGTTCAAGAAATACCAAGCTCCATTCTCAGTTAAAAGAACACAAAGAGAATGAAACAACCGTCGGTTCCGTCCGATTGCAGTCTCAACCATTGCAAGAAAGAAGAGGCATTGGACCGGTTGAGATATCCAAGGAGTTGTAGATAGCTCTGTTTGTCTTTGTCATATAGCGACAGTCTCTCCAATCATTTCTAACGTTAATGCAGCAAATCCGAACTGCAGATCGTAAGGGTCATTGCTCAATCCGAAGGCTATGAAACCCAGATTTGAATACAAGACTATGATGCCTCTCCAGAGCAGGCGGTTGCGAGAATCCCAACACAGGAATACTGCTACGAGAAGATCCTCAATCTCCTCACGATTGTCAAAAACCATATAGAAGGCGTACGGTAATATTACAGAAACCATTTAGGTGCAGGAGTGCTTTGGGACTTATTTATTGAACATTTATGGTCACAGCGTACACTTCTCCGAGTCCCTGCATCTCATTGATGCCCGCGGCACGCGTGCTTGCTGGAACCTCGTCGCCTTGAAGGATTGGCAAGAAACTGATGTGGATTGTGTAAGTTCCGGCTGGGACGGTGCTTGCCGTGTTTATCGTGTATTGGAACGTGGTTTCTCCCAAAGTGGTGGGTATCAGTGGAACCGTACTGAGCGGCAAAGCAGTGGCATTATCTAATGCCACTTGATTTATTTGTGGCACGTCGTAAAGGTTGCCGTACATGTTTAGCGAAACTGACAATCCCGCTGGCAATGCAGTGGCGGACTGATTGAACCCTCCACCCGCGTAATCGTATATTAGCAATGGATCAGCTTCGGTAACATTCACTTGTATGGTTCCCTTCCCTGCTGAACCTGAAGCAACCGTCAACTCTGAAGCATTGCCCCCGCTAAACTGAAAAGATATTGGACCCACGTATGTTATGTCGTTGGGTGCAGTAGGCTTCAGCTTTGTGCCCGTGAAACCTAGGTTGTAACATAGTACACCGAGAATCAGGGCCAGAAGAACGGCTGCAACGCCGTAGGTTCGAGTTTTCCTCTTGATTTCTTTTTGCATCTTGAATTACCACTATTACGTATTGTCTTCATCGGATTTTATCCTACGCTTTGGTACATCGTGTTCCAGAAGTTAGTACGGTTTCAGGGACCATATGCGGAAGGCTTCAAACCAGAAGATTGCCGTGACGATGGCTCCGAAAGTGAGGATGAACAGGTTTTCGCGCGTGAACCCCTGCATCAACACGAATATGTAGAAAAGATAGAAGCTGGTGGAGAAGATAGCGTAGAAGAAGTACCTCGGAAACAGGAGCCTGCCCAGCTTGACAAAATGTCGAAGCACTCCAATCTTTACTTCGCTGGTTAAAGAGTAGGTGCCACCGACCTCCTCCTTCTTGACCAGTCCCAGCTGTCGAAGCTGCTCAAGATGATGCTGCGCCACGCTCGGGCTGCTGAAACGCAGAGTTTTCTGAACTTCGCGAACGCTCATAGGCCGACCATTCTTAAGAAGAAGCCAATAAACATTCCAATCCTTGCCGCGAAGTGCATACTCAAAAACCGCTTCATCTTCAGTGCTCAATTACAGCATGCCTCTCCATAGATACAAGTCAGAGTCACTTATAATTCCAGTTATTAGAACGGTAGATGTAATATGCACCGTTCTGGCCATCGCCTAGGCGTTTTAGAGTGACAATAGAACAACATTTTGAAAAGACTTTGAGCGTCAACTTTTCACTTTACAGCGCCCGCGATGAATGCCAAGAGTCCGATGACGAACCACAGGAGCACGTTCTTCTTAATTTTTCTAGCGTTTTCCCTCGAATAGTCCTTGAGGAGCAAGAAGGATGAGGCGCCAAGCCCAACATCGGTCACGAGCACGAGAGGAATGAACCAGAAGGATACGAGTCCAAGAAGCCAAGGTATCGGACTCAACAGAACCGCCGAGACATAGAATGAGGCGGCTGCTATTGCGGCGCCTCTTTCGCCGTAGCGCACAGCCAGGGTCTTAACGTTCGCAGCCATGTCTCCCTTCACATCCACAATCCCCTTAGTTACTTCTCTTCCAGTGTTCGAAAGAAAAGCCATGGAGGCAAAGAGCAGAACATTCAACCTCACGGCAGCCACTATCGCTAAGCTTCCGTAAATGAACGGTATCGCCACGCATAAGCTGACCAGAAAGTTGCCCGGTAAGCCGCTTCTCTTTCCAAAAGTGGTGTAAGTTGCCAAAGCCATCCAAGCGATTACAGCGGTGACGAGACAGTAAGGGTTTGTCAAGAGGGCAAAGACAAAGCCCAAGATTGAAAGAATCGCCGCGAATATTAGAGCATTCTTGGGTTTGATGAGACCGCTGGGGATGGGACGTTTCGGTTCGTTTATGGCGTCAATCTGCCGGTCGTAGTAATCGTTTATGACCATTGAAGCAGCGGTCAGCGTGAAACCGGTGACGAAACCGTAGACAAGGTTTGGCCAAGAACTGGTGCTTATGCTTGGGTTGGCGAGTGCTGCGCCGACGATCACGGCGATGCCCATCATCAGGCAGTTCACAGGACGGGTCAGGCGCCCGAAGCCGCCGATTTTGCTCATCATCGTTTAGACCTTGCCTCGATTCTATGGATTTTCAGCAGGAGCTAGTTATAAGATTTCTCGGATGAATTCGAAAGTTTAATACGTTTTCACGCCAAATAATCCATTAAAGCTCGTTGGTGACGAAATCTTGAGCAACAATTACTCGTTAGACAGGTTGAGGGTGATAATCCCAGTTGGGGGAAAGGCCACTCGTCTCCTGCCACTCACAGCCGAGACCAGCAAGGCGTGTCTGCGACTGCTGAACAGGCCGATGATAGATTTTTCGTTGCTGCCTCTTGCCCGTCAGGGCATCAAGAACTTCATTTTCGGTGTCAAAGGCTACACTAACTACCGGGATTTGCATGATTATTTTGAATCAGGCTACGGGTTTTCCGCCAGATATGACATAAAGCCGCGCGTTCACATCAAGTATCAGCCTAACGTGGACGATTTCGGAAGCGCAAGCTCCGCAATGATAAACATGGACTACTACGACGTCAAGGATCCGGTTTTCGCAGTGCAGGGCGACAACATTTTCGACGTCGACGTGAACAAACTCGTAAAGTTCCACGAAAAAAAAGGCGCTGTCATGACGATTGCGCTGAGAAGGGTTGAGAACGTCGAAGGCTACGGAATAGCTGACATAAACAAGGAAATGAGGATTTCAAGGTTTGTTGAAAAGCCCACGCCGAAGGAAGCGCCTTCGGATCTTGCCAACACGGGTCTGTACATGTTCTCTCCCGAGATAAGGAAGATATTCAAAGAAAAAGGAGTCGCGCAAATAATCAAAGAGCGACACCGCCTCGACTTTGGCTTCGACTTCATCCCCTACTTGATTAGCACCGGCAGACCTGTCTACGGTTTCACCTTGGAGGGAAGCTGGTACGACGTGGGAACACCTCGACGCTACTTGGAAGCAATGCACGACATGCTCGACGGACGCTTCTCATCCCTGACCGACTTCGGAGGAAGAATAGACGAGAAAAAACGGATATGGGTCCAGGGAGAAAGCACGGAGTCAATGAAGAGAAGAAAGGAAATCCTCAGAAAAATCAACCTGAAGAAAATAGAGATTGAAGGCTCCGTCCTCATCGGAAGACACTGCAAGATAGCCGACGGAGTGAAAATAGTCGACTCTTGCATAGACAACTACACACAAATCGGCGAGAACGTCGAAATAAACAACTCCGCGGTCATGGACAGGGTCATAATCGGCGAAAACGCCGAGGTCAAAGAAAGCATCGTTGGACGACATGTCACCGTCCAGTCAACCGCCAAAAAACCCACCAAAATAAACTCTACCACAGTCATCGCCGACGACGTAATAATATCCGAGGGCTGCGTACTAGAGGGAACCAAAATCTATCCACACCAATACGTCAGAGGACAGTTCACAAACCAAACACTCATGCCAGGCTAAACCCAACCCATGTGCCAGGTCAACCCCGACGCACAATCCAACGCCCACATCTGCCTTTCCCAAACAGAATAGACCTTCTTGAAATCGGAGATAGAACATGCCTCTCAACTTGAACGAAATCAGAACGAGAACCGTTTCAGCAAACGATTACATCAACAATCTGGAAGAGCCCTTCAAGGAAAAATTCCTGACAAGGAAACAAACGTACCAGCTTAACCCAGAAGCCATCAACCAACTCAAAGCGTTTGCAGGCAAATACGTCATCATCGCCTTTTCAGCAACATGGTGCAAAGACTGCGCACTAAACATTCCTGTTCTAGCCATGATAAACGAAACAGCAGCAGTGGAGGTCAGAGTCTTCGGTGGGCTAAAGAAAGATCCGCTGGATCAAGTGCACAAATGGCGAATCCCGCCTTCCCCGCAAGAAGTGGAAACACTGAACGTTGAGAAGATCCCACTCATCATAGTCGCCGATGCAGAGGGGAACGAAATAGGCAGAATAATAGAAAACCCCTCGCACCAACCCACTCTGGAACAAGAAATCAGCGAAATCATCAGGTCCAAACAATAGCCCTGTTCTGCAACTCTGCGCTTCTCTGATGCTGTCGTGTGTTCAGGCTTTGAACCATTTGAATATCAGATACTCTACCTTGCCCTTTTCACTGCCAGGCACAGCTATTATGAATCTCTTTCTGACAGTGGTTGCGAGTCTTCCGGCCTTGACAATTTCTGTGGCCGTCATCTCGGAGTCGGCCTGCTTCACTGAGACCATGTATGGCGCGTGTTCCACCCCTGGTCCATGCTTGTACACTGCGAAGTCGCACCCAAATTTTATTCCCGGTGTCACAACGAGGCCATTGTCGCGGAGGTCCTTGTAAACAGTATATTTTTCTTCGAATTCGCTGTACAGCTGCTTGGCCATTTGACGGAGTTTTTTCAGGCTTACCTTCTTTTTGGCGGTGCCTTCGTATACTGTTATGTTTCCTTTTTCTGTGAGGTACAGGCCCTCCATCAGATCTAGAATGAGAGGCACGTTGAACTCTGGGATTTTAGGTTTGGCGATTCCGAGGGGTTTTCCGTAGAAGCCTTTCTTGTAGAGTTCTGAGCCTTCTTCCGGTTTCCAAACTACTAGGAAATTTTCGATTAGCTCCACGCCGATTTTCTTGGGCACCTTTTTTCTCGTCCTTTACATCATAAAAGAGAGAATTCGAGCGGCGTCGGAAGCATCTTCTGCTTTGTCCGCTGAGTCCTCGAGTAGCTGCAGAACATCTCTCATCAGGATCAATGCTGGAAACTCCACTTTGCTGCCGAGCAGTTTAATCTCGAGGTCTCTGTACAGCAGGTCGACGTTCTGTTCGGCTAACTCCACGTCTCTGGCCTTTTCCATCGTCTTTGTCGAGCCGTAGTTGAGGGCCATAACCATCTCTCTGAGCTTGAGCACCGTCTCGAAAACAGCCTCTGAAAGCCCTAGCAAATCCTTCTTTATGTCCATCGGCACGTTCCAGTTGTGCTGCATTATCTCGACAAGTCGGAAAGCTATGCCTTCAGAAAAATCTGCGATTTCGCTGGTCAAATTCGTGAACCTTAGGAAATCCTCTCTGCTGAGCAGGATTGCGCCTATCTCGGCGAGTTCCTGCGAAACTAATCGTCTCGCCTTGTCCACTTCAGCTTCGCCGCCTGTGACTTCGTTAAAAAGCTGTGTCGCCTTCTCCTTGTCGTTCTTCATGAAGTAATCTATCATTTGAGGAACTTTTCTAGTCAGATCCAAGACCTTCCGTACGTGGTCTTGGCAAACGTTCAACGCTCTGCGCTTTACGCGTTCCTCAGTTTCTGCTGGAAGCACCAAAGATTTTCCCGCCCGCAAAAAGGGCTGTCTTTACCTGCCCTTACATATGACTAATCGTTAAAAAAGGTAACGAAAGCCGCGCGTTCAAATTGGCGTGCCTAACCCTTCAAAGTTGATTTTGAAACGGAAATATTTCCGCAGGAGTTCGGGCAACTCCGCGATTCTGCTTCGCACCTGCCTCCAACTGTCTCGATCTCGGATCGTGATGGTACCATCTTTGAGGGTTTCGTAATCAACCGTGATGCCTAGGGGAACGCCGGCCTCGTCTGCGCGGGCGTACCGTCTGCCAATAGAGCCTGCATCGTCATACTCGGCGATGAAACCCTCTTTGAGCAGCATTTTGTGCAGTTCTAAAGACTTTTCGGGCAGTCCGTCCTTGCTCATGAGAGGATATACTCCGACTTGCAAGGGGGCAATGTCTCTCGGAAAACTCAGCAGGGCTCTGTCCTCCTTGGTTTGATATGCGTATTCAAAGGCCACGTAGAAGAGTCGGTCGGAGCCGAAGGTCGGTTCAATGACGAACGGTATGAAACGTCTTCCCCGTTCAAGCGTTTTCTCACGTTTAATGTCCACGTGCTCCCGCAAAATTCTGTGTTCGCCAAGTGCAAAGTAGCCGTCCCTCTTCAAGGCCTCTTCCAACTCTTTTGCATCCGTCTTGGAAAGCATTTCAGCGACTTTTCCGGCTTCCTTCTTGAATGCGGGCCCCAGCTTGGCCATGACAGGCTTAATGACTGTCTGTTCTCTCTCGATGGGCTTTTCATACTCCTTGAAGACGTACATGTCCTGGCCGCTGAATTCAGCGTGCCGTTTCAAGTCGTAGTCTGTTCGACAGGCGCAGGCGTTCACTTCGAGCCAGCACCATCTTTCAACGAAAACCTCTTGATCGAATGTCTCGGAAGAATAGTGAGCTCTCTCCCACGGATGTTTTTCGATGAAACGCTGTTTTTCAGCAGGCACTCCTAGGGCGACCAGCAGCTTCTTCTGCAGTGCCATGAAAACCGCTTGCCACTCGGCTTTGATGTACTTCTTTTCCAGCGCTTCTTTCACGCTCACCTCTGTGATTTGTTCCGAGCCTTCTAGTCTGTCCTTCGCCAGGAGAAGCCGTAACGATTCATTTTCTACGTCTTTAAGCATGTGGCAGTCTGGCTCTTCAGGATCGTAGAAGAATTCCAGGTCGGCGATAGTGAATTCTCTCAACCGAACCAAGCCTTGACGCGGCGAAATCTCATTCCTCAGGGCTCGGCCTATCTGCATCGCGCCGAAGGGAAGCGTTTCACGTGCAATTTCAAAAAGCCGCTTGAACTCTACAAAAATGCCCTGCGCGGCTTCAGGCCTCCCGTAGCCCACAGCGTCCGAATAGGGACCTATGCTCGTCTTAAACATGGTCAGAAACAATCTGGGCTCGTTGAAGACTCCGTCACATTCTGGACAGCGAATCTTCCGCTTTTCAATAGTCTCCTTCAGCTCGGCCAGGCTCATCTTTTCAGCTTCTGACTCGCTTATCTTTGCAACGTCACGAAGCAGATGATCGGCACGAAACCACTTCTTGCACTTCGAACACTCAACCATGGGCTCCTTGAAATGGTCAATGTGACCTGAAGCCTCGAAAACCTTTTCAGGAGTGATAACGGGCGACTCGATCTCCATGATTCCGAGTTCATAAACGAAGAGCTCTCTGAGCTTTCTCTCAATGTTCTGCTTCACCCTCGCGCCCAAATAGCCGTAGGTCGCAAAGCCGCTTGCGCCGCCATAGATTTCGTAGGATTGCCAAAAAAAACCTCTCCTACGTGCCAACTCGTTTACGGCCGTGAACTTGTCAACCGTCTTCGTTTCATCCGCCATTTTGTTCAGCCTCTTCTAGACTAAACATTTCAGAGACTTTAAGCTTACTAGAACGAAGCACAGGCTCCCGAAGAGCTTCCACGTTTGAGTCTTGATCGCTTTCAATACGCGTTGGGGGCAGCGCAGCATTTTTTAAGCCACGTGCCGATTAAGAACTGCAAAACAAGGTGTCACCCTTGCCAAAGATTAAAGTTGCACTCGTCGGTGTTGGAAACTGTGCTTCAGCACTAGTCCAGGGCTTGCAGTACTATGGTTCCAGTAGCGTTGAACGGATCGGCCTGCGGAACCCCGTGCTCGGAGGTTTTAGTCCGAAGGATATAGAAATCGTCGCGGCGTTCGACATAGACGGCCGGAAGGTGGGTAAAGACCTGTCTGAAGCCATCTTTGCAGAACCCAACAACGTGTCAAAACTGGACGACGTGCCCTCATACGGCGTGCTCGTGCACAAGGGTCCTGTCCTCGACGGATTAGGCGAGTATACCAAGCATCTCGTTCATATAAGCCCTCATCCAGAGGCAAACGTTGCAAAGGTTTTGAAGGAAAGCAAAGCGGAGATCATGGTTGACCTGCTTCCCAGCGGAGCTGTGAAAGCTTCGCAATGGTACGCTCAGCAAGCCTTGACTGCGGGCTGTGCCTTCGTAAACGCGACGCCGAGTTTCATCGCCAGCGACGCTGCATGGGCCAAGAAGTTCGAGGCGGCTGGTTTGCCGGTTGTGGGGGACGATCTGGTTGATCAGGTTGGCTCGACCACGTTGCACAAGACCTTATTGCAGCTCTTGTCCATGAACGGCGTTCATATTACGGAAACTTACCAGCTTGACGTTGGTGGAGGCACAGAGTCCCTGGACACCTTGGATCGGACGAGAGACGTCAAACGCTCTGTAAAGACTCAATCCGTTGAAGCCTCGCTGCCTTATCCGGCTGCCGTAGTTGCCGGTTCCACTGACTACGTGGATTTCTTGAAGAACAGGCGTGACAGTTACTTCTGGATCAGGGGCGTGCACTTCTGCAACGTGCCGGTTCAGATAGATCTGAAGCTTTCAACCGTTGACGCGCCGAACGCCGGCTCTGTTCTGCTCGACGTTGTTCGAGCTGTTAAAATGGCCTTGGAAAGAAAGCTGAAGGGGGCTCTCATGCCCGTGTGCGCTTATTGCTTCAAACATCCGCCTCAGCAGACAACGCTTGAGATGGCTGAAAGAATGTTCACGCAATTTGTGGCTGGGAAACAGTGAAAGGGTTCGCTATTTCAGGGCAAGCCTTTGCAGTTCGCGCAAGACTTTTTCTTTCACGCCGGTCTGTTCTAGCTTTTGTTTCAGCAGCGTTATCGTCTTCACGGGCGTAGGGTCTATGCCGCGCAGGACGGCCAAGTAAACGCTCGTGAAATCTCCCGCGCAAATGACGGATGCCATCTTTGCTAGACGGCTCTCTCCTCGGCTGTGAACTTCGAACAGCTTCTTTATCTGTCTGCTCATCAATTCTTTTGTTACCTCGATTCTCTGGCGTATTTCAGGCGGTTCTTCACTGTCGCGAACAAAAATTGCGGAAAAACACTTCTTGAATTGTTCTGCTTCTTCCCACCCAACGATCTCGTTGTGGCAGAGTTCGGGAAAGAATTCCCATTTTGCAGGGTTCTTGCTGTTCTCGTTAAACTGAGTCTTCAGCCGCTGCGCAACTGTTCGATAAGACCCGAAGCCGTAAACGGCCGGAACGGTGCCATTCACGTTAACCGCCAGCTGCTTCGAGAAGTTGCGTTCCGACGGTACTCTAGGAGAATTGTCCGCGCTGACCTGCTCCAACACTCTGATGGTTTCCGACATCTCATCATTAAAGCCGGAAATCAAGCCGATTTTTTCAATCGTAGCAATCAAGGGCAGGAAAAGGTACGGAAGAGTGGCGCGAGGCGCCATTCCTGAGGGCACGAGCAAATGGGAAAAACCCAGTTTTTCAGAGAACTCGTGCAGCTTTCCACCAGAACTCAAGCAGACAATCATGCACTTTCTCTTGATGGCGTCGCGGAAGACGCTGAGGGTTTCCTCTGTTTCCCCAGAGTAACTGACGACGAGCACTAGCGTGTGCTTGCTAGCGTACGCAGGCAGTGAGTATTCCTTACACACTTCTAGGGGAACAGCGATTCGATCTCTTGTCCAGTCTTTCAGCAGCTCGCCGCCTATGCCCGAACCGCCCATGCCCGCAACGACTATAGCGTCGGGTTTCGGGTAATCGACCAAAAGGGTTTTGGCCAATTTTGCGGCCCGCGCATAATGCAGGGGAGCTTCAACACAGAAGGAAAGCATATCGCTCTTGTCGATTCTTCTGATACCCTCCGAATCACCTAAAGTTTCCAGCTTTGTCATCTATTTCGTTCTCCAACCCCTGTTTTGAAAACAATGTGACGCTTTGAGTTTTTAAACAAATTGCCCAATAATAGTCTTCACCAAGAGCATGAGGGAAACCGCGTTGGCCAAAAAAAGACTTTCGATAGCAATTCCGGCCTCCGTTGTGTCTGACACGCCGCACTTGCGTGAAAAAACTGCCAAAATAGGCCTAATAGGCAGAGCGGCTGCGATCTTCAGAGTTGACGAAATCATAATCTTTCCGGACGCTCCAGGCAGCAGTCAGAATACTGAGGCAAATTTGGTTTCGACGTTGCTGAGCTATCTGGAGACCCCGCAGTACCTTCGGAAGAGATTGTTCAAACTGAGCCCAGATCTGCAGTACGCAGGCATACTGCCGCCCCTTCGAACACCGCACCATCCACTCAACCGTCAGATTAAGGAGCTTCGGGTCGGCGAATTCCGTGAGGCCGTCACATTGCCGGGAACAGAGAAGCAGACTCTCGTGGACATCGGTGTAGAACAACCAGCTTTAATTCGAGACAAGGATCTAGCCGTCGGCAAACGAGTCACTGTCAAAGTTGTAAAATGGGATGGGAAGGTTGTCGAGGTTGAGCTGGCGGATCGGGATGAAGCACCCTTCTATTGGGGCTATGCTGTCATTGTGGAAAGCCATCCATTCAGCAACATTCTGAGGAAGAGGGGTTTCGATCTGGCAGTTGCCACTTCTAGGTACGGCTCACCTTTTGCCAATATAGCTGGAGAATTCGTTGAGCGATGGAAAGCTGCAAACAATGTTCTCGTAGCTTTCGGGGCTCCCAGCCAGGGTTTGGGCGACATAGTCAAGCGTGAGGGTCGCAGATTGAGCGAACTCGTGGACTTTGTGGTCAACACGGTTCCAATGCAGGGAACAGAGACCGTACGATCCGAAGAAGCACTTTTCGCTTCTTTGGCCATCTTCAACATTGTCCTCGAGTTAAAAAAATGAGTCCGTTTTGAGCTCTTCTGAACGGCACTGCGTTCCAGCGGAACATTAAATAGGAAAACAGAGGAAGGCCCCATGCGTTTACGAAGTTTTTGTGATAGGAAGTCTAAAAATGCCATTTTCCTGTAGGATGCGCGGAATGTGCAATGCTTTGTTCTTTTCATAAAGAGATAAATGTGCGTTGTACGTATGTGCCCGTATGTGTTTCGTATCTAATGGCGATTCTGCCGGTGCAGGTCTTCGTCTGTTGAATGAGGGCTGATCAAATGGTGAAGGATAAGAGACTTGCATTTCTTGCAATGATGTTGCTGTTGGCTGCTGTGTTCTTGGCGGTGTCAATTGTCAAGCCTGCTTTTGCATCTGGTGATAGCAGCACGTCATCAAACCAGGTACAGGTGTTTGTTCAGCCTTTGGTCATACTGAACTACTCTGCAGTTTCTGGGCAAATGTTTGAAGTGAACATCAACGTCACAGCAACGGGGACGCTTGACCTTCACGGTTTCACGATGAGGTTGAGTTACGATTCGACTCTCGTCAGCTGCACGAATGCTGAAGCGGGCGACATCTTCACAGGCAGCGCGTATCTCAACACGACCATCATCGACAACTCTGCCGGCAACGTCTATGCTTCTGCCAATCTCACGTCTCAAAGCGCTGAGGTCAACAACAATGGGACTCTTCTAACGCTCCAGTTTCAGGTGGTAGGGACCGGCGCGACGAGCCTTCATTTTTACGACGTTGCTCTTTATAGTCCTGGAGGCGCGGAAATCCAGTTTACGTCGTATGACGGGTATTTTAACAACGAGTTCAAGTTTGACTTAACGATGCCGCTGACTCTTCTCACAGTCACTTTTGCCAGCATGTTTCTTTACCCCAAGATCGAGAACAAGCTCAAAGGAGCATTTGAAGAGACCGAGTTTCGAGTTCGCGACGCTGTTTTGCTCGTTGGAGCCATGGCCGTCATGATCACGCTGATAGTTGTCGTTCGGCAGCTCAGCATCGTTTTGATTATACTGTTTCTTTTCGCCTACTCTCTGCTGCTCTACACGTTCGGTTATCTGCTGGCAAAGAAGCGCTGGTACATAGGAGTAATAGCGCCGGCGGCTTTCATTCTACTATACGCGTTCCTGAGAAACAGCTTCATCTGGACTCAATACCTGTCTAACGTCTACGGTCTTATCTTCGCCATATTGATCACTCTCTATCTGGCAGGCCTGTTCAACTGGAAAACCACGGCGGTTTTCGGCGTCCTCATAACAGCCATGGACATAATCCTCGTCTTGGTGACCAAAACAACGGTGCAGGCCGCAAATGCGGCGGTGAGTCTGAGTCTTCCGGTGCTGGTTCAACTACCTCTGTTTCCGTTGATTTCCACTGGGGCTGGATTATTGATACTGGGTCTGGGTCTAGGGGACTTTTTCTTCGCCGGCTTGCTTGCCGTTCAAACGTACAAGAAATACGGGAAAGGCTTGGCCATCGCCTCAGTCGTGGGAATGACCATATCTTTCTTCATCTTCGAAGCGTTAATTCTCACTTACAACGTTGGGGCGTTTCCAGGCACGCTTATGATTATCTGTGGATGGGCACCCTTCGTGCTAGCTCAAACATTGAGAGACCGACGAAAAACCAAGGGCCCGAAACTAGAACAAGTGGTTCCCAATTAAGAATGGTTTTTCGCCGACATTGCTCAACTGCACGTTCTTGAAGCCTATCTCATTGAACCTTTCAGCTATTCTCCCGGCATTCTTCTTGTAAGTGTTTACGAAAACTGATGGACCAGTGTCCATCGAATACCACGCCTGCAATCCTTCTTCTCTCATTCGAATAACCTCTTTTATTACGCGAACCGTGTCTGGCTCCCACAGCACCATATGAGACTTCCCGGTCATGGTGATTGCATGAAGATTCAAAGTGTCTTCCTCAGCGAGCGTGCCAATCTTGGGCGTGTCTCCAAGAGAGATGGCTTTTTTCATTCTTTTCAGCAGGTCGTTAATGTTTTCCAATCTTGCTTTGAATAGGCATGAGCTGAGCACTTCCGCGTGGGCTTCGTCAGTTTTAACGTCCGAGCGAACAGGCACTATTACCATTGAAAAATCCATGTTCTTCGAAGTTTCCAATTGCTCAGCATACGATCGGCCTCCTCTGTTGGCGTACCATATTGCGAAACCTCCGACGATGCTTCTTGTGGCAGAACCCGCCCCGAGCCTGACGATTTCTGAGAGCGTCAAGCTGTCAAGACCGAGACTGAGTGCTTCCGCAGCCGCGAGGCCCAGAGCCGCAAAACCAGAGGCTGAAAACCCTAGGCCCTTGCCAAATTCAAGGCTGTTCTGAGAGACCACTTTGAAGCTGCCGGAATACTCTGCGAGTTCTTTGAGTTTATCGAGTACGGTTTCAACTCGCTTCTTTTCGACGACGTTCGGCTGTTTTCCGTTGATTGTTATCTGGTCTTTTTTCGATTCCTTCAGCGTTTCGACGGTGGTTGTAGTGGTTAAGGCTTGTATGCACACTGATATGCTGTCATGGTAGGGGATTCTCTGCCTAGGATCCTTCAACCCGTGATACTTTATCAATCCCTGTATCGGATGAGCCTTGGCTGTAACTTTCATCGCTCATCGCCCTGAAAAAGACTGAATATCGGCTAGTAAACTGTTGCTGTTAACGTGGCTCAGAAAATAGGGTAAGAAGAAGATTCTAACCGAATAATGCGCCTAAACCTTCGAGTGCTGCTTCTTCTTTCTGTTTCTCGTCTTCCTTCTTTTCTTCCTTGGGTTTTGCTTCTGCTGCTGGGGCTGCTGGAGCTGCTGCTGGCGCGGCCATCATGGTTGGAGCTGACTTGATTGCCTCATCAATCTTGACTTCGGCCAGAGAAGCAACGAGTGCTTTTACGCGCACGGTATCAGCGCTTATGCCTGCTGCCGTCAGGACTTGTGTCACGTTTGCTTCGTTTATCTCTTTTCCTGCCTTGTGAAGGAGCATTGCAGCGTAAATGTATTCCATGCTTTTTCACCTCTCAACTCAAATATTTCAAGTTTTTTCAGTTGGCGCAACCTTTTGCTCTAAGGTGGGCAATCTACTACTTTAGAGTTTCCTATTAGTTAGGTTACTCCATGGCTTTGCTACCATGTATTTGCCCAACCTAAGTGTCCTTTGAAATATAAAATCCAAAATTTAAACCTTCTGTGAAAGATAAACCTTCAAAAGCCCTCAATCCCATTCTGTGCAGGCAATTTTAGAACCACGATGAGAAACTTCTATGGACTCCCTGAAATCTCCATTCATCTAAAAAGAGTAAACATGAACTCTAGCTGCTTCTCATATTCCTGTTTCAGCTTGACTATAGCCTGTTGAATTGCTTAGGAAAGGGTGGGTTCTAGTAGTAGTGTGTTATTGTTACAGTCCCATACAAGGGTCCACTCAGAATGCCGTATGGGAAAAATTGAATTGATGCTTCTGATGGCAGGACAGGGAAAAGGACAGTTCCGTTTTTGACAATGATAATCGAGTTTTCATAACTCATTCCGTGAGAGAAGTAGCTGACTGTCACGCTCACGTTGTCACTCCACGAGACTTGAACAGAAATATATCCAGCAAATGATGCGTTCTCTTCAATTGGTTCCCAGAGGTCTACCATTCCTTCGACCCATGTCGCAGACTTGTCAAGATTGAGGATGCTAGTAAGGTTATCAACTATGTCGGTCACGTTGTTAACTTGGTTCTGTACTTGATTAAGCATCGTTTCATTACCATCTAGCCATGCTTGAGTTTGATTTAGCAACGTTTCGTTTCCTTTCAGCCATGTTTCGGTCTGCGTAGGTGAAGACTCATTTCCAAGTAGCCATGTTTGGGTTTGATTGAGCATAGTTTCATTGCCATTTAGCCATGTTTGCAGTTGTTTGTTTTGGTCTTTGAGATTGTTATAGCTGTTAGTTGCTGAAATGCCAGTTACAGTAAAATATGCAATGGGAGCTACTAGGACGATACAGATACTTCCAAGTGCAATAGCAACATTTCTACTAACCATCTTCTTTGGCTTAGTTTCATTCATTCTTGAACCTCTTGGTTATCTTTCGGTATTTTGTCTCTCAGGTATTTATCTAATGCACCAGTTTCGAATATCACATAAAATCCAACAAGCACAAACAGTAGGCTTAAGAGGTATAGGATTGGGACGATGTAATTCAAATTCAAGTCAGAAAAATCACTGTCAAGCGTTGCCTGCAAAATGAAAGTACCAATGGCAGCTATCGCACCAACAACCACGATAACCAATCCAATCATAATCTTAAATGTGTTCTTTTTCATTCCCATTTCTCCAAAAGGTCAATGCATTTTAAGCAAGGTCTCAATTGTGTTTGCCAAGCCTCTAGTTTGCTCTGTTTGTTGCTTGCAGATTTAAGATTTCTCTCTTCTTTGTAGGGCATGGTTAGTGCGGGAATGGTACAGTTTCTTTTGACATTTCTTTGAATTTGGGCGCGGTTTTTGATGCGAGAAAAAAAAAAACTTTTTCGGAACTAAGCTGGACGGAGACTGTGTTTTGCGAATGAAGTTCCTAGCAGGCTCTGTTCAGACTCCAAAGTCACTCATAACGACATGTAAACTCACTGTACAGTTGCCCATCTGCAGGACGATTTCAGGATTAACCCTTTTAACGATGCGAAGACACAGTGACGGCTTCGGCCCAGCCTGCGCTCACAGCTGCTAAAATCCCTCCGGACTCATCAACACGCGCACAAGAGCCGAGAAGATGATTGCCGCCAACAGCCGCAGACCACTTTAAACACTCCTTGCCACTTCACGTCCCAGTTTCAAAAAAATCCATTCGACACTTTCCCAATTATTTGATTCACCCGCGCGCGATCGTTAAGGTATTATATCTTAACTACTTAGGAAGCTTACTGCTTAAACTTAACATTTCAGCGTTGGCCTTTCGGATCAGGTCCTCTATCGTCTCCTTTGTAGGTATTGCCGCGTTCAATGAGAGCGTGTAAGCTTGTCTGTGGGCTATCTGCAGCAGAATGGCAATGTTTTCCTCTGTGGGGTAAGCGGCGCTAAGAGAAAGTGCGAGAGAGTCTGCGTAGGCTCTTTCAATGTCATGCTTTGTTTCTTCTGGGTCGATTCTGAGTTGTTCTTGAGTTATTATCAGGCCGTCCTCGTAGACGTAGGTCATTGCCAGGCCGGATTCAACTGGTTTGACTCCGAGTTTTGACAGCATGCTGGCAAGCCTTTCGTTGATGGCTTCACCCTTCTTAACGACCAAAGTGTCCTTGTTTATCCAAACGCTTCCGGACTCGATTCTAGTCGGCAAGCCCACGGCGTTCAGCTGGCTGATTATCGGTCCTGGAGGTTGACCAGTGTTTCCCGCAGGGACAACAACGTCGAAGGCTGCTAGGTCGCCTGACTTGGCCGTCGTCTTGACCTTTCCCCTTTCCAAAATCAGGGCCAGCTTAAACGGATCCTCATCCGTGAAAATGTAAACATTCGACCCCTGAAGGTGTTCTTCAAGTCTCTTCAGGTCTGGCTTCTCCTTGCAGTTTTCAATCGCCAGCTTGATAAGCGTGTTCTTCATCACTCTCATGTACACCTTTTCCGCCAAGTTCTTCTTGAATTCCTGCATTTGCGCGGCTCTGACCTTCTGCAGGTTGGCAATGCCGACGACCCTGTACTTCTTTATGAGGTCGGTTATCTCTTCGACTTCTTTGACTTTCTGTTGAAGAACCTGTTCAGATGGCATTCAGTTCCACTCTTTCTAAGGTTTAATCTTCACGGGCCCGCCCATGGCCATTTTGATATAGGCAAACTTTATATTTTTCATTCCTCTCTTCAGCTTCCCTTCCAAAACCCTCAGCACAGCCATTATGTTGTCGGTTATTTCTTCGTCTTTCATGTTCTCCATTCCGATCCGAGACTGCAGAGTAGGCTGGTTGCGCAATCTTATCGTAACCGTATTTCTGTGCTTCGCTATCAGACTCGCTATGTCTGCCGACGGAGGCACTGGCACAGGCATTTTTCCTCTCGGACCAAGGACAGAGCCTAGGGTTTTTCCGATCAGAGGCATCAAAGGAGCTTCGGCAATGAAGAAATCGTATTGATTGGCTATCTTGCGCATCTCCTGTTTCTTGCCCGCCATGCCTTCAAGTTCAGATCTTTCAATAACATGATCCGCGTTTGCCCTCTTCGCTTTCATTGCGAGTTCTCCTTGGGCGATGACGCATATCTTGTTCGCCTTCTCAAGAGCGTGCGGCAGCTCGACGACTTCTTGGATTTTGGCTTCCGGTGACTTCATGTCGATGTCTTGCAGCTTCAAAATCAGCTCTATTGACTGGTTGAACTTTCTCTTTTCAGACTTTTCCCTTGCCTCTTTCACAGCTGTGAGTATTGTTTTTTGGTCTAAGGGCATTTTGGAATCCTCGTGCCAATGGAGGAATGGAACGGGGTTATAAAAATATTCGCTTGACTCTAGCTCTTACTGAACACTTCGTCGTACTTGCCGTCGTCAATTTCCCGTTGCACTTCACGGGGATCTTTACCTTCAGCCGTCACTCCCATGCTTACGCAGACTCCGAGAATCTCTTTCGTCGCCGTCTTGAGGGTTCTTGCCAGAAGTTCTGGTCGTTTCATTTTGGCTATCCGCACGACTTGATCAAACGTGAGATTGCCGACTTTCGCTGTGCTCGGAGTGCCCGAGCCTTTCTCGATTTTGAGTTCACTGACGATGAGGGCGGATGCCGTAGGGGTTCCAATCGTCACGTCAAACTCTTTGGTGTCAGGATCCACGAGCACCTTCACTGGAACCTTCATTCCAGAGTAGTCTTTTGTCAATTCATTTATCCTGTTGACGATCGCCATGACGTTTACGCCTAACGGGCCGAGCGCTGGACCCAACGGCGGTCCGGCGTTTGCTTGTCCTCCACTAACGAGGAGTTCAATGGTTTTCTTGTCAGCCATTTTGTGTTTCACTGCCTGCAGCGATTTTTGATTTCTCAACTAGTTTTACGTAATCGGAATTCACGGTAATCGGCAACGTGAAGGTTGCCTCGAGAAGCTCGAGAGTGACCTCTGCCTTGGTTTTGTCGATTCGGGTTATTTTTGCCCGCATGCCCTTGAAGGGTCCGCCCGTTACTTCGACTATGTCGTTTTCGTTTAGCTCTTCGATAACTGGTCTCTTGATGATGTATCTTTCAATTTCCGCAAAACTCACGATTCCCGGTATCCTTGACCGCACGTGTTTTACACCCGTTATTGCCTCTTCCACCAGATGCGGGCCTTGAGCCTCTATGAAAACGTATCCTCTCAACGCTTCAGGGACGAGAATGGCTTTTACAGGTATCTTGTTCATCTCGACCTTTGAGGCAACGAGCCTTGCGACGTTCCTCTCTTGGCCAGTTGTTGTTTTCACTGCGAAAATCTTCGGCTGGATTTCTTCGCGCCCTTCCATGAGCGTGTCTTCCTTTGTCCTAGGCCCCGGCGCTGCCAGGGTTCAAAACGGCTGATATAACCTTTATAACGTACCCTATCAACCCAATTGCTGAGATGCCCAAGAGGCATATCTTTATTGAGAGCCAGAGTTCGCTTCTTCCAGGTTTAATGGCAAGCCTCAAAGTCCTTCCACACTGAACTAGGAAATCTCTTAAGCCCATGGTTCATCGCTTCCTCAACATTCAAGTATGTGATATAAACGTTGCTCCAGTCTGCTAGATAACCTGCGCGTTTCTAATAACCTTTCCCTTTAGATTGTTTGAAAGATAGAAAAGAATTGGTTTTCGTCAAGGAGGGTTTAGTGTTGCCTTTTCCGTGAATCTTTTTTGAGAGGGCTCTTCTTGATGATATTACGCCAAGCACAATGGCTATTGCGATGGCGACCCAGAGCAACAGCGGCGGTAGGATTGGTGGGCTCCATATGTTCGTGTCGGTTATGAGTACGTCGGTGTACACGGCTCCAATGTACTCCAATCCCTCGGTCAGAACACCCGTCTGTTTGTCCCAGTAAAAGTAATAATTGCTGCCTTGCAATGTGAAGTTTGTGAAGATGACTGTTCTGTCTGCACCTGCGTAGGATTGCGTCGTTTGGCCGGTGATGTTTTGTGTGCCAAATAATTCGCCTAAGTATACAGGATCGGTTATGTTCAACCCTGCAGGAATGAAGTACGCACGCACATTGAACATTGGGTACAACGTGATATCATCTTGCGCGTTCTGAGACGTCAAATCGATGGTTTTTGTTTCGTTACTTATTTGCAAGCTCGAAGTGTAAAGTGTAGCGTTTACCGTGACATTCGATCCTTCAACACTGAGAAAATCTATTCTTACAAATTCACTGCTTGGCAGGCCGCTCGCAACTTGCATCTCGTCTTGATACTCATATTCTGCCCAGTCTCCACTCTTTCCACCGAAGGAGGGGCTTCCCAGAGCCGAAACGCTGGCAATTGAAAACGCAAAAACCAATATAGCGATCAATATGCAAGCTTGGATGGTTTTCATCTGATTCTTCCGTTCAAATGGAATGAGGGTTGAAGGACAAGGTTAAACTTTTTGGATGCGGAGGCCTATTCTGTTGACCATTTCAAGAACTCTGGGTTTGTCCTCGCTCTTTATTCCTTTCCAGTCCAAAACGGCATATTCCACTTTTTCCAGCGTCCTGTCAACACACTGCTGAAGTATTTCGGAGTCTATCTGCGGTATGGAGTGCTTCGGTATTATATGGCCGAACGCGACCTCTGTCTGCAGCGCCATTTTCGTGAACTTGTTGTTATAATGGGGTCCCCCGATGCCCAGCACGGTCTCAGCTGAGACGCTTCGGAATCTTGAGACGGCCCCCATTGCAGCGTGGGCGACGACTTCTGCGGCCGTGGCATCTTTCCATTGCTCGGGCGAGCTTCCGAGTTCGGCAAACATGGTTGGAGTGTTCAATGAGGGTCCATGATGTGTGCCCTCATACGAAACCTCATACTGGATCTGCATTTTATCTCTCATCTTTGACATAACTTTCAGAGCTTCTCGCATGGCGTTGCTCGGAGAAACTGAAACTTCCCGTGGCTTGCCTCCTAAATCTGCGGATCCTAAATTGCCCGGCGTGTGAACTGAGAGTGTAGGTGTGCCGCTCATGCTGCTGTGCCTTGAGATGAAAAGTATCAGCTCGGTGTCGGTGAAGATTGTGGTCAAGTCCTGAGCGTATATCGACTCTCGGTTCAATGTTATGAGCTGAATACCCTTGCCATTGACTTGGGCAGTGTATACCGTATTTTCTTGAAATTTTGCCGTTGCCTCGATGAAACGATAATTGCTCAACAACTGTTTCTTGATGTTTAGGCTTGCAGGATCCTTTTCTGAGGCTACGATCAGAATCATCGGCCACTCTTCCGCATGTAAGATGTGGTCATCTGGAAAAAGGTTTCCGTAAAGCTTATAATTTCCAAAGCGGGATGAAGCGATGAAAGTTCAAGGAAAGGGGGTAAGGCATGCATCTGATCAACTTCAAGGAATTGAATGGGCAGCGACTTACTGAAATCATCGACAAAGGTGTCGAAATCAAGCATGACCCCCAAAAACATCGGAAATCCTTGGATGAGATGTCTCTGGCTATGATTTTTCAAAAGACCTCGACCAGAACTCGCATTTCCTTCGAAGTAGCAATGACTCAGCTCGGCGGTCACGGCTTATTTATCGACTGGAGGACGACGAACCTCGCTCTCGCAGACATCGGCGACGAAACTCAGTATATCTCCCGCAACGTTGACTGCATAATGGCGAGGCTGCTGAAAAACGCCGATCTGAAAAGCATGGCCGAAAACTCTCGCGTTCCTGTTATCAACGGCTGCGATGAGAAGTATCATCCCAGCCAGGCAATTGCCGATTTGATTACGGTCAAAGAGAAGAAGGGCAAGCTGAAGGGTGCCCGCCTGGTGTACATAGGCATTCATAATAACGTGTGCAACTCGCTCGTAGAAGGGTGCACGAAGACGGGGGTTAAAATAACGACTGTGACGCCGATATTCAATGAGCCAGCACGGGACGAGAAGCTTCTTGAAGAGGCTCGGAGAACTGGGCTTTGGGAAACCACGCTCGACGTAAAGGCAGCCGTTAAGGATGCAGACTTCGTTTACACGGACACTTGGGTAGATATGGAATTCTTCTCCGACCCGAAATTTGCCGCGGAAAAGGAGAAACGTATAAAGATGATGATGCCCTACCAGTTGAACAAAGAACTGTTGAAGAACAGCCGCGCCTACGTGATGCACGACATGCCTATCCACAGGGGCTACGAGATAACGGCAGACGTTATCGGAAGCCCAACATCCGTGATATACGAGCAGAGCGAGAACAGACTGTACTCGGCGAAGACAATTCTTCTGAAACTGCTAGGCAATTATTAGATTGATGGATTGTGGCACAATTTCATTTGAGGATCATTTGAACGAACCTTTCTGGATCGAACTCTTCTAAATCGTCGTACCTCTGTCCTGTTCCTATGAACAATATGGGCTTCTGAGTGACGTGGGTTACGCTCAGGGCGGAGCCGCCTTTGACGTCGGCGTCCACCTTGGTCAATATTGTGGCGTCTATTCCAACGCACTTGTTGAACTCTTCCGCCTGCATTACGGCATCGTTTCCGATGAGGGAATCCACAGTCAGCACGGTCAGATCTGGTTTTACGACCCGTTTGATTTTTTCCAGTTCGTTCATAAGGTTCTGATTTGTCTGCATTCGTCCCGCGGTGTCTATCAGGACGACGTTTATTCCATGTGCCTTGGCGTGGCTTATCGTGTCATACGCCACCGCAGCCGGATCGGCGCCGTAAGCGTGCTTGATCATCTTTATTCCCAATCTTTTGGCGTGTTCCTCCAGCTGTTCAATGGAACCAGCTCTGTAAGTGTCGCTGCAGGCAATGACCGCCGAGTATCCTTTCTTGTTCAAGAAACGACAGACTTTGGCTATGGTTGTGGTTTTTCCGGTGCCGTTTATTCCTACGAAGACCATGATGTACGGTTCGCCCTTCGTTCGTTTTTCCTTGATGGCCTTTAGCAGATCTATCTTAGTCTTGGTCTGCATGGTCTCCAAAAGTACTTCTCGGAGGTTTTTTTCCACGATTTTTCTGCGGTCTTCGAGTCGTTTGACCTGGACTTTGTCCAGACGTTTTTCCATCTCGTCGCAAACCAGTTCCGCAACTGGGTAGGCAACGTCGTTCTCGACGAGGTTCATCTTGAAATCGGAGAGCACTGGCCGAAGGTTTTCAGGCTTGAGTTCGGTTGTTGTGACCTTGTTTACGAGACCTTTTAACCCGGATTTCAGTTTTTCAAACATTTTAGGAAGCTTTCTCTCCTCTGACGGTGGCAGCTAGCTCCTCGAACCTCTCTCTGTCTTCGTTGATTTTCCCTGCAACTTGGACGAATTGTTGTTGGGTTGATGTTCTTGCCTTTTCTAGGTCTTCCAGACGTTTTTTGATTATGTCCTTTGCTTCTTGGCGCGTTTTCTCAACTGAGACTCCAGCGCCTATTCCGACGATTATGTTGTCCGGATTGTCCAGTTTTGCCCTGATGTAGGAGGTGCCGCCGATTGGGACGAGAAGTTCAGAGTTCTCTTTTTCTTTTTCCAAGCTCTGCAACGTCATGTTTGCGTAAGTCAGATCTTGGGTAACTGCGTTTAACATGCTTAGTCTAGACTGTAACGCCTCTGCCGTCTGCTCGAGGTATCGAAGTTCAACGCTTATTTTTCGAATCTCTTCCTGGTTCTTGCTAGCCAACCTGTGCTTCACCAGTGACTAGTTTCTTCAGCAATGGGTTCTCTATCTGGTCCGGAGGGATCTCTTCAGTGCTTGATATTCTTATGTGGCAGCGCTTGACACGATGTTTGCTTCCTATCTCAGCGTAAACTTTTTCCACGGCGTGTTCGGGTTTCTCTGCTACGATCTCTTTTTCAAAAGCAGTCTTAAGGTTTGGTTTCAGGATTTCACCTGTTACTCTGAAAACTTTCAATCTGTTCATCCTCTTTTACAACATCCAAAGCGTTCCCTATTATAAACATCTCGGGTCCCGTTGTTAGGAGACCAGCAATGGCGGCATGGCTGTTTGCGATAAGACCCGTTCCAACATAGGGAATTCCGCAGTTTATCGTGCCAACGTCGACTGGAACTTTCAACACGTCTTCCAAAGTTTTTCTTTCAGACTCCTTCAACAAAGGATGCGCCAAAACGCCTTTGTTCGTAGCTACTGCCAAGGAGCCGACATAGGGCAGGCCCGCAATTTCACTCTGAACCGTCTCAACGCACAGGGTCTCAGACACCGTCTGCACTTCCGAACTTTTCAAGCGTGGATCAGCGATGGCGCCGTGATCGTTTGCCAGAACAAGGTTTCCATAGGCGGTTTTTCTGGTTTCCATTATCGTTACGTTTCCTTCAAAGACGCTTCTTATGCTTTGAAGCTCCTCTTCTCGGACGAAGCTGGGCAGAAGGATTCCGTTTGAATTTGCATATGCGAGTGCACCGGCAAGGACTGAGCCGCCTATCGCCGTTTGTATCAGCTTGACTCTCAACCATTGGCTGAGTCTCTCAGCCTTTTTTGTCGGCACAGATTTTGGGACTATAAGCATCTTTTCTGTCGCTAGTGAATAGACACCTAAGCTTGGGCTTCCGATGAGACTCGATAGGTAAATGGCCAAGGATTAATCTCCTTCGGCCAGATAAACTGTAATATTGCCGTCCTTGTCTTTTGCAGCTCTTACCCGAATTTTCCTCGGAGGCTTCTCTACGCCTCTAGTCCAGACTCTCTCGTTTACTTCGTTACTGATGATGAGTTTTGGAAGCTCTTCTTCCTCTTCTTCTTCCTCTTTTTTGGCTCCCAGCTTCATGTGTTTTGTTATGAAGGCTCTGATCATCCGCATCGCTCTTGGCGTTCTTTTTCTGGGCGGCATAATCCAGGCCTTCCCGAGTGGAATCGTGTAGATTCTTTCTTCAACTATTTCTTCTTCCTTGGGCTTCTCCTCCCGTAAGGGCGGCTTGACTTCTTCCTCTACGGGAACCTGCACCTCTTCCTCCTTTTCTTCAACCTCTGGAGCCTGTTCTAGAGTTTCTTCTTCTGCTGTCTTCTCTTCGAGTGTCTGTTCAGAAGTTTCAGTCTTTTCTTCTTCTTGTTCAGTTTCCTCGGTTTTCTGTTCTTCCATTTTGCTCTCCTCTTCCGTCAAAGCTTTCCCTGCTAGGCCCTGATTTTCCTCTCTCGCCACTGTCTTCTCTTGGGATGGTCTCTGAATTTGCCTCCTGATCGAGCCATGACCCATGTTGGCACTGGTTTCTTCTCCTTTCCTGCTTTTGCAAGCCTGCGTTTCTTTGCGGCTGGTTTGTTACGAGTCATCTTTATCTCCTTCTGATTGTTGTTTCTCGCTTGCGCGATTGAAGCTGGGTCAGTATTTTCTTGAGCTGGTCATCCGCCAACGGGATCGGTATTTTTCCTTGTTGTGCCAACTGGATAAGCTGCAGTTCTAGTTGATTTGTGAATTCAGGCTTAACCATTTTCAGGTTCGCCAGTCTCTGCCTGGCCTCGGGCGATAATATGTTTCTCAGCAATGCCTGTTTTTGCTGTTCCAGCTGTTGCTCCATCTGGGCGCTTCTCTGCTCGTCCGACGCCTGTCTCTGAAGCGCTGAGAGTTTTCTTCTGCGGAGCTCTTCCAGTTCTTCATCTGACATTTCACTCACCTTTTTGGTATCTCTCCATTTCTGGAAGATCCTTCACCAGTTCTTTGCCCAGCTCTTGAGCGAGTTCCCGCAGAAGTTTTCTTCCCTCTCGTGTTGATCTTCTTCCGCGGGGTTTGAACGTTTCAATGTAACCGGCAGCTTCCAACTGTTGAAGTGCTTTTCTCACTATTGAGCCGCCTGCTTTGGCTGCGTGACTAGGTTTGACTCCGTAGTTCTTTCTGCCGCCGTAGTCGGCTCTGAGTTTTTCAATACCAATCGGGCCGTGGATGTAGATTTTTCTCAGCAACGAAGCGGATCTCACGTACCACCAGTCTGGATCCTGTGGCTGCTTTTCAACATGCGTCCCTGTCTTTACCATGCTTGCCCATGCCGGCGGAGTTACAGCATCCACGTTTTCTTTCAGGTATTTTGCTAGTTTTTTTATGAGCATGGACGCTGGAACATCGTTAGGGGTTATCAAGACTATTTGTCCTCTTGGCGTTTCTCAGTAAAATCATGAAGCCTCATATAAATCTTCTTTGGACGAAGACTTCAGTGCGCTAAGCACTTCAAAGGCTATGATAGGTCCGATTGCACCAGTACTAGATGGCTAGCTTCACAGTTGGCAAGAATTCGGGGGGCTTGCGAACCCTCGTTGCTTGTTCAAACGCGTAAGCCAATCTGACAAGCGTCGGCTCTTGCCATGCTTTCGCAAAGAATGAGATGCCGACTGGCAAACCGAAGATGTATCCTGCAGGCACCGTGACGTGCGGATACCCTGCCACTGCAGGAGGCCTTGTGCAATCCATGTCCCAGTTGGAAGCGTCGCCATTGACCAGATCAATCGGCCATGATGGGCCTCCGGATGGAACTGCAATGGCATCGAGTTTGTATTTTCGCATTGTCGCGTCAATGCCTTCCTTACGTGCTAGGCGATGGTTCCTTGCAAGTGCATCGCGATATTTCTTGTCTTGTAGTGAGTCTTTCTTTTGTGCTATTTCCATATGTTCTTGACCGAAGTAGGGCATCACACGTTCTCTGTTTTTTTGATTGAATTCGATGATTTCTGCCAGTGTTTTCACGCGAGCCTTCGTTTCCGCCAAATACTTGTTCAGATCCGCCTTGAACTCGAAATGCAAGACTTCCAGTTCGGTCGTGCCGAATTTCTTGAAGTTCGACATGTTGGCCGGGTCAACGATTACTGCCCCCTTTTGCTTCATCACGTCGAGGCATGACTCGAAAATCCTGATTATGCGTTTGTCGGTTCCTATCATTTTTCTCGGAACGCCGATCCGCGCGCCGTTGAGGCCATTCTTGTCAAGGAACTGAGTGTAGTCTCTGAGCGCTTGCTTCCCGCTGGGTCTGGTAGCTGGGTCTCTTGCATCGACTCCTGTAAGTGCTCCTAGAAGAATTGCCGTATCTGCAACTGTGCGTGCCATGGGGCCCGCTGTGTCCTGGCTGTGGGCGATAGGAATAATTCCGCTTCGACTCCACAAGCCAAGGGTGGGTTTGATTCCGACGATGCTGTTTGTTTGGCTCGGGCAGATAATGGAGCCGTCAGTCTCTGTGCCGATTGCCGCTGGGCACAGGTTTGCTGCCGCTGCAACGGCTGAACCTGATGACGAACCGCATGCGGAACGGTCAAGGGCGTAGGGGTTGCGGGTTAGTCCGCCGCGAGACGACCACCCGCTGATAGAGCGTTTGCCTCGAAAGTTGGCCCATTCGCTCAGGTTAGTCTTGCCAAGTATGATCGCTCCTGCCGAACGCAGTTTTCTGACTATGAACGCGTCGAGAGGCGGAATGTGGCCTTCGAGCGCGAGTGAACCGGCTGTGGTCTGCATTCGGTCATGCGTGCCAATGTTGTCTTTGATGAGAATGGGAATGCCATGGAGGGGTCCTCGAGTTTTGCCGTTGCGCCGCTCATCGTCGAGTGAAGAAGCGATGGCCAAGGCGTCAGGGTTCGTCTCGATTATAGAGTTGATCCTCGGGCCATTCTTGTCCACTGCTTCAATCCTCTCCAGATACAACTGAGCGAGGTCGCGCGACGTCATCTCGCCTGTGTTCATCATTGATTGTAATTCGGCAATCGTATATTCCTTCAATTCCATTCTCTCCACCAGTTATCTAGTGTTCCAACTGGAGCTATGTTTCATTTTTTCCTTCTTAAGCGTTGGTACGGTGTCAAATCGGTTTCGTCCAGTTGCGTTACGAATTTGCCCGAAACACAGATACAGCCTGGCGGGTAAGCGGGTTCTTAATTTTTGCTTCAGACTGGAATTGGAGAGGATGTGTGTTTCAAATTTTCCTTCATGGACGCGTAGAGGTTCTAGTGTGCGCCAACGGCCTCCCCCCTCGGTCTACGATATGATCCAAATATGATTTAGAGAGAACGCTCATTTCGTCCATGGCTCTTTGAGCTTTTGTTCGACCCAACGTCATGATAGATCATGGCCTTGAAACAGCACGATTGCTTTGTCGGTGAACTTTCAATTTTATCTTGTCCTAGTGATCAAGCAACGTAGTTTGGGAACAGACTTGGCCCCGCCTATTGCGTAGTGAAATTAGCGACCTTGTGTCGTTTCGGGTTCAGGTTGGCTATTCGTGTTCTTGCTTAGATACTTGGTAGAAAGAAGGTATAGCGGGATCGGCAGAAGCGACACTGCGCTGAGAACTGTGAAGTACGAGGTGTAATCATGGTTGGTTATGAAAATGTATGTGGGAATCAGGTTTGTAATTCTGCCTGTCATGAGGCCGACTTCCATCATGACTAGGATGCTGGCGTGGTATTCTCTTGGGAAACTGTCGCCGTAGCAAGCGAACCAAGAGAGGGCGAAGGCTGCGGCCAATCCCGACAAGACGGAAAGGAGGACTAGCTGAGAAATGGTTGTTGCGAACCGGAGGGCAAAGTACCACGCAGCGTATAGTATTGAGCTTATGATGGCGAATCTGACGCGTGATCCTCTGATGTCGGACAGCCTGTTTATTCCGATGTTCAGCAGCGTTATTATGAGGGAGCTCGCGGCGATTACGAGGCCCATGGAGACTATTGTTGAAGAGATGCTGAGCACGAAGAAGGGGTAAGCGAGCCAGTATGATTCGGTCAGGCCGAGCAAAAAGAAGGTGAGCATGAAGATTTTGAATGCGTTGTTCTTCGGTGCTAGGAACTTCTGCCTCTCTGGCTTGAAGTGTATTCGCAGGGACACGGCGAATGAGGCGAGAAAAAGGATTATCGACATGGCGAAGAGGTAGACGAAACCGTACTCTTGAATTATGAATCCTCCGATGGCAGGACTGATAACTCCTGCTATCCCAGGTATGACTACGGACAGCAGACTGATTAGAATCGCGCGCTGTTTGGTTTCGCTCAGTCTGAACATCAGCAGGTTGAAGCTTGGCCAAAAGGTTCCCAGGCTAACTCCATAGGCCAATCCGAGAAGAACCGGGTTTTTCACGTATATTAGAGCGACATAAAAGAGAAGCGTCAGGATGATGCCTATGCTGATTATTCTCTCGAAATGCTTTGTGATCCTGATCGTTAGCACGGGGATGAGCCCGACAGTGATGAAGGTAAAAAATAGAATGACCACTATGGATGGGATGCTCATTCCTAATGATTCTTTGAAGTATATCGGCAGAAACGTTCCAGACAACGAGGTGGTGAAAAAGAATAACGAGACGGTGATTGCCAGTAATCTGGTGGAACTTTCATCGGACGACATGAGGCCTTAGCCCGTAGATAACCAGTGTTATCCTTATATGCTGAACATGTTCACTTCGCGCGCTAGAATAAGGATGGCCGTTCCAATGAACGGTTGGACGCGATGGCGAGTCTCAGAATCCGCGACGCTTTCCGTCATTTCGATAGAATGCTTGACTCAGCACAATCTGTTAATTTGTTCGATTGTGCGTAGAAAAACCTTTTAAACATGCAAAACCCAACGAAGATAGGAGTGCTGATTCTTTTGGCGAGAAAATTAATCATTGTTTTCGGCATGATTCTTGTCCTTCTTGCGGCAAACCGATCGTTCTCCATCGTCAATTCAGTGGTTGTGAATGGACCCATTTTCATCCAGCAAGATGGATCGGTCGAACCTATCTCGGCCCCAATTCAACGGAACGGGGACATATACACTCTGACGGACGATGTTGCGAGTTTTTCCGACGGGATTGTCATCGAAATAGACGGCATCACTCTGGATGGTGCAGGCCACACTGTTCAGGGCATCGTCAATTCCAGCGCTCCTTCAACCAATGAAACGACTGGGATTAACCTGACTGGACAGAGTAACGTAACGATTGAGAACACCAACGTGATGGGGTTTACCGACGGGATAATGCTTTCGGCCTCAAACAACCTCGAAAACGTGTCAAACTTCAACACCATAGTTGGAAACAATTTGACGAGTGACGGAAATGGAATCATTCTGGCGCCCTCGAATGGCAGTGAAATTCTCTCAAATGACATTTCGGATAATGGGGTTGGCATCAGCGTGTCCGATTTTTCCATGAATAACAGTATCGGTACGAACACTTTGACAGGCAATCCTCTGGGCATATTTTTGAACGATTCGGAAAACAATTACGTTTACGCGAACAGCGTTTCGAGCATGTATGACAGTATATGGCTGGACGGATCCTCGAACAACAGTTTGACTCTTAACACTGTTTCGACCGCGTATTATGGAAACGGCATAATTCTCCTTGACTCCTCGAACTACAACGCGATTGTTGGAAACGATGTTACAAACTGCGACGAGGGCCTCAGCCTCAGAAGTTCTTCAAACTTTGGCATCCTCGTGGGAAACACTATTGAAGGCAATTTTCGGGGACTCGAAAACATCGGTTCGTCAAACGACACCATCGCTCGAAACGATATTTCAAACAGCGGATGGTTTAACTTCCGTCTGTCAGGATGCTCCGGCGACCTTGTCTACGAAAACAGCATAACGGGAAACGCGATTTCAATATGGCTGGCCTCTTCCTCGAACAACTCATTCTACCACAACTTCATAGGAAGTACCGATGTGACCCTCGTGCCCCCCAACAGCAACACATGGGACGATGGGTATCCTTCTGGCGGAAACTACTGGGTCGGAGCCAACTTGACAGACCGGTTCAGCGGCGCTTACCAGACCATTACTGGAAGCGATGGAATTTGTGACTCTCCAGTCGTTCTCAACGCAAACAACACTGACCGCTATCCATTAGCGGGGCCCTTCTACTCTTTCAACGCGACGTCTGAGCATTATGTTCAAATCTTGAGTAACTCTACGATTTCGAACTTCCGTTTCAACGGCACCGCGATTCTGTTTGACATGACTGGAGAAAACGGGACTGACGGTTTTTGCAGAATCTCCATTCCATTGGATATGATGAGTGGGCCCTTCAGCGTTTTCGTGAACGGGACACAAGTCACCTTTGCACTGATACCAAATTCCAACGATTCGCTAGGCTACTTGTACTTTTCTCTCCACTTCTCAACACAAGAGATTACAGTGATCCCGGAATACTCGGCCGGTGTGCTGGTCATTTCATTAATGCTCGTTGCCCTGGCGGTTCTCGTTCATAAGAAAAGACGTTAGCTTTGTCACGTTCGCGTGTGCGAGTGCGTTGCCTCCATTATTGTTACAATCGTTTGGTTACGAGAAAAAGGAGCTAACAGCAAGCTAACAGCCCACGCTTTGCGCAAGGCAGGCTTCTAATCTGGCTTCGAATTTACAACTACGGGTTCAGTTATTTTTTGCGCCTGAGAAAATTGGTCTTCGACTTTTCTGCTTCTGCTTTCTCTGCACTGGAATGTGGCTGCGGGTCTTCGCAGGAAGTTTGTCCAGGCTCAGTTTTCGGAGGATCCATTGCCTCTACTCCAAGGAGTGTCCTCAATGATTCCACCTCTTCCCTTAGCATGCCTACTTCGCTTTCCAGGGCTCTAGTCTTGGATTCAGCCAACTTCTTGAGCTCTTCGATTTCTAGAAGAAGATTATTTTTTTCAGAGTCTAAGGTTTTAATCTTCTCCGTTATAATTCTGAGACTGCTCAACTCTCTTCTCCCAGTTTTTTGAAACGACCATCGTTTTTAAACATTTCTGAACAAATCTTATAGTACTAATCTCTATTCTGAACATGTCTGTTACAAAAAAATAACGAAAGACAGTTTCGTTTCAGGTTTGCCAATTCTTCGCGTGCCCGAGAGAGAACAAGGCCTTGAATCGATTAGCATGAGAGAGCAGGGTTGAGTTCGCTTTTGGACGCGTTGAGTTTCCTTGGAGGCTTTCATTTTTTGTCGGATTTGTATAGCATGAACGTGTGGCCTCTAACCTCAACCAATGAAGCTTCTGTTTGCTCAGCAATCTTCATGGCAACCTGCTTTGCCTCTTCATTGGCAAGGGCGCTTTTCAAGATCCTAACCTTAACCATTTCTTTTCTCTTCAACTGTTTCTCGATTTCATCTATTGCGTCCTTTGAAGCGCCGTTCTTGCCAACGCACACCGTGGGCCTTCCTTGGGCAAGCCTGCTCTTAACGTGCCGTTTCCTTGCAACAGTCACTTTGCTCACTGCTCTCTCCTTCGTTCTTTTCTTGAAATGGGAATTCGCATCTGTTTCCCGCAGTTGAAACAGGTAATCACGACGTGCGGTTCTCTCAGCTGCTTTACTCGCACGCGACAGTTGACGCCTGGCAGGATGAAGCTCTTGCAGCTCCTGCAGATTTGGCGTCTGTACCGTGTCGGTAGGCGGATCTTTGCCGCCATCGCAATTCTTCTTGCTACATTCACGTATCGTTGGGCCAAGGCTGGATCTTGATTCAGAGTTTCTTCTGCCAAGTCGAAAAGCGTTCGGACTCGTTGTCTCGCAATGCTTTTGATGTTGTCGTTCATCTGCCATTCATCTCCGCCGAGTCTCTGCTCAACGCATCTGACATGGATGCCCTTCTAATGTAAACGTTTCTCAGAAAAGCTTCTTTTTGGCGCACGACCCTTGGTTAATCTTGGGGCTTTAGAGTATTAAATATCTTGTTGAACTTTGGCGTTTCGTCTGGAGGCGCGTTCGCCTTGATTTTGGGGTTTTGTTATCGGTTTATTGCTTCTTGAGGTTTAATGTTTATATGTTCTAGTGTCCAAGATTCTTTCATGCAGCGTAGACGTAAGAAGTCTCATAATCTTAGGAATGCATTAGTCGTTTTGATTGTTTTTGTCGTTATCATTAGTGTGGTTGTTGCGGAATATCAAATGCGTGGGGCGGGTTCTCCGACGTATTCCGCTTTCTCAGCCACTTCAACGACCGCGGGTTCAGCTTGCACTTTCAGTGTTCTGTGGTCGGATAGCATGAACGTTAGCGGCTACATTTTCGGAACGAACAACACAGGTGCCTTTGTTAATGACACTTGGACGCCTTTCTACGATTTCCTGAATCAGACTTTCGCTTATTCTAGGGTGACTGAAACGTTGGACAGTAATATCGGCGATGTTGTCAGCTGGGGTTTCTGGTGCAACGGGACTGGCAACCGTTGGAGTGAGTTTCCATTACAAATTTTTTACGTCATGTCGGACAAGGTCCTCCTCAATACAAACATGGGAAACATTACGATTCTGTTGTTTGACGACATGCCCATAACAACGGGAAACTTCAAAAACCTGACGAGAATAGGAAGGTATGACGGGACAAACTTTACTCGGATCGTTCCGGGTTTTGTTATTCAGGGAGGAGATTCTTCGGCTAAGCCGGGACAAGTGGACAACATTACTGACGAGCTTCCTAACAAACACAGTAACCTGCAGGGCTATGTGGCTATGGCGAAAACAAGCGCGGCCAACTCTGCAACGGACCAGTTTTTCATTAACTTGGGCGATAACTCTGCCACCTTGGATAGCAACTACTCGGTGTTTGGCCAAGTGATATCGGGAATGGATGTCGTGGACGCGATTAGCAATTTGGTGCCTTCATCGGCTAATGCTACTGGGTACGACGGCCCACCCTCGGTACCCGTTACGATCAATTCAGCGCAGTTTGTCAACTAGGGAAGTCACGAATCGGATTTGAGGTTGTTAAATGGGAAAATTGAGTATGGAAGATGTCTTTAAAGTCTTGTCAAAGCCTCTCCCTGACTTCGAGATAAAACCAGGCAAGACGGCTCTGCTTCTGATTGATTTTCAAGAGCTCGTGAGTTCAAAACCGCTGCTTCGAGAAGCAGTTGGCGCGGGGTTGCCTGAAAGAGAGGTGAGGGAAGCCTTGCGGGAATACGATAGAAGAATAAGCAAGGCGGTGAAAAATGCCCAAAGGATACTGCAGGCCTGCAGGAACAAAGGCTATGACATTATGCATGTTAAGTTGGGGGCACAGACCGGCAACCCCCTGCACACAGCTAAGGTTAACAGAAAAGCCGATTTCATCGTTCCCAATGATGCGGAAAGAGGCAGATTCCTGAACGAAGTGAAGCCCATCGAAGGAGAACTTGTTTTTCCAAAAACAAACGGCGGAGCATTCACAGGAACCAACCTGGACTTCGTCCTCAGGAACATGGACATCAACAGCGTCATCATAACCGGCTTCCTGACCGATCAATGCGTCCTCGCAACCTCAATCTACGCAGGAGACGTGGGATACGACGTTCTATTAGTCGAGGACGCCTGCACAGGAACCACCAAGGAAAACCACGACGCCGTAATTAAAATCGCAAAAGACGTATTCTTAAAGGTCAAAACGACCCGAGAACTTCTGCCAACTCTCTAAAAGGGCCAAAACTCTGTTGCCATTTTCAAGCTAGGACGGCGTTTACGGCCCCTCTCATTCTTGCTTCTGAAGGTGCGGGGGGTGGGATTCGAACCCACGGAGGCCTTCGCCAGAGGATCTTAAGTCCTCCCCCTTGTCTTAGGCTTTTTCTGGCCCTGCCTATTTAGACCTGGCTCGGGTACCCCCGCGCTAATCAACTAGGTTGATGTTGCTTCGTAGTTAAAGTTTTTCAGAGAGACGGCATTAAGTTAAAATTCAGAAGCGCTCACTGTTCTGAATGCGCAAAAGGCTTGGGCGAGTAGCTCAGTACGGATTGGCTCTTGTGCTAAAGCAGGGGTCGTGAGCGCTTTTGCAGGAGTCACGGACAGAGCACCAGCCTCCTAAGTTGGGGGTCGTGGGTTCAAATCCCACCTCGCCCGCCATATTTTCAAGAAATGAGCTATAATTGCTGACTTTTTGGTTAATGGTCTTTGGACGCGCACTAGACTTGACTTCCAATTCTTAGCTCGGAAAAACAGCGCTCCGGCCCTGCAGTACAGAAGACTCTCTGCCCCGCTAAAAGAGGAATAGAGCCAATACCAAGCTTCTTTTCATTTGATGTTATCTAGTGGCCATGATTCAATCTTTAATACTGATCCCACCAATAATGTATATCCGTGATTCTTCTTGAAAGATATCGAGTTGAAGTTGATTTCTGAGCTTGTGAAGAATAGCAGGAGGAGTGACAGGGAGCTTGCCAAGGCACTTAGAGTTTCCCAACCAACCGTCTCCAGAGTAAGAGTGAGACTTGAGAAACAAGGGCTCATAGATTACAGTGCAATTCCAAATCTTGCTAAGCTGGGTTTCGATATAATCGCTGTAACATTTGGAAATCGAGATTACCAGAAGCATCCTGAAATCAATCTTCAAAGAGCTAAAGACTTCGCAGAGAGACATCCAGGACTCATATTCGGTGCTTTTGGAAGCGGGCTAGGTCATGACAGAATAGCAATCTCGATCCACAGAAACTATTCCGACTATTCCAAGCTTCTCCAAGAGATGCGAAGTGAATGGGCAGAGATCATGGATATCAAAGACTCTTTCATCGTAAGCTTGAAAAGCAAAGAAGTCATCCAACCGCTCTCTCTAAAACACTTCGCAGACCAACTGAAGAATGAGAAAGAAAGCTAACAGACAACGCCTAATGATTCCAAGATTTCAGGGGCTCATTGGAAGTTTTTCATCGCAGTTCGAACTGTTCTGTAGACAAAGAAAAGAGGGAACTGGTGATGCACGAAATGTTAGGCCTAGGTAACAAGAAAGCTCTGTATCAGTGACGAAGAATCAAATTCCTCAATCAGCCTCAACCCTTCATCTGTGGTTTGGTATATGTAGCCCTTTTCTTCAATAAAACCATGGGCTTTCAGAAACTCGATATACCTAGTGAATTGTCCATAACTTAGAGAAACCGAACTGAGCAAGTGTATTTGCCTGGTGCCCTTCTTTGCAGCTTTCAGGATGGCTACAGAAATTATCAAAGAACTTCTCCTTTTCGACGGGAAAGTCAAGTCCACAACACTCTCCCCCACTATATAGAACCATCTTCTAGAAGATAAACATACCTTACCGCCTTGTCCGCTGTTTTCCTTGAACGTTTCGTTTATAAACAAGTCGCAGTGTTCCAAATATCAAGGTGCAATCGATGATGTGTTTGCTCTTCGCTTGCTCATTAAGGAACTTTATTGAAATGTCTCGCTTCTGCATTTTGGAGAAGTGGTATTCATGAGTGAGGAAAAGTTGAAAACGGCTTCTACAAGGGGAATGGAAGTGGCAACTCTGGCGGGAGGTTGTTTCTGGTGTACCGAGGCAGTTTTCAGTCAATTGAAAGGCGTGGAAAAGGTCGAACCCGGCTATTCCGGCGGCAAACTCGAAAACCCAACCTATGAGCAGGTTTCTACAGGAAGGACGGGGCATGCTGAAACCATTCAAATCACCTTTGATCCAGACGTCATATCCTACAAGGAAATCTTGGAAATCTTCTTTTCAACGCACAATCCGACGACGCTGAATCGTCAAGGTCCCGATGTCGGCACTCAATACCGGTCAGTAATATTCTATCATAACGAAGAACAGAAAGCAACGGCTGAACAGGTGATGAAAGAACTCACTGAAGAGAGGATCTTCGACGATCCCATAGTAACCCAGTTGGAACCCTTCAAAGTGTTCTATGAGGCTGAAGATTATCATAAAGACTACTTCAAACGTCACCCGGAACAAGCCTACTGCAGTGTGGTCATCGAGCCGAAGCTGGCAAAGCTTCGGGAACACTACATGAGCAAATTGAAACTGAACATTTGACTTCTGGAAACTCAAACCGAAATGACGGATGCTACGTTTTCACTCGTGCAAGACGCAGAGTGTTCAGGAGCAGTAGCAGGGTTACGCCGTCGTCGCCAGAGGCCACGGTGAACCATAGCGGAACGAACCCGAGCAGCCCGAGGGCGCCGAGAACGATTTTAACGGCTAGCGATGCCATTATGTTCTGTTTGGCGATATTCACGGTTTCATCGCTTAGCTTGACCATGTAGGGAATTTGGGACAACTCGTTATTGACCAGCACTATATCGGCTGACTCTAGGGCAACGTCGACTTTGCTGCCTCCCATCGCGATTCCCACGTCGGAAGCAGCGAGAGCCGGGGCATCGTTGACTCCGTCACCCACCATCGAAACAGTTCCGTACTTTGCTTTGATTTGACTCAGAATCCTCAGCTTGTCTTCGGGAAACAGCTCAGAATGCACCTCGTCTATCTCAAGTCTCTTTCCAACGTCATCCGCTATTTCCCGTTTGTCCCCCGTCAACATAACAGTGTGAATGTCCGACTTTTTCAAGTCTTTCACCGCTTCAGCCGCATCCTCTCTAACTTCATCCATCACGCAGAAAGAGGCCACAGCGGTCTTGTCCATCGAAACACAGACTGCAGTGTGTTTTTCATTCGCGTAGTTCTCGCTTATCTCTTCGCAGTTGCAATCGTGCTGTTTCATGAGCTCCATATTCCCCACCGCGACGTGAACGCCCTCGACATAGCCCGTCATGCCTTTGCCAGGAACCTCTTCCACCTCCTCGACCCTCAGGTCGCTGTAGTTCAGATCGCGATCTTTGGCCTTCTTGATGATGGTTTGAGCGAGCGGATGGTTCGAGAACTGTTCTAGTGCTGCTGCGTACCTCAGCGCCTGTTGATCCGATTTTTCGACAGAATCAACATCGTTCACGGCCGGCGTGCCTAAAGTCAGCGTGCCGGTCTTGTCGAAGACGATGGCTCTAACTTTTGCCAGTTTTTCTATGCAGATTCCACCCTTGACTAGAACTCCTTTTCTGGCGGCAATAGTCACGGCAGCAAAGATAGTCGCCGGAACCGAGATAATAAAAGCGCTGGGACAAGAAACGACTAGCAGAATCAACGCCCTGTACAGCCACGTGCTGAATGTTCCACCGGTCAACCTTGGGATTCCGAATGCCGTGAAAGCTGCAAGGGCTATGACGACTGGAACGTAGAAACGAGCGAACCTATCCACCAAGCTTTCAATGTGCGCCTTTCTCTTCTTGGATTCAACAACAAGCTTCACAATTCTGGACACCAACGTGTCTTCAGCGCCCTTGTTAACAATTACCTTGAGGATTCCGCCCGAATTCACGGTGCCCGCAAAGACGCAGTCTCCAGTTCTCTTTGGAGTTGGAATGGATTCGCCCGTGACGAGCGACTGATCTACGGAGGAAGAGCCTTCAACCACAGTGCCGTCCATCGCGATTCTTTCGCCCGGCCTCACTATCATCGTCATGCCCGGTCCGACCGCTTTTACCTCGACAGTTTTTTCAGAACCATCGACGATTACCGAAGCCTTATCAGGCATGAACCGCGAAAGCCCTTCAATAGTTCTCGTCGCTCGATCCTGAATATACTCTTCAAAATACTCTGCCAACGAATAGAGAAAAAGCACGGTCGCCGCTTCGAAGAGAAAACCCAAATAAGCTGCGCCCAGGGCCGCGACGGACATGAGGAACTCAACTGAAAACTTCTTTTCTATGATGAGTTCCTTCAAGCCCAGAACGCCGACGTACACTCCTCCTACGATGACTGAAACGTAGTAGATTGCGCTCGATACTGTTGCAGGCTCGTTCAGCAACGGTATGGCGAAACCAAGGGGGATTCCTTTCAGCAGAAGATCGAGTGAACCTGAAATGAGCATGGTTAAGCCGAAGGCCAAGGCTAGAAGAATCCAGGCTTTCTTCGTTTCGCGTTGCTCACGCTGCTCCAGTTCGGGTCTGTCCGGGCAGCTCATCGGTGACCATCAGTGAAGACGCATTTTATTATATTAAAATAGTGCTAACGTCTTTGGACAAAATATTAATACGCTAATAACAACTACAAGTTATGTTAATAGCAGAGGCGGTTTGAGTGACGGTAATAAGCATTACTCTTCCGAGTGAGCTTCTGACAAAGTTCGACGAGTTCATGAAGACACGCGGCTACTACAGCCGGTCAGAAGCCTTTCGAGACGCGATCAGAAACATAATCGTCGAATCGGACATGGCCAAGACTGAGACGGGTGAAGTGGCGGCAACAATAATGATCACCTCCGACTACGCAAGAAGAGACGTTGACTTAAGGATGAGCGAAGTCAGACACGAATTCGACGACGTAGTGGTGGAGAACGTGCACAGACACATCGACGATAAATACTGCCTAGAAATCTTCATCGCTCAAGGAAAGAACCAGCGAATTCTCGACCTTATCGGAAGAGTGAGAGGAATGCGAGGCATTCAACAGGTGAAGGCCCTCTTCATGTCACTATAAGAGTTGCACGATCCGTTCGAAATCATTGTTTATTAGCGTTGCTGAAAAATCAGAATGGCAATTGCTTCTCCCAGAAGAAAGAGGCCAAGACCCATCGAATCCAAGGTACGCAATCTCTGTTTGATTGCGCGCGCGTTCTTCACTAAAATAACGAGGTCAGGATCTCCCTAGATATTCACTCCGCCTGTGCTGCCTGTTTTCATCCTTTTCGTGCGGATGAGAGAGTTCGGCCCTGAGGCAAGGCCGATGGTCAATGGTTTTAGCTCAAATGCAGCAATGGAATTGCAGTGCAATGCCTCGGCTCAGGCGAATCTCAAAGCATTGACTGCAACAAATACCAACAGGGTTCGCTTCCAAATTTCTATGTCCAAGCGATTCGATTAGTCTTATAAAGAGAAGTAGAAATTAGTATTGAGGTTAAGAACATGCGGGAAGAGGATGATTGGAGTTCGAAGAGGCTGAAAGAGATTATGTCACTTGGATCGCTGCAAGCCACGAAGATGAGAGATGTTGCTCTGAAAACTAAAGATGTAATCAAATTGACCTCGGGTGAGCCTAATTTTGTCACACCCTCTCATATAAGAGAGGCAGCCAAAAAGGCTCTTGACGAAGGAAATACTTTTTACACGCCTACGAGCGGCATTCCAGAGTTTAGAGAGGCAATTGCAGACAAGATAGAAGAAGACTTTGGAGTACAGGTGGATCCAGAATCTGAAGTAATGGCTACACCAGGTGCAATTGAAGGCATATTTCTTGCCATCATGTGTACTGTCAATCCAGGGGAAGAAGTGTTGATTCCTGAGCCGGGTTATGTTGGCTACGCCCCCTGTGTGAAGTTCGCTGGTGGAAACCCGATATCAGTACCTCTTGACGAGGAGAGGGGATTTGAACTTAAGCCTTCTGAGATAGAGGATAGAATTACAGAGAAAACAAAGATGATTATTTTGAACTCGCCCAGTAATCCAACGGGAATGGTGATCGATCTCAAGAATCTGAAAGTCATAGCTGAAATAGCCAAAAAACACGATCTGTTAGTGCTGTCAGATGAAGCTTACGAAAAAATGGTTTATGATGATGCTAGGCACTACAGCATCTTTGCGCTCCCTGAAATGAGGAATAGAACCATTATGGTGGGTAGTTTTTCGAAAACTTATGCCATGACGGGCTGGAGAATTGGATATCTCGTTGCGGAAAAGAGCTTAGTTCAGAATATGCTTAAGATACAGGGTTCAATTGTGTTGTGTACAAATGGTGTCGTCCAGAAGGCAGCCGTAGCAGCACTTAAAGGGCCCCAAGATTCAATTGCAGCGATGGTCAAGGAATTTGACAAGCGCAGGCATTTTATAGTTGATGGGCTAAACTCAATTGATGGATTTTCTTGTCAGTTGCCGAAAGGAGCGTTTTTTGTTTTTCCGAACATTACAGAATTTGGTTTGGATTCGGCCAAAATGACTCAGTTCTTGATTGAGGAAGCAAAAGTCGCTGTTTATCCCGGGATCGCATACGGCAATCTTGGCGAGGGCCATATTAGGCTAACCTACGCGGCCTCGATAAAAGATATAGAAACTGCGCTCCAAAGAATAGAAGTTAGTGTTAAAAAGCTGAGATAGATTATTCCTGTTCGATGATTAGTTCGATGTTTTGCCCCGAAACACTTATGTCGCCCAGCTTTTTTCTGTTTAGAATACAGTCATGGAAGTAGTGTGAGAACAAGGAACTTTGCTTAATTCCGATCACTTGCCAGCCGATGATTGTGTCTGTACCCTCATTGACAATCACTCTCATCAAGTTCTTTGAAGCTAATTGGGGAAACGAAAAGAGTTCTGGTTTCTTAATTCTTGCCTTGAATGCCTTCGCGCTTATTCCGAGATTCTTGGCTTCTTCCACACTTAGGCCGATGCTTATTATCTCTGTGTCGAATATTTTGTTGTACTGTCTTCTTATGATTCCTTCATATGTTTTTTCAACTCCCACAGCATTGGCTCCTGCGATTTTTGCCGTGAGTGCTGCAATACTGCCAAGTGGCCGATAAACACTCTTTCCGCTTACGAAATCGAGGCTTTCTGAACAATCACCCGTGGCGTAAACACCATTTAGTCCAGTCTGCATTTTATTGTCGGCTCTGATGGCACAGTTTTTCGCAATTGTCAAACCGATAGATTTGGCTAGTCTTGTATCAGGTTCAACACCAGTTGCGAATATGACAACATCTGATTTGAGTGCCCTTTCGCCAATGACTACGCGCTCTACCCTTCGGTTTCCTTCAATTCTCTCGATCGTAGATCCAATCAATATTTTGACACCGCGTATCTGTGCGCGATGAACCAATGCTTGGGAAAGATCTTGTTCCAATATTCCTCTCAGGATTCTTGAACGAACTACAAGCGTCACACTTAATTTTCTGTGGGATAGGGCTTCTGCAGTGTCGAGCCCAACGAACCCCGCCCCTACCACGTACGCTGTCATTCCACTTGACAAGAACTCTGACGTAGCAAGGGCTTCTCGGAACTTTCTGACAGTGAAAACGCCACGTAGCCCCACGCCCTCAGTTTTTGGTACCAACGGTGAGGCCCCTGTTGCAATTATCAGTTTGTCATAGGTAACAGCAGAAGTCGAACCAAGTTGTTCTTGTCCTATCTTCTTCAGGTAGACTGCGTGAATGGAATGTTCGATTTCGGAGATATTGTATCCTGAAAGAACTTGGATGCCTGATTTGTTCAACGTTTCATGAGGAAAAATCCCTATCTTTTCAACATCGCTCACTGCACCAGATATTACAGCAGTGAGAGAAGGTCTTGAATACGTCATTATTTCATCAGTGACAAGTGCAACTGATTTTCTAGGTTGCAGATTTCTTGCCTCAATTGCCGCTTGAATTCCTGCAACTCCGCCCCCTATTACTAATAGATTAAAATGTGCAGTCGGCAACAAGCTCACTTCGCGAAGTATTGAAGAGCCTCGTTAAAAAGAGTTGCTTCCTGTCGAAAGAAAAATAAGTCACAGAAAAGCATTACAACATGGATATCTGGTGTAAGGATATATGAAGGAGGATTCCCAAAAATTCTTGAATGTAGATTCTGACGTATGTACAGGTTGCAGGATATGTGAACTGCGCTGTTCGCTTCATCATCGCAGAGAATCAAACCCTTCTAGAGCCTTGCTTCATGTTGTTCGACTGGAGTCACAAGGGTTGTTCATCCCCACAGTGTGCAAGCATTGCACTGAGGCTTTTTGCATCTCTGCATGTCCAACCGGTGCAATGTACAGAGACAGCTCAACTGGTGCCGTTCTGGTTGATACTGCGAAGTGTGTAGGATGCCGTTCTTGCATAGTTGCATGCCCTTGGGGACTCGTGTGGATGAATCCTGAAGGCAAAATTGATAAGTGCGACCTTTGCGGAGGAGACCCTCAGTGCGCTAAGTGGTGTCCAACTGAAGCAATCAAATATGCATGCTCGGACAAACAACACGTGAAGAAAATGAGAAGAGCCGCCATAAAGGACGCGCCTGGTGTGAAGGATAAGGAAGCATTACTTCAAAAGATCTACTATAGTGGTCGCGATCGGATTTTGTCGGACGCGAAAAAGGAGTGATACAATTGTACGGTTATGCAGGAACTATTTTGAGAATTAATCTTTCGAACGACAAAATCGTGAAAGAGCCATTGAGCATGGATTTTGCGAGAAAGTACATCGGTGGGTCGGGTTTCAACGCTAGGGTTCTGTACGATAATGTTGGACCGAATGTAGATCCCTTCAGTCCGGACAATCTCTTTATGGTCGGGATCGGCGCACTCTCTGGAACATTGGCTCCCTGTTGCTCTAGAGTTACCTTCACAGCTCGGTCACCTCAGACCGGAATTTTCGGAGATGCAAATTCTGGTGGAGATTTTGGCTCTACAGTGAAGTTCGCTGGCTATGACCAAATAGTGGTAGAAGGAAAAGCAAAGAAACCTGTGTACATTTGGATTGACGATGACAATGTTGAGATAAGAAACGGGGAGCATCTGTGGGGAAAAGATACGTGGGAGACTGACCAGATAATCAAAGATGAACACGGAGATGAAGAGATTAGAACCGCAATCACAGGACCCGCCGGAGAAAACAAGGTTCTCATGGCCAGTATAATTGTGCAAAGATACAGAGCGGCTGCAAGAACAGGTTTAGGCGCAGTTATGGGATCAAAGAACTTGAAAGCAATTGCCGTTAGAGGAACAAAAGCAGTCCAAATTGCAAAAGTGGATGAATTCGAAAGCTTGGCGAACGAATCCGTTTTGTCTATCATGGGTCATCACTCGTACAAGCGTTTCGCTACTTACGGAACCTTGGATCAAATCGCTTCGTACAACGATATGGGGCTCGCGCGTGTGAAGAATGGAACGGAGCATCATCTGGAAAATCTTGAAGACATAACGGCAGAAACTCTTGAAAAGAAGTACAAAGTCAGAAGTATGGCTTGTTTCGCGTGTCCCATACATTGCACACATTTTCATTCTATTGAGGAGGGGAAGTTCGCAGGGACGATGGGAGGCAAACCTGAGCTTACCGCGGCAGAAGCCTTCGGGACAAATGTTGGCAACAGCGATCTAGCTTCCATATGTTACCTTCAAGACTTGTCGAACAGACTGGCAATCGACATCCATGAGCTTGGAGACGTAATCGGCATGTCTATGGAGTGGTACGAAAAAGGAATTATTACAAAAGAACAAACAGGCGGAATAGAATTAACATGGGGCAATGTCGACGCCATGATTCAAATCACGGAAAAGATCGCCAATGTTGAAGGTTTCGGCAGAATTCTTGCCAAAGGGGTCAAAGGTGCTTGTGAAGCGATGAGCCTGACGTATCCTAGACCGGGGCACATAAAGGGTCTTGGAATGACGTACAAAGATCTGAGGGGCGGTAAGAGCTGGGCTTTGGCATATGCCGTGAACCCGAGAGGGGCTGACCATCTAAAAGGGTATCCTGTCTTCGAGGCAGTAGGAGATCGAGAGACAGCTAAGAAATTCTTCGGAAGCGAAAACATAGTTGTTCCATATTCGGACGATCCTGCGAAAGGACCGATGGTAAAGTGGCATGAAGACTTTATTCAAGTATTGGCGTCCACTGGATTATGTGTACTCGAGTGTCTATTCCTATTTGAAAGCGTTAGCGCAAAAATGATTGCGGGGATGATGTCTGCAGCAACTGGGTGGGACATGTCAGAACAGGAACTGCTGAGAGCTGGCGAGAGAAACTATCACTTGATGAAATGCTATAACATGAGGCTGGGATTGACAAGCAAAGATGATACAATCCCTGAGTATTTCCTGAAAGAACCTGTTTCAGATGGCCCCGCTAAAGGTCAGGTGGTACGACTGGACGTGATGAAAAGGGCTTATTACAAGGCAAGAGGATGGGACGTTAAGAAAGGTGTCCCCTCTCGAGAGAAATTAGTAGAACTGGATCTTAAGGATGTCGCAGACGACTTGGAAAAACGTGGAGTTTTGCCTAAGTCTTAATAAAAAAGAGCGATGACGTGAGAAGACATGTCGCATATATATGGGCAGTTTGGCGTTGATTGGGAAGAACGCGTGGACTTTCAAAAACTAAGGAAAGAGCGCCTCGTAAGACTGAAGGAACAGATGAAAGAACAAGAAATCGACGCTATTCTTGCGTTCCGACCCGAAAACATTCGGTATGCCACGTCATACAGACCATTGTGGTGGACAACCGGGATGGCAGTTACAAGGAATGCCACAATTGTCTCAAGAGATCAAGATCCCATTCTATACGTGGCAAGCGGTGACTGGGCGCGCGCCTCAACCACGATGCCGTGGCTCAAGAACGAAAATGTCCGGCCCATTGCAGTCTTGGAGGATTTAGAGGTTTTCAAAACAACAGTAAATGAGTTCAAAAAGGAGTTGACCAACTTAGGTGTCGCAGATGGCAGAATAGGGATAGATGCCACACGGTTCGGACTGACTCAACAACTGCAACAAGCATTGCCGAACGCAGCTTTCGTCGATGGAGACGATGTTTTCATAAAAGCGAGGGTCATAAAGACAGTAGAGGAGAGAGAGCTGATGCGAGTATCTTCTGCCATCGCATCCTTTGCTATGGAAAGCACTATAAATCTAATACAGTCTGGGAAAAGAGAATGTGAACTGCTGGGCGAAGCAATGCGGATTCTCTATTCCTTTGGAATGGAAGTCCCCCAATGCAACTTGATCATCGCCTCTGGGAATCACACCATGCCGCTCTACAGGTTTGCGTCCGACAAGCCGATAAGAAGAGGGGAATTAGTGTTATTAGATCTTGGCGGATGCTTCAATGGATACTTTTCAGACCAGACCCGCACTGTCATTCACGGAAACCCAACTGAAAAGCAAAAAGATATCTACAGAACAGTGTTCGATTCAATACAAACCATCATGAAAGTCATGAAGCCAGAGGCACTAAACACAGACGTTAACAAAGCGGTGAGAGACATTATGAAGGAGCACGGTTTCGAAAAAGAAGCATACTTCGGCGTACTTGGCCACAGTATAGGCATAGCGGGTTTAGAGGCGCCATTCATTGGTGAACGTGTACTGACCGGCGACCAGAAATTCGTGCAGTTCAAACTCAAAGCTGGAATGATATTCTCCATGGAGCCTACTGTCGCTGCGCAAGGCGTCGGAGGAGTACGTTTGGAAGACACTATCATGATAACCGAATCGGGCAACGAGGTTCTCTCCACAGCTCCATATGATGAGAAACTCTTGAGGTGATATCATGAAGGAGATTAGAATTCATGGAAGAGGAGGTCAGGGAGCGGCCACGGCAGGGGAGATACTTGCCTTAGCAGCATTCTATGAAGGAAAGTATGCGCAGTCCTTTCCTTACTTTGGACCAGAAAGGCGCGGCGCTCCAGTTGTTGCGTTTACAAGAATTGATGATGTGCCAATACGCCTTAGGACTGAGATCCATCATCCAAGCTGTGTTGTCGTTCTCGACCCCAAGCTCATTAAATCAGTCAATGTTACGGAAGGTCTAGTCGAGGGCGGCATACTAATTCTCAACTCAGTGACGAAGCCTTCTGAAATGACAATTCAAGGCAAGCCGTCCAAAATAGCTGTGGTGGACGCGACAGGGATTGCTTTGAAGACGATTGGCAATCCAATCACGAACATGGCAATGCTGGGAGCTTTCTCGGTCGGCACCGGCTGGGTCGGGATTAAAGCAGTACGCGAAGCGATAACAAATCGATTCTCTAAGGATGCCGCGGAGAAGAACATCAAGGCGGCTGATCTCGCTTTCGAAGAGACAACGGTATTGGAATTGAAGGTGCTTTAAATTGAAGAAACTTCCACTTGTTCCTATTGGAACCGAAATCGAGAGCGCAGAAACCGGTAGTTGGAGAACATTCAAGCCGGTTGTCAAGAAGGAGACTTGCAACAAATGTGGTCTCTGCGTGATGTTTTGTCCTGACGGAGTAATTCTTAAGACAAAAGATGGGATTGAAATTGACTACGTATTTTGTAAGGGCTGCGGAATATGCGCGAGAGAATGTCCAAGTAAAGCCCTCGAGATGATTCTGGAAGAAGAGTAAGTAAGAGGTTATCTCATGCCTAAAAAAGATTTGATCTCTGGAAACTTGGCTGCTGCACACGGAGCAAGACTCTCTAGACCAAGAGTAATAGCTGCCTATCCGATCAGCCCATCGACGACAATCGTAGAACATCTTGCGAGCTTTATCAACCGTGGGGAACTAGAAGCAGAGTATATCCCTGTTGAATCGGAACATAGTGCGATGGGTGCCTGCATTGGTGCGTCTTTAAGCGGCGTCAGGGTCTTCACGGCCACGGCCTCACAAGGCCTCGCCTATATGCACGAGTTTGTTTATCACGCTCATGGATATCACTTGCCAATTGTTATGGCCATCGCAAACAGGACTTTGTCAACGCCCTGGGCTACAACGTGCGACTATTCTGACACAATGGCAGAAAACACTTCTGGTTGGTTGCAACTGTTCGCAGAAAATGCCCAAGAAGTCTTGGATACAATAATTCAAGCATACAAGATTGCTGAGGACAAGAGAGTACTATTGCCAACAATGGTCTGCATGGACGGCTTCCTCGTCTCCCATACCGCTGAAAATGTGGAGATTCCGGATCAAGAAGTCGTCGACAATTTCCTGCCTGCTTATTCCCCTGAACACTTCATACTTGATCCCGACAACAGAATGGCCGCTATTGTTCCTCCTCGTCCCTGGGTCATTTCATTTGAGCATCAGACCGATGATTGCATGAACAATGCCAAGGACGTGATTAAGGAAGTCGGCAGTGAATACGGGAAAATATTCGGTAGAGAATATGGTCTGATAGACAAGTACAGATGCGACAATGCAGAACTTTTGTTGATGACAATGGGTTCCATGACCGGTACAGCCAGAGTTGCCGTAGACGAGCTCCGAAGAGAAGGCCTGCAGGCGGGTTTGGTTAGGCTTCGATCTTACAGGCCCTTTCCAGATGAAGAACTGAGAGAAGCATGCAAAGACGTGAGAGCCGTTGCCGTTGTTGATCGTGATGTAACCCACGGCATCGGGGGACGCGGCGGGGCATTCTTCACAGAACTCAAGTCTTGCTTGTACAATCTGGACAGCAAACCTCATTTGACAAACTTCATCGCGGGACTAGCCGGTCGAGAGATAACTATTGAGAACTTCAAATTCATGGCTAGTAAAACGCTTGAAAGTGTGAAGAAAGGACTGGGAGAATCTGTAGAATGGCTAGATGAGGTTCAAATACCGGTCACCAAGTCAGCACCACTTGAGAAGTATGCAGACCGTATAGTTCTCCCGGGAGTGCGAGCATGTGCAGGTTGCGGCATGCTGTTGACTGCTCGCCACGTATTTCAGACCCTAGGAAAGGATACAGTTTTCACATTCATTCCAGGCTGTGCAGGTGTCACGATGCAAAGTGCCCTAGCTCTGAAACCATTAGTGAGACTGCCTTTTGCTGAAGTCGTCTTCGCTGGCACAGCAGCAGTGGCTACAGGTCTGAGAGAAGGCCTGAAGATCCGTGGCAAATCACACGTAAACGTGGTTGGACTCGCGGGTGACGGAGGAACAGTGGACATTGGCCTGCAGGCCCTTTCAGCCGCGGCTGAACGAGGAGAGTCGATAATCTACATTTGCTACGACAACGAAGCTTACATGAACACGGGAATTCAAAAGAGTGGAAGCACTCCGTTTGGCGCCTGGACCACGACTACTCCACGTGGAGCAAGAAGGAAAAAGAAGACGTTCAAGAAAGACATGGCCGCTCTTATGGCGATGCACAGAATTCCATACGTGGCAACAGCGTCGATAGCCTACATCCCAGATCTCGAAAAGAAGGTCAGGAAGGCCGCGAGAATAGTTGCGGAGGACAAGGGTCTTGCTTACTTGCACGTACATGCCCCTTGCCCGACAGGCTGGAGGTTCCCAACGTCGGAAACGGTGAATGTGGCAAGACTGGCTGTTCGAAGCGGTATGTGGATTCTCTATGAAGTCGAAGAAGGCAAAATGAAGCTCAACCTGAAACAAGAAAAAAGAACACCCGTACGTGAATATCTAAAGGTTCAGGGGAGATTCGATGGCTTATCAGACCAAGAAATCCAAGAAATCCAGCAAGAAGTGGACCAAAACTGGAGTTCGCTCTCCTCTGATCAGAAGCCCTCTTCAACTCAGACAATTGAACCTTAAAGCAAAATATATTACATCTGACTCTGGGTTGGAGTCGCAAACCGCATTTTCTTGCGTAGGATGCTTGCGATCCACCTTCAGTTAACAGGTGTATGTTCTATATGAGCTTGAAAACCTTGATCAAGGTTTGTTAAAGTTTATTAATCTCAATGTTTAAAGGACTTTGAAATAATGGTGATGCCTTTGGAAGAAAAGTGGTGGGTTAGTCCATTTAACTCAATTGATGAAGTTAGACACGGTATGAATCTGCCCAAGAAGGTGAGCTTTTATGATGTGACTCTGAGGGATGGAGAGCAAACTCCTGGAGTTGTTTTCAAAAAGGAAGAAAAAGTGCAAATAGCTAGAGCATTGGACGAACTTGGTGTACAAAGGATCGAGGCAGGCATGCCTGTCGTCTCTCCAGAAGACAAAGCTGCCGTTAAAGCTATAGCGAACCTAGGGTTGAGTGCCGAGGTCTGGGGTTTCTGTAGATGCATCAAAACAGACGTCGATGCCTGTCTGGAGGCAGACGTCGATGCGGTAGTATGTGAAATCGCGACCAGTGAGCTGAAATTCAAGGCTTACGGCATGGACAGAGAAAAAGCTGTGACGCGTGCTGTAGAGACCCTTAAGTACGCTAAGGATCATGGGCTTCACACAGCATTCTTTTCTGTGGATTTGACAAGGGCTGATTTGGATTTCCTGAAGACAATCAACACTGCGGCTGTGAAAGAAGGAAAAGCGGATGAGCTCATAGTTGTGGATACTCTTGGAGTGGCCCTTCCAGAGGCGATGTACTACCTGACCAAGAAATTCAAAGAATGGTTCAAAGTTCCGATTCATATCCACTGCCACAACGATTTTGGGCTCAGCACAGCATGTGAACTAGCAGCAATAAGAGCAGGCGCCGAGTGGGCCCATGTAACAATAAATGGTCTAGGTGAGAAAGCAGGTAACACTGACCTCAGCGAACTTGCGTTGTCGCTATATCTTCTATACGGAATTGACGTTGGATTGAAGTATGAAAAGCTTGTCCAGACTTCGAAGCTTGTCGAAAGAATATCAGGGGTTAAAATGCCACCCTTCAAGCCCGTCGTCGGCGAGAACGTGTTCAAGAGAGAATCAGGGGTCACTGTAATGCAACTGATAAGCTATCCACCAGCTGTTGAAAGCTTCGTTCCTGAACTCGTTGGCGGCAAAAGGGAAATAGTCTTGGGAAAGAAGAGTGGAAGACACTCTATAGAGTGGAAACTGAAGAATCTCGGAATAACCGTACCTGAAGAACAAGTTGAACCAATACTAGGCAAAGTGAAAGCTTTAGGAGAGAGCAAAAAGGGACTAGTCTCCGATGAAGAATTCAAATCTATCGTCAACGAAATACGTGGGAAGTAGTTTCCAAAGACTCACTCTCTTTTTTCCCTAATGTTAGGAGAATGGAAAATGAAGATATTGTTGACTGAGCCGCTAATTGAACCAGTGGACAATGCTGGTCTTGACATCCTAAGAAAAGTTGGTACAGTGATCATAGCATCGGGTACATCTGAGGAAAGTCTCATCAAAGAGGCAAAAGACGCAGACGCGATAGTTGTTCGCTTAGCAAAGATCACAGGAAGAATCATTGAGAACACTGACAGGCTGAAGGTGATAGCAAGGACTGGAGTCGGCGTAGATAACATAGACGTTGCGGCGGCAACCAAAAAACGGGTAATGGTCGTCAATCTGCCTGTCATGAACACCGATTCAGTGGCAGAGCACGCTCTCTGCTTGATTCTGGCAATGGCGAAGAACCTAATAGAATTCGACAGAGAAGTCAGGAAAGGAAATTGGGGCATAAGAGACAGGCTTCTTCCCAAAAACATTGACTTGATAGACAAGACACTTGGCATAGTTGGCTTGGGAACGATAGGCATAGCGGTTGCTCGAAAGGCAAAAGGCCTCAACATGCGTGTCCTGTATCAGAGTAGAAGAAGAAAGGCTGATTTGGAAAAGGAGCTCGGAATTGAATACACTGATCTTCCAACTCTATTGAAGGAAGCAGATTTCATAACGGTGCACATCGCTCTTTCAAAAGAGACAGAGCGCATGTTCGGTGAAAAAGAATTTAAAACAATGAAGAAAACCGCATACTTCATCAACACGTCTCGCGGTGGCGTGGTGGATCAAAAAGCTTTGTACTCAGCATTAGAAGATGGAAGAATAGCCGGGGCAGCCTTGGACGTCTTTGAAGAAGAGCCGATTAAAGCAACCGACCCTATCCTCAAACTGCAGAATTTGATTGTGACACCGCATGTTGCAGGTCACACAAGAGACTCCAGAATCAAAATGATAGTAGTATTGGCAGAAGATGTTGTCAGAGCACTCAATGGCAAAACACCTGTCAACTTGGTCAACAAAGACGTGCTCCGCTAGAGACGAATCTCAGAATACCCTTTGTTTGCTTCTATATTTTTGATATTCAACCAAAGCCGCAATCGCTCTTGAGGCTTTCCCCGGCGTTAGGAAAACAGGTACGCCCTCAGCCTCGAGTTTTCTCAGTACCTCGAATTCACATTTGCTGGCTACCGAAACCATAACGATGGGTTTCCCGTATTCCTTCAACTTGATGAATTCTTCGACAGCCGCCAGTTCGACCGAAACCATATCTGTTCTCCAGCCAAAGCCCATCGAAATCACCGAGTCTATTATCTTATCTCGGAGTACTATTTCTGTACACTTTACTAGGCGCATTGGATCAAAGGGGGGTGTAAGATCTACGGGGTTGTTAACAGGGGCATAGGGCGGCAGGATGGCCTTCAACTGGGCGATTGTGTCTTTGGAGAATATTGGAACATTCAACTCCCGCTTTGTGCAGGCATCTACTGCGACGACTCCCATTCCACCGCCTGCCCCAGTCACTATTCCGACATTGCTTCCTTTAGGGAGAGGTTGAGTTTCAAATGTCATAGAAACATCGAAAAGTTCGTCAACATCTTCAACTTTCACTATACCAGTCTGTTTACAGACTGCATCGAAGATAACGTTCGAGCCTGAGAGAACACCAGTGTGGGATGACACGGCCCTGCTCCCAGCCTCTGTTTGTCCGCCCTTCATCAGAACAATAGGCTTCGTCATTGTTGTTCTCCTAGCTGCCTCCAGGAATAGCTTTCCTTTCTTTACTCCTTCAACGTACATCATGACGACTCTGGTATCTTTATCCAAGCTGACGTATTCAAGATAATCAGTGGAGCCGAGGTCGGCTTCATTGCCAGAACTGCAAAACACCTGGAATCCTACGCCCCGTTCAGCGCCCCAACGGAACATCGTATTGGCTCCGATAGCGCCACTTTGGGAAATGAACGAGATGCCTCCTTTTTTGGGAGATTTTGGTGCGAATGTCAGATCCAAGTTTGCTGATGCGTTGAATATCCCCTCGCAATTTGGTCCCACAAACCGTAATCCTCCTTTTTCTGCTATCTCAGCCATTTTCTCCTGCAACTCTCTTCCTTTTGCGCCGGTCTCTGCAAAACCAGATGTGATTACTACAGCCCCCTTAATTTCCTTCTCAACACACTCTTTCATGGCTTGTAAGACAGCTAGCGCTGGGACAACGATTACTGCTAGGTCAATTTTATCTGGGACCTCGGCAACTCTTGAGTAGGCGCGGAAGCTCATTATTTCCCTGATGTGGGGGTTAATTGGAAATAGCTTGCCGGGGAACTTTCTGTTTATCAAGTTACTCAATATTCTGTTTCCAAGCTTCTTTGATTCCGCGGAAGCACCAATTATTGCGATAGACTTTGGATTGAATATGCAATCGAGTTCTTTTGTCAGAGAAGATTCTTGCATTTCGAACCAACTCGCACGATACTTAGCATCGCAAGAAACTCCTTTAAGGTTTTCTTTGGTATCACATGTTCTGAGCGAATGCACGGTATGTGAAGTTACGAGAAAAATAGTCTGGGCAATCGGCAATCGAAAATTTGCTTGTACCCTCAGAGATAGTTCAAGCCTTTTGCTATCGAGAATCTCTTTGCATGCACGAACCCCATATCGAACAGGAAAAATGCTGATGCATCATCAGCGCGAGTTTGGAATACAAGTAAGTTTAAGAACGGGTTTTAGTACTAGAACAAAGGGATTGAGGGTTACATATGGGGATAACCACTACTGTGCGGGACATAATGACAAGAGATATCATATCTGTAGAGACCTCAGACAGTGTAAAAAAAGCTATTGATCTAATGGTAAAGAAGGACATTGGATCTGTAATTGTTACGAAAAACGGCGAACCTGTTGGAATAGTAACTGTAAGAGACATAATGAGAAATGTTTGTCCTGAGGAATTGTGTACGAGCGGGATTGAGGCAGGAAAGATTATGAGAAGCCCCCTTATCACCGTACCTGCGGACGCTAAGCTTGGTATAGCCGCTTCGCTAATGATGGAGAAAGGCGTGAGGAGGCTAGTGGTTGAAGAAAATGGTAAAGCAATTGGGATAGTAACGCATAGAGATTTGATCAAAGGAACCATGGACACTTTCATGGCTTTGGCTATGGTATGATCGAGACTGTTATATCACAGAGGGTTTGCCGATTAACAGAGACCATTCTTAATGAATTGCGCTCTCAGAAATGAATCTGACGTGAAATCGCGAGGGCCTTAAGTGCCCTCATAATTCAGAAAGCAGAGGTTTAGTGAAATCCGTATTTCTGAGAGAATCAAATAGATCTGGCAACCATGAACCCTTCCCTAACGGCGTCGTATAGCTTGCGCGGTTTCACACAGTCTCCGATTTCAAGGACAGTTCCCACATGCCCTAGTTCGTCGATGAACTGCCTGTCGGATCGTGCTCCTGCGGCTAAAACAACTGTATCTGACTGGATTTTCTCAGTATTTTTATTCCTGCGAACTAATACATAGTCCTTGGTTATCTCTTCAGCCCGTGTCTTGATGAATATCTTCACGTTCTTTTCGGAGAGTCTCTGCAAAAGGAGCTTTTCGTTCCATCCGATGACTCTGTCAAGGAACATGCCTAAGTCGTTCAGCATCTCTACGATTGTGACATCCCTGCTTTTTTCGGTGAGGAAATCGGCTGTTTCGCACCCTACCAGCCCTCCGCCTATGATTACCACCTCTTTTCCAACTCCCACATTCTTTGCCAAAACATCAGTAGCTGTCACGACATTTTTCAAATTGACTCCAGGAATTCTTGGTACTAGCGGCACCGCACCTGTTGCAGCAACTATTACATCAGGCTGAACCTCATCGACAACATCGGCTGTAACTTCTTTTCCAAGTTCAACTTTCACACATAATTTATTCAAAGTCACTTCGTAGTATTTGATGAAGTCTATGAGTTCTTGCTTGTATGGAAGAATGGAACTCAGTCTGGCTTGACCACCTAGTTGTTCGTCTTTCTCATACAAGAAAACTTCGTGGCCTCTCCACTTTGCTACTCTGGCAGCCTCCATTCCGGCAGGGCCACCTCCAACGACAAGAACTTTCTTGGGCTTCCTTGCTGGCTCTATCCCGAATCTCCATTCTCGTCCCGCAAGTGGGTTGACAGTGCATTCAACCTTCAATCCGGTGTTCAGACGATCTTCACAATGGATGCAAGCAATACACTTTCTGATTTCGTCAATCCTCCCTTCTGCAGTCTTCTTAGGCAACTCGGGGTCAGCAAGTAGAGGTCTAGCCATCTCTATCAAATCCACTTTTCCGTCTTCCAAGATTCTCTCTGCCAAAGCGGGATTGTCAATTCTGCCTGCGACGGAAACAGGTATTCCAACACTTTTCTTTATTTCAAATGCCAACGGAACGTTGCATCCTCTTTCAACTGCCCTTGGTGGAACCAAGTATTCGCACAGGCTGCTTGTTTCGCCAGCGGAAACACTTATGGCTGCGACTCCAGCTTCTTCAAGCTTCAAAGCAATTATCTTCGATTCCTTTGTCGTTAGTCCTCCATTCAGGTAGTCGCTTCCATTGATTCTGGCCATTATTGGAAAACCATCACCCACTTCTTGCTTTATTTTGTCTACGATTTCAAGTAGGAACCTCATTCTGCCGTGTTGATCTCGACCATAAGCATCTGTCCTCCTGTTTGCCAAGGGTGATAGAAAAGTCCATACAAGATAACCATGTGCTGCCTGTATTTGAACGGCGTCGAAGCCGGCCTTTTTTGTTCTCAAGGCAGCCTCAGCGAATTTCTCCTCAAGACTTTCGATTTCCTCTATCGTTAGGGTTCGAGGAATCGCTCTGCCAAGAGAAGGGATGCTGGATGCTCCAAAGGGATACATTGAAATAGTCTTTGGCGCAATTTTCCTCCCACTATGGTTTATCTGAACTGCAATTTTGGTACCGTGAGCATGGACAGCATTGGTCAATTTTGAAAGCGAAGGGATATATCCTTCATTATATATGCCCAACTTTGGGCTGTCGTCGGAACCGATACTTGCACCGCCAACAATAATCAATGCTGTCCCGCCTTTTGCTCTTTCGACGCAAAAGGCCTTCAAACGTTCAGAGACGAAGCCTTCCCTTGTTTCGAAACCAGTTTCCATCGGCGCCATGACAATTCGATTGTGCAGTTTAATTCGCCCAATTCTGATTGATTCAAAGAGTTTCTTCAATTTTCACAGCCAGCAATGTTTTGGGATAAAATGGTGTTCAAGAATAAAGTGTTTTCGACGTGTGAAATCGGTTTTGACTGTTACTCAAATGTGTATTGCTCGCAAGTTTGCGTTCACATTTTGGTTATTTTGACGAGGTTTTCATTCGCATTGACTTCTACGTGGTCCCCCGTCTTGATTATCTCGAGTGGATTCTGTTCAAGGCTGTCCATTAATGGTATGTTTCCCATTATGGCTCCGATTGTGGTGATCGTTTCTGATTTGAGACATATCATAGCTCTGGGGCCGGTCCCAAGCTTTTCCATTTGGTAAATAACAAATGATCCGCCAGTGCTTCCCTTCCCGTAGGGGAATACCAATATCTTGGCGCTAATTATTTGCCCTTGAAGCTCATGCCCTGTTTCAACTATCGCCCCGCTAAGGGGATCTACTCCTCCATTGAAAAGAATCGGATCTTTTGTGACGATGGCTTCCCCTGAAGCTCTTCCTTTTGAAAGACTTCGGCCCTTAATTACGACTTGCTTCATTGCTCATTCCTCCCATGAACCTTTTGCAGCGGCCTTTAGGCAATCTTCCATACTGCCTAGTAACACATTATGCCACCCTCTTCCAGGGCCTAGATAGAATGCTTGCTTTGCGGAATCTGTGGCAATTGTCAGTTTGCCGTGTGAACGCCGGAGAAGGGGACCTAGCGCAGAGGCACAAGTATCAACCGTTACCAGTCCTCCAGCTTTGCTCACTACGTTAACATACCCTGCGTGCGCTGCCGCTGCGTAAACAGGTTCGCAGGTTTGGATCCACAATCTGACATCTTCATGAACTTTCTTCCCTTCAAGTAGCCTAGAAGCTCTCTCTAACTGTTGAAGTGAATAGTGCGGACAACCGAGTGCAACGATATCGATTTTTCCCGACCCAGTACACAATTTCCGACAGGTCTCTCTGAGATCACGTTCTTCTATTTCGATAGTCTCCTCGGGTTTTTCGTTTCTGAACATATGCTGTTCCGTTTTTGTCTCGGGGGTCACACCAGGAATATGATACATCCCAATCACACTAGAAACTCCCAGACCCGAGCCTAGCTCCACCAAATCTTCAGTATATATCTTTCGCGACAGTCCAGAAAAGACAGGGACCTTGTCAACTACCATTTGTCCTATATAGTATCCTAGAATTCCATATTCATGCGTTGCTTTTGGATGCTTTCTGATCTTCACCAACGTCTTTCCTAATCGGTTTTCTCTAAGATGATACCCGTAAAGTGGCGTTCTTCCAGTCAGTGCGGCCATCAACGCACTTAGACAGCCTTCACGGTTGCTTCTTGCGCCCAACACTGAATTAATGAAGGGGACTGTGGAAGACTCTGACCAAGCGACGTGTTCATTGAATCTTGGCAGGTTGCTGAAGTAGTACGGCGTGCAGGAGCATGTGTTCGCGCAACCTATTCTCTTGAGTGCTTGCAGAATCCTTGACTCTTTTGTAATGTAATCTGCACCGTAAATCTCGAATTCTTTCAAACGTCGTCTATCAATACCTGTGACGTTCGTTGTCGTGAAAACTCGGACTTTGGCTCCTTTATTCGCCAAGTCTTCAATGAATGCAATGCCTGAATCACCGATGGTCTCATAGACCAAGTCTGCTATGTGAGTCGAGCTGATTTTGACCATTCTTGCCGCGTTGTAAGCCTCACCCAGCTTCACCAGTATCTCCATCGCCTTCGCTGCGCATTCACCATATTCTCCTTCAAGCATGCCCCGTTCAGCTTTTGCAAGTCGCAAGGGCGTTCCCATCTGCAAGGATATATAACAGATTAGCTTCTATCCTTTATGACTTACTTAGAGATAAAGTCTGAGTCGGAATTTCAGAGATGAAAACAAGAAAAGATATGCGCCAAAAGAAGAATACTTCAAAAGCAGCCTGCAGGCCCGATAAAACTGAAATCGATCTTTCTCACGCATATAGGCTCCTTTATCCAATGCATACTGTTCTTGTTTCCTGCTGTGGAAAAACTGGGGGACCTAACATCATAACGCTGTCTTGGGTAATGCCTACATCAATCAAACCGCCCCTAGTTGCTATAAGTGTGGCACCAAATCGACATAGCCACGCTCTCATCAAAGAATCCAGAGAGTTTGTGGTTAACATTCCAACCTTTAGCCTGTTGAAGGATACACTTTTTTGTGGCACAGTGAGCGGCAAAGATCACGATAAATTCAAAGAAACAGGCTTGACATCGTTGGCTAGCAGGATGGTCAAGGCTCCTTTCATAATGGAATGTATCGCTCATCTAGAATGCAAACTTTGCGGTGAATTCAACACAGGCGATCATACGCTGTTCATAGGCGAGATTATTGCAGCATATGCAAACAAAGGAGCTTTTGGGACTGTTTATGATACGAGAATTGCGCCAATTCTTCTTGAACTAGGCGGAAACAAATTCGCAATACCTGATCGCAGAGTTATCAAGTTTCAATAGTGAATTGCTTTAAGCTCGTTTGAAGTTTTTAGTGTGTCTGTAAAACCCGCTAGCCAGCTCTGACACGTGATTCTAAAGGAACGACATGCTAATGTCTACAGCGTGTGGCCAAATCTCGCATTACGAAAAGTTTATTATTCGATTGCTGCACTCGGATTATTTCATTGGGTGCTGGCTTATGACATCTACGAGCATACTTGTGACGGGCGCTTCCGGTTTTGTCGGGTCGAATATTCTTCAGACTCTTGTTGAAAAGGGAAAGAGTGCTGTGGGTTATGATGTTGCATCACCTCCGCCAGATCTTTTTGGCAGAGTGACAGTAGTGAAGGGAGACATACTTGACTTGTCTAGGATTTTGCACTTAACGAACCAATACAATGTCAACGGCGTCATTCACACGATCGCAATAATGCCTTCGACTGGCTCGGAAGATATGCCAGCTCAGGCAATGAAAATAAATGTGGAAGGGACGTTGACTATATTGGAAGCTGCCAGGTTGCTGAACTTCAGGAGAGTGGTCTTCTGCAGCACAGTTTCAGCTTGCGGTGATAGAGGTCTTGTTAAGGTGAAAGAAGACGACCCATCTGTTTTTCCTTTTCACGAAATCTATGGGCTGTCAAAATTTATGGCCGAACAACTTTGCCTTTACTACAATGAGCGATTTGGGGTCGATGTGGTGATCGTTAGGTTTACCAATGTATACGGACCTGGGCAAAGACCATTTAGGAAGCCATTCATTGCAGGTGCTCAACCAATCGATTGGTTCCTTCACAGCGCCCTAAGCGATGGCATGATAGAGATGGAGAAGGGGCGTGAAACACGTAAGGATTATACATACATCAAAGATGTCGTGCAAGGCGTACTTCTTGCTTATGAAAAAGAGAAACCAAAATACAGGTTGTACAACATCTCAAGCGGTAAGCTCACAACCATAGATGAAATAATTAAGGCCATCAAGCGAGTGCTTCCAAACGTCAGCGCAAATATCGGGCCAGGGGTTGAGGAAGCCTTGCCATATTTTGACATAAGCAGAGCACAGGATGACTTGGGTTATCAGCCTTTGTATGACATAGAGAAGGCAGTTCCAGATTACTTAGACTGGCTTCGAAGCAGAATCAATAAGAGCTAAGATTTGGTTTTCATAGAAACCATATTTGCTCTTAGCTTTCGATTGCCTCAATTCCCATTTGTTCACAAAGCACTTTCAAATCGTTTCTGATATCTCCCGATGCCACGATGTAATGGTTGCCCGAAATATTTCGAATAAAGGCATCTTTGCCTCCTACAAGCCTGATCCTGATATCCAGAGTCGTTTGATTGAGGCAGGATACAACATTGCCCAAGGCAAAGTGCATTTTATCCATGTGGGAACCATACAATCTGAGTAAGGTCACTTCTTTTCCTTCCTGAAGTTTTGGTCTGCACATCGCTAACGGAATTGGTTCCCCAACATGGGATGGTGAGTGCCCTGTTTTTATGGTTACGTCGCTGCAATCTTCGCATAATGAAGCAGGGCCAGCACAATGAAGCATAGTCATCACGCTTTCCGAATCAATCGTGAAGGGGTCGCTGATTAGGGGCTGTTTGCCTGAGAGGTACAGTATCATTAGTGCTGCTGCACAAGTGACAACATCTCCCTCGCAACCAATTGTGTATGATTCATCAATGAAACCGAGACATGGGTTAACTTTGAATTCTTTGATCATCTCAGAATGGCATTCAAGGCAGAAACCCTCGAGCTCACGTTCATTCGCAATCTTTTTTAGCGCCAAATGCTGGCGCATTGATTGGACGAGAAGCGCGGGTTCGACTTCCACTTTGATGCCCTTTGGGATATTTTCAATTGCTTTGGCAGCCTCTTTTTCCGTTGTTTTAGTAACAACTTGTTTGTATTCAGATATTGGGATTCGGACAATATCAGGTCCTATCCTATGGCGAAGTATGTTTCTGTCGTAGTAGGAGGCTGTCATTAGAGAGAAAACGCCTCCGATTGCGCCTATTCTTGCTCTTTTGAGTCTGTTGATAGTATAGTTGACTCTTGCTAGTTGTTCAATTCGGCGCGTCACTTCCTTGTCTGACGCAGATCCATAAACAAGGTTCGACTTAAAGTCCCTCTCCATTAGCGCACCAATTGCGCTGGCACAAGTCGGTAACGAGTATCGAGTTGGAAGAGCCCAAATCACTGTTCTGACGACGCTGTTCTCTGCAGCCAAGACTAATAATGGGGCGCTAGCTCCATGGAGAGAAAACAATATGAGAAGATCGATTTCCGCAGACTGGAGATTTTTAACGGCGAGTATTATATCTTTTTCATCATACAAGGGCTTGGTCTTAGTGAGATCCACATTGATGGATTCCAGATTCTCTATTGCAGATTTGATATCGTTTTTGATATCTTCTGAAGTGACCTCCCCTATTGGCATCAGAAATATTCTAGGTCTCATTATGGTTCAGCCTGCTCGATTTGAATTCCACAACCAATAGCTTCTAGCATTATTTACATCTTTTGGGAGAATCTTCCTATTCTATTATTCAAGAGTCATTCATGTTGAAGACCGAACCAGGCAATATGAAATGAATAAAGAACAAAATAACTGTCAGGAAAATCATGACCGAAAAAACAAAAAGGGTGTATTAGGGCCTTTTTTTAAGGCTCTCAGCCAGACTGTGACTGTGGCATTGGGAATACGACGTTTGTTGCTTTAACATCTGGCGGATATACTGTCGCCCAGGTTCCACTAGTGGTACCGTTGAAGAACTGCGTTATGACCAAGCCAATGTTTATGTTCTGTCCGCCTGCATCAAATTTGACGCTTCCAACGCTTGGGATTTGGTCTGATGGAATCACTGTGCTGCTGAGTGCGTCTCTGATCTTCTGCGGGTCTAAAGAATTGGCCTTGTTGACCGCCGAACACCATGTTCTAAAAGCAGTGTCCCAACCTATGACATCGGTGTATGCAGATCCATTCCCATAAAGCGAATTGAATTCGTCCCTGACTTGATTTGACAGCGGCTTGTTGACGTCAGGGCTCCACGAAAGGACGTTGAACCAATAGTCTGCGAGATTCGTGCCTGCTATTGCAGCTATGAACGCCGGTTTGTTTTCTCCATCTTGAGTAAGAATTGCCTTCGGATACCAATTAAGCTGCTTAAACGCTTTGGCATACAGAAGTCCGTCGTTGACGTAGCCCGCCTGGAAAACCACGTCAGGATTGGCCGACTTCAAGGTTAAGACTTCTGAAGTCACATCAGCAGTATTCATGTTGTACGGAATATTCGCTACGACCGTGTAGTTGTAATCTGTGGAGTTGTTTGTTGCTGCCCATCCTGCCTCGCAACCAGAGCCGAATGATGAGTCTTCGTAGAGATAAGCTATCGTATGAATTGGGATATTATATGTGGCGCTTTCATTTTTCAAGAATTGGAACAAGGCGCTACCAAACATATTGTCGTTAGCAACTACCCTGAAGTAGTATTGGAATCGACCGTCAGTCAATGTGGGGCTGGAAGCGTCACCGCCCATCATAGGAATCTTGTATTGTTGACATACTTGAGCCATAGGCAAAGCCAAGGAACTGTATATGCCTCCAAAAACAGTAATGACGTGTTGCTCAGTGATTAGGTATTCTGCCGTTGAGGCTGCAGTGTTTGGATCCCATTGGTTGTCTGCCCAGACAGCCTGAACCTTCACGCTTTTTCCATCAATAGTTAGGCCGCCTGCATTATTGAAGTCGCTAATCGCCATGTCGAAAGTTTTCCGAGCTGCTTGACCTTGGTCTGCGCCGGCTCCAGTTAAGCCGTAATCAAAACCAACCAGGGCTACGGTTGGGCTATTTGGTATAAGCTGTTGAAGCGTTTGTACATAGTACAAGGTTATTCCAGACATTAAGATTGTTATAGCCACCAAAATCACAATCACTTTTTCAAGTGTCGATGCCATTTTTCTTTCTCCTTCATTTTGTGGCTCGCACGCCTTATGGCGATATTGATACATTAACTATTTATGGATTGCGTTAATTTAGCGCACGCTAAGTGTTTTGAGCAGTTTATGGGACAAATGTTATTACAAGGAGAGGCTGAATCTTCTGAGACATGTTACAATAGATTTTTATAGCAACTCAACTCTGCTTTAACAGAAATAGCATACAATAATGAATAGAGGGAAAAGTCGTCTTGTGGTTCTTGAATCTTGAGCTCGCAAAGGCTTCGGATACTCTTGTAAGAGAAGAAACCTTGCTGGGCCTGAAGCCTAATGAAAATCTCTTGATATGTGCAGATACAGAAACAGATATGGCAGTGGTGGAAGCAACCGCGAGGGCCGCTCACTTGGCTCGATCTAAAGTAGCCGTCATATGGTACGCCGCTCCCCCTGACATTGGAGAAAAGGCTACAGTTCCAGAGCCTGTGGCGGCAGCAATGTTAAAGGCCGATATTATGGTTGAGTTTTCCAGAAAATACTTGCTCTTTTCGAAGGCATGGAGAAGAGCCATGGAAAAAAGTGTAAGATATTTGGGGCTTTGGGGCATGGACGTCGGAATGATGGTGAGGTTAATAGGAAATGTTGACTGGGCGAAGATGATAGAATTGGGAAAAAGACTTGTCGAAGTAAGTAAGGAGGCAACTCACATGAAGATAACATCATCTGCCGGGACGAATGTCTATTTTAGGTTAGATTCAGATCGCCCTTTCATTCGGTCGGAAGTCGGCGGCGGTTTGGCAGGTGAAATCGCATGGGCTCCTGTGGAGGAGACGGTGAACGGTACGATTGTGCTGAACGGAGCGATTTTCCCTCCCGAAATCGGCATTCTACATAGTCCTATTAAGCTAAGGGTCATTAAAGGCAGAGTGGTAAGGATCATCGGGGGAGCTGAAGCAAAGAAGTTGGAAGGATGGCTCGCTAGTTGGCATGATCCCAGCATGTACAACATAGCACACTTCAGCTATGGCTTCAATCCTGGCGCAAAGCTTTCTGACAAGATACTAGAGGCTGATAGAGTTTTTGGAAGCGTGGTTGTTGGTTTAGGGTACCAAAGAGAATACTACAAAGGAAAAGCCGGGGTCGCGGCCGCTCATTCTGATGGCACTATGTTGAATCCGACAATATTCGTTGATGAAGATTGTCTCGAAAAGGAAGGAAGATACGTCCATCCTCGTTTGGCTTCGATAAGCAAGGCATTAGGTTTCTAGTTATGGCAAAATGTAGCTCATTTCTCGCAAGTCTGGCCACTTATCAAGAAACTGATAAGCCTTAAATATGTTGCCGACGACTGCATACATTCATACAGCTTACGTCAAACGAAGATGGAAGGAGCAATGGATCCGAGCATCATTGTCCAACTGATAGTCAACGGATTACTGATTGGAGGCATATACTCCCTTGTTAGCATGGGGTTGACTCTAATATGGGGAGTAATGAATGTCGTAAACTTTGCCCAGGGCGAGCTTCTGATGATCGGGATGTATATTGCATGGTTGCTAAACTATTTTTTTGGTTTCAGTCCCTACCTTTCTGTAATTGTTTGCTTCATCGGTCTCTTCTTGATAGGACTAATAATCGAGAAGTTCCTTGTGAGTCGTGTCATAGAGCTCTCTATGGCAGCTAGAATATATGTCACGTTTGGGCTATCCTTGTTTTTATCGAATTTAATGCTTATGCTTATGGGGGCTCAGGTAAGGGCCATACCATCGGAGACATCAACTCTGATTGTTGGATCGATTTTCATCGATGTTCCTCATTTGATATCTTTCGTTTTTTCAATCTTCACTGCTTTCGGAATGTACTTGTTTCTTATGAAAAGTAGGACTGGGAAGGCGTTGCGAGCGGTCAGCCAAAATAGAGTTGTGGCAAGTTCAATGGGCATAAATGTCCACAACATGTATCTGATCGCGTTTGGAATTGGCGCAGCTCTGACGGGGATAGCAGGTTCACTGATAATGGGATACTACAGCGTAACACCTACAGTCGGCACGGCATTCATGTTATCTGCATTCGCAGCAATTGTTCTAGGAAGCATGGGGAATTTTGAGGGAGCTTTTTTTGCAGGATTAATAATAGGCGTAGCAGAAACAGTTGGCGGGTACTTCATAGGGCCAGATCTAAAGCAGGCAGCATCCTTCGTGATTTTGGTCGTGATTCTCATGATACGTCCTACTGGTCTGTTTGGAAAGGAGCTTGGGAAGGAAAGAGTAAAACAAGAGGGTTAATAAAATGGGAGAAATGGACGAAGCTGGGTCAGGAAGCCGTGTGAAACTGCTGCGTTCTCAAAGGATATACCTCCCTTTGCTTTGTTTGATAGGCCTATTGGTAGCGCCTGTTCTTGCCGCGGGCAATCCATTTCTAATGCACGTACTGATAATGTCACTTTTCTATGCTTTCCTCGGCACTGCTTGGAACATCGTCGGAGGCTACGTGGGTCTAGTTTCATTGGGGCACGCAGCATATTTTGGCCTTGGCGCATATATTTCCACTCTGGCTTTTCTGAATTTCGGTGTCACGCCCTGGCTAGGCATTTTGCTGGCTGCAGTAGGTGCCACATTTTTCGGCTTTGCGATCGGGGTTCCTTCTATTCGATTTTGGGGAGGAGGCGCTTTTTTTTGCGTGGTTTCAATAGCTTTTGCTGAAACCTTAAGACTCGTGTTTCTAGGTTTAAAGATCGGAGGAGGATCGGCAGGGACATTGTTGCCAATCGTTCCTTCTTTTGTCAATTTTGAATTTGAATCAAAGCTGCCATATTATTTCATTATTTTGGGTTTTCTTGTTGTTGAACTTCTTGTATTGCAGAGAATTTCGGTTTCCAAAATGGGCCATTACTTAGTTGCCATCCGAGAAGACGAGGTCAAGGCTGAAGCAGTCGGAATTGACACACGAAAGTATAAACTTCTGGCGATTGGGCTAAGCGCATTTTTCACTGCAATCGGGGGAGTCTTCTACGCGCAATATGTCCTTTATTTTGACCCCTACACGGTATTCGGGCTGAACCTCTCTATTTTCATCGTGTTGGTTGCAACCGTAGGAGGCAGGGGAACTATTTTGGGGCCTGTTCTTGGATCTTTCATAATAACGCCAATTTCATTGTACAGCAACGTAATTTTGGGTGGATCCACTTTTCAAGGTCTCTCTCAAGTTGTGTATGGAGTTCTGCTCATCCTTATCGTTTTGACGGTTCCTGCTGGCCTGATGGCCTTGGTCACAAAAGCGTTAGGCTCAGTTACTCCTTCAGAAAAGGATTTCCACAAAGGTGAAAACTAGGTTTGGCCTTGGTTCGGGTGCAAGATCTGACAAAGAATTTCGGAGGGATTTGCGCAGTAGATCATTGTTCTTTTGAGATAAAAGAAAAGATGATTTACGGGCTAATCGGACCCAACGGTTCGGGAAAAACGACTGTTTTCAACCTTATTACAGGGCTTTATAAAGAAGACGGAGGCGACATCTTTTTCAAAGGAGAACGGATTAACAGATTAAAGACTCATCAACGGGTCCGAATGGGATTGGGCCGAACTTTTCAGCTCGTGAGAATATTTCAAGGCTTGAAAGTCATCAACAACCTTTTAGTTCCACCCCCAAGAAAGGGAGAAAAGGAAACAGAAACCCGCAAAAGGGCGTTGAATTTGCTGAAATTCGTCAATCTCATGAGACTGAAAGACGAATATGCTCGAAATTTGTCTTTTGGACAACAGAGGTTATTGGAGCTTGCAATTGTACTAATGCAGAATCCTGATCTCGTGTTGATGGATGAACCGACATCGGGCGTAAATCCGGCAATCATACAGGAAATAATCAATCACATCAAGCAACTACGTGATGGAGGAAAAACATTCATAATAGTGGAACACAACATACCTGCAATAATGGAAATATGCGACCGAATAATTGTTCTAGATCACGGAACAAAGATTGCGGAAGGCACCGGCAACGAAATCGCGGCAGATAAAAAAGTAATAGAGGCCTATCTTGGAGGAGGGGCACCAATCAAATGAGCATCGAAGTAAGAGGTCTAAAGTCCGGATACGGCGCCGTGAGAATCTTGCATGGAGTATCCATGCTTGCTGAGAGGTCCAAAATCACATGCATAATCGGACATAATGGTGCAGGAAAATCCACACTGCTGAAAACAATATTCGGAATAGTCAAGAAAGATGAGGGAAACATCAACTTCGACGGAGAAGACCTTTCTAGACTGAGGCCAGATCAGGTATTGAGGAAGGGCATTTCATATGTCCCCCAAGGCACAACCACCTTCCCCTTTATGACAGTTTTAGAGAATTTGGAAATGGGGGCTTACATCGAACGGAATCATGATAAAATAAAGAAGAATATAGAAGAAGTTTTTGATATCTTTCCTATTCTTCGAGAAAGAAAAGGCGAGGCTGCAGGAGCGATGAGCGGTGGAGAACAGAGAATGCTTGAATTCGGCAGGGCCTTAATGCTACGACCCAAAGCTCTCCTATTGGACGAACCGTCAATGGGACTATCGCCAAAACTCGTATCGGAAGTAGTTGAAAAAATAGGAGAACTGAACAAAACTGGGATGACCATACTTATGGTTGAACAAAACGTCCGCATGGGTTTAAGCATTGCGGATTACGGCTATGTGCTGGTGCTTGGAAAGAATGCACATGAGGGTCCTGCGAAAGATTTGCTCGATTCATATGGCGACTTGTTGAAAACGTATCTCAGTGGCTAAGGCCCTCGCAAAGCGCACCCGCAACCCAGCAGCTGCAGGACAAAAACGTGGAGAAGAATGAATCAAAGGAAACTGCATGCTCAAATAGCGCGCGCTCGTGACGTACTGGTATTTGCGTAGGCAATTTAAGAAAGGCTCCTTATCGTGCTAGAGAGATTTATAAGATTGGCTTGATTTCTCCATATCGATCAGGATGAAGAGTTACATTAAGATTTATGGTCCGCCTATATTGAAGGCTTTAGATGAATTAGAAAAAATTGCAGGCGAAATGCCTGAAATTGCTTTCTACTATCACTATATTCTAGGATTCATACCTGTAGGAAAAAGTTCTAGCGCGCCATCTATCGATGAAGAACAACTAGGTTTAGGAGAAAAGTACGAGGAGAAATCTAAACGTTCTGTGAGCAAATCGGGTTATAGTTTAGGAGACCATGATTTCTTCTTTGAATGGGCAAAAGAACCGGATGGAGAACAATTGCGCAATTTGATCGAAAAGGTTGAAAATGCATTGACGCCACTCGGATGTAGATATACTATAACTACAAAGTAAATTTGTGGAATACTAGCGCGCGCTTCTTGATCTACAATACTCAATTCCTAATCTTCTCCAGTTGGAAGTGCGCGATAAACCGACCTTCCACGCGATTCCTTTTTTCTCTATAGAGAAACGTACAGCGCGCGCTGAAGCCGAATCCCAAACACGAGTCTGCCCTGGATTTCTACAGTTCCCAGTCCTCCTCGGCGAATTTTATTCAACTAGTTCCGCATTCAATCTTCGCAACTAGTCATGTTCTGCCATCACAGCAGATGTCTTAGGTTCTGAAAGCGCCAAAAACAACATGTCTCTTACGAGTTTCGCAACTAAGCCAACGGTTCGAACTTCATTTAAGGAAATCTAAGCAATAAAGTTTTTACCTCACTTAATTGATTGAACTCGAATAAATGGAATGAAAGCGGAAATGCTTGGAAGATGAAAATAAAAGCGATTGTTGGTTTGGCCTTGGTTGCGTTGTTCTTGGTTTGGGTGCTTTACATGAGTGTTCCATCCGCAGTAGTCGATTCTCATGGAAGCTCGGAATATTCTGCAGAACAGTCTTCAGCTGACTCGTGGCCGATGTTTCACTACGACCTAACTCATACTGGCACCTCAACCTCAACGGCGCCGAACACAAACCAAACTCTGTGGAGTTATACGACTGGTGGGCCTGTGTATTCCTCTCCTGTCGTTGCTGGTGGCGTGGTGTTTGTGGGTTCACTCGACGATGTTGTTTATGCTTTCAACGCTTCGAGCGGAGCGTACGTGTGGGGTTATAGGACTGGTGGGCCGGTGTATTCGTCTCCTGCCGTTGCCGGTGGCGTGGTGTTTGTAGGCTCAGATGATGATGTCGTTTATGCTTTGAACTCTTCCAGCGGCGCGTATTTGT